>Ga0326727_10000053_pt1 | contig 481043 bp, 386 predicted proteins | sample MB2enrmetagenome_FD_207643 | JGI IMG/M metagenome (GOLD analysis project Ga0326727, IMG submission 207643) | Lab enriched peat soil microbial communities from McLean, Ithaca, NY, United States - MB29MY | ecosystem: Environmental > Terrestrial > Soil > Wetlands > Peat | place: USA: New York... | reverse complement strand
TGGTCACGGGTGGGGATTGCTGTGTGTCCTTTGACTCCAACGCAACTCGCTCGCTGCGCTCGCTCGCTACTCCCCATGTATCCAACAACCTTCCCTCCCTCTTGTGAAATAATTGTTGGGCTCCAGAGTTCCCATGGGAACTCTCCGTGCCTGCTGTTCAGGGCCTCGATGACGTCACCGAACGCGACGAGCCTTGCGAGATTCTCCAGGCCGGTCGATCGGGTTGTAGTGCTTGTAGATGCTCCAGGCAAAGCCCGTGTGCAAGCACTCGGTGGAATGGCACAGGCCGCAGAACATCTCCCCATGCCTGTAGTCCACGTCCACCAGGCGGTTGAGCTTCGAGTCCTGTATGCGTATCACGTTCTCGTAGATGTTGAAGTGCCTGAGGCGTGACTGTTCCCTCTCCTTCTCCTTCAGGTGGTTGGAGATGATCTTGCTCACGTAGGAGGTCAGGCTCCCTACCCCTTCGTTCGCGAGCACCATCTTCTCCCTTTCGTAGGCGGACTCCAGCTCCTTCAGGAGGTTCTCCTTTATCGTTATCGATTTGAAACCGGTCCGCGGCATTGTTGTACCGTACAAGTACGGAACGATATTATACCTTGCGGTCGTTCAATTCCATTAGAGGCCAAAAAATGTCCGCGGACACGCTCTCAACTGGGGTGAAGGGGCTTGACGAGCTCCTGTCAGGTGCCTCCTTTGCGGAGTTCTTCGGGGAGTGGGGAACGATCAATCTCCTGGCCCATCGTTTCGTCGTCGAGCATTCAGGGGAGGTCGAAGTTCTCCTCACCCAGAACTTCGGTGCGCTCGACACATATCTTTTGAAACGCCTTGGGAGGAACCTGGGTAAGAAACCTGAGGCTGAGGTCGCCCGATCGTTCGGACTTGATTCAACAGTGGAGCTGATCAGGGGCGCCCTCGATTCAACGGCCCCAGTGGCCGCTGTTGTGGACCCTTACCTCTTCGCCCCAAAGAAATGGAGCCGCTACGACCTCTTGACGCCAATAACAGCGGCCATTCGCCAGCTTGGCGCGAAGAAGTGCGTAGCGATATTCAACCGCGCATCCCAGTTCAGCTCCAAGAAGCCAGAGGGCGGGGAATACCACCACGACAGCGTGCCGGTGATAGTGCTGGTATCGGCCACTCCCAAGGCCTTGAACGCCGACCTGGTAAAGCACCCTTGGAGCCCACAACGCCGGATATGGTTCACCTATGCAGAGGTCTATGGAGAAAGGATCTCAGGCCCGGGCAAGCAGACGCTCTTATCGGACTGGACCGACCACGGAGGATAGCCATGGACCTGAGGATCGGATGCGGGGGCTGGTGGTATCTTGACGGTGGGCTGCCACGTTACTCCCGTAGCTTCGATTTCGTCGAGCTGAACACGAGCTACTACCGGACACCAAAGGTCTCCCGCGCAAGGTACTGGCGGCGCAACGTGCCCGGTGACTTCGAGTTCTCCGCCAAGCTGCCGCGAACCCCTCCTGCCGACGAACAGTCCCTGATGGACGTGCTGGATGCCATGAACGTCCGCTACGTGGTCGTCCATCTCTCCACCAACTGGCGGGAGAAGGCGCTCCAGCTCCTCAAAGAACGGGGATACGTACCGGTGCTAGAGAAGCGAGGGCATCGGCGAGTCGGCACCTCTGATATGCGCGCATCGGTCGTGACCGCTATCGATCCCACATCGGATATCATCCCTGAGAAGTACGAAGGCGACGCTTACCTGAGGGTATTCGGCACCGAGAGAGGGGTCCTTCATCATCTGAGCCAGGGAATGGTCGAACGCGTGGCCTCTCAGGTGGAGAAACTGAAGACGTCAGGTTCCAACCGGGTTCGCGTCGTGACCCACACCTATCAGATGTACGACGACGCCGAGCGTATCAGGCAAGTGATGGGAGATCAGGAAGATGGGTAGGACAGTTCCTTCGTTCCGTCAGGCCCTAGAGAGGGAGCTCGACCGGCTACAGAGGCTGGCCGAAGGGTCGGTCGACCCGAGGAAGAAGGCAATGCTCTTGGAACTCCTCAAGCGGGCCAGGGACCTTGAGAACGAGTACGCGGTCGAGGCCGGAGACCCCAACGAGGAGATGCTTCTTTCCATGCTCCTCTACGTCTTCTCCAGCGTGAAAGAGGCCGAGGGAAGAGGCGGCAAAGATGAAGGTTCAGGGTTGGATACTGGATGCTAGACCAGCAAGGGGAGGCCTCACCTTAGTTCTCTCGGATGGGTGGGGAAGGGTGAAGGTCGGGCTCCGAGCGACCTACGACCTCTATCTCATACCGAAGGACCCAGGCCTCATGGACCAGCTCCTCATGCACCCTGAGGCCGTCAGTGTCGATGAGGAGGAGTGGCTCTCTCCCCCGTGGTACTCACAGAAGGTGGCGGTGGGTCGCCTCTCCCTATCCTGTCTCTCGGCATACGAGGAACTGAAGGCCTTCGTTCGACAGGAGGCTTTGGGAGAGATCGTTAACGCCTTTCCCGATCCTATGACGCAGGTGTTCTACAAGCTGGGTTTCCCAGCCACCTCTCATGTAGAGGTGGACGAGAGCTCAGTACGGCCCTGGGACGCTACGGGTGAAGGTCGCTATCTCGAACCCAGGGATGTGAAGTTGCTGGAAGACCCTCTTGCCATAGGCTATGAGCCCCCCCACTACAGCTGGGCGGAGATCAGGTTCTTTGGTTGGTTCGGCGAGACCACGTCCTCGACCACCAGGCACTGGCCAGAACGCTTCGAGCTGACGATATCTCAGGGAGGCGAGCCGCCACGCAAGGAGACCGGCAAGCTCGCACGCCTCAACGAGTTCGCCGACCAGATCTCCGCCGTTGATGCGATCATGTATCCGTCGTGCTTCAAGGGAATACTTCTCCGGTCCAGCGTGAGGTTGGATGCGATCCCGCTAACGCTCAAGCGCCACTCCCCGGGCTCATCTCCCCTGCCCGACGAACTGGTCAAGCTGGTCGAATGGAGCAGGGTCTCGTTCATGCCCATGAGAGAGCTGGTCGGGGTCTCAATAGGGAAGGCGCTTACCGCCAACGAGGTCCGTCTCGCGTTCAGAAGGCGCTACATCATCCCCGAGATCATCTCCCGGGTAGAGAGGAGAAAGACCCTTGACGATCTCACCGCCCACGACCGGGGGGGGATACTCTTCCGTCCCACTCCAGGGATATACTGGAACGTGGCGCAGCTCGACTTCGCCTCCATGTATCCCACGCTCATCGCGAAGTGGAACATATCCCCCGAGACGGTGAACTCCCCCTCGCCCAACGCGAAGAGGGTGCCTGCTACCAAGCACGCGGTGGAGCTGCCCGAGTCCCGGAGGGGCGTGGTCCCTGAAGCCCTGGAGTGGCTCATCGCGCGCAGGGAAGAGACGAAGAAGCTCTCTCCAGGAGACCGGATAGAGGACCTCCGCCAGGGTGCGGTGAAATGGCTTCTGGTCGCCAGCTTCGGCTACCTGGGCTTCCGGAACGCCAGGTTCGGGAAGATAGAAGCACACGAATGCGTCACAGCTCTTGCCCGTCACTACATGGGCCAGTCCATCCGTATCGCCACAGAGAGGGGATTCGCTGTCCTCCATGTCATGGTGGACAGCCTCTTCGTAAGGAAGGATGGGGCGAAGGAGGGGGAAGTGAAGGATCTAATGGAGGCCATCGGGCGCGAGACCGGCCTCAAGATCAAGCTCGAGGCCCTCTACGACTGGGTCATACTCTGCAACAACAAGGGCACCTCCATAGGTTCCCCTGCCCGCTACTTCGGCCGTCTCAGCGATGGCACGTTGAAAGTGAAGGGCCTCGACCTGGTGAAGAGGGACACGCCCGGCATAGTGAGGGCGACCCAGGTGAGCGCGGTCAAGGCCCTGCTGGAGGCGAGAACGGCTGAGGAGTTTTCAACAAAGCTTCATGAAGCCGGCAAGCTCTTTGATGATGCGATGGCGAGAGTGGCCAGCGGGGACGTCGCGCCCGTCGATTGGGTCTTCACTGTTGCCCGGGGGAGAAGGGCCGACAGGGACAACCTCCTCGGCAGGTGGGGTGACGTGCCATTTGTTCAGATAATCCAGGGCCAGGAACCATACCTGGCCGAGCTTGGTTTCTCAGGTGCCAACAGGGAGCACTACGCGAAGCTGCTCGTGCGGGCCAGGGAACAGCTCACCCCGACGAACATCCCGTTGCCAGGCGCCAGGCCGCAGGTGTGGTAACATGGGAACCTCGGGAGCTCCTCCACGAATAAGGGTAGGATGCTGCGGATGGTCTTACAAGGAATGGGTCGGACCTTTCTACAGGTCGGGTGAGAAGATGTTCGCCCAGTATGCCCGCTCCTTCGATGTTGCAGAGATGGACAGCTCCTTCTACAGGGTGCCGGACATGAAGGTCATGCTCGGCCTTGCACGAGCTGCTCCGCAGGGCTTCCGCTTCACGGTCAAGGTCCCGAAGGTAATGACCCATGATGAGTTCCTGAAGGACACTGAGCCGGCCAGGGATACCCTTCAACAGTTCATCCTGTCCCTCGAGCCATTGAAGGTCGCCAACAAGCTGTCCCTGGTACTGGTGCAGCTCCCACCGAAGTTCTCCTTCGACAAGAGGGAGGACCTCAAGCGGCTGCTGGGTACCTTGATGGACAAGGGACTGAAGACGGCCACCGAGTTCAGGCATCCGAGCTGGCTCGCCGAAGACAACGTTTCAGAGTGCCTGAGGATCCTGAGAGGAGCGAAGTCATCGTATACTGTGGTCGACGAGCCACTCCTGCCACCCGTGGTCCACAGGACAGCAAGCCCTACCTATGTCAGGCTGCACGGAAGGAACCCGGCACATTGGTATGACTATGATTACTCGGACAAGGAACTGAAGGAGTGGGCAGACAAGGTCTCAGGGATGGTAAGGGAGGGGGATGAGGTCATACTGGTCTTCAACAACCATCCGCATGGGAACGCTCCGAAGAACGCAATGAAGATGATCGACATGCTCGGTCTTGCCCCCGAGACCTCATCGAGAAGACTTTCCTGACCAAATCGTGCCCCGCCTCACGTCCGAGAGACGCCCTCGATGCGGAGTCCATCAATATATATGCATCATCTGATAGGGGAGGAGCATGAATACGAGTAGTCCAAGCAGCACGAGTACCAAGAGGACAGTGCCCAAGCAGTTGCCCAATCTGATGAAGGCAACGTACCTTGGCCCCGACGAGAATTTCATCTGGGAGGGTCGTCCATCAGGCTGGCTCTACTTCCCGGCTCCCATATTCCTGCTGATCATCGCAGTGGCAGGCAACCTGTACTTGTGGGCAAGGCTGCCTGGAAGCCCCCTTGCGAGCATCATACCTGCCTTCTCATTCATGGGATCGTTCCTGAATGCAGGTGTTTCTGTCTACTCCATCCGGATCATAGGGGGGCTCATCTTCCTGCTCGTCGTCATCATCTTCCTCGCCGAAAGATGGTTCAGACGCGCCACGACCGTATTTGCAGTGACGAGCACACGCCTCATCAGGCAGAAGGGGATCGTCTCCAAGGACTTCGACGAGATACAGTTGAGACAGATCCGTGGAATTGATGTTCGGCAGAGCTTGGGGCAGAGGATCCTGGGATATGGGACCGTGCGCCTGAGCGCCGAGGCTGGTGGACCGAATGCAATGGGCAACGAGGATTGGCCAGGATTCCCGAAGCCAGTGAACTTCCAAAAGATAGTAGAGGCGGCCCAGGAGCGCCTCAGTGGAATGCGAGGACCGTAGTTCTCTATGGGAGACGACTTCGACGCGATAGTCGTAGGCGCCGGGATGGCTGGCTGCTCTGCAGCCATACGCCTGGCCAAGGGGGGAGCTCAGGTGCTCCTCATAGAACGCGGCGAAGAACCCGGGGCCAAGAATCTTTCCGGAGGCGTCCTCTGGGGACACGACCTCGACAAGATAATCCCGGAGTGGAAGGAGGAGATGCCACTCGAGCGCCACATAGTCTCAAAGCGGATCGGTTTCCTCACGAAGAAGCGAGCGATATCTTTCGTGTACGACGACCACGAGTGGGGAGACCCTCCATACAACGCGCACAGCGTGCTACGTGCCAAGACCGATGCCTGGATGGCAAAGAAGGCCGAGGAGCTCGGCGTGACGGTGATCAGCCAGGTCCCGGTCGAGAAGCTGAACATCGAGGGGGAGAAGGTCCGGGGCGTCGTTCAGGGAGGAGAACTGGTCGGGGCACCCCTCACCATAATCTGCGACGGGACGAATTCCCGGACGACCCTGGGCACGTTCATCCGCAAGCGCACCAGGCTGTCCGAGGAACACACCGAGATCGGCGTCAAGGAGGTCTATCGCCTCCCTCGCACTACGATTGAGGACAGGTTTGACGTCAAGGGAGACGACGGATGCGCCCAGGAATGGGTCGTCGGTATGCTCCCACACGGCATCACTGCCGGCGGATTCCTTTACACGAACAAGGACACGCTCTCGCTCGGCATCATCGCGAACATAGCCTCCTTGAAGGGACACGACATTCCGTCCCACGAGATAATCGAGAGGTTCAAGCTCCATCCGTCCATCGCCCCGTACATCGCCGGGGGCGAGCTGGTGGAGTACGGGGCCAAGCTCATTCCCGATGGAGCATTGAGCGCTCCGGACAGGCTCTGGGGTGACGGGTTCCTCGTGGCCGGAGACGCCGCGGGATTCACCTTCTCCAACGGCATCGTGATCCAGGGGATGAACTACGCGATCGCCAGTGGCATCCTGGCGGCAGATACCGTGGTGGAAGCACTCAAGACCAAGGACTTCTCGGCCGCGCGTATGTCCTCCTACGGGAGGCGCCTGCAGGACAGTCACATCCTCTCCGACTTCGCAAAGTTCAGCGAGGCAGGCAAGGTCAAGTGGAACGAGAGGCTATACTCCGATTACCCCGAGATGCTCACAGGTATCTTCCACAAGATGATGACGGAGAACGGCCAGCCCAAGGTCCATACCAGGGACCTCGTCCTCGATGCGTTCATGAAGAGTCGCACGAGCAAGATCAAGATGGCAGTCGACGCTGTGGACATGCTCCGCGAGCTGTGATGGAAGAATAGGAACATGTCCTGGCAGGATGCTGTCTCGGAGATGGCAGTTTGTCAGCGCTGCCACCTCGCCAAGTCGCGCAAGAATGTCGTCATCTACAGGGGCAGTCCGAAACCGTTCCTCCTCTTTGTGGGAGAAGCACCCGGCAGGACCGAGGATGAGAGCGGTCTTCCTTTCATGGGCTCGGCGGGAAAGATACTCGACAAGGCCATAGTGGAAATCGGAGTCAAGGAGAGGGACTACGGCATCACGAACGTGTTCATGTGCCGCCCCCCTGGAAACATGTTCGACCCGGTTGCGGCCGCATCATGCAGGCCATGGCTGGAACTCAAGGTCCGTCTTCTTGATCCAAGGGTCATCGTCACTCTCGGGGCCCATGCACTGAAGGCGTTCAACCAGGAAGCTGGGTCCATCACCACTGAGGCGGGCCACCCTTTCGATTGGCACAGGCTCAAGGTCTTCCCGATGCTCCACCCGGCCTCGACGTTGCGCAGAAGAGCATTCGCTGAGCGGTGGAAGACGGACATCCTCGCACTGAAGGCTCTCCTCGATAGCCTGCAACAGCCCTAGATGCCTTGAAATAGAATGGCCACCTGAAGTGCCTACCGTGCAGCCCGGAGACGAAAAGGATAACGAAGAGGAAATACCGATAGAGGAGATACTTCCACCGACCGAAGCTCCCCTGGTGGTCGACGGTGGAGAGGGTATCGGCCGGCTGCCACTGCCCCGGAGGGAAAAGGGACAGCTGTTCGCCATCGCAAACCAGCTTCTTGGTGCAGGGCGCATACGCGTTGCCTGCGAGGACAATGCCTCGCGGATGGGCCGCATTACCGGTCGTCTCAAGAAGAAGATGTGGATCCGCGAGGGAGATCTGCTGATAGTGAGCCCGTGGAAGTTCCAGGAGGGCAAGGCCGACATAGTCTTCCGATACAACAGGACCCAGGCAGCATACCTGAGCCGCCGCAAGCTGCTTCCGGGCACAGTAGACCTTTTCACAGAGGTACCTTTACCAAAGGACTCGTCTGTTAAGCAAGGATGAAGACATACTCTCTCTCTGATGTTGCGATAATGGAGGCCAACGCCGTAGCTCACGGCGTGACCATAGATACTCTCATGGACCATGCGGGCCGGGTGGTGGCCGAGGAGGCATGCCGGCACCTGCCGCCACCTCCGGCAAGAGTGGGCATCTTGTGCGGGGCTGGAAACAACGGCGGGGACGGGTTGGCCGCCGCCTTCTATCTCAGGGCCAAGGGATACACGCCAGAGATCTGGCTCGTTAGCAGTTCACAGGAGTTCAAGACCCGCCAGGCCCGGAGGCGCTGGAACATGATCTCTGACGGCCCCGGCATCCATCTGGAGGTCCCCGAGGTCTCGGACCTTCAGAAGCTGCCCCTCGTGATAGACGCGATGATAGGCACCGGGGGGACGGGCGAGCTCAAGGAGCCATACAGGAGCGCGGTCATGGTGCTGAGGAAAGCACGCGTGCCGGTGCTCTCGATTGATCTTCCGACCGGACTTGGCACTTCAACCCCTGCGATAGCCACATGGACGGTCGCACTGGAGGTCCTCAAGGAAGGGATGCAGAGCCGAGAGGTCGGGACCGCCGCAGTGAGATCGATAGGTTTTCCCCCGGAAGCATATGAAGAGACCGGCCCGGGAGAGTTCTTGCTCTTCCCACTGCCCAGGAAGGACACAAGCAAGGGAGACAGCGGTCGCCTCGCTATCATCGGCGGTGGCCCCTACACCGGAGCACCGGCCATTGCAGGTCTCGCGGCTCTCAACGGAGGGTGCGACATGGTATTCCTTGTGGCACCCGAACCGGCAGCCACGGTCATGCGCACATACTCTCCGAACCTCATCGTGAGGAGCGTTGGGACCCATGGCGCGTTCGCGGCATCTGATGGAGATGCGCTCTGGAAGTGCGTTGATGAGATTCACCCCGACGCGATCCTTGTAGGCAATGGGGCCGGACACGAGGCCGGCACTCTGAAGGCCCTGTCTCACCTGGTGGAAAAGGCGATCAAGCACATCCCGGTGGTCATGGATGCGGACGCGACGAGAGTGGCAGTTCTCAGCGAGGAACGCCCGCTCTATGGAGACGTTCGCGATCGCTTGCTCATGACGCCCAATAGCCGGGAGCTCTACCGCATACTGGGCCAGGCGGTATCCGACCGGCAGAAGGAGAGGAGAGACCAGCTGACCGCGCTCGCGAATTCGCTGGGTGCCAGCCTGCTCCTCAAGGGCGAGATTGATCTGATGACCGATGGTGTTGATGTCAGGGAGAACAGGACCCATCACCCGGCCATGGTGGTCGGCGGAGCCGGGGACGCTCTCTCCGGTCTAGCGGCATCCTTGATGGCCAGAGACCTGAGCGCTTTCCAGGCAGCCCGACTGGCAACCTACTGGCTGGGACTGTCGTCGTTCAGCCTGTTCGAGAGACAGAGCTATGGCATCAAGGCGACCGACCTGGTGGAGGAGATCCCCCGAACGCTAAACAAGGCGCTCAGGGGGCTTGGCGCCTCGAAGAGGATACGTCATCGGCAGGGGGCTTTCGACCGCGATTCCGATCGCGAACGGTCTTCCTCAGACGACGAATACCCCAGGGAACTACGAACGGAAGAGTGATGATCAGCACTATGCACACTGCAAGGTAGTCCCATGTCTGGGTTGGCACGTAATAGGTGTTCCCATCCAGCCAGAGCTTCAAGGCACCGAACCAGGGAATCATGCCTCTGGCCACACCCAGCACCCACCCTGCCTGGACGATGCATGAGATCACGCAATTCTTTCCCTCCAACTCCTGGTCGTAAAGCCCATTGTTGTTGTCCCCCATTGTGATGTAACCGGATTGGGGCGGGGTCGCCTCAGTCACCAGTTGGGCGAAGTCTATGCTGATCTTGAGGCCCTTCCAACCCACATCGTAGAGGACGAGAGTGCCAACCACTGGCGTCCAGGGGTTGGACAGGCACGTCTGTTCGCCCGACGGCGAGTCTATCACGTACTGGGTATGGCACGCGAGATTCAGCAGGGAGGGGACGTCAAACGAGCCGGTCGTGCTGTTGTAGTCGAGCCACACTATCGCCCTGTGGATGACCGGGGTGGCCCCGGTCTGGCCGTTGGGGTAGTATAGGATCACGTCCCCTAATTCCCCGTAGGTGGAATACCCTGTCATCTCGCTTTCCACATAGGTCGTGATTCCCGAGGGCACGCTGACCTTCTTCACCAGGACGATGTCTCCGGTGTTGACTACCCCGAGAGTATCGTTCTGGCCGTGCTGCATGCTGTCCGATTCTACCACGACCATGGGTGGCCAGTTCTGGGTGTATGCAAAGAGGGAACCGATGATTATCAGGACCACAGAGATGCTTGCTACGGTCTCGAAATATGGGTGATGAATTATGCGACTGATGCGTGAATCGCTCTGGTGCTTGAGCGAGATCATGATCGGTTAGTCACCGGAAAGACCCATCTTCTGGAGCAACCTTTCGTAGTCCTCGTCCGAGACCCACTCGACCTTCAGATACTCCTTCAGGAAGGGCTTGGTCGCTCCGAGCTTCTTGCCCTCGTCTATCACGAACTGGTACGCTTCCAGCTCGGTGGGGCGGTCAACGTAGTCATACTTGGGGTCCCACAGTTCAATCCCCCTGTGGCGTTGGGCCACATGGCAGAGCTCGTGCAGTATGTCCATGTAGAGAAGGATGGGGGCACTTTCCGCCAGGTGAGCATGGCCGACCACCACGACGTCGGAATCTCCAGATATGACTGGGCTCCAATGTTCCCTGCTGCCGGGAGGAAGAGTCCTGGGAGCGACGTACATCCAGATATCGTCCTTCACGACCTCAACAAAGGCTTCAAGGATGCCTTTGACCCCTCCGGGGTCCTTGGTCGTGATGGCGAGGAACGCAGGAAGCTTGTCGAGCCCGGGAAAGGCCTCCAGCAGCTTGTAGCGTCCCGGCCCCAGGGTGCGGTTGACCGAGAACCCTGCAGGCGGTTCGTTGGCCGACTTTCTTGCTCTTGGCACGATATCAGCAAAGCTCCCGAAGTGGTAAAGGTTTTCGTTGTGGAATGAGCCTGACCTTCAAGGTGGGTTAACGCGCGAGAGCGGACATCATCACCGAGATCGTCATCGGTCGCACCTGCACAGAACAGGTCGGGCTGAGTCTCTGTTAGGTTTGGAAAGGTGCAAAAAAGGCAAACCCAAGCACCAGTTCGCGTTCGGGAAGTCTTCTGTCCGGCATCAGACCAAATTGAGAAATAGGTGACCGTTCGGTGTCCAAAGGAAGCTTTATGACATAGTGACGCAATATCAGGTAGTGCACCGAGAAGGGACTATGTCCGTCGCTAGTAACCCGTCATGGCACCAAACAAGCCGAATGATTGTATTGTTGGTCATAGTGGCCATACTCACTTTGGGCTCGCTATCTGTGATGGGTACATCTCCCCGTACGGTTGCACCACAGTCGCAAGCAAAGACAGGATCCCCATCGACCATCGCCAGTACCACTAGCGTTTCACATGCAAGTTCGAAATCAACCTACTTTCCACCCCGAAGTCCGAACATAGGTACTTGTGCCGCTGCCAACAAGGGCCCTGTCGTTCCGAATTGCGCGTACCCTTCTGAACCCGCACCAATGGGGATTGGAGACTTCGGGGTCTCGGGAACCAATTATTATGCCTACAACACCACAGAGTTCCTTGGTGTGTTCGCCTACAACCACATAGACCTCTACAACGGCGGCACTCGCGACTTCACCGTGCAGCTGAACGTGGTTCTGAACTTCATCAACGGGGGAAAGAACTACTCCTACTGGATCCAGGACGTGGCGGAACCGACAGACAGTTCCCAGGACAAGGTAGCAATGAGCTATGTTGACAACATCTGGAACTTCAGTTCCACGTCACCAGGAACAATGACCGGCCTATCCGGCAAAGGTCAGACGTCAGGGACAGGCTCCAGTTGCTACTACTACGACGTTGCCAGTGGCACTGGCTCCGTGGACACAATCAATGCCCCGAATTACTTCGAACTGCTCGTAGTCGCATCTCAGAATGCCCAAAAAGAACCGGTAGTGGCTTTTGAATTCAAAGATCCTACCATGAGTTCTTTCACCACGTACGATTCCGTCACGTTCACAGATTTCAAGAAGGTTACCCTGGACCGAGGATTCTTCGTAGATGGGTTCGACATGAACCCGATCGACCTCTTCGAGGATGCCGAGATCACCATCGGTGGTCCGGGCGGCGGGTCGGCCACGATTACCGAGGCCACCACCGAACTGACCACGTCACTATACTTCTGGACCGGCCACGACTTCCAAGCTGTTCGTTCAGCTCAGAATTTTGGAAGCGACACGGCCGAGGCTACGAGTTCGGACCAATCTATCTTCGGGAACGACGGGTCTGGAACCCCCTGGACGGTCGAGCTCAACGGGACTACACGGGATGCAACGCCCGGGCAGGCCTACACGGAGGCCCAAGTGGGTACTCTCTTGGTTTCAGCTGCTACCGTCCCTACCGGTAAGATCGTGGTCCACGCAATGCCCTGTTTCGGCGCTTTCCCCCTCGTTTGCACCGACAGCTACCAGGGAGGGCTGGCTACGCTCACCCTAGTCCCCGGCACGTATCACGTATGGGATAACACTTCCAATAATGCCCTCGATCTTGGGATGTGCACGATCACCGCTGGGGCTACGCTTACAGTGACCCTTCCGTCGACATGCAGCGGTGGGGGAACGCCTCTGACAATGTCCAGTTTCGCAGCATCTCCCAACCCTGTCGCGACGGGGAACTCGGTCACATTCACTGTGACGACCAGCGGTGGAACGGCACCGATCTATTACAACTATACGGGATTGCCGTCCGGATGCTCGACATCGAACGCGGCAACCTTCAGTTGCAGTCCAACTCTTGCCGGAACCTACTATGTGAATGCCACAGCGAACGATTCGGCTGGCACCCACACAACGAAGACCATCACGTTGACGGTAACGGCCGCGCAGCTCACGCTCTCATCTTTCGTGGCGTCTCCTAACCCTGTGGTTGTCGGGAATACTGTCACATTCACGGTAACAGCCAGCGGCGGATCTCCTCCGCTCGCGTACGCTTATTCAGGACTTCCCCCAGGGTGCACAAGCCAGGCCCTTTCCACTTTCAGTTGCACACCAACTACTTGGGGCACGTACAGCGTCAACGCCACAGTAAACGATTCGGCATCTGGCCATGTCTACAGTATCTTCGTGCTCACGGTGTCGCCAGCTCCCTTGGTCATCTCCGCCTTCACTGCTGAACCGAACCCCGTCGCTTACGGTAGCAGCGTGGCGTTTGACGTATCTGCAAGTGGTGGGGCAGCTCCGCTGAAGTACGCGTATACGGGACTCCCCGCAGGCTGTTCAACCCAGGACCTGAACTCATTCTCATGCAGTCCAACAGCCGTAGGGACCTTCCCGATCATAGTCACCGTTACTGATTCTAAGCCAACTACGCCAGCCACTGCCACGATGGAGACGAACCTTACAGTGACGGCCCCTGCACTGACCATAACTAGTTTCACCGCGAACCCGACTACGGTCACTCTATCGCAGCCGGGAGTCGACCAGACAAATCTTACTGTGGTGCCCGCGGTGGCCGCAGGCACGACCACTTACACTTACAGCTACACGTCGTCGCCCTCTGGTTCGGGATGTGTTTCGGCCAATGCAGCAAGAATTACCTGCACACCTACAACAGTGGGAACGTACACTGTCGAGGTTACAGTGACCGATTCGTACTCTTCGCAGGCATTCGACAACGTCAGTTTCACGGTGAGCCTCCCTGCTGCCCCTGTCCTCGTGTCATTCATTGCCTCCCCGTCATCGATAACGCTTGGTCAGAACACGACGTTGCACGTGAAGGTCACAGGCGGCCTCCCTCTACTCACTTACATCTTTGGGAACCTCCCCGCCGGTTGCAAGAATCAGAGCACCAACGCTCTGGCATGCACTCCCACTGCTTCAGGCCACTTCAACATCACAGTCATCGTTCGCGACGGTGCTGGAAGGGAGACTTCGCCCCAAGCAGTGGCATTGTACGTCATGATCCCTCCCCCCGCCATCACTGGCGTCACCCTGACGGCATCTCCCCTACAGGTCACAGTCGGTAGCAGCGTTGAATTCACGGTTGCGGTCAGCGGCGGCACGAACCCCTATACCTACGTATTCAGCGGATTGCCTACCGGTTGCTCGAACCCAGGCAGCATAGCGACATTCTATTGCTCGCCCTCCTCAGCGGGGAGCTACACTGTCACGGTCAACGTAACAGACTTCCACGGCAAGACTGGGACTGCAAGCGTTACGGTGACGGTGTCGAACGCCCCCTCGACCGGTTTCTTGGGTCTGAGCAACACCGATTGGTTGCTGTTGCTGCTCGTTATCGTGGTTGTGGTGGCGGTTATCGCGGCAGTAGTGGTACGCAGGCGCAGGACTAGCGAGGAAGCGATAGGAGAGCAGCAGCAATATGCGCCAGCGGAAAGTTACCCCGGCCCAGCCTACCCCGTTTATCCTCCTCAAGGCCAGATGCCACCGGGAGCGATGGGCCAGGCAGCTCCAGCTGCAGTGGCCGGGGGGATGATCATCCAGTGCCCGGCTTGCGGTGCAGGCGTGGTGAGCGGGGAGATGATGTGCTCGAGATGCGGCAATCCCATGGTCCCCACATGATCCCCCTAGGATCCTGAAGACCGGTCGAGCCAGGGACTGTCTTGCCTTCCCAGCGGGCGACAATCACCCTATCCGGCGCCGATGGTGCGTCGGGAAGGGCCCGGAAACAAGCTGTTCCTAACCGAATCTCCCAAATACTTGATTGATATCTCAACGGCCCATAGGCAACAGGTGGAACGTATGGTCGTAGTATTAGATGGGCATTCTCTGAAGGCAGAGGACGTTGTGAAGGTGGCCAGGGGCGGGGAAAAGATATCGATAAGCAGGGAGGCGACAGACCGCATCAACAAATGCCGTGCGCTTCTGGAGCGAAAGATCGTTGCGAAGGAGATCATGTACGGTGTGAACACCGGAATAGGCGAGCTTTCCGAAGTAGTTCTGAACCAGGAGCAGGTGGAGAAGTTCCAGAGATACCTGGTCTATTCTCACGCAGCTGGTTGCGGAGAGCCCATAGCTGAAGAGGACGCACGTGCGGCCATGCTCGCACGCTTGAACACCCACTGCTGGGGACATTCAGGCATAAGGCGTGAACTCGTGGAAATGATGATAGAGATGATCAACAAGGGAGTAAACCCTGTCATGTGCCAAAAGGGGTCGGTGGGTGCTTGCGGGGACCTTTCCCCTATGGCCCAGATGGCACTCGTCCTCATGGGCGAGGGAGAGGCATTCTACAAGGGAAGGAGAATGCCCGGCGCACAGGCGTTGAAGGCAGCCGGGATCACCCCTATAGTGTTCAAGGAAAGGGACGGGCTCGCATCGATCAACGGGTCCAACGTGATGACCGCCATGGGTTGCATCCAGCTCGTAGATGCTTTGAGGTGGCTCAAGACACAGGAGGTCGCCCTGGCGATGACGCTCGAAGCACTGAACGCCAACATGAAGGCCTACGACCACCGGGTCCACGACGTGAGAGGTTTCCCCGGCGCTCAGGCCTGCGCCGAGAACATCCGCAAGATCACGGAGGGCTCCGAACTGCTGAAGCGCCCCGGGAAGAAGGTGCAGGATGCCTACTCCCTGAGGTCCAGCCCACAGGTCATTGGCGCCGCGAAGGACGCCCTGGTGTGGAGCAGGTACATGCTCGAGATAGAGCTCAACCATGCGGCCGACAATCCCACGTTCTTCCCCGACGAGGAGCTTGTCCTCACAGGTGCTAACTTCCAGGGTACTCCCATGGCCTTTGCGCTTGAGGTCCTTGGAATGTCCGTCACCACCATCGGGGTTCTCTCCGAAAGGAGGACCAACCGCCTGATGAACAACCACCTCTCAGTGGGCCTGCCAGCCTTCCTGACGAAGGGGGCAGGAATGTTCTCGGGGCTCATGCTCTCGCAATACACCGCCGGAGCCTTGATTGCGGAGAACCGCATACTCTCCTCCCCGGCCGCCACTCTTTCCATACCGGCCGCCGCCGACCAGGAAGACTTCGTCTCCATGGGAATGACCTCGGCGATAAAGGCGCGACAGATCATCGAGAACTCCTGGTCGATAATTGCCATTGAGCTCATGGCCGCGGCCCAGGCCTTCGACTTCAGGGCGCCAACGAAGCCATCCAAGGGATGCCAGGCAGCCTTCGACGTCATCCGGAAGCACGTGAAGAAGCTCGAGGAGGACCGGCCTCTCTACGATGACATCAACACGCTGACAAAGGTAGCGCGGTCCGGAGAAGTGCTCTCCGCGGTTGAGAAGGTCGTTGGGGAACTGAAATAGACCATCCCCCGTCCAGCTCGAGGGGGCACGCAAGAGGTCCGCCGATCTCGACGAGTACCTAAAATGCTGGCACTGATTCCGAGTGCCCTTGAGGTGAGATGATGCCCTCAATTTCCCCACGCAAGCTGAAGAGAGGAGATGGCGTCAGGGTGATCGCCCCGTCCCACACGCTCGCGCTGCCGTTCATCAATGAAGGGATCCGGGAGATGGCGACTGGACGAATGACCGCTCTTGGCCTCAAAGTCAGCTACGGGAGGTACGTCAATGAGTCAGACCTGTTCCAATCCTCCACCGTAGAGCACAGGATAGAGGACATCCACGACGCGCTCAACGATCGATCTGTCCAGCTTCTCCATGCCGTCATAGGCGGCTTCAACTGCAACCAGTTGCTCCGCAACATTGATTACACTCTATACCGCAAAGCGCGGAAAGCTCTATGTGGCTTCTCCGACGTCACAGCCCTCCTGAACGCCCTCTACGCCCGCACCGGTGTCGTCACCTACCTCGGTCCGATGTTCTTCAGCTTCGGAGAGAAGCTGAACTTCGAGTACACCGAGGACCAGTTCCGGCGTTGTCTCATCGATTCGGAGCCGTTCTCCATTCGTCCATCGACCAAGTGGAGCAATGACAGGTGGGCAGGGAAGCAAGACGAGCGGACGTTCTCCCCCACTGAATACTGGGTGATCCATCCGGGAAAGGCCGAGGGGACTCTCGTGGGAGGCAACCTCTGCACGTTCAATCTCCTTCAGGGGACCGAGTACTTCCCCGACCTGGATGGTACCATAGTGCTGGCCGAGGATGACGACTCTGTGCAGCCGTGGACCTTTGACCGGGACCTCCAGTCCCTGATCCACCAGCCCGGCTTCAAGGACGTGGTAGGCCTTGCCATCGGGCGCTTCCAGCCAGGGAGCGAGATGACCCTGAAACATCTGACCCAGATCATCGACACGAAGCCGGAGCTACGGGACCTCCCTGTTCTCGCCAACATGGACTTTGGCCACACGACGCCATCAGCCACGTACCCCATCGGCGGCATGGCAAAGCTGTGCTCTGAGACCGCTGATCCGCGCTTGGAGATCACACGACACTGATGCTGCCGGCCCACGGGCCCAGGGCAAGCGCTCACTTGTGGGGATTCTTGACCGGAGTGCCCCACGCAGTGACCCCCGCCGCGGACAGAAGTTCACTCAGGGCGGAATGATATTCTTCAGGAGAGGCCTTGAGGAGCTTCAGCGCCGCGGGCGACAGTGCCTCGCCAAACTCCTTCTCGGTGTTCGTGAAGCGCCACTCGTGCCTCTCCGCTGCCTTACCCATGGCGAGCAGAAAACCCCACGCGAGCCCGCGCTCCTTTCCGGACTCAGGCAGTGATGAGGCAAGCCGTTGCTCAACGAAGGTGTCACCCTGTGTCCTGTAGAGGCGAGATATCTCGATGCAGAACTGCGCCTCTGGGACGAGATCCGAATACTCTGGAAGGCTGGAAAGTACGGCCCTCTCACGTTCCTTCCGGTAGAGACGCTCCAGGAGCTCGCTCACCCTCCCCGGTGAGTTGCTGAACTCCTTGACGAGGCGCATCTCCTCCTCTCCGGTCACTCCCATCGCCTCGACAAGTTCCTGGGCGTGGTCCTTCCACAGTGCCTCCAGGGCTTTCCCAGCGGTCCGTTCTGTCACCAGAAGGGGAGAGGAGATGGTGCCTACGACCTCTGTCAGGGCTTTCCTCTCAGCAGCCGTTGGAGAAAGATCGTCGACAAAGGCCTTTGCATCGCTCCCGAAACACCGCCCCCCGGCGACGAAGAGCGCTCCGCTGGATGCCAGCAGGGCCCCCTCGCACTCTTTGAGGTACTCTCCGAGCAGCTCGGAGTCGGATATCTTCCCCTTGCGGTATCTCTTTTCGTTGCTGGCTGACATCGCGGGGAAGCTCCACACCTGGCACGGTTGGCCCTGATGCTTGTGTTCCAGAGGATACTCCACTTTCACCTCGAAAATTTCGTCTGGGTTGGGAACCGCCATGCTCTCAAGGAGCGAGGCAAGGAGGTGCGCATCCTCCCGCACACACTTCCTGCATATGTTGAAGGTCATCTCTGCAGCAGCCCAGCTGATTTCCAGGAACGGCAAGGTCTCCCCCCTCTGTAGGTGCGCACAGACCCGCTTCTTCAGTCCCTTCGATTCCATGGGAAGGAGCTTGTAGGGGAGACGTGCGATCGTGGCGGATATGAACTCGGCCGGAGGCCGCGCCTCCTTTCCGGTGCACACCACCCTGCGTTCGAGTGCGTAGAAGTGGAAGCCCCCGCCGCCGAACAGGCCTGCTTTGGCCAGGTTGGCATAGCCCAGTAGAAGTCTCCTCGGGTCGTCATAGTACTGCACTGCGATCTGACCCTCTGGGGAGGCAGTCCCCAGCGTCAGGTATGGGATGGTCCCGGTCGGGTGGGCCACCACCGCCATCACGGCCTCTGGCCTTTCCTCTGCAAAATAGAGGAGCGCAGCGTAGGCGCGGGCGAGGTTCTCGCCTCTCACCATGTACTTCTTCAGCGCCTCCACGTCGTCCGCCGACTCCTTCACCTTCGTGAGATCTGAGCGTATCCTGTCGAACGGAGCAGTGGGACATTCATCTGAAAGGGCGGGAAGGAGCGGTGAAGGATCGCGTTTCAGCTCGCGCGCCTTCTTGAGGAGAGCCTCCTCCTTTGCCCCTGTTGTCTTGTGTGCGCGCGGCATCCCTCTCACCTCACCTCAACGATGGCACATGGCGATGAAGTTCTGGAATATCCTCTCGCCATGTTCCGTGTGCTCGACCTCTGGGTGGAATTGCAGACCAAATAAAGGTCTCGTCGAATGGGCCATCGCTTCCACCTGGCATGAGGGAGAATGGGCAATGAGCTTGAAGCCATCGGGCAATGAGACGATCTCATCGTTGTGGGATGCCCATACGTTGAACTTCGTCGGCACGCCGGCGAACAATGGGGACGAGGGCGCGTCGACCTCCAGGGCAACCCTTCCGAACTCCGGGTGAGGCGCCTTCTGCACCCTCCCTCCGAAATGTATCGCCATGAACTGGTGGCCCACGCATATTGCCAGTATCGGCACTGTGGCCTTCTCCAGATATGTTCCCTCTTCCCCGAGCTCCATGGAAGTTCCCTCGAGGGTTGCAGCGCCTCCGCTCAGGACCAGGCCATCCGCATCGAGCTCACTCAGCGGGGTCGTGTACGGGACAATGCTCGCCTCTGCGCCCAGGTCGCGCAGCACCCGGTACTCCCTGTGTGTCCATTGACCGCCGTTGTCGATGACTGGTATCTTCATTTTGGCCCCTTGCGTTCATCCAGACGCTCGTTCAGGGTCTTCAATTCTTCGGAGACCTTCTTCAGGTCATCCTTCATGCGCAGCATCTCTTCCTCGAAGGGAGTGAAACCTCCCGGAGAGAGAATGCGGTGGGCTATGTAAATGCCTACGAAGAGGGCGCCCACGAGCGCGAGGACCGTGATGAGCACGACCGCAAAGACGAAGGCGAGCGGCTCAGCCAGTATCGAGGCGAACCCCAGCGTGAACACATGGGTAACCTCGAGCACTTCCAGTATCACTATGACCACTATGATGACGCTCCAGAAAAGGATCGTACGCGAGGTTCTCATGACACATTCTCCTGGGCATATGCGAGCGCTAGGGTTTGAGGCAGCTGGTTCCAGTTCCATTTCTGCCATCCAGAGCTAGGCAACGATGCAGAGTAGGGATAGGCCCACAGTTGCCCTGGGAGGGCCTTGAAAATGAAGATGCCAGAGGAAGAGTAGTACGTCGAGGAAGATCCGCTGTACACCGCTGAGATCTCTACGGCAAAGTAAGTCGCGTTGGTGACAGTCACGTTCAGCACTATCCTGTTCGTCACGTTGAACCAGCGGTCCCAGTGATATGTAATTGCGCCCACAGTAGGGTCACCCTGTACCGACAGGTTGACGCCCATGGAGATGGAGTCGAACCTGACCTGTCCCGGGCTGTCCACGTATAGGAATGCAGTGCCGTTCACAGGTCCATTGGGGATGTAGTCCACGATGATCTCTCCCCGGTCGAAAAGAGTCCCGGACACACCGCTCGACATGAAGAAAGGAGTCGTCAGCAACAGGAGGACAAGCAGCAGCGCGACACCACCCATCGCTATGTGCACGTTCGCTTCCTCCCGGCTGAACCATTTTCTCGCCATCAGAACGTGTCTTCACCCTCTTTCCAGCCTTTGTAGAGCGAATGGGCCATGCCCAGGTGGTCGAGGACCTTCCCTGCCATGTATGAGACCAGCTCGTCCACCCTCGTGGCCTTCAGGTAATACGGTGGCGCTGCATCCAGAACTATTACCCCCGCTTCTGCCACAGTGGTCATGTTCCGCGTGGTGATGACGGATAGCGGAGTTTCCCTGGGGACCAGGATCAGCGGCCGGTGTTCCTTCAGATGGACGTGTGCTGCGCGCGCGATGAGATTGTCAGCAAGCCCGTGCGCAATCTTTGCGAGGGTGTTCGACGAACAGGGAACCACGACCATCCCGAGGGTCGGGGTCGAACCGCTCGCCAGTCTGGCTGTGAAATCCTTCTCGCCGTAGGTCCTGCAGCCATACTTCTTGAGGTCGGACACCTCCATCCCACACTCCTCGCGCAGAACTAGCGCCCCACCGTCAGAGACCACCAGGTAGACTGGTACCTTGAGCGAATTGAGCGCCTCGAGCACACGGACCGCTATCGGTGCCCCGCTTGCCCCAGTCACTCCAACCACAACAGGCAATCGACCCGCTGCCATGGCTTCCCCGTGGGACTGTTCAATACTCTGGGGAGAAGATATGCTATTCCCCTTCCCTTTCATTTCGAGATACCATCCCACAAAGTCTCGAGCCAGCTCTCGAGCAGGCGTTTCTGCTCGTCAGTCGGGGTGGCCTTCGGTCGGATCATCCACTTCTCGGGTGGGGCCTTCCCAAGGGTCACAGAAAGCTTGCCTATCCTTGCCCTTCTGAAGTAGGTGACCTCCACAGCGTCCCCTGGTTCGTAACGCTTGAGCGTGTCGACCAGAGTGTTCAGCGTGATGCGTGTCCCGTCTATTGCAACGAGCTCATCCCCGGCGGTGAGGCCAGCACGATTGGCCGGCGAGCCCTCCACGACCACGGTTATCCTGAGCGTCCCGTCGACCTTCTCGGTGTCTATCCCCATATAGGCTGGCTTCTCATCCTCGTCGTCCTTCGCCGCCTCCTTGTCCTCTGAGACAAGATCGAGTCCGGCATGGCCAAAGTATAGAGGGAAATCGACCTCGGTCGTGCCGCTGACATAGTTGCGGAAGAACTCGCTCAGGTCAAGCCCTGTCGCCTTCTGAGCCTCCTTGAGATAGGCATCCTCGGACATGCCCAGATCGCGAGCACCGAACTCCTTCCAGAGGTGCCGCATGACATCATCCAGGGACTTCGCGTTTCCACTCTTTCCCCTGATCTCCAGATCAAGGCACATGCTGACGAGCTCGCCCTTGAGGTAATAGGAGATCGAGGAATTCCTGCTCTCCTCGTACGGATGATACAGGTCTATCCACGAGTCAAAGCTGGATTCCTCCAGGCTCTGGACAAGACGGCCGGGAGTCTCCTTGTAGCGCTTGATGTGCTTTCCAATGATCTCCAGGTAACGTTTCGGCGTCAGGAGACCGGCCCGCCGGAGCAACAGGAAGGTGTAGTAATCGGTGGTACCCTCCATCGCCCAGAGCAGACGAGTGTAGTTCTCCTTGGAGTAATCGAAAGGACCGAGTACCGCAGGTCGGATCCTCTTCACGTTGAAGAGGTGAAAATACTCGTGGCACGCGACATCGAGGAACTCCTCGTAGGACTTGTTGGGCCGGAAGATGTGGTGCGGAAGAACAATGGAGGTGGAGGTAGCATGCTCGAGCCCCCCGTCCCACTTGTCCGCCAGATGGAAGAAGAATGTGTAGTGGGTTACGGGAAGCATCCCAAAGATCTTCCTGGTCGCCTCGACCATCTTGGTAAGGTCCTCCTCGACCCGGTGCGCAGTGAAGTTCCCACCGGAACCGCAGAAGATTATGCGGTGAGGTATCCCGCCGGGGCGTATCGTGAACTCAGCTGGATTCCCGATCTCTATGGGTGAATCGACAAGCTCGTCGAAGTTCTTTGCCCTGTAATGAGGAGGGTTCTTCTCCACCTCTGTGAGCTCGGTGAAGACCTTCCAGCCTGGAGGCGGGTTGAGCGTAACCTCTGACGGTGACTCCAGTGACCCGTCCAGATAACAGAAGACGTGTGCACCATTCATGTAGATGTGCTCGGGGGTCACGTCAAGCCCCTGAGTGCTCAGTTCGTGGCCGTATACGGTATAGGAGAAGATCAGCGCCTGTGACCCGCCACAAGGCACCCTCCAGCGATTCTTGGCGATCTTGGTGACCGATAGCGGCTCCCCTGCAGGAGTGCGTGCAGTACACCCCCGCACGTTCCGAGAATACTCCCTTATTTCGTATGAGCCCGGGGTCCAGACTGGCATGACGAAATCGACACTGTCAGTACCTGGGGTGATCTCCTGGACCTCAGCAGACACGTGGATGCGATGTGAAACCAGGTCCGCCGGAGTGACCACATAGCTCACCTTAGGCTTTCCCTTCTCTACTGACATCGTCCAATACGCAGGGAAATAAGCACATAACTACTTTACGGGCTTCTGTATCCGGTCTGGCAGGGGAACAGAAGTGTCAGGATTCGAGAAAATGGTCCAATTGGTGGACTCCCTTCCACAACAACTCCTGGAAGGCTACAACAAGGCATTGAAAACTGGTTTTTCATTGAAGCTCGGAAAGTCACCGATACTGGTGCTCGGGATGGGCGGCAGCGGCATTGCAGGTGAACTGATCTCCACCCTGTCCTCAGAGATCGGCTCGTCCCAGGTAGCCTCGGTGCGTTCCTTCTCATTTCCCACATGGGCGAGCAAGGGGTCGACCGCGATCTTCGTCTCGTACTCCGGGAACACGGCCGAGACATTGCGCGTCTATAGAGAGGCCGGGCGGCGTGGGGTCGAGCGTGTCGTGCTGACCTCGGGCGGGGCGCTCCTGAAAATGGCCGAGAAGGACGGCGTTCCAGCCGTGGTCATCCCCTCAGGGAATCCTCCCCGTGCGAGCCTTGGCTACCTCTTCGGGGCCCTCTTCGGCCTTCTCAATCCTCTCTTCCCGGGCCATGAGAAAGACCTGGCAGTGACGGCCGAGGAACTTCGTGCCCTTGGTAGTGAGATGAAGGGAGACTGGGGATGGCCGGCTCGGGTTGCGAACGCGTGGGGTGACAGGGAGCTCTGGGTATATGTCCCAGAAAGGCTGGCCGCCGTCGGGCGAAGGTGGAAGACGCAGTCCGAGGAGAACGCAAAACGCCTTGCCCACTTCGACACAGTGCCCGAACTCATGCACAACGCGCTGGTGGCCTGGGATTGCCTTCCGAAAGGAGCAGCGGGGAAGAGGCTTGTAGTCATGCTTTCAGGTCCGCGCGAGGGGAATGAGATACTCACGCGCATGGAGTACCTTTCCGGAGTGATAGAGGGCATGGGCGGTCCCCTGCTTCACATCCGGCTCGGGTCCACTCGCCCCTTGACCGAGATGCTGGAGGGAGTTTGGATCGGGGACTACGCGAGCCTCAGAGAGGCGGAGGCCACAGGCGTGGACCCATTGCCAGTCGCCGCCATAGACAAGATGAAGGCCAAGATGCCTAACCCTGACGACGAGTCGTAGGGCCGCCGGCCTACTGCTCTCGGTGCCGTCTCGGAGACGGCGAGCTGTCTGAAGGCCGCCTCAGGCGGAATAGTTGGTGGCCGCCGGACCCCTTCTCAGGGACAAACGCGCTCAGCTCGACAACAAAGCCGATCTTCTCGAGCCATCGCTGATAGGTGTCGGCGTCGACATGGTCCCAGTACATCCATGTGTCCGATCCCAGCCACCCCTTGTCGACCCCCTTGTATCTCCCTGCCCCAAGTATGGCGACAAAGTATCCTCCCGGGGTAAGCCAACGGTAGATTCGCTTGAGCAACGGGTACTGCTCCTTCAGCGGCAGGTGAAAGATTGCATAGAACGAGACCACTGCCTGGAACGAGCCGGGCGGGAACCTCACGCGTGACATGTCCGACCTGCGAAACCTGGCCGATGGAACCAGTTCGCGTGCCCGTGCGATCTGCACATCCGAAAGATCGACACCCGTCACCTGGAACCTGCGGGCAAGGATGCGAGTTGCTGGCACCCCACACCCACAACCAAGGTCAAGCACAGGAGCACCTTTCGGCAACTCCTTCATTATCGGTGCAAGCCAAACACCGTAGAGCCGGTCGGTATGGCCGGTAGGGAACCTTGTCGCCCCCGGAGGGCGATAGAGCATTGATAGCTGGTTCCATCCATCACGAACCATTGCCCTCGTGACCCTGGGGGGAGTCTCTGGGTCACCCATGCGCGTACTGAGCTTCTTCCGGTTCATCAACAACGCCTTCGGTGTTGCAATCTCAGCCGCCTTCGTCCTGCCTCGGCAGTGGCCGAACGACCTGTCCCTTCGATCCGCCAACGAACTCCCCACCTTCCACGATGCGTGTTCCTCTGAGGTAGTGTTCCTCCGGGAAGATGGCCTCCCACCCCTCGAAAGGGGTCCAGCCACACGGCGCGTGCAGTTCGGAAGCTCGAATGCGTTTGCGCTTCCGGAAATCCACCGCGATGAAGTTGGCCTCGCATCCCTTCTCCAGTCTTCCTCTGTGAAGACCCAGGAAGAGAGCTGCATGCCGCGAGGAAACATTGACGAACGTGGACAGGGGAAGGTCCTGCGAGCGGACACGCTCGAGCATGAGCGGGATCATCGTCTCCACCCCTGGCATCCCAGATGGGGCCTCGCTGAAGGGGAGTGATTTCCTGGACAGGGAGTGGGGAGCATGATCGCTCGCCAGCACGGGCACGGAACCCTTCTTGAACTCCTCCCACAGGGCCTTCCGTACGCTCTCAGGCCTCAGTGGTGGATTCACCTTGTTGAGGGGCCCTCCAAAGGTAGATGCGGATAGGAGAAGGTGGTGGGGAGTGGCCTCCACACATGCCCCGACCGCAAGGGCCTTGTGGAGGGCTTCCGCCGAGGTAGCGTGGGCAACAAGCAGCCTGGCCTCCGGAGGATGGAGAGCCAGCTTCTCGATGGCAGAGATCTCGGAATCCATGGGGCGAGACCGGTCCCAGCCATCAGTGTCGGATGGCGTCGACCCGCTGGGGAACTTTAGCGGGTCCTCGGCATGCACGTGTATGGGAAGCCCCGTGCGACTCGCCTTGGAGAGAAGCTCCACGATGTTGGTATCGGGAGGGATAGCCAGGTCGCCAGTGGTCTGCGCCAGGTAGAGCTTGAAGCCAGAGGCCACCTTTCCAAGTGCCTCGACATTCGTTCCCGGTAACAGTGCTGCGTAGGGGAGCACGTCCACACAAGCTCGGGCACGGATGCGATCGATCTTGTCCATCAGCCGTTCCAACGTGGTGGTCGGAGGCTGCGTGTTGGGCATGTCCACTACCGTCCCAACGCCCCCGAGCGCTGCCTGGGTGGTACCCGAATCGATGTTCTCGACCTCTCCTGGTGGACCGGGGTCCCTGAAGTGCGTGTGAAGATCTATGGCGGAGGGTAGGAGCACCGCCTCTCCGAAGTTCCGTCGCTCCCCTCCGCGCAGGACCTTCGCTACGGCCATTATGATGCCGTCGTCATCAGTGCCTATCTCGGCAGACACGATCTTCCCGCGATGGTAGATCCTTCCTTCGTAGACTACGGCCGGAGCAGGAGGGGTCGCGGTCTTCCCACGCTGAGTCTCCTCGCCCTTGGCCGCCTTCCGTCTTAGAGTTCCTCTAGCCCTGGCCGGCATCAGGACGCCCCTGAACTTCTACCCTGCTCATGGGGCTCGCAGTGGTGTCGCCACACGTCGCTGTGAGCTGCCAGGGTAAGCATTCTAAGTCACGTTAAGAACTTCCTCCTATTTGAAAAGCTCTTAGGTTCGCAGTGTGTTCGTATTGGCATGGCTGAGGGGAAGAGCCGCAACACAGCCTCCAGCCAGGTGGAACGCCCGGGTGCATGGCGCCTGGCCAACTCCACCTCAGCATATCTCCGAGCAGCTGCTGGCCAGGCCATAGAATGGTACCCGTGGGGCCCTGAGCCATTCGAGATCGCCAAGCGAACGAGAAGGCCGGTACTGCTCGATGTTGGGGCCGCATGGTGCCACTGGTGCCATGTCATGGACGAGGGGACTTACTCGGACGCCGAGGTGGTCCGTCTCGTGAACGGGAATTTCGTGGCGGTCAAGGTCGACCGGGACGAGAATCCCGAGGTGGACCGTTGCTACCAGAAGCAGGTGCTGGTGCTGAGCGGTCAGGGAGGCTGGCCCCTGACCGCCTTCCTGTCCTCAGATGGCGAAGCATTCCTAGGTGGCACGTACTTCCCGGTTCAGGACACTGGAGGAATGCCAGGGTTCCGACGCGTGCTCAAGGAGGTCATGCATCGCTGGCGTGACGAACACGACACCGTGGATTCCAACATCAGGGGCCTCAGGGAGGCCCTCTTGAGGGTGTCCAAGAGCGAGAGACCAAGTTCTCGAGCGGCGTCTCAGCTTCGTAGTGCGGTCGACAAGTCCCTTGGCGAGGGATTCGATGAGGACAACGGTGGCTGGGGTCTTGCCCCAAAGTTCCCCCATCCGGGCGCCGTCTCATTCCTCCTCTTCAAGGCCTGGCATGAAAAGGATGATAAGGCGCTGGAACGCGCTCGTCTCACCCTTACGAAGATGGCCGATGGCGGCATGTACGACCAGCTGGGTGGCGGATTCCACCGTTACGGAGTGGACGCGAGCTGGCACATACCCCACTTCGAGAAGATGGCCGGAGACAACGCATATCTCCTCAGGACATACGTGGAAGGTGCATGTGCGATCGATGAACCGCGTCTGACCGACATCGTTCGCGGGATCACCGACTACGTTCTCACCACACTTTCTCCAGACCCGGAGGGTGGATTTGCATCAAGCCAGGACGCGGACAACTCACCAGGTGATGACGGCAATTACTATACCTGGTCCAAGGCCGAGCTGAAGGCGGTCCTGACCCCGGAGGAACTGAAGGTGGTGCAGTGGCGCTACGGCATCAATGCCGAAGGACGGATGCCGCACAACCCTGAGAGGAACACGCTCTATCTGTTCCTCACCCCCGGAGAGATCGCTCTCGAGCTCAAGGTGCCGGAAGAGGAAGTGCTCCACAGGCTTTCCTACGCAAAGGCCAAGATGATCGAAGCCAGGATGGCACGGCCCAAGCCCCACGTGGACCGTGCCCTCTATGCCTCGCTCAACGGGCCGATGCTCGGTGCGCTCTCGCTGGCAGGGCGTTTCCTCAACTATCACAAGGCGGTCTCCGCCGCTCGTCTCACAGCCGACCGTTTTCTCGCCCACGCATACTCTTCAAAGAGGGGCATGGCCCATCAATTGACCTCAGAGGGTGGCAAGGGTTGGGGTCTCCTGGATGACCAAGTGGGATTCGCTCTCGGTCTCCTGGACCTGGCAGAGGTGACAGGGGAGGGCAAGTACCTCGAGGCAGGGCGCGAGATCGTGGAGATAACGATCGAGAGATTCGCTGTCGCAGAGGAGGGGGGATTGATGCGCGGGATCGCCCCTGACGTCTACCAGGGCATCATGCAGGGCTCCCTGGAAGGATCCACGTTCCAGCTGGAGGATACTCCTCATCTCTCCCCCAACGCGGGAATGGTCCTCGCCCTCGCCCGCCTTTCGGCCCTGACCGGAGACGTGAGCTACGATGAACGCGGAAGAACGCTCCTGGATGCGATCGTGTCGCGCATCCCCAACGGGACACTCTTCGAGGCTGGTACGGCCCTGGCCAGCTGGGTGTTGGAGGTCCCGACCGTTCGCGTGGTCATCGAGGGAGAGGACGCAGACGCGGATGCCCTCTACGAATCCGCGATAAGAACGTACCATCCCCGGCTCGTGGTCTTCCGCGGAGAACCGAGCCCTCCCTTCACGCTCCCTGACGAGGTCAGCAGCAACCTGAGCGGCAGTCCGGCCATAGGGCGCGCACTGGTTTGCCGTGGCACCTCGTGCCTTCCTCCCATCACCGAGCCGACAAAGCTCGCATCAGCCATCCGGGAAACGAGCTCTACTTGAGCCCGGAAGGATACTGCTTGTCCGCTGGCACGTACTCCAGCTTCAGCGCCATCTGCTCTCCTCCCACGTCTTCCCACTTGCGAAGTCCCTGGACGGTGTCGTCTGGCAGACCGGCGACCATCTTCAGGTCGACGATCTGGCACTCCCTCATCACCACGTTCTTGTGCAGTTCCATCGCTTCCTTGAGCGTGGGACCAAGGAAGAGCTCGACACGGACGGAGTCAATGTAGTCCAGGTCCTCCTCCTTGCGGGTCATCTGGATCCTGCGTATGATCTCCCTGGAAAGCCCTTCCAGGAGCAACTCCCGGCTCGGCCTCTTGAACAGTGCAAGGTTGAGCTTGTCATCGGTGGAGCGCATGGCCCAATCCTCCTCGGGGAATGGGCGGATCGCAAACTCCTCCGGGGGAAGCAGGGTCAGGCGCTTTACGTTCAGCTCCTCGGTCACGAGATCGTGGAACGAGGATCCCAGTACCTCCGAGTCGGCCGGCGAGATGTTGGAGACAACGAGCTCGGGCAGCGGGATACGGCTCTTCACGCCAGCCTTGGTGCGCAGGTTTCGGCCCGCCTCCACCAGGGCCATCACCCTCTTCATCGCATCCTCGAGAGCCACGTCCCGGTAGCCCTTGATCTCGGGCCATTGCTGCAGGTGAACGCTGTCCGCGCCCTCTCCGAAATCGGTGGCCATGGCCATCTGATATACGTGCTCTCCCACGTGGGGAGTGAGGGGGGCCATGACCTTCGCCAGTGTCGCCAGCGTGAAGGAAAGGGTGGCATAAGCATCCTGCTTGTCCTCGTCCATGACCTCCTTCCAGAAGCGGTCCCTAGACCTCCTGAGATACCATGTGGACAGCTCGTCGATGAACTGCGTTACCTCCACGGCGGAGGCGTGAGGATCGATCAGGTCGAGGGACCTCCCTACCCTCTCCACCATCCCCTCCAGCCGGGAGAGCATCCAGCGGTCGAGCGTCCCTTTTGGATGAGGCGCGGCTAGCGAGGGGATGAACTTGTCGGCAGTGCGGTTCGACCTGTAGAATTCGGTCACGTTGAGGAGCGTGGTAAGGAACCTTGTCCCCGACGTCCTCACCATGGCCTCTGAGAACCGGAAGGGCTCGGTGAACGGCCCCATGTAAGTGGCGAGACGGGGACCGTCCGCTCCCATCTTCTCCATTAGGGTCAGTGGATCGGCCACGTTCCCCTTGGACTTCGACATCTTCTGCCCCTCCTTGTCCAGGACCATCCCGTTGACCAGGGCGATTTTGTACGCGGGGCGATCAAAGAGGAGCGTTGCCAGTACGAGCATTGAATAGAACCATCCTCGGGTCTGGTCGAGCCCTTCGGCTATGTAGTCGAGAGGTGAGTCTGGATTGAAATCCCCTTTACCATCGAAGGGCCAGTGATACTGTGCAAAGGGCGCCGAGCCGCTGTCGTACCAGCAGTCTATGACATAGGTCTCCCTTACCATTCGTGAGCCGTGCTGGGGACACTTGATCTCCATGTCGTCAATGAAGGGCTTGTGAGGGTCGAAGGACTCTGGCAACGCCGAACCGGCGAGCTTGGCGAGCTCTTCGAAGCTGCCCACCGCCATGCTATGCCCCTCAGGGCAGCTCCAGATGGGAAGCGGCGTTCCCCAGTACCGGTTTCGTGACAGCGCCCAATCCTTTCCCTCGCTGAGGAAGTTCCCGAAGCGGCCATCGCGGATGTGGGACGGGATCCACGTGACGGTGGAGTTGTTCGCGAGGAGCTTCTCCCTGACCTTGTGCGCCCGGACGAACCAGCTCTCCAGAGCTCGGTATATCAGCGGATGGTTGCACCGCCAGCAGAAGGGGTAGGTGTGGAGCACCTTCTCCTCCTTCCAGAGTATCCCCTCCTCCCTGAGGATCTCTGTGAGCTTGGGATCTGCGGCCTTGAAGCCGGCTCCCACTACTTCCGGCACCTCGGAGGTGAAGTGCCCGGAGGAGTCCAGGGGATCGAAGTAGCCCAGATGGAAATGCTCTCCAAGAACGTAATCGTCCATCCCGTAGGATGGAGCGATGTGCACGATGCCAGTACCCTCTTCCCTGGAGACGAATGTGGCCGGGTACACCTTGTGCCTTCCCTCTGCCTTCGGCGTGACAGTGGCAAAAGGCGGCTCGTAGCTCAGGCCGATCAGTTCCTGGCCGCTCAGTTTCTTGAGTACCTGGGGAGCACTGCCAGGGTTAGGGAAGTAGCGAGGCATCGCGTCACCGGACATGATGTACTCTGCGCCATCATCTCCCTTGAAAACGAAGTAGTCCATCTCGGGGTTGACCGCCAGTGCGAGGTTGGAGGGCAACGTCCACGGGGTCGTGGTCCAGACAAGGAAGTAGCCCGAGATGCCCCGCTGGGCATCAGGAATGATCTTCAGCCTCAATGTCACCGACGGATCGGAGGTCTCCTTGTACCCCTGAGCGACCTCGTGCGCTGAAACCGGCGTCTCGCAACGCGGACAATAGGGGATCACGTAACGTCCCTTCTCAAGGTAGCCCCTGTCGTACAGGGACTTGAGCGACCACCAGACGCTCTCGATGTAACGCCGGTCCATGGTGAAATAGGGATGCTCGTAGTCCAGCCAGTACCCGAGCTTGCGGCTCATCTCCCTCCATGTCGCCTCGTAGGTGAGGACGCTCTTGCGGCAATCCTCGTTGAACTTGGCGATTCCATAGTCCAGGATCTGCTTCTTCGACTTCCAGCCGTGGGACTTCTCCACCTCCACCTCGACGGGAAGTCCCTGGCAATCCCATCCGGCCATGGAGCTTTTCACGCGGAACCCTTTCATGCGGCGGTGGCGCAGGATGACGTCCTTGAGTGCCCGGCTCAACAGATGTCCCAGGTGAGGACGGCCGTTGGCAGTGGGAGGGCCCTCCGTGAATCGGAATATGGGCCCGTCGGGATTGAGAGCTAGTGCCTTCTGCGAAGTCGCCTCCTTGTCCCAGAACTCTTGCGCGCGTTTCTCCAGCAGGGTCAGCGCCGAAGTCTCATCACCCTTCATGGCAGAGTCCTGCGTCACTCCTGTTGCGGAGGAAGGTCCGTGGGAGATTCCTCTGGCGGGAGTTCGTCCCATACGGATTGGGGAGCAGCCGGCTTCTCAGGCTCCTGCGGATACGAGTATTCGGTCTCCTGAAGTTGGACGGAATAGGGGTGCTGATCCTCGTCAGGCTTTGACTTGGGAGGAGGTGAGGCATTCTTTGGAGGGATGAGGATGCCGATCACAGTGATGATCATCCCGAACAGGGCGAACGACTCCCACAAGACGTTGAACTCGGGCATCGCGTTCCACGTCACGTCCATGGAGACCGGACTTGCGGAGTTCGTAAGGATCATGATGCTTGCGTTAGTGTCCACCGTCAGGTCGATAGAACCTGAGGCACCGTTTCCGACGGCATCCCAGGTCGAGGAAGCTAACGGGAGTCCCGTAAAGGTGTTGTTTATGTCCTTGCAGTAGAACGTATGGCACGGCAACACCTCCACCCACGTGGACGCATTTCCTCCTGACCAATCGAACGTGATCGGGGCCTGCCCGGGAAAGCAGTAGCTGGAGGACGGAGAACTGGAAGGGAGGACCTGAGGACAGTAGAGAACGAGGGCGTGATCGCTGGACACGGTACTGGACTGAGGGTAGGGAAGCGGAACGAACACGAAGATCAGCATGATGAGCATGAGGATTACCCCGGGGACTATCCAGCCGTTACGCATGTTCTTCCTCCCACTCAGGGGGCTCGGGTTCAGGCTCTACGTCGGGTGGAGGACGCTCGTTGATCGGCGGCCAAAATGTGTCCGCTGGCGGAGCCTTCTCCTCAGGCAGCTCAGGAGGTGCAAGACCTGGTGACTGGTATTCGGGTTCGAACGTGCGTTTCGGGTGTGAAGGCTTCAGTATGAGGCCGACTATCAGCAGCGCCAGCCCAACGACGGCCAGTATCACGAAGAGTGTCGAGTAGAGGCTCCACACGGGTGCGGTCACGGAGTATGTTAGCCCCATGACAACAGTGTGGACCAGCAAATACTGGTTGCTGGCCAGTTGGACGGTCAATGACTGCCTTGGCTCGGTCAGGACGTATGTGATCAGGCTTCGGCCAAGACACGTCACTTGTGTGTCCTGGGTAGAGCAGACGTAGACCTGTACCGCCTTCCCGCTCGGCAGGTGTGAGTAGCTGACCGTGAGCGGAAGGGTTCCCTGGAAACTGAGCATGTCCGATGTCTGGGACACTTGCAGGTAGGGGTTCGTGGAAGAGGTTACCGTGCCGGAAGACACATCCTGGGGACCGGCAAAGTATGCGAGGGAGAGCGTGGCAACGAGGATGAGCACGCTGATGATGACTATGAGAGGCCTCACGTGAAATCCATTGGGTAATGACTCGTATCCCTTATTAAAGGTGCCCCATTACCCCGATAGCGATGGACCTCGAAGAACGCATGGCATTGGTTGCCAGAGGGACCGAAGAGATCCTGGTGGAAGAGGAACTGAAAACACTCCTTTTCAAGAAGGACCATCCGCGTGTCTACGTCGGATACGAACCGAGCGGGCCGTTCACGATAGGCCAACTGGTCACCGTGCGAAAGGTCCTGGACCTGGAGAAGGCCGGGTTCGAAACGACGGTCTTCCTGGCCGACCTCCACGCGTTCATCAATGACAAGCTGGGAGGGTCCATGGAGAGGATACGGGAGGCGGGTGAGAACATGGAGAGCCTCTTCCGTTCCATGGGCGCTGGAGATTCGGTCAAGTTCGCATGGGCAAGCGATCTCAGCGATTCCAAGGTCTACCTCTCCCGGGTACTGAAGGTGGCGAAGGCGATGAGCCTGGCCCGGGTGAAGAGGGCGATGAGCATCATGGGAAGGAAGGAGGAAGACGTGGAGCTGGATGCTGCGAAGCTCTTCTACCCGCCCATGCAGGTGTCAGATATCTTCGAGCTCGGTGTAGACGTTGCATACGGGGGGATCGACCAACGAAGGGCCCACGTGCTGGCGAGGGAGGTCGCCCAGCATTACGACTGGCCAGTTCCAATCGCCCTGCACACCCCCCTCATATCGTCGCTCAAGGGGGGAGGTCGCATGGACGCGCAGGGGGAAGGGGTGATGGAGCGAAAGATGTCGAAGAGCGACCCCACATCGGCGATATACGTGACCGATAGGGAGGAGACGGTCAGAGGCCGCATCATGAAGGCATACTGTCCGCCAATGGAGGTGGAGGGAAACCCGGTGGTGGAGCTCGCGCAACACCTTCTATTCCCGTGGCAGGGGAGACTCGCCATAGAACGGTCTCCACAGCATGGCGGGAATCTGGAGTTCACCGCCCCTGCAGAGTTCCTAGAGAGCTGGAAGGGAGGAAAGATCCATCCAATGGACCTCAAGGGCGCAGTGGCATCCGCCATCGTCCAGATCCTGAAGCCGGTCAAGAAGGTCGCCACTTCTTGATCAGACCACGTTCGCATTGACCAGGTCGGACCTGGCAGGTTGCTCGTGCATGGGTGCCCGCAGCTCGGCAGGGTTCATCCTGTGGATCCGGAAAGGTGCCGGAGGTCATGTTTCGCCAACGTGACGGAGAGCTCGAAATCCTTCGCCACGTCATCAAGGTCCCATCTGGTGTAGACTCCCGAGAGCTGTTGGGGAAAGGAGTAACGGAGCGCAAGCGCTTCCGCAACCTCTGCCAGCATCCGATCCGGTGAGCTCTTCCAGGCCCCTAGGTCCTCGGCATCGGAGACTGGAGGAACACGCTCGCACCAGAAGGCCGTTCTCGCAAATCCGCGGGGCCTGTCGGTCCTGCGCACGCGAACCGTTGCAGCGGCTGGCCTTCCCAATAGGTCCCTTTCGAATTCCGGGGTATCGGTTCCAGCATACGTTCCGCTCTTATGGGCGAGCTTTCGCATCGTCTCGATGTCAACTATCATCGCAACGGTGACCACGGTCCCGTCAGGGCCAAGGAGAGATGCGCAGGTGACTTCAGCGGCGGGCAGGTCATATTCCTTGCAGAACGAGAGCATCTGGGTCTCCTCCTCCTTGGAGGCATGAGAATCCCCCTGCCCATGAATCGGTCCCAATCGCAGGTCGGTCTGCGGTACCAATGACGTATTCGTGGGCTCCTGCCCCTCCATGGTACTATGTCAATGAAAGCTCCCGTTATTCATCAACCTGTCGGAGTAGTCCCACCAAGGGGGCAGCCGTTTCGTGCCCCCAGTGGAATAAGAGGGGTCATTAATGGTTAGACGTTCAGTCAATCCTCATGAATCAGGGTCTCAGCCCGACAGCTGTAAGGATATTGAGGTTCAGCATCGACAGGTCGGGCAATGACGGCTTGCGATACGAGGACTACCTGGAGGGCCTGATCACGATATTTGCAGGGGTTACGGTCAGCCAGTTATCCAGCGCCCTGCGAGAGCTTGAGGGGAGAAGATTTATCAAGTCCGATCCGGAAGGAACGCCGAACAGAAGGATACGCGTGACGCCTCTAGGTCGCGAAGCAGCGGATCATATCTGCAACCGGTGCGGCAGGGTCGCGACATTCATCGCTCAATACGGTCGCTACTACTGTTACCGCTGTGCGAAGTACATCGACCCGATCACGCAACCCCCCGCCCCAGCGCCAACCGCAGCCGTTCCGGCGAATACGTCACCCGCACCCGTAGTTCCCCCCCAACAGCCGGCGGCGCGGACTTGCCCGGTCTGCAGGAGGCCATTAGCGTACCTCTCCAAGTATGGCCGCTACTATTGTTACACCTGCTCGGAGTACAGGTGAGCCGGTCAGATCCTGGCAAGCACTCTATTTCGCTGGATCAACACGAATAGGGAACGCCGGAACACTATTGCCTTGCCATCAGGTCCAATGTGGCCCTCGCTCTCTTCCTTATCGCCGCTTCAGAGAGAGTGGCCACTTCCATCAACGATGCACTCTTCGTCCACTCTCGGATGATCTCCGCTCCGAGAAAGTAGCCGCACTCAGAGTATCCATGTATGTTGTACCACGATCCAAAGAATGGGCGAATCGACTTGCGGGCCCTGGTGTCATGGAGGAACTTCTTGGCCAACCACGATCTATGGCTCTCGCACCAGGGTAACCAGTCCTTCCTGCCGGTTCGCATCCGGAACGTCTTTGTGTCCAGAATACGTCGCTCGCACTCGGTGGCGAAACCCTCCTCGTACAGATGCCAGTAGGGACTTCTGGGCCCCTCGATGCCACCCATCCCGTTCCTCAGCCTCCATTGGTTGTGCGCGATGTGCGCTACCTCATGAGCGATGGAGGCAGGATACCCGCCGTCAGCACCCGAGGCATATCCAGCAGCGTTCTCGATACCGAAGAGGCAGGCGGGCATGCCTCCGTACTCGGTGGCCCATCCAGCCCCAACCCCTATCCCTACGTAGATGACGAACCGCACCTTGAAGTCGAGCTTCAGAGCTTGCTTGGTACGCCTCCAGTCACCTGGCAGGATGCGCAGGAGATTTCGATGAAGTCGCCTCATCCGAGGCATTCGTTCTGCCAAGTACGGAAAGACCTTCGTCCGTGCGATCCGTTTCCAATCCGCCCCTTCCTCAGCGTAGCTCTGTTTCAGCTTCTTGAGCAGCTCAGGCCATGGAGCCATGTACTCGCGTTCCCAACGTTCAATCTGGACATCTATGGGCTCGAAGCGAGCCGATCGCCAAAACTTCTCGAACTCCGGGAAGGTGTCGAGCAACTGAATTGTTGGCATGAGAGAACCGTAGGCCTCCCGCCATTAAGCCTATCTTCACTCCTGACAAGCATCAATCTTAATACTGCAACTTCGGTAATAGCGGCATGTCCGAGCTCTCATTGGCTATGGAGTGGTACCGCTACAACGCGCGCGTTCGTGACCTCTACCTGAAAGCAATCCTCAAATTGGAGAAGAAGGAGAGGCTCCGCGACCGAGGGGCCTCATTCCCCTCGGTCCAGGATGTCTTCGTCCACATACTCGATGCCTACCGTTGGTGGTTCAAGTGCGTTGCAGACAACGACACAGCCAGCTACGAACGCCTGCGACTAGAGAACCTCACCCCTAACGAGATCAAGAAGGCGGTCAAAGATACCAACTCGCTCGTCTTCGGATACCTTCGTGGGCTCAAGGAACGTGACCTTGGGCGCACGATCACTGCGAGCTACGAGGACAATGGGAAGAAGGGAGTGATCAAGATCAAGGTTCGCGACATGATATGGCATATGGTCGAGGAGGAGCTGCAACATCGCGGTGAGCTCAACGCCCTCCTCTGGCAAATGGACGTAGACCCTCCCGTCACTGGTTGGGATGGTTGATCACCTCGACACTTGCAAGTGGCGGGCTTCAGGAAGGCCTTGAGAGAAACCACGCCCTAGAACGTCGGTGGCGGCACCGTTGCTCGGGCCACCCTACCGAACGACGTTCGGTCTCTTATCAGCCCCTTGTGGAGGGGTGCCCGCAGTAGACCCGAGTAGGCTCGCCGACTTGACCCCGGTGATGATGAGCAGGACCTTGATGGTGTGTTCCATCTCTGCAGACGTGTCTACCTTGCATCCCCAGATTATCCTCGCTCGCTTGGAGATCTTCGCTCCCACCAGTTCGGCTGCCTTCTGAGCCTCGCTGACGGTCATGGTCGGGCCTCCGACCACTTGCACGAGGGCTCCGTTTGCATCCTTCAGGTCCACGTTGCCAAGGAGCGGTGATGTCAACGCCTCGGTCACAGCCTTGGTCACACGGTCATTGATGCTATCGCTCTCACCAAGACCGATCAAGGCCACGCCCCCATCCTTCATCACGGTCTGTATGTCTGCGAAGTCAAGGTTCACGAGACCTGGCGTGGTGACGATCTCCGCAATTCCCTTGATCGCGGTCATTAGTACCTGGTCGGCCAGTTTGAAAGCCGCGTCTAGGGGCATCCTAGGCACGAGCGTGAGAAGCTTGTCGTTCTGTATGACGAGCGTCGTATCGCAAACCTGGGTCAAGCGTTGAAGACCATCCTTGGCAGCGGCCATCCTCATGCTGCCCTCCGCGCTGAAAGGCATCGTGGTCACACCCATCGTGAGAGCACCCAGATCCTTGGCGATCTTGGCGACCAGAGGGGCCGAGCCCGTTCCAGTGCCTCCACCCAAGCCAGCAGTGACGAAGACAATGTTCGAATCTTGCAGGAACTTGCGTATCCCATCCTCGTTCTCCTTTGCGGCCTCCTCGCCGACCTCTGGGCGAGCACCGGCACCCAATCCCTTCGTGGTCTTCCGGCCAATCAGTATCTTCCTCGGCGAGTGAATCGCGACAAGAGCCCTAGCATCAGTGTTGATGGCGCACATCTCGGCACCCTGTATTCCCTCCTCCACGCATCTGTTGATGGTGTTCGAGCCACCGCCGCCACAGCCGACGATCTTGATGTTGACCTTCAGGTGCTCAGCCAGCTGGGCCAGCTCCTGGTCATCGACACTCAATGTCGTTGGATCCTTTCTTTCTTCCGCGGCCTTCTCCTGTTGATGCCTGGCCAGAGCTTCCTGAACGATAGACTTCATGCCGCCACCCGATTACCTCACCAGAAGATTATCCTTCCGGTCCTTGTGGCTTCAATAGCGGAGCAGTAGCAATCGGCACTTGGGGCAACGATGCCCATCGATCCAGACCATCCCCGACAATGACCAGTCACCAACAGTTTCCCCTCCCAGGGCCAGGAAGGACCTGAACTTGTACCACCTGGCGCCTCCCAGGCCGGTCACCGTCGCCGATGCTGCACCCAGGACGCCAGCGTCCATTGGACCTCGGCAATAAGGGCATGTTTGATACGCGCCAGTCGCTAGGTCGGACACAGATCGATCGCCTCCACCATGCCTGGCCAATTGCTCATCCGAAAGATTATCCTTCCGGTCCGCCCCTCAGCATGACAGCGACACGCCGCAGGCTCGCCGATCCGCATATAGCAAGGAAGATACCATGGGGACACGAAGTCTCAAGACGGATGAACGGAAGGTAATCTGTGGGATTTGAGCTCTCCGTCGTCCTTATCATCTTCGCGGGCATGATTTTCTCCCAGGCCGTAGCAGGGGAGCCGAAGATTTGCGACATCTCTAATGGCAGTACCGAACCGTTCCTCAACTACGAGCTGATCACAGGTTTCACCCTCGTAGTGGATGCAGCTCTTCTCATGGTCCTGGTCTTCAAACACCACTGGTTCCGCAACAGAACTACTTAGGAACGGGAATCTTTTGCGCTTGCCTGGCCAGTTCTCTCCAATGCCTTACGAAGCGGACCACTATGAGGCCGATACCGGCAACCATGGCTACCGTTCCGGTGATGAGCTCGACGTACCCTAGCCACGGGGTAGGCGCCGGATATTTCAGCAGCAATAATGCTGGGGTAGGGCATTCGGAGTAGGGCTCTGTAACCGGCACGGCCCCCCCGCCATAGCAGTCGCCTTGAATTTCTTCTGCCACCCATCCACTTCCATATGCCGCGATGCCTGACATGTAGGGTGCGTATTCGGCGTACTCATTGGTGATGGTCACATCACAAGAGGTTCCTGCCTGGTCGGCCCCCGGAGCAAAACTCCAACAGCGGACTTCCGGTGAAGTGTCTGAAGATGCGACCACCAGGTGCAACTCCCCATTGGGGTCCTGGACGAGCGCGGAGTAAGGGTGGTAATCCATGGGATCGGACAACTGAACAATAGTCGTGGAGTTCCCGGATATGGGGACAAGAGATGAACCGGTGAACATGAACGCCCCGGTCGTCGCATTGCCAAGGACAACATCATCGAGCGCAAGCTGATTCAGAGTGTGGGTAAGAACGAAAGTCTCGTTCCAGGGGCCGGCTGTGGTCAAGACATCCGGGTATGCCCCCGTTTCCCCCATGAGATCAAGAAAGCCCTTGCCGTAGCTCGTAAGCCCAAACGAGGCGAAGTACGGGTCGGACGTTGTCAGGTCCAGATTCTGCGGGTGGCCCCACGAGATGCCATTGTCAGTGCTGACAGCTACCCATGTGGACGCGTTGGAGTAATAGTAGCTCGAGACCTCGGCAACAGCCTCAGATGCGCCATTGACTGCCACCTGGACTTCGGACCCTGAGTAATACACCGAGGAGTTTGCATTGAATACAGAGGTTGTCCAGGTCATTCCGCCGTTTTGGCTCGATAGAACCTCCACTTCGTTCCCCGAGCCCAGTGAAGAGGAAGATTCCTGAGCAAAGTCCGCCATGCATGTCATTTCGCCACTCGCAAGCCCGACCACGATGTCCTGGCCCTCGGCGCTCATGGACATGGAATACCAGTAGCCGTACGTGGGCCCGGTTATCGAGACGAAAGGGAGAGTCTCCCAAGTGCTCCCTCCGTCGGTGCTCCTATAGAGGGTAAGCCCAGAGTCGCTCGGGAAACCGGCGTACATCATGGGGCCGGCACTGGTTATTCCTTCGACAGAACCGCAACCGGAGGAGCCCGAGTACCCTTCCGTGGTTGTGGACCAGCTCCGTTCCACCGATTGGGCACCTACAACAACGGCGGCGAATCCGCCCGCGATGAGTGCGAACGCGAGCACGAAAACGAAAAGTGTTCGAAGGAACTGACGTGGTTTGGCAGCATCTTGGACCGGTGTTGTCATGATCCTCTGCACCTCACTTGGTGGCGAGCCACATCGTCATGTCGACCTATCTCTGAGCCCCTTCAGGAGGAGGCGGTGGAGGGGGCGCGTTCGCAAATACGGGTGGTGGAGGAACGTTCCCAGGTGGAGGAGGCACGTATCCGTAGTATGATACTGTCAGTCTTTGCCCCCTGAGCCAGTACCTGCATCGCCGGTTGAGTTCCCAGTACTGGAAGAAGCAGATGGTCGATCCGAGGATTCCAGCTAGCCCGATAATCGCTGCCAACGCGACTCCGAGGTCGTAGCCGGAGCTGGAGTAATGCCCGGAGGAATAGCTGAGCATGAGCGCAACGAAGTACAGGATCAGGGGATTGAGGGGGACCAAGAACGCTCCTACGCTCCAGTCCGACTCCTTGAACATGGTGGGAATCAGGACCTGACCGGGAACAAGGTCCCGCGCGGCCAAGCGCATGCTATGGACCTGGGTCACCTGGTGAAACATGCGGAGAACGATGAAGAGGAGAACGAGCCCAGCAGCGATTCCCAAGACGGTCTGTGCGTACGAATTTGGCGACGAGCAGTTTATGCACGAGTCCAAGAGGCCAGGATAGACCACCACGAGGGCCATTCCACCTACGATCCAGGAAGCCCACACGAACCCTCTCGATATCCTCTGAGCGTCATCTGTCGCCCAGGTGACGCCACCGGATGTGCAAAGGTAGGGCACCGTCTCGCTCCAATGCATGTAGGCAAGCCCTCCTGCCACGATCCCGCCGATGAGTGGGATCACAGCAAGTACCGACAGATCAAAGAATGGGTAGATCGACGAGCTTGTAACATTGAATGCGAGGGCCATGATGAACGGAACAAGTATGATCCAGGCTATCGCCCATAGAAGGTAAGAGAGCTGGCGCAGGGATGCTACTTCGCGAAGTCGCATGACGGCCCGGACACGCATTGTCGGGTCCACCTGCAGGTTGGGGTCGGGTGGCGAGGAGGGAAACAGAAAGTGCCCAACGGTCGGAACTCCCATGTATATACATGATGGGTCAGCGTATCTTAATAGTATGCTAGCCGCGATTGCGGTCTCGGCATCACGGTATACATGCCTTTGTCGTGTTAGAATATACTTTGCCAATCCTTTGTTACTACGAAGCCCCTGGAGCCGACCGACACGTACGTATATGCATCCAGATTCGAGACGGACTTCATCGCAAGGGGATGAGCTCACCTACAGGGACCGGCCGACGCGATAATGGAAGCAGAAGTTGGTTGCCCACGAATGAGGTTCTGTGCCGGTTGTCTCAGCCAGGTCGAGAGCCAAAGCGTGGCCCCTTGCTCAGGTGTGCTTCAGGTTGGTTCCCTTGCAGTTCGGGCAGGAAACGACCTTGCGGCTGCAGTAGCCGCAGATCAGACCGCCACAGCCTGGGCACTGCATGTCCGCCCAAGTGGTCGCCTGTCCGCACTTCGCACAAACACGTCCGCTTGGAAACGGCCTACCCATTCTTGTCACTTCCCGGTTCCTGTTCAACAACATTGAGTATTTATCGGGTTGGCCAGCAGAGCCAAATCCCCTTGCCTCCTGGTCCCTTGGTCGAAGCACGACCATGCCAATTGCAGTCAACAAGGTCGGAGTGTGTGCCGAACTGCCTATCGATTGTCGCTTGGCGATCGGGGTGAGATCACCTGTGAACTGCCAGGGGAGAGGGCTTCTCGCCCCTTTACAAATATCCACCCTTGCTCGTTGAGCTGTCCTTCCGAGGTAAAGAACTCCGGGTGCCGGTGCATAGCCCGGTCCTTGGCCATCTTGCTGGTGCCAATGTTCATGGACTTGGCGAGAAACATACAAACCCCTCCGGCCAACAGGGTCGCTAACATTACTCCGAAGAATGCCACGGCCAGGGTCCCCCGGATGTTGCCGCCTATTGTAAGCAGCAGAATGGCGAAGGCAGCCAGTATCAAGATCAGACTTGCTATCGAGACGCGCAACGCCGTGCGCGACTTGGCGGTCAGCATGGCCGCTTCGTTGGGATCAACGATGGCGAGTAGTGCGTTCCAGCTACGGGTGGGGAGAGTTCCAGACTTGTCGATGGTGAATGGCAGATCCACTGGACCGCTGGTCACCGGCGTGGCACTTGCCGGTGGTTGGGTTGCAAGGGGGATTGGCGAGGTCGGGAACTTTGGAACTGAGAGTGCGGCCAGTGCCGAGTCGAATCTGGTGAGTAGCTCATTTCCCCGCTTGCGCGCCGCTCCGGCCACAACAAACGTCTCGTTGGCGAAAGGCCACTCCCTGCCATGAAATCCAGGTCCTGACCCCGTGGCATAGCCCTCGAGATGCACTACCCAGTCCTGTCCAGAGGGATGCAGGGTCATCTCGAACGCGACGGCTAACCCCGTTGACTTCGCGCTCACTGCCAGGAGATTCCCGCGCGTCGGATGAAGGATCAGGTGCATGCCTCCACAGGGATATCTTTTCTCCGAGCCATCGGATTGGAATTCGAGCAACGTGAAATCGTTCTGCTTGAGCCAGTTCAGCACGAACGCATTGACATCGTCGTGCCCGCGCCCGCTTACCACAAAGTCCTTGATCGTACGCGCCAACGGCGGAGAATATGCGGTCCAGCTTATTTAAATGAACCGGCGCGACAGGAAACGACGGCCGCGAACAGGGGCAACGTGACCAAGACAGCAATGCTCATTATCTCTGAATGGAATTGAGTGCCATGAATGCGATTCGGCGTGCCCACGCAAGGTGGGAAGGAGATCTTGTCAACGGTCATGGAACAGTCCGGTTCGAGACAGGAGCGTTACCAGAGGTACCCGTGACCTGGAGGGCGCGGACAGAGGAGTCCGGAGGAAAGACAAGCCCGGAGGAGCTCCTGGCTGGTGCCCATGCCGCGTGTTTTTCGATGGCGTTGTCCCACGGTCTCGCCAAGGCAGGGGCCGCACCTAAGAGCCTGCAGGTCACAGCAGCCTGTACATTTGGCAAGGTCGGGGACGGATTCAAGGTGATAGAGATGGAGTTGTCCGTCACGGCCAATGTCCCTGGAATGGACCGTGCCAAGTTCGAGGAGATCGCAAAGGCCACTGGAGAGAAGGGCTGTCCGATATCCCAGGCGCTAGCAGGAAACGTCCCGATCAAGGTCGTGGCCAAGCTAGAATAGGGACATCCTCCGAACCTTGGATCGCGCAAGACCGAAGGCGGTGGTCTCCTGGAGCAGCGGGAAGGACTCGGCGCTAGCCCTGTGGCGAATCCGCCAGGGGAATGAGTTCGAAGTCGTAGGGCTTCTCACAACGATCACTGGGAAGTTCGGCCGGGTTTCCATGCACGGTGTGAGAGAGGAATTGCTCGATCGGCAGGCGAAGGCGGCAGGGCTCCCGCTGCGAAAGATCACCATTCCGTTCCCATGTCCGGAGCCAGAATACGAGCGAGCGATGTCCGAGGCGGTCGATGCGATGAAGGCTGAAGGCGTCACGCACATTATTTTCGGAGACATCTTCCTCCAGGATGTCAGGACGTACCGAGAATCTCGCCTGGCGCCTACGGGTGTGAAACCAATCTTCCCACTTTGGGGTGAGAACTCAGCGAAGCTGGCTGACGCGATGGTCAAGGAAGGGATAGAGGCGCACGTAGTTTGCCTAGACCCCAGGAAGATGCCACGGGAGTTTGCCGGTAGGAGATTTGATTCAACATTCCTGCGGGACCTGCCAGCCTCGGTCGACCCATGTGGCGAGAACGGGGAGTTTCACACCTTCGTGAGCTCTGGTCCGATGTTCTCGGAACGCATTCCCGTTGCGGTCGGGCCTACGGTCGAGCGGGAAGGGTTCGTCTTCACCGACCTCACTGCCGTCTAGGATTTAGAACAACATCAGAACGGGATCAGGTGGTCAGGACGAAGATCCATCGTGTGAGGCTCCGGTGGACCCAGAATGGGATCGGTGTTCCCTCCACTTTCCAGGGGTCCTTGATGCGGGCCAGGACATCTGGCGATGGGACCATCAGTGCGAACTTCGAGCCCTTCTTGAGAATGCTCGGGAGCGAATCAAGAGCCTTCTCTACGACCTTTTCCGCGCGTTCTCCGTGCGTAGACGAGGACCGTCCGTATGGCGGATCCGTAGCTGCCCCATCCATAGGAGGGCGGGATTCCAACGCAGCGGGAAGCTCACCCACGTCGACCTGCGTGACGACCTCGGGAGTGATCCCGAACTTGGCCAGGTTCGCGAGAGTGCCCTTGACCATCCTCCCGTCGATATCTCCTGCAACCAGCCGGCAGCCGAGCAGTCCCCCCTCGACCAAGATGGCCCCTGTGCCGCAGAATGGGTCGAGCAGGAAACCTCCAGGAGGGACTTGCGACAGGTTTACCAGGGCCCTTGCCAGAAGTGGCGAGAGCGTCACCGGCTTGCGAAAGGGTAGCGTCATTGGCGGGCGCTTCTTGAGCTCTGAACGACAGGTGATCGCGACCTCTTCCGCCAGGGCAAGATTGAGAACGTTCAATGAATGCGCCTTGGCCCCTGGGGTTGAGAAGGTCACGAAGGTGCGTTCGGGTCGCTCCAGGTCAATGGTCCCTCCACCCTCAACGTACGCCTTCCCCAGCAGCGATGGGAACTCTTCGGGGAGATCGTTCTGGCGAGCCGAGCGGATCGCACCGCTCGATCCCCTGGCACCCTCATCCCGGAGCACGCTAAGGAGTTCCGGGAATCCCCCACTGGCCAGCGGCCTGAGCAGCCTGTGTGTGTAGGCAAGTCGTGATGCGATGGGGAGAGGGTCCGCTGCGTCGAACTCGCAGAGCCTGCTTCCCCACTCGACCGCTCTGGGGGGTGAGCCGCGTGGGGAGATGGTCCTGAGAACGGAGGTAAGCTCCGTCAGCGCAAGCCGGTCGTTCTCCCCGGAGAGTTCGGCCCAGAGCCTCAATCCGCCCTCGTCTTGGATGACCCTGGCCCATCTGGCTTGTGGAAGACTCGCTCCAGGGTCAGTCGAATCTCCTTGGTGTGCGTTCCCTCCCAGTATGCCTGACCGCACTCAGAACAAACGTGCACTTCCCTTCCCGAGGTCCAGACATCCTCCGGAACGCCTTTGGGAGGAACAGGGGTGGAATGATCGACCTCTTTCAACAGTCCGTTGCAAGAGGAGCAGCGCACGAACGCAACCTCCTCCCTCAGGGGAGGGTATGCCGCCTTCACTTCCCGTAGCTGCTGGTTGACGTCCGGTGAGATCAGCAGTATGGCCCGGAAGCCGCCACGCCTCGAGAGGATGATGTCGCGTGTCAGGATCACGCGCTCATCGGCGCGGGCCTTCTCGAGTATCGCCTTGTCGCTCATTCCTTTGGCATAGAGGACATCACATCCCAGGAATCTCAGGTAACGGGCGAGCCTGCCCAGCATCTCGTCAGCAATCCACCTGCGGTCGGTTTCCATGGCATCTGAACCTGCCTTGATGTTAAAAGCTAAGCATTAATAGGCTTGGATTTTTCGTACGGGCTCTATGAAGTTGTTCGGTACCAACGGAATCAGAGATATTGTGGGCGAGGGTCTCAACGCCCGCTTCGTGGCAGATCTCGTGGGCGCCTGCGCTGCGGTGCATGGTGCGCGCGGGCTTGCAGTGGTCGGTACCGACGCCAGGACCTCGAGCCCTGCGTTCGGCCGGATAGCTGCTGGCGCACTTTCGATGGGGGGCATAGATGTGACCGAGCTCGGCATCCTGCCTACGCCCGCGATACAGTACAATGTCCCGCTCCTGGGGGCAAGGTTCGCCATGATAATCACAGCATCCCACAATCCCCCGGAGTTCAACGGGATCAAGGGGATCGCCTCCGACGGCCTTGAGTTCACAAAGGAGACCGAGGCGAGGGTCGAGGCCGCCTACGCAGCTCAGGAGTTCCCCCGGATGCCATACAACAGGATTGGCACGATCTCGCCCGACCCGAACGGCGGGGCGCGCTACGTGGAGGGAATTCTTTCCCACGTCAACGTCGAGACGATCATCAAGAAGAGATTGAACGTGATCCTGGACTGCGGGAACGGTACGTCAGCAGTGACCAGCACGCTCCTGCTGCAGCGGCTCGGCTCGCGTTACATCACTCTTAACGCCACTTTCGATGGGACTTTCCCTGCCCATAACTCCGAGCCCACTGAGGCGAACGTCCAAGGTCTGGTCAAGACCGTCCGGGCGCTAGGGGCCGACCTCGGCGTAGCGCACGACGGCGACGCCGACAGGGCGGTCTTCGTGGATGAGAAGGGGAACTATGTTTCGGGAGAGAAGATACTGGCGCTTCTCGCCAGGGAGTGCATAAAGGAGCATGGGGGCGGAACGGTGGTCACACCGGTGACCTCATCTGACTCCGTTGCAGAGGTGATAGCTCCTTTCGGTGGCAAGGTCCAATACACAAGGGTCGGCTCTCCAGTGGTCACCCGCAAGATGAAAGAGGTCGGGGGGATCTTCGGAGGCGAGGAGAACGGCGGGATAATATTCGCAGAACACCAGATGGCCCGCGACGGTGCCATGTCCCTGGCGAAGCTCATGGATCTCATTGCATCGTCGGGCAAGTCCCTATCCACGCTCCTCGCAGAGCTGCCACCCTACCACCTTGTGAAGGTGAAGGTGAGATGTCCAGTTGCCCTGAGGGAAAAGGTGCTCGAGCAGGTGCCGAGCATACTTGATTCCGGCAAGGACACCGAGGTGACTACCCTTGATGGGGTGAAGGTCAGGTACCCCAACGGATGGGTCCTAGTGCGTCCCTCCGGCACAGAGCCGATATACCGGGTTTTCGCGGAGTCGAAGGACCTTCAGAAGGCAGAGGAGCTGGCCAAGAACACGGCCAAGAAGGTCGAGGAGATCGTGTCCGGGTTGGAAGCACATCCTGCCTAGGGCTCGGAAACGCCGAGGTGAGGGCAGGTTTCGCGGCATCGCGCAGGCAGAGCCTCAACTAGGGAAAGTCTTATTTTGTGAGAAAGGTCATACCTGGCAGTGTCCGAGGGTTCCCACGTCGTACTGAAGGCGATACATCCGAGCTGGTGCACGACCCAGGTACCGTACGATGTCGCCGAGCTGCTGGGGTGTCAGAGATCGGAACTTAAGGGGTTGCACAGGCCGGCACGGGCCATAGCCTTCCTCAGCAGGGGTCAGGGCAATGTCAGGGCACTGGGTTCCTATCGGTCGGCGGAGATGCTCGCTGGAGAGATGGCTGCCAACCGAGTGATCGCAATGGCGCAATTGACCGAGAAGCTCGTCTTCAACATTCCAGCAGCCCTGGAGGAATACCTGGGAATACGTTCATACCCTCGTGGGAGTGCCGGTACCCGGGGCACCGACGACATGCTGGTATGGTACATGCCGGAAGACGAATACTACGAATATCGATCTCAGACGAGGGACGGTAAGCCGTTCAAGGGACTTGAATCTGGTGACATCCCCCGCGTGTACCTGACCAAGTCTCTCTTTCAGCACCTGAGGAAGAACATAGTGGAGGAGCCACTTCTTGTACCTCAGCATCCTGCCGTGCTGAGGTTGAGGAAATGAGCGCTCCACTGAAACGGCCGATAGTCATAGGGGTCATCGGAGGAGAATATCCCCCTGCCTGGGCAGAGGCGCTGGCAGAGAAGGTCGGCGAACTGGTTGCCAAAAGAGGCGGGATCATCATCTGCGGAGGCCTTGGCGGAGTGATGGAGCATGCCTGCGCAGGTGCCAGCAAGGCCGGAGGGCTCTCTATCGGCATACTGCCTGGAGGGGAGAAGCAGAGCGCCAGCCCCTACGTTTCGATCCCGATCGTTACCGCGATGGGAACGACCCGGAACACCGTCATAGTGAGAACGGCCGACGCCCTGATCGCGATAGACGGGAGTTTCGGTACCCTCACGGAGATCGCCTATGCTCTCGACATGGACAAGGTCCTAGTCCTGCTGAAGAGCTGGCAGGTCGGGAAGCTGGGAGTGGCCCCCAAGGTCTTCATGGAGGCAACTACCGCGGAAGAAGCCGTTGAGCTTGCCTTCGACGGGATCCGCAAGAAGAACTCAGAAGCCAAGCCCTGAACGCCATGAACGGGAAGGCAGCGGTCCTTGTTGTGTTCCGTGTCGGAGAGAACGGAAGGGAGGTGCTGCTCATAAGGCGCACCGAGTCGGCTGACGATCCATGGTCCGGACAGATCGCGTTCCCCGGCGGCCACGCCGAACCCGGAGATGCCAGTCTCCTGGACACTGCAACGCGAGAAGCGTTCGAGGAGGTCGGCCTAGTGAAGGACATCATCGAGGGTACCCCCACGCCTGCCGGCACTCATTACACGGGAAACCGCCGTGCGAACACGGCGGTCGAAGTGTTCGTTGCATCCCTGCACCCTGGAGCAAGACCATCCCTGAAACCGGGGCCAGAGGTGGCCTCACTCTTCTGGGCCCCGCTTGACCAGCTCAGGCGAGAGCGGAGAAGAGTGTCCTTCGTGGGCTCGAACGGACTTGTGGAGGAGGAAGGATTCGTCTTTGGCAAGGATTTCGTATGGGGACTCACCTATCGCATTCTCTCATCCATCATCAAGCAAGAGCGGGAGAGGAACTGAGGGTGCTGGGAGCTCCCTGCCTACAGGTGTTCGCTCTTATCGTTTGAATCTGAACCCGTCGAGGTGGTGGTCGTGGTAGTGGTGCTGGTACCAGTGCCGGTCGTGGAGCGGACGGGCCGTGGCCTGCCGAGCAGCCTCCGCATCCGGGTCGAAGAGTTAGGGCCCTCGGCAGACTCCCTCTCCTCAACCCTCTTGGAGGCCGGCAGAAGGGCCAGTGGCACCTCCATCGCGGAACGGTTCTCATCGGGCGGCGGCTCTTCCCCGGACGGTAGCGAAAGCGTCAGGGAACACTTCGGGCAACTCGCGAACTGCACGATACAGTGGCGGCAGATGTAGGCACCGCAGTTGTGCACGTATGTCGCGGGGCCACCGCACCCCGCGCAACGAGTTCCCTCTGGGGCTTCGGTGAGATTGAGCGCCGCAGAATCGGGCATGGGCGGGCTCATCGGAGTGGCTTCGACCGTGGTAGGAGGTGGAGGAGTAGGCTGTGGTGGGGGTTGGGATTGGTACTGCGGCTGGGGCGGATACTGGGATTGGGGTGGGTACTGAGGTTGCTGTTGATACTGAGGTTGCTGTTGATACTGAGGTTGTTGTTGATACTGAGGTTGTTGTTGATACTGGGGCTGAGGTTGGTACTGAGGCGGGGGTTGAGGCTGGGGCTGAGGGGGAACATTCCCTGTGAAGCTGACCGATGGAAGAGAGGCGTGGGAATCCATGGACATTGCCTCCAGGGTCTTGATCAGCATGGCCTTGTAGAGCCCGATCCTCAGGTTCTTCACAAGGTGGAACGGAGTGCGTTCCTCCGGCGGGAAGGCCATGGCATCTCTCGCCATGTTCTCCACGTCGGGCGGGATCTTGAGGGTCTCCAGCTTGATAGGTGTGGATGACACGCTCTGAATGTACCCGAACAGCCTCTGGATCTGGGTGAGGGTGTAATCAGGAGGGGCGAGCGTGGCCACGTCAGCCTGAGTGAGGCTGCCGCGCTCAACACTGGAAAGGTGTTTGTCGAATGCTTGGGTGATGATGTTGTAGGACATTCCCTCGAAGTCATTGATGTCCTTCTCGGTCAACTGGGAGAGGTTGATCTCCAGGACCTTCGAGTACTCCCTCATGACCGGGTCCAGGAGGTCCCAGGGCACCTTCAGCGACATGAACAGGTCGTTCTTCGTGGTTGCCCGGCCAAGCTTTGAAGAGAGTATCAGGGCCTTCTTTCCATAGCTCTCTATCAGGTTCTCCCTTATCTTCTGTTGCGCCACGTTTCGAGCTTCGGTGGCAGCCTCCAGGTTGGGGTCGATATTGAGCGCAGTCTCGATGCACTTCAGTGCCTCGTCAGGTTTCCCGATGTCAAGGAGCGCCAGCCCAAGGCGCAGGTGAGCGTGTGGGTTCATTGGCGCAAGGCGCGTAGCTTCCTCGTACACCTTGATGGCTTCGTGGGGGTGCTCGAGCTTCTCGTGCACCTGACCCATCTTGATGTAAACGTCGGCGTTGGTCTTGTCTACCGCGATGGCCCTTCCGTAGACATCCGCTGCATCCTGCCACTTCTCCTGCTTCGACTTCAGGTCTCCCAGCCGGTGAAGGAGAGGGGCACATGTGGGGAAGAGCTTGAGCCCGTTGACGCAGGCCTCGACCGCTCCATCCAGCGATCCGAGCCCAGCTTCGGCTTCGGAGAGACAAAGGTAGGATTCAGGTGATGCGTTGGGGAAGGCGGAGATCACACCGCTGAGGTACTCCTTCGCTTCCCTGTGCTTTCCCAGTTCCAGGAGCGACTTTCCCTTCCACAAGCTGGCATCTACGTCGTGCGGGTCCTTCTTCACCACGTCATTGAAGAACTCCAGTGCTTCCCCATAGCGCTCGAGATTGAACGATGTGACTCCCCTCAGGGAGAGGACATTCTTGACGAGGGGCTCCGGTATGTCGGCCGCGAATGGCGCATTGCCAAACCGCTCTAGAACTTTCAATGCATCTTCGTACTTGTCGTGGGAGGCCAGGGTCTTTGCCTTCCTGTACGTCGATTCATAGTCGACCTGAGGGTTGATCCTCGCAGCCTCGTCATACGACGCTACTGCAGCATCCAGCTTCCCCAGGTCGCTCTCAAGGTCGCCCTTCGTCATGTAGAGCTGGGAGAGGTCCGACTTCTGGGTAGTGATCTTGGCCATCGCCTGGATTGCCTCGTAGGCCTCCTGCTTCTCGGCGCGGGAGATGTGGATGCGGTACTTCTCGTCCCAAGCCTGTAGGTCATTTGGATTGATGAGAAGGATAGCCTTGAGCGAGTAGAGTATCTCAACATCCTTCTTCAACGATCGGAAGGCATCCCTGCGGAGCCGCCAGGCCTTGAGACTGGACGGGTCCCGCCTCAGAAGCCCATCTATCTCGGCGATCGCCTCTGGGAGGCGCCCGGTCAGGATAAGTGCCTCGCTGAACGAGAGGAGAGCGACCTGGTTATGAGGATCAAGTTGCAGACCCTGGTGGTAGTAGGTGAGCGAGTCCTGATAGGCCCCAGTCTCCTTCAACGCGTCGGCCAACTCGAAACACGCGGACGGATCTCTCTCCTGCAGCGACAGGGCGGTCTTGAGCTCGTTGAGGCCCTGTTGCTTCTTGTCGGTCTGCAGCAGCAAGCGCGCGTGGCGCCTGAGGAATAGGGGATTGTGCGGTTCCCTCTGGACCAGAACCTCGAGGTAGTGCAGCGCCTTCGGCTCCTGGTTCAATGAGCGCAACACTTCCACGAGCCCCCAGAGGAGGTCGGTGTGCTCGCAACCCAGCTCCACAGCCTTCTGGTAGCTCTCGAGGGCCTCCGAATTCTTTCCGGTCTCCCGAAGAACGTGGCCGAGCTCCTTCCAAATGTCGCCGCGGTTGGCGTTCTCCTTGAGCTCCAGGAAATGCTTGTAGCTCTCCTGGGCCTTGTCGAGGTCCCTGACGAGGTGGAACGTCTTTGCCGACCCGAGATAGCACTCGGAGCGGTAGTCCTTGGACATGCTCGCCCTTTCGAAGCCTCTCAAAGCTTCCCTCGCCCATTTCTCCCTTGAATGGGAGCCTGCAGCGGCGTGCTCTGCCCAGTAGTGATACATCCTGGCCCTCTCGAGGGCGATATCGAGAGCGGTCGGGTCGAGGTCGAAGATCCTGTCGATTATGGGTGGAATATCGTTGTGAGAGCCAAGTGCGCTGAGACAGGCCTTCTTCCTTCTCAGGTAGGAGACGTTGTCGGGGTCGAGCTTCAGAAGGTCGTCGGCGATCTGCAAGGCTTCCTGAGGACTCCTGAGCTGGGTGAATGCATCCCCCAGCCACTCCATGGTCACTGCATCCTTAGGGTCCAGGGCGAGAACAGCGCGGGCAAGCCCGACGAGCCGATCGTGCATCAGGCGGTCGTGCGTGAGTTGGAGACCCTTCTTTATCTCCTGGACCTCGGTGGGATGGTGGCGGGCGATATCTTCGTACAGGGAGACGGCCTTGTCGAAATCCCCAACGTCCTTGAAGAGCTCGGCTAGGGCAGTCTCGGCCTCCATGTTCTCGGGCGACAGGGCGAGCCAAGCCTGAGTCGCGCGTATCGCCATTACCTTGTCACCACGTGCCAGGACAAGCTTCCGGAGGGCCTGGATATTGGCGAGGTTGCGCGGATCGACTTCCAACAGTCTTATGCGTGTCATCTCGAGGAGATTCGCATCGAGGTTGTTCTTCTCCATCGCGTCTGCGATCTCAAGAAGTGTCCCGGAATCTACCTCGACCTTCCTTTCCAGAAGGTTACGCAGTAATGCGAATGCCTGTGGGTAATCTTCCATCCTCCTCAGGACGCGGGCCCTGGCGAAGAGGAAGGCAGGGTTTTCTGGGAGGAGACCGAGAGCCCGGTCAAGCGCCTTGAGAGCGTCATCCAGCCTTCCTACCTCGGTCAGGAGGTTGGCGAGGGTGAAGTAAAGTCCTGGGTCCTCCGGGCTGGTCGCTATCAGCTGCTCGCAGGTGGAGACGGCCTCAGCGGTGCCACCCAGGTGAATGGAGATGGCCAGTTTCATCTGGAGAGCCTTTGGATACCTGGGCGAGAGCTTGAGGGCCCGATCGACATACTGAGTGCTGGCCACATCGAGCTGCTGGGCCTGGAGGTAGCACTCGATCGCCTCAGGGTTGTTCCCGAGCACCCTCATGGCGTCGCCCTTGCTGGCCCATATGTTCTTGTCTGTGGGAGCGAGGGCCAGTGCCTGGTCCAGGAGCTGCAGGGCGGTCGGGACCTCCCTGTTCATCGAAAGGAGTATCACCGCCTTGTGCTGCATGGCCTGGGGGTAACTGGGAAAGAACGCCAGCGAGTAGTTGACCGCCGCCAGGGCGGAATCTCCGCGGGAGAGCTGGTACAGGCTCATGGATACCCTATCCAGAGCATCGGCGGCCTGCTGAGGCACCTGTGTGAGCTCCGCAATCGAGGCCTGGGTCGTGCCTATCGTCTCCTCGAGATAGGCGGCCGCCTGATCTTCCTGGCCGTCCTTGATGGCCTGGTCCGCAAGGTCTATCAACTGGAGGATGCGGGCCAGTGAGGGTGGGGAAGCAGGAGCTTGAGAATATGTCCCCTTCATGAATGCGGTTCCTCCATCCCTACATATCCCATTGGTCTTAAAACCTTGGTCGAATTGTCCAGCCATGCCCTCGGGTTCAAAATACATCTATGACCCGATTCACGGGTCGGTTACTCTGGAGGGTGCGGTTCTCGATCTGGTCAATCATCCCCTTCTCCAAAGGCTCTGGGGAATCAAGCAGACCGGGATGGCTCACCTCGTCTTCCCAGGGGCAGGCCATAGCCGTCTGGAGCACTCCCTGGGAGTGCTGTGGGTGGTCAGGGAGATGGCCAGGGGACTGGGCCTGGACGACAAGGAGAAACGAAGGGTCGAACTGGCAGGGCTCCTCCATGACATAGGTCACACTCCCTTCTCCCACAGCCTTGGAAGTGCCCTCGAGGAGGTCACTGGCCTCGACCACGAAGAGTGGACGGTGAAGCTCATTAATGGTGACCTCTCCGGAGGCTTTGGGAAATATGGCCAGGGCATTCCTGGCTACGAGCCGACTCCCCTGCCCGAAGTGCTCAGCCGTCACGGAATCAAGGCAAAGGATGTCGCGAGCCTCCTGAAGAAGCTGCAGAGAGGCCAGAGGAGCACCTACCTGGACGAGATGCTTCACGGAACGATAGATGCCGACAGGCTGGATTACATGGAACGCGACGCACACTACACAGGTGTTGCTCACGGCGCCATAGACTCGAGCAGGCTCATGGAGACCCTGAGGATATCGAACGGGCATCTCGCCTTCGCTGAGAAGGGAAGGAGCGCGGTCGAAGGTTTCCTGGTGGCGCGGTCCCTCATGTATGCCACGGTCTACTACAACAAGACCGTGCGGATCGCAGAAGCAATGATCCTTTCCGCGGTCGAACGGTTCCCGAGATACCCTGACAGCGCCAGGGAGCTCCTCAGCATGACCGATGGAGACCTTCTCTCAGCCCTCGGCGCTGCTGGCGGAAGAGCGCGCGAGATGGCGATGAGGCTGAAGGTGCGGTCGCTCTTCAAGAGGGCATTTGTGATCGGAGAGGAAAGGCAAAGCAAGAGGTGGGAGAATCTCGCGTGCGACCCAGTTTCGCGACGCAAGGTGGAGGACGAGCTTGCTGACCTTTTCCACGGGCGACCTGGTGATGTCATCATCGATGCCGTCAAGCCAGCGACCTCGCCCAGAGAGGACGTGATCATAGCCGAGAACGATGGGCCGCGCAACCTCCTTCAGGACGATCCATTCCTGGCACACATGGTGCGGCGTTCTCCCACGCGATGGAACGTGGCAGTGTACACCTCTCCGAGGTTGCGCGAGGACGTGACCCGCCAGGGAAGAAGGGCCCTCGAGAAGCTTTCACCGTAGTAGTTGAGGGGAAGGACTATCGACCCGGGACGCAAGCGTCCGGTCGTGAACATCGTCCTGAGGGCGCGTATCACAAGGCAACGAAAGCCGTGTCATGCTAAGATTAACCGGGCCAACAAAAGGGGGTCTTCTGGCCCTTCTCCTTATGAGTGGTCCCCCATGATATCGGGCAAGGGATAACCGTGGGCGAAATCAACCGCGAAACGAAGAAGAGCATGAAAGTCTACGGCTGAGCAATATTGGGAACCTTGGCGCTGACTGCCGTCATCGTGATGGTATTTGCATCGGGGGCCCCCAGCGTAACCTACAACTCGGCAAGTGGAAGGGCCAGCATCCAGAGCCCTGGCAACATCATATGCGCGCCCGGGATCAATTGCCCGACCACCGAGCTCACAATTCCAGAAACCCTGGAGTTGACCAGCTTGACAACCAACACATTGTGTGCCGGAATATGTTTGCCGACACCCACCAGCACCTCCCTTGAGGCAGCAGGCATAGCGTATGACAGCGGTATGAAGGAGACATACACCGCAGTCAACTGGGTCACTGCCAAGGGCGTCGCCAGCTCGGCCGTCATCGTTAGACTGGAGAGCTCAGGTGCGATTGTAGCATCTGTGACCGTGGGGAAGGGCAATCTCCAGAGCGTTGTGTATGACAGCGGCATGGGCTACATATTTGTCGCCACCGGGACCGGGAACAGCGTGGCAGTGATCTGCGATAGCGCAACCTCTTGCGATACCTCAGTGTCCGGCATCGCGGCGAACAGTGTAATGAAGACGTTCACAGGTCTGAGCAATCCCAAGTTCATGGCGTACGACACTGGGAAGAACCAGGTCGTAGTCACGAACTCTGGCGGCAAGACAGTGACATTCCTCTGTGATGGACATGGGGGAAGCGCGGTACCTCCCAACACCGTGACGAGCTGTACAACCATCACTCTGGCTGCCGGCGACGAGCCGATGGGCGTGGCATATGACACCTCGAATGGCCGGATATGGGTCGGCAACGACGGGCCACAGACAATAACGGTCTACCAGAACTCGGCCACGAGCAACACCCCGACGTTGGCACAGACGATAACAACGACGCTCTTCAAGCCATTCGCGATAGTATTCGACAGCGGCGTGAACGAGATGTTCGTCTCCAATGCGGACACCGGCATGAACGTGTACTCGGCCACATCATATGCCCTATTGGCAGAACCTAGCGTTAACGGGGCGACCTACATGTCATTCTTCGCAGGGACCCACTTCGTCTTCATCTCTCAATCCGAGGGATCAAGCGGGTGTGTCAGCCTCATCAACGACCAGTCGTTCACTGTCTCGAGCTCCGCGAGCATCGGAGCGGGGAGTTCGTTCGAGACATACGACCCTGCTACCAACTACGTCTATGTATCCAACTCCGCGCAAGGGACAGTCTCGTGGGTGCAATGGGTCACACCAGACTAGTGCAATAGTGTGGAGTGTTGAACAGATTCGCGTTCGAAGAGGTGCGGACTGCAGACACAACGGCGAGGGCAGTGGGAGCTCTCCGCCTCCGAGGGCTCCCCCGACAAACTGGCCGAGGGCCTCTAGCGTCTCAGGAATACCGCACGCGCTTCTTGATCTCCTGAGCGCGCCCGATGACCTTCTTGGCCCCGGCCGGATACCCCTGGCGATATCCCTCTAGGAACCGCTCGTAGAACTCGGAAGAGCGCGGGGATAGGGTGTTGAGGTCCTCCTCCACGAGGTGCAGGTCTATGCCCAGATCCTCCAGTTCCGGTGCCCTCGTTCCCATCGAGGGGTCTATGAGTGCCACGTCGTCTCCGGTCCAGATCACGTTCGAGGCCGTCATATCGCCGTGAGCGAGGTTGCCGGCGTGGAGCTTTCCCAAGGCCTCCCCCAGCTTCTCCAGAGCATCGCCGATCAGGCTCACTGGCGAGGCCGGATCAAGGATCATGTCAGTCAAGGTACGGCCACCGACCTTCTCCATGACGAACTCCCCATTCCCTGACAGGTCCACATCCAGAACCATCGGAGTACGAACACCGAGGTTTCTCGCCTCCTTCAAGTTTCGTACCTCTGTCTTGAGCCTCTCCATCCTGACCCGCTTGTCCATCTCCTCCGGGCGATAGCTCTTCGGGATCCGGGTCTTTCTCACAACGGGCAGGTCCATGAAGGTGTCGTCGTTGACCTTGGCTTCAGCACCCTCTGCAGAGATGACCTGTGAACTCTGGCCCTTCCTCGGGTTCGGTGCATCTCGCGGTTCGGTCATCTCTTCGCTATCTTCTCCCTTCCCTGCCCACACCCGTAGAGGAAATCATAAGGCTGTCGGGGGAACAACCGCATTCCATGCAGGAGGGCGTCTTACTCGGCCGGCCCCTCACCTTATTAATACTCTGAGCAATCTATACGACTCGAGGAGACGATGCCATCAATCCAGGGTGAGCTCTCGGTCAAGGATCTCCACGTGAGCGTTGCGGGAAAGGAGATACTCAAGGGCATCAGCATGGTCGTCCGTAGCGGCGAAACGGTGGCCGTGATGGGTCCGAACGGCTCGGGAAAGAGCACGCTCGCATACGCCCTGGCGGGTCACCCGCGCTACACTGTCACTTCTGGAGAGGTCACCATGGACGGCAAGAACCTCATGGCCATGACCCCTGACGTAAGGGCAAGGGCAGGCCTGTTCCTGGGTTTCCAGTATCCAGTGGAGGTCTCCGGAGTGTCGCTCTCGAAGTTTCTATGGACAGCCTACACGCAGAAGCACGCCGCTGAGGAGATCGACATCGAAGCATATCAGGGCCGCCTTGACAAGTACCTGCAGGACCTAGGAATAGGTGAGGAGTTCCTCAAACGTTCACTTAACGAAGGGTTCTCTGGAGGAGAGAAGAAGCGGAGCGAGGTCCTTCAGATGGCAACTCTGGAGCCGAGGTATGCGATCCTGGACGAGCCAGACAGCGGGCTCGACATAGATGCGGTCAAGGTCGTCGGAGAGGCCATCAGAGCTCTACGCCATCCAGATGTTGGTCTCGTGGTCGTCACCCACTACCAGCGCATCCTGAAATTCATCAACCCTGACAGGGTCTATGTGGTGGTCGACGGTGTGATGGCGAAGGAGGGGGGACGAGATCTTGCAGAGGAGTTGGAGCGCAGGGGCTACGACTGGGTCAAGGTCAAGTCCGGCGCATGAGCGTAGAGAACTGCCGCAAGGACTTCCCTCTGCTGGAGCGCACCTGCCATGGTAAGCCATTAGTCTATCTCGATTCCGCCGCCACGACGCAGAAGCCGCAGTCTGTAATCGATGCCGAGAGGAACTTTTACCTGCAACTCAATGCCAACGTCCACAGGGGCGTGTACGCCCTTTCCGAGGAGGCCACCGAGGCCTACGAGGGAGCCAGGCTAAAGATAGCGAATTTCCTGCATGCAAGGAGCCCCGAGGAGATAGTTTTCGTCAGGGGGACGACAGAGGCCCTCAACCTCGCAGCCACTTCGCTCGGCCGCAGTCACCTCAAGAAGGGAGACCGGGTGGTTTCAACCGAGATGGAGCACCACTCCAACATCGTCCCATGGCACCTCCTGAGAAAGAACCACGGGATCGACCTGCAGTTCGTAGGGTTGACAGACGACGGAGAGCTCGATGAGAAGGACCTGGAACGCCTCCTCGTGAAGGGGACCAAGGTGACCACATTCACGCATGTATCCAATGTCCTGGGTACGCTCAACCCGGTCAGGGAGATCGCCGATCGGGCCAGGGAGGCAGGAAGCCTGGTGATACTCGATGCGGCCCAGTCTGCTCCCCACATGCCAATAGACGTCGAGAAACTGGGAGTGGATCTTCTGGCGCTCTCCGGTCACAAGATATTCGGACCTACCGGGATCGGGGTACTCTGGGGACGAAAGGAACTGCTCGAGAAGATGGACCCATACATGGGTGGCGGGGAGATGATCATGGTCGTGGGGAAGGATGACGTGACGTACAAGCCCCCTCCCTACAAGTTCGAAGCGGGCACCCCCAACGTTGCCGGAGCGGTCACGCTCGCCTCTGCAATAGACTACATTCAGGGGCTCGGATGGGAAGATGTGATGACCCACGATAAGAGGCTGGTCGCAGAGGCATGGAAGTTGCTCGGAGAGACCTTCAAGGGTAACATCCGCCTTTTCGGCCCGCAACCGGAGAAGGGACATGTCGGTGTCGTCTCTTTCTCGTTCGGCAACATGCATCCTCATGACATTGCGAGCTTGATAGACTCCGAGGGAGTCGCCATCAGGGCGGGTCATCACTGCGCTCAACTGGTGATGAAGCGGTACAATGTGCCCGCCATGGCCAGGGCAAGCTACTCCGTCTACAACAACTCGAATGACACCCTGGCACTGGTTGCGGCCTTGAAGGAGGCCGAGAAGGTCTTGCTGAAGAGCGGCTGAGCTTCAGATACTGGCGGTCCGCATGCCGCCGCAAAACCTGGAGAGGAAGGGGTCGTTCTTTGCCTTGCCCAGCGCAAGGAGGACGGCTTCCTTGCCTATGGCCGGCGCATAGCTCCATCCCAGCCTGAACCCGCCGGTGGCCGCGACGACATTCCCGTTCCTTCCTACTATGGGCAATCCATCGGGCGAGCAGGGTCGCCCGCCCATCTTGAAATCAATGACTTTCTCGATCCCCACCAGTCGCTCAGCACGTTTCATTATCGACCGGGAGTGCGCGAATCCCTGAGAGAGATCGAAATCCCATCCTCCTGTGACCTTTGCCTCCTCCCCCAGGGGAACGGCCGCCAGGCCCCTGTCGGCGTAGATCACTGCAACGTCAAGCTTCTTCAGGGGGCGGACATGCCAACCAAACCCCTTGACCGAAGTCAGTGGAAGCCCGAGCTTCCGGCATGCAACGCCCGTGCTCGCGATGACAGAATCGAAATGCCTTTCCTCTCCGGCCACGGTGAGGGAGCCGTCCAGTGAGAGTCGATCCACCTTCTTGTGCACGACCTTCACCTTGCTGAGCTCCCGTTCCATCCGCTTGACAAAAAGTTCGGTATGGAGCCACCCCATGTGCGGGAAGAAGAGGACCCCGGCCCACCCTTTCTCCTCCCTCATCTCGAAGTCAACTGGAGGCTGCTTATCCTTCGAAGCCTTCACCGCGGACTCGAACCCCGCCTTGGTCTCGTATCGCTCGATGAGGCCGCCCATTGTGAACATGAAGTCGTTGCTCTGGTCGGTCATCGCGGAGTACTCGTCGAAGGAAGAGAGGCCCATCCCGTGAATCTTCTCCCACCCTTCAGAGGTGGGGTCTTGTCCAAAGTACCTCAGGTAACCCAGGAGCCAACGTCGGTCGATGCTGCGAAACGAAGTGGACCCGTTCCTCCAGTACTTCCAGGCACGACGAAGGTACTCGAAGTTATTGGTCCGGTAAAAGTTCTCGGGCTCGATTATCCCGCAGGCGTGCACAGAATCGCACCCGAGCTCGCCCTTCTCATATAGGGTGACGCTCGCTCCCTCCTTCTGGAGGTAGTAGGCCGCGAAGAGACCGGTTATTCCTCCTCCGACTACAGCGGTCTCCATGCTCTCACCCGTCCTGCCAGACAACTCATCTCAAAGATAATGTTTGAGCGCCCGACATTTTGGGATGGTTGGCCCCAGGCAATCGACGGATTGCCACACTACTGGTGAACACCACTGGTGATTACACCACGTGCACAAAGCCATTATATCGCCGCCCATTGGTCATTGTCGAGGTTCGCAAGGATCGCGAAAGAATGATGAAGGGCAACACGCATACGGTTGGAAAAGTCACTGGAGATCTGGACCTGTCCTCTGGGCAGGTACTTCAGGCTGTCGGGCCCGAGGGCATCGAGATTCAAGGAACGCTGAGATGTGATGGCGATGTCACTGTGAATGGGTCGCTTCAGGTAGAGGACATCACAATTGATCGCGGAAAGCTCGAGGTCAATGGCTCGGTGACTGCAAGCGGAGAGATAGAGGCTGACCGTGCCGAGATAATCGTTCACGGAGACCTGAAGGCTACCGAGCTCGAGGCGGGTCGGGCCGTAAGGGTTGATGGGTCGCTCAATGTTGATGATGTGGACATAGGAGGGGTCCTGGAGGTTGGTGGAAAGACCACTGTCAAGGACCTAGACATCGGAGGCAGGGCCGAACTCAAGGGTCAGCTCGACGCGACGGCGGTAGAGGTGGGGGGACGGATCAAGCTGGCCGGAGGGGTAGTGCATGGTTCCATAGAGATCGGAGGGTTCATCGAATCGAGCGGGCCGCTCACCTTTAAGTCTCTCGAGGCTGGAGGCAAGATATCACTTGGCGACAGCGCAACGGGTGAGACGCTCGAGGTTGGCGGAGCTCTTACAGTTGCTCGAGATCTCACGCTCTCCAAGTCGCTCGAGGTGGGAGGCATCGCCCAGGTGGCCGGCACTCTGAAGGTCCCTCAGCTCGAGGTAGGGGGGAACATATGGGTGGGTCAGTTGGAGGGAGAGGAGGTCGAGGTTGGCGGAGTGATAAGGGTGGACCGGTCCCTCAAGTGCAAGACGCTGGAGGTCGGGGGCCGAATGGAAGCAGACACGGCCGAGGTCTCTGAGAGGGCCGAGATTGGGGCGAAGGTCCAGACCCAGAAAGGGTTCAAGGCGGCAGAGCTGGAGATAGGAAGGCATGCCGTTGTTGAGGGTCCAATAGTGGGGCGAGACGTGGAGCTCGGACCCCATAGCCGGGTGGAGGACGTATGGGCAGAGAACCTGCGCATCGAACGTGGCGTCCGCGCCCGCAACATCTACGCATCGAAGATAACCGCTGAGGGTGGCCTCCGAGTCGAGGGAGTGATACTCTATCTCCAGGAGGCAAAGCTCTCCGAAGGATCCAAACTGGACAAAGAGCCGCAGCGCGTGACACAGTTGCCGCCACCACCGCTCTGATGACGAAGACGTCCCCGAAGAAGGTCGAGCCTCCCGATGAGGTTCCTCCCACCTCGCCTTACGGGAACGCACGGTCTGGTCCCCTCGGGCCCAGGCGGTCACCAGTTGACCTGTATGCGGAGGTGCTCGAGGTGATACACACCTCAAGCATGCCCTGCAGGGTGACACGCATATCGTATGCAGTGGGCATGCCTGTCGACCGCACCCGTCGCATACTGTCTCTCCTCGTGAAATTGGGTCTCGCAACGCAAGAAGGGAACGAGGTCCCGGTCTGGAAGCTCTCCCGCAAAGGATACGACTTCCTGCAGTCCTACTGGAGGATGCGGAGCTATCTGGACCCGGTTCAGGGCTTCGTGTACTGAAATGGCGCTCAACTCGGAACTGGTTGCAGAGGTGAAGGACCTCAGCCACACCTATGATGGCAAGAAATGGGTCCTGGAAGAAGTCACTTTCAACGTGAAGAAGGGCGAGGTCTTCGGCCTGCTCGGAAGGAATGGGGCCGGCAAGTCAACCCTCATCAAGATCCTAACGACCCTCATTTCAGGCACGAAGGGCAAGGTCTCGATACTGGGCATGGACCCTGTTCGGAACGGGCCTGAGATCCGCAGGCGCATTGGAGTTGTACAGCAGGGGGAATCGTTCGACTTCACCTCGGTCGAGGGGAACTTCGACATCTATGGGATGCTCTGGGACGTGCCGAAGAAGGAGCGCATCGAACGGAAGGAACGGTTCATCAAACTCTTCGATCTGGATGAGGTCCGGAAGAAGAAGGCATGGGACCTTTCCGGAGGGCAGAAGCGAAAGGTCCAGGTCGCCAGGGAGCTGATGCACGACTCGGACATCCTTTTCCTCGACGAACCCACGGTCGGACTCGATATTCTGATGCGCAGGAGCGTCCTCGACTTCATCAAGGGCGAGGTGAGGAAGGGGATGACTGTCGTCTTCACCACGCACAACCTGGAGGAGGCAGACTATCTTTGCGACAGGGTCGCGGTCATAGAGACCGGTAGGATACTGGCAATGGACACCGTCGACAACCTGAAGCAGTTCTACGGGAAGAAGCGGACCGTAGAGGTATCGGTCGGGAAGAACGAGGCAAGCGCGTTCTTCAAGAAGCTGATGGAAGGGCTCCCGGTCGGAGACATCTATAAGCCCGGGGAGAACGGCTCGGCATTGATCATAACCGAGTCCCCTCGCCAGGTTCTGCAGAAGATCATCGAAGCCTCCAAGGATGAAGGGGTGCAGGTGGATTGGCTTAACGTCAGGAAGAACACCCTCGAGGACGTCTTCCTGGATACTCTTGCGGAGGGGAAGAAATGAAAGTGAACTCTCCGAACATCCTGAAACTGATGTGGAGGAACCTCAAGGTCAACACCGACCCGGGGACCCTGCTGTTCCTGGTCGGCCTTCCAGCAATGTACCTCATCTTCTTCGGATACGGATTCCAATCCTTTGCTCAGACCGGAGCCAACCCCAAGGAGGTACTGAAATTCATGGCTCCGGGAATAGCAGCATTCCAAGCGGTCATAGCGGGGCAGGTGGCCGGAGGCATGCTGTGGTCGGACAAGAGGTGGGGAATGCTCGCGCAGATGCTTGTCGGGCCCTTCACCAGACTCGAGTATCTCATGGGGATCATGCTCACGTCCATCGTCCTTGGGCTCGCGGGCGCTGGCATCATGTTCGGGGTCGCATACCTGCTGATAGGGCCGACCTCGATCACCGTCGTTGGGATTGTGCTCATACTATCGGCCGCGCTGGTAGGGGCCCTGCTCTTCGGGTCCCTGACGCTCATCCTGTCGGCGTTCATAAAATCCAGCACTGCTTACAACAGCGTCACGATCCTGGTGCTCTTCGTCGTCAACTTCGCCAGCACGGTCTTCTACCCGTTCAGCAGTGCCCTGCCACTTCCCCTGCAGTACCTGTTCATCATCAATCCCCTGACCTACGTGGCAAACACGGTGCGGGACGGCTACCTCACGACCTACGGTGTCGGTGATGTGACCAATCTCACCCTGCTTCTGGTAGGGACAGTCATCCTCCTCTTTGTCGCGATATGGGCGTACAAGCGCTCTGACATCTCCTTCGTTTGAGCGCAAGGCGAACTCCCCTTCACGATTAATAGTCGGGTAATGTTGAGGGAGGACGTGAAAACGTACCAACTCTTTCTCGTAGGCGGGGCATACGAGAACGACCAGCAGGGGAAGACGGTCGTTGTCGAGCTCTACGGCAGGACGCCTGATGGAAAGTCGCTGACCGCCCGGGTCCACGGATTCTGGCCGTACTTCTACCTGAAGGATCCGTCCAAGGAGGCTATCGAGTCTCTCAAGGCAGAGAAGGAGGTGCGAAAAGTCGAGGAGAAGGACCTGTGGGTGGATGGCGCATCCCACAAGTGCCAGCGTGTCGAGGTCACCTTCCCCAACACCGTCCCTGATTTCAGGCACAGATATGGGAATGAAGGAGACGAGACCAGCGTTCTCGCCTGCGACATTCCCTTCGCCCACCGTTTCATCTACGACACGACCGAGGCGGGCTCGATCACTGTGGCCTTCGAAGCAGAGCCGGAGCTTGAGGAAATCCGGCGACGATATACCACTGACGAGGTGGTCAAGGTCAACGGAAAGATAAGCAGGTCCACTCCGTTCCGGCCACCACTAACCATTCTTTCGTTCGACATTGAGAACTCGCTCAAGGACCGGCAGATATTCTGCCTGTGCGGAGTCGTGCAGAGTGGTGACGGCGAGCTGAAGTCCTTCCGGCTGTCAGGACCGGAGGCGGATATCATCAAGGGCTTCATCAAGGAGATCGAGAAGGCAGACCCGGATGTCATCACGGGTTACAACATCGGCGGTTATGATCTTCCTCTCCTGATGGAAAGGGCCGAGAAGCTGGGTATCAATGTCAAGGGGTGGGACATGGGGTTCGGCAGGGACAAGTCTCCGTTGAACGACCTCGGGGACAGGCTCTGGCGGGCTCATGGCCGTGTCATAGCCGATGCGTGGTGGTCAGCCCGCACGATACTGCATCCGAAGCAGGAGACCCTGGAGTTCGTGTCGAATGTTCTGCTGGGAGAGGGTAAGCTCGATGTGGACCGGCGCAACATGGACCAGGAATGGGAGAAGGACAAGGAACGCGTTATGGTGTACTGCGAACGCGATGCCGAGCTGGCGCTGAGAGTTCTCCGCAAACTGAGGGCGATCGAGAAGGCCACCGACATGGCATCGGTAACGGGTCTCTACCTGGACGAAGGCCTGAACGGCCGCACCAGCACGCTCGTGGACTCCTTGCTCATTCGGGCGGCTGACAAGAGAGGCATAGGAGTTCCCCCTACCCACAGGGCTCTGAGGGAGGCTCCGATAGAGGGGGGTTTTGTCGCCGAGATAAAGCCGCAGCTCGCACGCTGGGTGGTAGTTCTCGATTTCAAATCGATGTACCCGTCCATAATCATATCGAAGAACATCTGCTTCTCGACTGTCTCTGACGATGGCAAGATAGTAGCTCCGAACGGCGCCAGGTTCGTTGAGAAGAGCGTGAGGGCCGGCCTCATCCCCGAGATACTGAAGAGCCTGATGGGCGAGCGGGACCGCCTGAAGAAGCTCGTGAAAGAGGCGGCCACTCCTGCCGAGAGAGAGTATTACGACGGGCTACAGGCCGCAGTGAAGGTTCTCATGAACTCCTTCTACGGGGTAATGGCAAGCTCTTTCTACCGTTTCACTAACAAGAAGATAGGGGCCGCGATCACCGCCTTCGCGAGAGAGGAGATCAAGCACGTGATCGAAGAGGTCGGGAGGGTGGGAGGAGAGGTGCTCTATTCTGACACTGACAGCGTCTTCGTGCAATCCAAGGTCCCAACCATAGAAGGCGCCAGGGAGTTCGGCCAGGACCTGGCTGCCAAGTTCACCCACGAGGGGTCCACCTTCGAGTTCCAGAGCGTCTTCTCGTCGTTCTTCAGCCATGGGGCCAAGAAGAGATACGTCGCCCGCCAGGTCTGGCCAAAGGAAGAGCTGGTCGTCCGGGGATACGAAACGCGACGGACGGATGCCTTCGGGCAACAGGTGGATGCCCTGAACGAGATATTCAGTCTCATTCTTGACGGCAAGACCGACGATGCTGTCCAGAGGGCGAAGGAGATCGTTCGACAGACGGCCGCTGGAAACGTCGACACCGAGAAGCTCGTCATTGCGCGTACGGTGAGAGAGGAGAGCGAGTACAACGAGAAGACGCGTGAAGCACTTCCATTCCTCAGGGTCTACAAGAAGTTGAAGGCCGAAGGCTTCGACGTGGTGCCAGGAATGAAGGTGGCGTGGATCGTGGTGGACGCGCGGAAGTCCCCGCAGGACATAGAGCCGATCGCCGCAGGTCGCCCACTGCCCAAGGACAGGAAACCCGACTACAAGTATTACGCCGAGCGCTTGGCGCAGACCCTGGCCCGGGTGACAGAGGTCTTTGGATGCGATGAGACCGGTTTGCTCGGTGGCAAGACGCAACAGCGTCTGGGTGACGACACACAAGAGAAGCCACCGGTCGTCGCCGATCTGGACACTCCAGTGACATCACTGGGGAACCCTGACCGGAAGGGGCGACAGAAGACGTTGTTCTGAATGGCCGGTCTCTCAAGGGGAAGCAGGTCCGGTCGCGTCGATCATCTGCCGTTGCTCTATCGTGCGAAACCCTACCTTTTCATAGGCACGGTGAGCCGGGATGTTGTCCGAATAGACGTATAGCCCGATAGAGGCGCCAGCTTCTAAGGCCGCACGGGTGGCGGTGGTCACCACTGCCTTGCAGTATCCCTTACCTCGGAAGGGCTCCCCAGTGAATACATTGTTCAGGATCCATGCTGTTGGTAGAGTCACTGATGCATTGGCAACGCTCGTTAGCTTTGGGCCCTCAAATGCTCCCCATACCATTTGTGAGTCGAGGTCCATGTGCCGGAAGCTCTCTGCAAAGTCCTTGGGCCCATTCTCCAGCAGAGCGTTCACCTCTCTGTAGTCGGCTCGACTGAGCCTCCGGACCGCGATGCTAGTCGGCTGAAGCAGCATAGCATCGCCATGGTGCTCCATCAGTTCCAAGGGCCTTGCAGTGGCTGGTCCGCGTGCGGCGAGCGCTGCTTTGGCCACGCGCTCGGGCACGACCACTGTGAGCGGGCGGGGGGGAAGGGCTGTTAGAAGAAGCTCGTCATCAGGACACTGGGAGATCCAGTGAGCTGCAGGGAAACCGATAGGTGGCATCCATATCAGAAGGTAGCCCAAAGGGTGACCGCCGCGGCTCAGTGTCACGAAGTGTGCCCGATCTGGGTAGTGAATGAGGTCCCACTGGGCGTACGCGTGAAGGATCGGGTTGCGGCTTGCCTGCTCCTCGAGCCAACTTGAGTCGATGCTGTCGAGAAGGACAGCCTCGTCGGGCATGATGAACCACAGAACAAGGGATAATAAACATGCATCGGCGACCGGTGCAAAGCGTTCGTTTCAGTCAATCCTTGCGCAAGCAATCCGTATCGCAGGCGAAGAGTTCGCAAGGGATTTCAATACGATTCGGAGAAGATATTATCTAATCATCGTGCGCTATGTAACTCCCCGGGGGAGGTTTAGCATGCGCGTTGGAATTCTTGGGAGTGGGGGTGTGGGCATGGCGCTTGGCAAGGGATTTGCCACCAAGGGCCACGACGTCATGATAGGTTCGCGGTCCCCATCCAAACAAGAGCTCAAGGACTGGCTCAAGACAACGAAGGGGAAGGTTTCCACGGGTACCCTTGCCGAAGCAGCCGCTCACGGCGAGGTAATTGTTCTGTGCCCTGTGGGCGAGGCCGCATTGGAAGTCATAGACTTGGCTCGACCCATCAATTTCGTAGGCAAGACAGTAATCGATGTCACCAATCCGCTCGACTTCTCCGCCGGGATGCCCCCCGGCCTATTTGTTGGAACGACCGACTCGCTTGGAGAACAGATACAGAGAAAGATACCCGAGGCCAATGTGGTGAAGTGCTTCAACATAGTGGGAAATTCGTTGATGGTGGACCCACTCATCAAGGGGGAAGCTCCCGACATGTTGATCGCTGGGAACGATGAAGGGGCCAAGAAGAAGGTCACTGCAATACTTCATGAATTTGGGTGGAACAGTGCCATCGATATCGGAGGAATAGACGGAGCCCGGTGGCTGGAGGCTTTGGCTCCGCTTTGGGTACGGCTTGCGTCTAAGCTTGGCAGCTTCGACATAGCCTTCAAGGTACTGAAATGAGTGACCTTGTCCCGTTGGGCAAGACAAAGGTCAACGTCTCTCGCCTCGGCGTGGGAGTGATGACGTGGGGCGCGGGGAACAAGACATACGGGGGCAGCGGTGGCCCTGAGGAGGAAGTGAAGGCGGTCGACACGTGCCTTGCCTCAGGAGTCAACTTCTTCGACACTGCCGAGATGTATGGCCTGGGAAAATCGGAGCTCAGTCTAGGCGTTGCAACGAAGGGCAAGGACGCGATGATCGCGACCAAGTTCCTTCCTTGGTGGCCTTCGAGGCCGTTCCGCACGACAGGGACCCTGCCCAAGGCGCTCGAGAAGAGCCTCGAAAGGCTCGGAAGAGATCGGGTCGAACTCTATCAGATCCATTTCCCGGTATTCTGGATGTCCATCCCTCGTCTCATGAACCGCATGGCACAGGCAGTGGATGCCGGCAAGATCAGAGCGGTCGGGGTGTCGAACTACTCCGCTGACCAGATGAGACTGGCACACCGCGTACTTGCAGAGAAGGGCATTCCGCTCGCATCCAATCAGGTGCAGTATTCGCTCCTTGACAGGGAACCGGAGGACAACGGAGTGCTCGACGCATGCCGCGAACTGGGAGTGGCTCTGATAGCCTACATGCCCCTCGCGTCGGGAGCGCTGACTGGGAAGTATTCCAAGGACAATCGCCCTCAAGACTCGATGCGACGCGTTTACGTTCCATATTTCCGGAAGAAGAACTTCGAACGGGTTGATGCTCTGGTGAGTCAGCTGCGGGAGATAGGGGAAGATTACGGGAAGAGCCCGGCCCAGGTCGCATTGAGATGGCTCATCCAACAGGAATCGGTCATCCCCATCCCTGGCATCAAGAACAGTGCGCAGGCCAAGGAGGTTGCCGGGGCCCTGACCTTCTCATTGAGCTCGGACGAGGTTGAAGAATTGTCCGAGGAATCTCTTGCCAAGAAGCCGTGAGGGATCCTCAATAGGCATAGACCCCGCAATGGCAATGGTGATAACTGCAGGTTGTTCATACTTGGGGTGCCCCCTGCGGAGGAGGTGAGAGAACGACGAAAGCGAAAGACCCGGTCTGCGGAATGACGGTAGACACCGAGAAGGCGAAGTGGTCGGGCGTCTACAATGGTGTGTCAATCTATTTCTGCGCAGAAGGGTGCAAGAAGGCCTACGAGGCGCAGCTGAGGAAGAAATAGGTATTTCCTCAACACTAAATCCATGGCCACAGACCCAATTTGCGGGATGTATGTTGACGAGCTCACAGCTGAGCTGAAGCTCGTTCGGGACAACCGGACATACTACTTCTGTGCGACCTCATGCATGGAGGCCTTCGCCGAGCCAGGAAAGGAACTAGAGCGGCTGAAACACCGTCTCTACGTGGCGGCCCCCCTCTCGGTCATCATTCTGTTCCTAACGTATTTCTATCAGGCTCCGTACTGGCCCTATGCTGCCCTCGTCCTGGCAAGCATCGTCCAGTTCTATCCGGGATACCATTTCTACCGCGGCACCTGGGACGCCATCAGGAACCGTGTCGCGAACATGGATGTTCTCATCGCGGTAGGCACCACGGTGGCCTATCTCTACAGTGCGGTCGCCCTCCTTGTTCCGGGAAGGCTCCCGGCGATCTACTACTTCGATGCCTCTGCAATGATCATAACCCTCATTCTGACAGGGAGCTATCTGGAGCATCTGACCCGAGAGAGGGCCAGGGGAGCTCTTCGCGGACTGCACGAGCTTCTCCCATCCACGGCGACAGTGATCAGGGATGGAAAGGAAGTCGAGGTCCCGACTGCCGAGGTATCTGCCGGGGAAACGGCCATCGTCCTGCCCGGCGGCTATGTGCCGGCCGATGGCACGGTGGTCGAGGGAACGTCCTCGATCGATGAGTCCCTTGTAACTGGAGAGAGCATGCCTGTTGAGAAGAAGAAGGGCTCCTCGGTGCTCGCCGGCACGATGAATGGCGAGGGGCGCCTGACCGTGAGGACAACCAATGTCGGGGAGAACACCGTTCTTTCCCAGATAAGTTCGCTGCTCACAGAGGCTGAGACCAGCAGGGTTCCCATCCAGCAACTGGCCGACAGGATAGCCAGCGTCTTCGTCCCTGTCGTCCTTCTGATAGCTCTCTCGGCCGGGTTGGGTTGGGCACTTCTCGGTAATGCCCCGTTCAACAGCTCCCTCCTGATCTTCGTCACGGTAGCCATCACAGCGTGTCCCTGCGCATTTGGTCTGGCCACACCGGCAGCTATCGTGATGGGCACCGGCCGGGCGGCTCAGGAGGGTATACTCTTCAAGGGCAGGGACACGATTGAGAAGGCGGCCTCGGTCGACACCGTGCTTACCGACAAGACCGGCACGCTTACCGTGGGCAAGCCAGCGCTCACAGATGTGATTCCAACAACCGGGATACAAGTCGATGAACTGCTCTCGATTTCAGCCAGCCTGGAATCCGGGTCCGAACACCCGCTTGCCAAGGCTGTAGTAGAAAGGGCGCGCGCTGGCAAGGTCCCGCTTCCTGTAGCCAAGGAAGTGGTATCATTGCCCGGCCGGGGTGTTAAGGGGCGAGTAGAGAGTGTCGAGGTCACTGTGCTTAACGGCAGCTCCGTCAGGGCGGAGGGTGTATCGCTAGGTCAAGTGGAGGTAGCCGCCGAGAAGCTCACAAGGGAGGGAAAGGCATGGTCAGTGGTACTTCGCGACGGAAAGCCAATTGGTATACTCGGCTTCTTTGACGAACCCGCCCCGGGTGCAAGGGAAGCGGTAGCGGCGCTCAAAGCCGATGGAATTAGTGTTGCAATGGTGACTGGAGACAACAGGGCAGCTGCCGAGCGGGTCGCAAAGGATCTCGGAATTGGCGAGGTGTATGCGACTACGGATCCGAAGGGGAAGATGGAGATACTTCGGAAGAAACAATCGGAAGGAAAGCACGTGGCATTCGTGGGAGATGGGATGAACGATGCACCCTCACTGATGGCAGCTGATGTCGGTATTGCCATAGGTGCTGGAACCGAGATGGCTAGGGAAGCGGGTGGTGTAGTGCTCATGCGCTCCGATTTCAGGGGAGTGGCCCTCGCCCTCAGGGTCTCGCGCAGGACCATCAACAGGGTGCGCGGGAACCTAATCTGGGCCTTGGGTTACAACGCGGTCTTACTGCCCATCGCAGCTGGGGTCTTGATACCCTTCTTCGGGCTCGGCCTGTACAACTTCCTGCCTATGCTAGGCGCCGCAGCCATGGGCTTGTCGTCAACTACGGTCCTGCTGAATTCGTTTTCCCTGAAGTGGACTACCATCTAGCAGGTTGGTGAGTAGAGGGGAGATGGTCGATCGGATCGAGGTGCTGAGTTCCCACTCTACGACGATTCCCTAGAGCCATCTCCAGGCTCAACTGGGGGACCGTGTACGGGGCAACGCCTACCGAGACGACAGAAACGACACTTCTCCTTGGGAACTGGGGGTATTGGCTTGCGCAATCTCCCGTATTTCCTGCGTGGCATGGTCGAGCCTTTACTGGGCGGGACAGGTACGTGCCGGAAATATCCTTATCGATGCGACCTGCAAAGTGAGCTATCGTCTTCCAAGGCGAGCGAGAAGCGCATCTGGCGATCTCTCCAAGGCGCGCAGTACTCCTGCCTCGTCAAGACCAGCACCTTCAGCGATACGCCTCGCATCAGCGAGCGTAAGAAGTTGCTCGGGCCCATGGGCATCTGAATCCACAACGAGTTCAGCCCCGGCCTCAAGAGCCGTCCTTACGACATGACCATTGGTGTAGCAGTGACCACGGCGCGAGCTGACCTCCAGAATGACGCCGTTAGCCTTGGCAAGCTCGGCGTCCTTCAACGTGAGAAGCCCAGGGTGAGCCAAGATGTCGATCTCGCCAGATTCTATGGCGGCGTGATTGGTGCCATGAGGGACAACCTCGGCAATGGTCTCACCGTGTACGATCACTATCTCTGCCCCTGCCTTTCTGGCAGCGCGGGCAACCTCGGTGATCTTCCTGGGTGGAGCCTTTGTAATCTCAACACCAACTATTGTGCGCATGGCCTCTCCCTCCCACGCTCTTGCTTCCTCGTGGAGCCTCCTGAGCAAGGGTGCTGGGTCCTCCAACGCTATGTGGTCGGTGATGGCAAGAGCCCTGTGGCCCATGTCATCGGCTGCAACCCACATGTCCGTAGGCGAGGTCGTCCCGTCGGTAAGATAAGTGTGCGTGTGGAAATCGCAACGAGGCGTGCGCTCCTTGTTTTCTCCCATGGTCGTCTTGGGGATGGCAATCCCGACAAAATGCTTGCGGAGTACTCAGTCGGGCCCTTCATCGGATGGCGACCAGTATCCCCTTGTCCAAGAACGGGAACGGAAGGTCAGGGAGCTATTATCATCGGAAGGAGGAAGCTCGCCGCAGCACTTATTGCAAGAACTATCAGCACGAAGAGAGTGAGGATCGCGAAGTCACGCTCTCCCCCCGCAGCAAATGAGTAGCTGGAAACAGCGACCCGTGCGAGCGGTATGATCAAGAGAACAACTATGCCTGCCAGGAGGAACCCATATGCCACTGGGTTGCCGGGACCCAGAGAGTGTCCAGGCCCACCCCAAGTGGTCGACAGGTCCCCGGACGAAACTGGGCCCGTGACGGCGATCAGGGCCAGACCGATAATGAGCAGGATCGCGCTGATGACCACCCCGATTGCCAGGACCATGCTGAGACGCAGGGACAAACGGTTCATGGCCCCAGTATCGAGGGTCCCAGTGGGCTCGGTCATGCTGTCGCGAGCACCCCCACTGCCTTGAGTGCCATGATTATCGCAGCGGCGATCAACACCATCACGAATAGCATCTTGAGAGTGTCACTTGAGCTTCTGCCGTGGACCAATGTTCCTGTGAAACTTCCCGCCAATGCGCCAATTGCGACCGGCGCCACGAGCAGCGGCGCGATATAGCCTCTGAACAGGTAGATCAGAGCACCGCCTCCAGCAGTGACGCCAATCATGAGGCTGCTGGTCGCGGAAGCAACCTTCATCGGCACCTTCATGAAAACGTTCATCGCAGGGACCTTGAAGATCCCGCCTCCGATACCGATAAGTCCGGAGATCAGGCCGGCTCCCAGGCTAGCCAACAGCCCCTTCTTTGGCTGAAGTACCTGGTATTGCACGGTCTCACCTGTCACATTGTCACGGAAACTTCCACTTAGACGCCATCGTTCGGCGAGTGGGTCCTTGACAGCGGTTTGGGCGACGTGCTTACCAATATTGCGTCTCAGCAGGATTGCCGCTGCCAAGGTGATAGGGGCAAATGAGATCAGAAGGATCGAGGTACCTGTCGCGCCAGTCAACACAGTGGTGGTGAGAACCGCACCGGCCACCCCGCCTGCAGCCGTTGCGATCTCGAGGAACATGCCGAGCCTAAGGTTGATCTGGCCCTGGCGAGCATATCTCGAAGCCGAGCCAGCGGAGTTGGCGATTATCGATACCAGGCTTGCCGCAATAGCAAGATGCACGTCTATTCCGAAGAGGATGACAAGACCAGGAACAATGATCAGGCCCCCTCCGAGTCCGAGCATGGCGCCCAACAGACCTGCGGCAAACGCCAGGGCCAGTATCCCTGCAAACGTCTCCCAGAGGGGAATCAGCATGAAATCGACCTCGTGCGTGGACCGGGTCCAACACTCCGATGAAGGTTGTGAAACTATGAAAGGTTCTCTATGTCCCCGAGCGCGGATTGCAGGATGCTCCGAGATAGGCCACCTCCAAAAGGTTCATAGGGAATGAGCAGTGTTGGCCTGCTGCCAGGAGGAGGTGGGCAGCTGACGGTGGCCGGCATAGACGGAGCTAAGGCCGCTGAGGAAAGTCCCCACTCCGGGAGTGCATGGCGGTGGGCGCAAGCCCGCCCGGTGAGAGCCGGAGCAACGGAGCAGAAACGACACAGCCACGGGACACGAGGAATCGGGACAGGTGCCGAGGAGAATTCCCGTGGAGATGTTGAAACGGCCGTCTCCCAAGGTGCAAGCCGAGAAAGCGGGATGAGGTGCGCTTCCCGACCGCTGAGATAGGCGCGCAGTCGAATGCTGCCTGAAACAGAATGGGGCTTACAACCTCGACCTGGCCGCCCCGCCGTGAAAACGGCGGGGTGTATGCCGTTGCACCCCCCCTCAAGCCCGACGAAACCGTTGCCTCGCTCCTAGACTTGGGCGCCCGTCAACTCACCCGTTGGCAACTCTCTCATTCCTCCACCTCAAGAGAGACCGACGACATTGCCTAACCACTTCCCCCGACGACGAGTCGGGGGTTCCCTCTCGCCAAGGTTACTATCATAGGAACGGACTTGGGGAGCCTCAGGTATAAGTATCGTTCGCAGGTGAATCTCAGCGTGTCGGCAACTGAAGGCACCTGGTCAGTGCATCCAGTGGACGGTAAGGTTCGGCGTTCAGAAGCTGAGGCAAGACAGCTGACCCAAGTGCTACTCGGACAGGTATGGATCACAGTTCGGGACATTCGCCCCACCACCCAAGATATTGAGGATGGCATCTGGGATCCGAATCCGAACGGCCTCTACCAAGAGTTGGCTCCTCCGCGCCTCTACCTTGACGAGTGTGAGATGGACCAGTACCAGGCCGCAGGTAGGTGGGACGGCAATGCCATCATGTTAGACCTCCGTTTCGCCCGGAACCTGCCCGTTCGGAATCTAATCTTCCTACTCACTCATGAGACAATGCACGCAGTAGGGTTTGCTCACAGGCGGAGGGGCACCTTGGGCATCTACAACAAGAAGGCAGTGGCACTGGCTCGCCTCGTGGCGAAGAAGGGAGTATAGGCGTCGCTTGCCGAGGAACTCAAGGCGCGCGTAATTCAAGGCGCCTCTCCTCCTACCGACACCATTAGTGAATGATGACCAAGCGCCTGACTCATTCCCGCGGGGACGACTCGCGGGTTCCTCCCCTTCTACCTTGTGACGAATGGTGGGGATGAGACCTATGGCACAATCGATGTCGTCTTCAACAACGGCAGCGTCACTACTCTTGGTTGAGGCTTCCCAGCTACAAACTGCCGTGAAATGCAAGGTCAAGGACGATCGGGAGTAAGGTTTCGACCTGCTTGGCGGACTCCAACTGAATCTGCGACAAGTCATCGATCTCCTTCTGTATCAGTTCCAAATGCTTGATTCGAGTCCGTTGTTCTGATAATGTTGGCAATGGTACTGAAATGGCCTCGAGCTTCGGCTGTGAAATCTTTGGCATAGTTGAACTTGTGCCACATATCCGTGACTTGACGTAATCTCTAGCCTCTGTCGAGTGAAGGAATGAGGCGAGAAAGTGTGGTTCGGCAATACCTGTTTTCACTCGAGCCCGTATGAGTAGATCGGAGAATGCACAACGGGCGGGCATTCCCTCATAGACTGCGGCCCTTCCCACCAAGTCGGGGGTGTTCCCACGACTAAACAACACGTCCCCAGGGCGTAGCCAGTAGGGAGAGTTCTCAGGCAGGTCTATGTCTACAAGCTTAGTCTCGGCAGGGTCGAATCTTCCCGAGTTGACACATCCGACCTTTGCAAAACGCACTCCGCTTCCAATGCTCCCCTTTGCAAGGGAGAGGCCGTTTCTCATGGGTTCAGCAAGAGTCTCGCGAAGAAGCATTCTCGGCCAGTTTCTATTGTCGAACATCACATTGACGGCACGTTCACGAAGAACTGAAGCCTCTTCTATCGACGCCTGACGGAGACCCCGTGCCTCTTCCACCTTCTCGGCAAACGAATCAATTCGTTCAAGAAGTTTAACCTGTTCCGGAAGTGGCATGAGGGGAATCTTGAGCTGAAGGAACTTCGGGGGATTAAGGGTAAGCTTTGACAAGGACGCAGACCCAGTGGACATCGACCGAGCCTGTTCCCATAGTGGTGAATACCTGAAGTACCATGAAAGAAACCTGGGATGAACCACTGAAGTGTTCAACATGTAGGTGGGGAACTTATCTGAGACAAACATCCCGTCAAGTGCGGGAGGAACGATTCCGAAGGCCCCCTTCCACGCGAACAGCTTATTGTAGAGAACGTCTCCCGACTTGATCACGAAGTGACTCTTCTTTGCGATTCGAGAAGCCGGTTTTAGCTCCCTGTGGAATGGACCCTCCCCGTACAGGTGCATCCCGACGAGATTCGCATCCTCATCATACTTGAGAGTGTAAGGGCGTGGGCATGGCTTCAGAAACTGCCCGAAGGGGACCATTGGCCATTCGGCTTTCATTTACTCTTCGCCAACTTCCTAATGTGTTCAGCGATGGCTGCTATGCGTTCTTCCTTGTCGATGATACTCCCTGTGATCTCCTCAAGTGACCTACTCTCAAGAGTACGATCCAATCTCGGATTACTTCTATCTAGGTTTGCTCCAGTAGAGAGAATCTCTTGGGCGGGGATCTTCCAAGCCCAATCCCCCGTCTTTCGGTTTGACCACCAGTCAATGCACGGTTGAAAGTCCTCCCACTGGATCGGTCTGGTCTTCGTGAACGTTTTACGGCCATCCGGGACAGCTACCTCGTAGAACCATACGTCTTTGGATGGTCCACTTCGGTCGAAGAACAAGATGTTGGTGGGGATAGGAGTGTACGGAGCGAAGACTCCAGTCGGCAACCGCACTATGGTATGGAGGTTGAAATGTGTGAGGAGGTCTTCCTTTATTCTTGCGCCAACCCCCTCGCCAGAGAGAATGCCATTCGGCACGATCACCGCCGCTCTTCCCGGCTTGGGAGTACGTCGCAACCTACGCATGATTAGTTGAAGGAACAAGAGTGCCGTTTCTGATGTCTGCCGATCCTCTGGGAAGCTTGCCTGAATCCCCTTTTCTTCTTCCCCTCCGAATGGAGGGTTTGTGAGTATCAAATCGAATCGGTCCTTGTCCCCAAGCTCATTCAACTTGAAACGGAGTGCATTCCCCGAGTCGATCTGAGGGGAATCAAGTCCGTGAAGCAGGAGATTCATCTGGCAGAGAAGGTATGGCAACGACTTCGGTTCGCAACCGTAAAGAGACTGCTTCTGAAGAGTCTCTCGGTCTGAGACATTCCGAACCTGTTCAGAGAGGTGGCGAAACGCTTCCACTAGAAACCCACCCGTGCCTGACGCTGGGTCCAAGACGGTCTCGCCAAGTCGCGGATTTAGAGCATGCACCATGAATCTAACGACTGGCCGTGGAGTGTAGAACTCACCAGAATCACCAGCCGCATCGCGCATCTCACGTAGAAGGCCTTCATAGACAGCGCCGAGAGTATGGAGCTCCTCACTCGAAGTGAAGTGGATGCCTCCAATCTCGTTTATGACGTCTCGGAGAAGGTACCCACTCTTCATCCTATTGTCAACACCCTTGTACACAGTGGAGATCACGTCTCGTCTGTCATCGCCATTTGAACTTGTAAGAGACCTAAGATATGCAAACAGGCCCATGCCACGACTTCCATCAGGCCGTGTGCACTCATCTTGGTTGATGAACGCAAGAAGCTCGTCACCAGTGATGCCTCTGGCATTCGATGCCCAATCACGCCAGCGATATGGTGTGTCAAGAGCCGGTCTGAACTTGCCCCCGGATAGTCTTGCCTCGGCTTCTCCTTGATACTCGAGGTCATCGAGGAACTTCAGAAACATAATCCATGTCAGCATCGGCAGACGGTCAAGGTCGCCATTGAGACCCTTGTCTTTCCGCATGATGTCCCGAGCTCGCGTAATTCGACTGGCCAAAAGCTGAGGTGTTATGGGCCGTGGAGCCTCTGCTTGCTTTTCGTTTGACATTGTTTCTACCATCAGTCTGAATACAGCAGGGTTTGAAGATCATTCACAGCATGACGAAGACCTTCTGGACCGCCAAACAATTCGGCAATCTCAATTGGATTCCCTATGTTGCTTATTGGGGGAATCTTCAGAACATCCGGAAGGGCAAACTGAGCGGTGCCAAACTCCGAGTACTTCTCAAGCAAGTCCTCCAGTATCTCTCGAGCAGCAGTAGAGTACCGAGCCAAGAATCCGGTCCTTGAGTTTCTCACCTGGTTCACCCGCTCTCTTCGGCTTCGTAGTGGAGAGTTGTATGCGACAAAACATAGGAGATCGAACGGATCAGCTTCCGAGTGTCCAGTAATATTGGCGAGTTCTTCAAAAGAAACCCCACGCAGCTCAAGGCGCTCTATGATCTCGGCCCTTTTCATTGGGTCGCGCCATGCCTTGCGCATGTCCGCAGCTCTTGGATAGATGGACCTAACAGCCTCCCCCGTATAGTCTGTGTATTGGACAATACGGAGCTGATGCCCCTCTGGGTCTATCTCGTGAACCATGTGTGCAACCACCTCCACATGACCCCCATCAAAGTAGTACTTTCGTCGTGTGCTAGGTTCGAGTGAAGTGTCCAATTCGATCTTGGGTGTGGTTACGGGGAGCGCTTGGTCTGCCCTAATGACGTTGACTGCGGCAGTATTCCCTTGGGAATCGAGTGAGGCCTCACTGATGAAATCGGGGCTCCCGTCAAAGTCTGGATCTGCGAAGTGCTTTGTTGCTGAACCAGTGTAATCTAGGATGTTGAAGAAGAGCTTCCCGTAGTCTGGGCTAAGTCGTGTCCCGCGTCCGATAATCTGCTTGAACTCAACCATGCTTCCTATTGGTCGTGCAATTACGATGTTGTGGCATGTGGGAGCATCGACACCTGTTGTGAGTAGCCGGCTTGTCGTCAATATCACTGGAGAATCTGTCTCAATGTCTTGAAAACGTCCAAGATGACCACGACCGACGTCACCCTCATCCGCAGTCACTCGGCAAACATAGTCGGGATACATCTGAACCATGTCGCTGGTCAAGTTAACAATGGCTTGGCGCATCGCAAGAGCGTGTTCCTGATCCACACAGAAGACGATGGTCTTCGCCATCGGGTTGGTACCCCTAAGAAATGAGATGATACTCCTTGCGATAGCCTCGGTACGGGCTTTGAGCACTACTACTCTCTCAAAATCCTCAGTATGATACTCTTCGTCGGGTATGGCCCGCCCATAACGATCCAGGTCGCCTGCATTCGGCCTCCAGCCTGTTGCGTCCACATCAGTCACGATTCGGTGAACCCGATATGGTGCCAAGAATCCGTCATCGATTCCCTGCTTGAGTGAGTACTGGTAGACAGGATTACCGAAGTATCGGTAGGTGTCACGATTCTCATCCCGGAGCGGAGTCGCAGTCATTCCGAGTTGATAGGCCGGTGCGAAGTATTCCAAAATCTCTCGCCAACTACTTTCATCTCGAGCGCTTCCTCTGTGGCATTCGTCAACAATAATGAGGTCGAAGAAGTCGCGAGGATACTCTCGAAATAGCCCAGGGCGTCGCTCGTCCTGGGCAATTGACTGGTAGGTCGAGAAGTACATCTCTCGACTCTTTGGAGCATCACCGAACTGTATCTTCTGACGAGCCTCTTGGAACGGCTGGAACATCGTGTCCTTCGGTTGGTCGATCAGGATGTCCCTGTCAGCAAGGTACAAGATCCTTGGCTTGCGATTGGCTTGGTTCTCTCTGTTCCATTTGCTGGACCAGAGCTTCCAGCATATCTGGAAGGCTACGACTGTCTTGCCAGTGCCGGTGGCCATCGTCAGGAGAATCCTTTTCTGTTTCTTCGATATTGCTCTTAGAACTCGGTTGATAGCTACTTCCTGGTAATAGCGAGGGGACTTGCCACTCAGGTGATACGACGGGGAGAGAATCCGCTCAGATGCGTTTTCTTCATGCGGATCGGCATCCCTCGCCAGGCGGGTCCATAGTTCGTCAGGAGTGGGGAATCTCTCGATAGCCAACTCAGTTCCATGTTTGAAATCGAACTCGATGATCTCTCGTCCGTTAGTGGCGTAAGCGTACTTGAGGTCAAGAATCTCAGCGTATTCCTTTGCCTGTTCAAGACCCTCTGCTGCAGGATGGCCCTCGGCTTTTGCTTCGACCACAGCAACGGGACAGTCGCGGGAATACCTGAGAATGTAGTCAGCCTTCTTGCCCTCACGTCTATGAGCCTTCCCGTTAGCAAGCGGAATGACTCTCCCATCGGTGAAATAATGTTGCTCTAGAAGAGCATGAGGGTCGGAGTCCCAACCAGCCCGTTGGAGCGCTGGGGTCACGTACTTTCTACAGGTATCCGCCTCAGTGAGCAAGTAACTTCCTTCAGCCCGTACGTGTTGACAGGCTAGACTTCACTGTTCGAGCCACAACGCCTCATGCACACTCTGACCATAATACTTCTGATAAACCTACTTTGATGGCAACACTATCTGGCAACAGACCCCTATCTTGCCTCATCCACGATCAAGGTGGACGCGATAATCGTGGCCTGCACCACGCACTGTGAGAAACTTGGTGAGGCAGACCGCGTGCCGACAGTCCCTCCAACTGACGAAAAGGGGCTACGGATGGAGATAGTCTATCCGAGGCTCCGAATCTTGATCAAGATGCCATAGACGTCACGATGTTTGCGGCGCTCCACCAAGAAGTCGGCCCTCTCACCGGGCCTTGCCTTCCGGATGGCAAAGCCCTGCCGTGCAAGTCCGCTCGCAATGCCATCCTCGATTTCTGCCCCAATCCCTCTGCGTTCGGTCACCATGCCAATTCGATGGCGGAGCTGCTTAAGAACTCTGGCCGGCGTAACACCCCCCCAGCGGTCGGTAGCGGACACTCTATATGGAGACAATAACTTCAGACACCTAGGCATGGGAGAGGATACTTTCTCCACGGAATCGCGTGAACCAACAGTGCCACGGTTCCTTCAAGACTAAACCGAAGAAAGACGAGTGCGCATAGCCGCGTTGCTACTCCAAAATAGCCCTCCCCTGTCCAGCGATTGGTGGTCCAGGCTTAGGGAGGTTCCGCTCAGCAAGAAGTCTGCGAACATGTTCCTGCTTTCGTCAGCCATCGACTACCAGCGCAAGGACGACCCAGTGGAGCGAATCGAGACTTTCGTTTCGCATCTGAGTACTTCGGATGCCGAAGACCTGTGGGGGTACATCGCCAGGAAGGGCGATTCTGACTATTTGGGGTGGCTAAATGAGTGCGAACAATTCCATCTTGATCGCCATATTCCTCACCGAGAAACGTTGTATAGGATGGCCAAAAAGCTAACAAGATGGTTCAATGGAGATGCAAGGCAACTCTGGGAAGGGAATCCTACTCCTATGCAGGTGATCGAACTGCTAGAGGACAGGCTGGGACTTTCGGAGGAGCTTGCGCACATGACGGCAGGGGCATTGGCCGACGTTGAAATCATTGAAGGCAGGGGGCCGCTCAAAGCCGACACACATGTCCGCCGAACCTTAGGTCGAATACTTCTTGGCACGAAACTGACTGCAAAGGAGGCAAATGCCGCCGCAGCGTGGCTTAATCCTGACAATCCATGGACCCTTGACAGGTCTCTCTATACTTTGGGGTCCGAGGTTTGTCCTGCCAGGGGACCGCCGGAGTGTGATTCGTGCTACATGAAGGAGGTGTGCAGGTACGCCAACGAGCAGGGCGGCACTAGTATCGCCCCCTCCAAAAGTCCTGAGTACGGGTCGACTGCGCGTTAGCTCGCGTGAACTACTTCGGACGACACGGACGCCGCCTCTAAGCAGTTGAAATAGGGGTCTCCAAATGACCCCTGTATGTCGACCCCTGAGGAGAGCGCCGATCAACAAGCCAAACCCGCTGGGGCCAAGCCAAACGGGCAAAGGATCGGGGGTGATCCTGTAGATGACCGAAGGGCGTTCCGAGTATTCCTTTCCAAGACGACAGACGCTGAACTGGAATCCCTGGCGGGAGAGTTGTCCGACGGCACGAGGACCGAGCTCCTAGGCCCGCTGGACCCGGGCGATGCCCGTTTCTTGCTGAAGCTCTCCGGGCATGAGCTAGACCGCCGTGCCTGCATCAGAGGGGTGCGCACCACGTCTCCTACTCATGGCGATGGATGGGTGCGGATGGTTACCGAGCTGAGTGACATTGACCTTCTGCGAACGCTTGCCCTGCTCGAAGAGGATTTCAAGGGCCTTCTCCCTAGCGGGAGTGACATAATGTTTCGCGACTTGAACCTGTGGGGGGGAACCCAAGAGTCTCGGCGGGCGGAAGAGAGGCAGTGGCAGAAGAGGATCAACGGCATGAGAACGCAGATCGACTTCGTGAAGAACGAGCTTTGCTACAGAAAGGCAACTGGCACGTGGGCGCCAGTGCCGAAAGTCCCAAGGCCAAATGATAGCCCTGGCGTTCCCTTCGCTGAGCCGCCATCTGACGAGCGGGGGGATCCATACCAGCTCTTGAGGGAGTTGCTTGGGGAGGGAAGGCGCTTGTGGAGCCCGGAATTGGTCAAGGCCTTGATCGACAAGCTGGGATGCGCCCGCAGGACCGCCTACGCGGTCATCGAACGGGCGCGGAGGGATCGGATAATCATGATTTGCTTGCAACGCACCCCTAGCTGCAAGGGAGGCCGCCCGGTCCGATGCTATGAGCTACTGCCTCCCCGATGCTAAACCCCCACCTGAGTCGCTAACCAAGTCCCGTACCCCCTCCCCAGACCCTTCAGAAACCCAGCAGGGCTCGTCCGGCGGCCTGCAAATACCGCTCAGGAACCATTCACAGCACTCGGAGAGACAATGAGAATAGTGGCCAAAAGGTCAGAAACCCCTCACCATCCGTGCAACAGCCCTCAATTACCTCTAGGCCCCGAAAAACGAGCTTGCACATAGACGTATATGTGCGTGCCGTCTCGGAAGATTCAGTGCCTCCTACTCATTGAGCATGGGTATGCCCACGGCCCGAACAAACAGTGAGTGGCTCCCGAAAGCCAAGGAGGCACTCGAAGCGGCGAAGAACAACCTTGGGGCGGCACGACTCTCGTTGGAAGCTGGATACCTTCAGCAATCGGCTTCATCCTTGGTGGTTGCGGGCGAGGACTAATGCAGCATTGTGTGCGGGCAAGGGTCCAAAGGGTCGCGATCCACCTAGGTACCAGCAAAATGACAGCCCCGGGGCGGGTTCAAATGCTCGCACTCATGACTTGGTGTTTCTGACTGTCCCATCGAAGGATTTAAGGTCGTGAAGATGGTGTTGCAAGATAATGTATGAACCCCCTCAGGAAGAGATGCCGAAAGAAACTGAGCGTTTCCTGATTCGGTCTGCTAAGCTCTTGACCGACATTAGGAGGGATACTGATTGGACATACTACTCCTCAAACTTTCGTGTTGAGGACGCCGTAAGGGAGACGGATAGGCTCTTCGATAGTCAGCATTGGAAGGATCCAGATTACCCTCAATGTGTTAGAAGGCTATTCATCAACATCGCTCGTGACGATCCCAATCTTGCGCTCAAGTTTGTGAAGCACGTGTTGACACAAGAACTCGATCTTGACAGTGAGCGCGTAATTCAGCGGGACCCGGAGCTCGTCACTGCGCTAAAGGAAGGTAATTCCTCCCCCCCGGCCTTGTCGGTCCCAGAATCCATCTCATCGCCCCTACTAGACCTTCATGTTCTCCCCGATGATTTCTATGTTGCTCTTCAGGAACAGATCAATAAGGCCTTTCGGGCCAATGTCTTGCCGGCAGTTCAGATATTATCACGCAAGTTCTTGGAGAATCTTCTCATCGACATTCTTAGGCGGAAATACGGGCCCGGTCAAATCGCACTGTATTACGACACGACCAAAGGAAGATTTCAAGGGTTCGAGACGCTCATACGAAACACTGAATCAAGCCTCCCTGACTTCACCGGCGGTCCAACAGAATTCAATGCTTCCTTGTTAAGGCGCATTAATGCGTTTAGGAGGCAGGGGAATTCTAGCGCACACTCTATTGAACTGAGGTTGGACAAGGACACGGTGCGTAGGGAACTCGACGAACTCTCCTTCCTGATCCCCGTGCTAGTGCGCGTTTGGACTTCAGTCGGTGGGGGCGTTACTTCCAACCCCTAACTTGACCTTGTTGCCTCGATAATTTGATGCCAGTGCGTAACTCAACTGGCCCTAGTATAGGACTTGTGCCGGCAGTACCTCTGGGCTCTTCCGAGCAAGCGTCGGTGAAGAGCCCCAAAACCCCTTGTTGCGATGATAATCGTAGGATGCTACGAAACGGTAACGGTGAGACCTAGTGCCACCCGAGACCTCCGCGATTACCACTATCTCCCCCGAATCCGGATACTGATCTATGTCGCCAAAGTCCATCTCGCATGGCCCACCTTGGGATACCATTGTGAAATGCTCAGAAGCGCCGAATCCCCCTACCGAGAAGGTCACATCCAGGTCCAACCCGGGAGGACCGTGGTTTGAGACGAACGCCTTGAAGTGTTTGATCACCTTCCCATCCCATTTGCCAATCCTGATGTCAAGCGCTGGCTTGTGCTTCTCAATCTCCTTCTGAAGAGCCTCTTCCCTAGCTTTCATATCCGCCTTTTGGCTATCTATCGTGGCTCGTTGTGCTTCGTCAAGGCGCCTGACCGCGGTAATCAACTCAGCTTGTAGTTCAGTCAGTTGTGTGAGGGTCTTCACCAGTCCATCAAGGTGGGTTCGTTGTTCTGACCAGTGAGCGCGGTTCTCATCGATGAGAGCACGGTTCTCGGCACGGACTGTCTCGATCAGAAGGTGAATGTCTTTGGAAGACGTGCGCATTGTGTACTCAGTCAGGAGTGTGAGCACGACAATCGTGAACGCGAGGAGGAAGAGCTCAAGCTCGAAAACCACTGGGGGGATAGTGTTCCCGCTTGACGATGCAAGGCCTGCATATCCCACGGTACCCGCGAGCACGCCGACCTCGACAATGAGGAGCAGCCTGAGACCTATTGGGATCGAGGACCAATAGCCTCGAACCGACGAATGTGGTTCGGGTCCTTCTTGTTGGTGTTCCTCAGGCGTGTGTTCTTCTGTTCCGGGCTTCACGAGACTGACGAATCGTGTTCCGGACAAATAAGGGTTTGCGAGTGAGGGAATACTCTAGGTTCGCACTCTTTTCTTCTTGGGGGCCGGCCTCTCCAAGACATGAATGACCGGACCGAACACCCTTCTCAGGTTCGCCTCGATCTCCAACTGCCGCTCCTTCGTCACGCAGTGCTGTAGCCAGTGGGGCTATTTGAGGAACTCATAAGTCGGTCGTTCCGGAAGTCCGTGTACAAATGTCCTATACGGCGTTATTTTTTCTCAGGTTGGAAATATTGACGGAAGCAGCGGGAGGGCCCCCTGACCACCCCCAAGTTATGGTCCTAAGGAAGAATAACTTGGGACCGCGTTCCTGCGTTGAGGTGAAATGGCGGAAGGGGCTGGCGACAGAGGGAGGAGGGGAATGGCGAGTGCGGCACTCGTCCTGCGCACACTCAGGAGCTCGGAACTGCGGGAACCGAACCGGTAGCACGAGAAGGCGCCTCGCCCACCGTTGGTCCTGTAGAACCCGCTATTATCTCGGCAAACCGGCCTGGTTTGCTTAACTCTCCGATCAAGAATGTTACCCACGCGTCAGTGTAGCTGTAATCCTTGTGTAGAGTGTCGTACCTGCAGAACTCTCCCTTTGTACTCCATGGCTCCAGCGCGCCCGCAGCTGGCCTAACTTGAAAGAACTTCCAACACCGGACGTGAAGATTCACACTCAACTTCAGAGGGGGTGGCAGCTTTGCGTTCACTCGAGCGACAACGTCCGAAGCCCTCAGACTGCCCTCGTTTACCACAGGCACTCGCCTTTCCTTTAGTACCACGATTGCCTTAGCAAACTCTCCTTCTCTTCCAGGCTCTGCTTTGACAAACTCGACCGCTAGCGAGTCCCTACTGGGATTGCTCTTCACATTCGGCAGGAGAAGCAAACGGTAGCTGTATCGTTCGTTGACCCAGACATCATCACTGAGTGTCGACCTAAATGACTCAATCCAATCGAGGATTCTCTTCACGTCAGGACGAATTGACTTGCGCATTGCGGCAAGAGATTCTGGAGAAGGAGGTCCTGAGAACTGGAGGGGTACTACCAGATTGTGTGGAGAACTCCATTCATCACCGAAGTTTGCGGCTATGAACTCTTCAAAGTTGTTCAGGAGCGCTTGGCATTCGCCGAAGGCTGCGGTATTCAATTCAGGGACGTCAGCATGTTCCGTACGGTCTCGCAATCCAATAATGAATCTCAGGTTCTCCCGGACCGGAGAAGTCTCTTCCCCCCAGAAGTGTTTGATGCATTCAGACAAGTCCCACCTCTTTGGCTCGCCATCGATCTTGATGAAAAACCGGCCATTCCTCGTTCGGTAGTACGGCTTGGCCCGCTTTTTCTCGAAGTAGGCGAGCATGGCGGCGGTCCATGCGATTTGCATCAACACAATGTATGCGTGAACTCTGAACGACGCTGATGGCCGATTGTAGGTCTCGACAGCAAGCAGCGAGGAATCGCGAGCCTTGACGAGAAGATCCTTTACCTTCCGAGAACTTCGTCGCGACATTCTCCTCTCTTGTGATGGGACGTCCTTCAGCTTCCCATTCCAGCTATGACCACCCACTATCTATAATCTCCATGGATCTTGCGAAACGCACTGCATAGACGTTCCATGATCAAGATCTTGTCTTGGGTCCTTACACTTGATCGGTTTCTTCGCGAAGGGGTGGCTTCTGGTATATCCTCTTTTTGGTGCGTGTCCCGAACTTGACACAAGGACAAAGACGAAAGTTGATTAATAGCCCGAATTCCTCCGGGTGCTCATGAGCGCACATCCGTCCGATTCGAGATGGACAAATCCCAGTGTTCTCAGATTTGCCGGAGAATCTGACCCAATCGCTGTGGTGACAGGAAGGGCTCGAACACTGGTCATGGATGCCATACAAGAGGGTTGGGAGGGTCCCCCGTTCGACCCCTTCAGGCTCGCCGAGTTCCTCAAGATCCCCACCCTCCCTTTACAGGACGTGGTGGACGCACGGATTGTTCCGAAAGGGACGGGATTGCGGATCGAGTTCAATCCGAACCGACCCCGGACCCGCGTGCGGTTCTCTGTCGCCCACGAGATAGCCCATACACTCTTCCCGGACTGCGCTCAGGACACCAGGAATAGAGCGGCATTGCTGGAGCCTGAAGGAGACCGCTGGCAGCTGGAACTGCTGTGCAATATCGCAGCATCAGAGATTCTCATGCCTACGGCCTCTGGGATCGACTCCGACTCACCGGTCACCGTTGACTCACTCGTGAAGATCCAATCGAAGTTTGACGTCTCAATGGAAGCTGTTTCCATCCGATTGGCTAGGGCAACGCAAGATCCTTGCACTGTAGTTGTTGCCGCCAGGTCGAGCAACGAAGATGGCGAAGTCCCGTACCGTGTAGACTACTGCGTCCCCTCACGCACTAGCCCATTCGACTTTCCAGGAGGGGGCGAGATTGGCGGCAGTGTTTTCTCACAGTGTACGGCTGTGGGGTACACCGCCAAGGGATTGGGACCAACAGCCGCGGGCTCGCCCCAAGCCTACTGGGAGTGTGTGGGAATTCCGCCTTATCCCGGCGACATCTACCCCAGGGTGGTTGGAATCGCACGCCCAATAGATCCCAAGGATGTGTCCAAGAACCGCTTAATACGTATTCTGGGAGACGCCCTAGAGCCCCGAGGTCCAGGGCCACATGTTGTTGCGCAAGTCGTGAATGACAAAGCCGCGACTTGGGGTGCGGGCTTTGCCCGCATGACGCGCGAACGATACCCATCCGCCCAAGCCGACTTCCGCGACTGGGTCAAGAAAGAAAGGAAGAGCCTTTCGTTGGGGAGACTGCATGTTTCAGAGGTTTATAGAGGTCTCTTCATTGCCAGTATGGTGGCGCAACACGGCTACGGCAAGTCAGACAAACCACGAATCAGATATTCGGCGCTTGAAACTTGTCTCAATGAATTATGTGCGTTTGCTCTTCAACAACATGCGGCTGTCCAGATGCCACGAATAGGGACGGGCTACGCCGGCGGCAACTGGAGCTTCATCTCGGAACTCTTAGATGAGTGCCTGGTGAGGAAGGGCGTTAGGGTCATTGTGTTCGCGCTCCCCGGAGACGAGTGGACCGACCCCGCCACCATGAGAGCCCACCGGTCCACAAGAATGGAGGAGCGTAGGTGATAGAAGGAATCCTCCTCCTTTCGGGCCGGATACGGGCGGGCAAGACCACGCTTGCTGAGGGATTGTCCAAGCGATACGGAATCCCCATCTTCAGGACGCACGACGTAATCAAGCGACTAAAAGAGAAATCTCAGTCAGGGACTCGGCTGGCCATGCAGTCGGACGGAGAAAGCCTAGACCGGTCCACCAATGGGAGATGGGTCGTCCAAGAGTTGTCCAAGTGGATCGAGGAATCGGATCGTGGTCGTTTCGTCATAGTCGACTCAGTCAGAACGAAGGACCAAGTGACCGCAATCCGTGAAGCCTACGGGGCCGCGGTGGTCCATTTGCATATCACGGCTCCGGAGAAGGTCCTAGAGGAGAGGTTTGGCAGCGCAGACGACAAGGCGAAGGAGGGCGGAATCAGTTACTTGGAAGCCAAGAACAACGAAACTGAGAAGCAAGTAGAGAGGCTGGCCAAGGTTGCGGACGCGGTGATTGACACCGATCCAAGACGTCATACTGAAAGAGCCGTGGAAGCTAGGGCCATAGGTCATCTCCGAGCCCGCACTGGACGAGACGGAGGCTATGTCGACGTTATTGTCGGAGGGCAGTACGGAAGTGAGGGGAAGGGGCAGATTGCCGCATATCTCTCTAGGGAATACGACCTCCTGGTGCGCGTTGGTGGCCCGAACGCTGGACACAGCGTATATGCCGTCCCGAAGCCCATAAAGCACCACCACCTTCCCTCAGGTACGACAAAGAGCCGAGCTCTTCTCCTGCTCGGCCCTGGCGCAGTGATTAGGGTCGACAAATTGTTCGAGGAGATTGCAGAATGTGGTGGAGTCGATGCCGGTAGGCTGCTCATTGACAGAAAAGCCATGATCATCTTGGATCAAGACATAGACAAAGAGGACGAGCTTGCCAAGAGGATTGGCTCGACCAAGCAAGGAGTCGGAGCGGCGACATCGCGCCGAGTAATGAGAGGGAAGGACGTTCAGCTCGCTAGGGATATTCCCAAGTTGCAGCCCTATCTGTGCGATGCGATAGACGTAATTGAGGAGGCATTCTCGAAGAGTCAGAGAGTTTTGTTGGAGGGAACTCAAGGCACGGGCCTCAGTCTCTATCACGGAGAATACCCCCATGTGACCTCCCGCGACACGACTGTGGCCGGCTGCCTTTCTCAGGCGGGTATCCCCCCTTCGCGAGTAAGGAGAGTGATCATGGTGTGCCGCTCGTATCCGATAAGGGTTGAAAGTCCCCAAGATGGTGACTCTGGCTATATGGCCAGAGAGATTAATCTGGAGACGATAGCGGAACGATCTGGTAAAGACCTTGAGGAACTCAAGAAGACGGAACGAACCACCACAACGAACAAGAAGCGAAGAATTGCGGAATTCGATTGGGAATGGTTCCAGAAGGCGGTCCAGCTTAACGGACCCACTGACATAGTGCTCACGTTCGCAGATTATCTGCTGAAGGATAATGAGAACGCAAAACGCATCGAACAGTTGAGTCCCGACGCTATTGAAATGATAAACGAGATGGAGCGAGTAGCGGGCGTGCCCGTCTCCATGGTTACGACAGGTTTCAACGCCCACAGTGTCATCGACAGGCGCGTCTGGTAATAGGCCATGAGAACTGAGAATCTCATTGCTCGCTATCCTGTCCTTTACCATATGGCCGAAGAAGGCAGTTGGCCCAGCATCCAACAGTATGGGCTACTGAGCACTTCGGAGTTGCTTTCTCGCTACGGGTACAGCGGGGATGCTCGGGAAGAGATTGAATGCAAATGGCGACGCAAGAAGGTTATTGTCGAGCGACCCGGGCTTCCAACAGTAACCATACGCGACCAGATTCCGATGTGCCCGGTGTCCCTTAAAGGTTGTCTCGAGCCTGGAATAACCACCTACGCATGGTACAGACTAATCAACGGACGGATCTTCTTCTGGCCCACTTGGAAGGACCTTACGATTCTCCTCTCTGCGAACGCATACAGAAATCAACCTCACGTGGTAATCGCAATCGACACGCGCAGCCTCTTGGAGAAGCATGGCGAGAGGGTCACGTTATCCGGGATAAACTCGGGCAGCACATACAGGCCTGAAATGCGGGGTCCCGGAACATTCAAGCCCATCTCGGACTTCGATGGGCCGTGGGTGAAGGAAGTAGTCGTTGAGCGTGGCATTCCAAGCCTAAATGGGTTAGTCAAGTCAGCCGAGACATGGATTGCACGAGGCGTTGAATACCGTAGCGCAACGTTCGAGAAGCTCGGCACGCTGTGGCCGTAGCATGGTCGATTCTTCCCCCTCTAACCCTGTGACTCCCAATATGATGAGAGCGGGCCTCTGGGGTTCGTAACGTCGTACTCACCCAAGTCCCCGGTAAAATCGTCGAAGCGGCGACACTTGCCACGCGGTGGCTGCTTGATCATCTGGACAGGTTGATTGTCGCATGACCCGTGGGTAGAGATAGGGTGAACGGTGACATGCACCACGTCCCCCCAACGTCGGACGAAGCCTGCCGCACTTGACATCAAAGTGGTCTCGTGTTGAGGCTGAGGCAATAGGACAAACGCAACGTGGGATGTGCTGAAGGCAATCACTTGTCGAAGGCCTGCCAAGCATCTAAGTTGGTCCACTATGTTCCGCAGGAACTCATCGCGAGGCTTGCGTGGGAAATGCTGGTAGAAAAGAACGGAATGGCCGGCGCGGTAGGCTCGTTCCAGCTCACACAAATAGAGATACTTTGACGACTTCTCATCGCCCCTGCCAATTGATTTGACACCCAGTCCGTTGTCGGGGTCGAAGAACACTAGGTCCGCACCTTCTGCGAAGCGGAAGAATCTCTCGAAATAGTCGTCTCGAAAGCTTGCATCATCGGGAATCACGTCACCGAAGAACGTGCAGTTTGGGAGCACATTCGAGCGCTGTACAGTTTCTATTCTTCTGATCCCCCTACGCAGAACTCGCTCCCTGAGGAGGTCGAACACTACTGGATCGAAAGAGCGCCATCTCGAAGGTTCCCTGAGATACTTGATTCGACTACCATCAGATCGGGTGTCGTCCTCAGTAAGCGTCCAGCATACCGTAATGCGTAATCGACTATCCTTACCGAGTGCCCTTAACAGGCCATACTTTTTGTAATCGTTCAAGTCACCGAAGTACTGATTCTTCATCTGATACCCCTTTTCCAATACGCGAAGTCATCGGGTGTCCGCGGGCATCTGATAGCCAAATGGCGTGATGCAAAGACCAAAGAACTGCTCATCACCGAGACAGTCCAACATGCCAGGGACCCCTCAGACATCGCTCAACGTCGCCCCAATGACACGCGCCCCTTAACGTTGATGCTAACAACATCCCTCCCAGACAGTCTCACTTCCTCGGTGACCGCTGCAAGGCGTGCGCCGTAGATAATTCTTAGTAACCCTATGGTTACTGATTTGGGATGATGCTGTAATTCCATCGCGGGTACTTTTCATCTGAGCGTAGGAGAACCTGCCTCATTTCCTCATCCGAGATGCAACCGCCTAGGTCATATTGCGGGTGGTGCAATATCAACTTCATTTTAGACCTGATACTGGCTCTTGCACTCCCGATCAGGCTTACCACAATCACATAGCTTACCAACGGCTTCATCCGCGCCGTCAGGCTGATTTGGGAGAAGAGTTGATGCTCAATCCGTTTCCACTTGCGGATCCCTGATGGAAAGTGGCAGACAACCATTGGCATATCGGTCTCATTTGCAAGACGTTGAATGTGCCCCTTCCACTCTCGGTGGCTGTTCCTTCCGCTTCCCTCCATATCAGCACAGACAAGCCACCACCTCGCTGTTCCGTAGTAGCGTCGCCCTATCAGCCCCCACCACCGAGACAAGGTGTCAACAGTGAATTCCGCCGTCTCGTGGCTTATCCCAACGTTCGCGAACCTAAGGTTCCGTAGACTGTTGCGCGCTCCATACACTCCTGTAGGATTCATTCCTAACCCCAGAAGGTCATTGGAGTTTGCCTCCCCAAGTGTCTTTTCAGGATGCTGGGCGCGCACCGAACTCTTGATCTCATCCGCCTGTTCAATCCTTCTTACTTCTATGGAGAGGACCGGATTGCCCTCCATTTGGAACCGACTCACCTGATTGTTCATGTAGCGAAACTGATAGTCACTTCTTGCGCGTCCGGTCTCCGTCCTCGGACTGGAATGAAGTGAGTAGCCAAGGCCAATCAAGCGCCTATACACAGTTGGTTGACTGGCCGAATAACCCCGGGCAATCAGTTCCTCAGCGATCCGAGTCGTGGACTTGCTGGTCCATAGCAGGGGACTAGTCGGGCTTCTGACAGGATTCTCCTCCATGATGGACCGTAAATCCTTATCAAACTCGGCGCCGAGAGATTCAGTAGCAGAACGGCCCCCCCCAAACCTGCGAGTCCTGTCAATTGGCAGAGGGCGTGGAGCGCGCAACTCACGGATCCCTTTCATGATCGTGTTGGGAGAGTACCCTGTGAGACGGCTAATGGCCCGAATTCCTCCATGTCCCCGGGAAAGAGCTTCCTGGGCGAGGACCCAGCGTGCTTGACTCTCGTTCAATGTGCCTAGAACTCGCAAGAAGAGTGCGTCCTCTGAAGTCCGGACCATGAAGGTCCGACATGCAATGTCGATATGACTGTTTCACATTGTTATGAATAGATACGTATTGGCGATTCAAATATGCCTTTCCGTATGGTCGCCTGTATGGGGACGGAAGGAGTGGCGATCGGCGACAACAGTGGGGACAGTGATGATCTTCCAAAGGGGGCACTATGACCTCCTCGAATCATGCAAACTGTAAGAAGGGATTGGTGTGTTGTAGATTCTCTCCCTTACATGAGTGGGTCGCTAAGCAAGTTGGCATGACTGGGTCCGAGTTCGTTGCCCACGCAGTGGATCAGCATTGTCAAGCGTTTCTTGACTGGCTGGACGGCAGGAATACCTATCTTGAGTCTAAGCTCGAAGCCAGGAGGAGAAGAATAGTCCATCTGCTAAATGTGATCCAGGCGTCGGCGGAACCCGGGTCACTAGAGTCTCCACTCACATCTGCTTCTCTGCGGGGCTCCAATTCGGGAGTTGGACCTGCCAAGAAGGCAAACCCCTCGTCAGTCAACTCGGACAACAATAGTCGAAAAATAGGAACGCCGGGAACGAAGAAAGTGAAGACCTGATACGGCAGGTGGCAGGAATAATGTTTGGCGGATCGTCAAAGGCACAGCGAAGAGTAGCGAGAAGAAGACCTCACCTGGCACGTCTGGTCGATCTCTCCTACACCAGCTCAGAAAGCACTGATTCCGCGGCCAGGGTATTGATAGAGGGCGCGCAGGCAGCCAGGGAGGTACAATGACTTCCACTTACCAGAAGGGACGGGTCCGCCTCTTCGATCCCCGCAAACCTGGCAAGATGCTGGCGCCATGGTTGGCGGTAGTAGTGAGGCGCGCCATAGACTACTTGAAAGGGAGGGCTGAGGAGGGAGCCTACACCAAGGAAGTAGTCAAATCGGTCGGTGCATCCGCGAGGACGGTCCAAAGAGCACTGGAAGTAGCCGAAGCGGGAGGGTATGCGGAACAGGACTTTCGGGGCCACTGGGTCACAACGCTAAGAATTCCAAACGAAATCGCGAAGATTAACGCGGTTGTGGGCATCCACGGCCTAGTTCTTGACAGGGCAAGTTGGCCAATTACCCAGCCCGGGACGTCTCCATCCTCCCCATCCAGCCAAGAAACCGCGATGCCTGTTGGCTCGTTCGGCTCTTGGGAGCCGTTCGAGAACTACTGCCGAATCATAGCCGAATGGGCGGGGAGGAGGAGGGTGGAGTTCAGGTGGCATCCGTCTACTCGTCGTCTCCAAGTGTATGTGACGACATCGGCCGCCCCCATAGGTCTTGCTGAGATGTTCGAGCTCCTCGGTTGGCTTCAGGATCGCTGCCACCCCGCGGACCCGGGCAACCTACTTTTCGTCTCGCAGGTGTCGATCAACAAGGACCTCCCCTCCATTCGGCTGGATGGACTCAACAGCATTCGGCTCAGCGCCTTCCTGAACGCTCTCGTCTCGCTTTACAATAAGAAGGGAAGGGGTCTCCGAGTCGAGGGGGAGATGACGCCCCGGGAGTTGAGCTTCAGCCAGATGCTCGAAATCATCACCAGCTTCGACCCTAGAGCTGTGGAGGCCCGCTCGCAAGAGATGATGGCGAGGGCCATCGCGAAGCTGACTGAACTAATCGAAGGAATCGTGGCGGGAAGCAAGAGGGATCCGTAGGAGAATGACCGACTCGCTCCCACCGACCTGCATCGGCAAAGGGCTTGACCCCGTTGCGCCCATAGAGCAGCCAGACCATAAAATACCCCGGTTGCCTATGGAACCTACGGAGGAACCAACCTTGGCCCCCGATGGACCGAGGTGGTGGAGCGATAGGGTTGCCAAATGGGTGAACGAGACAGACGGAATAACGCCACAGTCGAGGAGAACGTACGCCGAACATGTCGGCATTCTCCCAGAACACTTTGTGCGGTTGGGCTTCACAAGGCCGACGAACGCGCGGATGATTACGAGAGACATGGTCGAGGCCTATGCGCACGACAAAGGTCTTGCCCCGAACACCAGAGCAATGAACATAGGGCTGCTCCGGATGTTCCTAGAGTTCGAGAAGGCTCCCCTCGCCTACGAGAGAAAAGTGTGGAAGAAGCCTCCCCGCGTAGCGCGACGTCGATTCTGGCTCACGAAGGAAGAGCTAACGTCCCTCTTCAACGCCGCAGTGGGCAGGGAACGAGTCGTTGTAGCCCTCGCCGGCTTCAATGGCCTTCGCAGCTACGAGATTCGAGAGTTACGCGTGGGAGACTGCCGTATGGACATGGCAGATCCGAGCATGGTCTTCCCCGGCAAGTTCGACAAGACGAGAGACATCGCCATGAACCGTGTAGTGTGGAACGTGCTCCTCCCGGTGGTCTCTGGGAAGCCACCTGCGGCACGAGTCTATCCTTACGGCAGGACAGCCATCGACCGCGACCTGAAGCGGGCGTGCCGGAGAGCTGGAATTCGGGAATACGCCCTCCACGACCTCAGGAGAACGTACGCCAGATTGTCTGTCGAGGCGGGAGCCACGCTGATTTCGATCCAGTACGTCTTGGGACATGCGTCGGTGTCACAATCGGCCTATTACGCGGGCGCAGACCGGGTTGCGATGCGGCGAGGCATCGACCTCTTCTCGAGCTTCATGGAGCGAAAGTAGGAGGCAATAGCATGAGGAGGCTCAAAGACGGCAAGAACGCTCTCGGAGACGTAATATTGGGGCTTACAACCTCGACCTGGCCGCCCCGCCGGGAAACCGGCGGGGTGTAAGAACGATCCTAGACTGGTTTTCCTTTCCGTTCCCGAATGGCGCCTAGCACGGTATCGGGAATAGGCCTGCAGCCACACCTTTCAGCATGTTCGATGTGCCACTCTATCCGTTCGCCCATGGAAGCGGATTTCGGCATAGGATGGTCACGATGCCATTCTCTGTTGAGGACAGTTTTCGCCATGATGTTCATCTCGAGCGTCCGAACTTCCGCGGGGCTTGATGTCGGTAGGGAGCACGGTGTTTTCCTTGCTTTCGTGAATTTCTCAGGGCTTCATCCTCAAGTTTCAGGTCTTGTGAGCCACCGGCCTCCTCATCGTCAGACATGAGAGGTTCAATGCCTTCGACCTGCAACTCCTTGACTGCATCGCCAGGGCCACGGCGTTTCCCAACACCTTGCCTACTCTTCGTCACGGCCTAACTGCAGTCTGCTGCAGGTCACCTAGCTGGCGTCTTCTTTCGGAGGAGCATCTTTGGGAGTGGAGTCAGGCGCCTCCTTGTCCTTTGATCCACCATCCTTCTCGGTCTTCTGCGATTCGCCTTCTCTTGGCTTATCTACGGCGGTCTCCTCCTTCTTCTTCATGATGAGTCCTATGACAATGACAACAGCTCCAAAGATAGCGATAGGATATCCAACTAGCGGTAGGTTACTCTTTGCGGTTGTCGATGCGTTGTATGATCCACTGGTAGTGAAGCTCATCTCGATGTAATCCCCGGTGGATACCACAAGGGCGACACTTCCGCTACCTCCAGAGGGACTGGTTATCGGAGCTGGTGAGTGGGCGGAGCAACCGGTCAGGTACGTCTCAGTATATCCTCCGGGCAAGGTCTCGTTGGCAACAGAGGTGCATAGCGAGACGTTGAAGATACCTGGACCGTCAGTGCTCCAGTAGATGACTATGTTGAGTGGCACCAGGGTAGCCGAGACCTTACAGGTCAATGATGCAGGAGCAGATCCACCCGAGCCGCTTACGAGGTTACCACCACAATTAGGTTGAGAGACAAAGGGCACTTCCACGAGTATTAACCCAATCGCCAGAAACACTATTCCGGCTGCCAGCATACTCACTCTCAATTCAAACAACTCTCGGCTAGGACATGGGTCCCAGTTATTTAACCGTCGGTTCGAGAAGACTTGGGGGGCTTTTTGCCTCAAGCTCTTGGGCCGTAGAAGGAGTAACTTTAAGCGGAAATTGTCCTTCACCCCAACGTGCCGAGTCGAAAGCAGAACGAGGAGACTTCTCTGGTTACAATACCCACCCGATTCTTCGTCACGAGTGGCAGGGCCATAAACAAGACTAGCGAGCTCAACGCCTTCGACCTTGCGCTGCTCAAGGCGGGAATTGGAGAACAGAACCTGGTCAGCGTTTCCAGCATCCTTCCGGATGGAGTCCGCCAGATAGAGCGACGCCCATTGCCTATGGGCGCCATCGTACATTGCGTCCTGGCGAGACATCACGGCGGGGAGGGCGAGGTGATCAGTGCCGGAATAGCTTATGGTTTTCGCGTGGACGGCCGCGGGGGCTACGTTGCCGAAGGGCATCTCCACGGGACCCAGAAGGCGCTCAAGGAATTCCTGCGCTGGCGTATGGAAGAGATAGCACACTTCCGCGGTGTTGAACTGAAGAAGATCAACTACCGGACAGAAGAGCTCCAGATCCCCATGGACCACTATGGGGTGTGCATCGCCGCCTGCGTGTTCCTGAAGTAGAGTTGAGCCAATAGATCCCAGGTCTCCTGATTACAGGAGACGTCGCATGAGGAGCTTGTCCTCCAGACTGGCATTGATCACGAGCTTCTTCGTGAAGAGCGCCTTCATCGGACCTATGTCCTTGCGGATCAGCCCTTCGAACGTGTCGGTGTCTGTCGTGATCTTCACATCCACCTTCCCGCCATCTTCACGGGTGGGCATCGACAGGTGTCCATCCTTCAATGTTATGCGAAAAGTTGCATCGTCAGTGAAGCAGACTTCGATGGTCCTTGCCTTGTCCTTGAGTTCCTGAAGAACACCGGGGTTCTTCTGGACGTGGCGGTTGAACCGCTCAACCATCGAGACCAATGTATCTTCTATCACACGTAGGCCTCGAGGGTACGAATGCAGCGGTCTCTCTTAAGGGTGTCGAGGGTCTTCCAGGAGTGCCGTACCCAGTCCGGGCCTTCTCCTCTCGCAAGAAGGGCCTGGACGCAGGCCCTAGTCACTGGGTCCGAAGGATACCCGCTGCCTATCTCTAGGCCGGTCGTCGCGGCGAGGCGTCTCACCGCCCTGTCCCGCGTGACCTTGGCTACTATGCTGGCCGCCCCGACTATAGGCAGGTCCCGATCAGCCTTGTGCCTCGCGAATACCGTCGTTTTCTGCCCACTTATGTAGATGTGGCTCGCAAGGGTCCTCCCAAAGCGTGCCTCGTTCGTGTCACAGGCATCGACATAGGCTACCCGGGCTCTGACGCGCACCGCGAGCTTGGCCATGAGCTCGATCTCCAATTGGTTGAGACCTCCACGCGCGACATACCTGTCGATCAGTCTCGGCGGAGCAATCGCGGTGGCGGTGCGACCGAACCGCTTGAGCTTCCGATAGATCTCCTCGCGCTTCTCGGGAGAAAGACACTTGGAGTCCCTGACACCCATCTCCGTCAGGACCCTCTCTCCCTCGTCCTTCTCGCCATCCATGGCAAAAGCTCCAACCACAAGAGGGCCTAGCAGGCTTCCGCGGCCCGCCTCGTCAATGCCTACGAGCAACCGCTGGTGTTTCCGCACTGTGAACAGGCGTAGCAGGTACCGGAGCGAATCATTATGCCACCGCAAGAGGGGCATGATGGGGAATCCTCCGTCCTGTCCACGTCATCCTTCGAGACAAAAGCCTCTAGCGTCTTCTCCTTGAAGCTGCTGACCGGGGTAGGGCTGGCCGTTGCCGGCGTAGACGGCTCCTCTTCGTGAGAGTCCAGCCCGATGACCTTCCGATCCTGTTCCGACAGGAACTGCAACGCCATCCAGCGGGCCACGTAATCGGGAATGCTCTTCGCGATGCGGATCTTCGGGTTGTTGGTCATTCCCGATGGCTCGAAACGCATGTGGGCAAGCTTGCGCACAAGGTCCTTCAACGGAACGCCGTGCTGGAGAGCCATGCTCATGGAAATTCCCAGGGCGTCCATGAGCCCATTGACAGTAGATCCCTCCTTTGTTACCCGGAAGAAGACCTCGCCCGGCCGTCCGTCGCTGTAGAGGCCCACTGTCACGTAACCGTCATGGCCACCAACGGAGAAGTGGTGAGTGATCGCATTACGTGCATCGGGCAGCCGCTCCCTGGCAGGGAAACGATGGGGCGCACCTCCTCGTGCGTCCTTCTTGGCCCCAGTGTCATAGGGCTGGCTCGCCTTGCAACCATCCCTGTATATGGAGACGCACTTCACGCCCATGCGCCAAGCCTCCATGTAGATGTTCTCAACATCCTCTACGGTGGCGCTGTTAGGGAGGTTGATGGTCTTCGAGGCGCCGCCAGAGATGAATGGCTGGACGCTCGCCAGCATCTTCAGGTGCCCCATCGGGGTGATGACCCGTTTACCGCCCGCGTGAGCCAACGCCGTGTCGAAGACAGGCAAGTGCTCGGGCTTCAGGCCCGGAGCTCCCTCGATGTTGCCGGTACGCTCCAGGTGACCCTGGATGGCAGTGATGGCCGCCGGTAGATATCCGAGGACCTTGAGCGCATCTGTGACCGAACTGTTGACCATCTTGATCGTGCCGCCACCGACAAGGTTCTTGGTCTTGACAAGGGCGAGCTCTGGTTCCAGGCCCAAAGTGTCGCAACCCATCAGCAGGCCGATAGTCCCAGTTGGAGCAAGAACGGAGATCTGCGCGTTCCGATAACCCCACTTCTCCCCCTCCTCCACCGTCTTGGCCCAGAGCTGCCGGGCAGCGTCGACCAGCCTCCCGATCCGGACGTCAGACTTGTCCAGGTGGTTGGCGGCTTCCTGGTGCTTGCGGACGACCCGTATCATGTTCGCGCGGTTCTTCTCGAACGCTTCGAAGGGGCCCATCCTTCGCGAGATGTCCGCGCTGGTGAGATATCCTTCCGCCGAGAGAATGGACATTATGGCTCCCGCAACAACCCTGCCTTCGTCGGAGTCGTAGGGCAGTCCAGAGCGCATCAGAAGGGAGCCGATGTTGGCGTAACCGAGCCCCAGAGGTCTGAAGATGTGAGAGTTCTCACCGATGGCAGGCGTGGGGTAGGTAGAGGCATCGACAAGGATCTCCATCGAGACGATGAAGGTCCTCACGGCCTTGCGGAACAGCTCGACATCGAGCTCGCCGTCCTCCTTGAGGAACTTCACAAGGTTCAAAGAGGCAAGGTTGCACGCCGTATCGTCGAGGAAAAGGTACTCGGAACACGGGTTGGAAGCGTTCAATCGCCCGCTGTTGGGGCAGGTGTGCCAGTCGTTGATGGTGTCGTCGAACTGAACCCCGGGATCGCCGCAGCGCCAAGCCGCCTTGGACATCATCCGGAAGAGCTCCCTCGCCTGATACGTCCCAGCCACTTTCTGAGGGTCGGTGACGTAGTGCGTTACCCATGGGGCATCGCGGCGCACTGCGTCCATGAAAGTATTGCTAACGCGCACGGAGTTGTTGGCGTTCTGGTAGGCGACCGATGCGTACGCGTTGTCAGGGTCGGTACCGTCGAAGTTGGGACTATATCCCTCTCGAATCAGGGCAGTCGCCTTCTCCTCCTCCTTTACCTTGCTCTGTATGAACTCCTGGATGTCAGGGTGGTCCACGTTGAGAATGACCATCTTTGCCGCTCGCCTTGTGGTCCCCCCGCTCTTTATGACGCCAGCCATAGCGTCGAACGCCCGCATGAAGGAAACCGGGCCGCTCGCAATCCCGCCACCGCCGAGCTTCTCCTTGGAGGAACGGAGGGTAGAGAAGTTGGTTCCCGTGCCGCTTCCACCCTTGAAGAGGAGCGCTTCGCTCTTCGCCAGGTCCAGTATGGCACCCATTGAGTCAGAGACGGACTGGATGAAGCACGCCGAGCATTGAGGCGGGTCGCGAACCCCCACGTTGAACCAGACCGGAGAGTTGTGCGAGCCCATCTGGTGCAGTATGAGCCAAGCAAGGTTCTCTTCCAAGACGTCTGCCTCATCCTGGGTGTCGAAGTATCCGAGCCTCAAGCCCTGCATGGCCATCCAGTGGGTGATCCGCCGGATCATCGCCTCGATGCTGTTCTCCCTCTTCCCATCGATGATCCTGAAGTACTTCGAGGCCGCAATGTTGAGAGACGTGTCGTTCCAGGCCTTCGGCGTCCGGATGCCCTTCATCTCGAAGATGGGTTCGCCGGTGGAACCCTTGATGAGGGCGTCTCGATACTCCCACTCTACAGTGTCATAGGCGCTCTTTCCCCTCGAGAGAATGCGGGGAAGTGGGATGTTCTCTCGCCCTTCCCTGGATGAGCTTCCGAGGTGAGCGTGATGGTTCCCTGTCCCTATTTTACGGCGTGAAGTGACCATGGATGGTGAAAAGCGAGCCTCTTACCCATATGTAGAATTACGGGTTAATAAAGGTGCATCTAGGACCTGTCAATTTTGAGGATTCCAAAGTGCTCAAGAGCTTCGATGAGGCCCTCTCCGTCACTGTTCTTGGTCACGTAGTCGGCCGCTTTCTTGGCACTCGGCAATGCTGCGGGAAAACTCACTCCAACGGAGGCGTTCTCGAGGAGCTCCACATCATTGTCACCGTCACCCGCAACAAGGCAATCCTCCACATCGAACCCGAGCGATTTGAGCGCCATGCGGGCTGCGGGGAGCTTCCCGGCGGAGGGCTCGAAAAGGTGGATGGCGAAACCAGTGTTCTCCACCCTTACCCCTAGCTTCTCAACCCAGGGCAGCAACTCTTCGACACCGTGGCTGGGCTCGAGGGCGACCTCCGTCTCCCTCCACCTGTCGGTGAAGAGTCGTCGCACGTCCACGTGCTTGCGTAACTCCTCGTACGCTCTGAGAGCAACCTCTCTGCTCGCCAGGTGGACCACTTTCTCCTCGCTGAAGTAGACAAGTCCTCCGTTCTCGGCGATTATCGGCGCGTGGAAACCAATGAAACGGTGTAACGCGAGCGCAATCGGGAGGACATTGCCAGTAGCCATGATCACCGGCAATCCGTTCTGGTCGAGTTCTCTCAAGATCTTGGCGGTCTCGAAGTTCAACCTCCGGGCCCCAGTCGTGAGAGTGCCATCAACATCAACGATTAGGCCTCGGATCGGCCGTCTGGGAATCTTCTCGGACATGTTTCTCCAACAGACAGTGGCGCCTATAGAATCTCGGTCGGCACCAGACCGGAGAATGGAAAACCGACTACTTCCGGGGGGTGATGCTACTGGCGATGTGGGTCTGGCAGTTATGTATCTGTTGGACTGCCTTGTCGAGCTCCATCGTTGTCTGGAGGAGGGCCTTGTACGTCACGTTGAGTTCTTCTCGCCACGGCCGCGACAATACCATCTTCCGTCTGAGCTCTCTACGGGTGGCATCGTTGGTTGCGTCGGCTGGTCTGTAAGAGAGGAATCGCCTTTCTATCTCGCTCACCTGCCAGAGTTGAATCTCAAGGTTCTCACGCAGTTGAGCGTGCCAAATCATCAGGTTGTTCAATTGCCTATCGGCGTCTGCTGGGCCTTCTACCATGCTGCCCTCGCTAACCGACATACGCTCTTAGACATTAAACCTTGTTATTCGATCCAACGCGAGAAGAGAGAAGTGAGCGCACGACCTCGGCGACCTCCTGTCCGTCCCGGCGACCTCTCACCTTGGCCATTACATCCCCCATCAGAGGGCTCATTGCGCCCATTCCCTTCTTCCGGACGAGTTCCACGTTCTGCTCCAGCACCTGGTTCACAAGGGCGACCAGGTCCTCGTGGCTCATCTGGTGGAGGCCGGATCGCTCAATGGCCGTGCCAAGTTCCTCGCCGTTGACGAGAACCCTCTTCAGCACCGCGCCGATCCCTTCCTTGGCGAACGAACCCTTCTCAACTGCCGCGAGGATGGGGCGAATCGATGTGGCGATCTTCTCCGGGTCTTCGAAGAGTGCGTGGCCGATCTCCTTCTCTATGGCCGGGATCTCTTGAGTCAGGACCCGCGCCACTATTGAAGCAGAGATACCATCCTTGGTCACCGCATCGAATGCGTCCACCTCCCCTTCCTTGAGGAGCGTCCGCGCCACATCCATGCTTAACCCCTTGTTGGTCAGCCTCTTCAGTGTCACTGGAGGAAGCTCTGGCAGGTCAGAGCGGATAGCATCGAGGAGCGTCCTGGGTACGTGATAGGGGGCAAGGTCGGTTTCGGGATACATCCTGTGGCGGCCCGGCAGAGGGCGACTGTATCGGGACCGACCATCAGGGAGCGGGTCGCGCGTTTCCTCTGGGACGCCAGAGAAGGCCTGAACGGCTCTTCCTCTGACCGCACTCATGGCCCTTCTCGCAGTCTCTGGCGGAGATGCTACGACGAGCACGAAGGCATCCTCGGGGCCCACTAGGCCGAGAGCCTCGCGCACCTGCTCCACGTCGGCTTCTGTTAGGCCATACCCCGGAAGCTCGTCGGAATGGAGAATGCCTCGCACCCCAGCGGAGCGCGCATAATCTGCAAGTTCCCTTCCCAACCGCTCCGGGTTCTTGTCGCCATGGCCGAGCAACCCACCAAACCCCGGTAGAGAAAGACCGAGCGCCACGCCACCGTGCTGTAGTCCGCCAGCGATTATCTTGGAGTGGACCGAGGACATGATGGCGGTGAGATCAACGGGCTCTGCCGGTGGCATGGACGGATGACGGGCCTTGAGCTGCTGAGAAACGTCAGCGAGCACCTTCTGGCGCTGTGCTTCGTTCTCAACGTAGCTCTCGATAGCCCCGAGCTCTTGAACGCCCTTGATCTCGACCCTTGCCCCCTCTGGGATCGAGACGTTGAGGTCCTCACGAATTGTTCCCAGACCTCTCTTCACGCAATGTGTGGACCTCAGGAGCATGCCGATGCCCTCTGCCACCTCCTTCGCCTCTGCGCCGCTCGTGATGTCAGGTGCACTGGCAATCTCGATGAGCGGGATTCCTAGCCGGTCCAGCCGATACGTGATCTCCCCATCCTTCTCGGCAATCTTTCTGGCGGCATCCTCCTCTAGGCAGATTGATGAAATCGTGTGAGGCTTCTCTGTCGTCACTAGCATTCCATCCACGGCCACTAAGGCGGTGCGTTGGAAGCCACATGTATTCGAACCATCCACAACCATCTTTCGCATCACGATTACTTCGTTGGAAACGTGGGCACTAAGCATCTCGGAAATGGTCAAGACCACTCTTAGGGCGTCCTGATTGAGAGGATGGGGCGGCTCCTCGTCAGCTTCCACAAGGCAGGTGTTTGGGGTGACCTGGTAGCGATACTCCATTCCCTTGGCAGCTTGTGTCTTTGCGGCCTGGTCAGTCGCTCCGGTCTCTCCACCCGTTGCTTGCAATGAGCGTACGAACTCGCCCTTCAGGTTCTCGGTGAGATCTCCGCCACAGGAACAGAACAGTTTACCTGTGGCCAATTGTTGGTGGATCTCGAGACCGACCTTCACGGGCTGCCCCCAACGTCGAGCGGGCGCGATCGCCCGAACTCGCCCGCAATTTCCCTGACCATCGCATCGCCAACCTGTTTGGCGTCAGTGTAGCGCTTCAGTGCCCAGAGCAGCTTCACAAAGGCAGTCTCAGGGAACATGTCGCCCAGGTAAAGGACCCCCGCGGCGGAGAGTTCTCTGCCGCGCGAATAGACGAACGGGTCAACGGTCCCTGCTAGGCATTGAGTAGTCATTGCCACCACGATTCCCGCCTTCACTTCCCTCTTGATCCATGGAAGCAGGTTGGTGGGCACGTGCCCCATGCCTGTCCCGGCAAGGATGATTCCCCTCGCCCCCTCCGTGTGCGCCACGGCAACCTTCTCGGTCAAGCCAGGATGTATCCAGAGAAGTGAGCCCTTCTCATCGAATCCATCTTCGAGTTTGACAGGTTTTCCCGAGCGTGGGGAGTGCGCAGAGAGGTGGACCACATTTCTATCCAAGCTCCCGAGGGGCGGCTCGTTGGTCGTGCGGAACGCATCTCTTCGTGTGGAGTGCATCTTCCTGACCCTGGTGCCGCGGTGGATGGCAACTGAAGTATCGTCCGGGCCAGAGTGCATTGCAACTACTACTTCCCCCAGGTCGGCCTCCCTGGCAATGCGCATTGCAGAGAGCAGGTTCGTGACACCGTCTGAGGAGGGACGGTCGATCGAGCGCTGAGCACCGACTAGGACCACAGGGCCTGGCAAGTCCCTCAGCTGGAACGCAAGTGCACTCGCCGAGTAGGCCATGGTGTCTGTTCCATGAGTCACTACAACGCCACGAGCGCCATGGTCGAAGGCAGACTTCGCCTCCTGGGCGATGCGTGTCCAGTGCGATGGGCCGACATCCTCGCTCAGTATGTCGAAGATCTCCCGGAGAACAACTGGTCCGCCAGAGGTTAGGCCCGGATACACGGTTTCGAGGGCCTTCTTTCCGCGGATCGGCTTGACACCACCGGTAACATAGTCCACGCGAGATGCGATGGTTCCACCTGTTGCGATTATTACGACGGCTCCTGCCTGGATTTCTTCCAAGGTATCGGCAGGTTGCTCGTCCGGAGAAAAGGCTTCGACAGGTTCGCCCCAGGGAATGCCAGGTATGACCTGTACACGACATTCATCGGTGACTAGGATGCCAACATTGTAGCCGGATGGGAGCTTGAGGCGGGCAACTCTGGGTTGGGAGAGGGGATCTGCCGGGAGCAACCACCCTCGCCAGGACCTTCCATCGGGAAGGGCAATAACTACCTCAGTTCCGATCGAAAGGGTGGACACTTCCTTCCATGGGTCGTGAGTGCTTGAGCCTTCGGGCATGGTTGAAGGCTCAAGGAAAGCCGTTATTATAAGCTCCCTTGGGCGATAGCGTCTTCGCGTCCAAGCCGGGAAGCTGCAGGAAAAGACGCAAAGTCCGTCCTGCTGCATTGGCCCATCCGATAGGCCGATGTAAGATCTATGCGGCCAAGAATGCCCTATTTGCCATTGAGCACAAGTTTGAGGTCAACCGGGATTCCCGCCCTCTCATAGATGACTCCCACCGGGCATATTTTCAAGGTAAGTCGCAAGGCGGTCTCGACGTCTTCCCTGGCTGTTGGACTGGAGAGTCGGAAAGTGCCCTGGACTCGGGTAATGGTCGGAGATCCTTCTGGGCGATCGGCCTCGATTTCAACCTGCATGCTCGAAAAAGTGATCTTTCTCTTGCGGGCCACCTTCGCAAAGATCGTGGTGATGCATCCCGTGAGGGACAATACATTCAATTCCAGGGCGGTGGGTCCCGCATTCTCTCCACCATCATCTGTCGGCAGGTCGACTTGGATGACATGGCCTCGAAGATCATCCAGGGTCGTCTGAGCGCCACCCTCCCATGTTCCCTTAGCTTGCATAGAATTCTCGCCATCTATAGCTAGTGCGTGCCTCTCTTAAGTGATAGGGCCCGGAGGCCTTTGCATATAGGTAGTGGCGGGACAGTCACGAGATGCGTTCTATGACAGACGTCTTGCCATCCGAGCAGCAGCCTGAAGGTTGTGATGGGAGATCTGTTCCACGTTGACCCCGATGGGTACGTTGAGCCTGCGCTTCTGCGCGAAATCCTTGATCTCCTTGCAGGTGTCAGCTGCCAGGCCTATCGAGAGGTTCGCACCCTCTCCTCCCGCGGAGAGTATCTTCGTCTCCAGGTTCTCAGGCACCTCGGCCCCTAGCCATCTTGCAAGCTCTATGTCATGAGCGTCCTGAAGTGGGGCAAAGCTGAGGAAAATGGTTGCCGGTTTCACGTCGTATCGTTCGCATAGCTCGCCATAGTTCAGGAGGAAATCCTTAGTCCCGTTCGCCCCGAACAGTATCTGAGTTGTCGCGAATCTGGCTCCCGCCAGCGTCTTGGCAAGCAGTCTCTCAGCCTCATCCTTCCGCGAAGGTATCGTCACACAACCGATGAGCCCTTCATCCAGGTTCATCGTCCGGAAGAGGTGCGAAAGAATTCCGCACGCCTCCACCACGTTCGGTCCAGGATACTGCCTTACATGACTGACGCCGCCAACTACAACGAAGTTGTGTACATCGTGGGTCTTGAGCGATCCCCGGGCCCAGTTCAGGAAGTCGCCGCGGGACCTCAGGTGCACCACCACCTTGTTAACCACGACCTCCACGTTGGCTCGCTTCCTCAGCAGGTCCGCGAAAGAACACGGTTCGTGAGTTCTGTAAAGGGGCATCCCAAGATGGTTCTCGTCGACGATCTCGGGAATGTTCACCGCCGAGAGATTGTGCAGAGAAGAGAGGGTCTCCTCCAGCTGTGCAAGCGTATCTTCGAGGTGTGCCGGACTAGCCCTCTTCGAAGGCGGGATGGCCTCGAAGAAGAGGGGATCCTTCCTGATGACCTGATCAAGGGATGCCGGACCCTGCCCCCTTGAGGATTCTGCAGATAGTTTCTGAACCATGAGTGCCACCTGACCATTGAGCGCTTGTTCAGGACTAAAGGGAACCTAGCTTGATAATGCCCATTGTCATGCGATTTCCTATAGGAATATTTTCCTTATATATGTAGAATGGATAGGCGGGCAACATGATACCCACGATCGAAGAGGTCATCGGCCTGATCCAGACCTCCGGGCTAAGCCAGAAGAGGATCGCTCAGCTGGCCGGGGTGAGCCAATCGGCGATAACCAAGCTCGTCCATCGGAAGATGAATCCGTCGTACGATCTGGTCAGGAACCTGTACGAGGCGGTCCAGAAGAACGCGCTGCAATCCAAGCGCCAGATGAAGGCCAAAGAGATAGCCACCTACAAGATGGTCACAGTTCCCAAGGACGCAAGCCTGAGGGATGCGAGCAAGGTGATGAAGGCCCATGGGATATCCCAGGTCCCGGTCACAGACGGAGGTCAATTCGTGGGAACGATCTCCGAGAGCATCATCACAAGCCAGTTTGCAGAACAACTTCTCGACAGCAAGGGCATTGAGCGGCTGCTCAAGGCCAAGGTCGAATCACTGATGAAAGCGCCGATGCCGATAATCGACGAGGCACTATCCGTGGAGTCGGTCGCAGGACTCCTGAGTTATTGCGATGGGGTCATGACCTCGAGGAAAGGCAAGGTCGTCGGCATAATCACCAGGGCAGATTTCCACAAGCTGCTCGTAAGCCGGATGTGATGGATATCGTATGGTCATCATCGCATCCTTGTCTTCATAACCTCTATTGCCACAGGATTTCCTATAGGAATATATTGCCTGGCACAATTGCCTGCTAAGCTTATTTGTTTTCATGCCTCTCTGGAACCGTGCCTCAAATCGAATCGGGTCTGACAAACTTCTTTCCTCGTCCTGAGGAGTACGTCAAGGCAACTAGGGAGCTCGACAGGGGCCGCAGGAGCCGGGAAGATGTAGAATCCATCCTCAATAGGTGGACGGGAGAGGTGTTCAAACTGGAATCGGAGAAGGGGTTCTCTTGGATCACGGGTGGACACCTCGGCTGGCAGGACCTGTTCCGACCATACGTCGAGGCGTCCGAGGGACTGGTGACCGGCCCGCTTACCCGCTGGTTCACGACCAACACCTTCTACCGAAGGCCGGTGGTCGAGAAGCTGCCCGCATTGAGGCCTGGCGCGCTCGCTACTAGCTTTCCAAAGCAAGGGAGGCCGCTCGCAACCATAGTCCCTGGGCCATACACCTTCTCGGAGCTGGCAGAGAACAGGTCATCCGAAGATCACGAGATTGTGGCAAGCGCGATATCCACTTTCCTGGCAAACGCCGTCAGGGAACTGGCACAGGCCGGTGTCGGCCTCTTCATAGTCCACGAACCACTCCTGGTGGTCAGACCTCCCGACAAGAAACGGGAGAAAGAGATACTGGGTCTATACAAGCCGCTGGAAAAGGCGCTTCAGTCAGGCAACAGTCTCCTATGGACCTATTTTGGTGACGCTGCACCGGTCATGCCACTCCTCAAGCGCCTTCCTGTAGGCGGAGTTGGCGTGGACCTCTCTGAGACCCGTCCATCGGAATTGACGTCCTTCGTGAAGACCAAATCGCTTGGATTGGGTTGCATCGACGCCAGGACATCGCTTCCCGAGGATCCAAGGGATATCGCCGAGATCGCAAGGGACCTTGATGGCCGCCTTTCCCCCAGAGGGATCGTTCTTGGGCCGAGCGTTCCTCTGGACCTCCTTCCATGGGAGCCAGCATGCGTGAAGGCAGACGTGCTCTCACAATCCGCACGTCTGATACGAGGTGAATGATGAACAAGCTGTTTCCAACTCAAGAAGTGGGGTCCCTTAGGAAGCCCTTCTGGCTTGTCGAGGGCCTGAGAGGCAACGTCCTCTCAGCTGAGGCGTTTGCCGAGATGAGGAAGTGGGCCAAGACGGTCGCAATACCTGAGGGTCAGGACCCCAGGATCGGGAAGCTGCTAGACGGCAAGGTGGGGGATCTCACCGCGCAAGATCTCAGGGAGGTTGGTTCCCTTTTCGCTCTCAGGTACCTGGAGAAGGCGGGGCTCGACCTCGTGTACGATGGCGAGATGCGCCGGGTCGAGATGTATGAACATCCCATCCGGAACGCATTGGGGTTCAAGTTCCTCGGGCATGTGCGCTCGTTCGACAACAAGTACTATCTGAAGGCGGCGTGCGTGGACGAGGTGGGGCTGAAGGGCCCGTACGATGTTGATGAGTTCAAGTTCGTGCGCGAGCACGCTAAGGGCATACCCAAGGTGCCGGTCACCGGGGCATACACCCTTGCCGATTGGTCATGGAACGAGTACTACCTCAAGAAGCTGAAGGGATGGAAGGGTCCCGAGGAGCGAAGGACCGCCCAGAGGGAGTTCGGAGTTGAGCTCGCTAGGAAGGTGGTCCGACCGACACTCCTCGCGCTTGTCGAGGCTGGGGCGAAAGTGATACAGATCGATGAGCCTGCTGCGGGCACGCATCCTGACGAGACCGACCTTGTGGTGGAAACGTTCAACGAGTCGACATATGGAGTGGACGCCAAGCTGACCATGCACATCTGTTTCTCTGATTACCGCTGCCTCTTTCCCCGAGTGCTGGATGCAAAGCGGTGCAAGCAGTTCCTTCTGGAGTTTGCCAACCGCGATGTGGAAGGGATAGATGGTTACAAGGACCTCGAGTATCTCGCAGATGTTGACAACAGCCGCGAGGTCGGAGTCGGGGTTCTGGACATTCACCGGGACACAATTGAGACCCCGGAGAAAGTGTGTGAACGCATTCTCAAGGCCACCAGGATTCTGAAGGATCCTTCGAGAATATACGTGAACCCTGACTGCGGGCTCAGGACAAGGTCGCTCGATGTCGCATGGCAGAAGTTGAATGCCATGGTGAATGGGGCCAAACTTGCAAGGTCCAGGATAGGATAGCTAGGCTCAACCCAACCATTCTAATATTAACAGCCCCTTTCATTGGCCATGAATCCCGGAAATGCGTTCGGTACCCCTGCCTCAGCATTCCGGGTTGACGCTCTGATAGACTCAGAAATCAGGAAAGGCTCACCCAAGATTCTCATCGAGGGTTATCGAAGATCAGGGCTTACCGAGACGAGCAAGAGGCTGCTGGCCAAGGGGACCCAGGGCTACTTGGTCATAGATCTGGACCTCGACTCTACCCCTGACGCGATAGCCGAGGTGCTTGAGAAGGCCAGTTCCTCCATCAACCCCGTCGCGCTGTTCGTCCACGACTACTGGGGAAGGGTGGAAATTGACAAGTTGCAGGACTGGATTCCCGACAGGCCGAAGAGGAAGGCGATACAATCATTCATCGGGAACTTCCGTAGCGAATCCCGTCGCATCCGGCACACGCTGGAACTTGATGCAAGTCAGGTTGTCAACGAAGCCTTGGCAGAGGCCGGGATCAACCTCGAGCTGACCCATCCATTGCAGAAGGTGCTGAGGAGCCGGGCCACGATCCAGGTGGGGGACTCTGAGGTCTTCCTGCCCGGGGTCCCAGCCCAAGCCCTCGAGATGCTGGATGCGGCGACACACTCGCATATCCAGAGGATCAAGAGGTGGGAGGTCGAAACTGATAGCAACGAGATTCGCGAACTCTTCGATGACTGGCAGGGAAGGGCCCTTGCGGCGTTGGAGGGCAGAGAGGTGGTGCTCGGTGTAGCCGGCGTGGGAATGCTGAGCGCATCAACAACGACTGTCGATTTCGTCAAGGCGGTTCTCACGACGCTTGGTGGAGCTGCCCTACCAGCGGATCTTTCCGACTTCCTGTCCCTCCCGAACATAGGGGGTTTTCTGCTCGGGTCCGCGTTGGCATCACTGTTCCTTCGGAGAGGGAAGAAAGAGGGCGTCACGGAGTATGAGGAATACCGCGAGGAGATTCCCAAGGCGGCGAAGTACTGGAACCTCGTTCTCACGGACGACGAGAAACTCGCGATCAGCTACGAGCTTGATTGCGCGGCCCCTCTTCCCCCGGGGACCTCCTACGAGATCCTTGAGGCACGCTTCCACGACCCGAGCAGCCTGAACGTGGACGCCATTGCAGAGGCCCTGGCCCCACAATTCGATGGCGTTTCTGAAGACTGCAGGAGGAACCTCGAGAAGGAGCTGGACAAGGTTCACATTGCGCTGATCAGCGTCCTGAGAGACATTCAGCAGAGGGTCAGCCGAATGGAGGCCGAAGTATCATCGCTGAAAAAGGGGATTCGAGATGGTTTCCAACGGATCAAGGAAGAAGCCGAGAAACACCCTCCAGAGAATCCTATTCCGCGACAACCGGCAAAGAAACTGGATCTGGTAGAACTGAACACCAACCTGTTGCCTCAGGTCTCAATACGGCAGGCTACTCTGGTCAGATCCTCCCGCTTATCCGACAAGGTCGAGCTCGCGGTCAAGGAAATCATCAACAATCGTAAGGTCGTGATCGTCGGGGCCCCTGGAATGGGGAAGTCCGTCCTGCTTTACCTTGTGTGCCGGAAGCTCATCGCGACGGGAACTCCCACGTACTATGGCGGGATCGATGAGATTCCTTTTGCCGGTGTGTACGTGCAGGACAACCTCACGCCATCGAGCCCTGGCTACGAAGCGATACGGAATCTATCTCGACCAGTCGTGGTCACGGCGCGAACGACCGACTGGAAGTCATCGCAAGATCCTGAGTGGATGGAGATCAGCATGGAGCCCCCAGATTTTGGTCTGGAGATATGCCGGAGGATTCTGACGAGAGCACTCAGGACCGAGGCCGTCAGGTACTCAGAGGAGGGTATCCAGGCCGCTATTCGTAAGTGCCAGAGGCATCCTATCTACCTTGTGGAACTGGCCCGGTGGCTCAGGCTCGGCAACAGGCAGTTGGATGAGAATTCCGTCAAGGAAGCTCCGGCAGACGTCCGGAGGCTCATGCTGGACGAGCTAAGGCTTACATCAGTGTCGCCGGAAGACCGGCGCCTGGTCGTGCAGTTGCTGTACTGCCTAGCCCTGACATCCCGTCACCGTCTCCATCAATTCCACCTGCAGTCGATAACCAAGAGCCTGGGCTATGCGGTCGGCAGATGGCTTCCCAGGGAGATTCCCCCCGTCTTCTACAGTTTCGTAGACCAGTTTCCATCCTCGGTCTTCTCCCTCACTCATGATCTCTGGGTGGAAGTGTTGTTGGGGTTCCGCTCTGCAGCCGGGGAGGAATTCGCAGATGTCGGCGGCAATCAGAAGCTCCGGGATTTTCTTTCCCAGGCATTCGAGCAATCAGTGCCGAAGGCGTTTGACATGCGGCCGGACGAGGCGGCGAACCTGATGCTGGTTTCGATGGAGAACCAGCGATTCCTATCGCCAAGATACCTCTCAGAGACCGAGCATCATGGCCAGCATCCTGAAACAGCAATGCATATCTCGGAGGTGGTCGCACACGGAGATCCTACGGCGGTCGGAGAGTACCTCGAGTCCAAGGTTGACAAGGAGAACACGTCGCTCGAGGATCAACTGACCAAGTTAAGGCAGGTCGCTGATGGTTGCGAGGAACATGCCCCTGCATTCAGTGCTCTCGTGCTGAGAAAGGCAGAGATAGTCGTTCGGGAGTTAGTTGGCGCTGGAGAGGAGCGCTTCTTCCCGGACCTTGCCAAGATAATGAAGGACCTTGGAAATACTCTCCAGGCGCAGGGGGAGCACTGGGAGGCGATATCCTGCTACCAGGAGTGCGAGGGAATCTACAGGGAACTTGGCCGCATGGGAAAGGAGCAGTACCGCTCGGACCTGGCGACGGTGTTGAACAGCCTCGGCAAGGTTCTCTTGGATCAGGGCAGGCTGGAAGAGGCGTTGGCTAGCTGCAACGAGAGCGAGGGAATCTACAGGGAACTGCTGCGCGTGGAGGCGGATCGCATCCGCCCGGAACTATCCAACGTACTGAACAACCTTGGCAACATTCTTTCAGAACAGGGCAAGCTGGATGAGGCACTGACCAGATATCGTGAGTGTGAAACAATACGCAGGGATCTGGTAGGTGGGGGAGAAGAGCGGTATCGCCCAGATCTGGCCACGGCGCTGGGAGGCATCGGTGCAGTTCTCCGTGCCCAGGGCAAGCTGGACGGAGCGATCGCCTGCTATCGAGAATGTCAGACGATACTCAGGGAACTGGTGGGCTCAGGGGAGGAGCGGTATCGCCCGGCCCTTGCCACCGCGCTGAATGACGCAGGCGATGTTCTTTCAGACCAGGACAAGTTGGAAGAGGCAGCAGAATCTTGCCGAGAGAGTGAGGGAATATACAGACAACTGATAGGCACAGGAGAGGAGCGGTATCGCCCGGACCTTGCCAAGGTATTGAACAATCTAGGGTCAACCCTTTCCAATCAGGGTAAGCTGCATGAAGCGGTCGCCCGCTATAGGGAATGCGAGAGGATCCGGCGCGAGCTGGTAGGCAGGGGAGAGGAACGATTTCTCCCGGACCTCGCCACGGTGTTGAACAACCTGGGTGCCGCTCTATCGGATCAGGGCAAGCTGAACGAGGCTATTGCCTGCGGTCGCGAGAGCGAGGGGATATACAGGGAGCTGATACTCGGGGGAGAGGATCGATTTCACTTGGACCTCGCCGCAGTCATGAACAACCTTGGTGCAGCCCTCTCCGACCAGGGCAAGCTTGACGAGTCGATAGCTTGCTATCTGGAGAGCGAAGGGATATATCGAGAGCTGGTCGACAGGGGCGAGGAGCAGTTCCACCCCGACCTGGCCACGGTGATGGTGAACCTGGGGAATGTCCTCTCTGATCAGGGCAAGCTCGAAGAGGCGATAGCCAGCTGCAGGGAGAGCGAAGGCATCTACAGGGAACTCGTCGGTAAAGGGGAGGATAGGTACCGCACGGACCTAGCCATGGTGCTGAACAACCTTGGCGCCTCTCTCCTGGCCCAGGGCAAGCTAGACGATACGATTGCGTGCTATCGGGAGTGCGATGTGGTCTACAGGGAACTGGTCGAGCACGGTGAGGAGAGGTTCCTCCCTGACCTCGCCATGGTATTGAACAACCTCGGAGTCGCTCTCAGATACCGGGGCAGGCTGGATGAGGCCATTGCCAGCTACCGCGAGTGCGAGAAGATTCGCCGAAAACTGGTTGAGAAGGGAGAGGAACAGTTCCGCCCGGATCTCGCCAAGGTGCTAATCAACCTCAGCGTGGCTCTGAAGTACCAAGGCAAGCTGGAGGAGGCTGAGGCTTGTTCCAACGAGGTGGAACATCTCGTGGGCAGAGCAAAACATGACAACGAGTAGGGGCGAGAGCACTCGGAAGCAATCCCGCTCTCCGTATTGGTGAGCCGTCCGCGCTAGACGGACACACCACGGCCCAAAACCGACCTGAGCGGTAAGGTGCTTCGAAACTTCATCGAACACCTCTCTGGTCTCTTCATGGAGTCTCTCCATGGATTCGATGCGCCGTATGTGGCGCAAACCCCTCGGGCTATTCCCATGTTTTCGCCACTTTGGAATCCTGAAGGAGCTTCTTCTCTATCACTGCGAGCATCTCGGACAAGCTCGAAACCGCAACCCCGATCCTGGCGGCTAGCTCGGTGAGCGTCACACGCCTGGGTACATCGAAGTACCCTTCCGCCATGGCCCGGTGGAAGATCTCAAGTTGCCGGCGAGTCAGCGAGGAGTCATCGTTTCTCTCGGTGTTGTAGACGGCGTCCACTTGGACCAGTAGAGGGAACATCTTCATGAAACGTTGAATGTTCTCTTCTGGCCCTGCAGTAGTCACCACAGTGACCCCGTCCATGATCGTGAATGGGGTTCGAAGGAGCAGGTTCAAACGCTGCACGGCAGCTATGACCCCGACCTCTTTGTAGACAACGCGTATGGTCGTAGAATCGGTGGCCGTGACGAAAGGCCGGACCTCGTAGATGCCCTTGATCGAGCGTAGCTCGTCGACCCAGGGGGCGATATCGCGAGAACGGACACGAACATCCATGAGTATCTTGTCGCCGATCATCGAATAACCCAGGACCTCAACGCTGGTCTCTGGGTGCCGCTTGGTGATAATGGAATGCCATGAGGATTCAGGAAGGGCGAAATGCGTCTTGCAGACGACGAGGTGGTTCGGTTCATCCTCGCCACCAAGTGGCAAAACGTCTCTCTGTGTCCGGTTCCCGACTTCAGTGGGTCCGGCCGAAGCCTTGAGCGAAGCCCGTCGCACATTCGCGCCCCTCCGCGCCGAGCGAATCGATTTCGTCTTGCCAACCGGAGACGCCGTTGTATTGACCATACAGACGATCTAGGAGATGGTCGTCTTGCTATATAGTGGTGTCTCGCTCAATGACGGCGGTCTATGGACGACCTTGAGAACAGGGGTCGATGATAGGCCACATCTTGGCCTGCGAATACTTATACCAATGCGACAGCTTTAGCCCTTGCAATGACCCGTGGTTCGACTGCCGGAGCCGCACTACTTGCAGGCATTGTGATCATCATGGTCGACTACATCTTCTTCTACGGCGGGTTCAGCTACGGAGCCATCTTGACCGTTAGCTCTCTTACGTTCATGGTGATAGGTGTGGTAGGACTATGTCTTCTTATCGGGGGAGCGGCCAGCCTCACGAGCGGGATAGGTCCTCCATGATAGCCAGGCAAAGTTCGCTCTTTGCAGCAAGATAGATACTACTTGACTGCCACGAGGATGCATGGGCTCCCCATGTACTGCCAAACCGTCTTGACCTCGCGGAATCCCGATTCACGCAGCGCCCTGAAATGTGATGGGAGATTCATCGTGACCTTCCGAGGTCGCCACTTCCGTGCGATCCGATCCCTTCTCGCAATGGCGTCATGCAATGGTGCATATCGTCTTATCGGCTGCCACCACTCCTCGAGGCCCTGGAGGAATGCCTTCCTGGGAATCCGATACCCCCTCTTGATCTGAACTTCGAAGGCCTGCTCGACAAGCATCGCTAGCCGAGGTTGTTTCTCTCCTCCCACTATGTAATCCGAGTTGATGAGAAGCCCTCCAGGACGAAGAATGCGGTAGATGGTGTGGTACAACCTTCGCACCGCGCCAGGAGTCAAGTCATGAGACATCGACGAACTGACCACGGCGTCAACCTTCTTGAAAGGGAGGATCTTTTCCCACCCCTCCTTGCCCAGGTCGAGCAAAAGGGGGTGTGCACGGTTGCCGAATCCACTGAGTGCCCTGCGGCCGACTTCCAGAAGGGCGCGGTCATGGTCGATCAGGACAACGTTGGCCCTCGGGAAGCGTTCCAGTATCCTCTTGGCGAGGGGACCGGGGCCGGTACCCAGGTCCAATGCAACGAACCTGCTTGGGAGGCCGGCGTCAAGCACGTCCATGATGGTGTCAAAGCGGACCTCCCTGAGTGGATCTAACCTCAAGTGGAGGCTTTGGTAATCCTCGAGCAGTCGATACCAGTTTGGTTCCCGCGAGCTCTTCGACATGGTGACTTCAACCCTTCCTTTCCTGGCGACCCAAAGCCTATCTCAACGCCTCTAGATTGATGAGGTTGCCCGTTCCCCCCCATCCTTTCAGATTGAGCGGGGCTGTCAACCCCCTTGGAATTCAACTGGGGGCTGACGTGGGGTTGCCTGTCGGCGTTGAACCGCCCATCTTGGCATACCCCAAGAGTCATATCATGGCGCTGATATGTCTGGGCATGGCAGAACAGGGTGAGCCGATGCTGAGCAAGACGCCTGGTCGGGCGATTCGACGGCCAATTATCGTGGCGACAGTCCTTCTTTGCGCCCTCGTTGTCGGGGGAGGTCTCTTTCCATCGCTGATCGGGACGGCATCGGGGATGTCAGCACTTTCCGGGCATGGGAACGCAAGGACTAGCAGCGGCCCCTCGGCCTTCCTTGGGTACAACGTGAGCTTCACAGAGACAGGCCTTCCGTACCATACAGCGTGGTCCGTGACATTCAATGGAGTAGTGCATGGTGCCAGCCGGGGCACGATAACAGTACCTGAGGTCCCGAACGGTACATATGCATGGAACGTCACCTCGTTCGCAACATTGTATCCGACCCCTTCATCCGGGAACATCACGGTCGCTGGAGGTTTACAGAACCAGCCAATAGCCTTCGCCACCCTGCCGGGTAGATATACGGTCACCTTCACTGAGACTGGGCTACCCTTTGGGACGGCATGGGGGGTCACGTTCAACTCCAGCTTCTACGCGTCTGCTGGCTATATGGGTACCGTTACCATCAATAACGTGGTCAATGGCAACTACTCGTGGAACGTCTCATCCTTTGTCGGATTGACCCCGACACCTCCATCGGGAAGCATTATGGTGAACGGTGCCAACTTTAGGCAGGCGATCACGTTCGCCGCGCCACCGGGTACCTACACGGTTACATTTGACGAGAACGGATTGCCATTTGGCACTACATGGACAGTGACCTTTAACGGAGTCAACCACGCGTCAACCTTCGGAGGGATAATCACGATCAACGCGGTGGGCAACGGTTCCTACCCGTGGAACACATCCATCACTGCAGGACTCTACCCTCATCCTCCCTCTGGGAATCTTGGCGTCAATGGGGGTCCAGTGACCCAGACCGTCAATTTCACAGCATCCCTGAATCTCTTCACCGTCACCTTCAGTGAGACAGGTTTGTTCGGAACCGCGTGGTCCGTGACTTTCAATAACGCCGTTTACAAATCCGCGGCCTACGGGGGCAATATCGTGATAGACAACGTGACGAACGGCTCGTACGCCTGGAACGTTACACCAGTTTCAGGCTACACTGCAACCCCACCTAGTGGGAGCTTGACCGTGAACGGCAATAACGCGGCGCAAGCCATCGTCTTCACTGCTATCACCGGAGTATACGCGGTCACCTTCACCGAACTCGGGCTAGCCCCCGGCACTACTTGGTCCGTTACGTTCAACGGCTCCACATCGTCGTCGGCGACGGCAATCATCGGTGTGGGCTCATTCGTCGACGGGAATTATTCGTTCAGTGTCGGATCGGTCACTGGCTACACGTCGGCACCCAGCTCTGGAACAGTCACGGTCTCGCGAACAGGCCTGTTACACAACCCATAACCTTCACTCCTCTGCCGCCAGGCAACTACTCGGTTACGTTCAAGGAGGTAGGCCTTGCCGCAGGCACGACATGGTCGGTGACATTCAATGGAACGACCCAATATAGCACCTCCAACAACATGGCATTCTCGTCCAAGAACGGCACTTGGCCCTTCTCAATAGGGACAATTACCGGGTATTCGGCCAATCCGTCAGCTGGTACGGTCCCAGTCGCTGGGGCGGCCGTCAACGAGACCATCACGTTTACGAAGGGACTGCCCAGGTTCTCAGTAACGTTCAGCGAAGTGGGGCTGCCCAAAGGCACCAACTGGTCGGTCGTGTTCAACGGAACTTCGACAGAGTGGTCAACCACCGCGAATATCATCTTCAACTCGTGCCTGAACGGAAGTTATCCATACAGTGTACCCGCTATCAACCGCTGGCTCCCCAATCCCGCCTCCGGCGACACGACCATAGCTGGGTCAAACGTCGCGCAGTCGATCACCTTCACGCTCGGACCTCAGTTGTACGGTGTTACCTTCACAGCTTCTGGGCTGACCACCGGAAAGACATGGTCGGTTACGCTCAACGGGAGCACCCTGCAGTCTTCGGGTGTCGCGATACTGTTCCAGATGCCCAACGGCTCCTTCCAGTTCTCAGTGGGCCAGATCACAGGCTTCAAGGCTACTCCATCATCAGGGAAGGTCAACGTCACTGGTGCGTCAGCGTCAGTGACCATCACGTTCTCAGCGGCCGCAATTCTCTATGCCGTAACCTTCACTGAGAGCGGGCTCCCCTCAGGGACGAGCTGGTCCGTGATCTTCGCCAACTCCACCCAGTCCAGTACGGGTTCATCCCTGACGTTCTCCGAACCCAATGGGACGTACTTGTTCACGGTACTGAACCCATCTGGCTACAGTTCATCACCAAGCTCTGGATCGATCAGAGTCGCCGGTCCCGGTGCCAGCAAGACCATCGGCTTCACTACGTCTTCCTCGAACAACAACCTGCTTGGCGGGTCCACGGGCATATTCTTGATCATACTGATCGTGGTCGTGATAGCTGTAGTGGCAATAGTCGTCGCACTTTTGCTCAGCCGCCGGAAGCGTGGAGGTGGCTCGTCACACGCCGCCGAGGCCGCAGCTCCGGGAATGATACCATGGACGGAAGGTGCGCCTCCGCCTGCAACAGAGGAGCCAGGATCCCCTGCGCCGCAAGGCGAGGAACCCTCCTATCCTTCCGGAGAATCCACTCCCCCCGCGGGAGAGGAAGGGCCACAGCCACCCGCCCCTGGAGAGGCACCCCCTCCTCCTCCATAATCCACCGACAGTTCGGCCGAACAACCGAGGTCCGGGCATAGCCGAGGCGCTCTCGCTTCTCAATCAGGTACGGTTCTTTTCCTGCCGAAAAGCCCGAGCACCCTGTGCAGACCGCCTATGGTTGTGGCTGCCAGGGCGGCAGTGATGCCGAAAAGGAGGGGACCCAGGTATGATATTGCAAAAGTGCTCATCCCCTCGATCCCTGCAACAGCAGTCTCGAGGCGCGAAAGCGGGGTTTGAGGCAATATCGCCATCTCGACAACCCACAACAGGAACCCCGCGAGCCCCCCGAGCATCGGCGCCCAGAGGTAGTGCCTGCGCCATGAGGCCAATCCTAGCAGTGAGATGGCGGGCAACGGCGCCCACCAATAGGGCATGAAGATCGCGGTTGCCACCGTGGCGGTGACCAGCACAACGATGACCAGCAAGATAGAGAGGAATCTCCCGCGACGTGACGATGCTCGCAGTTCAGTGTCCTTCATGGTTTGAGGTTCCAAGTGGAAACCACCCCCTCTGGAAAGATCCCCGACGGGTCATTGACCAGAGTCATGCTCACGTACTGGTGATTCAGCCAGAGCGGCAACTGGTTCGCGTAGTAGTTGGAACCGATGTTCCCGCTTGCCCCGCCAGGAATTATGCCATACGCTGGACTGGCCGATGGGGCAGTCACCATCCTCAGTGATGATCCGATCGTTACTTCTGTGAGGGGCATCGTGATGTTGATAGCGAAGGGTGCGACACTTGGTGTGTAGGTGTCTCCCCAGCCTGGGTAAGGCCCCATTCCCAGAGAAGAGTATCCTGTGACCGAGGGAATTGAGATGGTATGAACCCGTCCCCACGTCCATCCGGACAGGTCAGGACTTGAACTGGACCCCGTTCCAAGTTTTAGCGAAAGGTATGTCAAGGCATCTGTTGCAGCTGTATACGAGACCGCGTCCCATCCGCCAGGGAACCATGACGAGTTCGGGTCTGTCAGAGCAAGATTGAGCAAATCGTTCGGGTCAGGAGACGCATAGTTGTTGACCCCGGCGAGAGTCTCCACAGGTGTGAAGACCTGGGATTGGATCTCGTTAACCCAGTACGAGTAGATGGTCGGTGCAACTTCGCCTACGTAGAAACTACCATTCCATCGCTCGACGTAAGACAGGGCCGCCGTGGCCAGCGGCGCATCCTGGCTGTCTCCGGTTGCCGCGACGTTGGTCAATGCGGTTACGAGCTGCGGGGAGAACATCACTGCCCAGGAATCCGTCACGTTGGCCTGCAGCGCCTCCATGTTGGCTATGGGCATTTCCGAGTGGGTGTTGAGATAGGTCCCGATCGTGTGTGCTCTTCCTCCGGTGTCCCACCAACTGCCTATGAAAGGATACGGATAGTCCTGCCCCACCGTGGCCTGGTTGGGAGCATAGATGTAGCCGCGCGCCGGGTCCACTACCTGAGGGCTGAGATCGGGAGGCACTCTGGATGCCGGTTCGAATTGGCCCGAGCCGTTGAGCGGTCCCCTGGACCCAATGACGAGGACATTCTCCCCGTTAGGCATCGTGACATTCAACAAGGGGTAATGGGCCGGTATTATCCACCCTATGTGGTTCGCGCCAGTTGTGGAATTGTGTTCCGCCATGACGAAATTGAGGGCGGGGATGTCCCAGTACTGCTTCAGTTCGCCAGTCATCTGAGAGATGGAGACGGTCTTTCCGAAATCGAAGTATGCCCGGATCTCCCACGTCGGGCGGCTTCCGTCCCACCTAACGCTGACCCCGTAGTTCCCAATGCGAGCCACCACTGGCCCGTTGTTAGTCCAGGGAATGCTCACGGAAATGGAGCTTCCCCCGTTCACAGGCATGGTGACGTTCTGGAAAGTCATCGCTTGCCAAGTGCCATTGTTGAGGTAGGAATCGCCTCTCAGAGTTTCGACATAATCTAGCGCAGTTGCGCCCGCTGCATATGTGATGCCCCAGGCCATGTTGTTGTTGTGCCCTATGAGTATTCCAGGGACGCCAGCGAGAGCCCATCCGCTCACATCGTAGTTGGGGTCGAAGAGCTCGGTTGGAACCCAGAGCGAAGGCATGTAGAGATTGAGGTGAGGGTCATTGGCCAGGAGGGGGAGCCCGATTCCCGTCTTGTTGGCGGCAACGACCCAGCTGTTGCTTCCAACGCCCTCAGAGGTGGCAGCGGCTCCGAATCCCTGGAGATAGGGGTCAGAGATATTGTCATACACCGCCCTGTACAATGGAACAAGAGACTCTTCCTCAGCTTTAGGGACGCCCGTGGCCCACCCTGCCGACCAGTCCTGTGAGAAGACGTAACTGGAATTGACGCCCTGCTGTGACTCGAGAGTTGCGTTGTTCACGGTCCCGTCACCGGGTAGGACCGTGAAGTTCTGCCAGTATGGGGAATACATCGGATATATCGCATTCATTGCGGCGTCCCCAATCGTCGCCGCTGCAAGTCCCGCCATCAACGGCTCGACAAGGCCACCGGTCTGGCTCAGTACCATCAACCTCTCGAAACAGATAGTGGCGTACGGGCTCCAGGTGTATGGTTCGACGCCCAGGGCCTTGAACTCGAAGGGGATGGCGTGGTTCGCCTCGGCCATTGAGATGTACGCATTTACGCCATCGCTGTAGGCCTGCATGTCACTTGCCACACCCGGGTCCACGGCAGGGAGGCCGTCCACTATCTTCGTAGCGGCCTCGGGTATGCCAAGATACCAGAACGACATGTCGGATTGGACGGCGCTCTCTCCAACCCACGAGGAGAGATTCCCCTGGGCCATGAGGCTCTGCGCCTCCATCTGGAATAGGCGATCGGAAGCCTGAGCAAAGCCCTGCGCGTAGAAGAGGTCCTGATCGTCAGAGGCGTAGATGTGAACGGTCCCTGCCCCGTCCCTCACCACAGTGACCGGTTGTTCCAGCCCTGAGAGCGTGAAGCTCTGGTTGCCCCAGGATGCATAGTTTGCATCCTCCCAGATACCGTACCTGGGATCAAGAAGAGTGAGGGTTCCGCCCAACACGAGGATTACGATCACGAAGAGGACGAGAGGCACGACAAAGGCAGAGATGCCCCGAATCCGTTTTCTCCTCAGCTTGCGCCTGGCCGATGCGGAGCCGCCATCCTCAGGACTTGTACTCATCTGGTTCCCTTCAATGGGATATCTGCGCGAGTGTACCCGTGCTCTTGAACGGTTCAATCCCTGGCTCATATGAGCCTTTCGTAACTTTTGGCAACTTGGAACGGAGGAGGGTTCCTCTATGGGCAGAATTCAAAGTCTGGCCGATCGTCACACGATTGGGGTCAAGCACACGTGGGGTTTTCCCTTCTGCTGGTCAATGTCAATTGCGTATACAGGAGTGCGAGGTCTGACCCCGTAGATGCATGGACAGTTGTCTATGCAAATTATGTGGAAATACGTGTCCATCATGTTGATTATCTCGGTCCCCACCACGAGGCCCGGTTTCAATACTCCGATACCAAGTGTTCCAAGGATCTTGGTCCGTTGGACCGATGGGAACAATCCGGTGATGGTCGGCTGGTCTCCCAGTTGGTACTCGAGAGTGTCGAACGCGGTGTACTCGATATATGGGGTCTTCTCGGGCCCGCCGCTCACGATCCTCTCCAGCTTCTCTAAGGCCTTCTGGGCATCACTGCGGTCCCTCACTCGGCCCATCGGCAGAACGTAGCTTGCCGTGGTCTCAGTTGCAGTGTAGTCAATTATTCTCACACGGTTGTCGAACATGGCGGGAGGAATATGCGCGACAACGGAGCTCCTGAGATGGGCAGGATACTCCCCGCCGGCCAGGATACCCATCAAGCCACGCCCTTGAGTGAGGAAGTTGAGGATGGTTGGCACAAAGAGAAGGTAGTAGTCGTCTATGGATACATTGACATCAATGTCGAAGGCGTTGTACGAGCCCTTCACATACCCGCCTCCCAGGATCGCATCAAAACTGGGAATCCCGGTCGAAAAGTGCCTGACGGTGTCCGGATAGGGCTTCCAGGACTGGACGCCTGGGGCCTGACCGTGGTCAAGGCGAAGTGGAGTACCAAGAGCCCGGAATCGCCCATTCATGAGCGTGGCAACATACCGCGGGCTCGAGATGGTTGTGGCCCGCAACTTGTCCAGACGAACGTGGCGTATCCTCCGTTCATCCAGGTCTTCCCTAGAGAGCGTTACGAGGCCGTCCACCAGGTATTCGATTCCGCCGGCCTCGGACTTCTCCAGGACCAATGCAACGTTCGTGTTGGAGTTCTCGACAAGGTCCTTCTGGAGGCACATCACGAACTCCTCCATCTCCAGTCCGTACCTGTGAGTGATACCTTCCAGCGAGTCGATGAGCACAAGCGATTTCTCAGGAAGTATCCGTTCTATTCTGTCGTAGACATGCTCCACCTCTGGCATTCTGGTGGTCTCAGTGAGAGTGGAGAGGCGAGTCCTGTCGACCTTTGTGGGGCGATCCTTCTTTTCACCAATGCTCTTCAGGAAGTCTTTCGCCCCCGAGACTCTTGCCTTCTGATCGGGGGAAAGTTCTGCCGGTTCGGGGGCTGGTTCCTTGCCCACTAGCATGTCCAGAAGTATCTTTCCAGAATCGAAGATGCGGGAGCGCATCTCGGTGGTTTTCAACCAATTGAACTGACGGTAAAGAGCCTCATCTGAGACTCTGGTCGAAAGGTAGAAACTCGGGCCTGTCTTCGCAGCCTTCTCGAGCAGTTCCAGGCAGAAAGTGGTCTTCCCTGTGCCTGCTCCGCCTTTGACAATAAGGCTGTGTCCTCCGCTCCCAGCCAGGAACGACCATACCTCCGGCGGTATCTCAGCCATCGAGCTACCGTTCTCGGTCATCCAGTCGCCTCGACTGTCCCGAGAGGAGAACTACTTATATAACAACGGCACGGGTGGCAGGGACCGAGACTTTCACGGTAGACAGCCAAAAAATACAGAACTGTCAGGGTGTTCTCAGCACGTTTTTTCAGGCCTTTGCGCCTTCCGTTCGCCCATTGGCCGAAACATCTATACCGCCTGACTGATGTCTGATGGGCATTGGACGCGACAAAAAGGACCACCGCGCAGACAAGACCCAGCAAGCCCGCTCTGTTCGGTCGGCATGTGGAAACTGCGGCGCTACACGAGCTGTTGCTGCAGGTGAGAGGAGGGCATGGCGTGACCGTGCTGATATGTGGTCCAGGTGGGATTGGAAAGACCACGCTGCTTCGATGGGTAGAGGAGGACGCAGTGGGGTTTGGGATGACCGTGAGATGGGGACATTGCCTTCCAGGTGTCACGGATCCATTCTTCCCGATAGATCAGCTCTTTCGGTCATCTGGGGAAGGCGACCAATCCGAGCTTGGCGCATCTGACACGTACCGCTCCCATGAGAGGGTCCACCCTTGGGCGCAGTTGGCAGCCAAGGGTGAGAAGCCCTCGAGTCTGCCTGTTGCCCTGGTATCGTTCGCGAAGCCAACTGAGGGGGAATTGCCCCCACCCGGTTCCCGCGCTCCCGCGACCGTGCTCCTGGAGTATCTCTTGACACTTGAGCGCGAGGTGCGCACCAACCCATTCGTCCTGATGCTGGACGACTTTCAATGGGCTGATCAGGATTCAGTGCAGGCCCTCCAGTTCCTGAGCAGGAACATCAGGAACCTGCCTGTACTCATGGCAGTGACGTTGAGGGAGGACGAAGTTGAAGACCCAGCCTTCGTTGAGGTTTTGAGGGACCTGAGACGGCAAGACCTTGCCCGGGACATCCACCTGAAGGGGTTGGATGAGAGTGCTGCCAGGCAACTGCTTGAAAGCATTGCCCAGGGGCACATCGATCCCGACACGACAAGGGCGGCTCTCCGTCCTCTCTTGGAGCACACAGGAGGGAATCCCTACTTCCTGCTGGAAACGATTCGCCAGCTGCAGGAAGGCGGGAGGATTCGTTCCGAGCATGGGAAAGCAGTGCTGGACTTGCCCAAGACAGAAGGAACTGATGGCACCGACCTGCCAATGCCTGCATCTATCTCTGACCTATTGACCAAGCGGTTGCTAACGCTCTCCAGTGATGAGAGAGAACTACTGGAGGTGGCCGCCCTGGTGGGCAAGGAGTTCAAGGCTGCCCCACTCAAACACGTATTGGGTGCCTCTGATGAGAAAGTAGGGAGGATGCTGCGGAAGCTGACTGAGGGGAGGGGATTGCTCCTCAGGGAGACAGCGAACGAACTCCACTACGCATTCGCCCATGCGCTGCTGTGGGAGACTGTCCGGAATTCGTCATCCTCCGCAGAGAAGCGGGAATGGTCGGGAAGGCTGGCATCCTGGTGGGAGACTCATGAGCCGGCAGATGTCGAGAAGATAGCCGCCCTCTATCATGAGGGAGGTGTGAGCAAGAAGGGCCTCAAATGGACAGAGAAAGCGATCGCAATATCTCTACAGGCGCACGCACACAAGGGTGTATCGAGGCACTTTGCGATTGGCCTTGGCTTGATGGATATGGATGGAGCCTCTGCGGAGAGCAAGGTGGAATGGGGGCTCTCCGTAGTGAAGCAGTTGAGGAGTGACGGTGCCGATCCTCAGTTGATCGACCCCATGTGCCACAAGCTGGTGGAACTTGATCCTCCCGAACCGATGCTCTGTGACCTGCTTCTCGAATTGGTCCGAGTGAGTGGAAGCCGCGTGCGGGAGGCACGGCAGCTTCTTACAAAAGTGCAAAACATTCTACAGCTCAAACCAGACGTGGCCTCTCCAGCTCGCATTGGCAAGGTTGCCCTGATGGATTCGACAATACTTTTCAATGAGGGGAGATTCGATGCGGCCGAGGAGGCAGCGAGGAAGGCCCTTTCCTCGCTCCCGGAGGAAGAGACCTACTTCATAGGGCTCGCTCACAGCCAACTGGGTTGGACCGAGGCGCTGAAGGCCCAGTGGGAGAATGTGGAAAGGGATATCGAACAGGGAACGACACTTGCCAAAGCCAGCAATTCGGGTGGGTTGATGCCACTTATGCTAAACCTGGAAGCTACGGTCGCGCTTAGCAGAGGCGACCTCATGAAGGCGGAGGTGACCTATTCTGAATGTGCGGTGGTCACCAGGAACATGGGGCAATTCCTGCAGTTGGCCGTAGCTCTGGACAATCTATCCCTCGTAATGACATACAGGGGCGACTTTGAGAGGGCCGAAAAGACGGCAAGAGAGGCGATACGCGTTACTGAGACGTTCAACCTTCCGACAGAGATGGGGGTAGGATGGCAGATACTCGGATATGTGCGACTGCAGATGGGGCTACCAGCCGAAGCCATGGAATTCTTCAAGAAGGCCGAGAAGTCTTACAAGGAACAGGGATTCTCTAGCGACCGAATGGGACTGCGCTCAGACATGGCCGAGGCAAAGGGCAGCACGGGAGACCCCACCGGTGCGCTGAAAGACCTCGCCGATATAGAGAAGAGCGGCAACCTCGAAGTGGAGGCAGCAGCAATGCTCCACATCCGCAGGGCCAATATCTTGATGGCAGCGGGTGCCGAGGACAAGGCGAAGGAAGAGGTGGATTGTGCGGTCTCACAATCCCGGGAGAGGAACCTGCGTTACTGGGAGGGAAAAGCACTCTTGATGCTGGCAGAATGGGAAGGAAGATATGGGTCGCCAGAGAAAGTGGTCAAGGCCCAAGCAGATGCGAGGAAGCTCCTTGAGGCATGCGGTGTTGTTGACTCCGCTCTTCCGACCCCGGGAGCAACTGGCAAGACAGGCAGCTCATAGGTTGAGATTCAGACAAGTGTCTGTCCACCGCTTGGGTGGTCGTGGAGGGGACAAATGGCAAAGTCAAGCAACGTCCTACAATCCTAGCTTCTTCTTGAGATTCTCGTATTCAGCCATATTCGTGGAGAAGACACGGTCCTCCCCAATCTCCTTGAGGTGAGAAACTGCCTTGATCGCCTCATCTTTCTTTCCCCAGTCGACGTACATCGAGGCCATGTGCAGGAGAACCTCGATCCTGAGCCTCGGGTAGCCGAGGTCCTCTGCCCGTTTCAAGGCGTCCTTGTAGGCCCTTTCAGAGTCCTTGTAGGCCTTTCGGTGCTGCTTGAGCATTCCATCATTCATTGCAACCTGTTGCAAGCCGACCAGGTCGTTGAAGCTCGAGAGTATCTCGCGGGCCTTCGCATTGCTTTGGGCGGCTTCCTTCTCCTCGCCTAGTGCCAAGTGGGCTTCCACGGCGTTGAAGAAAGTCCACCCCATGAACCGCCTGTCCCTGCACTTCTCAGCGCAGTTACGCGCCTCCAGGAGTTCCTTCAATGCCTCGCGGGGGTGAGTACTGAGCCCCGTAGCGACAGCAAGGTTGTTGTAGGCTCTCTCAAGTTCATGGTAATCGTGCAGGGACTTCAGGGTCGGTATGGCCTTCCGGTAGCATTCGAGGGCTCTCGCTTGATCATCGAGATCAGGCATGATAGAGAGCACGTTGCCAAGCTCAACGTAGTAGCGGGCCACGTCCTTTGCGTCCTTCTGCGGATCGAGAAACAATAGCGTAGACTCGATCTCCTTCTTCCCGTCCTCGATCCTGTCCTCCCTGTAGGCCACCCGGGCAAGGCTCCGGTGGGCCATTGCGAGTCCTTTCTTGTGCCGCACCTTCTGGAATATCCGGACTGCCTCCTCGCAATACTGGCGCGTCAACCCGAGCTTATCCATCTGACGCGCAGAATTTGCGCGCGACAGGAGAATCAAGGCGCGCAGCGTCAACTCCTCCTTGGGCAACATCTCCAGGCTCCTCCCATAGAACTCGTCTGCCCGGGCACTGTTGCCCAGGGCATCGTGCTGCTCGCCGATCTCCTTCAGAACGTCCGCTTCATCGACCCTGTGGTCGCCGGGCAGAGCTGCCAGGTCTTCCAGCGCTCGCTCAAGGTAGAATATCGCGACGTCTGGGGAGAAGGCGTTCGTCGCCAGCATTGCCGCAAGCCGGTTGTAGAGGAGCGACTTGTCATGGACGCGCCCCAGGTAAAAGTGGCGCCCCATCTCAGGGATGATATCCGGGGTCGGCTCCGGATGAAGCTTCTCGTACGCCTCGGCGGCCTTTGCATGGAGGATCCGCCTGCGGCTCTCACTCATTGAGTTGTATATCTCCCTCCAGAGCTGCTCGTTCGAGAACTCATACGTCTCGTCCCCGCGCTCCTTCAGGGTCCCATGGTGGATCAGTGAGTCCACTACCTCGGATAGTTTCTCTTCATCTCCTCCCACCATGTGATAGAGGGAACGGAAGCGGAATGACTTTCCAAGGACCGAGGCATGCGAGAGGACGCTCCTGTCTCCCTCGCTCAACTTTGCGAATACCGCGCTGGCGCGAACCGCCCCGTCCTTGGAGATGTCCTCCGAAGTTATCCCTCCGCGGGAGAGTTGCTCCAGTGCGAGAGGGTTTCCCCGCGACGTGGCGAACCATTCATGCGCAGTAGACGCAGGAAGCTCCCGTCCTGGTGAGAGATAGCTCAGGAACTCCAGGCTCTCATCCTCGGTCAACCGTTTGACCTCGAGGCGACAGAGAAGTCCCTCCCGATCGATGTCGTCGAGAATGTTGCGCACCATCTCCGGGACCTCGGGGTCGGGACGGCAGGTAGCCAACACCTTCGTCTTCGTGCCCCGCATCCTGCGGCTCAAGTATCTCAGGAAGTCCATAGAGGCCTGGTCGGCATAGTGCAGATCGTCTATCGCAAGGAGGATGTCCTGTTCAGCGGCGACCTCGTAGATATGATCGGCCAACTTGTCGAATAGGTCCTGCTCCTTCTCTTCTCTGTCAGTATCCATTCCTGAGACCGCCAGGATCTCCCCTCCGGATAGTGTTGCAAGTAGTCTCTCCTCCCTCTTCTCTGGGGATTCCAGGGATGCGACAGGCACCAGTCCCATGGGAAGGGCTCCCCTGTCCTTGCTTCCCAACGCAGCAATACTCCTCCGCCTCTGGGTCGCAAGGGAGTTCAAGAGCTCACGCAGCAGGAAGAATGGTTGCGGCAATTCAACCGCTTGGGGTCTTCCCTCCAGGACCATGCAGCCATGGTCTCTGGCCTCACGCGCGGCGGCGCGCAGGAGACTGGACTTGCCAACCCCTTCCTCGCCGCTAAGGAGTATGAGCGCAACATTCTGTGATGCGGAATCATGCAAGAGCCGACTCAATTCAGCCAGGTCATCGCCTCGGCCTATGAGCTTTGGAAGTACCCTGGCAGTCAAGTCTCACCTCACGGATGGTGCGCGAACGAAATTTCGTTCGGCCACACATCCCATAGCATCCATCCCCAGGACCGTTCTCCCCTCGCCATGGTCGCGGAAAAGTAGCTCATCGCCTTCAACATTTTACCTCAGCACCACCCATTATAGAATACTATCGGGCACAGGGTGGTCTCGAGCATGGCCCAGAGCAGCCTGGGGCAAGTGCAAAGGAGCAGGACATATCCCCATTCTTGCCGTGAGATAGCCTATCTAGGAGGGCAGGTATTTGCGCGATTTCTGCCCTCCGCCTTATAACCCGCAATGTGCCTTCATCACCGACGATGAGGCCAACGCCGACAGTCCCGTCCATGGGACGAGGATAGGAGCTTGCCCCATCCTGAAAGGGTAGTGGGAAACACGTCCGCAGAACGTTCTCTTGATGGTAGTGCCTGAAAATATCCAATATGGGAAAGAACACCAGGGCCCGGAAGCTCACAGACAGGGAAGCGCGCGTCGTATTGAGCATTCTCTCAGGAGGGCTCAGGTCAGAGGAGGAGCGGATGCGCACCTCGGGAATTCCTAGGACGACCTACCGAAACGCAAAACACCGCATGTATTCGGAGGGGCTGCTGGAAGGTTTGTTGATACCAAATCCTGGCGCTATCGGAGTTCCATGCATTTCATTTTTGGTATCGCGGCCATCGGCTGAGAAGGCAAACTCTGCAGTGGAAACGTTGTCCAGGATTCCAGGAACCGTAGAGGCATGGTTGGGGACTCAGATCGTCTTCGCAGTAGTATTCCACAATACTGCTGGCGCCAGGGAAGCGTTTCAGCGGATGGCCGCCGATGGGAAGGTGGGCGAACCCCGGGTCATTGTTTCAGTCAATGCCAACCAGCCCAGGGGTTCCGTGTCCCAGGTCCCGGTCTACTTCGACTTTGAAGGGGCGTGGTCACGTTTTTGCGGTCTTTCGGCGAGCAAGAGGTATCCTTGCCCACTCCCCCCACCTCCTCAGCCAATCACCAGGCGAGAGAGACCACAAAGGGAGAATCCTTCGACCATGGTATCGCTCTTTACGCGTGATCTCTCACGACCTTCCCACCTGACTAGCTTATCGTCAGTTCCCAGATCTCAACTGAGAAACCTGAGATCCGGAATGGTAGAATGGAGAGTTTACCTGGACATCTCCCGCTTGCACCTGTTCGAATACAGAGGATTGGCAATTCAGGACATAGTCTTCGTCATCGGCAAGCTGAAGGATTCGAGCAGTATGGCCGAACTGATCCCTGACCTGGTGTCAGGTCGCAGTCTCAGACCCATCCTGCTGGTCAGTGACGGCACCTCAGTGCTGCTTGCAAGCCTAGACATCGGATTGGTAACCGTGAAGAATGCGTCCCTTGGCGGTAGGCAGCGGCAATCCGTTATCGAGAAGATGGCCCGTCACCTTGAGGACATTGAGGTGATACGTGAACCCCTCGCGTTGCTCAAGATGCGTGTCGCGCATCGGTACGACGTCCTAGTGAGGGCGGCAGATCATGATTGACAAACTCTTTCTCACGGGGCATGTATGAGTCCCCTGGAGAACTGCTTGGTGATATCTGGGGAAGGCTCGAGCGACGTCGCCGCTCGCGATGGAAGAGGTGTTGTGCCGAATCCCTTACTCTACCGTCAGAAGGTCTCTGGATCGGGGTTTGCCCCGGCGGGGTCTGAGAGGGTAAACCCCCAAGTGATCGAGGCCAGGGCTCCGAAATCATGGCTTAATAGTCGCACGACAATGCCATTCCGAACAATGTGGCCCGGTAGAGGTCGTGGAGTCACGCTGTCGGTCACTTGCACGTTAGTGCTTGTGATAGTGTTCAGCGCGGGGATATTGGCAGGCACGCTGCCTTTTGGTAAGACCGGACCATTCCACATCGGAGCAGCGCCATCCTTCAGAATTGCATCCTCCCCTGTGCTGTTCTCAGTCACAGTGAGCCCTTCCGCAGATACCCTGTCGACCGGGGGAAGAGCGGCTTTCACAGCCATCCCGACATGCTACGGAGGTCCCTGCCCCGCTGGCGTGTTTTACAACTGGTCCCTCACGAATAGCGACGGCACACTGAACTATACTTTCCCAAACACTGTGATCACGAGCCAGAAGACCGGTGGTGAGGTGCCGGTAGGCATTGCATACGATAGCGCTAATGGAAACATATACGTCACCAACGACAATTCCTACGATGAACACAGCGACAGCAACGTGAGTGTCATCTCAGGCATGACCAACACTGTGATCGACAAGGTCACAGTAGGGGACGGCCCTACTGGGATTGCCTATGATAGTGACAACGGCTACCTGTACGTTGCCAACTGCGGCAGTGGCAACATGAGCGTCATAAATGGTGGAAACAACTCCGTTGTTGCCACCATTCCGGTCACGTTGACGGGTTGCACTATCGGATCCAAGTATTACATGAATTTTGCCGGGGTCGCCTTCGACCCTGCCAATCACTACATCTACGTGTCGAACTACGGGAACAGCACTGTGAGTGTGGTGAACACATTCACCAATCGGGTCGTCAAGGCCATCGCAGTCACAGGAGACCCGTGGGGTATCGCCTACGATTCATCAAACCGGGAAGTGTACGTGACGGACGGCAACGAACAGGAGGTCAACGTTATCAACGGCACAACGAACAAGGTTGTCACCAACGTCACGGTCGGGATCAACCCCGCCGGCATAGACTACGACAGCGACAACGGTGACATCTACGTGGCGGATGCCGGCAACTACGTCCACAATCCCGCTGGAGACGGCAACGTGACCGTGATCAACGGAAGCACCAACACCGTTCTCACATCGATATCGGTGAGAGGCTATCCGTGGTCGGTAGCATATGACAGCGGGAACGGGTGCATATACGAAACGGACAGCAACATCACAGTCATGAAAGTGATCTCAGGCACTTCCAACACCGTGGTTGCGACCGTTCCCATAGGGCCCATCGAACATGGATATTCGACCGACTTTGCATCAGTGTACGATAGTGCCAATGGGAACGTGTATGTCACTGGTTTCTGCGGCAGATGCAATGGTGTTGACACCAATAACTCAGTTAGCGTGATCGGCGGTGCATCAAATACCAACTCTTTCCTGGCGGGCATGACACCTGGCGAGGTCAACCTCTTCGTGAATGCCACTTTGAACGGGGTGACGATGCAGAGCGCGCCGGTGCCGATCAACATCACCCTTGCAAAGACGTACGAGTCTGAGTTCAACGAGTCCGGTCTCCCATGGGGCGCACTGTGGTATCTCAACGTCACGGGTCAGTCATCAGTCCCCACCACATCTGTGACTGCTGGCATCAGCCTCCCCAATGGAACCTACTCGTACACCATCGCTGTGTGCGACAAGGCATACCGGCCGTCCTTGGCAAGCTCAAGCTTCACTGTGTCAGGTAGTGCGGTCTTCAGGTCCGTGACGTTCACGCTGCTAACCTACCAAGTGACATTCAATGAGACGGGTCTCCCCGTTGGCACGGAGTGGTATCTCAATGTCACTGGGCAACCGTCCCTCGCATCGGGGTCCATAACGGCCCGGACCGATCTTCCCAATGGGACGTACTCTTATGCCATCGCGACCAACGACAAACGGTACGCTCCATCGCTCGCCAGTTCTGACTTCGTCTTGTCTGGCTCCTCCCTCGTTGAAGTGGTCAAGTTCCTGGCGGTCACCTTTGCGATCACGTTCACAGAGGGCGGACTTGCGGCTGGAACGAACTGGTCAGTCGCAATGAATGGCGCCTGGTCTAGTTCGACCAACACAACAATTTCAGTGAGCGAGGTGAATGGGACGTATTCGTTCAATGTTGGAGCAGTTGACGGATACACTGCCAACCAGAGTTCAGGGACGCTAGCTGTGAGCGGCACTCCGGCGTCCAGGATGATCAACTTCGCCAAGATTCCCCCAGGACAGTATGTCGTGGAGTTCAGTGAATCAGGTCTCCTCGCGGGAACAAACTGGTCAGTGACACTTGACATGGTGCAACACTTTTCCACAGGCAGTACCATCACATTCACGGAACCAAACGACACGTATTCGTACACGGTCAACCATGTGGTAGGTTACACTGCAACCCCGCCATCCGGACGATTGGTAGTGTCCGGGAAGGCTGTCTATGTATCCATTGTCTTCACCGCAAATCTACAGGGCGAGTACACCGTTGCGTTCACGGAAAGCGGGTTGCCATCTGGGGAGTTGTGGTCGGTTGCTCTCGCTGGGAATAAGATCACTTCTACAACCTCCACCATCGCGTTCACTGAGCCGAACCAGACGTATTCGTTCAGTGTGGGAACCGTTGCCGGTTACATTGCCGCCCCTGGTTCGGGGACAGTCGTTGTAAGTGGGTCGTCGGTGTTGATTTCTATCGCCTACAGCCCTGTCCCCATAGGGCAGTACGTAGTGGAGTTCGATGAGACTGGACTCCCAATAGGGGAAAACTGGTCAGTGACGCTTGACGGCGTGCTCCACTACTCTACAGGGACTACTATCATGTTCACGGAGAATAACGGCACATTTTCATTCGTGGTGGCTAATCTGACCGGTCGCACTGCATCCCCATCACATGGGTCGATCACTATAGCTGGAGCAAATGTCACCCGGGTGATCGCTTTCAGCGCATCTTCTGGAGGGGGAACCTCTTTGCCCCTTTCTATCACTCTGATCGCGATAATAGCTGGAGCGGTAGTTGCGGCATTGGTCGTCTCGGTCGTTTTGGGGAGGATGAGCAGAGAAGGGGGAGCCAAGCCGGTTCCTCCATCAGGGAAGAAGGGGTATACCAAAGATGCTGAGGAGGCCAGCGGCGCCTCGGCATCCCCCGCGGAAGGGGGCGAGCCGCGAAAGTGAGAGACCTGAAGCATCCCTTACTACCGGTTGGTGGAATCCACACCGGGCTCCGTACAGCCCTTCCATGCAGCGCGGCGAGAGAGAGGTGTTTAGAATGTGGCTGTTCAGAACATGCCCCTAAGGGGGTCCGTCTCCAGATCTTCCCCTCGCGCCTGTGGTGCTCTCGGAACAATTGGTGCGACCGGTCCCTTCAATGACGATGAACCCTCTTCATGTTCGGTGACTATCCTCCGGAGGGTCTGTTTTCGCCGCCTAATCATCGTTGCTGCCAAGACGACACCAACCACTACCACGACCAGCAGCAGGATCAACCACGTTTCTACAGGCGAAGCTGCCGATTGTGTGGAGGATACGGTGATCTTGGCCGAGCTGCCAACGACCTTACCGTACATTGAAACGTTCACGAAGAGGGTCACGCCTCCAGCAGTGTTTCCGGCGGTGAACTTGACCTGACTGCCCTTGGAAGAGCTTAGAGTGCCCATTGAAGGATTGGACAGGGCCCACCTGTAGGTGACCACTGCCGGACACGTTCCTCCTGAGCAGGCAGGCGTAGCGGTGAAGGTCTGAGATCCCCCCTCTCCGAGGGCGGCCGTGATCTGGCTCAGTGTCACCTTGATGATGCTCATCTCAACAATCGTGATTTGAGCAGCACTGCTCGCCTCTACGCTGTTCAATGTTGCAGTCACTGTCAGGTTCACCTCGCCAGCAGAGTTTCCGGCTGCGAACGTGACCGAGGAACCGCTCATGGCTGAGAGGTTGCCCTCGGTATTGTTCAGGGACCAAACATAGGTGATCCAACCTGGGCACGCTGCGCCATTCCCGCCGCTCGTGCATGAGGGGTTTGCCGCGAAGACCATGGTGCCCCCGGGTGAGATGTAGGCAGAAGCCGGAGAAATAGCGACACCTGCAAGAATCACGGGCAGCGCATCAATCGTGATCACAGTGCCTGAACTTTGCACGGTGATCCCATTCAACGAAGCGTTGACGAAGAGCCCGACCATCCCTTCAGTGTTCCCAGCTGCGAATGTGATTGGGTTATCAGATTGTGAACTGATGGAGCCCATGGCGGAGTTGGTGAGGGTCCACGAGTAGGCGATGCCATAGGGACAGCTGGCTGAACAAGCTGGGATGGCGGTGAACGCGGGAGTTGTTCCACCAACAGTGACAGTGCCTGATGCCGGGGCGACAGCTACCGAGGTCAGGGTAGGTGGTGGAGGTGATGTGATGGTTATGGCCGCAGAACCTTGCGCGGTGTTCCCGTTCAAGCTGGCGTTGACAAAGAGCGCCAAAGTTCCTGCAGTGCTAGCGGCTGTGAATGTAACCGGGTTACCGGACGGTGAGCTGAGGGAGCCCATAGAGGAGTCAGTAAGCGTCCATGAGTAGGTGATTCCCGCAGGGCAGGTGGCAGAACAGGTTGGAGTGGCCGTGAACGGGGACGAAGTTCCCCCAGTACCGATTGTGTCGGACGCCGGGCTGACCGTCACTGAGTCCAGGGTCGGTGGCGGGCTGGAAATGATGGTTATTATGGATGAACTCTGCACCGAGAAACCGTTGAAGCTGGCGTTGACGAAGAGTCCTACAGTTCCTGCAGTGCTCCCAGCCGTGAACGAGACCGGGTTCCCGGATGTCGAGCTAAGGATGCCCATGGCTGGATCGGTAAGACTCCACGAGTATGTCACTCCGGAAGGACAGATAGTAGAGCATGTCGGAGAAGCAGTGAAGGCCTGAATGCCAGTAGGAGCAAGGGAAACTGCGATCGGGCTGAGGCTCACCGAATCAAGAGAGGGGGTGACATAGACAAGGGACTCCGTTCCCTGTCCCTCATTGCTGACGTAGACATATCCATTCCCCGCATCGAAGGCAATGGAATATGGATGATAACCGACTGCTACCGTTGAAACGACGCTGTTACTGCTGTCGGATATTACCGTCACGCTCTCCGAGCCGTAGTTGGCAACAAAGACCTCGCCCGATACGGTATCATATGCTACAAAGCCAGGGTCCTGTTCCGCTGCGATTGTCGCGACAACATCGTCCGTCTGGTCGCTTATGACGCTCACGTTGCCATAGTTGTAGCAATGAACTGGGTTGCAAACTGAATTGGCAACGAAGACCTCGCCCATTCCACTGTCGTATTCTATCCCCTGGGGGTTTAGGCCTGTGTCGATGTTCGCGACCGCACTGTTAGTCGAATCATCAATAACGGTGACGTTGCCCGAATTGAAGTTGTCCACGAAGACCTCGCCCATGCTGCTGTCATAGGCTGAGTTGATCGGGTTGGCGCCCACTGGGATGGTGGCGACCACGCTGTTGGTCGAGTCGCTGATGACGCTCACAGTGGTCGAACCGAAGTCGTCAACAAAGATCTCGCCCACGCCACTATCATATGTTATCCCGTGGGGCTCGTATCCGACAGGGATGGTGGCGACCACGCTGTTGGTCGAGTCACTGATGACGCTCACAGTGGCTGAGCCATAGTTGGTGGCGAACACTTCGCCCTTAGCGCTGTCATAAACCGCCCCCATTGGGTGGGATCCCAGGGAAATGGTCGTGACGACGCTGTTCGTACGATCATTTATGACGGATGCGTAGCCCGCTCCCTCGTTGAGAACGAAGTCCTCGTTGGTACGGCTGTCATAGGCTATGCCGACAGGGGCCAAGGAATCGCAACCCGTAGCCAAGTAGTTGCCAGGAATCAATGAGTTATTGCACAGGTCGAGCGTGTAGGCCACGTACGGCGCCACTGAGGAGGTGGCCGGTGCACCTGTAGAGGCGGGTGCGACCACCGGCGCTGTTGTCTCCGCGACCTGAACATCGGTCGTGCTCGACAGGGATAAACCAAAGGTGGATAGTGCCGGTACGGTGAGGGTCATCAGGACCACGACCCCAAGGCTCGCAGCGATCTTGAGCCACTGACGTGATATCCTACTTACTTCGCTCATAGGCAACATAATAATACCCGCAGGTGATAAGGAACAGTCCGGTGAACCATCCTCCTGGCCGCACAGTCTGTTAGGTCATAGCATGGGAGATTACTCTAAGATTCGAATACTCACAGACAGCGAAGCGCGAGTTGCTTGGAGCATTCTTTCCGGTGGACTTGGTTCCGAAGAGAAACGAATACGCGACTCGGGCATACCAAGGTCTACGTATCAGGATGCGAAACGTCGTCTGTACTCTGAAGGAGTGCTGGTGGACCGGTTCGTGCCCAACCCAAGCGCGATCGGGATCCCGCGTGTGTCTTTCCTGTTGTTACGGCCACCTGCGGAAGAGATAGGCTCGGTGGCGAGAACGCTGGCTGAGATTCCCGGGGCAGTGGAGACATGGATTGGAGCACAGACTGCTTTCTCGGTGATATTTCACGAATCTATCGACGAGAGTGAATCCTTACTCAAGAGGGCCTCTGGAGGACAACTCGGCAATCCACTTGCCATTGTCTCTGTAGATACCGGGATGAGACAAGTTCCTTCGTCTCAGGTCCCAGTCTACTTCGACTTCGAAGGAGTATGGGTGCGATACTGTGGTCAGCCGGGAGCCAGGAGGTATCCATGCCCTCTCCCTCCCCCTTGTCAGGAGGCTGCCGAGGGAAGTGATTCCCCCAAGCGGATCTCTCCACCCATATCATCACTCTTGACGCGCCATTTCACCAGACCTTCCCACCTTACAGGTCCCTATTCGGTTCCAAGGTCACAGAAGAGAAGTCTACAGCTGGGAAGAGTGGAATGGAGAGTATTCCTTGGTCTACTGCACCTGCCCACCATAGAATACCAAGGGATGAGTTTCGAAGACCTCATCTTCGTCACTGGGAAGCCGAGAGAGCCGGATGGGCTCGGAAGACTACTCTCTGACCTGGCGGCGGATTGCAACGTAAGGCCGTTTCTGCTGGTGGGTGACCATAACTCGGTGCTCATCGCAAGCCTAGGCGTAGGAGTATCGGCGTTGAAAGTGGCGCCAGATTACGCGCAGCCGCGCAATTCTGTAATCAAGACGGTAGCCCGGCATGTCAAGGAAATCGAGGTGATAAACGAGCGTCTCTCCTCTCTCAGAATGCCAGTCGAGCACCGTTATGACCGACTGGTGTGAGAGACCGAGAATTCTTGCGCGTTCTCTAGGAGGATCAAGTTGAATTTCCCATCAACAATTGACCACACACCATAGATCCCAGCCGCCCAAGCCCGATTGAGCCAATCTTATCCTTCGATATGCCATCACTGACGGGACATATGGTCAAGGTCCTTCTCTATCGAACCATGGAAAACATGGGAAACGATTACTACATGTATCGTGGGATCGAATCTCTTGGAGCCGAGTTGCAGGCGGTCTGCGTGAACCGGTTCAGGCCATCCTACCTGATCGGCAGGAAGATGCCTCTCGGGGGCTACTACAACTCGTATCTGTTGCGAAAGGCGGGTAAGGATTACGTCAGCAGGATGGGCAAGTTCGACCTCCTCCTGGTGATGGACTATATCGATCACCCCTTCGATATGTCCGGACTCGCGGAGAAGACAGCGTACTGGGCCTATGATCCCATGCGCTCGGAAGAGCGCTATCGTCGCCTGGGTGACAACTTCGACAATGTGTTCGTGACATTGCAATCGTGGGTCCCAACGATGAAAAGGCTGTTCCCTTCCGCGAAGGTCGAAGTCTGCCACAATGCCGCAGCTGAACACATGTTTTTCAACGGCCCAGAACCAAAGCCGGTTGGGGAAAGACCGATCAAGATCGGATTCGTGGGAGTCCTGAAGGAGGGGCGGAGGGCGAGGTGGCTGAAGGCCCTCAAGGATGCGGGGCTTCAGGTCTGGACCAGGGACAGGACCCTCACGTTGGCCGAATACGGAAGGAAGCTGATGGATTGCTCCATTTCCATAAACCTGTCAGAGTTCAACGAGCTCAACGTCCGCCCGTTCGAGAGCCTGGCGGCGGGGTGCATCCTGGTGAACGACGGGAATCCGGACATCTTGGCGCTCCAAAAGGAGTCGCCGAACCTGTTCATGAGGACCTTCGACTACGCTAACGAGGACCCGAAGGATTGCATCAAGGTCCTGCGCGAGCTCTTGGCAGAGCTGGAGAGCAATCCGAAAGAACTATCGCGCCGTGCAGGAATTTCGCGGGAGGAGATCAGGAAGAACCACCTCTATTCGAACAGGGCAGCGCAGATCATCAGGTCGGCTGGGGTAGGCTGAGAGATCGGGGACAAACCCGAGCTAAGGGACGGCCAATAAGGCTATTTGGATTGGTTGGTAGCCGAGTTTAGCTTTCAACCATGCGCGTACTGGTCACTGGCGGGGCAGGGTTCATCGGCAGTCACCTCGTGGACGCGCTGCTGGCCAGAGGAGACCAGGTAGTAGCTTACGACAGGCTGTCGACAGGGTCCTTGAAGTTCCTTGAGGGCCCGATGGGGATCAATGGAAGGGAAAAGAACTCGAACTTCAGTTTCGTTAAGGGCAATGTGCGCGATACAAAGGAACTTGTCGCCGCGATGAAGGGTTCCGAGGTGGTCTTTCACCTTGCTGCGAACGCCGATGTGCGGGGTGGCGTGGCGAACAGGCAGATAGATCTACAGGAAAATGTGATCGGAACCAGCAGCGTGCTCGAGGCCGCGAGGGAGACCGGGGTCAAGAAGCTGGTGTTCACCAGCTCTGCTGTGATATACGGGGAGCCGGATGTCATCCCAACACCAGAGAGCTATCGCGGGCCCCAGACCAGTCTATACGGTGCAAGCAAGCTGGCCGCTGAGGCTTTCATGGAAGCCTACACGAGCTACTACGGGTTCGAATCGTACGTCTATCGGTTCGTCAGTCTGATGGGCGAACGATACACTCATGGTGTGGTCTTCGACTTTGTCACAAAGCTCCGCAAGAACGCAAAGCAGATGGAGATACTTGGCGATGGGTCCCAGAAGAAGTCCTATCTCTATGTCAAGGACGCCGTTGCTGGGATACTGAGGTCCATCGAGATGGGGGGCAGTGGCAAGGGAAGGGTAGAAGCATACAATCTGGGCCACAGCGATGTCTTGACTGCAAGGAAGGTGGCCGATCTGGTATGCAAGGCAATGGAACTTGATGGGGTCTCATACACTTTTACCGGTGGCAAGAGGGGTTGGCTCGGGGATTCACCAATCGTCTTGCTGGACACCAGCAAGATAAGCAAGCTCGGGTGGAAGCCCACTCTTTCTGTAGAGGAGGCGATCGAGAGGACCGTATCGTACCTCATTGGTAACCCTGACATTCTGAACCACCGGCCGCAGAGGTCGTGACCTTTCACCCAGATCTGAGACGCCTGGGCCAGCGAGCACGGCGAGCCCTACATCGAGTCCCCAAGCGGGTCGTCTATTGTTTGGGGGGCAGAGGGGGGAACGGGGCGTTGAGGACGTGATCCATCTCCCCCATTCTTGTCTCCCTGTGAGTCCGCCGAGGAATGATAGTGCTGGTACGGATCGGAGGGGCCCGCCCCATTCGCTAACGTGTCTGGCACTGGCCGTCTCCTCTTGCTGACCAGCAAGAGGGCTATTGCTAGAGCGGCCACTATCACTACTCCAAGGATGAGATATTCCGTCATCGAGGAAGATGCTGGTGAGGTCTTGGAAACTACGACAACGGCTGTATGAGCCGGTGAGGACGAGCTCAGCATCCAGGTCACGGAATTTCCCTTGGAGTCCGTGACCGTGAGCGCTGGTGCGAACGTACCCGAGGAACCATAGACATGCGTAACTGCAGCCGGAGTTGACTCGGAGGAAGATGCACCGTCGCCGAAGCTCCAGGTCAAGTGGTACGGTGCTACACCCCCGAATATCGATGGCAGGAATGTGACTGGAAGCGGCGCATAGCCGTGCAGGTTGGTTGCGCTGACAAGGACCATGAGCTGGCTACCTTCCCCCGAGCTGCTATCGACTGAAACCAGCACTCCGGTGGTTGCTTCGTTCCCTGCTGCGTCGGTGATAAAGAGGATGGCAATGTATTCCCCCTTGGCGGTGTACGTGTGGGACACCGAGGAACCATTCACGCCCTGTGATCCATCACCGAAGTTCCAGCTGAAGCTGTAGGGAGAAACCCCATTCGTAGCGCTGGCCACGAACTGAGTGGTTAGCGGGGCAGGGCCTGTCACAGGACTGGCAGATATGGTAGCTTCGATTGCCCCAGTTTGATTCCCAGAGGGTTGCGAATAGACGACAACCGTCGAGGTGGCCTTCGCCTCCAATCCATTGGCATCCAATGCGGTCAGGCTCACAGAGTATGTGCCTGGGAGAGAATAGAGGTGCGGGACGGTCGCCCCGAAGCCATTGGTTCCATCTCCGAAGGACCACGAAAGGTTGTACGGGGAGGTACCTCCGGCCAGGATAGCTGCGAGATTCACTTCCAAAGGTGCCACTCCAACTGCTGGTGATTCAACGATCGACACTGAGAGCGTCTTCTGATTAACCGGGAACACAGTGACCTGCGAGGTGTTCGAAGCTGAATGGCCCGCATGATCCGTGACGATCAGGGCTATGTCATACGTGCAACCAGTGGGTCCGCATCCAGAGGCGTTCGCATAGTAGATGTGGGTCATGGTTGACCCAATGCCACTGCCGCCGTCACCGAAACTCCAATCGAATGCGTATGGAGACACCCCTCCAGTGGCCTCGCCGCTCATCGTTACCTGAAGTGGTGAATACCCCGACGTGGGTGTGCTGAAGGTGATGTTGGCATGGAGAGGCTTCTCGGTAGCATTCTGTTTGAATACCGTTACCGATGCTGTTGCCCAGACCCGCGAGCTGTTCGAGTCCGCGGTTGTCATGTTGACCGTGTAGACACAGCTTCCATTCACCGCGAGGTTCGCGTCGTACAGGAATGTATGGTTGACGGCCGGACCTAAACCAGTACTGCCGTCACCGTAGCTCCAATTGAACGTGTATGGAGACACTCCTCCGGTGGCTTGGCCCTTCATCGCTACCTGAAGTGGTGAGTACCCTGACGCAGGTGTGCTGAAAGTAATGGCGGTCTCGAGAGGCTTAGTGGTCTCGTTCTGTTTGAATACTGTCACGAATGCCGTTGTCGAGGCCATCGAGCTGTTCAAGTCGGTGGTTGTCATGTTGACCGTGTAGACACAGCTCCCATTGACCGCGAGGCCAGCGTTGTACAGGAATGTGTGGTGGACGGTAAGACCAGAACCCGTGCTGCCGTCGCCGAATTTCCATGCGTAGCTGAAGGGAGAGACCCCGCCGCTAGCGCTTGCGGTCATAGTGACATTAAGGGGGCTGTGTCCCGAACTTGCGCTATCGAAGACGATCTTGGTCTTCATGGGAGGAACCGGTTTGACATGTATGATCGATATGGAATCTGAGAACAGGTTTGCAACGTACACGCAACCATTCACTGGCACGTAGACCACACCAGCGGGATGCACACCGACCGCTACGTTCCACATCACGGCGTTGGTGGAACCGTTGAGGTACGTCACATTATCGGAACCGGAGTTCGTGACATAGACAACATTCGACCAGTCGTTCGTGGCAACCTGTGGATACGTCCCAACGGGAATCGATTGTAAGATGTGGTTCGAGGACCCGTTCATGACGCTTACGTTGTTTGTGTTCCAGTTTGGAATGTAGACGTATCCATTGAATGGGTCGTACGACGATACTTGCGGGTTCTGGCCAACAGGTATGTTCTCCACGACCTTGTTGTCGGTCGTGTTTATCACCGAGATATTGTTTGAATTGTCGTTGTCCACGTAGACAAGGTTGTTGGCAGGGTCGTAGGTGATGCCATAAGGCTGAACACCGACGGGGATGCTGCCAACCACGTGATTGGAAGAGCAGGCAATTATGCTAACATTGTCAGAATCCGCGTTTGTAGCATAGATGACGTTCGACACTGGGTCATATGCTAGGATCCAGGGCTTGAGTCCCGCGGTGATATTTCCTATCACAGCTCCAGTTGTCACGTTTATCACGCTGATGATACGGCTAGCATTGGTGGTGGAGTTGTCACCGACGTTCGCAACATAGAGGTAGTTGTTCACCGGGTCCAGCGCCATTCCGGCCGGGTAGACGCCCACGGTGATATTGGTAACTATCTTGTTTGTGGCAACATTGATGACCGCAACCTTGCCAGCGGCCTGCTCTGAGACATAGAGCATGCCGTTCGAAGAGTCATATAGGAAATGATGCGGCTCTATGTTGTAGCTATCTATTACGACGTTTCCGGAGAATAGCGAGTCGTTGGACAGAAAGAGCGTAGCCGTTACCTGAGAAGGGTTCGCGTTCGGACCAGGATGCGAACTGGACCCCGGGCTTTCTCTAGAGAGAGCCCTCTCGGCGACCGGCTGAGGGTGCGAGGGCAAGGTCAATCCACCCAGCACGAATAGAGACGATAGGATGATCATGACCGCCAAACCTACTGCGAGAATGGCCTTGCCAACATGGCCACGGCTCTCTCCGGTCGCTTGGGCACCTCTCTTGGGTGCATCTGCCGTCCAACCAACTGCCATTTTGCCCGATTCCGCGTCCCGATTCATGCATTTCTTAACTTTATAGGCAAATATAAGTAACCAGCCAGATTTGACCCACCTAGGCTGGACACGCTGATAAACTGTAACATGGCAGAAACGTCTCTTGCATCGTCCCGGAACCTCACGAAGAACGATGTTCTTGTCATTAGGAACATATTGGCCGGGTCGCTGGAGACCGAAGAGGACCGGATACGCAAATCAGGAATTCCACGGTCCACATATCTCAGCGCGAAGATGCGAATCTACTCCAGTGGAATTCTGGAGGACAGATATGTCCCATCCCCACAGGCAGTCGGGGCCCACAGTGTATCCTTCCTGATGACCAGGCCATTCACCGAGGCGCGTGTCTCTACCGTCGAGACTCTATGCAATGTTCAGGGTGCGGTATTGGCATGGTCCGGCATCCAATCCATAATGGGTGTAGTATTCCATCAGTCTGAAGGGGACGCCAAGAAGTTCCGCGAGCTGGCTGGAGCCGGAGACAAGCTTGGGAAGACCATCGCACATGTCGAGATCCCGTCAGGCCAGTTTGGCGTACCGGTGTACTTCGACTACGAGGGCGCCTGGAATCACTTTGCAGGCATGGAAGGTTCGGCGAGGTACCCCAGGGCACTTCCTCACTATCCCTCGGAAAAGGCAGCAGAATCCCGTGGCCGCACCCGGATAAGAGATGGCACCGACTGGCTTCTCAAGAGGCCATTCCATGAGGGGATATGGAAACGGCCGTCACACCTGCTGGGCCCAGGCACGCTGACCAGGTCCCAACGCAGGTTGCTCGCCAGCGGAGCTGTCGAGTGGCGAACATTCCTTTGCATCAAGTCCATGCCAGGTTACGATGGGCAATCGATCTCGAACATGTCTCTTGTGTCAGGCGAGATGAACGATCACGATGGCCTTCTCGAGCTCTTCCGGGACCTGACCGAGGTTTGTGGCATCTACCCCTTCCTCCTCGCTTCCGATGGCACTCACGCACTCATCGGGATCCTCGCCGGAGGGTCGAGCAAGAATGAGGGCACCCCGGGACTAAGAAAGCCACGGGCAGCGGTATTTCCTGTAGTGAGCCATCATCTTGCCAACATAGAGATCGTGCGAGAGCCCATCTCTAACCTCGTGGTCCATCGTTCTCACAGGTACGATGTTCTGGTGCCATAGGCCCATCGACCCGGGCTTGCAAATGGTCGCCAGATCTACATCGCCCCGCCTCATCTGCTACGGATTGTCACGCAGTCCAGTTTCTCCGGCAAGTTCTTGGACTTTTGCCTAAATAGAATCGCCTCTTTTCTTATGCAGGTGAGCAAGTTTGAAGACAAACACCGAAAAGAAAGCAAAGGAGACAACGCCGAATACGAATGAGCGGGGCAAAACAATATGTACGAGACTAGGAATTGCTAGTAGTGTGATGGTTATTACTGCAATTTCCCTGGCTCTTCTGTTTGCCATGCCATCAGCCGCAGCAGCAACGCCAAAGCCGGCCGTGATCCCAGGGGACTCGGTCACATTCAGTTGTCAGCATGCAGAGATATACATTCAGACAAGCAGTCAGAACGGTTGGAACGAGATATGCAACGACGGATCCCATGTAGTGGTCCTCTGCGGGCCTCACTCGACCTGCAAGAGCTGGATTGCCGGCTATGCTGATTCTGGCTACCATTTCGTCTCATGGTCGTCAGGGGGCGATGCAGTTGTCGCCGCTCCCACCCTTTGGTACACGTACGTGAATACCTGGTGCGGTGGACAGGTGTGCTCCGGGGTAGTAGCACTTAACGTCGCAAAGTAAGGGTCAGGTTCAAACGGGTTCCAGAGGACAAGTCACATGTCAGGGAGGGGTGCAGCCGAACTGCGGCTGGAGGTGTAACAAGAGCTAATCAAGTTCCCTTTGAAAGCTCGGGGTTCTTCGATAGGGTGATATCATCCTGTTGGAGGAACCCCCAGAAAGTCCAAATAACAGTTCCACCGTGATGATACAGTGAGCATGAGGTCGCGGAGACTCCGGGTCGTTCTGGGAGTGCTGATTGCACTTGCATTCATGCTGCCTACCCCGGGAGCATTCCCTGGGCCCGTATCTCATCAGCCGGCTGCGGTCTTGCCAGGACATGCCGGCGGTGGCGTATTCATCGGCGGATTGGCAGCTGGGCAGTCCAAGCTTGCCCAAGAGCCAGATTACACGCGGTCTGGAAACGCCAGGAGTGCTCCCGGGCTGAGGGCCCTTGAGGCGGTCGAAGCAGTCCCGATTACCATCACCAACGGTATGACCGCCAGTACGTCCTCACCCTTTCAGCAGATGCTGACGATCAACTCAAGGAACTATTCCAGCAGCATCAATGCCAACTGGTCGAACGTGGAGTTCGTCTATCCAGATGGCGCGGGAATACCTGCCTGGATCGAGTCGGGCGCGAACAACACATCGAATGATACCGTAGTATGGCTCAACTTGACGACCCAGATAGCTGGCGGAAAGAGCCTCACGATATACATGGTGTTCTTCCCTACCACCGACCACATTCTCTATCCCGTCGGGACAGTGGGAGAGGCCCCAACTCTCTCACCGGTTTATGGGCAGCATGACGATGGGGCCAATGTGTTCCTTGTGTACGGTGCATTCCAGGGTACTTCCATGCCTTCCGACTGGACCGCTCATGCGATCTATTCGGGCTACACGCCTGCATTCAACGGCGGGACCTCTCCTACCGGAGGGGTCGAGATGATGAACAACGTCGGTTGGCAGGCGACAGCGCTCGAGTACGGCCACACGTTCACAAAGACGGGTGTCCTCATGGAAGCCAGTTGGTCGTATGGGAGTAACACGGATCCGAACACCTTTGCAGACGACATGGGATTTGGAGCGTATGCATATAGTGTAAACTACGGCGCAGGCGGTAACACTCCTTCCGCCGCGTTTGGCTATTACGCGTCGTACGAGTTCTATGAGGGTGGACTGTCAGGCATCTCGTACGACGGGGGAATTGACAAGCAGCCCACCACACAAACAATGCCAGACAACAATGCCGGACCGTACTTCGCGTTCAGTCAAACGAGCTTGGCCAACAGTAACATACAGATGAATCTCGTCACCTCGACATCCGGGATCTTTGAGACCGGTCAGTACACTGGTTTCCAGACGATCCTTTCGTATGATCCGACCTCCTTGTCGACCACGTACGGTCTCCTCTATGTGGGCAGCGCTACCGGGGGAACCGAATCCTTCCAGTACCTCTATTGGCTACGAGTCCGGGCAATCCCTCCAGGCAACGTTATGCCTGCCGTTAAGTTCGGAAATCCCTTCTTGGCCGGAGCTGTCGCTCCCTCAACATCCGCGATTGACTCAGGCCAATCAGCCCTCCTCAACATCAACGGTGTCAGTGGGGGACTGCCCCCTTATACCTATCAATGGTACCAGTTCCCGAGCCCGTCCCCGATGTGCATCACGACCAATCCTCTGCCGGGAGCAAACCACTCGAGCCTTCTCACAACTCCAACTAGCAATAGTTACTACTGTTACTCGGTCACGGACAGCTTAGGGTTCACGCTCAATTCGATCCCTGGCCTAGTGACCATAAGTGGGCCACTCGTTGCGGGCGTGATCACGCCAGCCAACTCATCGATAGACGTCCATCAATTGGTCACGCTCACGTCCCATCCATCTGGGGGAACGCCTCCCTACATCAACTACCAGTGGTATTCGGGCACCTACGGTTCTTGCGGATGGGACACGGCCATCCCAGGTGCCAATACGCCAATCTACAATGCGACCCCGGCCTCGAACACGACCTACTGCTATTCGGTGGAGGACAGTTCTCCAGGCATCTACACCGCCAACGTCTCTTCGGCGACTCACCTCATCGTAGTGCAGCCCGATCCTATCGTGACCGCTCCCCAACCTGACAAGGCTAGTATCGACGTGAAGCAGTCCGTGAGCTTCACAACAGAGGGCCAGCTCGGGTCTGGGACCTATACTTCCTACTCGTGGACGTCACAAGCTGGCCTCAACTGCACCGCATCGACTTCGAGCAGCATTGCTTGCGATCCATCGCAATCCGGTACCTTCAACATATCCGTAAATGTGACGGACTCCCTTGGCTATGCCTCACAAGATAACAGTTCCACCTACGTGGTCTATCCCGCGCTCGTAGCGGCTGCTCCAGTGCCTTCCAAGACCAACGTCCTGCTCGGAGAACGCGTCAGCTTCAATGAGACCCCGATCAACCCCGGCTCGGGTGGTGATGTCTACCTGTGGACCAACTCGTCGGGTGCGCTGGGTTGCGCAACCAGCAGTTCGAGCCGTCTCAATTGCACTCCCATAGCCACGGGAACGTACACCGTGAGCGTCACGGTCGCAGATTCGAATGGAGAGTCGGGCAGCGCGCAATCGGAACAGGTCACGGTGAGCAAGGGAACCGCCCCCGCGTCTCTTGCCTCGGTTAGCATCTCGCCGACCCAGTATACCGTGATGACGGGGGACAGTATCAGCTTCACCGCGTCGCCCACCTGCACACCGGGAGCATGTCCATCTGGGGTTCTCTATACCTGGAACCTCAGCAAGGCCCTCGGAAGCGTCAGCCCGGCCCAAGGCACATCCCCAACCACGAAGTTCACTGCGGGCTCGTCCACGGGTACAACCGTGTTGACGGTCAGTGCAAGACTGAATGGGACCTCGAAAACCGCGAGTGCCGATGTTACCATCACTTCGACCCAGGCTCCAACCCTCGTGTCGGTTTCGGTGTATCCCACGACCGTCCAAGTCCAGGTAAACCACAGTCAGGTGTTCAACGCCACTGCGATGTGCTCATCGTCTCCCTGTCCTGCTGGTGGAGTCTCCTACGCATGGTCGCTGAGCAATGGCTCTGCTGGCAGCTTGAATGTTACAACGGGACAGTACGTCTCCTTTACCGCAGGATCATCGCGTACGAACATCACGCTCACAGTCAGGGCTACCCTGAATGGGAAGAGTGTTGATGCGACGTCTGCGATCACCATCACGCCGCTTGCTGGTTCACTGGGCACCTCGAAGAATCCCTTCATCGTCCTCTTCTCCTCCTCCGATTTTCTCCTTCTTCTTCTCCTGGCGGTTATTGTCGTACTGATAATCGTGGCAATCATCCGACGCAGGCGGCGCAAGTCAAGCCATCAAGTGCCCTCCCCAGAGGTTGGGGCCGCGGCCGTGCCAGCAGGAGTAGCACCAATCGCATCGGGTTCTGCAGCCCCCGGCACTGAGGGCGCTGGAGCACCGCCAAAGGCGGAGTGGTCGGAAGACGATGAAATGCCAAGACCGACCCAAAGTTCCCCCACCAGTACCGGCGCGGTAGCGCCGCCTCCTCCACCTAGCGACACACCGGAACCCGAAGGGAATGTGCCGCCTCCGGAACCGTGGGACGAAGGGGCAAAAGAGCCCTCCCCTAAGGAGGCTGCTCCGCCTCCCCCACCCGAACCTAAGAAGGGACCATCTGAGACGCCCTCAGAAGGCCGCCGCCCTAAGATCAGAGGGAAGAAGACCAAGAAGGCAAAATAGCGGTAGATCTTCTGCTATTTGGATCCGATCTGACCCCACATCCACTCTGGATAGTCCACTACCTTTAGGAACCCTTTCATGCCAACCCAAAAGCCTTCGATGAAGTTGGCATTGGCGCGTGCAATGATACTCTGAGAGGTCATTCAGTCCAATCCTCTGCCCCTTTCCGAAAGGGATGTTGGTTCGAATCCGGAGATAGGCGCATCACACAAGAATCCCGTTCACAATGCAGGTAATGGTCACGCGTTTCCACCGGTGTTGAAGGGCCGAACGATTGCCACGACGAAGAAGCAAGTCGAGGAATCTCATGCAGGGGGAGGGATTTGAACCCACGTACTCCTTCGAGACCAGACCCTGAATCTGGCGCCTTTGACCAAGCTGGGCTACCCCTGCATCCTTCCCTTAGGTCCCGTACCTCCGCTGTCTCCTCTGGTAATCGTGTATGGCCCTAAGGAAATCTATCTTCCTCAACCCCGGCCACAGAACATCAGAGAAATATAGCTCTGCATAGGCCACCTGCCAGAGAAGGAAGTTGGAGATGCGCTCCTCCCCGCTCGTCCGGAACACCAGGTCAGGGTCCGGAATGTCAGGGGTGTACAGTCGCTTGGAGATCATCTTCTCGTCAATGTCCTCGGGCTTCACCTCGCCCTTGGCCACGTCTCTCGCGATCGCCCTCATCGCCTGGATGATCTCTTCCCTTCCACCGTAGGCCACGGCAATGTTGTAGAAGTAGTTGGAATAGCCCTTTGTCCTCTCCTCGGCATACTTTATCGCCTCCTGGACGTCCGGCCTAAGCTTCTCCCGGTCCCCTATCGCCTTCACGCGTATCCCGTGCTTGTGGACCCTGGGGTCGTCGCCCACGGTCCTGAAACTCTCCACGAAAATGTCCATGAGCTTGTCCACCTCCTCCTTGGGACGGGAGAGGTTCTCCGTGGACAGGGCGTATACTGTGAGGATCTTCACGCCAACCTCAAGGCACCAGTTCATGAGCTCCTCGAGCTTCTCCTTGCCCTTGAGATGCCCCTCTTCTGTCATGAGCCCATGCTCGCGTGCGAACCGCCTGTTGCCATCCATGATTATGGCTACATGACGAGGTATCGGGCCCGACTTCAGCTCCTTCAGGAGTGTCGTCTCCAGAGCGGCCTGGGCCGTAGAGGCCAGGAGGTCGCTAAGCCCGGTTCGACTCGATACTCCTTTCTTCTTTTCATCCATAGGACGAAGTGGCTACCATAGCATGACTGCCAATAATAGTTCTCTGGGGCGTATTTTTCTCTTCGACGTGGGGGGAGTCCTCATCATCTGGCGGGATGAATGGGCCTTCCGGTCCATCGGGCGCCGCCTGAAAGTACCCTACCCGCTCGTAGAGCAAACCTTCCTGCCCCTGAGGGAAAGGCTCCAGCTGGGAGAGATCGGGCTCAAGGAGTTCTGGGAAGAGTTCGCAGCTATGGTCAAGATCCCTGTCCCTGGCGACTGGTCCACGTTATGGGGCCAGGAATTGTCCAGACGTGGGCGGGGGAACGCCGCCGTAAGGGACATCGTGCGCCGTTTGAGGGAGAAGGGTCACAGGACGGGCGTGTTCTCCAACACTGACGCATCCCACGTCAAGATATTCAAGGAGAAGAACTGGCTGCCAGGCTTCGAGCGGTGGATACTCTCCTACCAGCTTGGCGCCACCAAGCCGAACCCCCTCGTCTTCCAGAGAGCCGAGAAGGCCCTCGGTCTTGCTGGAAAGGATATAGTCCTGATAGATGACAGGAGGTCCAATGTCGAGGGTGCACTGTCCCAGGGCTGGGATGCACTGCTCTACAGGAACGCACCCGACCTGACAGGGCAGCTCAAGCGAAGGGCGTTCCTCTGATCTGCTGGCCTATTCTCGCTGATCCTGCCAATCGAAGCTGACCTTCTCTGTTACCGCGCGGCGGTCCTGTGCGTTCGGTGACCTGGGAGTAGCATTGGCCAAGAGTTGCGATACTACCTTCTCAAGCCGATCCACCCGACGTTCCAGACTTGCTATCCGGTCATCATTTGGCATGTTAGGGGCAGTGGCACGCGCTCTAATGAAGATTTATGTCGAAGCTCACGTGGATGCGCCACTCAGCCCGTCTCGTGGGGAAATCGGTCCGGTAGTGCCCTCCCCGGCTCTCTTCCCGGATGAACGCGCCCTGGGCCATGAGGAGACCCGTCAGGATCTGGTGGTCCAAGGGGGACGGGAAGTTGTCCCGGCCCATGCTCTTCTCCCGCCTGTCCCACTCGTTGGACAACCTCTCGACCGTCTCCTTGAGGACCGTACCCTCGCGGATTATGCCCACGTTATGCCAGAGCATCTTCCCGAGTGCTTCCCTGTCCATCGTGGCCCTCTTTCCGTCCTTCGCTGTCAATCTCAATGGGGCGACCGTCATGGAGCGCTCCGTTCCCTCGAGCCCTTTCCATGTCTCCCCCCGGGCCATCGCACGCACCAGCCGCTCACCGAAAACAACCCCTTCCATCAGCGAGTTGCTGGCAAGCCGGTTCGCACCGTGCAGTCCCGTTGAGGCCACTTCTCCGCAGGCATACAGCCCCCTCAACGTGGTCTCCCCGTCCATGTTGGTGGCTACGCCCCCCACCATGTAGTGGGCTGCAGGGGTCACGGGTATGCGATCCCGCTCCATCCGGATCCCCTCCTTCTGCAGGAAGCTGTAGATGGTCGGGAACCGTGCTCGGAGCCTCTTCTCTGGGATCGCGCTGGCATCCAGGAAGACGCAGGTGTCGCCCGTCTTCTTCATCTCGGTCACGATGGCCCTAGCCACAATGTCCCTCGGTGCAAGTTCGGCCTTGGGATGGTAGTTGGGCATGAATCTCTCTCCCTTGGAGTTGAGGAGCACTGCCCCCTCTCCCCTTAGAGCCTCGGTGATGAGGAACCTTGGCGCTCCCACCCGCATGTAGGTCGTTGGATGGAATTGCACGAATTCCATGTCGCGAACGACAGCACCTGCCCTGACAGCTATGGCAACTCCCTCCCCGGTGGAGACTGCCGGGTTCGACGATTCCTGGTATAGCCTCCCCACTCCCCCTGTGGCGAGCACGACCAGCGAGCAATCCAGGAACTCCTCGCCGTGCTTGTTACCCACAACGGCGCCCTGGACCTTGCCGAGCCTGGATATTATTGCCCTGAGGTCCGTTCCCTCCCAGACCTCGATTCCCGCTTCGCGGACGCGCTTCTGCAGGGTCTCCTCTATGTTCGCGCCGGTGGCGTCTCCCCCGGCATGGACTATGCGCGGCATGGAGTGCGCAGCCTCCATTCCCATCGTGATCTGCCCATCCATCGTATCGAATGGAACACCTAGGCTGACCAGGTCTGCGATCCTCTCCGGGGCCTCGGTTGCCAGTATCCATGCGGCCTTGCGGGAGACCAGACCTGCTCCCGCCTCGATGGTGTCGCGGAAGTGCTTCTTGGGCGAATCCCGATCCCCTATCGCAGCGGCTATCCCTCCCTGGGCGTAGAGCGTGTTCGACTCGCGCAGGAACGACTTCGTGATCAGGAGCGGACTGAACCCTCTCTCCCGCGCTCTAAGGGCTACATAGAGTCCGGCGATTCCCGTGCCGACGATTATAGGTCCCCGGAAACTCGACGCGGTCATGCTCTCCTTGATGAGGAGACTATGTTCCAAATGAAGATAGGTTCGCTGTGTGTGACGCGGAATCCAGCCGACTTGTAGAGATCGCACGCCGCCACGTTGTTCTTCGTCACCCAGAGCCCGACCTCTGAGAATCCTCGGGCCACCAGGCCCCTCAGGGCACGAGAGAGGAGGGCCCTACCCAGGCCGAGCCTCCTTGCCCTGGGGGACACGGCCACGTCTGCGATCAGAGCCGTCCGAATGCCCTGCTGTATGGAGAGCAGGAAGCCCACCAGCTCCTCCGTATTCCCCTCCAGAGTATGGACGATCGCTGGAGAAGCCTCCTTGAGCGATGGGCCCAACTCCCCGTCGATGATCTTCCCCAGGACCCTCACGTCATCTGCCAGGTTCTCGACCACGAGTCCCTTGTCGGGGCTGACCTCGAAGGAATCGAAATCAAGGCGTGCCAGGGTCTCTACCGGGAAATCCTGGGCCAGGCACATGATATATCCGGCGGGAAGGGGGCACATTGCGGGAGGGTCGGCCACGTCCAATGAACGGAACATCCTGACCCTCTCCAGCGTTGTAAAGGGAAGGTCTTTGGAGGAAAGGCCACGACCAAGCTCCCTCTCGATCTCAGCGGTCGCCGCCGAGATGGTGAAATCGATCCGCCGTACTCCCTTGGGAGGGTTCGCCAGGAGAGCCCTGATGAGTGACAAGCCTTCGTGTCCAGGTCTTCCCTTCTCGGTGAGATAGAGGTGGGAAAAACCCCTTTCACCCTGGAATGCGGTCAGCAGCACCCCTCCGACCTCGCCCGTTGCAGGAGAGATCAGGCCTTGGAGCCGCCCCGCACGCAGGCCATCGGCCGCATCCTCGACCCATTGTGGGGGAACGGTTTCTCCCTTCTCTCGAAGCGCCCTGGCCAGCAGTGCCAGGGGTTCGAGCAGGTCTCCCCTGTAGTTCCGTGCAGGAACGGCCTCTGGCAGGGACACGGGATCATCCCCCGCGGAAGTGGTTTGCGATCATGCCCTGGCACTGATGTATCCGCCTTACGATCCCGTCGAGCTCCATGGTGGTCTGCAGCAACTCCCTGTAAGCGACGTTCAGTTCGTCACGGAAGGGTTTGGAAAGGACCATCTTTCGCTTGAGCTCCCTCTCCGTGGCCTCGTCCATGGTGCTGCTCGGTCGCCGTGCAAGGAACCTCTTCTCGATATCGTTGACCGTGGTGTGCAGTCGCTCCAGGTCGTCGCGGAGCTGAGCATGACGTACGGTAAGGGCGTGCAGCTCTCTCACTATATCGTCAACTCCCGCGGCCATTCTACTTGGCAACCTCGGTATCCTTCAATATGCTTGCGATGTCCGGCGCCACCGAGGCGGTCTTGGCTGCGTTATCTATGGTGTCCGTCGCAAGTATCTCTCCCACGACCGCCTTCAGTCGTTCAAAAGCGTCCTTCAGGAAGAGCCCGTGTGTGCAGGTCGCCGTCACGTTTGCCGCCCCTACCTTCGATAGCAGGCGCGCGCTCTCGACGATGGTTCCCCCAGTGGAGATGACGTCATCCACGATCACCACATGCTTCCCCTTGACGTCCGGCGCCCCAGGGGGAAGCTGTATCTCCACATGCTCGCTGTCCAACCTCTTCTTCTGCAGGGCCATCCAGGGCTTGTCGAGGATCTTCGCCATTCTCTCACAGCGCTCAACGCCTCCCTTGTCCGGGGAGATCAGCAGGTCCACTGGCCTGTTCCTGAGTATCCTTGCGATCGCCGGAATGCCGCTCGCCTCACGGAGCGGCTTTGTGAATATCAGGCGGTTGAGCGGAGAGTGCAGGTCAACTGTGACGACAAGGTCTGCCCCCATCTCGACCCTGCGAGCGATCGCTCGAGCGGAGACCGGCTCACCCGGAAAGAACACCTTGTCCTGCCGGGAGTAACCGAAGTACGGGATGACCACTGAAAGGGTTCTTGCGCCTCCCTCGTGGATAGCGTCCTCCAGGAGAAAGAGCTCGATTATGTCCTCGTCCTTCCTGATGGATTGCACCAGCACAACGTCTTCCCCATCGAGCCTTCCGCCAACCCGCACGTACATCTCGCCGTCCGGGAAGCGTTTCTTGAAGGGCAGGGTAAAGCTTGCGCTCCCCAATTCCCTCGAAATGCTCTCGGCCAGGGATGTTGACGCGCTCCCACCAATCACTAGCAATGCTGTCTTCCCCCCTCCTAAGGCAAAGGCAAGAGAGTATTTGCTTTTCCCTTCACTCTGTAGGGGGCTTGTTGAGTTTTTCTAGGAAGGCTTTGCCCACTCCTGCCGTCTTTTCCTTGCTCCCTTCCTCCATGCTGGAGAGGAGCTCGTGCGCCAGAGTGATCTTGTAGTAACGGACAGTGGCCGGGTGATAGTAACGCCCGTGGGATTGGTTCACGAACTCCCTCAAGAAGGTGGAGCCGTGGTGAGATACGTCCACCACAACCGGGGTCAGGTTCGTGGACAGCAGAACAAGCGGCAGGGCCGTCAGTTCCCTGCGCACGTTACCCCCCTGAACCATCGGGACGTTCGCCCGTCCGGTCGAGATGACAAGGAATATCCTAACGGCATCGATGGTGTCGGCCAGCCTCGACAAGAAGAGCCTTGCGCCCTGCATTATGCCCGACGAAAAGGGTGACAGGCCTCCCCAGCGAGCTTCCATGAAACGCACCCGTATTGCCTCGAGGTCGGAGGTGAAGTCAGATGCGATCTCAGCCCGGTCGCCATGCATCAGGATCAGCGCGACCCTGTCCCTGCGCTCGTACGCGTCGAGCAACAGGGACTTGACAAGACCCTCGGTCTGTTCTCTGATCTCCTCATCATAGGTGCTGGTGTCCACGATGAGGGCGATGTACGAGCCAATGCGGGCATACCGGATGTTCTCCTGCAGGTCCGCTTTCTTGATGTCCAGTCTCTTGCGATCTGTGATCTTGGCTCCCTTACGTATGGCCATTCGAATGGTCGGCACGACTGCAAGGTCTTGGACCCCTTCCGGAGGAGCGCTCCTGTAGCCGGCCACCCTCCCCCTGTGGCCAACGACCAGTCTCTTCGCCGCCTTACCACCGTGACGCACGCTGTCCACGAGATGCCTTTCCCTTTCCGAGGAGAGGTCGTTGAGAATGCGCCTCAGCCTGATGTCCCTCCCGGTCGCGATCCTCTTCAAGAGGTCCTCCACGGCCTCCCTTATCGGTCCTATCTCCCGGTCCCTCAGAAGGATCAGGAACCGATCGATCGGTATCTCGACGAAGTCCTTGTCGGCGATGAGGAAGCAGGTCTCGGTTCCTCCCTTTATTTCCTGCTCCCAGCGCCGGAGGGCCCTTTCCAGGTGGGCCAGGCCCTCGGGATTCATGTCCGTCACTTCCGAGAAGGGTACGCGTATGTAGAGCGCGTACTGGGATTTTACGATTTCATAGCCATATTCACGGGGGAGGAGGCTGCGGAAGTCCTCCACTGTGGTTGTCTCGATGTCCTCCCCTAGCCCAGCCATTCAAGGAATTTATGGGGGCCGGGTATTTGAGTGTGCCTCAGGCTCGGGACCGTGACGTCGGAGGGGGAGGAACGGCTGAAGCGACAAGATGGGCCAGGCGGAGCGGCTCTGGGAAGGACCCGCGGACAAAGCTCTTCTTGAGCAGGGCGGAAACCTCCCCTTGGGTCGCCCCAACGCAGCCGACCCATAGTGGCTGCGGCGTCTTGGGGAACGAGAAGAGTGGATGTGCGCGAAGCAGCTGGGGAAGCTCCTGGCGAAAGGGCATGTGCCTTGCGAGCGCCATCTCCATCGCCTCCAGGTCTGGTCTCCGGCGAGTGACCGTTACCACCGGCAGCTTGGTCTTCTCGTACAGGCGGTCCAGATCCACGATATTGAAACCGCCGAACGTTATCCCATCAAGCAGGATAGCTTGAGCCGCTTCGAAGTGCGGGGACTCCATCACGAGCCTTGAGATGACCTCTGTAGAGTCATCCCCGTCAACCGTGAGCTCGCCTCTCAGGACCCCCTCCAGATAGTCCGGCAGGGTGACGACAAGCCCTACCAGTGGTACCTTCTTGTCCTCGAACTTGAAGGGGGCATCGTCGAAGGCGAAGACCCTCGGATGCGGCTTAGCCGCGCTCAGGCGAGTCTTTCCCTGAGCCTTCGTAGTCAAGGTTTATCACCTTCCCCATTTATTCTAAATGCGTGCGACCGTCCATTCCAACGGAGTTGAGGTGCCCCAGATGCACGCTCCTCTTCTTTGCGCTTCACCCACACGACGGGAGGGTAGTTGCGTGGTTCCCGTGCCCGAACTGCGGACAGCCTTGCCCTAGCCTGCCAACTCCCAGCGAGCCCCCCCTCTTCTCCTGGGAGGTCTACAGGCACTTCTACCCCGAACCATCCTGGCCAACTCGCCCGAACGCAAGAGGCGTGAGACTGCTTTCCACCATCCTCGCCGCGTCCGCGGCAATACTCCTCGTGCTCGCGGCAATATTCCTCTGGATCGGAGTGGGAAGCACCGTAGAGAACTTCTCTGCCGAGGTTCATGGGCAGGTGGTGGGCAACGGGCAGCCGTTGCCCAATGTCCTGGTCAGCATCAATAGCACCGACCCCAACTCCCTTGCCCATACCACCACGAACGCCTCCGGGTACTTCACTTTCACCAACGTGGTCCAGGGTGAACATACGCTTGACTTCGTGGCGCCAGGTTTCGCGATAACGAACGTCACGATATTCCTCTCTCCATACTTTGAGAGCCCGACCGGGAACGCGACCTCGCTCGTGGTCGGCATGGTGCAGGGGAACGCGAGCACGTTCAGGACGTTCGATTATTCGCCGCTAGCGGACCTGGAGACGTACCTCACCATCGTGCTTTCTACGGGCGTGGCTGAGGGGATCGGTGGCCTGATCGCACTCTGGGGCGCTCTGGGCCTGCGTGAGACCAAGCGACCGCCGCGAGGTGTGGTCGGGGGAGCATCAGCGTTCATGGCCCCATTGTTCCCTCTTTACCTCGCCGCCCTGTTCCCACTGGCCACAGGGGCCTCCAGCCTCTACTCTATTCTCTTCTCCCCCGCGCTCATTCTCGCCTGGGTGGCAAGCGGTCTCGGATTGGTCGTTATGACGGCCATATTGATGAGCTATCGCCCTTTTCTCTGGGAAGATCTCTGAGAGATCGACGGTGCCAGCCAACATTTATATGGGGTCCCTTTTCATTCGTATCGGATCATGGAACGGCACAGTGTTACAGCTATCATAGACAAGGTAGCCTTGCGCAAGGTATACGACAGCCGAGGCAATCCAACAGTAGAGGCAGACATCTTCACCAAGGACGGACTAGCAGGCCGCGCATCCTGTCCAAGCGGAGCCTCCACGGGCACGCACGAGGTTCGTTCCTTTCCCTCCGGTGGCGTGGATGAGGCCATAAAGAACAGCGCGGAGAAGGGCGTTCCCCGGTTCCAGGGCTTTGCTCTCGGCCGGCAAGAGGAGTTCGACAAGCTCCTCAAGGAAGTGGATGGGACGGAGGACTTCTCGTTCCTTGGAGGCAACACCGCCACTGCTCTTTCCGTTGCATACGCCTCAGCCACGGCCAAGGTCCTGCGAGTTCCGCTTTGGAAGGCCATCGGAGGCGGCAAGTACCATTCAGGCACCTATCCCGCAACCGTGGGCAACGTCCTCAACGGGGGTGTGCACGCGATTGGCGGCCCCGACATCCAGGAGTTCATAGCATTCGTTAAAGCACCTGAGGTGAGGCTTCAGGTGGAGACCGCCTTCGCAGTTCATCGCGCTGTGGGACGCAGGCTCAAGGCGCTCTTTCCTTCCGCCGCTCTGGGCCGCGGGGACGAAGGGGGGTGGGTAGCCCCTCTCAACAACGAGCAAGCACTGAATGTGCTTTCGGAATCCTGCAAGGAGGTTCGGGATGCGATGCCTCACAAGGGCATCACGATCCAGCCTGGGCTCGATCTCGCGGCAAGCGAACTCTTCAAGGATGCAAAATACCACTACAAGGACAAGACCCTGACCCCCTCAGAGCAGGTCGACTATGTTGCACGTTTGATAGAGACATACGACCTTATCTATGTCGAGGACCCGTTCGATGAGGAGGACTACCAGAGCTTCTCCGAACTGACCAGTTCGATGAAGGGGAGAAAGGACCTGCTCATAGTGGGAGACGACATCTACACCACTTCCCCCAGCCGTGTAAAGAAGGGCATAGACATGAAGGCCAGCAACTCGGTGCTCCTGAAGGTCAACCAGGTGGGGACCCTCTCTGAGACCCTGGAGACGGTCCGTTTGGCCCGGAAGGCAGGGTGGTCCACTGTCGTATCTCACCGCTCTGGCGAGACACCCGACTCATGGCTCGCCCACGTGGCTGTAGCCGTTGGAAGTAGGGGTCTCAAGTGTGGGGTGCTAGGGGGGGAGCGCGTGGCCAAGCTTAATGAACTGGTACGCATCGCCGAAGGTGCCTGAAATCATGTCTCAAATGCCCGACTCCAATGAGGTCCCGCCCCCGACCCAGCCCGAAGAGGCTGAACTGCTCGTCCCCGAAGAGACCTATGTGACGAACGGCGTCCAGATAGGAACGCAGCAGAAATCGGCCAGCATGAAGAAGTTCATCTACCGGATACGCCACGACGGGCTCTATGTCCTCAACATAAGGGAGACGGACAAGAGGATACGCGCGGCGGCAAAGTTCCTCAACAAGTTCCCCCCCGAGAAGATACTCGCTGTGTCTCAGCGCCAGTACGGCCAGAAGCCGGTCAGGATATTCTCCAGCGTGACCGGGGCCACCGCCACATCGGTACGGATGGTGCCAGGCAGCCTCACCAACCCCAACCTTTCGGGGTACGTCGAGCCAAAGGTGCTGCTCGTGGCCGACCCAGCGACAGACCAGCAAGCCCTTTCGGAGGCAGTATCGATAGGCATTCCAGTCGTAGGTCTCTGCGATGTCAACAACGACACTCGCAACGTTGACCTTGTGATCCCGGCCAACAACAAGGGTAGGGCCTCCCTCGCCACGGTCTACTGGCTCCTGGCCAGAGAGATGTTGAAGGAGAGAGGCAAGATCACCGTGGAAACGCCATTCAACTACACGATAGACGACTTCCAGGCGCCGCTCTGAGCATCGTTCAGAGAGCACCACACTGGCAAAACCTCATTACCTAACCAGGGGGATTGGGCCACATGACTAGGGTATCCAGGGGACTCCTTGTCACCGAGCGACGTTTCTTGAACGCTGTTGCCAAGAGCGGAAGCTACGGGGACCCGGCGACAAAGGCAAAGGAGAAGATGGAGAAGCTCTCCCACGCTCCTCCCCATGTCTGGCGGGACCTGGAGGACTTCGCCCGCAACGGATACAGGGGCAAGGTAGTCGACCTGAAGGGCCATCGACTTTTCACGAAGGAGGCCCAGAAGGAGGCGCGTTGGCTTGCGACCGTTGCGAACAGGGCGCGCAAGGGCAAGCTCCCCGAATCGACCCGGGCATGGAACCATGTCTTGAGAGCGCTAACGACGATATACAAGGACCTTGGGGAATCGTGAGCACTGATAGGCGTGTGATCGGTGCCCATGAGCTCGGCGATTATGCCTACTGTCCGAGAGCGTGGTGGTACGACCACAACCGCAGTATCGAGCATGGAAGTGGTAATCGCGGTTCATCCTACGCCAGGGGGACGGCCTTTCACAACGCGATGATGTCCTCACACATGAGATATCAGAGGGAGTCCTCAGTTCCATATGCGGTGGCGGCAGCGGTAGGCCTACTGGCCCTCGGAGTGATACTTTGGTGGTTCCACTTGTTGCCATCCTTGTAATCGCCCTTTTGCTCTTCGTCATCTGGGCCATCTACCGGGCCGTCAATCCGGGCCATGTGGCTGGGGTCGTGGTTGCGGTGGATTCTCCGGAGGTCGCCCGGTCCTCGGATGGGACGATCGGGCAGGTCTCGCGGATGACCTCGCACCGTTACGGGCTCTCCGGCCGGCCTGACGAGCTCAGACGCTCGCGGGACGGGCGGATAGTTCCGGTGGAGATCAAGTCCTCCAGGCCCCCGTCGGGCGGTGGCTCGTCATATCCATCGCACCTGGTCCAGCTCTACGTATACTGCCTTCTGGTCGAAGAGAAGTACGGCACTCCACCACCCTACGGGCTGTTGATCTACGGGGACGGAGTCGCTCGGGAGGTGCCCTGGACCGGTGAGGCTCGCGCCTCGGTCCTGTCGTGGGTGGAACAGATGCAAAGGCCCTACGATGGGGTCGCGAGTCCATCGCCCGGAAAGTGCCATCGATGCCGTCACAGGGACATTTGCGACCGTGCAGAAACGTAGCCAAGGACGCAAGACCCGTCCCGGTTCAGCACACGGCTTCGCCTTGCCTGGACAGCGCCACCTTCATTAATGACTCCTATACTCCCAATGGCCATGCCAGGCATTGGTGAACTACGTCCGAACAGCAACGCGACCATCGAAGCTACGATCACGGCCATATCCCCAGTTCGACATGTGACTACGTCTCGGGGTCCTTCAGACGTGGCGGACGCCACACTGACCGACGATACGGGGACGGTCACGTTCACATTGTGGGGCGAGGCAACCACCCAGTACCAGGTGGGTCAGAAGGTCAAGATAACTGACGGATGGGTCAAGGAATTCAGGGGAAAGCTCCAGCTCTCCCTCGGTCGGAGCGGCAAGATCGAGATACTCTCTCCCTGATACGAGAACATCGATCTAGCGCTGTCCCAGGCCTGCTACAGAAACCATTAAAACCCGCGCGCCTCGGTCATCACAGGGAACAAAATGACGAATGTAGCTATTGATGCCGCAAAATGCACGGGCGACGCGCACTGCCGGGATGTTTGTCCAGTGAATGTCTTCGAGATACGCTCCAGGACCGATCCCGCATTCGCCTCGGTAGTGGACGACCCTGCCGTGGCCGCAAAGTTCAAGTTCAGGGGCGAGAAGGCCGTTGTCCTCAATGGCTCCGATTGCATAGTCTGCGAAGCGTGCCTGTTCGAGTGCGAAGGCGAGTGCATCACAATAACTGACGACGAGAACAACGTTCGGCACTCCCACTACAAGTAGCACCTTCGAACGATGAGGGAAGAGGACTGGGTTCAACGGGCCCACCTCTTCTGCAAGCAGAAGATCCTTCCGTACGCCTCTGCCTATGACATAGAGGAAGAGATTCCACAGGCTCTGCTGAACGAGATGGCCAAGGAGGGCTTCCTTGGCCTCACTATACCCTTGGAGTACGGCGGTTCTGCCGCCAAGACTCTCACAATAGGTCATGTTCTGGAAGAGATGTCTGCAGCCAGCCTTGCAGTGGCTACAGGCTTGGCCGTGCACCTCTCCGTAGCCTCCGCTCCAATAGCCCGATGGGGGAACGATGCCCAGAAGGCGAGGTTCCTGCCACACATGGCCAAGGGGGAGTGGCTTGGCGCCTTCGCCCTCACGGAGCCTTCAACGGGATCGGACGCCCAGCACATCACGACACGATACACGAAGGACGGTGATGGGTTCAGGATAGATGGGTCGAAGACGTTCATCACGAATGGGGGCATTGCCCAGGTCGTACTCGTCTTCGCCACTCGAGACCCTTCCGCGGGCTCACGCGGGATGAGTTGCTTCCTGGTGGAAAAGGGGACCCATGGATTCTCCGAATCCAGGCACCTCAGCAAGCTCGGGTTGCGCGGATCCAAGACAAGCGAGCTGCTCCTCGATAGCTGTCACGTGGGGAGCGAAGCCCTGCTCGGTCGCGAGGGGGATGGATTCAAAGTCGCCATGACCGCTCTCGAGGGCGGGAGGGTAGGTATCTCTGCCTGTTCGCTCGGGGTTGCACGTGCCGCTCTGGACTGCATGAAGGAGTCCGTAGCCGAGGACTCGGCGGAGTGGATGAAGGTAGCGCTGGCAAGGTCCTACGTTGACGTGGAAGCGGCGCGGGCCTTGATGGAGAGGGCTGCGAACTTGAAGGACCAAGGGCAGGACTACGGTCTGGCCGCTTCCTCGGCGAAACTCTTTGCCTCCCAGGCTGCTTTCCGTGTCGCCTCCAGGGCAATCGACGTGGCCGGGATGGATGGGACCAAACGCGGCGCGGTGGCTGAAAGGCTGTTCCGGGACGCTCGGGTGCTCACGATAGTTGAGGGGACCACAGAGATCCAGGAACTGATATTGGGTCGATCCCTAGCTAGACGGCTGGACCGTTCTTCAGGCACATAACAAGGTCCCTCGCAGGATACTGTCCCAACGCCGATATCCGGTGAGCCTAGCTGATAGACAGCATGTCTTGTAGCGACATGGCTATATACAGGCCACCGCTTTCTGAAGGTCGACTGCTTTTATGACGAAATTTAGCCGAACATTTGGGTCTCGCACCGAGTCAATTGTGAACGTCAAACACCCGAAGATCTGGCTCTTTGCCATCTTGGTTGCTGTGCTGATGGTAGGTCCTACGGCCATCATAGGCGCGCCGAACCTTTTCTCCCATCCAACAACGCACAGAACGGTGAGCACCGCGACCGGCACAACTGTGTCCCGTACCCCGGCTGGTTCGCACGTAGGACCGTCCTCCAGCTACTTCCCGCCCAGGAGTGTCCATCTAGGTACTTGCCCCGCAGCCAACACTGGTCCTGTGAATCCGACATGCTATTACACTGCTGAAGCCGCACCTATGGGGATAGGGGACTTCGGGGTCTCGGGAACCAATTATTACGCTTACAACACCACGGAGTTCCTGGGAGTGTTCGCCTACAACCACCTAGACATCTACAGTGGGACCAATCGTGCCTTCACCGTGCAGTTGAATGTCGTTCTGAACTTCATCGAGGGGGGGATCAACTACTCCTACTGGATCCAAGACGTGGCGTGGCCCACGGACAGTTCCCAGGACCACGTGGCGATGAGCTATGTGGACAACATATGGAACTTCAGCTCCACGTCTCCGGGAACAATGACCGGCCTAAGCGGCAATGGTGTGACGTCCGGGACTGGCTCCAACTGCTACTACTATGACGTAGCTTCGGGCACCGGTTCATCGGACACTCTCAATGCCCCGAACTCATTCGAGTTGCTGGTAGTCTCATCACAAAATGCACAAGGCGAGCCGGTCGTGGATTTCGAGTACAAGGATCCCACGATGGGTGCTTTCTACACGTACGATCCCGTCACGTTCACCGATTTCAAGCACATTAGTCTGGACCGGGGGTTCTTCGTAGACGGGTTCAATATGAACCAGATCGATCTCTTCGAGGACGCCGAACTCGACATCGGGGGCCCCGGAGGCGGGCAGGCTACGGTGACGCAATCTAGCACCCAGGCTACAGAGGAGCTGTATTTTTGGAACGGCCACGACTTCCAGGCCGCCCCGTCAGCATGGAACTTCGGGAGCGACACCGCCGAGGCAACGAGCTCGGATCAATCCATCTTCGGAAACGACGGGTCCGGAACCCCATTGACAGTCCAGCTCAACGGGACCACACGAGATGCGAAGCCAGGGCAAGCCTACACGCTAGCCCAGGTCGGCACTCTCTTCGTTTCAGCTGCAGGAGTCCCTAAGGGTAAGATTGTGGCCCGAGCAATGCCTTGTAATGACGCATATCCCCTCGCATGCACGGATAATTACACGGCGGGGTCAGCGGCGCTCACCCTTGTTCCCGGTACATATCACGTATGGGACAATACCTCCTCCACCAGTTACGACCTCGGGATGTGCACAATCTATGGCGGTGACACCCTTTACGTGAACGTTCCAGGCACATGCGTTACTATCTCCTCAGTTGCAGTGAGCCCCTCTTCTGCCACAGTTGCTACCCAAGGCACCCAGGCATTCACGGCCACCCCAACGTGCAGTAGCACATGCCCGACTGGGGGATTCACCTACACATGGTCGTTGACCAAGGGCACCATGGGCACACTCACAGGCAGCGGCGCATCGACTACCTTCACTGCGGGAACCACTGCAGGGACCGTAGGCCTCTTTGTCAACGCGACATTCAATGGGGTCACGGTTCAAAGCACGTCAACAGTTATCACCATCATCGCCCTAAGCTCTGTGGCTGTGAGCCCATTGACGCCCACAGTATCTGCCAGCGGCACGCAGCCATTCACCGCCACACCAACATGCAGCGGCACTTGCCCGGGGGGTATCACATACACGTGGGCCCTCACGAGCAGCACACTCGGCTCGCTCAGCGGTAGCGGCTCGTCGGTTACCTTCAATGCTGGCACCACGGCAGGTACCGTCGGTATCTACCTCAACGCCACGCTCGGTGGGGTCACTAAGGAAGCCTCCACTATCATCACTGTCACGGGAGCCACCCTGACCTCGGTGGCAGTGAGCCCGCCAACGCCCACAGTTTCTACTAACGGCAATCAGCTGTTCACTGCCACACCAACTTGCAGCAGCACCTGCCCGGGGAGCATCACATACCTTTGGGCTCTCACCACCAGCACGCTGGGTACGCTCACTGGGAGTGGCTCGTCGGTGACGTTCAATGCTGGAACTAACACAGGGACCGTTGGCATCTTTGTCAACGCGACTCTAGGTGCATCTACAGCCGGTGCATCCACTGTGATCACCGTCACAGTGGCCCTGAACTCGGTGTCACTGAGTCCATTGACGCCCGCGGTCGGTACTGGTGGCACACAGGCCTTCACGGCCACTCCAACTTGCAGCAGCACATGCCCCGGGGGCATCGCATACGTGTGGGCGCTTACTAGCAGCACACTGGGTACGCTCACCGGGAGTGGATCCACGGACACCTTCAATGCGGTGACCACTGCGGGAACCGTTGGCATCTACGTCAACGCGACGCTCAGCAGTGTAACTAAGGTGACATCTACGATCATCACTGTCGTTGCACTGAACTCGTTGGTGTTGAGCCCGACAACCCCCACAGTATCCACTGATTCCCCACAACTGTTCACGGCCACACCAACGTGCAGCACCACCTGTCCTGGAAGCATCTCATACGTTTGGGCTCTCACGAGCAGCGCGCTTGGCTCGCTCAGCGGCAGTGGCTCCTCTGTGACCTTCACCGCAGGAGGCACAGCAGGAACCCTTGGCATTTATGTCAACGCCACTCTCGGCGGTGTCACGAAGGTGGCCTCTACTGTCATCACCATCACCTTAGCCGTCACCCTGTCATCGGTTACAGTTACTCCAGGAACGCCCGTAGTATTCACTAATGGGAACCAGCTCATGACAGCCACTCCAACCTGCAGTAGCACTTGCCCCGGGAGCATCACATATGTGTGGACTCTCACCAGCAGCACGCTGGGTACGCTCACTGGGAGTGGCTCGTCGGTGACGTTCAATGCTGGAACTAACACAGGGACCGTTGGCATCTTCGTCAACGCGACTCTCGGTGCAAATACCTTAGTTAGTTCTACCATAATCACTGTCAAGGTGTTGCTGAATTCCGTGGCGATAAGCCCAACGACCCCTGCGGTAGCCACTAATGGCGCTCAGGCCTTCACGGCCATTCCGGCGTGCAGTAGTACCTGCCCCGGGAGCATCACCTACTCGTGGACCCTCACTAGCAGCACACTGGGTACGCTCAGCGGCAGCGGCTCGTCGGTGACGTTCAATGCTGGAACCAACACTGGAACCGTTGGCATTTTCGTCAACGCAACTCTCAGTGGAACTGTTGTTGTGTCATCTACAATAATCACCGTCACGGTGTCCCTGAACTCAGTGGCGCTGAGTCCATTGACCCCCACAATAGTCACTAGCGGCTCACAGGCCTTCACGGCCACTCCGGCGTGCAGCAGCACCTGCCCAGGGGGAGTCACTTATCTGTGGGCCCTTACAAGCGGTACCTTGGGCTCGCTCAGCGGCAGCGGCACCTCGGTGACCTTTACCGCGGGAAGCAAGGGAGGTACCGTTGGTATATACGTCAACGCCACGCTCGGTAGTTTCACCAAGGAAACCTCCACGATCATCACGGTCGTCGCCATAAGTTCAGTGGCGATCAGTCCGATAACACCGACAGTAGCGCCAAGCGGCACACAACCCTTCACGGCCACTCCGGCATGCAGTTCGGCGTGCCCCTCCTCGGGCATCACATACGTCTGGGCCCTCACAAGCTCTGCACTTGGGACGCTCACCGGGAGCGGAACGTCGGTCACCTTCAACGCTGGCATAACGGGAGGTACGGTCGGTATCTACGTCAACGCCACGCTCGGTGGGATCACCAAGGTATCATCTACTGTGATCACGGTCACGGCGTCCGTACTGACCGCAGTGACGGTCAGCCCCGCCACGGCCACAGTGGCGTCTGGAGGCGGACAAGCCTTTACAACAACTACAACATGCAGCAGTACCTGCCCCTCTGGCACCACGTTCGCATGGGCCCTCACTAAGGGCTCAATGGGTACGCTGAGCGGTTCCACAGGTTCCTCAGTGACCTTCACTGCGGGCAGCACTGCGGGGAAGGTCGGACTCTTCGTCAACGCCACGCTCAATGGGGTCACGATCATGAGCTCTGCCGAGATCACCATTTCAGTGACCCTGGCCTCAGTGTCGGTGAGCCCGGCAACGGCCACCGTAGCCACAAGTGGCAAACAAGTCTTCACAGCCACACCGACATGTAATGGTACCTGCCCTTCGGGAACCACATACTCGTGGGCCCTCACGGATGGCGCGATGGGCACAATGAGTGGCACCGGCTCCGCAGTAAACTTTACCGCAGGGAGCACATTGGGGACGGTCGGGCTCTTTGTCAACGCAACGCTCAATAGTGTTACGGTGCGGAGCGCGCCCGTGATCATTACCATCGTGAGCTCAACCGGACCGATCATTTCCGCTTTCACCGCCACTCCAGGGTCCATGGTTATTGGATCTACAGTTCTCCTGGACGTCTTCGCTTACGGGGGCACTGGAACCCTGAAGTACGCATACTCTGGCTTGCCAACGGGTTGTGCATCCTCTAACACCACGTCCCTTTCATGCGTCCCCAGCGAAGTAGGGTCCTTCAACGTCAGGGTCTTTGTAAATGACTCGGCTGGCCACTCCTCAAGCGCCACGGCCACTTTCGTCGTGACCCCGATGACCTACGCTGTAACGATAACCGAGACCGGACTGCCATCAGGTTCCTGGTGGTTTGTGGTGTTCAACGGTTCGGTCAGCACCTCTACTTCCACGACAATAACATTCAACGAGACCAACGGGACCTACCCGTACAATGCCCTCTCTCCTATCACCGTAGGTATGTGGAAGCAGTTCGTGACCTCTCCATCCTCCGGACAGATCACCGTCTCTGGTGGTGCAAAGGACATCGCGATAACATACACTGAGCAATACCTCCTAACCGTGATGGCAAGCCCTGGTGGGGGTGGGACCACGAGCCCGTCCACCGCGTGGCAAGACGCCGGGAGCAGCATTGTGCTGACCGCCACTCCAGCCGCCGGATACTCCTTCTCTTCCTGGACCGGATCTGGACCCGGGGCCTACAGTGGCTCTTCCAACCCATACACACTCACGCTGTCCGGCTCGGACAACGAGACCGCGAATTTGGCCGCATTGCCCAATTCAGTGACATTCACCGAGACGGGTCTTCCATCAGGGGCATCGTGGTATGTCGCGCTCAACGGAGTGATCACTTATTCGAGCACTTCCACCATAGCATTCACGGTCTTCAACGGTGACTACACCTATGCCATCGAGCCTCTGGTATCTGTAGGCACCGGCACGCAGTATGCCGCCTCCTCCTCGGTGGGCAACCTGACGGTGAACGGAAAGGCTGTTTCCCAACCCGTCACATACGCGGCTCAGTATTACCTGACCATCTCAATCTCCCCGGCCAGTACTGGCACCGTGGCCCAGTCTGGTGGCTGGTACGCATCTGGAGCAAAGGTCTCCATACAGGCAGTGGCGGGTGCTGGATTCTTCTTTGCCTCCTGGACAGGTTCAGGCACGTCGAGCTACTCTGGAACCGATAACCCAGTAACCTTGACGATCTCAGGGCCAGTGACAGAGCAGGCCGTCTTCACTCCCGAGAAGTGTTGGATAGCCGGAACGATCACCCCCAGCTCGGCTCATCTCACTATCGACAACACGCCCATTAGCCTCTCCTCGGATGGAGGCTTCAATGACTCGTCGATAGGCAGTGGAGCGCACGAGATAGTGGTGTCTGAGAGCGGATACCAGACCATAGCGTTCAATGTTACTCTGCCCGCCGGGTCTGGGGCAAGCTATGCCCTCACGCTCGTGCAGACACAGAGTAGTTCGACCACTGGGACTCTTGGCAGCATGGGGGGAAATTTCGGCATCCTTCTCCTCATTGTGATCGCGATAATTGCGGCCTTGGTGGGCTTCCTGGTTGGATGGCAAAGGAAGAAGAAGAAGGACGAATCAAGGGAGACAGCGGACGCGGGCTTCGCTGGTAGTGCAGCACCCGCTTGGAATTACTCACAGGGAACTGCGGGAGGAGACATCGGGCCACCCCCCGCCGTGGTCTCCTACTACGCCCCGCCTCCATCGAGTCCTCCAGAGTCCGCTCCGCCCGAGTCCAACCCTGATCCCACCTGGGACGAGTCCGGAGAGACGCAGAACGAGACGGCTCAGGCACCACCTTCAGACCCTCAGGATGCTCCTCCAGCGCTCGAGGAACTGCTCGATCCCCCCGAGCCACAGTAGGGCAAGACTCGAATGTAGATCCGACCGGCCTTCCAGAGATGCCTACGGCTGGTCTTTGACTGCAGGCCGCCGGCGACTCGTTCGGAGTACTGAGGCTCTAGGTGCTGATCACACGCGCCACTCTGAAGTTGCCTTTCTCCACCAGGAGGGAGAAGAGGTTTGTCGAGTGGTTGGTGGACCGCATCTTCACAACGCGGATCCTGCGTTGTATCGTCTCTTCGTTGACCTTCGCCATCATCAGGTGGATGATGCCGTCAGCGAGATAGTCCTCTCCGGAGGTTCCGAATCCGGCATCGCCAGACCTGACCTCGGAAATGAGGATCGTGGTCACGCCCAGCTCTCGCAACCATTCGTAGAACTGGAAAAGGTCGTTTCGCGGGTTCTTGAAGTCCGAGAGAGTCTCCAGCACCGGCAGTGAGTCCAGTATCAAGAGGTCATACCCGTTGGAGGCCTTCAGGTTCTGGGAGTACATCTTGACGATCTCCATCCAGGAGCTGGTCTGGAGTTCCTTGCTCAAGCTCTTCCGTAGAAGGCCAATGTCGACTATTGCAAGCTTGTCTCCGACCGCATCAAGCTTCATGCCCAGTCCCTCCATGTTCCGGACCAGGTTGGCTCGGGATTGTTCCATCGTCACGTAGAGCGACTTGTGGCTATCCTTGCGAGCATTCTCGAAGGCCATATGGTAAGCGAGAGTGCTCTTCATTGTCCCTGATTCTCCAGCCATGAGCACCACGTTCCCAACTGGGATTCCTCCCTCCATCTTGTCATCCAACCCGTCAACGTATGTCTTTACCCTGCGGTTAATCTGAGTGTCGTCCTTTCCCTTCATGGCAAATGCCGACAGAGGCCTCTATCTCATAAACTCTTTGATTCAGCGTTAGTGGGGGGAGAAACGCCATTTGCAATGTCTTGCGCCTCATCTTTCAGCACCTTCGCTCTTGCTGAATTGCCCCGCGCTTCCTCTATCCTGCCCTGTTCCTCGCGCAATCGCGCACGTTCAAGCGGGAGCAACTTCTTGGACTCCTCCCAGGCGTGCTCTAGTTCCTCTCCGGCCCCTTGCAGATTGCCGGTCAGCTCCAGCAATCTGGCACGAACGCTGCGGTAGTAAGTGCCTACGGCAGACAGCCCCTCCAGTTCCTTCAACGCGCCTTGAGGATTGCCAGTTTCACCGTGGACCAATGCCAGCCAAACCCTTGCCTGCTTCGCCTTGTCGATCTCGTTGGCAAGGGTGAAGCGGTCGGTAGCAAGGGACAGGTGCTCCCTCGCCTCCTCCCAGCGTTTCCTCCCGATCTCTATGAGGCCCAGGAGAACGAGAGCATCGCCACCAAAACTGAGGTTGTCGAATTTCTCAGAGAGCTTGAGCGCCTCCAGAGCGGTGGTCTCGGCCTCTGATCCATTTCCTGAGTAACTGAGAGCTCTGGCCAACGTAAGCAGGTGTACGACCGTGTTGACCACATCCCCTATGCGTTTGGACAACTGGGCGGCATCCTGAAAGAGCTTGATTGCAGATTGGAGATTCCCTCTGTGCAGCGCGACGGTCGCCTCGCCATTTATGTGGTAGGCGAGGAATGCGGACAGGTTGTGCTCCCGTGAGAGATTGCGTCCCTCGGTGAACGCCTTCTCTGCCCCATCCAGTTCGCTCTTTCTTATCAGCGACCAGCCAAGGTGGTCCAGTGCCCTGACCCTCCATCCGGGATTTCCCTTTTCCCCGAGCAGCTCCAAGGCATGAATTGCATAGTCCCTCCCGCGTTCAGGATCCCCGTAGCGCATATACAGGTCCGCGCGGATCACCTCCAACGGCGCGAGTATCTCTGGAGACGGTTTCTTCTCCTGCCTCTGGACCTCTGCGAACACCCCCTCGAGGAGAGCCTGTGCTTCATCAGGTCTGTCCACGTCCAAGAGCATGTCCGCCAGGTTGTACCGTATCTTCCAGCTGAGAGGGGGTCCAGGGTCGGTCACCAAGAGCTCCCGCAGGAGCCTTTCCGCATCGCGTGTCGACCCCTGCATCGCCAGTCCCTCGGCCAGCTGTATCGTTTCTTCCGTGTGTAACTGCCACTCAGAAGGATTGGTACCAATAAGGGCAAGCGCCCACCGTGAATAACGCACTATCGCCTCGCCATTCTGTTCTCTGAGCGCCTTCTCGGATGCCCGCCTGATCCACTCGATGCCTTTGGTCGTCTCGCCAGCCAGATAGTATAGCCTGGCCACAGAATCCACATCAGCCGGACGGGCCCGCGCCCACCAGTCCGCCAACTTCTTGGTGGTCGGTCTCATCCTCTCTGCCGGAATCTCATCAATTATGACCTCCTTGATGAAGGGCTGGACGAAAGCCCATCGGCGCCCGTCCTCCTGACGGATCAAATGTCTAGTCGTGGAGAATTGCCTTGACATCGTCTCCCCATTACTCATGCTGATTCCGAAGAGGCCGCAAAGAGGTTCCAGATCAAAGACCACACCTATGATCGCAGCAGCCTCCAGCCAATCACGCTCTTCTTTCGGCAGTCCTGCCAAGCGCTGAGAGATCAGGCGGCGAAGGCTGGAGGGAAGTGGAGGGTGCTCCACTCCCGGTGCACTGGCCGGCTGATGAATGTACCAATGGTCCCCCTGTCGACTGATCCACCCTTGCTCCAAGAGTGCGCGCGTCATCTCAAGGACGAAGAATGGGTTGCCGCTGCTGCGTTCGAAGAAATCCGTCAGCATGTCGGGCTTGTCGGTAGGAGGTACCACCGCAGCCCCGAGGAGACCTTCCACCATCTTCTTCACATCTTCGGAGGAAAATCCCCGCAGGTCTATTCGATGAAGGAGGCCCTCGCGGGAGAAGGTGTCCAGTGCGTCGTTCAGCACTGTGATGCCCGACGAGTCGTCTTCCCACTCTTCAGATCTCGTAGCCCCAACAATCATGATCGGAAGATGCCTGGTGTTCCTGGCCAGGAACTGAATTGCGGTCGCCGATTGAGTGTCCGCAAGGTGCAGGTCGTCCACCATGAGGACCAGGGGTGATACCTTGGCTGCCTCTTCCAACAGGTCGAGATACCGCAGAAGGCGCTGGGAGGGAGAAACCGCGTCCCCTTCCGGGAGCTTGTCAGCGTGGGCCTCGCTCAGAGGGGAAAGCACGTCCCCCTCGGACTCCATGAGCGCGCGCTCGCGCGGCTCCAAGCTATCGGGATTGAAGCAGACGATGACGTGGCCGCCGGTCGACTCAGCCGCCTCCCTGAGGAACTGCAGGAGGCGCAGGACGGATAGGAAGCTGTTCTGGACCACCAGGTACTCAAGGTTCGAGATTGCAACGATCCCTCCACGCGAGAGGTGAAGATGTTCATCCAGTCTCTCTCCCAACGCATCGATGTTTGAAGGAGGAACGCAGTCGTCCCCCTCGGATCTGGAGAGCTGGAGAAGCTTGGCGGATGCATCCAACGAGGGATATCTATGCCGCACGTTCTGTGGTTTCTCCCTGGATATTATTGTGCAGTGGTGAAGCCGGGAGAGAGGCACGAGCTTCTCCCAGAATGTTTTCGTCTTGTCCTCCTCAATCACCAGAAAAGAGCCCAACTGGCCAGTGAGAGCGGTGGAACTTGTGGAAGACGTCTCGCGTAGTGAACGGAACAGTAGTTCGATAGGGAAGAATGGGGTGCCCACCTCCTTCATGGCGTACCCGGACAAGACCTTGAATCCCCGCCGACCGGCCTCGTCTGCCAGCTGGCGAACGAGCCGGGTCTTGCCTATGCCTACTGGACCGGAGACCAGCCAAAAGGACCCTGTCCCCTCCTTTGCCCGCTGAAGTCCTCCCCTGAGCCTCGCGAGCTCGGTATCTCTCCCCACGAAGGGGACTTCGTCTGGGAGCTCCAAGATTGCGCCTCCCGGATTGGGAGGGTTCTTCACCATATAAGCGGAAAGACCTCTGGGTCAGCCGGCCGACGCCTTGAGCGAGGTTAGCTTCAAATACGACAGGGCCGTCCAAGGGCGCCGAAGCGGGGTAGGGTAGTCAGGTAATCCCGACGGGCTCATAACCCGTAGATCCATGGTTCAAATCCATGCCCCGCTATCCCACCGGGTGGTTCCAATACGCACTTTTATATGCCTTTGCGCGTGTCTGTTTGGCGATGAGGACCACCAAGGGAAAACCATCGGTAGGACTCGAGTCTGGCCGAGTACTGGGTCGCCATGGCGCCCTTCTCAAAGATCCCAAGGTCCGTTCATGGTGGGAGGCACGTTCTCTCAGATCTCGCCTCTCTGCTGACACCTATCTGCGTCAATTGGGGTTCCTCCTTGAACGGATTGGTCAGGATTCCAAGAATATTCTCACATTGGCAAAGAAGAACCCTGATCGACTCAGAAACCTGCTAATCAAGGATGCAGCCAAGCTCAAGAGCGCAGGCAAACTCGACTCCTACATCTCCAAGTTTTTCGAAGGCCTCAAGTCGTATCTTAAGTTCAACCGCGTCACCTTTGATGGCTTCCCTTCCCTCAGCCCGATCAAGGGGGCAAGTCTTGCCAGCGAGCGAGTTCCAACACCAGAAGAACTGGGAAGGGTCCTGGAGAGCCTGTCCCTTAGGGGTCGAACGATCGCTCTTTTCATGGCTCATAGCGGGGTCCGACCAGGAGTCTTGGGCGCCTACCAAGCGGAGCGCGGTCTGCGGCTCCGCGACCTTCCCGATCTGAGCATTGGGAAGGAGCCCTCGTTCGCCGAAGTTCCCTTCGTGGTGCGTGTTCCCGCTGATCTGTCAAAGACACGGGCTGCTTACACCACCTTTGGGACCTCACAGCTGGCCTCCACCTTCCTGGCTTATCTCACCGAAAGGCAGTCCAACGGTGAAACGTTCACTTCTGAGTCTCCGGTTGTTGCTTCCAAGCCTGGGCGAGGTGCTGCGCGACGCTCCAGGGAGGAAGCGCGGTTCAAGACTGAGTTCATCACAACGACCAAGCTGATGTTTGAGATACACCATGTTCTGAAGTCGACCGCTCCAGAGGGTGTCCGGTGGCGCCCCTATGTTTTGCGATCCTACTGCAGCACAAGGCTCTTGCTGGCGGAGGGGGCCGGGAAGATGACCAGGGACCTCCGTGAAGCCATTCTCGGTCATGACGGCGGGATCTCAGCCAGGTACAATGTGGGGAAGACCTGGGGAAAGGAACTTCTCAAGGAAGCAAGAGAACAGTACAGCAGGGCCGAGTCCTACCTCTCCACTGCCCCCAACAAGAGCACGGATGAGACCAAGACTGACATGGCCAGGGTGATGTTGATCGGGCTTGGCTACACTGAAGAAGAACTGGAGGACCGTGACTTGCTAAACCCTGAGGTGTTCCAGGAACTTGTCCGCCAGAAAGTGGTTCCAAGGGAAGCCAAGGTGAGCCAGAAACTGGTGGAGGCCTCGGAACTCCCCCACTTCTTGGAGGAAGGGTGGACGGTTGTGACCGCTCTCAACGGCCACCAGGTCGTCCTTAACCCCCCGGGACCATGAGCATCAACTCGCCATCAACAACCGACTTTCGCCAATCCAATACTTGTTCAACCCTCCCATTCATCATCATGCCTTGAATGGCTTCCCGTTTCAAGGAGCAAACGAGCTGTCCACTATCGTTCTGAACGTATTCATATAGGCACTGACGCCTCGTTTTCATGATGTGGGCTCAAGAGATAGTGAATACCCCCGCGACCATCCGGGTACTGCAAGCCTATCGAAGTGAGATTGTGCCAATGGGATGTAGCGTTAACGCTATCAAGGACTCGAATCCGAATCATATCGTGATTGGCCCTGTTCTCCCAGACGGCTCACAGTTCCTTACTGGTTTAGACGCGATGCACGCAAGCGTCCCCGGCGAAGCAACGGTGAGCTTCGGGGGTCCTTCCATCGTCGAATCGAACCCACGATATGACAAGCTTGGCGCACTTCTCCCAGACGGCTCTCGGTTTCTGACGGGCGCGGAAGCGATGCGTGTGGGCACCCTCAATGGAGCAACTGTGAGTTACGGCAATCCCTCCATTGCGGAGATGAACCCGAACCAAGCGGGGCTCGTGACGGCCCTAGCGAGTAGTCCTATGCTCGCGTGGAGCACCGATGCGATACGCGCAGGGATACTCAGCGGAGCCACGGTGAGTTTCGGTGGCCCCTCCGATGTCGAATTGAAACCACGATATGACGGGCTTGGTGTGGTCCTTCCGGACGGCTCTCGGTTCCTGACAGGCGCAGAAGCGATGCGCGTGGGCACGGTCAATGCGGTTCCCCTGAGTCTGTGGGGGTCATCCATCGTGGAGTTTAACCCGGGCCAGGCGGGGCTCGAGACGGCCCTCGCGACTGAAACTCGATTCATCATGGATGCGGAGGCGATGCGCGGGGGAACCATCAACGGGGTCACTATTGGATTCGGTGGTTCCTCCGTCGTGGATTTGAAACCACGATATGACGGGCTTGGTGCGGTCCTTTCGGACGGCTCTCGGTTCCTGACGGGCGCAGAAGCGAGGTATGCAGGTCGCTTTGACGGCACTACGGTAAGTCTCGGTGGCTCCTCCATTGCGCAGTTGAACCCGCGATTTGAGGAACTCGGTTCTGTCTTCCCAGACGATTCACGGTTCAAGTGGGACACCGATGCGGCCCGTGCAACCACTTTCAACACAATCACCGTCAGCTTGACGAACCCTTGCTTCGTGGACCTGAACCCCAACCTATCCACCTTTGCAAGACCCTTGCAGGTCCAGATGGCTGGCCATGAGATTCAGCTATGGAACTCTGGCGCTTCAATTGTTCCCGTTGTTGCGAATAGCATCGAACCAATTGTTCGATACGTCGACCAACCATGGCGTGAGCCCAACGAGCCAAGAGCCCTTGATCTTGAGAGGGAGCTTGATATGGCTCACAAAGAGATCGGGAAGCTTGGGAATGTGATTGGTCGGGTGGCTGAGTGCGGCGGTGTGGCGGTTGTCACGGACATCTTTCGCCGAAAGCACCCAGGCGTTCGCATCCAGGTGCGACACAACACTACCGATACCGGCAAAGAGACTGACGGGACCATCACAAGCTCTAAGGCCGTCTGGGTTATCGAGGTCAGCGCCACCGTTTCACGCAAGGATGTCAGGCGAGTAGCTGCAAGGGTGAGTGCGACGGCCAAGAACCCCCGCCTCGAAGGCAAGATGATAATGGGAGTCGTCGTGGGCGTCTACTTCCGACCGGGGCTAGCTGAGTACGCGGAGGAGTGGGGAGTACGTGTGATCAGCATGCTCCCACCGTCTGATGCGACTGATGATGACACAGTCGACAACTTTGCATCGTGACGGCGAAGTCCTCCTCTCCTTCAACCTCCTCGTAGTATCTCTGGTGGGAGGTGGTTGACTTCCGCGATGAGTCCAGCCAGCTCGTCCCTTCCCCTCCTCGCGGCCAAATCAATATCGACCTCCAGCTTCGAAGTCGAATCAAGGCCCACCATCACGACCGTCAGCTTGAGGAGTCGATCGATGAGATGAAGACTCCTTCTCCGGCAGAGTAGGATACTGATTGCAGGAGTGTTTTGGGATTTGGCAATCGGGCTCGGGTTCTTGTAGGCCTAGAAGTTCAATGGGTTGTCCTTAATCCTCCCGAGCCCTGACGAACTCGACAAGGAAAGCGGCACGATTGACCGGTTCAGGGCTTCCGAATCCTCTGGAGGGACGCGCGCTGCAGGTGGAAGAAGGCCTGGCCGCTGGACAAGTTCGACTGGTAACCGTTACCCCCACGGAAACACCTTAACCACTGATTCTTTCGCTTGTAGACATGAGTACGCTTACCCCGACTGAAAGAAGAAACTTGGAGAAGCTCTTCCGCATGGAAGATGGGTCGATTCTGACCCTTACGACTCACGACCTCTGGAACATTGTCGTTGACGCTACTGGCCTAGATATTGAATCTTCAGAGTACGCAACCACGGGTGTCTCGAAGGCAAAGAGGCTTCGAACCTTCTGGACCATAGAGAATGACTCTACTGTCGGAAAGGTCCTGCAAGCTCTGGTCCAATACGCCACTGAGAAAGACCTGTACGCTTCCGAGCTCAACCCCATCTTGGTATCTTCGTGCCGGGCAGTCGTCAGCCGTCTTCTGTCTCAGACCCCGGGCGAAGTAGGGCTTGGGGCCCCCCCAAACCCCTCGGACAATCCCACAGGACAAGCCGTTTCATCAGAGGCACCTCGCCACCCTCCGCCTCCAGCCATCCCGCCACCGAATGAACCGATGGGGCAGTCCCAGGTAGAACTCGAAATCGCAGTCAATTATCCAGATGGAGAACCAGTTGAAGACGTCATGGTATCCTACACGTCCCCCCCGCCAATCTCGATGGTAGCTCACATGGTTTTTGGCAAGACCGGGGCGAATGGTCAAGTCAAGAAGCTATTCGTCGTCGGAAGCCCTCGCTCTACCAAGGATCTCTTCATCTGTTCCAAGACCGACCGTCGCGATGTCAAGTGGCGCGCAACTCGGGAGGTTGCTTTGCAAGGGTCAACTCGGTTGACAACGAAACACCTGTCGATCACTATCGAGCGAGTAGGATCGGCAATGCCAGAGTTTGAAGTGAAACCCACCGTCTGGACAGCGCTGCAAAAGGAACCCAACGGGAAATATGTGGCAAGCGATCTCAGTGAACTTGTAGACGCACTTCGATGGGGACTTCCAACCGCCTCCTTTTCTCTCATCGGAAAAGTGCTAGACGGTACACTAAGGGTCAAGGGAGCACAATCTTGGTGGAGCCCCGCAATGAATAAGTTAACCTTGGGTCCATTACTAGAGGACCCTATTGTCAAGAATGCCATTGTTGCAGACATGGGTGAGCCGTATTGGGATAGACTGAGGAACGCAGTCCCGGTTCGGAATTTGAGTGTGCACCAGCATTGGTCCCTCTTGACAATGCATGAGGCGTACACTGCTGCAAGAGTAGTTCTTGAGTTGCTTGAAAAATGGTTCACGTAAGCCTGACGGGTCTCACATGAGTCCCCAGAGCATGACAAAGGCGGGGTTGTGTGCCTCCGGAATCTCTGGAGGCACGTGCGAGATACTCTACTAATACCTCTTGTGCGCCACTGACTTGGAGCCCGACTTCGTCTTGGATGTTGAGCTGACGAATCTCCCAGTCTTGGGATCCCGGCTGGGTAGTCTCCGTGGCTTGCTGTGCGTTGCACCATAAGAACGCATCTGAGAACTCTCCGTCCTGCGCACAACGGACCTAGGCCTGGACGAAGTATGTCTCGGTCGGGAGTGAGAGGAGTGTTTCGGGCGCCGAGTCACCTCATCTGAGGCATAGGGAAGGGCCTCATCGTCGAAGTCCCTGTTCGAAGTATTGTAGTCTTCCAAGTCCGAATCGGATGAGGTGTAACACCGATAGGAACTCGGTTCAGAAGGCCGGGAAGCATAGGCAATAAGGCCTCCCACAACGATTGCAATCAAGGCGACCACACCTATCCCCTCTAGTACCGAACTCAAAGTGAGCGAGGCAAAGGGGTCGTAATAGGGTGGAGTCTGAGGAGCGGTCTCAGTGTAGTTCACGTACACTGCAGTGCTAACTCCTTGTTGGTCAACCGCAATCACCTCCAAAGTGTAGTTTCCGACGTCACTCGCCGTGCATGAGAGATAACCTGGGCCATCCTCAGTGCAAGGAGAACCCGGCCAAGTTCCATTGTAATCGTAAGTCAAGTTACCTGCCCCTCCAGATGCATTGGAAAGAACGCTCACGGTTTCCCCATCAACGGCTGGGTTCGGTGTTACTTGGGCAGATAGGTGTGAAGGCCGAGAGACAACTTGGTATTCGGACGAAAGCGAGGTCACTGAGCCGGCGAAGGGGAGAATGGAAGTCATAGGGATTAGCGTAATTGTATCGACATTGATGTCAGCAATGGTCGCGACAGCATTGAGGCCTATGGCCCAGGCGAACTGAAGGTCGGAAAGAGTTGAATTGAATGTAGACCCGGCGGTCAGGCCGCGCGCGCAAGCAGTCATCGATGATGAGATGCTCCCGTCCCAAATCAGTTGCCCTGCTCCTGCCCCACACCCTTGCATGGTGCTGTCTCCCGAAAGTTCGATGGAGGCTACGAAGTCTAGCGAAAAGTCGGCTAGAGTGAACGAGCCAAGGTAAGGGATCTCAAGTTGTAAGCCAAAGCTCCAAACCGTGAGAGGCTGATTCATGCCAAGCGGATTTGGAAGCGGGACAGACACCGACCTCGAGGCCAAAGTGATGTTCAGAAGCGAGTAGGCAGGTTTTTCTAGCACCACCTGACCAGATCGCGTTGTCCCCGCATCAATTGCTCCCCCAGAGAGCTGAAGTTCCGCGCCAAAGGAATATGTTATGCCGAAATCACCCCATGGTGAGGAAACCGGTCCAACTCCGGTGGAGAACCTTTCCCAAGCTGAACTGTCGTTCCAGAATGGGACTTTGGGTGAAGTTGGCGCGGTCGCATTTGCATGCACCATCGCCAGAGAATGTGGTGCGACACCATTCGTGGCTTGTGAGGGAAAAATTGCGATGGCTTGCCCTGGGACGGCGATTAAGAGTGCGGCAAGCACTCCGAAAAGGACCACCTGTTCAATCTGCATCTCCTCTTGTGGCAGACCACCGAAGACGTCAAAGAACATCAGCTTTGAGGTCGGCATCGAAAGAAGCGCGAGGGTCGGCACTGGCAGAGTTTGCCTTCGGATTCCCAAGGGTGGACACGGCCTGAATTGAAGAACCGCAAGACATTTGGGCCCTCACAATCAAGCTAAAGAGCCCGCCAGAAGTCACTTGGAGAAATGGCGACAAACTCCGAGAAGCTCCCTGTCCTGAAAGCAAGGGCCCAAGCGCTCCGAAACCGTGCAGAGTGGCTCCTAACCTCAACAGAGACTTCACCAACGCAAACCAACCCAATACGTGACGCCGCGAACGATGCCATCGCGTCGGAGGCGATTGGTCTTCTCACCGGCAAGCTGTTCGGCCAACGGCGAGTCGGGCGCAAGGTGGGGAGGATGCTCTCAGTCCAGAACCGGCAAGCCAAGAGGCAGGCCCAAAGGAGCCAGTGCCGGTCGACAGCTCTTGCAATGTTGAACGAGTTGGACGGCCTCCTTGAGACTATCAGCGATGGAATGGCTCCCCGAACCATGTCTAGCCTGCGGACCTCGGTCAGGCAAGCTCGCTCCTTGAAGGGGGGCGCCCCGATGCTCAGGAGTTGCATTGCAGTGGCCTCCCGGATCGAATCACTGGAACCGCCTCGACCGAAGGCCACGTCCCCGGGTCCCGGGATCGACTACGTGCGGCTCAAGGGCTTGGAGCAGGCACTCCGGGAACTGATCCAAGGCAGACTGGGCCGAATGGCACCGAACTGGTGGGAAAGCAGGATACCGGCCGAAGTGAGGACCAACGCCGAGCGCAGGGTGCAGGTACGCGACAGGAAATGGCCTTGGCATGACGCCAACTCAAGCGCCCTGATCGACTACTTGGATTTCTCCGATTACGCCAAGGTGATAATCGACCCTTCCAACTGGAACGAGGTCTTTCGTCCAGTTTTCGGGGACGGCCAGGTGGTTCGAGTCAAGTTGCTGGAACTCGAGCCCATCAGGAACGATGTTGCCCATTCCCGTGACCTTTCCACGCTGAACCGGGAGAAGCTACGCATCTATTCGGGCGAGCTGCTCAAACTTGTTGGGCGGTAGGTAAGCCACTACGGAGACGCCTTCCTCGACCGTTTCAGTGGCGTCCGGATTTTCAAGGGGCCCGCGCAATCCTACGGCAGGGAGAACCATCCAAGAGGAGTGCATATTCGATAGGCTAGGGGAGCGACCCCAAGGGAGCGTAGGGGTGAGAGCCTTCCTATTCGGTGATCAAGGTTTGCCGAGTATTACGAGTAATCACTTGAGTAACAGGCTTTGTGGCAATCTTGTGCCGCCTTGCTGACGGCGGCAACAATCTGAGGGGCACCGGTAACGTCTTCAGGATCGTACTCTGAACCCTGAAAAACCCGTTGGCAGCTCTCTGGCAGTTCGCTTTCAACCAAGTGATAGATTCTTCACTGTTCAGGTAAGTAAGAAGTTCCTCGAGGTCCACACCCTCCTTCGGCACGATATAGTAGACAGTGTGCCGGGGCACTACCTTTCCTTCCCTGTCGGCCCAGAAGTGAGGGCTGGAGGTGATGTCTTTGCATAGTATCTTTGGGCGTAAGATGTCCCGTAAAGGAGCATTGTCATGGAAACGATACCACTCCCTGCCACCAAGGGTTACGCATGTTCTCTCCTTCAGATGGCGTGCGATATCAGGGCGAGATAGGAAGGTAAGGAGAGGCCCCATCTTTCCCTCAGTCAGAAGGTTCCCATCAAGGTCGTAAGGGATAAGCATCACATTGGAAGTGTGGATCTCTGACGGTCCATAGGGTCCTAACTGCCTGCCCGCAAGTGTCGGGTATGCAAAGTCCTTTAGGAGCGCTGGCAGGGTAGATTCAGGGTGAACGTACATTGCGTCCGCCCCAGTGGCGATCCCGCAAGAGACGCGCAAACATAGGTCCTCTAGAGTGAACTCAGAAGTCACAAGGGTCGGGGTTTCGTTTATGGCGGGATTCCACGAGGAGCCGTCTATGGGGAGGCGGACTCTCACCGTCTTCCCGTCGCGCGTCTTCACCAATGTCGTGTGGCTGCGTGATGGCACCTGGTTGGTAAGGGTGGTGATGGTGGGATAAGTCACTAGTCGAGGGAAGGTGTCCTCGGAGACATGGTCCACCTCCTCGACCATGTAATTCCCGAGCATACGTCTCAATGGTGCCGCTGAGTGGACGTACTCGAACTTCTCCGGCGTAATCAGGCTGAGCCGACCGTTGGGCGCAAGGAGCTTGAGGGATCGCTCAAAGAAAAGGAGGTAGAGGTCAAATCGCTCTACCGCCGTCGCATAGCCTGCGCGGTAGCGTCTCCGTTCATCCTCGGATAACCCGGTTATCGGGACATATGGCGGGTTGCCAACGACAAAATCGACTTGCTGCAGAGGATGCAACAAGAAGTCAGCCAGGAGCAATTTGACCTCCTTAGCTCCGCGCAACCTTTCCTTGGATTCGTCGACCAGTGTGGGGTTGGTCTCCACACCGGTGATCTTCGGTGGGGCAAGGCCGTGGGCCCTGCAGTACTTGAGGACTCCCTCGATAAAGGCTCCCTCGCCGCAACCAGGATCTAACAGGGTGTCGGTAGGAACCGGCTTCCTAGCTTCGAAGAGCTTGGAGACCATCAGGTCTACGATCTTTGGCGGGGTGGGGACGTGACCCTTCACGACCCCGAAATTCCCTCGAGTAATATAAAGCTTCTTAAGTATCGAGCTGCGAATGCACAGTGCCTTACTTTGAGGACCCGTAGAGTTGTTTGTAATCGTCGGCGATTCGCTGGATGAACCTGCGATATTCCTTGTCCACGTCTATGCCATAGGGATTGTCCCTGACAACCCTTGCCTTGTTGACATTGTCATAGAAGACGGGCACTACGAGGAACGCATCGTATCCTTCAACATTCCGATTGTCGGGGGAACGGCGCTTGACCACGGTCGAGAGAAGGACGTGGAAGGAGTTTACAATGTGACTCGGTTGGTTGAGACTTACGAATTCCTTGAAGTCGCTCCACAAGCGTGGATCGTGTTTCTTCATCCTGGAAACGACTTTGCGTTCGAACTTAGCAGGGTCGCTCTTGAAGAGCTTCTTGACACCGTCAGGAACGTTGAGTACCTTAGGAGCCGTTCCCACCATCACCGTGGCACCAACAATCACGTTTGGCGACTTTGCGGCCTCCTGAGCAAGGTTGTTGAGATCATCGTGACGAGCCGAGAGATTCCGGTGAGCAGTCATAATCGACTTGTGCTCGACAACCATTCGAATCTTGTTCAGGTCCGGGTCCACCTTTCGGAAGGCCGCTGCCCCGCGCCAAGCCTCCTTTGCAGGAGGAGTATCCCCAGGAGAGATAGCACCTGCAATGGGCTCTGCCACCACAAGATCCGTGTTTCGCTTACGCCCCCATGGGTTTTTCCTGTTTCGCCAGTACCCGACAAGAAGGCTGTCCAAATCATCTTTTAGAACCTCACACGTCACTCGCAAATCCTGAACAATGCCATCACTGATGATGTCGGAGTGTGTGTTGACCCTATGGTTGTGGTAGCCGATTTGGTTTACCCTCTTGGCATGCTGATCAAACGGGGTCTCGAGATGCTTCACTGGACGGGCAAGAGCGCTTACTGTATATGGGTTCTCTTGGGGTCATTTGGAGATTGATATGTGACTCGGAAAACCTGACAAGGGCGTTCAGCGCGTCGAGACCATTGCCTTCTTCCGTGCCATGAACGAGGACCCCGCCGCCGGGGACCCGGGAGCAGGTAGACCACGGTGTCCCGGACCTGGAAGTGGACTGGATGGTGGAGGAAGCAGAATGGGTGGGGGGGTCCTGCCTGGGTCAGAGGCGTGAGAGAGTTGCCCCCTCCCCTTGGTTTCGCCGCCCCCCTCGCGGCTTGACTTGTTGCCTTGATATGGCTCAACCGCTCGGTCGACGACCAATGGGCGGGTGAGCCATCAAGGTATTTTGTGAGCCATCAGTAGTGTCTTCTTTTGGCTTATTCGCAGGCCTAGCTCTCGCAACAAACTGGGATAGTGTTTCTCCATCCCGTCTTGACACCGCATATCTGTCCAACAAGCGGAGGAGTTCCATAATCGAAATGGTCTTCGTATGCTCAATCATGATCCTTAGAACAGCCCGGGCCACTGGAAGGGCCTCTCTTCCACTAGGGGTGCCAGGATCCGCCTTTCCATGGAGAATGTCACTTCTGCGATTGTATGCTCCCTTGAGGAGTGAATAGTACTTCTCCCGCTCTTCAGGTGTCCTTCCGAGAACGATTGCACCTCGAGAGGCAAAGCGAAAGCTCAGCTCCTGGTTAGTGTCACGCATAAGGGCTGTTTCCATCATCACCACACTATCGATCAGCTTGTCTCGGTCTAGATCTCTTCGATATGCATCGGTCAGCCTCCTTGCTGCCAAGTCTATCCATTCTGAGCTGACGCCACTCGGATGAGCAAGGTATGCTCTCACAAAATCAGCAGCTTCTCCCAGGTCTTTTGGGGATAATGAATATGTTTGGTCGATAGGACTCCAAGCGAATGCTGATGGAAACCATGGGTTCTCAGTGCCCGAAGTAAAGGTTCCATATGGGACCGTGTTGTGCCCTACCGTTGCGTAGTCGAATTGACCATCCTTGAAGATTCGCAGTGCCCTAACAACTCCTTCAATGGCATTCGCTGCGTTGGCACCACTTGAATGGCCTGGCCTTGGTTCGACTACGTCGCATTCGATAACCCAATCAGTTTGCATGAACTGGAGAAGGGGTGGCAAGTATCGGTAAGGCAACCCTAAAATCGACCTTCTCATAGAGATATCGTCTGTTTCATCTTCACTAACTGGCCGTACCCTCAACGCCGGCAAGATGTTAATTGGTTCGCTCGGGGAGGCGACGAATCCGATGAGGGGAGCAACATAATGATTTAGCTCTCCCTTTGTGGTAAGTGCCTGTTCAAGACAAGATGCTTGCACAAGGCTCCAACTGCCTATCTCAGAAGGTCTCAGCAACCGTTGAAGGGCTTTGCTCAGCGTGATCAATGCGTAATGCTCAGTTACAGGTCGTGGAGTATTCCCCGCGGCTTTGAACAGGTCTCGGTGACCCGAAGATTCGATGGACTCAATAATCTGAATTAACTCCTTTACGCTCGGCCATGTCCCAACTGTGGCCCAGTTTCTTTCGAGTGGGGCAAGAGTTCTTGCCTCTCTTCTGCTCTCCCTGACAATCCAACTACTCTTCTTGTTCCCGGAAACTGTGGCTTCGGCACTCATGCCAACGGCATCTTGAGGCTGTGTGTCAGCTGAGACAATACGATGAAAATGTACCTCCTCGGTTTCAATCTTCCCTGAATCACCGGGAAGCAGCTTCAGCTTCTCTTGGCATTCAAGAGTGGCCACTTCGATCAGTTTCGCAAGTTCCAACGTAGTTGTCATATCTAGAACCATTATGCAATCGGTCCCATTAATCGTATTGGCCGACTAGTCCCCAACATGTTATTCGATTCATGAACCCTCTCGCATGGTCCTTGACAGGAACAGGGGGTCCATTCTCGGTCAATATCCAAATTCGTGCTGGGCTAAGCTTCTATTCGTTGAGGTGTGTTCATGAGGATACGATCTACGTGGTTACCGACGAAATCACGCAGATGTCATATCTGGAAAGCACTTTTTCGAATCCCGCCGAATCCGCCCCTAGTCCCTAACGTACATTTATCATGCGGCACCGAATGGTGGGGGCATGACCAATCCCTCCAAGCTCCCTTCCAGTTCTCCAAACGCCGGCGAGCCCGAGCACGGTGTTATGAATGATGAACTTTCACCAGAGAAGCTCGAAGTCATTACGTGGTACAAGACCGTCCTTGCGAAGTATAGGGAAGCAGTCAACCGCGAGGGGTTAACGGAGGGGTTTCAGATCTCTTCAGATTTCCGGGCCCCGTTCCAGGTCAGTGTTATCTGGGTGACCGACCCGGAATTTCAAATCGTGATTCAGAGCAGGTTTCCTGAAATGAGTGATATGGATTTCAGGATTAGAGGGCCAGAACCCATCAGTAAGCTGCTTGAGATGGTTCAGAAGGAACTGGATGAATCTAAGTGGGATCGGCCTCGGTCATTAGAATCCGGTGGGGCACCGAATTCTACACCCAGGTCCCTTGTTCGTGAAAGCCTCAATACAGACTTGATGATTGCAATAGACTGCATACGATCGGAACTCTTGAGCCCAGGGAGGCCCAAGGACAACCTGTGGAAGGGGTACAGGGTAGAGGCCAATTGTTGGTTGTCACTCATCAGTGGAAACATCGTCAAGACTGACCCGGCAACCTTTGTTGAACACGTAATTCGGGGTCTAAGACAACCATCCAAGAGTCCACAAGTCTCTCCACCAAAACCCAGAATCATGGAAGAACCAAAGTTAGCAACTGCCTCAATGACCTACTTCTTTCCTCCAATCCACGAGGGGAAGGTTCCACAGCCCGCGACAATGAGGGAGCGATTCACACAGACATTTGGCCAATTCGACCACAAGCTTGTAGTCAGCCAGGATATTGCCGGAGCGCAACTTAAGATCTATAGGGATGGACGAGTCATAGTCGTAGGACTCTCTCCGAGCAAGAGTGTCGGGATTCTGAATGTCTTGTTCGCACTTGCCAGAATGAGTGGGCTCAGATCAAGAGCTGTCGCTGAGAGCGAAATCTCAGCTGGGGAGTTTAACGTCTTGGCTGGCTACCTCACGAGCTGGGAAGTGGGACCGGGTCAGCATAGGGCAGACATGGCGGTAGGACCTTTCTACTCTCCACTGGACACGCCGTCGAATTTACAAAATGTTTGGAGAGGTCGACCGCGCCCCATCGAGGTTCCCGGGGGTGTGCTTCAGATACTGGCTGGCAGTGCTGCGGAGGTAAGCAAGGATCAGAGCACCTCGGAAGACCTGCAATTTTGGAATTTGGCCGAGACCTACTTCGAGAGTAAGGAGTACTCACAATCATTCATCATGTCGTGGATTGTGGTCGAACGCAACCTGAACAAACAATGGTCTGATCTCTTAACCGATAAGGGAGTATCTGGGAAACTTCACACAAGCTTGATTGAACAGGTTTGGCGAACCGATCCAATAATCGATATCTTGGCTCAGGAAGGCAAGTTGACCGATGAGGAACCCAAGCTATTGAAGGAACTGGTCAAGAAGAGGAACCGTCTCGTACATGGTGGGGAAACCGTAGAGCGCACAGTCGCAGCGAAGTCTTTGACCTTTGCTCGGAAAGTAGTGGTGGTTGAAGTCTCCAAGACGATGTCCCGTTCAGAACCCGGCCCTCAGCTCCCCTCCTCTCCCGCTGTCTCGCCGCCGAAGACCCCCGGCTGACCAAACCCTTTGGCTCGCCATCCATCATGTGACCGAGACTCAGGTGAAGCATGGCGTTCTGGACGTGGAGAGCATGGATTGGGAGAACATGGTGGAAGTGCTGAGGGGTGTTCCTCCGATGGAACTGGTGGGCGCTGACTAGAAGGGCGAGGAGGCGCAGAGGGAAGCAGCCACCCTCCCGGGGTCGGACGAGGGGGTGAGTGTCTGAGGGCTGTCGCTCGCTCCCTCAAAAGCACGTAAGGAGGCTCTCGCTCCGCTCGTCCCGCTTCGCGGAGACCGCCTCCATATCGGCCTTTCGAGAGCTCGCTTCCGGGTCCGGCCCAGTGTGCGGGTCCCTCCCAGCGCTCCTCGCAGGCCAGTGTCAGTCTGACTGGCCGCTCGGAACGCTGGGCCCCTCCCGCAGGGCAGGGTGCCATTCATGCATCGCGCACTTGGATTCGCTTTCCCCGCTCTGCTGCATCTGATACCCGCCATTAGCCGTATCGAACACATCCTTGTCTGGTGACCTTGCCAGAATGCCTTGCAAGTAGCCTTGCCGGGGGACACATAGGTGTTTAGAATGGCTCTGGCAAGGCTAGCGAGATAGGTTGAAATCTCGAACAGATTCACAGACCAATCGAAGAAACTATTCGGGCGAGTCAACGTCATCAATCAGCTCTTCCCATTTAAGACGAACCAGTTTGCAGAGCAGAAACCGGTCCTGTGGCAACTGCGACCCTGCCCTGTTCCAATCTTGGTTGCCAATGAGAATACTCGTGCTAGCGATCTGACCTATTTGCATCAACTCGGTCATCAGTAGCTCGAGAGCTGAGGATTTCTCGTCCCTAACTGGGCAAACCGGAACTTCTACCTGGACTGCACGGACTGCTCGAGGAAGGTCATTGTGTTCGCGAACTTGGAAGTGAATGAGGCCAGTATCGGCTCGCCGCCTTGGGCCTCGAGGACCTTGCTCGCGAAGTAGGTGAGCAAGTCCTTCCCCTTCAGCACATCGCCCACCCTCAAATCCTCGTTCCAGTTGAGTACTTGGGTCTTGAACCTTCCCGGCTCCCTATTCAGAGGCACCTCGTAAGTTCGATAAACTGTCTCTGCCAGTTGGTCCGGTGGGTGACTCCTTATGTGCAACATCGAGGACGGGGTCAGCATGACGCCTATCCAGTCTCCCCGCTCGAACCAGTCCCCCGCCTCATCCACTGCCGGACCGATGAGTATGTTTCCCTTGTGGTAGTACTCTCCGCAGGAGATGGCTCCCCTCAGGAAGACACCCCGTTCCAAGGCCGATAAGAACGGCGGAATCAGGTGGTTGCCGATGATGCCCAGCAGTGGTGCCTTCTCCCTTTCTTCGACGGTTACTACTATGGTGTCAGAGAACGCCTGCGAGAGGAATTGTAGATTCTCCAATCTCTTGCCAATCTGGTGCTGGAGCTTACTGGCCTCCGCGAACTCGTCCAGGAACGTGGTCACTATCTCCTTCCAATCGGATACATAGTCCTTCGGTTCCCGCCTGGAGCAGACGCCTTTTGTTCCAACCGCATCGAGCATGATCACAGATCCCTTGCTCATTACGACGCTCTCCTTTTCCTTCATGGCGAACAAAGGTCAATGTGGCTAGGGGATATAAATGTCGATGCAACAAGACGCAAGATTCATGGAGCATGCAGCAGACTACCCTATGCGGGAAAACGGCAATCAAGATACTGCCTTCCAAGTGCGATTCAACAGAGGAAGATCAAGGGAGATGCGATGCTCCGAACACATCCCCGCCAGATCACCTTCCAGATTCACTTCCAGATTACTTGTCAGATTGCTTTCCAGGTGACACACCCATGTATAGAATGGATCTGGCTAGAAGGGCAATCTGGCAGGGAACCTGGCTAGAATGTGCAGCAACCCTAGCCAAGATTAGGGGAGCCCAAACCACACGGGAGCATGCCAAGGGGGTCTCTTGTCGCTGTCCGTTGAGTTGTCCCAACGCGAAACTGATGGGGATTTACCCTGCTTCAGACTCATGAACTCTCGACGGCTAAGTCGGTTGTCGAGAACAGCACCTTGGCGCGTCAAGGGGGAGGCCTGGAAACTCCAAGAACCCGGGAATGGGCCAAATTGCTGGGATTGATGCTTGATGGCTATGAAGTCACACCGGGCCGTCACCGTGAAAGAATTTGATGATATTTGAACCACCCGGTGGTGCCAATCCATGCCCCGCTATCGTGAACGGATTTGAATAGTGGGACTGGTCAAATCCCCGCAGCTCACCACATTGTTGCAATATCATTGCCGCAGCAGATAATGGTAAATACCATTGTAGCAATGGTAGTAGTAATGGCAGAGAATCCACTGACTAGTATCCCAGTTCACACCGACATCCTTCGACGCCTCCAGAGCTACAAGACGGGTGGGAAGACCTGGGACCAGTTCCTCGCAGAACTGTTGGAAGACTATGACCCCCCTGAGTGGTTGGCAGAGGTTGAGCGAAGGCGCGGGCGTGGGAAGTATGTCGCCCAGGAGGAGATAGAGCATCTCCATCTTGAGCAGTCGCACAAAGGTAGGTGAAGGGTGCCAGCCCGATACCGTTTCCACGAGGACGCGAAGTCGGAGTTCTTCGCTCTTCCTGCAAAGGTTCGTGAAGAGTTCCTGTACGCCTTGCACGGTCTTCTCTTCCAAGCGTTCAGACCTGGTCCCGGCTACACTGTCAAAGAACTTCGGGATCACCCGGGTCTTTGGCGTCTTCGCTTGGAATCCTTTCCAAGGGCCAGAGCCTACTACGAAGTGGATGGTGACGTGCTTACCGTCTATGGATTCGGACCAAGACCGCACTTCTACGAGAAGCTCCGGCAGACTCATCGCCTCTCCCGCTAACCTGGACTTGAACACCCGGGGTGTTTACATCCATGCCCCGCTATAGTTCGCAGGGTTCGCACCCTCCGGTTGCATCAGTGGGTGCGTCAGGTCTCTTTCCATGGCGCCTTGTCAATATCTGCGTTGGGAGGAGGGGCAGCACTGGCATGCTCTTCGGTCTTGGGAGGTCTATTCGACCGTGGCTTCCTGCGCATCAGGACCAAAGCAACAGCAACTACAACCACCACCGCGACGATTACAACAATGACAATGTACCAGAGGTTACTGGATAACCCCAGGAATCCGGTAGTCGGTGAGGGCAGGCTTGCCTTGATGGTTATCGTGACAGGCGAACTCTGAAGGGTTTTCCCATTCAGGGTTGCATTCACGAAGATAGCTACCGTTTCTGTCTTGCTCCCTGCGGTGAAGGTCACTGAGTTGCCAGTGAATGCATTGAGGGTACCTGCCGAGGGGTTGGTAATGGTCCACTTGTAGGTCGTACCCGCGGGACACGTCCCCGAACATACGGGAGTCGCGGTGAAGGCAGGGGTTGTGCCATTTGTATCCACTGTTAGTGATGTGGGCGCAACTGTCACTGAGGTCAGGGTCGGGGGTATGGCCGAGGTGATGGTGATAGGAACAGGATTGCCTTGCTTGGTGACACTATTCAGTGTCGCATTGACGAAGAGACTCACGGTCCCAGCAGTGTTCCCTGCAGTGAAGATCACGGGGTTGCCCGCCGATGAGTTGATCGTGCCCAAGAGGGAATTCGTCAGTGTCCAAGCGTAGACTATCCCGACAGGACACGCAGAGGAGCAAGTAGGAGTAGCCGTGATTGGAGAAGTCATTCCCCCGGTCCCGAGAGTATCCTCATCGGGGGACACAGCTACTGAGACCAGAGTCGGTTGTCCTTGAGAAGATATGGATATGATCGCAGGCGAGCTCTGCTTGGTGGTCCCGTTCAACGTAGCGTTGACGAAGAGCCCAACGATCCCAGCCGTACTGCCAGCAGTGAAGGTCACCGAACTGCCGGTGACGGCATTGAGCGTGCCCATCGCGCCGTTAGTTAGCGTCCAATCGTAAGTGGGCGCAGATGGACAGGCAAAGGTGCATGTTGAAGTGGCTGTGAAAGTCTGTGTGCCGGAGGCGGTCAGGGAAATTGAGGTGGGGGTCACGGCCACGGAAACTAACGTGTTTGACACGATTCCGGTCGAGATTATGGAGATCGTCCCCTGGTTGAAGTCGGCGACATAGATACAGCCATTTGACATATCGTAAGCCGCGTGGTTCGGGTCAGAACCTACCGTTACCGATGAGATTACTGTATCATTGGTGTCCGATATCACACTCATGTTCCCCGACACGTAGTTGGCAACAAATGCGTCGCCATTGCTGCTGTCATACGCCATACCCTCGGGATAGTATCCCACGCTGATGTTCGTAGCTACATCGTTCGTTGCATCATTGATTACGCTCACTCTATTCAGCAAGAGGTTGGAAACGAAGACCTCGCTCTTGCCACTGTCGTATGCCATACCATCGGGATAGGATCCCATGGGGATGTTCGCAACCACACGGTTAGTACTGTCATCGATCACACTCACGTTGAGAGAGTTATAATTGGCAACGAAGATCTCGCCTTTGCCGCTGTCATAGGCCAATTCCTCAGGGTCTAACCCCACAGTGATATTCGCAACTACGCGGTCCGTCTTGTCGTCAATGGCACTTACGATGCCATAGTAGGCCCCTGGTGCATTTTCGTTCGCGACATAGACCATGCCATTCCCACTATCGTAGGCTACACCATAGGGATCGTACCTCATGGGAATCGTATTCACAATAGTGTTCGTACTGTCACTGATGACGCTTACGTTGTCATTGTCATAGTTAGCAACGAAGACCTCGCCCTTGCCGCTATCATACGCTATGCCATCTGGGTATTTTCCCACATTGATATTCGCAACCACAGTGTTCGTCCCGCAGTTGATAACTTTCACACTGTCTGATAACTGGCTGATGACGAAGATCTCACCCCTGCCGCTGTCGTAGGTTATCGCAAGCAGATGCGGACCTACGGGGATGATCAGAATCTGGGTGTTGGTAGCGCCGTTGATGACGCTCACACTGTTGGAGCCATAGTTGACAGCGAAGATCTCTCCCTTTCCATTATCAAATGTCACACCTTCTGGTTCGAGACCGACCGTGATCGTCTTGGCTACCGTGTTCGACCCATCATTGATCACACTGACGCTACCAGTACCACCCTCGTTGGCTACGAACAGCTCGCCATTACTACTATCGTAGGCCGCACCATAGGGAGATTCTCCAACGTTGATGTTTGCAATCACAGTGTTATTCCCGTCACTGATTACGCTCACGTTTTCACTGTCCTGGTTGGTAACGAAGATCTCGCCCTTGCCACTGTCATAGGCCACACCATCCGGCTGGGATCCTACGTTGACGCTTGCAACTGCAACATTCGTCCCGGCATCGATTACGGTCACGTTATCATAGCGAGAGTCAGCAACAAACACTTCGTTCTTCGCACTATCAAACGCCAGGCCCTCTGGCCATATCCCCACGTTGATGCTCGCGACCACAGTGTTCGTCCCATCACTGACAACGCTTACGTTGTCCGACCAGTAGTTGGCAACGAAGACCTCGCCCTTGCTGCTGTCACAAGCCACACCAAAGGGTTGGGTTCCGACACCGATGGTCGCAACCACGGTGTTCGTCGCGTCATTGATTACGCTCACGTTGTTCGAGAAGTAGTTGGCAACGAAGACCTCCCCCTTCCCACTGTCATACGCTACACCGTAGGGGTTCCCCCCTACTGGGACGGTCGCAACTACCTTGTCAGTCGCATCATTGATGACGCTCACGCTGTCCGAAGCAAAGTTGGAGACAAAGACCTCATTCTTGCCGTTGTCGTAGGCCGCGTAATCAGGCTCTGATACGCTACAGTCCGCTGGATAGGCATTGCCCGGAATCAAGGCGTTGGTACATAGGTCGAGAGTGTATGCTACTTGAGGCACTGCAAAGGGCGCATGTAAACTTGTCCCAGGTGAACGGCCTACCAAAGTATCCGTTTTCGCATCTTGTCGCGCGGACACATTCGCGGAGTGAGAATCAAGCGCGTGCACGACCGGGACGATGACGACCAGCAGAATGCCCAACACCAGTGCTTGCTTCAACAGATGCAATTTATTGTCCTTCGTTGGAACCATGCTTCCGCGGAAAGCCACGGGATATTTCCACGTTCCGGTTGTGCTCCTGGGAAGGCAGCAGGAACCCCGGCCTGATGGAGGTTTCAAACAGTCTGACTTGGAACCTGAATTCCTGGGACGCTCGAAATGGTCTCACTCTCGTACTACTCACGACTGCTGCAAAGGAGGTTAGAGAAACCGCTAACGTCACTAGTGGCAAGGATATCCCGCTTTGCCACTAGGACTTAAATAGGCCGCTGAGAGTAGCATGCGACATGTTGTCCGCTACTGTCGACTTTGCGAAAGCGCCCGCCAATCATCCAGCCAAATCGTTCATGCCGGGCAGGTACGTTCTTCGGTCCGTCCTGGCGACCGTCATCGTCGTGGTCATGGTCGCATCCTCCCTCGGCGGTGCGCATGCCTCTCCGGCCGCGGCAAGGCCACACGGGGGCTCCAGCTCGTTTGGTGTGGTTTACATTTGGTCCAACGGGACCATCAGCAACCCGTCCGCCCCCATCAGCGTGTCAGGATCTACATACACGCTAACTGGGGAACTGAACGGCTCGCTGGTCGTAATGGCTAGCGAAGTGACCATAAACGGAGCATACAACCTCGTTAACTACACGGTGGGGGAGGCCGGTGGGGACGGGGCCGCGGTGTCGATCAACTCCACAGACGATGTCAGCGTTTACGCCTTCCTGTCGGTGAACGACTCTGTGGGGATAATGGCCTGGAATACCACCAACGTGGACATCGAGGACAACCAGGTCACAGGCTCGACGGCGGGGATCCTCGTGAACGATTCGGAGGACCCCTTCATCGCCGGGAACAACGAGTCGATGTCCCCGAACTACGGGATTGAGCTCAACTACACGGATTATTCAGGTGTATTTGACAACCTCGTGAACGGGAGCAAGATCGGACTCTACATCGACAACTCCAGCTACCCCGATATCGAATGGAACTCGGCCAACCACACGGTCGATTCTATCGAGATCTACTCCTCATCGGGCGCTTATATCGAGAACAATGAGATGGAGAATGACTCGGGTTATGGCTTGTATGCCTATTCCTCCCCCTACGTGACCGTGATCAATAACTGGGCGAACACGAGCGGGGACGGGCTCGAGGCAGATAATAGCCATGGTATTCAGTTTGAGAACAACTACGTGTGGTTCAGTATGGATGGTGTTGGTGTTTATGAAGACCAGCAGGCCCAGCTCATTGGGAACTCTGTGGAGTTCACATACTACCCCATCTGGAGCGAGTATTCAAGCCAGGTCACGTTCGCTGACAACAATGCAGCGTTCTCGACCGGTTACGCGTATTATGGTTACGAGGACCAGAACGTCCAGGTGACCGGTAACGACCTCGCGTCGCCACAGTATTACGCGGCCTACACAGAGAGCGAATTCAACGTGACCTTCGCAAACAACAACATGTCGAACGCGCTCGATTATGGAGTGTATGTGTATGAGTCAGGGGACGTGACAATCTCGGGGAACAACATCTCCGACACTCCCACTGCTATCTACCTAGAGGACCCCTACGGTTCGCTCTGGATCACCGGCAACAACCTGTCGAGCACGACCTACGGGGTCTACACCGAAGACGAGAACTACGGGTCGATGACGGTCTCGGACAACATCATCGTGAACTCCGAGTATGGCGTCTACGTAGGGGACCAGTACGGTGACACCAATATCCTCGGGAACAACATGCAGGACGATGAGTACGGGGCCTACGTCTATGATGGGTATGCCCCGGTGGTCATCCAGAGCAACGACATCGCCAACAGCTCAAGCATAGGGGTTTACCTGGAGGACATCTACGCCGACGCCACGGTGAGCAACAACAACCTCTCCAACGCACAGGACACGGCGCTGGAAACAGACGGCGTCTACAGTCCCCTCAAAGTATCCAATAACGTCGTCGAGAACTCCTCCGATTACGGGCTGTACCTGGAGAATGATGGGGGTCTCGAAACGGTCATTGGCAACGACGTCCGGTATTCCCAGGATTATGCCATCTACGACTATGACAACGGTGGCGGGATGCTCATCTCTGGGAACAACGCCAGCGGCTCATATGTGGCCCTGTACGTCCAGGCCACGAGCTTCGATGACAACGAGGTCACAGGCAATGACCTCTCCAATTCGCAGCTCGTGACCGCAGTCAGCGCCGACTTCTTGAATGGCTTCTTCGGCAACAACATGCTGAACGTGAGCCAAATCGCGTTCGACAACTCACATTTCGACATGTTCTACCATAACGACATCAACTCGACCGCCTTCTCCGCGGGCACATCCATCTGCTCCGGTGGGAACGGGGGTACCTGGAACGATCCCTACCCCGTCGGCGGGAATTACTGGACCGGATACACAGGCATTGACACGATGTGGGGCTCTGCCCAGAACCAGCCCGGGGAAGACGGCATCGGGGACACACCCTTCTTGGTCGGCGGCGTAGAGGACATGTACCCATTGATGTATGCCTGGTTCTCGCCCATGGTGACCTTCACCGAGAGCGGGCTGCCTTCGGGCACGCTCTGGTCGGTCATGCTGGATTGGAGCTCGCAAAGCAGCACCACAGGCCCCGTGATATCCTTCCCGGAGACGAACGGAGCGTACACCAGCCACCTCTTCATGGTAGGTTCGGTGCCTGGGTTCGTCGCCAACCCGTCCTCCGGGGTCGCGTCGGATTACGGGACCGGAGTCAACACCAACATCGTCTTCAAACCGTTCACCTACGCGGTCAACTTCACCGAGAGCGGCCTTCCAGCCGGGACCTCATGGTCCGTCACCATCGGATCCAAGACCAACACTTCGACCAACCCATGGCTCGTTCTGGACGAGCCCAACGGGACATGGACCTACACGATAGGCTCGGTCCCCGGATACACCTCGACCGGTAGCGGCCAAGTGACCGTCTCCGCAGCGCCAGCTGCGGTGGCGATTGCTTTCACGGCAATCCAGCATGCCGTCTACTTCAACGAGACGGGCCTCGTGGCGGGCACCGCCTGGTCCGTCACTATCGGAGCCACGAACCTGGCGTCCGCAGGCAGCACCATAGTGTTCTCCCTCCCCGACGGTAGCTACACATACTCAGTGGGGGCGGTACCTGGATTCACGACCACGTGGTCTGGGCCGGTCATTGTGAACGGGAAGGCAACCTCTGTCCTCGTGGCCTTCGTTCCCACAGAATACCGTGTCGTGTTCAACGAGTCAGGACTTGCCAGTGGCACCTCGTGGTCCCTCACGGTCGACGGGAAGCTCAGCACCTCCACTTCCACATCCATTGGCTACATGATGCGGAACGGGACCTACGGATTCGTGCCAGGGGATGTGCCGGGCTACATCTCACCGAGCCCAGGCTCCCTGACAGTAGCTGGTTCCCCAACAAACCTGACATTGGTGTACACTCCAGTGATTCCACCCACGCCTGTCTACACGGTTGCGGTAATGGAGACCGGATTGCCCAATGGAACTGACTGGTCTGCGACCGTAGGCGGCACACCCAACAGTGGCACGGGATCCGTGTTGCTATTCTACGAGCCCAACGGCACCTACGAGTTCTCGGCCAGCGCCGCTGGGTATGTAGTCCAGGGACCAGGCGCCGTCCAGGTTGCGGGTGCTGACAAGGTAGTGTCGGTAGCCTTCTCGCTGCCTTCGCCCTCCACGTTCTCGGTCACATTCACCGAGACGGGATTGCCATCGGGGACCACATGGTACGTATCCCTGGGGAGCAACACCCTCAGCTCTGCCACCTCAACCATTGTCTTCGCGGTCGTGAACGGCACCTACACGTACACGGTCGGGTCTTCGGCGGCCTATGTCCCCACACCATCCACAGGACAGGAGAAGGTGACAGGAGCTGCATTGACCGTAACGATAGAGTTCTCCACTGCCCCACCAGGGCCAGCATCCCACTACGCGATCGCTGTCACTGAGACGGGGCTCCCCTCCGGGGCAAGCTGGTCCGCTACGATCGGGAATACTACCGTCAAGGGAACAGGGGCTACGCTCCTGTTCGAGATGCAGAACGGAACGTACTCGTTCTCGACCACTGCCTCCGGGTACACTGTTCAAGGACCTGCCAAAGTGGTAGTGAAGGGTGCAGACCAGGTTGTGTCTGTAATTTTCACTCAGCCATCCACGACAACGTACTCGGTGACCTTTGACGAGACCGGGCTCCCCTCTGGAACGACCTGGTATGTGTCGCTCGGTAATACGATATACAGCTCGGTCGCCTCGACCGTGGTCTTCACGGTGGCGAACGGAACGTACTCATACTCGATTGGCACCACCAACGGCTACGTCCCGGCACTTGCCAGCGGGCAGGAGACGGTGAATGGGGCTGCGGTGAGCGTAAGCGTGAATTTCACTGCACCAAGCACTGAAACTACCACGCAGGGTGCACCCAACTCCGAGGTCTACGGGCTTGTCGCAGGCCTGGTCCTGCTGGCCCTTCTCGCCTTAGTAGGCTGGGCAATGTATGTTCGCAAGCAACCCAAGCCTTCCAGCACCGGGAGCAACTCTGGGGAAAAGAAGGGAGAGAATAGTTCCTCTGAAGACGCGTCCGAGAAGACATCCACCACGGATGGGGAGACGCCAAAGAACTCTGGGTGACCACCTAGGGGACATCCCACACTGACAGCCAATCGGCCGGGGGACCGGGAGGTCCCATCGGCCTGAGGTCAATACCTGGAGGTATCGCTATGTGCGTTGCCCCGGTCTTTCTCGTCAGCAGGAATGGCCCTGCCCGGGGTCGGCTTGGAAGTCTTCCCCGTGTCCCAGACCTCAGCTCCCTTCCTTGGCCACGTCCCCAGAGCTTCCCTCATCACTCTTCTGGGCGCGCTCGGCCCGCCGGCGCGCGCGTTCCTCGCGGTGGGAAAGTCGCCGTGTGGGAGGGGAGGGGGCAGGCTCGGAAGTAGACGAACCCTCCTCGGCAGGGGGGGTCTCGGGTTCTTCGTCTGAAGGTTCCGAGTCGTCCTCCTGCTCGGCGGGTTCATTCTCGGGTGATGCGGTATGCTCTGGCTCGGCCTTAGGGGTCTCTCCCGCCGAGGGCTCCGCTGCCACAGCGGTCGTCCCAGCAACTGCGGCTTCGGCCTCGGGGGGAGGGGGTGGAACTTCTCCGGCAGAGGGAGGTTCGGTCTTCACCTCGGAAGGTGCCGAGGCGCTCGGTTCTTCTACCGGCTCCTTTGTTGGAGGCGCGGGAGGCGAGGGCTCGGGCTTAGGGGTCTCATCCGCTGCAGACTCCGCGGCCAGGGCGGTCGCCCCAGCGGCATCGACCTCAGTCTCTTTGGTTGCAGTTGAGGTGGTAGGAGGGTGGCGTCGGCGCCGTCCCAGGATCAGCACTAGGAGAAGGATCACCGCCAAGAGGACCACTAGGGCAATCAGGGCGTAGTCTAGGCTGCGCATCCCGTTCGAGTTGGTCGCGCTGGCAGGGGCGATGACAGAGATCGAAACGACGGTTGACGTAGTCGCGTAGTGGCTACCACTCACCGTGAATGTCGCCAGCACCGCCCCTGTGTCGTTCTTCGAGGCCACAAAGGTGAAGTTAGCGACACCGCGCGAGTCGGTGACCATCGAGAAACTAGAGAACACTCCTGGCCCAGAAGGCGAAGAAAAGACGACCACAAATGCATCTGCGGCAGGAGTGGAAGTAGCTGACGAAACGTTTGTGACCGTAATGGTCACCTGGGTGCTGCTCCCGGTCTGGACAGTTGTCTCGGCCGGGACGGCCACAACGCTGATGGCATACGTCACGGTCGTAGCAGGGAGGAGTGAAACGGTTGCTGATGCGGAAGTGGAGGTGTACCCAGCGAGGGTCACAGTCGCGACCATGAGGGTAGAGTTCGCGGTCGTGAGAGTCGAGGGTGCCTTGAACATTACCGTGGTCAAACCCTCCGCGTTCGTCAAAGGCGGTGTGGTGGTCGACAATGAACCAAGGCCGTTCTGGACAAGGGTCACAGCAGCGTTCGCGAGAGGGGAACCAGCGGCCGTGACGACCGTGATGGTCAAAGCCTCAGAACCCCCTGCGCTAAGTCGTGAGTTTGACGGGCTGATGGATGCCGACATCAGGGCCGAACTCGGACTCGTCTGAATCACCGCCGAAGCGCCGGTGTTCGCGTACCCGGCCGCCGACACGCTCGCATTGATGATGGTGACCTGAGGGGAAGCCTGGCTTGACGGAGCGGTGAACGTGACCGCTGTCTGCCCTGCCGCGTTTGTCGCGGGTGGCGTGGAGGTCGATAGCGACCCCGCGCCGTTCTGGGTTAGGGTCACAGTTGCGTTCGCGAGAGGGGAACCAGTGGACGTGACGACCGTGATGGTCAGCGTCTCCGACCCACCTACGCTCAGCTTGGAGTTGGAAGGGCTGATGGATGCCGACATTGATGCCATGCTCATCAGGACCACTGCAGAGGCACTCGCGTTCGCGTACCCTGTCTCGGTCGCGGTGGCATTGATGAGGGTGACCTGAGGGTATGGCAGGCTTGCTGGAGCGGTGAATGTAACCGTCGTTTGCCCCGAGGAATCGGTCACTGGGGGAGAAGTAGTGTTGAGCGATCCAGGACCATAGGTGGTCAGCAGAACCGTGGCGCCTGCAACTGCAGCGCCACCCGTGGTCGTTGCAGTGATGGTGAGCGTCTCGTTGCTGCCGAGTGCGAGCGAGGATGATGACGGGGAAATCACTATGTTCAACGGGGTTATCACCACTGAGCTCCCCGGCATGACGGTAACCTTCACTGACGAGGCTGCCGAAACGTTGAACGGTGCCCAAGCATCGACAGAAACGGAGACGTTGTACCATACTGGTGAGGTGCCTGGGGCCGTCCAGTTGTCGTAGGCATGGCCGTTGGCGTTGATCGGCACCGAGCTCGTCTGGAACGTGCCCAGAGCTGCCGAGAAGTTCACGACCGCGGTCGAGGCTGGCCCACCGTAACCTCCGTGGGGATAGATCCAGGATGCATTGACAACGATCATGGACGTTCCCCCTGACGCCACCTGGGCCGGGGAGGCCATCGGGCTGATCTCCAGACGATTACGACCGGGGGGACCAAAGGCGGTGAGGTTCGCAGTTGTGCCGCCCCCTACGGGGTCGGACACAACATACAGCCGGCTATACCCCAACGCGAAGTTGGACCGAATGGCAGATGAAAGGGTCGTGTTCCATTGGATCGCACCAGTGTCCACGTTCAGGGCCCACAGGCCTCCAGCGCCATTGCCAACGTAAACAGTGCTCCCGGCCACTGCTGGCGAGCCCTCTATCGAGCTGCCAGTCTGCTTGCTCCATGAGAGGTTCATCCAGCTGGGCGCGGCAGCGCCACCCACTGCGTTGTATGTGAAGTTGTACCTGCTGACGCTACCGTTCAGGTCCGTGATCACGAGCCCAACCGCGGTCGAATTGATAGGCACGACAGCGGGAGCGCTGTAGAGGCCATTGTCAACTGTCGCGGCTCCAGCGGTGAGCAGTTGGGCGGTAGCGAGTGGGGTGTGAGTCGAGAGGTTCAAAGCAACCAGAAGACTGGTCGCTCCCGCCCCCGCATCATCTCCAAAGAATCCTACGGGATACGGCCCCCCGGCTGAAGTGAAGTTCGCGATCGAGATCGAGCCGGTGTTGGTCGAGGTCCAGGTCACAGTGACGCCTCCCCCAAGCACATCCCCGACAGGGTATCCGGTGAGGAAAGGCAATGCAGCGGCTCCGCTCAACTGGACCGCATCGACCCTTTGATTGCCCCGGCCATCCAGGAAGAATGCCCCCCACCCTAGCCCTGGCACATACACCACTGAAGGGGTTGAAGTGGTCCGAGTACCACCTTGACGAGCAACATGGTCATCCCCAACAGCGGCAAGGGACGTACCGTTCCAGCTGTACGTGTAAGTGTATCCATTGTGGTTGACGAAGAGTATCCCCGTGTCCCCTCCGAAAGCTGGTCCCACCAGGGGAACTGGGGACCCAGGAGCAGCGGTACCGGCCCAGATGGTCCCGGTGGGGAAGTCCTGCATGATCGTGCCGTTGGTAGCGTTCAGGACGTACAGGGAACTGCAATCTGCCCCTGCGCAGGTCGGGAACCCGGCGCCCAGGTCCTCAGCCACGAAGAGCATGCCCCTCCAGAGCAACGGTGTCTGGTCAACCGTGGGGGCGGGGGTGGCCGTGGTGGTCAATGTCCTCGACCAGACGGGAAGTCCCGAGGTGGCATTGAACGCCTTAATAACGTCGCCAACAGGCACGTAGACGTTCCCTTGTCCAACAACAGGGGATCCAACGAAGGGAGAATCGGGCCCGTCCCCGAACTTGGGGAGGGAAGCGTTCCATGACACGACCGGCCTGACAGGAGTATCTCCTGAGACACCGCTGTTCCACGGGTCGTGCTGGAATTCCTGCCAGTTGTCAGCTCCACTCTTGGGGGAATATGCTCCACTGGCGACGGAAGGGCCGGCCCGAAGGGCCGGGGTGGTGGCGTGTGAAGCGGCCGTTGGAGAGGCAGCCCCAAGAGGAACGGGAGTTCCCATTGCCCCAGAAACCGGGATGAACATCAACAACGCCGCAACAAACACGATCAGCCTCAATTGGAGTGAGTGGTTTCGGCCAGTCCTTCTCACTGCGCTCAATACATCCTGCATCATCCTTTCCCCTCTAATGTAACGACTCGAGGCTATTTCCACATTCCGGGTCCTCAAGAACCGCCTCGCGCCCTGCACGAAATGGCTCCGCAAGCCCTTCTCTACAGTCTCAGATCATCTGGACGAGGTCCCAGCGCCGCCCCACCCATCCCGGTGCTTGCTCTCGTCGATGAAATAGCGCATCTCTGGGGAGGGCGCAAAACCAAGTTTCGAATAGACACGCCTTCCATCCTCTCCAGCAGCATGGAGCACTACTCGGGCAAACCCCTTCTTGCGGGCAATGTCGACCAGGGCCCCTACGATACGGGTTGCAAGGCCGTTCTTTCGAAAGGCGGGCTCGGTGAACATGGACAGAATGTACGGGCTCTCCGTCTCCGTCATGGCAGGCCGCGGTTGTTCAGGTTGGAGCCACAGGCATCCGCTCGCAATGGGGCCAACACCAGGAGCTTCCACTATGATGCCCATGAGCTTCCGTGTCCTCATTCGTTCGAGAACCCACTTCCGGTAGTGTCTATCATGCTGGGAGATCTCGGCCTCGGTCCTGCCTCCGAGCTCAGACCACATCTGGTGGCGGTGGCGAACCAGCACGGAAATGTCCTTTACGGTCGCTCTACGGAAGCGGAACGATTGGGGCGAACGACCCATGTTCTCTTCCCTTTCCGATGCCTGGGTTCTACCGAGTCTAGGCATCAACCTGACTCACTGATGTTGATACCCGCCTCTGACATAGGCATGAGCAGCCCCTTCCAGTACACCAACAGATCTCCGCTCCCTGCTTCTGCTTGGTTCCCACAAGTGTTCAGGCGGCCGGCGGAAGTTGCTTGCTGCACTTCTGGCAGAATGAGTATTCAGCCAGGTTCGGAGTTCCGCAGTAAGGGCAGAAACGCTGGTTCTGTGGTGGTGGGGGTGGAGGAACGCCGGGTGGAGGTGGAGAGGCGGGACTAGGCACTGGAGGTGGAGAAGGTGCGGGCGCTGGTCCAGGTGTTGGGGCCACCGGTGGGGGGGCATATGCAGGCGCGGCCTGTGCTGCTGGAGCCGAAGGGGGTGGTGGAGGGGGCGGAGGAGGTGTACCATACCCTTGAGCGGGAGCAGGTGCGGCAACCTGTTGCGGTGGTGGAGCTCCATAGGCCAGCGCGGGTCCCTGAGGCTGTGGGGCCGGTACTCTCTTGCGCTTCCTCATCATGAGCATGACGACAACGACTACAGCGACCACCACGACTACCACAATGATGATGATGTACAACATCATGTTCGAGGAACTGGAATTCGAGCTCGTGGTGGTAATGGTAATGGTCGCCGCGTTCGTCACAGTCTTCCCATTCAAGGATGCCGAGACGGTGAGGAGGACGGTACCGACCGAGTTTCCCGCAGTGAATGTGACGGTTGAACCCGTCGTCGGACTCACGCTACCCAGGGTGTTGTTCAAAGACCAACTGAATGTTGTACCGGCCGGGCAAGTTGCGGAACACACCGCAGTGGCAGAGAACGTCTGAGTGCCTCCCGGCTGAACACTCGCTGATTGGGTGTTCAGGGTGACGCTCGTCAGGACCGGGACTGCGGTCGATGAGACGGTTATGATCACAGGCAAACTCTGCTTGGTGGTCCCACTGAGCGTGGCGTTGACAAAGAGCCCAACTGTTCCCGCGGTGCTCTTTGCAGTGAACGTGACCTGGCTCGCCGTGGACGAGTTAAGAGTGCCCATGGCGGGGTTGGTGAGGGTCCATGCGTACGTGGCGCCAGACGGGCATGCGGCCGAGCATGCAATAGTGGTGATGAATGGAGAGGTCGTATCCCCAATAGTAACAGTGGCCGCTGTCGGGGAAACCGATACTGAGGTCAGAGAGGCCGAAGTGACAGTTATCACCACCGGCTGGCTCTGAATGCTGATTCCGTTAAGAGTCGCATTGACGAATAAAGCCACAGTTCCAGCGGTCCTCAGGGCCGTGAACGAGACCAGCTGCCCGGTGAGCACGTTCAGACTGCCCATGGAGGTGTTAGTAACACTCCATGCGTAGGTGATGCCCGTCGGACACGCAGACGTGCAGGTAGCAGTGGCGTTGAATTGGGGAGTGGTCCCCCCAGTACCGATCGTAGCCGACGATGGTAAGACAGGTACCGCGGTCAGATTGCTGATCGTTATGGTCACAGCCGCACTCTGTTCGGTGACGTTGTTCAATGTGGCGTATACAGAGAGGGCCAACGACCCAGCAGTCTTGTTGGCAGTGAACGTGGCCGTGCTCTGAATGTACGAGTTGAGGTAACCAAGTGCGGGCTTCGAGGACGTCCAGGAGTAGGTCGTGCCAAGGGGGCACGCGGCGGAACAGGTGGGAGTAGCTGTGAATGCCGGCGTCGTTCCTCCAACACCAACAAGGACGGTAGTCGACGGGGATACCGCCACTGATACTATGGTGCTGACTGTGATCAGGGACGAACTCTGCTTGATGTATGTGAACAAGGTGGCGTTCACGAAAATGGTCACAACTCCATGGTTGGTCTTGGAGGCGGTGAACGTAACCGTGTTCCCGGTAGCTGCGCTGAGCGTCCCTAGGGTGGGGTTGGTAACGGTCCAAGAGTAAGTGGGGGTACCAGGGCACGTTGCTGAGCAGGTGGGAGTGGCCGTGAATGGAGCCGACGTGCGCCCGAGACCAATAAGGTCCGTCGCCGGGGCTATGGCCACCGCGGTCAGAACTGAACCGGTTACGACGTAGACACTGTTGTCGTAGCCATCGGTCACGAAGATATTCTTGCTAGCGGTATCGAAGATGACTCCAGCGGGTACCCCGTTGGAGCCAAAGTTGACCGTGCCAATGACGGAATTTGATGCATCACTGATCACGCTCATGTTGTTTTCGTAGCTAGCTGCATTTATGATGAACACGTCACTGGTCAAACTGTCATAGGCAGCCTCAAAAGGAGCTTGTCCTCCCAACGTAGATTCCTGTGCGCCCACACCGACAAAGCCGATCGTCTTGTCAGAGGAGTCGCTGATTATGCTCACGTTGTAATCGCCCGAGTTCACAACGAACAATTCGCCCTTTCCACTGTCATATGTTATGCCAGTCGGGCCATCACCCACACCTATCCTGGTAACCTTGGCGAAAGTCGTGTCATTGATCACGCTCACGCAGTTCCCGTATGTGTTGGTCGTGAAGATCTGGTGTTTTGCAGAGTCCCAGGTTATTCCCCCAGGCTCATCGCCAGCGGTCAGAGGGATGGTGTGTATTACTGTGTTGCTCGCGTCAGATATCACACTCACATTGTCAGAACCGGAGTTCGCGACGAACACCTCGTTGGCCGCAAAGTCGTACACCACTCCGAATGGATTGTCTCCCACATTGACCGTCTTGACTACGTTGTCATGCGTGTCGTTGATCACGCTTACGCTGCCCTGTCCCCCGTTATTGTAGTTGGCAACGAACACTTCTCCCATCTTGCTGTCATAAGCTACTCCGGTAGGCCACGTGCCCACATTGATCGCGGCTACGATCTGGTACGACGATTCAGAGGTCGCGACAGAGACCACGCTCACGTTGTTGGTTCCACTGTTGGCAACGAACAGTTCTCCCTTCCCACTGTCAAACGCCATCCCCTGGGGACTCATGCCGGTAGGCGATAGCCCAGACGCAGAGAAGTTCCCGCTGACCAATGTGTTGTTTGCCATTGCCAGCGTGTCCGCAACACAGAATGGAGTGGGTGAGCAGGAGTCCAGGTTGGGCCGCTCGATCGCTCCCGTCTGCATCCCACTTGCCTCCGCCCTCAGGTCATGCTTAGCAGCAGAGGAGGAGACCGAGGAGAAGGGAACGACTGCGTGTGAGTAGACCACGGCCGAACCCACACCCCCAAGCACCATGAGTAAAAGGACACTTACGACGGCTATCTCCGATACGGCTATCCTGAATTCGGTCATTTCCCACCCACAATTTTCCGACTATGTAAACTTACCGTACTACAATGGTGGGGCCCGGCGTGAGAGTAGCCTATCGCGCACCGTCTGACCGTTGTCAATGGGGAAGTGGCGTGGCGCAGCTCTTGCAAAACGAGTATTCGACAAGGTTCCGAGTTCCGCACCTAGGGCAAAGAAGCTCGCTTTGAGGTGGTGCTGGGGGTGAAGGTGGAGCAGCGGATGGGGCCGGAGAGGCGGGGCTCGGCACTGGGGCTGGAGCCGGGGCAGGAGCCGCCGGCTGGGTACTCCAGGTAGGCGAAGCTTGCCCTGTGGGGGCTGGAGATGGAGGCGCTGGACCTTGGGATTGCAAGACCCTGGAGTTCTTCCTCCTGCTCATCAGAAAGGCTGCAACTGCTATCGCTGCCACCACAACCACGACCAACACGATGACGATCAGGGTCGTTCCCGAGAAGAATGAATTGGAGGATGGGGGGGTGGTTTGACTCTTGGAAACAGTGACGGTAGCCCGTGAGCTGGCTGTTCTACCATTCAGCGTTGCGTTCACGAAGAGTGTCACGGTTCCTGCGACATTTCCCGCAGTGAAGGTAACCGGGTTGCCAGTGGTAGAATTCAGCTTCCCCATGGAGGAGTTGGAAAGAGTCCATGAATAGGCCGTTCCCGCAGGACAAGCAGCGGAGCAGGTAGGAGTAGCCGAGAATGGAGTCGTTGTCACCGTGCTTATGGTGGGCGACGAGGGATTGACGGCAATGGAGATGAGGGTTGGTGGGGAGGTCGAAGAGATCGTAATGATCACCGGGGCACTCCGTTCGGTGGCGCTGCCGAGAGTGGCATTGACAAAAAGCGCTACTGTTCCTGGAGTTGACGCCGAGGTAAACGTGACAGGATTGGCGGAGGTGGAACTGAGGCTACCCATGGCGATGTTGGTAAGGGTCCATGAGTAGCTAATGCCCGAAGGACACGCCGCAGAGCAGGTGGGAGTAGCTGTGAATGGGGACGTTGTTCCCCCAGCACTCACAGCACCCGTTGTCGGGACGACAGCCACGGATGTCAGGGTTGGTGGCGGAGTCGAAGTGACAGTTATGACTACGGGCGAGCTCTGCACAGTGGCACTGCCAAGCGTAGCATTGAGGAAGAGCCCCACGGTTCCAATAGTGTTCCTGGCAGTGAACGCTACCGGGTTACTGGTGGACGAGTTGAGGGTGCCCATGGAGGGAGTGGTGAGGGTCCAGCTGTAAGTGGTGCCCGCAGGACACGTGGTGGAACACCTGGGAGTGGCGGTGAATGGGGCAGTCGTCCCCCCAATTTCAATTGTAGCCGATGATGGGGCAATTGCAACGGAATTCAGGGTTGGTGTCGTTGAGATGGTTATGATCACGGGCGAACTCTGGGTTGCGACACTCTTCAGGGTAGCGTTTACGAACAGCCCGACCGTCCCTGAGGAGCTGCCAGCCGTGATGTTCACTGAGGCGCCAATGGTGGTGTTGAGCTTGGCGAGCGTGCTGCTCAAGGTCCACGAGTAAGTTATCCCGGACGGACAGGTCCCTCCCGAACAACTTGGAGTTGCGGTGAAAACAGCAGTTCCTCCTACGGAGAGAGTCTTGGATGAGGGAGTTACCATGACCGATGTTATGGTCGCTAGGCTCGCTTCGGGAGTGCCCGCAATCGGGGTAGTCCGGGGGCTGAACCCAACACCGTTGAAAGCACGAACCGCGAAATAGTATGTCTGACCGTTTGTCAGGGATTGAACGTCCCATCCTAAGGACTTGACGGGGCCCGTGGAGATGCTCTGGGTGAGGGAACTGGGGCTCGTTCCCCAAGCCACCGTGTAGTTGTCGACCGGGAAGGTCCCATTGCTGACTGGAGCTTTCCAGTTGACCATGACCGATGAGTCTCCCGCGGTGACCGTCTCACCGAGAGGAACGCTAGGCACGGACGCTGGCAGGATGGATAGGTTCAGCAGATGGTCGCGAAATGCCGTTCCATAGGCCATGTACGGGGTGCCGGTGTAGTCGGCAATTAGAGTCGGAGATGTGCAGTTCGCAAAAGTGGTCCACGCCCAACCCAGGTAAGAGACACCGACCGGGTCGGCCCACGCGAAGTACAGATCAATGAAGTAAGGATTGCAGTCGGTGTCGGTCTGTCCCAGCTCCCCGGTGATTATCGGGATTCCCGCACTGAGCAATGGAAGGAACGTGGAGTTCCAGCAGTTCCAGCCGGAACACTGCTGCCCCTCGTACATGTGGAGGCTTGCTCCCAGGAGGCCTGGACCCGCAGGATCGGTCGGTTCGTGGGAGAGCCAGCCAGACAGGTCGTTCGACCAGTTCAGTCCCCCCAAGATCACGAGCTGGGTGTCGGCGCCAGTAGAGCGGACAACATCGAGGAGCTGCCGCATCCCTGCGGTCTGCCACCCCGGGTTCGTGAATGTTTGGAAGCAGCCGTTCAGCCAGCAGTCCCACGAAATGTCGTGGGGCTCATTGTATAGGTCGAAGATCACGTTGCTGTCGTTTCGGAAGGTGTAGGCCACGCTCATCCAGAAGGCTGGGCCGTGATCCTCGTCTGCCATGGGTTGTTGCCCGGCGGACTGGTTTACGCCGGGAGCGTTCCAGTGTAGGTCAAGGATCGGGCGAATGCCCTGCGATTCAAGCAAGGCCACGTAGCTGATGATGAACGCCCTGTAGCTGGCCCCGCTGTAGCTTTCAGCCCCAGTGCCGTTCACGTTGATGTCCAGCCAGCAGTCCTCGTTCAGCGGCACTCGGACGGTGGTCACGTCCCAACTGCGGATCGCTTGCACGCTCGCCAGGTCGTACGGCCCGCTTCCGTACCCCCATCCCTCGATGCAGGCATACTCCGTGCCGCTGCGGTCCACTCCGCGAAGCTGCGGCAGGCTTGTGAATGGGAGAAGCTGGCGGGAAGGCGTCACGTTGACAATCTTCATGGTGATGTTGGCGCCTGCCGATGGCGGAGTTCCCCAATTGGTTCCACCCACCAACATGATGGAAACCGAAGCGAAGACGCATAGTGCCATCGCGATCCCATGCTGTTTCATGTTCGGCCTATCTCCTGCGAGGCATAGCTCCTTGATGCATTAGGCTTCCGATGGAGCGCACCTCGATTTGATGCCGCTCTAACGGATTTCTCGAGCGATATCCCTCAGCGTTCAGCGAGGAGGCGGAAGCTGTTTGCCGCACTTCTGACAAAACGCGTAATCCCCATGGTTCTGAACGCCGCAGTAGGGGCAAGGGCGTAGGGCTTGAGGTGGTGGAACGTTGGATGTCGGCGGAACAGCCGGGGCCGGTGCTGGAGCTGGAGAGGATGCCGGTGCTGGGGCCGCTGGAGGCGCCTGTACTGCGGGGGCCGGCTGGTACTGCGCTTGTGGCGGTTGCTGAGCACCGTACGCTGGCGCTGGACCTTGAGGCTGTGGGGCTTGTCCCCTCTTCCGCTTCCTCGTGACGAGCAGGACCACAACGATCACTACAACCACTACAACTGCCAGGACACCGATCAGCAGTATCGTCTCAGTGGAGAAGAACGATGAGCTGGAACCGGAACTGCTGGAGACAGTGATCGTGGAATCGCTCCTGACGGTCTTGCCACCAAAAGTGGCGTTGAGCGTGAGGCCGACAGTTCCCACTGTATTCCCTGCAGTGAACATGACGACCGAGCCGGTGGTTGAATTCAGCGTGCCCAAGAGAGTGCTGTGGAGTGACCATGCATACGAGATTTCAGAAACCACGCAGGGACCCGGGTCGCAAACTGGGACTGCCGAGAACTGCTGCGTGCCACCCGACTGGACCGTGAACGATTGAGCGCTAAGGGAAACGCCAGTCAGAACGATGGCCGCAGTCGTGGTTATGGTGATGATGGCTGACGTACCTGCGGTCTTCCCGCCAAGTGTAGCGTTGACGAAAAGCGCTACCGTCCCAGTACTGCTCTTGGCGGTGAACGTCACAGGGTTCCCGGATGTTGAGTTGAGGCTGCCCATTGCGCTGTTCGTGATGGCCCAAGTGTAGGTCGTGCCAGCAGGGCACGCAGTGGAGCAAGCAGGGATAGCAGTGAAAGATGCCGTCGTCCCCGAGAGGGTGCCAACGGTAGCTGATGGTGGGTTGAGGGCCACTGAGACCAATCCCGAACTCGGGGCTATCCCGTGGGTAAGGATTGAAACAGTGCTGTCATCGTAGTTGATGGCATAGATGTTCCCAGTACCGGTATCTATGGCGATCCCATTAGTGCCTACGCCAGTAGCCACCGTTTCGATCACCGCGTTCGTCGAGTCGGAGATCACGTTCACGGCGTTAAGTGCTCCGTTTGCAACGATCATCTCACTATTCGCGCTATCGTATTCTATTGCAGTAGGGCCCTGACCTCCACCATAAAGGCTCGTGTTCAATTTGATCGAGGTAAGCACCTTGTTTGTCGCGTCAGAGATCACGCTAACGGTGCTCGAGTTCGTGTTGGTAACAAAGATCTCGCTCTTCGCACTGTCGTACGCTATCCCAATGGGCTCTGAGCCCACAGGGATTGTCGCTGCCACCGAGTTAGCGGTACCGCAGGAAGGAACGCTGCCATCGCAGATGACACTCACGTTGCCTGGCCCGCATGCCAGGAAACAGCCCGAGTCTGCAACGAACAGTTCACCCTTAGCGCTGTCATATGCGATCCCGTATGGATAGGTGGAGAGCGGACCAATATTGATGGAGGCTGCGATCGAGTTATTGGAGTCGGATATCACGCTCACGTTATCCGATTGCCAGTTAGTGACGAACAATTCGCCTTTCGCACTGTCATAGGCTATGTCGTAAGGATTTGTTCCCACATGGATCGTGGTCACCAGCTTGTCATTCTTGTCGGAGATCACGGTCACGTTGTTGGCCCACCTGTCCGCAACGAACACTTCGTTCTTCGCACTGTCATAAGCCATTCCAAAAGGCTCAGTGGAATAGTTCAAGGGAGGTATGGGTACCCTGGCTGTGATCTTGTTCGAAGAGTCAGATATTACGCTCACGTTCATCGCGGCGCCCCACTGCGAAACGAACACTTGTCCCGTCCCGCTGTCATAGACTTCGGCGTAAGGATACAGATCAGGGACCGACCCGGGCAGAACGTTCCCAGGTAACAATGTATTGTTGGCCAGCAATAGCGTGTCAGCAACGCACCACGGAGTGCCAGTGCATGTGTTCAGGTTGGGTCCCAGTTTCCCTCCCAGTCCATGAGAAGCTCCACGATTGACGGAGATGGTGGGTAGGGCGGTAGTCGAATGGTAGGGGGCCAAGGCAGAGCTCAAACCCACAAGGCCAGAGAGCAAGAGTATGCTTACAACGGTCATGCCGACAATGGCACTTCTGGATGCTATCATTGACCGTGAATCATTTTCCCGACTATCTAAACTTACCTCACCCAACGATATTGTACGGTATTCCCTTGAGAAATGAGTCGTTGAAGGCATTGCATGGCTCTCCGTTGCCTAGGGTCCAGGCGTGTCTGCAGAACGCCATGCAATTATTACGATTCTTGAAAAGCGCATAACATTATATTCGCAGCATGACTTTCTATGCGGTAATGGGCGCCCCCTCCACCGGGACCCCTGGCCCAGGGGCCCTGAATCTGACCAGTGCTGAGAAGGCCTTCATGGTCTTGCTCTACGCGTGCATACTCGGTATTACGGTACTGGCGTTCTTGGCCGCGTACGCATACCTGCCGCACAACGCCAGTGGAGAGCCTACTACCGGCCTATTGCTCTTCACTGGTCTCGCAATAATGTGTTATACACTAGGCTTGAGACACGGCTTCGATGCCGATCACATTGCGGCGATAGACAATACCACGCGGAAGCTTCTGAACGACGGAAAACGACCACTGACCGTAGGGACATGGTTTTCACTGGGACACTCGACAATAGTATTCGGGATGGTACTCGCTCTCGTTATCGCCGCGGATTTTGTAAAGAGCCACATCAACAATTTTGTGGCAGTGGGCGATGTGGTCGGCACGCTCGTCTCCGGTGCATTCCTCTTCATCATCGGCCTTGTCAACCTGATTATCGTTCTTGATGTCTATCGGATATTCAAGGGGCTTCGCGACAAGAAGCTCGACCAGAAGGCTCTGGACGAGCAGATGGACAAGCGCGGATTCCTGTACCGCTATTTCGGCAGGCTGTTCAAGGTGGTCAAGGAGCCCAGGCAGATCTATCCCATCGGTGTCCTGTTCGGGCTCGGTTTCGATACAGCCACGGAGGTCCTTCTTATCTCCTTCAGCATCGGGTTCGCGGTATCCACGGCCATCCCATTGTGGGTCGTGCTGCTCCTGCCCCTGCTGTTTGCCTGCGGCATGGTCCTGAGCGACACGACCGATGGCTTTGCGATGAGATACGCGTATGGGTGGGCTTTCCTGAACCCGATACGGAAGGTGTTCTACAACCTCACCTTGACAGTGATCTCTGTGATGGTGGCCTTCGCCATCGGTGGCGTTGAATTGCTCCAGGTGATGTCTGCTGAACTCGGCCTGGGAGGGCCATTCTGGAACTGGCTCGACAATCTTGATTTCGAAACACTGGGGATAGGCATAGTGGTCATGTTTGTCGGTGCATGGCTCATCGCCATGGCGATATACCACCTGAAGGGTTACGAGAAGATAGGGTTTGGTCCAACTACACAGGAATCGCTCCCTCTTCCAGTGGGAGAGGGAAAGGGGGTTGTGGCTGACGATGGCTGATTGTCGCAGGTCGGGAGGGCAATGCCTCGCCGCGTAGTCCGCCTCGGGGTATCATTGGAACCGGAGCTCCTGGCGCTCCTGGACTCATGGGTGAAGCAGCGGAATTCCCCCAGCCGTTCCGATGCGATACGATTCCTCATCCGAAAGGAATTGTCTGAGCAGGAGCTCAGAGACCCTCAAGCCGACGCTGTCGGAACGGTAATGGTCCTGTACCGGCACACTGCACCTAACGTGATGCGTCGATTGACGGCCGCGCAACACCGCTGGGGCGAGCACATCAGATCATCCATTCACGTGCACCTTGAAGGAGATGCCTGCATGGAGATCCTCGTACTGGCTGGGAAACGTTCCGAGGTCGAGGAGGCAGCAGAAGACCTGAGAGGAGTCAAGGGAATCCGGCACGGGAGCTACCTCATCACAACCCCTGGGGTCGCAGGTGGAAGAACGGGGCATGTGCACCCTCATTCTTATCACGCATAGACCGCCACTATTGGCCAAGAAGGGGGATGCATGAAGCAGTATCGTGCGTTCGTGGGGCAGACAGCCCTAGCCCTTTACAGAACTGAGGTGGGGGAGGGCCAATCTCGCCAGGAGCGCTTCCAGTTGGATTCTGGATGAAGCGCCCTCAACCATCCTGAATTCCATCTCTGCCAGGTAGTCCACAAGACGCACCTTCTCAATGTCAGGAATCGCGAGGCTTGGAAGGTAGGAGTGTATCGCCTTGAGAACATCCTCTCCGCTGGCCCCCTTCTCTGTAAGCAGGGTGTAAAGCTTCTCTCTCGCTGCTCTGAAATCGCCCTTCAGCGCGGGAGCGAGCATGTCCTCGACCTCTTTGGGCAGGGGCAGCGCCGAACTCTCGTAGACCGTGTCGGCATCTACCTTTGGAGATATGGCCGAGGCCTGCTGCAGGATATTCACGGCCTGCCTCATATCGCCCATCGAAAGGCGGAGAATTGCATCGTAGGCTTCTGGCAAGACCTCCTTGCCTTCTGCGGTAGATATGCGCTCGAGATACTTCCGCATATCCTCGACCTTGAGAGGCCTGAACCTGAAGACCGCGCATCGGGACTGGATGGGGGGGATGATCTTGGATGAGTAATTGCACGACAGGATGAACCTGCAAATCGCGGCGTAGCGCTCCATCAGCCTGCGGAGCGAGGCCTGAGCCTCCTGGGTATTGTGGGTGAGAATGCCGTTGCCGAGGAGGAAATTCTGGTTCTTGGCCATGCTAATGTTCCAAGCCTCCGCCTCACCCACATATTCGATTCGCCGCACTCTACCCGTGGTTGTGTTCTTAGGAAGCTTCATGAACGATCCTCCGAGCGACCTCATCCATTGACCTGTGGACCTCGTGCTCCCAAACGCGCAATACATGGAATCCTAAACGCTTCAACATCGCCGTCTGGCGAACGTCCTTCTTCCTTGCCACGTCGATTTGCACCAGTCGGCTGAGTTGTCCTGATCTCCCAGTCTTGCAACTTGGATCAGAACATCCGTGCCACATGCAACCATCTAGGTAAACAATGAGTTGTTCTCCACTCCCGCCTCTTATGACATAGTCGGGAACCGTGCGCCCCCATCCCAACAAAGGAACATTGGTCTCGACACGAAGTCCCTCTTCTCTCAGTCGAGCTGCTAGCTCCGCCTCAAGTCTGGAACCTATGGCGGGGTTGAAGAAGGGCACTAAATCCTTTCGATGGAGTTCCCAAGTCTTTTTCCCGTTGGCCCTGACCATCTGTTGAGATTTGGGCGAAGCATACCATACCCTCAACTTGCCTTGGCGAGCGGAAGATCTAAGCCTATCTCCTAGTTTGAGGCGTACATCCTCGTTCATGCGCCTTCCACGGAGCGGGGCGATACGCTTCTCGATCATCCAGGCAGGCTGACGCTTCCCCTGCCATACTGGCATGATTTCTCCTTTGGCATATCTCTCGTGAAGGGTGCGGCCAGCTCTCTTCCTCGCAGTTGCTGTGTGGCTTCGCCGCCACATCTTCGGAAGATTGTTCTCCACATCCTGCCTGAAGGAAGAATCGCTTGCCATCTTGGACCTGAGGGCCCTAGAGATTGCTTCGCTCCTTCGCGACAACTCTTCGGTACTCATCACATTGGACGGATTTCTGATGTGCATCATCAGGGATTGTGCCCGGTTCTTGCAAGTTCGTGAGCAGAATCTGCGCTCGGAAGTAATGCGAACTGTCATGTTACTGCCGCAGGTCTCACATGCACGATCCACGCGAGCAACGCGCTGAGCGCCGCGCGTGTGATGACCCGGTAGGAACTTAGGTGTTCCATAGTATTGATGATGAGACCTTGCAACTATTTCCCCGCCGTATCCACAAGAACAAGTGACCATCGACCTACTCCGAACTCATCACAATCTTGTCACCGACCTTCAGATTACCAAGTGGGGTCTTCCTCGTTTGCCCGTCCTGATCGAGACGGAAGAACGGGTGTTCCTTTGTGCAGAGCACTTCCTCGCCAGACTCTAGAACAAGACGGTAAATCGACCTAGTTCCCTCTCGAAAGACCTTCCCCTTGTCTTGCTCGAATTTCCTCTCCGTAAAATCATAGGAGGGGAGTGTCGCGGCGTCTCCTAGGTCTGAGATGGCAATGTTCTTACGCTCACCATCAGAAAGAACGGAGACCATGGTCGACCCTTCCAGACAGAGATTATCAGATTCGTCGAGAAAGAGAATCTTGAAGGACATGGTTCCGAGCGTGGAACTTCGAGCGTAATTCTTGATGGTCGTCCTTACGGTTTCTATCCCGCGCTCATCCGACGCATTAAGCTCGAGAAATGCTTCCTTCCATTCATCGCCGTAGAGATCCCTTGCCATTGCAAGGGCTGCCGTGGTCTTTCCGGTGCCGGGAGGACCCGAAAAAAGAAGGTGTGGCAAAGATTTCTTGGCGACGTAAGCCTTCAGAAGAGCAACAATCTTCTCTTGGCCAACAATCTCGCTCAACGTCTTTGGGCGATACTTTTCGATCCAGATGCCTCCCGTATCCCTTTCCATGTGACCCTGCGAGTTTGAGAAGGAAAGGAGTTCCCAGTAATAAGGCCAACAACCGCCTCACCTTCCATCTTCGGGGTAAGCCTTTTGTCCTGTCAGCCTTGGTATGCTGACGACATAACCACAAGGAACACCATGTCGAACGTGATTGAGGTCAAGAGACTCATCAAGGACTACGGGTCTCTTCATGCGGTCAACGGGATCGACCTGGAGGTCCACAAGGGTGAGGTTTTTGCCTTCCTAGGACCCAACGGGGCTGGCAAGACCACGACAGTCGAGATACTCGAGGGAATACGGCCTCGAACCTCGGGCAGCGTAGATGTGCTGGGGATAGACCCCTGGCACGATGGATTGAAGCTGATACACAAGATAGGGGTCATCCCTCAAGGGTTCAATTTCTTCGAGAAGATCACCCCGGCAGAGGCGATCCGTTTCTATGCTGGCCTGTTCCGGAAGAACACGAATGTCGACGAGCTGTTGAAGAAGGTCCAGCTGGAGGACAAGGCCAAGGACGTCTTCGATAGCCTCTCGGGAGGGCAGAAGCAGAAGATGGGGCTTGCCCTTTCGATGGTCAATGACCCTGAGATACTATTCCTGGACGAGCCGACATCTGGCCTGGACCCACAGGCCCGAAGGGCGATATGGGACGTGATCCGGTCGCTCAAGGCCGAGGGGAAGACCGTCTTCCTCACGACCCATTACCTGGAGGAAGCGCAGATACTGGCAGACCGCGTGGCCATCATCGACCTGGGCAAGATCATCGTCACCGGGACCCCAAGCGAGATAATACAGGAACACGGACATCGAGAGGTCTTGAGGATCGAAGCACCGCCTGCCATGGCCGAGTACTTGCGCAGCCATCTGGACCTACAGGTCGACGTTCGGGACAGCACAGTGGAGGTCGAGATCAGGGTCAAGGAGGACGTCCTTCGCGTGCTGAATGTCGCGGAGACGAGCGGAATTCCTTGGGAAGGAGTGACCACGCACATGGAGACTCTTGAGGACGTCTTCATCAGGATGGTCGGGAAGATGGACGAGGGGACCGTTGCGGGCGAGGGCAAGAAAGGAGGTGCGCCGCTAGGTAAGTGAAATGAATCCGCGCAACATTTTCCTGTATCTTCACATCTTCGCTCTCGGCTACCTGAGGTCACGCATAGGGCTGTTTTTCTCTCTCGTATTCCCGGTGATACTGATACTTCTGTTCGGAGCGATATTCTCCTCAAGCGGCAGTTCCGCGATCAACATCTACGTGCAGAACCAGGATCACAACTCTCCAATAAGTCAAAAATTCATAGCCGCCCTTAACGAAACGGGGGCGTTCAATGTGAACATTGTATCCCCATCGAGCGGAAACCTCTCGACTTGGTTAAGCAACAATGGCGATACCGCCGGTATTGTCATACCCGCCGGTTTCGCCGCCCAGTTCATGAACCATACGCCTGTCCGCGTTACGGTATACACCGATCCTGCTCAAGGAGCTACTGCAGGGACGGTTCAAGGAGTCGTACAGGGCGTGGTCAATGAATTCAACCTGGGGGGGACGCCCCCTGTCATCACTGTCCGGTCTCTCAATGTAGGGAGCACGAGCTTCCAGTACATCGATTACCTGGTGCCGGGGCTGATCGGGTTCACGGTCCTCACAAGTCCGATGTTCGCCACGGTGAACATCAGCTCGGAGTTCAAGAAGTACAAGCTATTCCGGCAGCTTTCACTTACCCCTCTCACCCGTGGGGAATGGCTGACGGCCGCCATCATCTGGTTCATCGTGCTTACAGCGATATCTACCGTGCTCATGGTGAGCATTGGAGAGTTGGTTTACGGCGCCAAGGTCACGCTGACGCTTCTGGCGGTGCCATTCCTGGTTCTCGGGCCCCTCTTTTTCGTATCTCTCGGACTGGTGGCCGGGTCCGCCACGAACAGCCCTGAAAGCGCCGCGGTCATAGGGAACCTGATCACATTCCCGATGATGTTCCTCTCCGGGACCTTCTTCCCGGTGAGCATGTTCCCATCATGGCTTCAGGACGTGGCATTCTGCCTGCCCCTGTACTATGTGATCGATGGGCTCAACAATGCAATGGTGTTCGGCAACGTCGGCCGTGTGCTTGTCGACCTGACGGTAATAGTCGTTCTCGCAATAGTGACTTTCATAGCCGCAATTCACCTGTTCAAGTGGCGCGAGAAGTGATACGCCTTTGAGCCGTGCAGGAAGCCCAGTTTGCCTGTAATTACCGGCCAGATTGTGGGATTGGCATGGGAGAACCCCACCGCAAAAGGTTATCTTGGGAAGTTTGGTGAGGTCCGAGCATGGGTATATGGCAAGGACGGTCAAGGCGGAAGCCGACCGGAGGCAGACTCCGCCCCAACCGGAAGAAGCGCAAGTTCGAGATTGCAAGGGAGATACAGTTCCCGACAATAGGCACACCCTCCCTGAAACTGTACCGGGTCCGAGGAGCCGGCAGGAAGGTGCGCATCCTCAGCGACAACAAGGTCAACGTCTATGACCCTGTCAGCAAGACGACAAAGGTCGCCAAGGCTACCACCGTGACCCAGAACCAGGCGAACCCCAACTACATTCAGCGTAACATAATCTCTAAGGGTGCGGTAGTCGAGACCGACCTAGGTCCTGTGCGGATCGTTTCCCGCCCTGGCCAGCACGGGGTGCTTAACGGTATTCTGCTCCCAAAGACAACGCAAGAGCCTAGCCCGAATGCCTGATCATTTCTACATCTATCCCTCCTACCTGAACAGCCCAAGCCGAGCTCTCGGCCGCAGGGTTCCAAAGGCAGGGACCATTCACGCGGAGCTCTCGCTGGAGGACTACCTGAAAGCGGTCAAGTCCCTCGGATTCGAGGCCGTCATAGAAGAGGGTAAACAGTACCCCCGCGCATTCTGGAAGCTTGAGGGGCGACTTAAGGTGACAAAGAAGCCTGGCACCACGAAGGGCAAGCTCCTGAAGATGCTCTCCGACGAACTCTCGAAGTCCGGGACCAGGAAGCAGTAGGCGAGCAACATGGACCCAGTGGCCATCTACTTCACAGGCACAGCTGGAGCAGGAAAGACGACGATGACCACTGCCTTTCAGACCTGGATGCGGGACTCCGGCTACGAAGCTGTGACAGTGAACCTGGACCCAGGGATGGAGGACCCGGCCTTCGATCCCGATGTGGACATACGGGACTGGGTCAACCTCCAGGACATCATGGCAGAGAACAAGCTGGGCCCGAACGGTGCTCAGGTGGCAGCCAGCGACATGGTGGCGATCAAGATAGAGGAGGTCAAGAATGCCCTGCAATCGTTCAGGTCGGACTACATCCTCGTGGACACGCCAGGGCAGGTCGAGCTCTTTGCATTCAGGGAGTCCTCAAGGACCATTGTGGAGGAGCTGAGCGGAGACAGGAGCCTTATCGCCTTCCTTTTCGACCCCATGCTGGCTCGACATCCCCACGGGATCGTCTCCCTGTTCATGCTTTCGGCCACGACCCAGTTCCGCTTCCGCCTGCCTATGGCGAACGTGCTCGCGAAGGACGATCTGCTGAACGATGAGGAGAAGGAGCGCGTAAGTCGCTGGACCGAGGACCCAGCCTCACTGTACGAAGCCGTTTCATCGGATGAGACTCAAAGAGAGGGAATAGTCTCCCTCGAGTTCTTCAAGGCCCTGGAGAATGTCGGCCCGCTCTGGTCCTTGATCTTCACGAGCGCCAAGGAGGAGAGGGGGATGGAAGACATCTATGCCGCGGTCCAGGAAGCTTTCGCCGGGGGAGAGGACCTGGAGAACTCTGAGGACGAAGAGCCTCCAAAGTAGGGACTATGGCAAGGCCGGAGCCGGCAGCTCAAGTGGTGCTGATCTACAGGGTACCGAAGCGGAAACGTGCAGGATTGCTGAGGTTCTTTCGAGAAGCCTTCCCGGAGTATGAAGCGCCAGGAGGGATTCACATGTCGCTCTTTGAGAGCGTGCAGGAGGTCGGTCTGTTTGTCGAGGTAGCCGCCTACGACACGGACAAGGCATTCAGGCTGGACCAGGTGCGTGTCGAGAAGGACCCAAAGATGAGACAACTTCTCGGCCGCTGGCAGAAGTTCATCGAAGGGCGCCCAGAGGTCCATCTTGTCCGCAACGTCCCGGTAATCGGAAAGGTGCGACCCGGTTCGCGACAGAAGAGGCGTACGGCACGGAGCAGTCGCGCGCAATGACCCACCTAAAGTACTACTTTCGACGCAGGAATTGAGGTGGTTTGAGCCTCCAAAGTGCCACCGTAAAAAGCCAAGCTTTTAATACTAGCAACCCTTCAGCCACAGTAGGGCATAGCATGTCAGAGTATGGAACATACGAGAGGTACGAGGATGACGAAGGCGGCGCGCCACTTGTGGAGCGGATTCTCGCCGAGATGGAGCTGCTGCTTAGGAACGTGACGATTCTTGAAAAGCTCAGCAGCGAGCGCCCCATGGGCATACTGAAGCTCTCGGATGCAATGAAGCTCCCCAACCACAAGGTGCGATATTCCCTGCACCTGTTGGAAAGGGAGGGAGTTATCGAACCCTCCGCAGAGGGAGCCGTTCTTACCGACAAGGCAAAGGATTACTGGAAGACCCTGGACAAGTCCCTGGACATGCTGAACGAGAACGTCCGCCACTTGAAGCGGAGCGTGTCCTCCAGCAGAAAGGCTAACCGGGGCAAAAGGTAATCAGCCTGGAGAACTCCGGCTCACCGGGTGCCGCCGTAGCTCAGTGGTTAGAGCGATCGGCTGTTAACCGAACGGTCAGAGGTTCAAAGGGTTCGAGGGACAACCCCTCGCGATCAGGAAATCCTCTCGGCGGCGTCCACAACCCAACGAAAGTGGGCCCGTAGCTCAGCGGTCAGAGCGAGTGGCTCATAACCACCTGGCCGCCGGTTCGAATCCGGCCGGGCCCACTCACCAGATCACGGCATGCCAGACAAGATTGTGGTTGAAGGGTATGAGGCCCTCAACGCAGGGTGGGTTTGCTTCCTTGGCTTCTCAACTGACCGAACCCACGCGCCTTCTGGAGGCAGTCCTGAGCGGTGAACTCCTCATTCCCAACCTTGACCCGCTCCCCCTCCTTCAGGGTATAACCGAGGCTGGACCAGGCCGGTCCATATTGTGGGTCGCACTCCAGCGCTTTCAGGAAACACTTCCTATCGTTGTAGCTCTTCCCCCTCACCTTCACCTTTTCGCCTGACTTCAGGTCGCAACCAAGGTGGTACCATGTGATTACAGACCGCGGGCAGTATTCCAACGCCGTCACGAAGCAATCTCTCCTGGCGTAATCCTTCTCCTGTACCTTGGCGAGCTTGCCTTCCTTCAGCGAAAGACCAAGATTGTCCCAGGTCACACCATCTCGCCTGTCGAAATCCAGCGTCTTCCGGAAACAATCCGTTTTTGAATAGGCCTTCCCCTCGACCTGCACGACCTCTCCGTCCCTAAGGGTGGTCCCAAGGAGAGCCCACGCAGCGCCAATCTGCGGGTCGTACTCTACTGTCTTCAGGTAACAATCCTGCTTGGTGCAGGCCTTTCCCCCAACTTGGATAGACTCTCCTTCCTCCAGGGTGCGTCCAAGGTTACCCCAGGCGGAACCCATCAGCGGATTGCACTCCAGTGCCTTCAGGAAACACTTCTGGGCAGTGTATTCCTTGCCCTCAACCTCAATCCAACCCCCTTCCTTCAAGGTGAGCCCAAGGTTGTACCAAGCGTCCCCGTCCTCTGGGTCAGACTCCCGAGCCTTCAGGAAGCAATCCTGTGCATCATACTCCTTACCGTCGACCTGTGCCTTTCCTCCTTTCCTCAGGGTGCCTCCAAGGTTGTTCCAGACGGCCCCATACTTTGGGGCGAACTCCAGCGCCTTGAGGTAGCAATCCCGTTCGGTGTACATCTTCCACCCCACCCGGACCTTGTCTCCCGATTTCAGAGTGCGTCCGAGGTTATACCAGGCAATTTCATACCGTGGATCGAGCTCTAACGCCTTAAGGTAGCAATCCCTTTTCTCGTATTTCTTCCCCTTGACCTTGATGCGATCCCCTCGCTTCATGGTATTCCCGAGATTGCCCCAAGCGGAACCCATCTTGGGGTCGCATTCCAACGCCTTCAGGAAACAATCCCGCGCAGTGTATTCCTTTCCACCAACCTCTACCTGACCCCCCTCCCTCAGAGTGACACCCAGGTTGGCCCATGCACTGCTATTCGCTGGGTTGAGCGCTAACGCTGAAAGACTGGAAGCGCGTTTGGAACTGGTGTCTTCAGGCATCGCGTCACCCCTGTGTCAGGCCGCAATCATCACGGTTTAGGTGTGAACCAGCCTTGTCCTAACTCACCTATTCTGAGGCGGGATAGTACGCTTCCTCACCGAAGTGGACCTCGTCCAGGCCGGCCTTCTCTTCCTCTACGCTAGTTCGCAGGGGCGAGAAGTAGTCGATCACGCGCAGGATCACATACGTTCCGATGAAGGCGAAGGTCGCCACAACGGCGACTGCGAACATCTGGAGGAGGGCAAAGTGTGCGTTCCCATAGACTAGTCCATCTTGGCCTGCGACGTTGATCGCCGACGATGCGAACAGACCGGTCGCGACCGTTCCCCACATTCCGCCGACACCATGGCAGGCGAAAACGTCCAGTGAGTCATCCAGCTTCGTCCTGGCTCTCCAGCTGGACACGAAGTTGCAGCCAACACCGGCTACTACCCCGATGACCATCGCGAATACTGGACCTACGAATCCAGAGGCCGGGGTTACTGCAGCGAGACCGCAGACAAATCCTATACACATTCCCACGGCCGAAGGTTTACCTTTCTTGATCCAATCCACTAGCATCCAACTCATGCCCGCGGCGGCTGCTGCGAGATTCGTGACCACCAGTGCATTTACCGCCACGTCGTTGGCGGATAGAGAACTACCCGCATTGAATCCAAACCAACCGAACCACAGGATTGCCGTTCCGAGAATCACATAAGGGACGTTGTTGGGCCGGCTTTCCTTGCCGAAGTCCACTCCCCTACCTATGACGAGAGCAGCGGCGAGCGCACTCACTCCTGCAGTCGTATGCACCACCATGCCGCCTGCGAAGTCCTCAACGCCCATGACGTGCATCCATCCGCCGACTCCCCAGATCCAGTGAGCCACAGGGAAGTAGATGAAAGTCACCCACGCAAGGATGAAAATGAGCAGCGGCTTGAACCGTATCCGTCCTGCGAACGCACCAATGATCAGGGCAGGAGTGATAGCAGCGAACTTTAACTGGAATGCAAAAAATAGAAGTTGCGGAATAGTGTTAGAATATGCCGTATTGGCTGTCGCACCTACCCCATTAAGGCCAAAGTACTGGAAGTTCCCAATGAACCCTCCCAAAGCCGATGGGCCGAATGCCATCGTGTATCCCCAGATGGCCCATGCCAGGCTCACGGCACCGAAAATGGCCATACATTGAACTATCGTGGAGACGAGGTTCTTCCTTCTGACGAGACCGCCATAGAAGAATCCTAACCCTGGAGTCATGATCATCACGAGCGCCGTGGCGGTCAAGACCCACGCAATATCGCCGGAGTCGCACAAGGCACCTGTAGCGGGGATACAAATTACCAAAATCCTCCTCTCCTCAGCTTGCGGGCTTCGCGGTAGTTACGATATGGAGCTTATGATGTTTACTCGTGCTTGGTTTTGGCCTGCCTAAGCCCTCTGAGGCCGGTCATCGCAGTGGCAGCCAGCTAAGGCTTTCCTATGAACTTCTTGCAGACCGAACAGAGGTGGAGCTGCATTTCGACAGTGGGCTTCGATTCCCCAGGCTGCATTTGGAGTGGTTCGCGATCGTTAGCATGGCTCGTATGCCACTTGAAGGGACCGCCGGCTATGGACCAGTCGACAGGGAACGCATGGGTCACGATCTCGAGCGATAGCGGGAACCTTCCCCCGGTTGCAAATCCCCCTCTGATCTGGTTCAATCCATCATCCATCCTTGAGATGACGCGTCGTTCCTCAACGAGCAACATGTCGACAAGTTCGCCAATGGTCATCTTGTCATCCATGCGCTTCTCGCTAGCATTGGCAGAATCCATTAGCGTGTCGATCCAAGGCATCAGCTTCTTGTAGGCCATCGGGTCACCGAAGACCTGCTTGGCGTTGATCCTGAAGTGCGGGTCCCCGCTCTCCTCATCCTTGAGCCGTTGAAGGAAGGTGATCTTCCTCCTCTGCTCATCGATCTGACCCCGTGCATTGCTGAAGTACGAAAGATATACCCTTGTGCGGATCTCCTCATTGAGCCGGTCCAGATCCACTTGGGTCCTTCTGCAGATGTAGCAGGATTCTTCCATCTCCGTTCCTCGGGTCAGGGGTAAGTTGCACTCCAGATATAACTAAGCACAAAAGCCTTCCGCACAAAGGGACATGCGGAATTACCGTAGTGTCCTATTGCCACATCCGAGTATGGAACAGGTTCAGGAAGGCGCGGTTCGGCAGGCAAGGCAACGGCAGAAGCGACCGTAATCATATCGGTCATCCGCGTGGGAATGGCCAGTGCTCCAGCAGTATCTGCATTGCTTGTCGCCTGCGAGGCAGTCATGCCAGGGGATACCGTGTTCGTTGAGTAAGCGCCTGCGCCTTTGCACGAACTGCTCGATAGACCGCTGAGCAATCGTTCCCAGCAGGAAGTTTGCTATGTAGAGCATACATGCCCAGACCCCTGCCACGATCGCGAGATCGAGGAGACCTCGGGATACGCCAATTCCCAAACCGGCATACTGGAAAACATAGAACCAGAAAAAGGCACTCAAGCCAAGTAGTCCTAGAACCCGGTGACCATTGTAGGTAGGGATGTCCAGTGTTGAAAGGATCTGCACCGTCGCCTCATGCGTGGGTGAAGAGGCATCCTTTGCCATTCCTGCTGAAGAATCTTCAACCTTCGACTCTCCGATCGCAAGGAAGTAATCCACGGCCGCATCGCTGCCGATGGCCCTAACGACCCCTGCGGTATCTAGTACGCTCTCGGCCGTGAGCTGAGCGACAGCCTTAGTACTTTCAATCACTCGGAAGTACTCCTTGGCTGCATTCCTGCCAATTGACTCAGCAAAAACGAAGACGTTGTCACTGGTGAGTTCCGCTACCGCCTTGGTCTTCCTTATTGCCCGGAAGCAATCTTCAGCGGCGATGTTGCCAATGGTCTTGGCGAACGTGAGAACTCTCTCGCTGGTCAGTTCCTCCACCGCCTTCGTCTCTCTGATCGCTCGGAAGTATTCCCTTGCAGCATCGCTACCAATTGACCTGGCAAAATCCAGGATCCTCTCCTCCGTGAGCTTGGCTACCGCCCTTGTTTCCCAGAACGCGCCGAAGTAGTCCACAGCCGCATCGCTGCCGATGGACTTTGCGAAGTTGAGGACCTTCTCGTCTGTGAGTTCCGCAGCCGCTTTCGTTTCTCTGATCGCCAGGAAGTATTCCACGGTTGCAAGGCCGTCGATTGCCTTGAAGAATTCGGCGGACTTGAGGACCCTGTCGGCCGTGAGCTCGGCTACCGCCTTCGTTCCCCATATCGTCCAGAAGTACCATTCGGCCGTATGCGGGTCGATGGACTTTGCGAAGTTGAAGACCCTCTCATCCGTGAGTTCAGCCACCGCCTTTGTCTCACCGATCGCCCGGAAGTAGTCCTTGGCCGCAGGGATGCCTATTGTTTTGGCAAAGGCAGCAATATCATACAATTTCTTTGCCCAGTCGTCACCATTCTTGGAGTCCTTGCTTATGTGGGAAACGATCAGGTGTATCTCATCTTGGCCGCAACCGGCCTTGACGAGTGTCTTGAAGGCCTTCTCGTCCGCGTGCTGTGGAGGTTGTCCGAGCCAACCGTTAGACAAGTATTCACCTGCTGGTGGCTATTACAGTACTGTAGGCACGATAAGACTTACTGTGGGGACGCTTCAACCGAAATCGTTCGGGCAATCATATTTCTCAGGGTATAGGAAGGTCCTACACGACCGGATCAAAATGCCCTCAGGGGCATAGTGTGCCCCCATGAGCGTTCTGCGGGGGGCAGATCCACGTTACCGAAGCCAATCGGGAGCCGAAAGAGAGGTCACAAAGTTAAAGAACATCCATGATTGCGTCCATCCTGCAGGAGTGTGAATTCGATGGTCTTCGTGCCAACAGATGAGCTCTTCGTGCTGATCTGTACCGCCCTGGTCATGTTCATGACCCCGGGTCTGGCTTTCTTCTATGCAGGCCTGGTAGGTCAGAAGAACGCTGTATCCATCATGATGCAGAGTTTTGCAGCCCTAGGGGTGTCAACTCTCCTATGGGTTGCTGTGGGCTATTCCCTCGTCTTCAGCGGTGACTTCCACGGCATAATCGGGAACCTCAATGACGCCTTCCTCCTGAACACCTCCGCCAACACGGCTTCCCCAGTGGCATCCGGGATTCCGCTCTACATCTTCTTCGCATACGAGCTGATGGTGGTCATCATCACCCCTCCACTGATCACCGGGGCATTCACCAACCGGGTCAAGTTCGAGGCATACGTCGTGTTCCTGGTCTGCTGGCAATTGTTCATCTACTACCCCATAGCGCACATGGTGTGGGGTGGCGGGCTCCTCCAGAGCTGGGGAGTGCTGGACTTCGGTGGTGGAATCGTGGTCCATGCCATCGCGGGAATGAGCGCGCTGGCTGCGGTCCTCTACCTTGGCAGCCGGTATGTTCGCGACAAGCCCCACAATCTTGCCTACGTCGGGATCGGAATGGCAATACTTTGGTTTGGCTGGTTCGGTTTCACGGCAGGCAATGCATGGGGGGTGAATAGTGTCGCGATCGTGGCATTCATCAACACGGCGATTGCTGGAGGCATCGCGAGCTTTGTCTGGATGATGATGGATTGGACACTGGAGGGCAAGCCAAAGTTCGTCGGATTCCTGACCGGGGGGCTTGCCGGGCTGGTCGTCATCACTCCTGCGGCCGGATTCATCACACCACAGGCAGCGATACTGTTCGGGTTGGTAGCAGGGATAATCTGCTACCTTGCGATAAGATTCAAGAACAGCCGGAAGTGGGACGACGCATTGGACGTGTGGGGTGTCCACGGGATTGGCGGGGTCACCGGGATAGTGCTCCTGGGGGTATTTGCCTCGATCGATGTGAATTCTGGTGGTGCAAACGGCCTCCTCTATGGCGGATCGCTATTCTTCGGTAAGGAAGTCGCGGCTGTTGCCTTCGCCGCAGCCTTCGCGTTCGTGGTCACCTACCTGATACTCTTCTGTATGGGGAAGCTGATGGACATCCGCGTGTCGAAGGAAGTGGAACTGATGGGGCTCGACATGGAGCTCCACGGTGAAGTTGCCTACAGCGAGTGAGATACTCCCTGGTGAGAGATCGAACCTCAGCTTCAGCGTAGCACATGACCGCAGGCCATCCCGGTCACAGGGAGTTCACGCCACTGGTCGGTCGGTAAGGAGATTGGGCCGGGGGATACGGCCCAATCTCCCGTGGGTGCTAAGAATTGGTTCTTCAGGCCCTCGGGGGTGGCGGAGGCGGTGGGTTCTGGTATGTCTGGTACCCCATGGTTTGAGGGGGCGGAGGCATGTGGTAGACCTGCGCTGGCCGAGCGCGGTGGCGTGTGAGGATCAGCGCGATTCCCACTATTGCAATCACCGCAACGGTTGCGATTACCAGCACGGCCACGATCGCGGCACCATTCGGCTTCGCCCCTGCCGGGCAGTTGTACAGGCACCATGCCTGGGCTGCCGATACCGTCATGGGGTAGCCTTGTACCGTGCCTGTGGTTGAAGTAGCCTTCGGCTGGATGCTGGAGGCGCCTACGGACGCTGTAGAGGTTGATCCCCAGACGCTCGAGCTTCCATAGCTGCTGGAGGCAGCAATGATCCCACCGTGGTTCGCGTTCGCCAGGCTGACATCAATGTCGCTCGTGCCGAATGCCTGTGTTCCCGGAGTGCTCGGTGCACCAGATGAGGTAGATCCTCCACTTCCGAAGAGGTTTCCTTGGGTAGGCAAGAGGATTATCCCCTCATGGTTGGAGAACGAGAATCCATTGCCCGACAGTGCAATTCCGATAACCGCAGCGGTGACCCCTCCGAACACCCTTGTCCCGTAGTCCGCTCCGGTCAGGAACACGGTCCCTGATCCCTGGAGGTTCACTGGGCCAACTGTGTTGGTGCTCGACCACGAGAACCACGGGGTGTTGGCATAGCTATGCCAGGCGACCGTGTATTCCGCGGAAGAATTGAAGCTGCTCATCGAGTTCCACATCTCTCCAGTGTAGGGTGCTATGGGGAAGAGCCCGAGAGCTGGCTGTAGTGATACCTGGGCCATGGCCGAGGCCGCTACTGAGGCATACCAGTACCCGGTCTTCTGTGCACCACCGATGCCGATCCAACTCGCAGAGAAGACCTCTGTTATGTTGCCAGATCCCCAGCCGTGCTCATTGGACATTGCAACTGCCGGAACCGAGGTCCCGTTAGGCACCGTGGTCACGGTCCCTGTGGTGGTGAAGTTGGCGAACCCGGTCTCCAGCTGCCAGCCCATGACCGTGAGGTTGGCGCTCGCTGCATTGTATGTTCCACCCGCGTATAGCACTCCAATGACTGTTCGTTGGGCTTCCAACTGGAATGTCGTGTTGGATGTGTTGGTTTGCGTGAATACGACCTTCCATGCAAAGTAGTAGTGCTCCGCGTAGCTGCCGTTCGTCCCGGTGCCGCTAGCGGTTCCCGACACATTTCCCCCATAAGCCCATGAGTTAGGGCTCGAGGTTGGAGACAGTTGAGGGGTCGAAGCCGAGGCGAGCGGAACGGAGATGGAAAGGACCACCACCGCGGCAAGTAGCGATAGGCAGGTCACGGTCGCTCCAGTCATTCTCATTGATTTCCGGTTCCACATGGTGGTTTCACCTTCTGACCCACAAAACGCCCCTTGTCCGATATAAGCTGTGGTCCGCCAAAATGCCTCAAAGCGCGCACGCCATGCTATGGCATGGTCAGTCGGGAAAAGCGGCCTGAATCATACACTTGCCACCCTTCTCTTCGGGTCAACCCGCTCCCGGATGGCCATGATTGTGCTGACGACATGCTTAGGGGGGATCCAGATCGAGAGGGCGGATGCCCGGCATCCTCGACAAACGTTAAGGCCGCGCTGATTGTGGCGGGGGCCAATGCAGGGGTGGCCCAGCATGGTCAAAGGCGCTAGGTTGAGGTCCTAGTCTCGAAGGAGTTCGAGAGTTCAAATCTCTCCCCCTGCATAGCAAAATTTAAATAGTAAAACGTGGGATTTGAACTCATCCGAAAGCCCATTCCAAGGGTGAGCACCCTGCCCCAAGACTGAGTAGGGCCGGCGAAACCAACTTGCGAGGTGGTTCCCCTCCCGGACCCTGACGAATTGTCCGGGTCTGACGCATTCATGTGGCGGGGCCTAATGGCGGGTATGGTGCCCGTGGAACCGACCATCGAGATCCTTTAGGAGGAGCACATCATCAAGGTGGCACGGTCCGACAGCAGCTGGCCCACGCTTTCGTGAACAACCGGCTGCCAGAAAGGGCCCGCCCGGGCCCGCTGGAGGGTTGGGTAGGGCAAGACGTCTTGAATAACGCAACCAAGGCCTTCTCGACACACCCAACTGAGTGGTAGAGCCAGGCATCACAACCTAGGATTCGTCAGTTACGATAGGCACATTCATGCTACTGACGGGAAGAGGCGGTCGTATCGGTGATCCACCATGACAGAAAGCGTCTCAATGGGCTCCCGTTGAATCTCTATTTCCCGCATGAACCTCTGAAGGTTTTCCAGCACCGCCGGGCGATTGCCTGTCGAATACTGATATGGAGAAGGCGCTGGGGAAAGACCAGCCATGAGCACATTGCGGCCGTCACTCACGAATAGGAAGGGCATTACATGAATTGCCATGAGTACCCTGAACAGGCTGCCTGGGGACGCACCCTGAACTAGTTCGCCTTGGATGAAGGCGACATGTTCTATGCGATGGCCGTGATATGGAAGCAAGTTCGCCAAGTCCAGCAAAGTCTTCTTCTCCACAATCCCACCTTCTATGAGTTTACGCTGTGATCTTGGAAGGAAAAGGGAACTGAATCGTGGGTGTTCTGTATCAACCATGTTCTTGAAGGGCTTAGAGGTCAGCTCCGCAATCTTGGCCCTCTGGTCATCCGAAAGTGTCGGCGGAACCTCTTCCCCTGAGATTCTCCCTGGAAGTGCATGCGGGTATGCCAGCGTACCCTCCTGTCCAGTGAATCTAGACCATGAGCCCTCGAAATCGAAATACACTGGTATATGCGCCTTGCGTGCGTCTGTCGTCACGCGGAATGTCCGCCTAAAGGTTTGGGTCTGTTCTTCTTCGGTGTCCATACCCAATTTGGGTCCTCCCGAAATGAATACTCCAAACAGCGTCTCGGGCCACTTCCACAGTAATACGTTACTGGTTTCGTTCTTCCAGTTGTTTGTAATCCTCTCAATATCCTCAGCGAAGGGCTGTGCGAGAAGAAATGTGACCATTGGGACGCCTAAGCGCCTGGGATCGGGGACATAACGGTCTACGACCCACCCTTCGGCGTAAGCTCTTTGGCGAATGCTTTCAAATGTTCGCGCGGGGAGATGTGAGCGAGATATTCTCTCCCTTTCACCTATGGGCTCTGATGCCAATAGGTGTCTCACGACAGTAACCTCTCTTTCAGTCAACGAACGAATCCTCAAAGGAGACGCATCATTAGACACTGTAACACACACCGCAACATTTTGCGAAAGGATTGCGGGTTTCCTTAAGTATCAACAAATAGATTATGCTGTCGACATGTGGAACATGGATCAGGTGGGGTTGAGACCACCACTGCGTCGGTACATACACGCATGGGCAGTCGCAATCTTGGTGTGCATAGTGATGGTGCTGCCGACGGGGCTCATTCTGCCATTCGAAGCGAGAAACAACCTCTCCGTTTTCCAGTCCAGCTTGCCGGTGCTACGGCACACTTCCGAGGTCACACCCGTCTCCCCCTTTGCCTCACTTCCAAGGAGTACCCCCTCGGAAGGGCTCGCTCTCTCTGATGCATCGCGATCACCGGCTCTTGGCATCCCAGTTGGCTCCGCCCCAGAAGACGTGGCCTATGACAGTGGGAGGGGGGAGCTCTTCGTAGCCAACACGGATTCTGCCAATGTGAGTGTCATTTCGGACGTCACTAACACAGTCGCCGACTCGATCTACGTGAGTAATCCGGATGCATTGGCTTACGACAGTGGAAAGGGAGAGATATTCGTTGCAGCGATTGGTCACAGTGACGTGAGTGTGATATCGGACACTTCGAATACCGTAGTGACCACGGTAAACACGAGTTCAGAATCTATGGGAATCGCGTATGATTCTGCAAGGGGGGAGGTTTTCGTCACCCACTATTTCTCAAACGCCGTGAGCATCATCAACGACAGTACAAACAGCGTAGTTGAGACCATCAATGTGGGATACGCGCCAATAGGCTTGGCTTATGATAGCAGCAAAAGAGAAGTTTACATCGCCAACTCTGCCTCGGGCAACGTCAGCGTGATTTCGGACTCCACGAACACCGTGGTAGCATCGATAGGTGTGGGTTCCGAGCCTTATGGCGTCACCTATGATTTTGGGAGGGGAGAGATTTTCGTTGCAAATGGCGGCTCGGATAATGTGTCTGTGATTTCAGACGTGAACAACACGGTCATTCATACGATTGCCTTGGCTGGAGAACCCTCCAAGATGGCATACGATGAAAACAGGGGAGAGGTATTTCTTTCCAATGGGTCCGGCACGACAAGCGTAATCAACGATTCTACTAATGTCGTCGCCACAAACGTTCGGGTGGGGTCTGACCCGTTGGGCCTCGTCTATGACAGCGGGAAAGTGGAAGTGTTTGTTGCGAACTCTGGCTCGAACAATGTGACCGTAATCAACGCCTCCCTTCCATTCTCTGCTGCAGCGGAGGCGAATCCCACGTCTGGACCAGCTTGGTTAGATGTCAGTTTCGTTGCGACAGCAGCATGGGGGGATGGGCTATACTCATATCTTTGGACATTTGGCGGCGGAAACACGAGTCGCCTGCAGGATCCAACGCTTGTGTTTGAGATACCCGGGTCGTACCAGGCCTCAGTTGTCATAATGGACACTGCTGGTAACAAGGCGACCAGCAACACAGTTTGGGTTAACGTATCCCACCCACTTCCTTTCACGGCCACCATGTCGGGGTCGAAAAGTTCGGTGGCGGTGGGCGAACCAACCTGGCTGAACACATCCATGGTCGGAGGGGTCAGTCCCTTTACGTTCATCTACAGTCTGCCCTCCTCAACGGCCGGGTGTGTCAACTCTGCGGGTCCGTCCATAAAGTGCACTCCTACGCGGGCGAACCGGACCTTCAACGTTTCCGTCTTGGTGACAGACGCCTATGGTGCCACGGTCAATGCCACTTCATCCAACGTGATAATTACGCCGGTCTCTCTCATGGTGAGCTCATCCCTCACCTCTGTTAATGTTGGACAGCCCGTAGTGTTCAACACTACTACTTCCGGTGATGCCACCACACTGACCTACTCGTATGCCTATCCCACCCCTGCCGGGTGTGTTGCATCCACAGGCCCATCCATTACATGTACTCCACAAGAACCGAACTGGAGCTTTGCTGTAACAGTCGAAGTCACTGACACTTATGGGAATGTGTGGAACGCAACCTCTCCAACCGTGACTACTGCTCCGGTCTCTGCCACGCTAAGCGCACCCCTCACCTCTGTGGATGTTGGCCAGTCAGTCGTGTTCGCCACCGTTACTTCCGGTGAGGTCACCACACCATCCTATGCGTATTCCTATCCCACATTTGCCGGGTGTGCTGCATCCACAAATTCATCCGAAACATGTACTCCAACCGCCGCAGGAAACTTCACTGTCACGGTCCATGTTGCTGACGCCTACAAGAACACCTGGAATGTGACGTCTGCGACCGTTAGGGTTTTTCCGGCCCTCACAGCAAGTGTGACTGTGTCAAACGCAACCCTCTGGTTAGGTGATACTGTCTTCATCTCTGGGTTGGCGGGTGGAGGACTCGCACCCTACACATACAACTTCACTGGGCTGCCCCCAGGATGTGTTGCCCAGGGCACAGATCAAATCGGTTGCTTTCCTACGGAGTCAGGCAACTATACTATCCACTTCATAGTTCGCGATGCAAATGCATGGAGCAACTCTGCCACTCAGACCCTGTCCATAACTTTCGATTTCATCATCATAGCTCCGTCAAACGCCGCCGCGGGTCAGATGGTTGTTATCCGGGTGGACTCGGCACCAGGAGTTGGCAAGCTGAGTTACACATATTCTAACCTCCCGCCTGGATGCATCTCTCAGGACACACCGACTTTGAATTGTACGCCCACAGAGCCCGGCAAGTACCAGATAGGTGTGACGGTGAAAGATCAGGGGGGGCACGACGCATTCCATACCTTCGAGTTGGATGTTTCTCCCGGAAGCACTAAGACACCGACCACGAATGGTTTCCTAGGTCTGTCAGGTGACCTTGGGTACGTCGTCGTCGGAGTGGTAGCAGCTGGGGTAGTCATTGCCCTGGCACTTGTTCGGAGGAGGTTCAAGGCAAGCACAGTAGGCTCGAATAGCGAGTCAGATGCCTATGCCGAGTATAGGGGAGCCCTCACGGACGCGGAACGCGAGCAGATTGCAACAGTGAACGGGGAGGAGTCGGATCCAGCAGAGGACATATTCTGAAGGTCTCCAAGCGGAAGGAGCAGATACTAAAGTGGTCCATGTCAAGCAGGAGCTTCACTACCTGCGCATTGACAGGACATCTGGCCGCCTGAACTGACAGGACATATGGCCGGCCCCGGGAAGGGGTCAGCATGGTCAGGGAAGATGTACGCCTCCGTCTGCAAGTCGTCAAACAGCACCTGGAGCGGGGAGTTTGCTCCGCCGAGATATGTCGAGTCTTCGGGATCTCCGAGCGCACGCTACGACGTTGGTGCCGAAACTACCGGGAGGAAGGGGTAGGCGGGCTCCGCCCTGACTCTCGCCGTCCCCACAGAAGTCCCAACCGAATCCACGGAAACCTGGCCAATCGTATACTCCAGTTGATGCGGCAGCACCACGCCTGGGGAGCGCAGAGGATCCAAGCCATCCTTTACCGTAGAGGGGTCCAGGTGAGCTGGCGCACCGTTCACCGCCTTCTGAAGCGGCATGGTTTCATGGTCCGGGTCGTCCAGAAGCCCCTGCCGTTCAAGCGGTTTCAGCGACACCATGTCGATTCGCTCTGGCAGGCGGATGTCTACGAGTTCCGAATCGCCGGAGTGAAAGGGAAAGTCTACGTCCACACCGTTCTGGATGATCGGTCACGTTACCTGGTGATGGCCCGTGGGTATCGGAGGGAGAGGACTCGCGAGACCACCAACAACCTCTGGTGGGCACTGAAGAATGGGCGAAAACCCAAGGCAGTATACGTGGACAACGGGAGCTGCTTCATCTCCAAGGAGTTCCGACAGTTCTGCCTGGAACATGGAATGCAGGTTATCTATGGAAAACCGTACAACCCCGGAGGACGAGGGAAGTTAGAAAGGTTCCATGGCATCCTGACTCAGGAACTCGTGGGCAGAATCCGGTTCCACTCACTCAGTCACTTCCGTCGGAAACTCTATCGATGGCGGAGAGGATACAATGGCAGCCGCCTGCACGGAGGGATTGGTTGGAAGACTCCTCTGGAGGTCTACAACGACCGAAAGCTAATGAACCGCAACGGTCTCAGGAGGGGTTGAAGGGTGCAATATCTCCTGTCAGTTTAGACTGCAACATGTCATGTCAACGTACAGGTAGTTTGATAACCTCACTCAACTGGAGCAGTTCCATGGCGACTCCTTGGTACAACGTGTATGATGCAAAGGTCTCAAGTCCGCTTGGAAAGCCCGTTGTGACAGTCAGCCCGGGGCCGTGCTGTACAGGAAGTACCCCATCGGGTGCTGACTTTGGCTCAGATTCGCTTCAAACGAATCCTGCCCCAGGGAACAATGGGAGTTCCGGAAGCGTGACTGCCACCAGTGGGATTCAGGAAGCCGTCAATTACTTGGCTGGGCTAACGACACCAGGTGGTGTAATTTTTCTTCTTCCTGGGGTCTTCACCCTCTCCACGAGCGTAAATACATACAATGGGACCAGAACCGTAGCTTATTCTGGCATTATTTTCAGAGGTTCTGGCAAGGACGTTAGCATCGTCAAGCAACCCTCTACCTCCACTAGCAGTGCGTTCAATGTTGGAGTGAATACCCAACCGCAGGGTTCGAACCCCATAACTTCGCACATCGAGTTTGAGCACATGACCATTGATGTGTCAGCAGTGACGGTTGGTGGTTCAACCACCATCGCCTTCACAAATGTTAAGCACTGCGTGGTTAGGAACTGCAAGTTACTCGGCAATAATTTGAATTTTACTATCTACTTTGCAGGTCCCACATGGAACGGTGGTAGCTCTACTATGGCCAGTCCTTATTTCGACTTGTATAATTCCATACTAGACTGTGAACTGGTAGACCTATATTCAAATGATGGGCTCAGCTTTTGCTATCAACAGTATGGAGTGATTCGCAACATATGGGAAAATGGAAGCCGCTTGGCCCTTTACGGTTGGGTTTTTGTCGGGTTGGGAGGAGTCTGGACATCTTAGACCCTGAAGGCCTGCTCAGAAATCGCGAAGAAGTTCTTGTGTATAGGTCAGTTTCCCAGAGAACTGCATCTACAAACCCAGATGATGATCCTTCCCGGAATTCGTCTTTGCCAGGTACTGACAATAGTGGTCACTCGTCCTAAAGAACCTGGTATCGAGAGGCACCAGAGGTATCTGCCCCTACAGGCAGCACGGGATCAAAGGCTCGGGTGGTGTCGAGTTTCCTCATGATTACGACCTGTTCACTTAACATATGCTTAAGGCATATGCGCTTTGCTTAGGTTGAGGCGAGTTAGTAAGAATACGGGAACCAGTTCCGGTGTTATCGCGCCCATGAATGTTGGTCCTCGTTAATTTCCGAAATGACTGACTGCCAAGATGGCTGTATACAAACCAATAACGGATCACAAACTTCCCTCGCAATAGCCCTGACCTTCATGATGAGAGTGTAATCCGCCAATTTTACCCCGAGCCGTCACCGTTGAAATTTTTCGTGATATTTGAACAGCCGGGCTGTTCAAATCTCTCCCCCTGCATAGAAACTTTTAAATAGTCAAGCATGGGATTTGAACTCATGCGGATGCCCATTGAAAGGGCGAACGCCTTGCTTGAAAATTGAGGAGGGCCGGCGAAATCAACTTGCGAGGTAGTTCCCCTCCCAGACCCTGACGAATTGTCCGGGTCTGACGCATTCATGTGGCGGGGCCTAATGGTGGGTACGGTGCCCGTGGAACCGACCATCGAGATCCTTTAGGAGGAGCACATCATCAAGGTGGCACGGTCCGACAGCAGCTGGCCCATGCTTTCGTGAACAACCGGCTGCCAGAAAGGGCCCGCCCGGGCCCGCTGGAGGGTTGGGTAGGGCAAGACCGTCTTGAATAACGCAACCAAGGCCTTCTCGACACACCCAACTGAGTGGTAGAGCCAGGCATCACAACCTAGGATTCGTCAGTTACGATAGGCACATTCATGCTACTGACGGAAAGAGGCGATCATATCGGTGATCCACTCCAACCGAAAGAGTCTCAATTGGTTCCCGGACAGTCTCGATGTTGGTCAGGTACTCACGAAGGGTTTCCGACACCGGGGAGCGACCGCGAAAGATGGTTGTGTCAGGAGAAGGGGATAGGCTCAGGGCCCCAAAGAGAACTTGCATCCCATCCGATACGAAAAGGAAAGGATTCACTCGGCACCGACCTGCCAGAACGCGAAAGACCTCAGCAGCCCTCTGATCTGGGAGTAGAGCGCCATGAATCCAAGCCACGGCACGAAGGCTACGGCCCTCGCAAGATGGAATTCGTGTCAAGTCAAGAAATGTGCGATACTCTGTCCAGCCCTCTATGAGCATTCGTCGTTCTGAGCGAGGCAGGAAGTAGGGGTGGACTCTATGTTCCTCGTCGTCCTGTCCCAACGGCCGCATCACCAGCTTCGCCAGCCGCATCCTCTCCTCAGCTGTGAGCACCCTCTCTCCATTCGCTCGCTTGAAGAGCGGCCCCCCTAGGAGCGGTTGGGGATACGTCAGGGTTCCAGTCTGACCGGAAAATGACGCCCATGCGCCTTCGAAGTCGAAGTATGCCGGCACGCTCGCAGCCCGTGGGTCCACTGTGATCGTCCAGCACCCACCATCGTTCGACTTACCGTCTGGTGCCGCGTTGTCCTCAAGAATGTCTGCTGCTGGCGACCCAAAGAAAACACCCATAATGGACTCGTGGCCCGTCCAGAGACACACGTTGGAATGTAACTTTCCCCAAGCCCTCGATGTTTCCGCCAACTTCTCGGAGTAGGGTCTGGCTATCGCGAACGTCAGCTTTGAAATCGTGAGAGGAGTTGGATTCGGAACGAACCTATTCTTGAGCCAGCCACTATCGTAGATGCGCCTTCGAACCTCCTGGTACGTGCTTCTGGGTAGTCCGGAGGCGCGAATCCGCTCCCCCTCCCCGCCGCGCTGTGCGGCCAACAAGCCCCTGACTACTACCGCTTCAGCTCGCGACATTTCCCTCATCAAATAATCTCACTTACTTACGACACCATTGCATGCTGCCCGGGTTGATGTAACTTTGGGTGCCCACGCACCGGGATCACAACATGCAGTGCTATAATGACACATGCGGCCTGGAATTTACCCAAGATTTCAGGCCGTTCCTTATTAAGATGGAGAGAGATAGTCTTTCATGATGGCGCAACTCAGCGAACGCAAGATGGCACGAAACCCCTCCAATACGCCAGTGCTTGTTGAAACCCTTGCCGTCTTTGCTCTCGTGGTGATGATGTCAGCGGCAGGAATCACATTGCCATCCGGGATTCGAGACACCTCTCACCCTCCTTTGGTGAGTTTCAGTAAGGTTATGCCCGCGCCCAGAGTCTTGCCGACATTCGCATCCGCATCGGCATCTGAGCGGAGTTCCTCGGACGGGCTGACGCTCGCTAGCACCCCCAGCCCTATCATTACGATACCGGTAGGGCAGTATCCAACAAGTGTGGCCTATGACAGCGGCAAGGGGGAGGTGTTCGTCACAAACTCGTATTGTTTCCCCGGTGGATCGTGTGGGCTGGGGAGTGTGAGCATAATCTCGGACGCTAACAACACCGTGGTGGCAACAGTGCCGGTGGGCAGCAACCCGACCAGCGTGGCATACGACTCCAGCAAGGGGGAAGTGTTTGTCGCGAACACTGGCGCACAGACAGACCCATGGAACAACGTGAGCGTCATCTCCGACACTACCAACACCGTGGTGGCGACTATACAGGTAGGGGAATCTCCAAGCGGTGTGGCGTACGACTCCGGGAAGGGGGAAATATTTGTTGCAAACTCAAATTCGAACAACGTAAGCGTAATCGATGATTCGTCAGACACTGTGGTGGCGACAATCTTCATGCATACTGTCATCCCGGAAAGTGTGGCGTACGACTCTGGGAAGGGGGAAGTATTTGTGACCTATACGGACGGCAACAACGTTACTGTTATTTCGGACGCAACGAACACAGTGGTGGCTACAGTTCCTGTAGGCGCTGCCCCTTTCGATGTGGCGTACGACTCTGGGAAGGGAGCATTGTATGTTGCCAACTTCGGCTCGCATAATGTGAGCGTAGTCTCAGACGAGACGAACACTGTAGTGGCAACAGTCCCGTCTGTAGGCACCATCCCGAACGACGTAGCGTATGACTCAGGAAATGGGGAGTTATTCGTTACAAATGGGGGCTCAGCGGGTCCAGACTCGGACAGCGTGTGCGTGATTTCCGATGAGACGAACACTGTAGTGGCAGTGACCCCTGTGGGCCTCCGCCCGTGGGGAGCGGCGTACGACTCTGGGAAGGGGGAGGTGTTTATCGCGAACGTCGATTCAAACAACGTTAGTGTGATTCCTACTCAACTCTCGGTCGTGGCCACGGCAAATCGGACCTCGGGACCAGCCTATCTTCCCGTGACCTTCAGAGCATCCGCATTCGCAGGGTCTTGGAACTACACGTCCTGGAATTGGTCCTTCGGAGACGGGAACTTCAGTGCTTTGCAGAACCCCTCGCACACCTACGCAACTCCAGGGTCATACCCTGTGTCGGTTGTTGTGACAGATAGCAACAGGACCAAGGCAACCAGCAATACGATATGGATTGATGTCTCCCAACCCACTCCATTCACTGCCACCTTGCTTGCATCAAGGTCCTCAGTCGATGTTGGGGAACCAGCATGGTTTAACACTACAGTAGGGGGAGGAACAGGGCCGTTCTCATTCATATACACTAACTCCTCCCCTCCCTCTTCGGCTGGTTGTGCGGTTTCATCATCATTCAGTTCCTCTGTCGTAAGATGCGTCCCGTCGCAGTCAGGGTTGAACCTTTCATTCTCGGTTCGGGTGGTCGACGCTTACGGCGCAATGTCAAATGCATCGTCTCCAGTGTTGAGCGTGGACCCAGTTCTTACTGCGAGTGTGACAGTGTCGAAGGCCACCCTCTGGCTGGGAAACAGCGTCTTCATCTCTGGGGCTGCCGGAGGAGGGCTGGCACCCTATACATACAACTTTGCCGGACTTCCCCCAGGATGCGTTCAACAGGGAACGGATACTATTGGATGTCTACCCACCGAGTCGGGCAACTACACTATTCAGTTCTCAGTCCAGGACGCGAACGACTGGGGCGTCTCGGCCACCCAACCACTATCAATAATCTTCGACTTCACTGTTGTTGCACCATCAAGTGATGCTGCTGGCCAAATGTTTACGATTCAAGTTGATTCAGCTCCGGGATTCGGGGCATTGACCTATGATTACTCGAACCTTCCAAGTGGATGCATCTCCATGGATACGCCTACGTTGAATTGCACACCGACCGCAACTGGAACGTACTCAATCACTGTCAGTGTGCATGACCAAGCTGGTGACCACAATGCGCACTCTGTGGTTGTCCAAGTAGTTCCTGCTCCCAAAGGAACTTCAGGATTCCTTGGCCTTCCCGGAAACGAGGGCTATCTCCTGATTGCAGTGATTGCCTTGGCCGCTGTCGTTGTTGCCATTGTCATCTATGGCCGCGGCCCCAGAACGGAGATCGGTGCTGGCCACGGCTCATCTAATGAGGTTTACGCGGAGTTCAAGATCCCACCACCAAGAGAAACGGACACGAACGAGAAAGGGGAAAGCAAGAGCCCAGAAAAGTCTCCTCAGGCAGACCCCATGGGCGACTTGATATAGCTAGAGCCCGACGGTGGACTAAACCTATCGAGAAACTCGTCACGACTCGGATTCCCAGGCTAAGATTTGGAGCTTGTGCTAGTAACCGTAAGGGGGCGGAAGAGCCCGCAACACCGGAACCAAACTTTGGCCGAGGGGTCGGCTGACCCAGCTTCAGACCTCTACTGACGAGTCAACAGAACCAAGTGCAACGTTCAAGGTTTCCATACCGAATGGCTGTCATGAAAGAGATGGACACATGCAAACAGCAAGGTCAAGTCCGCTGCATCACATCTTGTCAGGTCATATCTCTTCTATCCAGATTTCACAAGCATTTATGTTGGCCTGATCAAGTGCGTTGTTCGTAAAGAATTGCAGATCGAACCAATACGTCGTTCCAATCGTCAAGTTGCTTATCACGGCCACTTCCATCAGTTGCAATCCGTATACTGCACCCGCTCCTGCCGGAAGCACACTCGGAAACTGGCCGAAGGTAGATCCCTGAACGGTACCTCCGTTGCTTGGTACCCCCCCTGCACTCGCCTTCTCATTTTCAACCGTGCCACTGTCTAATCGTGGACATGTCCACAGCAGGTTCTATAAGTCTCCCGGTGGACTATTCGGGTAAGGGGTCCCTTATGAGGGTGGAAATCGCTCGAATGCGATATACCTCCCTTTCCTCGCAGTCCAATGGTGAAAGCCTTATTCTTCCCCTCTCTGCCTGCACGTACGGGCCTGTAGCATAGTCCGGACAATGCGCTGGCCTTCTAAGCCAGCGAACTGGGGTTCGAAAATCCAGGGCCCACAAGGGACCCTGGTCGGAATTCCCCACAGGCCCGTGCAAAGAGCTGCTTTACGGGTGAACGGGGTGCCCCTTCAGACCCCTCACCCTGCAGCGTCCCTGACGGCGAACTCCAGCCTTATAAACGGTCCAAACATGCTATGAAGGAGGCCATAATGGTAGGCAACGCGACGCAGGGTTCTGGCGACTCCTCCTACGGGGCAGAGTCGATACAGATCCTTGAGGGACTGGCCGCGGTCAGAAAGCGGCCAGCGATGTACATCGGCTCGACCGACAGCAGGGGACTCCACCACCTCATCAACGAGGTCGTGGACAACTCCATCGATGAGGTGCTGCGTGGGGCCTGTACATTTGTCGAAGTGGTCCTGGGCAAGGACGGGACATGCACAGTGACCGACAACGGCGGCGGGATACCGGTGGAGATCCACCCCAAGTACAATCGTCCTACGTTGGAGATCGTGATGACCGTACTACACGCTGGAGGAAAGTTCGACCGGAACACATACAAGATCTCCGGAGGGCTGCACGGCGTCGGAGTACACGTTGTCAACGCATTATCCGAATTCCTGGAGGCCCGCGTCAAGAGGAACGGAAAGAGCTACTTCCAGCGGTTCGAGCGCGGGAACCCGGCGGCGCCAATCCAGGAGGATGGGAAGGCAGATGGTACTGGCACATCCATCCGTTTCAAGCCCGACAAGGAAATATTCGAAACGGTCACATTCGAGAAGCCGGTCGTAGAGCACCGCCTCAAGGAACTTGCATTCCTGAACCCAGAGGTTACGATCCACTTTGCAGACGAACGAGAGAATTACGAGGCTACATTCCACTATTCCGGTGGGATTCGCCAGTATGTAGAGGAACTCAACCTCAACAAGACCCCCCTTTTCGCTCCACCCGTTTCCATTTGCCTGAACCGAGAGGGTGTTGAGGTAGAGGTGGCCCTCCAGTATGATGATGGGTACAACGAGATCGTCCTTTCCTACGCCAATAACATCCCTACCACCGATGGCGGGACTCACGTTGTCGGATTCAGATCCGCGCTTACCAGAAGCATCAACGACTACTCTCGGACACGGGGTTTCATCAAGGGAGACAAGGAAGGGCTCACAGGCGAGGATGTGAGGGAAGGCCTCACGGCAGTGGTTACGGTCAAGTTGCTCGAACCACAGTTCGAGGGACAGACGAAGAGCCGACTCGGCAATTCCGAAGTGAAGGGTACCGTAGAATCGGTCATCTACGAGAAGCTCACTGAATATCTCGAGGAGCATCCCGGCCCGGCACAGGCTCTCATCTCCAAGGCGCTCCAAGCGGCCCAGGCCAGGGAGGCCGCGCGAAAGGCGAGGGAGCTCACACGCAGGAAGGGATTGCTCGAAGGGGGAGGGCTTCCGGGGAAGCTAGCCGATTGCCATTCCAGGGACCCATCCCAATGCGAACTCTACCTCGTGGAAGGAGATTCCGCAGGTGGCTGTTTTTCCGGTGAAACCAAGGTTGCGCTGACAGACGGGAGGAGCCTGAGCTTCAAGGAGTTGGTGGCAGAAGACGCGCAGGGAAAGGAGAATTTCTGTTATACTATCCGCAAAGATGGCAAAATCGGAATCGAAAAGATTCGGTATCCGCGAGTCACTAAGCACAATGCTGAGGTCGTTCGCGTTACTCTTGACAATGGTCAGTCTATAGTTTGTACACCAGATCACCCGTTCATGCTCCGCGAGGGTGGGTACCGCCCTATATCAAAGATGGGGAGAGACGACTCATTGATGCCTCTCAACATAGAACAATCTGATATGTCCAAGACAAGGCCCACTACCCAGGGACACTTCGCTGCTGACGCACTTCGGTCGGTCAACGCCGTCACGGATTTCAACCACCGGGTTACATCCATCTACCGTATCCCGGAGCGCGTTGACGTCTACGACTTGGAGGTGCCCGGGACCCACAACTTCGCTCTTGCCTCTGGCGTTTTCGTGCACAACAGCGCCAAACAAGGCAGGAATCGGGAATTCCAGGCAGTTCTCCCGCTACGAGGCAAGATCCTGAACGTTGAGAAGGCACGGCTTGACAAGATGCTCCAGAACGAGGAGATAGCGAACCTCATCACGGCAATTGGAACTAGCATCGGCGATGATTTCGACATTGCGAAGCTGCGTTACCACCAGATAATAATCATGACCGATGCTGATGTGGACGGCTCACACATCCGTACGTTGTTGCTAACATTCTTCTATCGCAAGATGCACGAACTTGTCGAGGGTGGCCACATTTACATCGCCCTCCCGCCGCTATACCGCCTCGCAAAGGGCAAGGAGGTCAGGTACGCATATGCGGACGAGGAGCGGGACAAGGAGCTGAAGGAATTGGGGGGAATGCGCGGCGTGACCATGCAGCGGTACAAGGGACTGGGTGAGATGAATCCCCAGCAGCTTTGGGAGACCACGATGCAGCCGAGCACCAGGACCTTGCTTCAGGTCACGGTAGAGGACGCGCAGAAGGCCAACGAGCTCTTCACAATACTTATGGGCGAGGTCGTGGAACCCAGACGGCAGTACATAGAGCAGCACGCTCACGAGGTCACGAACCTCGATATCTAGGCCCCTAGGCTCAGATCCCTAAGGTCCAGAACTGCTGGGCCGCGGTGTTTATCATGTTGAGCATGGGCGTGGGATAGATCCCGAACAGCAGTATCAGGAACGCGCAGATGAAAACCGCCATCCAGCGCGCCATCCCGCTGCTCTTGATCTCCTGCCACAGGCTCATGGACGCCCCTCCCGACACTTTGAAGCCTATCTCAGCGCCAGGGGCCCTTCCCACAGCAGCTTTCGAGTGGGCAAGGGCGCGTGGAGGGGCCACGACCGCTGTCTTGACTCCCTCATCGGGCATGTACATGTACTTGAGAACGCGCGCGTAGTAGAAGACGGAGATAGCGCTGTTCAATAGCCCTGCTACGGCCAAGGTCGTGAACCATCCTCCCGCCTCGATTGCAGCAAAGAACAGGTAGAACTTCCCGACGAATCCGAGCGTCAGGGGCATGCCCGCAAGGGAAAGGAGCATGACGGCAAAGCATGCTGCCAGACCCGGCCTGGTATGACCTAGCCCCTTGTAATCGGTGATAAGGGGCCCGATTCCCACTGAGACAGCTATGGCCACAACGATGAATGCCCCTCCCTTCATGAGCACGTTGGCGATGATCTGGAGGGTGGCCCCTGCGAGGGCCGGCGGGGTGTCGACCGCAATGCCGAGCAGCATGTACCCGGCCTGGGCGATGGAGGAATAGGCGAGCATCCTCTTCATCGTCTGCTGCTCCAGGGCGAGGACGTTGCCTATGGTCATGGTGATTACGGCAAGGGCCCCTAGGGCAAAGTACAGGGAGTATCCCTCACCTGCTACTCCGAAGACCCTGACCGCCCCTACGAAGATTGCGAATATTGCAAAGAGCCCCATCTTCTTGCTCCCTGCAGACAGGAACGCAGAGACCGTGGAGGGGGCGCCGTCGTACACATCGACCGCCCACATGTGGAACGGGACCAGCGTAGCCTTGAAACCCAGGCCTGCTGCCACCATGGCGAATCCCACGAGCGCGAGGGCTGGGTCGGAGGGGGAGTTGGGGGGAGCGAAGGCCGCGAGGGATGTGGTGCCGTAGGCGCCGAATAGGAGGCTGGCACCAAAGAAGCTAATGGTTGTCGAAAGGGCACCGATGATGTAGAACTTCATCGCGGCTTCCAGTGCCCTGCGATCCTTCTGTGTGTAGCCCACAAGGACGTAAGTGGATATCCCTGTGACCTCGACTGCGAGGAGCAGTAGTATCAGGTCGGCGGATACTGCGACTATGAGCATGCCCAGGACCGCGAGGAGGAGGAGCGCGTAGAATGTGGGAGATCCTTCCTCATCTGGATCGGAGAGGCTGGCGAAGCTCACCAGCAGGGCAACGCTGGCGAAGACCGCCTGGAAGATGAACCCAAAGGACGTGAAGATGATGGGCCCGTTGACCGTGCCAACCGAGGACTGAGAGATGGTGGCCAGGGCCGAGAATGGCCATGCCCTCAGGTCGCCTAGGATCTCCAGCAATACGAGAAGGATGAATGCGGTAGAGACTCCCCCCAGGACCGCCCTCTTCTTGACCCCGGCAACGTCCAGGAGGAAGACCACGAACGTCGCTATGAGCAGGGTGGCCTCAGGGAGGTATGTGAGAAAGTCTTGGATTGATACCATTTTTCCTTTTACCTCCTCTCAGGGCTGCGTGGGACAAACACTCGTCCCACCACAATGACTTGGCACAGTGAAGATGTATGCGTGCGGAATGAACTGAACAAGAAGGTAAGGCAGTATCCCGTAGAGCACGATGAGTGAGACCAGGAGGACCATCGCGAACATCTCGTTGAACGGAAGGTCGAGAGCCTTAGCTGGCACGCCGCGCGTTGGACCGAAACACATGCGCTGTAACATCCATATGTAGAAACCCGCGGTCACGACGAGAGCAAGGAGGGGCAGGAAGACCCACGCGCCTAGGCTGTACCACGTGGCCAGGAAGGCCATGAACTCTGCCGGGAAGCTTACCAGCGATGGAAGACCCAACGAGGCGAGAGAGCCGATGACTAGCAATGTGGAGAGGATCGGTGTCTTGGCCGTTATCCCTCCTATCGCCGGGATGTCCCTGGTACCGAAAGTGTGATGGACCGATCCCGAGAGCATGAAGAGGAGGCCACTGATGAGGCCGTGGGCGAACATGAGCAGCACAGCTGCTGTCACGCTGATCTGTGTCCAAAGGGCGATCGCCAGCAACACGATGCCCATGTGATTGATCGAGGAATAGGCGACGAGCCTCTTCATGTCCCTCTGGGAAAGTGACAGGAAGGCCCCCCAGAGGATCGATAGGAAGGCGATCGCGAAGACGAGAGGGAGCAGGACCGATCTTCCGGAAGGCAGGAGAGGGAAGGCGATGCGAATGAGACCATACGCACCCATCTTGAGCAGCATCCCGGCAAGCAGGACCGAGCCTCCGGTCGGTGCCTCCACGTGGGCGTCCGGAAGCCAAGTGTGGAACGGAACCATGGGCAATTTCACCCCGAATCCGAAGAAGAGCCCACCGAAGACCAGGACCTGGGCGAACTGGGGGATCGCGCCATTGAGTGTGGCCACGCTGGCCGTGTTGTTGAAGTCGAGAGAAGGCCAGTGCCCCAAGAACACCATGGCGAGCAGGCTCACGAGCATGACGACGCTCGCGACGTGGGTGTACACGAAGAACTTGAGTGACGCGTAGCCGCGGCGTGGCCCTCCCCAATATCCTATGAGGAAGAACATGGGGATCAGGACGATCTCCCAGAAGACGAAGAAGAGCAGGACGTCAAGCGATACGAAGACACCAAGGAGGCCTGCGTTCGTGAGCCCCACCAGGGCGAAGAATGCCGCCGGGCTCTTCTTCTCATCCCAGTGGTAGATGACGACTGCCACCGAGAGTATTGAGGAGAGCAGCAGGAATGGCAGGCTGATGCCGTCGATCCCCACAGTGTAGTTCACGGCAACGTTTCCGCTGCCGCTCATGAACGTGAACCACGTGTTCGTCTGGACGAACTGATAATCCAGCGCGCCGGTCAGGGAGAACGAAGCGAGAAGATAGAGGGAAACGCCCAAGGTGGCTATGGCGGTGAAGAGGGCCACCCAGCGCGCCTTGAGGCCTGAGAAGAACGTTATCCCGGCGCCGACAAGCGCGATCGTGATGAGCACTGTCAACGGGGAAAAATCAGTGGCTACCCAACTGAGGTCCATTGTCAACCACCCCCCCACAGGGAACTCAGATGGGGAACGCCATAGAGGAAGAAGGCAACTATCAGCACGATTCCCAGGATGATCCAGGAGGCATAGCTGGAGACCAGTCCGGTCTGCGCCTGCCTCGCCTTGGTCGAGGCCGCGGCAAAGACCCTCTCGAAGCCGTGTATGGTGCCGTCGATGACGTAGCGATCAAACCAGTCAAAGGCCCTGGCCAGCCCGAGCACCACTCCGTGAGCCAGGCCGTCGTACGCGTCGTCGAAGTAGTACTTTCGAACGAGGACCGTCTGACCGGCCTTGAGTGGGCTGTTCTCGGGCAGACCGAAGACCTTTCCGTTTCCCCAGAAGAAGTATGCTACGGTGATACCGGAGAGCGCGAGTGCCAGGGATCCGAGAGAGAGGTAGAGATCAGGGGCCGAGGAGAATGCGATGTGGCCTCCCGTGACCGTGAAGCCAAAGACTCCCCACGAGGCTGCGCCCGGAAGGAGGCCCGAGAAGCCCCCGAACAATGGCAGGAAGCCAACCACGACACTCAAAGCGGCCAGGATCACCAGGGGCGCCTGCATGATCCATGATGGCTCGTGGACGTGCTGGTCCCCAGTTGCCCGTGACTTGTCCCCGCCGAAGCAGAGGAACCAAAGACGGAAGATGTAGAGGGCCGTCAGGAAGACCGCGGCAAGAGCGAGCAGGAAGAACGGAAACATCATTGGATACTTCTGCACGGCGCTCCAAGTGAGTGACAGGACGGCGTCCTTGGAGAAGAAACCGGAGAATGGAGGAATTCCCGAGAGGGCTAAGGCTCCTATCAGCATGGTATAGGCCGTTACCGGCATTGCTTTAGAGAGACCTCCCATTGTGAAGAGGTCCTGTGAGCCAACGGAGTGAATGACCGCGCCCGCTGCAAGGAAGAGGAGGGCTTTGAAGAAGGCATGGGTGAAGAGCTGGAACATCGCACCGCCTGGCCCCAGCACCACCAGCGACGCGGCGCCCACTGCCATGGTCATGTATCCCAGTTGAGAGATGGTGGAATACGCGATGACCCGTTTGATGTCCCGCGACACAAGCCCCATGGTCCCAGCGAAAAGGCTGGTGAACCCACCTATCGCGAGGATCACCATTGCCGCATCAACTGTGAACCCGATGTAGATCGAGGTTATCGCCAGGAGGAACACTCCCGCGGCAACCATCGTCGCCGCGTGGATGAGGGCGCTCACCGTCGTCGGGCCCTCCATCGCATCGGGGAGCCATGTGTGCAGCGGAAACTGGGCGCTCTTCCCGGCCGCCCCTCCCAGGATCATGATTCCTCCCAGGGTCATGAGCGTGGAATTGGCGCCTGTCAATACCGAGGATGAGAGGAAAGGTTGGGATGAATCGGCGTTAGGAGGCGCAAAGACGAATCCGGAGCAGGACCAGGTTATCGGGTGGGATGGACACACGGCCCCGGGATAGGGCGATATGTTGACACCACCACCGGCAGTGGCAGTTGCGAACGAGGTGAAGAAGATGAACACGCCGACAAAGAGCATGATGTCTCCGACCCTGGTCACGAGGAAGGCTTTTCGCGCTGCGCTGGCCGCCTCTGGCTTCTTCCAGAAGAATCCTATGAGCAGGTACGAGCAGAGGCCGACCAGCTCCCAGAAGATGATGAACTCGAGGTAATTGTCCGCCAGGATCAGCGCATTCATGGCGGTGAGGAAGAGCATCAGCTCAGCGTAGTAACGGGCGAGCCCCTCCTCCTTCTCCATGTACTCGAGCGAGTAGAGCACGACAAGGAAACCCACGACGTTGACCACGATCAACATCAGGGCGCCTAGCGGGCTCACAAGGATACCCATGACGAAATTCGTGCCGTCCGGGAGGGCGAGCCATACGAAGCTCCTGTCGTGGTAAGGACCGGGGGCCAGGACCTCTTCGATCGCAACAAAGACTCCGAAGGCGAGGGCCAACCCCTCACCAATTACGGCGAAGATCCCTCCGCCGTTCTTGAAAGAAGTCCCCGTCAGGCCGAGGAACACGAACGCGAGAGCTGGGAAGAGGGGGACCAGGAATGCATACTGGAAGGCGATTGTAGCCAGGAAAGATAAATCCAGTTTTCATCCCCTCCTAAAGTTTCAGCTCCATGGCCTTCGATACGTTCACGCTGCCGATTATCCTGTTCAGGGCGACGACTATGGCGAGGCCCACAGCGACCTCTGTCGCCGCGAGCCCGATGAGTATGACCGCGATCCCCTGCCCTGTCACTCCTCCCAGGGATGTGGTGGACGGAGAGTAGGCTGCGAAGGCGATGAAATTCAGGATGGCTGCATTCATGATGATCTCGATGGAGACGAGAAGCAGGATGAAGTTCCTGCGGGTAAGGACCCCGAAGACGCCGACCGCGAAGAGAAGCCCGCTGTAGATGAGCAAGTCCTCGAGCGGGATCATTGTCCTTCCTCCTTGATGGGTCGGCCCCTACTCTCCCTAGCCAGGTAAACCCCTCCCACCAGCGCGCTGAGCATGATGAACCCGAGTATGATCACCCACTCTCCATTGTTGGCAAAGAGGCTCGTAGAAAGCGTTATCACATCGTAGCTGCGCGATGGCGGCGGCGTATTGATCTGGATCGCCTCCTCAGTAAAGAGGAAGGCCACCACGATGGTCAGCAAGACCGCGGTGACGCTGAATCCGGTGCCTGCTTCCTGGCTGAAGATGCGCTTCCTCACTACCATCACTGCGAACAGGAACAGTATGGTCACCGCTCCTGCATAGACCGCAAGTTCCAGGATTCCTAGGAATGGTGCGAGCAGCAGGAAGAACAGCATGCCCAGCGAGACGAAGAAGGCGGCCAGCCACATGATGGTGTGGACGACCTCCCTGGCCATGAGCGCGGCCATCGCGGTGACAAGCCCCGCTCCCGCAACCACCACGAATACCAGGGTGTCTAGTTCCAGGGTCATTTGTGCTTCCCCCAGTAAAGGCAATCCTTCGGGCAAACGGATATGCACGTCCCGCAGCGAACGCATTCCGCGTCGTTCACAGACGGCTCCTTCCAGATGCGTTTCGCGATCTTCTCCCCTGGCTTTGGAGTGGGCTTGGGGATATCTATCATGGTGATGCACTTGGTCGGGCAATCGCGGGCACAGGCGTTGCATCCGATGCAGAGGTCCTGGTCCAGCAGGATGTTGTCCTCGTTCTTCGGCACCGCCATCCTTGTGGGGTTCATGGGCAGCTTGGCCTTGTAGACCTCGCCGAGCTGCTCTGGACTGTAGATCATATTCTTCCTGCTGGACGCGGTGATGGTGTAGTCAGGGGTCATGGTGAGACAGCTCTCCGGGCAGGCATCGGAACAGAACCCGCAGAAGGAACACTTCCCGTAGTCGATCTGGGGGCACTTCTTTGTCTTCCCATCCGGAGACTTGGTCGACACCATCTCGATGCACATGTCGGGGCACGAGAACATGCAAAGGTTACAGGAGATGCAAGTTCGAATGTTGAGGGCATGGACTCCGCGATAGTTGTCCCAGATCTCGCCTACGCCGATCGGTGCGCCCGAGGCCACCCTGACCTTCGCACGCATCTTCGGGGCTTCCAGCCTCTCCTCCGAGGGGTAGATGATTGTGGATGGCCTCCACAGGCTCCTCAGGAGCTGCCTACCGGCTGTGAACATGGGGTATAGGACCAGCCCGGCGAACCCGGTGGGGCCGGTCGATTCCTTGGATTTCTTTTCTGTGCTGACCGCCATGTTCTGCTCCTCCGTCACCATCCCCCTGGCCAGTGCAGGTGGGGCCAGCCCAGTACGACCAGTGCCACTGCCCAGACAATGTTGACCATGGATAGAGGCAGCAATCTCTTCCAGCCTACCTGGAGGAGCTGGTCGGTCCTCACGCGCGGCAGGGCTGCTCTGACCCAAATGAATATGCTGAAGACGAAATACGTCTTCACCTGGAACCAGATGATACCTGCGAGCGGGAAGCTCGCGATCGCGGCTGGCATGCTCCATCCACCCAGGAAAAGCAGGACGATGAGGTAGCATCCGACCAGGGCACGGACGTAGTCCGTGAACATGGTGAAGGCAAAGAGCATTCCGCCGATCTCGGTGTTCCATCCCTCGACCAGCTCTGCCTCGGCCTCAGGCAGATCGAAGGGTATTCGCTCAACCTCGGCCAGCATGGCCACGAAGAAGACTATGAGCCCAAGGATGAGGGGCACCGCGAACCAGCCGTAGTTTGCCTGGTCCTGGACTATGGCAGAAAGGTCAAAGGTGCCGGTCAGGGCCACCACTGCAACGATTGCAAGCAGCAGCGGGATCTCATAGGCCACCAGTTGCGCCGCCGTGCGCATGCCTCCTATGAGGGAATACTTGTTGTTGGATGACCATGCCGCGATGAAAATGAAGAGAGGCGCAAAAGAGAAGAGGGCCAGGGCGAGCAGCAACGAGAGCGGGACCGATCCTCCGAAGAAGCCGAAGGAGATGGGGAGGAAGCCGAGTATCAGGAGAGAGACGACCATGTATGCCGCGGGGGCAAAGTAGTAGCCCACCTGGTCTGCGTCCTTTGGAGAGAAGGGTTGCTTGCGGAAGAGCTTGAAACCGTCGGCAAAGTTCTGGAAAATGCCGGCAAAGCCGACATGCATGGCTCCCCTCCTGTCCATGAAGCGGCCAATCAGCTTTCGCTCCCACCATATCAGTACGATGACATTGAACAGGCTCCCAAGGACAACGATTAGACCTACTATCACGTAGGAGATCCAAACCGCCCAGAATGCTCCGTAGGGTGAGAGAGTGGGCCAGTAAGGGCCCCACCAGTTGAGCAGGTAGACCACGATCATGTTGACGAATTGGTAGAGAGTTTGAGCCATTCGTTACACCTACCTGTCCGCCTCACCAAGGCACACGTCTACCGAACCCATGATGACCGGTATGTCCGACACCCTGTACCCTACAAGGTATTCCTTAGCCGCAGAGATGTTAACGAATACGGGTGAGCGAAGCTTCGCCCGGTAGGGGTGCTCAGCACCTTCGTTTATGATGTAGGCAAGGGCCTCCCCGTGAGGCTCTTCCATGGCCGAGAACCCGCGCCCCTTCGGGAAGCCTCGGCGCTTCACGTATAGCTCCAAGCCTGGGGGTGGCGAGGGAGTGCCTACGAATCTTGGCACGTTTTCGGCCAGCACTGGTCCCGGTTTCTTGTCAAGCCAGTCCAGCACCTGCCGCACTATGTGGATCGACTGGCGCATCTCCTCCATCCTCACACGGTATCGTCCGAACGCGTCCGCCCCGTCATGGATGGCAACCTCGAAGTCCAGCTCAGGGTAAGCGGAATAGGGCCGGTCCCGTCTAAGGTCCCTGGCAACGCCCGCCGAACGAAGCATGGGTCCGGTGACCCCGTTGCGAATGCAGTCCTTGGCCTTCAGGATCCCAACCCCTACCGTGCGCTTGAGGAAGATATCGGACCGGTCGCACAGCGCCTCGTACTCCTTGAGCCGGTCCTCGATCCAATCCATCACCTTGCGGCACTTGTCGCTGAAACCAACGGGAACGTCGTTCCTTACGCCACCAACCCGCATGTACTCGTAGGTCATCCGGGCGCCAGTGAATGACTGGAAGAGATCGAGGATGAGGTCCCTGTCCCTCACCGAGTACAGGAACGGGGTCATGAGCCCGAGATCCTGCACCCAGGCTCCATACCATATGAGGTGGGACGCGAGCCGCTGAAGTTCCTGGCAGAGAACCCGGATGTACTCCGCTCTTTGCGGGACCTCAACCCCCAACGCCTGTTCCGAGGCCATGAAGTAGAGCTGCTCCCAGGCAAGCCCGGCAACGTAGCAGCTCCGGTCCATGAGGGTCACGACCTCGTTGTACCGGCGGTACTCACAGATCTTCTCGATCCCGCGGTGAAGGTAGCCTATCTCCGGGTCGACGTCGAGCACCAGCTCTCCGTCTATCTTGATGCGCAGGTTCCACAGCCCGTGGGTCATGGGGTGCTGCGGACCCATGTTGACCCAGAGTTCAGACATGGCGAGACTTCACCTCCAGTTCCTCAGGCTCGCGCAGCTCGAACGATTTCTTGAGAGGATGGAAACGGTAGCCCTCTGGCATGAGCACCCGGCGCAGGTCCGGGTGGCCGTCAAAGCGGATTCCCAACAGGTCCCACGCCTCCCTTTCGTGCCAGGAAGCTCCCGGCCAGACCCTGGCGACCGATGCTACGTGCGGGTCCTCGGCAGGAAGGTCGAGCGTGAGCTCAAGGTACCCCTTGAACGCATCAGACCACAGGTGGTACAGGACTTCCACCCTGTCCTTCCAGTCCACACCGGCCACCATTGCACAATGCTTGAATGTGCAGGTATCGCGCAGGAAGGTGCATAGCTTGACTATCGACTCGGGGCGGACCTTGAGGATGGCCAGAACACCCGGCCTCGAGCTGGTACTAATGATGTCCGACTTGAACTTCTCCTGCACCTTCACGAGCAGCTGGTCCCATATGGAGCGTGTATCCGTCATTGGATCATCCACGCCTCTCTCTGATCAACCTTTCCAATCGCAGAACACCGTCAAGCATGGCCTCGGGTCTTGGTGGGCAGCCAGCGATGTAAACGTCAACCGGTACCAGCTTGTCCACGCCGGGCACGACCGAGTAGGCCGTGCGGAAGGGGCCGCCGCCAGTAGCGCAGTTGCCCATGGCGATCGCCCACTTCGGTTCTAGCATCTGTTCCCAGAGGGTGATTATCTTGTGGGACAGTTTCCAGGTGACCGTCCCATTCACGATCAGGACATCGGCCTGCCGTGGGGAAGACCTCGGGAGTATGCCGAACCGCTCGCCATCCCACCTGGCACCGAAGGCGCTCGCGAACTCTATTGCACAGCACGCGAGTCCGATGTGGAGAGGATATGGACTGTTACGCTGGGCCCAGTTGAAGAACGGCAATGTCACGTCGTCGGTCCCTCTGGATATGAGGCCCATGAGGGTCTCCTTTGCGACCGGGATGAACTCCTTTGCCCTGACCGCCTCTATCTCGAGGAAAGGGACCTCCGGTTCGGTGTTATCTACCTCGTTGATGTGATTTACCACCCTGGCGGTGCGCTTAGCTTCGGTCATACCCAGAGGCTCTTCTCACCCCTCAGGACGTAGTATATCCCAACCAGGGCCACGGTCGTGAACACGCCGATGATCACGGCCGGGGTGACCCACTCGTTGGCAACGATTGGAGACTTGACCATCTGGTGCAGGGAAACGGCCCACAATGCCAGCAGGAACCCGAGAACGTCCACGGCCACGAACACTATGGCGAAGACGTAGTGGTGGCTCGGGAAGTCCACCTGGGCCTCGCCTTCGGCCTCCTCACCGCACTCGTAGGTAGTGCCCTGCAGATAGGACCTAACTTTCTTGGCGCCGAGAATGAAGTTCAGAATCAGCGTGGCCACTACGAAGACAGCCGCTATGGCTGCATACACTAGGAACGATTCAGTGCCCGCGTCCATCGGCTTCCTATAAAACTCACAACGAACGCATTTCGATATAAAGCTGGCCCAGCGGCGCGTCTAAACACCACATTCATATCCTCGAAGATTGTCTCGCATCACGGCCTGACGAATGGGCCTCATATTGCGATGAAAGTGCTGACGTCCGGGATTGGTGTGAGAACCAGGGGGGAGTGTGATGTGGTGAACATCACAAACGATGTACAGGATGCGATTTCAGCCACAGGAGTGAAGGAAGGGATGGTCAACCTCTTCGTGATCGGCTCCACCTCCGCGATCACCACTATCGAATACGAACCAGGGTTGGTCAACGACCTGGAGAAGGTCCTTCAGCGGCTTGTTCCTAAGGGCGCCGGGTACGAGCACGAGAAGGCCTGGAATGATGACAACGGCCATTCCCACCTGAGGGCCAGCCTCATCGGCCCCTCGCTCACAGTGCCGCTGATGAGAGGCAAGCTCAAACTGGGCACATGGCAGCAGATAGTTCTGATCGAGCTGGACACCCGTCCCAGGGAAAGGGAAGTGGTCGTTCAGGCGATGGGAGAATAGCTGGATCTTCCAAGACCTCCCAGCGCCTAGGTTTTATGACAATCGATGCCTGAGGACTGGCAACATGGAATACGAGACGCTTGGGATGCGCATCGAGGAAGATGGAGTGACCATAATTGCCCTGAAGCACCCTCCGGTCAATGCACTATCGTCCAAATTGCTGGAGGAGCTGGGTCTTGCCATTGAGGAGTTGACCGCCGAGCCCAAATGCCGTGTCCTGGTCATCACTGGGGAAGGCCGCTATTTCAGCGCCGGGGCCGACATGAAGGAATACGCCACCAGAGCGAACGAGATCCGGGCCGATGCAATGACGTTCGTGGAACGGGGGCATCGTGTGCTCCGTTCCCTGGAACTCATGCCCCAGCCAGTCATCGCTGCGATTAACGGTGTGGCTCTTGGTGGAGGGCTGGAGCTGGCACTGGCCTGCGATATACGCATAGCTGGTGAAGCGACCAAGGTGGGGCTGCCTGAGGTGGCCTACGGATTCATGCCCGCCTATGGAGGGACACAGAGGCTTGCGCGCCTCGTAGGTCTCGCCAAGGCGAGAGAGCTCGTATTCACTGGCGAGATCATCAGCGCTCAGGAGGCTCTGAGGATCGGTCTTGTCAACATGACCGTTCCTTCGGGACACGAGTTGAAGGCCGCCAGGGAGATGGGAGTCACGATCGCCCAGAAGGCCCCGATCGCAGTGGCCGCATCGAAGAGGGCCATACTCTCTGGCTACGACAAGGACCTGGAGGAGGGTCTCAAGGGGGAGACCAAGGCCTTTGAGAGCGTGAGCTTGAGCGACGATCTTGCCGAGGGTCTCGCAGCATTTGTTGAGAGACGTAAACCAAAGTTCACCGGGAAGTAGTTGCCCCTTCCGGAAATGCCATATTCGCCAAGTCTGTCGAGTCTGTAGATGCCGGAAATCAGAGCTACTCAAAGGAAAGCGAATGCTGGCAAGAAAGGTAGTGCCTCGATCGCGATCGACATTCCCAAGCCACCCAAGGAGCCTGCGTTTGTCGAGCTCCTCAGCCAGAAGATGGCTGTAGTAACAACGGTAGGTGATCCGAACGAGGTACTGGGAAACGTCTACCCGGCGCTCTACGGGTCGGTCTTCACATTGAAGTTTGCTCTCAAGAAGAGCAACCCAAAGGGAGAGACCTTCAAGGTCTTGGCCTCCAGAGGGCGCTACCCAGATGCACATCGCGTGCCAAAGAATCGGTGGACTATCCGGATGGGCCTGCCAGTCCCGGAGGATACCCTCACTCTGCCTCAGAAGGTGCCCGGTGTGGAAGTCAAGCTCGAAACCTGGGACTATGGCGCCTGCGCGGTCATACTCCATACGGGTCCTTATTCAACCGAGGGGCCGACAATAGAACGGTTGCACAACTTCATCTTCGACAATGGTCGCGTGCTGAATGGGGAGCACGAGGAATGGTATCTTACTCGGCCTAATGCCAAGGTGCAGAAGACCATCGTTCTCTATCCTGTCCGCGCCGCTGCGAACACCGCAGAAATAGCAGGGGAACGCGAAGCCGCGAAAGCGTACTACCAACGTATGACTGGCTACCAGTTACATCCGCAAGGGTAATCTTTTCAATCGCTCTCTGACGATCATGAGTTACTCCCCTCCGAACGTCAACCCCTACGCCCCGTCCATGATGCCGACCCGCCCCTTCGGGGTAGCCCTCCTGGCGGTTCTCATTGGCATCTACGCCGTGCTCTTGATCATAGCTGGAGTGGTCGTGGCGGCCCTGTCAGGTGTGATCACATTCTATGCATCACTGGGATTCCTCGGACTTGTTGGCCTGGCCCTGGGCATCGTTCTCCTAGTTATGGGGTTGATACTTCTAGGTGTGGCACTCGGCCTCTGGCATCAGAGGCTATGGGCCCTGATCCTGTGCCTCATCGTACTCGCGATTTTCATCTATTCTGCGGTGGTACCCTGGACCGGCGTCATCACCTTCTGGCTGATCGTAGAGGTAATACTGTTTGTCTACCTGATCGCAGTGCACAGGCACTTCCTATAGCATAAACATCTGAGGAGCAGCCGGACTATTCGCTTTGTAGCACTTCAGGTGATCCTGTCGCTGGTCTGTACATTGGATCTGAGGAATTCCTTGCCGCTGATAGTGATCACATAGCGGTGATTGACCTCGCGCTGCCGTACCCAAGAATAGACCTTGGTGCCAACGTAGTTGACCATGCCGTTCTGGACCAATGTGCCCAAGATGACCGGGACCTTATTGGACATCTGCTTCCCCGAAAAGACCCCCTCTATCCTGTCCATGATCTCTCTGAGCTCCAGCCCATCATCCTCAGGGCGGGTAGCGGTCTCCGCGCTCTTGTTGAGCTCTCTCAAAACCTGCAGGAGAGCAACGCGATTCTGGTCATCCTTCACGGCAGGCGGTCTCTGGGATGCCCGTGGCTTCACATCCTAACTATAGTCAATAATGAGATTAAGGATTTCTACGGGTTAGTCCCGTCTCTCAGTGCTCCACCAATGATATTAGGCGGAGAAGTTTGAAGGAAAGCTGGAGTGGTTTACGTATGCTCAAGGTGCAGAAGGCGGGAGTCATAGGAGCCGGAACAATGGGTGCTGCCATCGCGGAGGTTCTCGCCTATAACGAGATTCCCATAGTTCTCAAGGATGTAAACGACGAACTGGTCTCAAAGGGCATTCAACGCATACGGTCCATCCTGTCCGACCTGGTACGGTTCAACGATGGCAAGGCCGACAAGGAGATCGCCCGCATCGAAGCAGAGGGTGTCAAGCTCACCGAAGACCAGAAGGCTAGTCTCCGTGCAAGGATGAAGTCGAAGTTCACTTCGGAGAAGGCCGACGAGCTCCTGGCCCGCGTCAAGGGAACCACGTCCTATTCCGATTTTTCCGATGTGGACCTGGTGGTCGAGGCAGCATTCGAGAATGTCAGCGTGAAGAGGGGGGTCTTCGAGGAACTCGACAAGGTCCTTCCCGATAGGGCCATACTGGGAAGCAACACATCATCCCTGTCGATCACAGGCCTGGCGAAGGGACTCAAGCACACGCCAAACACGCTCATCACTCACTTCTTCAATCCTCCGTACATGCTGCCGCTTGTCGAGATAGTCGGTGGCGCAGACACGAAGGACGAGGTCACGGCCGATGTCATTGGATTCCTGCTGGGACTGAAGAATCACCGCTCCAACCTCGTTCCAATCAAGGTGAAGGAGGTTCCCGGGTTCGTCGTGAACAGGCTTCTCATCCCCATGCTCAACGAGGCCTGTTTCTCCCTTGACGAGGGGTCTGCCTCCCCGCGCGACATCGACGCGGCAATGAAGTCTGGAGCCGGGATGCCGATGGGCCCGTTAGAGCTCGCCGACATGATCGGGCTGGATGTGTGTCTCGACGTCATCAACATACTCAATCGGGAATATGGCGACCCAAAGTACAGGCCTGCGCAGACACTGAAACGCAAGGTAGAGGCAGGTCACTTGGGTCGGAAGTCTGGGAAGGGGTTCTACGACTATCCCTGAAGCTCCGCCGAGGAAGGAAGGTCCTTACACCTTCCGTTACCTGGTCCCCGACGACGCTCCAGCCATGTCGCGGCTGCTGGAGCGGTCGGTCCCCGATGACTACCTGCTTCGTATGGCATCCGATTGGATCCGGCGCCACCTGCCCCTGGGGGCGTGGAAGAACGACATGTTGGTGGCGGTCGTCCGGCTCGAGGATCTCGGAGAAAAGGAAGGTTGGTGCGGCGGGTTGAGAGTGGCCCCGGAACTGAGAATGCAGGGGCTCGGACGGGCGCTGATGGAATACCTCATGACAGTGGCCAGATTGCGCGGCATCAGCGTGCTGCGCGACCTGATCGAGGAGGACAACACTCCGTCAAGGATGCTCGCGAAAGCCATCGGTTTCCGCGAGCTGCTGATGGCAAGCCATCTAGCTGGAACCATTACGCCTGCCAGGGGAGCTGCTCCTGCCGTCCCCGTAACGATCCTTCCCGAGATCGGAATAGATGAAATGAGCTGGGTCCGCGCATTGGGAGGCCACATGAGCCCCACTGGGCCGGAGCGCTTCCGATTCGTCCGCGCCACCAGGGAAAGGCTCTCAAAGGAGATGGAGGGGGGAACCCTGTTCTCCACTCCTCAGGGTACAGGTCTCTTCCTCTTCTCCAAGCCCGTGAAGGTGGGCTGGTCGGAGAGGACTCTGCGCTCCTTCGCTCCCCTCAACGGTCCTCTGGTGGAGATCATCGATGCCGCCGCGTCCCTGATGGAAGGTGACGGAAGCCGTGTGGATGGCTTTCTCCCCGTCGACCTTGCAGCCCTAGGTGTCGCCGAGAAGCGGGGTTGGATCCCCGGAGAGATGTGGGGGAGACGGGTACTGCTCTGCGAAAGGAGGCTGTTTTGAGAGGCTGGTACCCCCCAGCAAAGGTTTTAGTGCTTGGTCACTCGGGGAGTGACACTCATGGGAAAGGGAACACCCTCAAAACACGGTGGGAAGATAACCCACATCATCTGCCGCAGATGCGGTAGACATGCCTATCATGCCCAGAAGAAGGTCTGTGCGTCGTGCGGGTTCGGTGACTCGCCCCGACGGCGACCGCCAACGACGAACAGATCCAAGCCTAACAAGCAGTTCCCCCACTGAGACACACAGCTGAACGTTCCCACTAGGTGGGTTGAACCATCTTCCCGTAGGGATCTATTTTCCCTCGCGTTCGCCGACCTTAGCCGAAGTAGACCGGTCGCGACTCCTGGCTCTTCTTCTCTTCCTCTGGCTTGGCGGATGTGATGATGTCCAGCGAAAGCACTGTAGCACAGGGTATGAGCCGTATCTTGCCCTTCGCCTCAGGGGTCCCCTCTGTCCCGTCCTCAACCGTGCCCTCAAGCTCGATCGATATGGCTTGGTCCCCACCTAGGCTGACGTAGCCGCGGAAGGTTCCTCTGGTCACGAGCGGCTCCTCACCCTTGTCAGCCGAGCGGATGGATAGGAGCGACCCGGTTGTCAGGGTGATTGGTGTGCGACGTTTCTCATCTGGCATGGATACTGCCATCACCAAAGGGGGCTTTACCTTTGTCGCGTGCCCGTACTGCCCGTTCGGGAGAGCGCACCTCGATGGAAAAATGCCCCGGACTCAGCGCGTATTCGAGGTGACCTTCGCCCCGTTCTTCTCGACCAGCTTCTGGATATGGTCGACTCCCTCCCTGTACCTCCTCAGGGAATTCTGGGCATTTGCCTCAACAAAATCCCAGGCTCTCGCCAAGTTGCCGTAGCGGAGCCGGTATCCCTTTCGCCCCTTGGCCTTTTCAGAGGGCGAGGTGATCTCCTCCATGAGGTCGAGCGCTTTCAACCTGTTGAGATGTCGGTATATCGTTGGTTTTGTGGTCTTCAGGGTGGCGGCGAGCTCCTCTATGGTCCAGGGTCTTCCTGGATTTCCTAGGAAGCAGTCCCTCATGAGTCGGTAGGCGGTAGATCCCTTGTCCAGTTCCCCTTCCTTGAGGTAACCGACCAGGCGCAGGAACTCGCTCAACGCCTCATCAAGTGTTTCGACAGAAGTCAGTGGAGCGCTGTAACGGAGAACGAGTTCGAAGGGCATTGGTTTGGGGAGGACTCTCCTCGCACATGAGGTCTTCGCCTCAGGGTTGCCCGGCCTCGCCCCTTTCGTTCTGAACCGCTACTTCTCCCGTACTACTGTGCGTCAAGCCATGCCATAGACCGGTCGTACTTCTAGGGCACAGTATTTTATGCTGCAACTCATTGAGGCACGCATGGCCCTTGATAGAAAGACAGCCCAGAAGCTGCTGGACATGTATCCCGGCGTGCCTACCATAGGAGCAGTCGCATCGCATTCAGCGTTGGATATCTTCGACGGAGCGGTGGCGGAAGGGTTCCGCACCTTTGCTCTCTGTCAACGGGGGCGCGAGAACACGTACGCCCACTACTTCCAGGCCACACGCGATGCGGTGGGCAATGTGCTCAAGGGGTGCGTGGACGAGGCCCACGTTCTGGATAAGTTCTCAGATCTTGTCAAGAGCGATCAGCTCGAGCGGCTGAGGAACGAGGGTCTTATCCTTGTGCCAAACCGGGCACTTTCCTCTTATCTCACCATCGAGGAGGTCGAAGAGAAGCTGATGCTCCCGATGGTGGGCTCCCGCGAGATGCTGAAGCTCGAGGAGAGGACGAAGGATGAGAACTACACCAAGCTCCTGGAGCGTGCAAAGCTTCCGTATCCCCCTTCGATCGCCGAGCCAAAGTCCATTGATGGCCTGTGCATCGTGAAGTTGCCCCACGGCCAGAAGCCTCTCGAGCGCGGCTTCTTCACGTGCGCATCATACGAGGAGTATCAGAAGAAGTCGGAGGCCCTGGTGAAGAAGGGCACGATACAGGAATCGGACCTTGCAAATGCCAAGATCGAGAAGTACATCCTCGGTCCGGTATTCAACCTCAACTTCTTCTTCAGCCCGCTTTCCGCGAGGTTCGAGGGGCTCGAGCTCATGGGGGTCGACGAGAGGATGGAGAGTTCTCTCGATGGCCTGGTGCGGCTTCCAGCCGACCAGCAATTGAGCCTTGGGGACGAGGAGAGAATCCCTGGATACCGAGTGGTGGGACACGCATCGATCACACTGAGAGAGTCGCTCCTGGAGGAGGTATTCAGGATGGGCGAGAAGTTCGTCGATACTGCGCGCGACATGTACCCCCCGGGGATAATCGGTCCATTCTGCCTGCAGACGGTGATCGACAAGGATACGAAGTTCTCCATCTTTGACGTATCCCTGCGTATCGGCGGGGGAACTAACATTCACATGTCGTTGGGACATCCCTACGGCAACACACTCTGGAGGGCACCTATGTCCACTGGGCGACGGGTCGCGCTCGAGATACGGAGAGCGTTGGACGGGGGGAACCTGGACGAGCTCGTAACGTGAAGGTCAACGAATCCATGGGGGATGCGGTAGCCTCAACAGTACCGCCTGACGAGGGCGCGGCTCCAGCGAAGACCCTCTTCAACGCGCAGCATCACGCGCTGGGCGGCCACATGGTCAGCTTCGCGGGCTGGGAGATGCCGCTCTACTACTCGTCCACGGGCATAATGAAGGAACACAAGGCGGTCCGGGAGGGAGTCGGCATCTTTGATGTCTCCCACATGGGCATCGTTACCATTGCCGGGGCGGGGGCGGCCGACCTCATGGCTCGCAGAACCCCTCTCGATGCACACACGATGAGGACTGGCTCGTGCAAGTACACCTTCTTCCTGAACTCGGATGGCCTGATAATTGACGATGCCATCTTGAATCGCCTGGATTCAGGAGAGAAACCGGAGAATTTCCTCCTGGTTCCCAACGCGTCGATGGTGCCTCGGATCATGGAGCTGCTCCTGCAGCACCGTGTCAGCGGAACCAATTTGAAGAAATGGAACGGGAAGATGGGCATCCTGGCCGTGCAGGGCCCCAAGTCCCAGCAACTGATCGAGAGCAAGTTCGGATGGGACCTCAAAGGTCTGAAGTTCTACACCTCTGGTTTCTTCCCATGGGGAGGCGGACCAGCCCAGCCGTTCAAGGGAGACTTCGAATCCATGACCGCCAAGAACATCCTCGTAAGCCGGACCGGATACACCGGAGAGCTCGGTTACGAGGTCTTTCTTCCTGCTCCCATGGCCTCTGAGGCATGGCAGAAGCTTTTTGATGGTGGAGGCATTCCATGTGGATTGGGGGCAAGGGACACTCTGAGGATGGAGAAGGGTTACCTACTATCGGGCACCGATTTCCACTCCGACAGGACCCCGCTCGAGGCGAGCCTTGACAAGTTCCTCACATTTGATCATCCCTACGTTGGCCGGGAAGCCCTAGAGGCGCAGAAGAAGGCCGGCAACTATCCTGTCTGGACTGGCCTCACGATCGATGAGCCCGGGGCGATACCACGCCATGGTGCTCATGTCCTACACGAAGGAACGAAGATAGGCGAAGTGACCTCTGGTGGCCAGTCCCCTACTTTGGGACATGCCATAGCGCTTACATACCTCCCCGCAAAGTACCGGGCAGAGGGAACGGTCTTGGACATTGACGTGAGGGGACGCATTGTCAAGGGGAAGGTAGCTCCGCTGCCTTTCGTGAAGTGAGATATGGCTGCAAGGTTGCCCCAATCATTGATAGGCCGGAACGAGGTTCTTACTGAACTACGTCGTCTCCTTTACACACCGACACCACAAGGTGTGGCACTCATACTGCTCACCGGTGAGGAGGGAATTGGTAAGTCCAGCCTTCTTCGCACCGCGACACGCGACGCACGGGAGCACGGCTACATGGTCCTTGAGGGGCGACCCCAAGCGGTCGAATTGCCTCAACCCTTCTTCCTTCTGCATGAGCTACTGAACTCACTTGCGACCCAGAGAGAACGGGAATCAGCCCCTCAAGAGGGGTTGAAGAGCCTGGTAACGCTTGGTTTCAGCCGTCAGGGTACGAGGGACAGGGGCGCCCTCCCGATGGGACTCCTGCCGTTCAGCGCATCCCTCGAATCCCCGGAGGAGAGGGAGGAAAGACTGCTCGCCGCTCTCTCCGGAAGAGAGACGAACCGGGAGGAAGAGGAGCAGGAACTCTTCGACAAGTTGGCCGATCACCTGGACGAGGTTGCCGCCGAGAAGAAGCTCATCCTTGCAATAGATGACCTGCAGTACGCCGACCAGGCATCGATGGAATTCCTGGGATACTTGAGCCGCAGGACGCGGGGCCGGAACATGAAGGTCATGGCTACCTGCCGTCCAGAGTCCGAGGTCCCGGAGATGGTGCGGAACATTCTCAACGACATAAGTCGCGAGGGACTTCTCCACCGCCTCGAGGTCAAGCGTCTTACCGAGGAGGAGAGCCAGGAGTTCCTGACATATCTCTCCAGAGGACGGGAGATCCCTACAGCGACCGCACGCGAATGGTACACTACCTCGCGAGGAAATCCTCTCGCGCTGGAGCAACTGTTCCGCGGAGGCATGAGCTCGGGCGATGTCACTAAGGAGGGACCAGCCCGTGTCAGCGCCGTATTCGCGAAGTTGAGCGAAGAGGACAGGAGGATATTGTCGCACGCATCGGTCCTGGGTAAGTCGTTCCGGTTCCGTTCCCTGTTCCATGCAGTGGGGGGGGACGAGGAGAAGCTCACCGAGATGGTGGACTCCCTGATTCATCATGGAACACTGAAGGAGCGCGGTGAGGAGAACTACGAGTTCGCCAACGAAGAACTCTGGAGGGAGATATACAACTCCATGACAGAGAGGCGTCGGCGCATCCTGCACCGCAAGGCCGCCGAGGCGATAGAGGCGGACCCGAACCTGGGCCCGGTCGCCGCCTACGACCTCGCAAAGCATTACTATCTTGCCCGTGAATTCGAGAAGGCCATACCCTACAACCGAAAGGCCGCAGAGATGGCAAAGAAGTCCCTCGATTACGAGGCATCGGCCGTCTACCTGGACCAGGCGCTCCAAAGCTTGCGGACCCTTCCCAAGAGGGACCAGAAGGAGTACGAGTCAGTGGTGCTCGACCTCGCCCTCTGCTATGGGATCACCGGCGAGGTTGACAAGGGCATAAAGCTCCTCCAAGAGGTCGCATCTCCTGGACTGCTCACCCTGCACCTTGCGATACTCATGACTGAAGCGGGCCGGTGGAAGGAGGCCGAGAAGCTCATCCTGGACACCGTTGCACAGGTTGGAGAATCGGGAGATTCGGTGATAGTGGGCACCTCGCACCGCATGCTTGGAGGAATAGCGCACTACAGGGGACAGTACGCCGAAGCCGCAGCTCACATGGAGAAGGCCATCCCGCTCCTGCAGAAGGCCAACATGATACCGGAGGCTGCCAGGGTCAAGCTTCTCCTTGCTGACCAGAAGCGAGCCATGAACTCCGTGAACGTTGAGGAGATCGATGCTGTTTACAAGAGTGGCATAGAGGAGTTGAGGGCGTTGGGCAACCTCTCGATGGTCACGCCCGCCCTTCTGAACTACGGTCTCTGGAAGATCGAGCTGAACAACCTGGACGAGGGCATGCGCATCCTGGAGGATGCGTTGACAGTGGCTGAGAAATCGCACCATGCCCGGCACACCGGCTGGGTCCTTTTCAACATGGCCGACGTGCTCCTGATGCGCGGAGACATAAAGCGCGCCGCGGAGCTGAACGCGAAGGCGAAGGAGCGCCTGGAGAAGGTGGGCGACAGACTGGGGCTCATCCAGGTACATCTCGTGAACGCCCGCCTGATGGAGAAGAGGGGAGAGGAGGTCGGTGCTGAGGTAGAGATCCTCGAGGCCTTCCGGCTGGCACAAGAAGTGGGATTCGAACCAGACAAGCTAGAGGTTCTGTTCCGTCAGGGAGAGCTCTTCCTGCACAAGGGTGACAAGGAAGGCGCCAAGAAGAGATTGGAGGAACTGGAACTCCGGGAGTTCGAGAAGCTGAGACCTGACCTCAAGCTTGATTTCAAGCAATTCCGCGAGGCAGTTCAGAAGTGACGCTCAGCAGGTTGGAAAGAGACCTGCTCCGTTACCTTGCGGAGGACCGTTTCGGACATGACGTGACCTCCAAGGCAGTGATCCCGGCGGGGCTGGTCACGGTTGGCGAGCTGACGGCGCAGGAGCGAGGGGTGGCGAGCGGGATCCAGGCTGCAGCGCGTTTGGCCAGGAACGTGGGCGTCAAGGCAACAGCGCACGTGAGGGATGGCGCAACGGTGCGACCAGGCCAGCGGCTCATGACCCTCGAGGGGTATGCACGCACAGTACTGGGCGTGGAAAGGACGCTTGCCAATCTCGTGATGCATCTTTCTGGCATCGCGACCGAGACGAGAAAGATGGTCGAGGCGGCGAAGAGCGTCAACAACAGGTTCCGAATATCAGCGACCCGCAAGACGCTTCCAGGACTCAGAGACCTGGAAAAGGCGGCGGTGGTGCACGGTGGCGGAGAGCCGCACAGGAGGGACCTTTCCTCGGCGATCCTCATCAAGGGAAACCATGCCGCCATCGTGGGGTTCAGCAGGGCTCTCGATTCGGCCAGGCGGTATGCAAGGAAGCATTCTCTGGAGTTGATGGTGGAGATCGCGACGGAGGAAGAGGCGGTTGCGGCGGCCAGGTCCGGAGCGGATCGTCTCCTTCTCGACAACCTCACTCCTGAGAAGGTCCGAAAGGTAGTGGAGCGGCTCAAGGCCGAAGGGCTACGGAACAGGGTCGTCCTGGAGGTTTCTGGAGGGATCACCCTGAAGAACATCAAGAAGTTCGCAATGTCTGGTGCAGATATCGCGTCGAGCGGCCATCTGACCCATTCCGCTCCCGCGCTCTCGATGCATCTGGTGATCAAACAATGAAGGACGCAATGGGCAAGACAATAGGGACAGAACTGCTGGTAGTTGGGCACCTCAACCTGGACCACGAGATGGAGGTTCCTTTCTTACCGAGCGTGGACCGCACATCGCCAGTTCTCGACAGGCACGTGTTCATCGGAGGGCCAGCTGGGAACATCGCCAGATGGTCCGCGAAGCTCGGTCTCAAAGTGGCCCTTTCCTCCTTCATAGGAAGGGATTTCCCAGCGGAATTCACAGAGATATTGAGGAAGGAACGAGTGGATGTGAGCCGCGTATCTGTTCGTAAAGGGTTTCTCACCCCCGCATGCTGGATAGCTCGGGATCGAGCGGGCAAGCAGATGACCATGATCGATCAAGCGGCCATGGAAGGGACGAGTGACCTGCCTTTGTCCGACCTGAAGGGAGTAGGGTGGGTACACCTGGCCACGGGAGACCCTGGCTTTCAGCTCAAGGTCGCCCGCGCGGCCAAGCGCCTCAAGATACCTGTCGCTTCCGACCCTGCCCAGGAGATACACTACCGATGGAGCGCAAAGGACCTGCGCGAGTTGCTGTCGCTGTCTGAGATGTTCTTCGGCAACCTGAGCGAACTCGAGGAGGCCGTGCGCATGCTCGGTCTCACGCGTCCCCAGGACATCGTGAAGGTGGTCCCCCTGGCGATCATTACGATGGGTGCCAAGGGCGCTTGCGCATACACCCGGCGCGGGACCTTCCGCTGCCCCTCGGCCAAGGTAAAACGGGCGAGGGGTGTGACTGGCGCCGGGGATGCGTTCCGGGGAGGATTCTACTCGGGATGGCTGCGCGGGGAACCACTGGAAAGATGCCTCGAACTGGGCACCAAGGCTGGGGCCGCAGTGATAAGAACCCCACGTTCCCTTTTTCTACCTTCGCTCTTTGGGAAGGTCCGATAGATATGTTCAATGAATGGCCCGCCGCCTCAGAAATGATGACGTCAGACCCGATAACCGTGGATTCAGGAGAGACTATTTCGCAGGCGCTTGGCCTGATGCATTCCCGCCGAGTTCACGAGATACCAGTGACCTCGAAGGGAAGGCTCGTTGGGCTTCTCGCCTACGATTCGATAGGTCGTCGCCACAACCTGTCTCTGACCACCAAGGTGGAACACATGATGTCCATCGCGCCAACACTACCTCCTCGAGCGTTGTATCCAGACGTGGCGGAGAGGATGCTCTCGTCAGAATCACGGGCGGTATGCATAGTGAACCCGCGCGATGGAAAGCTCCTGGGGATCGTCTCAAGGACGGATCTCACCCGTGCAGCGCAGAAGTTGCCACCGATCTCTCAGGCTCCCGTCACGGAGTCCATGAACCCCGTGACAACGGTGTTCCGCGAGAAGGACAAGTGCAATACGATCTTCGCGGTCATAAAGGTCCTGGAGGAGCATCCTGTGCCAGTCATAGATTCGAAGATGAGGCTGGTCGGGTCCGTGGGGATCGAGGAGATGGGAGATGCCTTCTGGCGCCCCATGGCCCAGGGACACAGGGACATGGGAGAAAATCATCCCGCAGGAGAGGCTCTGATAGGCAGCATAATGCGACCTCAACCACCAGTTGTGAGCGAGAAGGCCAGTATGGGCGAGTGCGCCCGCATAATGACACGTCAGAACTCCTATAGTGTATTTGTTGTCGATGACAGCAAGCCGCTGGGCGTGATATGTCAGACCGACATACTTTCTCTCGCGGTGCAACAGAGGCGTTCGATAGAAGGCGCCTACGTCCAAATATCCGGCATGGGACCAGCCACCGACCCTACCCTCCTAGCCGACCTCGACCGCGTCCTGAGTGGGGGGTTGAAGCGCATCGCTCACATGGAGAATCCGTTGATGCTCACGCTGCACATGACGCCGCACTCCTCCCACCGGCTGGCGGACATATCCGTCCAAGCCCGGTTATATACCGAGGGCGGAAATCTTTACTATGCCGCAAGGACCGATTGGAATCTCATGAATTCGGTCGCTGACCTGATGGGTGAGCTTGAGCGCCAGGTGCGCAAGGAGAAGACCTTGGTCAAGACACGCTCACGAGCAGTCTCCACGCGCCGGATGCCTCCGTCGAGCACGGAATTCTCAGGAGAGGAAGAGCTGGAGAACCGGTTGAGGGACACTCTCTGGGACCGCTCAAATCCTCGCAAGAAGAAGGACACTCGAAGAACATGATGCCTGGCGGCCGAGTCAATGAACGGAACATGCGACTAGCCATGCGTCGCATGGGCGTTACCACTGAGGAGATGAAGGACGTGGAGGAAGTTGTCATCCGCCGCGCCAATGAGGAGATAATCATCGAGAACCCAGAGGTGACAGTGGTCACTATGCAGGGTGTCAAGACCTTCCAGATAGCCGGCGAGACAAAGAGCCAGCCCAAGGGGAGCCCAGCAAAGGCGGGTGCAGAGAAGGCGACCCCCCCTCCCCCAGCAGCCTACACCGAGGAGGATGTGGAGCTTGTGATGAGCCAGGCTGGGGTTGACAGGGACACCGCCGTCAAGGCGCTTGTCGAGACGCACGGAGCACCGGCCGAGGCCATCATGAAGATCATGTCACAACGGGGCGGATAGGGCGACCGCAATAGCCGGTCCCCCAGAGCCAGTTACTTCAACCCGTTGAGAGACAGTAGCGACCTCAGCATCACCGTGTAGTCATCGTCCCTCAGTCCTTCGGCCATCGCCGAGATGTATTCCTGGGCGACCACGGCTGCGACCGGTTCAGAGGCGTTGAGCCCCTTCGCCATCTCGATCGCGAGGTTGATGTCCTTGTTCGCGTGAACGAGCTTGAACTGTGCGGAGAAGTCGTTGCCCAGAAGCCGCTGCCGCTTCAGTTCCAGGACCCGCGAGTTGGCACCCCCGCTACCGATGGCTTCGTAAGCGATCTCCTTCGGTATCCCTGCCTTTGCCGCGAGCACGGTGGCCTCGGCAATCGCTGCGAAGTTCGTGAGCATGACCTGGTTGGAGATGAGCTTCATCTTCTCCCCGCTCGATTGTGGGCCCACGTAGATGATCTTGCTCCCGATCAGGGAAAGGACACCCTTCATTCTCTCGAATACCTCTTTCTTCCCTCCAACCAGGATGACCAGTTCTCCCTTCACCGCGAGAGGGGTGCTTCCAAGGACTGGCGCATCGAGCATCTCCACACCCTTCTTTGACAATTCGAGCGATATCTGAGATGAGGTCGTCGGGTCTATGGTGCTCATGTCGATGAGGACTTTTCCCGATGAAAGGCCCTCTATCGCACCGGAGGGCCCGAGGACCACTTCCCTGACTGCGTTGGAATCGGAAAGCATCGTTATCATGACGTCCCCGAATCTGGCCGCGTCAGCCGCGCTCTTGCACTCTTTTGCCCCCATATCGGTCAGTTCCTTGGCTTTGCCAGGGGTCCTGTTGTAGACGAAGACCGAGTGTCCTCCCTTGATCAAGTTCTTGGCCATTGGAAGGCCCATCATACCCATTCCTGCAAACACTATGTTCATGTTCCCACGACGCCCCTCAGTTCTAATCTGGATAAATCAGTGTCCGCGCAGGGCTTCCTTGCTCAGGTAATCAGCACGCCGGTTCTGCTCCCGAGGGACCCACTCGAAGTCCACCTTCTCGAAATTCCTTGCGAGCGTCTTAAGCTGCTCGTGCAGAACCTTGAGGTGCGATGACTTGACCGAATACTCCCCAGAGAACTGCCGGATCACGAGCTGACTGTCTCCCATCACTTCCACATGGCCTCTGAAGCCCTTGGATACGAGGTATTCCAATGCCCTGATCGCCGCGGTGTACTCTGCCACGTTGTTGGTCGATGGAGGACTGCCACTGCCTGCAGCTTCGCCCTTTTCCCCTGCCGCAGTCGTTGCTGAGACCAAACCCATGCCTTCGTGGTCGACACCGCCACCGTCCACAGTGAAGGCCCAAGCAGCTACAAACCGGCCGCCTCTCATCACGCTCGAGCCATCAAAGTGGACCTGCACTTTCAGAGACCCATCCATGGTGACCTCAAGACCACCAACCAACGATAAGACCTTGTCCCCGCAGAAACCAAACCAACTGGTGGCCTCTGAGGATGTCGAGACCACGGTGGCACAACCTGATGCAGATTACTAACTCATTGCTGGCGACTTGGAACAACGAATGCGGTCTGGCCACCACAATCGACGAACCACTTCTGGGCAGAATGCATATTAACGCTCTCAGTTGTTTCGGCCCCCATGTGGCGTGAGCATAGAGCACTCTCAGTAGCGACGACTGGTCTCTTGACGATAGCAGTGTTGGTAATGCTCAATCCCGTTCCTCCCGGGACATTTTCGGCTATCGGGCCATCTGGGTCGTTGACCGCAAGCAATGTGACTGACCACTCAACATCCCAAACCAATCAAGCTTCTCACTCCGCGGGAGCATCACTATGGGGAGCCGTGAACGATCGACCAGGAATCCTGGATCGGATCATTGACTGGTCACCGACGTTCCCGCCCACCCTTGCATCCGCCGGGAAGGTGTCGGACCCATCTACAAGTTCCAGGTGGGAGGACTTGGCATCATGGGCAACTGGGATTCCCTCGCCACGACTCTTTGGAGTGATGGCCTATGATCCAGTCGACAAGTATGATGTTCTTTTTGGCGGCACTAATGAAGTGCAGAGCCTAGGGGATACCTGGGTCTATCAGGGAGGTGTTTGGACTAATATCACTTCATTCAGTGGCTCACATCCTTCAGCGCGGCTCGCAGCGCAGATAGCCTGGGATCCATCCACAGGTAAGTTGATTCTGTATGGTGGCCTGGCCAATAACACCTCCGTTGCCCAGAGGGATACTTGGACCTTCCTCGGTGGGATATGGACGAATGTCACGTCCAGCGCCGGGGCACCTCCTCCGACATTTGGGGGGGGAATGGCGACCGACCTATCCGACAACCTCGTTCTTCTTTATGGAGGAGCCGCCAGACTCATTGAGGATCACATTGCGTTGAATTATTACACTTGGACCTATCAGAACGGGCACTGGGCAAATATTTCGCCTACAATATCAGTGAGCCCGAGGCAGGCGTACATGTCTGATGCCGTAAGCGATCCTGCAGACCACGGCGTGCTGTACTACGGTGGTATCACCCGCTATGGGGCCGGCGCTTTCACTTGGATCTTCCACGATGGCAGTTGGACCAATGAATCTTCGACCGCAGGTACTCCGGGGGGGAACTTCATCTATGGGGACCTTGCATACGACGGTGCGGACAATGTCCCACTGTACATCGGCGGAGCCAACGACATGGACGAACTAGGCTCTATGGCTGCTGTCCCGACGTGGGCCTACCAGAATGGTGCGTGGATAAATTGGACTTCCGCAACCGGTTATGTTGACATGGAGGAATCAATTCCAATGTCTGCTGAGGACGGAAACGGTGGTGTCTTGCTGTTAGGTGGGGTGATAGCACTATACAATTTCGAAACATGGGACCTCGCGCCCCCACTCTCCCTTGATGCGACCGTAATGCCGACCGCCGTCGATGTGAACCATGCAGTGTCCTTCAATAGTGATGTGGCAGGGGGAATCCCGCCCATTTCCATCAGTTGGACGTACGGGGATGGAGGATCGAGCAGTCTGAACCTCACTACTCACTCCTACGCTACGGTCGGGAACTACGTCGCAACCTTCCAGGCCACGGATTTGCTCGGTCAAGAGGTCTACAAGAGCTTCGCGATAACGGTCTCCTCCGAACTATCCGCTCTTGCGGAAGCGGGACCGAAAGCCACAGACGTCGGACAGCCGGTTTCCTTCGTGGGAACAGTTTCCGGCGGCGCCGGTCCATACACCTTCAGATGGGTGTATGGAGATGGTACGACTGACACGGTTCAAAATTCATCGCACACGTACTCGACGGCAGGTGTCTACCAGGTCCATTTCATCGTGAACGACTCTGCCGGCGAGTCCGCTGAAAGCAATGCAACGATCACTATCAATGCCATTCCGACAATGGTCGTCTCTGCTTCGACAACGTCGTCTCTTGCTGGGCAGAATGTGTCCTTCACAGCCAAGATTACCGGGGGGACATCGCCCTTCACGTACTATTGGAACTTCAGTGACGGAAGTGGATCGAGCGCGGCCAGCCCGACGCACGCGTTCGCTAGCCTGGGAACCTACAAGGTGTGGTTGGAGGTTATCGACGGCGGGGGCTTCTTGGGAATCGAGCCGGTGGGATCAGTGACCGGATCGGTCACCGTTGTCGTTCTTGCTCCAGTCAGTGCGCAGATAACCACGACACAAGGTGGGGTGGCCACCGGCAGCCCCGTCACCTTCTCTGCCACGGCCAGCGGTGGCGCCGGGGGGTACACCTATGGCTGGAACTTCGGAGATGGTGGTACTGGAACGGGAAGTTCGGTCACGCACATCTACAATGGCACCGGGAACTATCCGGTCAAGCTCACGGTCGTAGATTCCAAGGGTAATACTGCGACCGAGACTATCTACGTGACAGTGTACAGTCCGTCAACTAGCTCGAGCGGCTGGCCCACTTCGGCATGGGTTGCAGTGGTGGCTCTCGTGGTGGTGCTCGCGGTAGTGGTGGCACTGATGTTCATATTGCGCAGAAAGCCACAAGCCCCATACGCCTCTCCAAGTCCACCCCCACAAGCAGCTGCACCTCCACCTCCTGTAGCCGTGCCTCCGCCAGCTCCCCAGGCACCGCCGCCCCCACCTCCACCGCCCGGCGGCTAGCGAATCCCTACCTTCCGGGAACTTCGCCCCAGATGTACTTGTGCTGCTGCAGCATTACCCTGACCCCCAGGGCATCACCGAGCACCCATCCCGCGAGCTTGGACGAATCAGAACCCCATGTGGGCTGGAACACCACCTCTGATGCGATCGGGTGCTCCTTGAGGAACTTCTTTGCAAAGTCATAGTCTGCCCTATCCTGTATCACGAACTTGGCGACATCCTGTGGTCGGAGTAGTGGGATGTTCTCCACCCTGGTGCGCTTCTCCATGGTCGAAGAAGGGCATTTGACATCAAGGCTGATCCTCACATTAGGGATGGAAAGATACGGGGAGACATCTATTGACCCTCCCGTCATGACCAGAACGGAGAAGCCCAATCTCGAAAGCTCCCGGGTGAGTTCTAAGCTCTCTTGTTGGAGCAGAGGCTCTCCGCCGGTCAGGCAGATTTGATGGGTGCCGTACGTCTTCACCTTCGCGATCACCTCGGTCACTGTCATTGGCAACCCCTCCCCAAGTGAGTAGGGTGTGTCGCACCAGGCACAGCGGAGATTGCACCCTGCGGTCCGGACGAACGTGGTTGGTCTCCCTGTATCGGGTCCCTCTCCTTGCAGGGAGTTGAATATCTCTGTGATTCTCATGACCGCGCTGTGATTACATTCCTCAAGATGCGATAAATAGATGAACTCAGCGGCATCAATGCTCAACAACACATCAAGTCCGAGAATCATGGAAGAGGATGTTGCGGTCAGGGAACGCAAATGGCAAGAGCGGTGGAAGGCGGCAGGACTTGGTCACGCTCAGTGCTCGCCTGACAAATCGAAGTACTACATCATCTTCGCATATCCTGGCTCGTCGGGATTCATACACCTTGGTCACATGCGAGGTTACAGTTTCTCAGACGCTCTCGCGCGCTATCACAGGATGAAGGGAGACGAAGTCTTCTTCCCCGGTGGCACCCATGCGAGTGGGCTCCCTGCCATCACCTTCTCCAGCAAGGTCGCAAAGGCGGACCCTGACACGATCGAGGGACTCCGCTCCCAGGGACTCGATGACGGGGCGATAAGCGCCCTCACCGTACCAGAGGCGGCGGCTCGATTCCTCGGTGAGACCTACTGGCGGACGTGGGAGCGCTTCGGACTTCTCATGGACAGGAGCGCATACGTGACGACCATCGACCCGGATTATCAACAGTTCATACGCTGGCAGTTCGGGCGGCTCGAGCAAGACGGCTATCTGGTCCAGAAGCCCTACTACTCTCCATACTGCCCACGTTCAGGCCCGGTGAGCGTGGACCCATCAGAGACAGACCTCTCGCGAGGAGGCAATGCTGAGATCCTGACATACGTGGCACTTCCTTTCCGGCTTCCTGACGGACGCAAGCTCCTGGCAGCCACGCTCCGCCCAGAGACCGTCTATGCCGCCACGAACGTCTGGCTTCCCAAGGATGGGTCGCTGGTCGAATGGAAATTCCATGGGACGACCTACCTGGTCAGCGAAGCAGGATTCGCAAGGCTACTGGACCAGCAGGGTGGAGAACGGGGTGCCATCGTACCTGTGTCCAAGCTCGTCGGTCTCAAGGTGAAGGCCCCTCTCACTGGGGAGGAACTGCCGCTTATCGTCAGCCCTCTGGTCGACGTGAGTCAGGGCTCAGGTGTTGTGATGTCCGTCCCCGGGCACGCCCCCGCCGACTGGGTGGCGTTGAGCGAGCTCCCACCTGCAGTCTCAGGACCTCTGCTAGACGGCGCCCGCGTGATAATAGAGATGCATTTGTCTGACCTCGCTTCATCGGAGAAGGAGCTTCTGCGCGGCACAGGTCCCCCTGCAGCTCGGGCTGTAGCCAACATAGGGGTGAAGGGACTTGCGGACACCGAGAAGCTCCAGGAAGCTACGGAGAGGGTTTACAGGCTGGAATTCGGCCACGGGATACTTTCCGTTGGCCCATTCGCTGGGGAACCGGTACCAAAGGCACGGGAACATGTGTCCCAGGAAATGCTCGCAAAGGAGGGCGCTGTTGAACTCCGCGAATTCTCGGAGCCGGTGATCTGCCGGTGTGGAGAGACGGTGGTGATTCACCGCATCCCAGACCAATGGTTCCTTGCCTATGGCTCTAAGGAGTGGAAGGCGAAAGCATTGGCCCAGACCAAGTCCATGGTGTTCCAACCGCCTGAGTATGGTCAGGAACTGGTCCAGATTCTAGATTGGTTCGACGATCGACCGGCCGTTAGGAAAGGCAAGTGGCTCGGCACTCCCTTCCCCAAGGACCCGCACTGGATAATCGAGCCCATTGCCGACTCCACGCTCTACCCCGCCTACTATGTCGTGCGCAGGTTCGTGACTGCAGGGAAGCTTACCCAAGAGCAGCTCACCTCATCCTTCTTCGATTACGTCTTCCTGGGAGAAGGCAAAGGTGAGGATTCGGTCCCCAGGGACCTCTTGGAGGAAGTTCGAAAGGAGTTCCTCTACTGGTATCCCCTCGACCTGAACGTGGGCGGGAAGGAGCACAAGCGCGTGCACTTCCCGGTTTTCATCTACAATCACGTCGCCATCTTCCCGCCTCCCGCCTGTCCGAAGGGCATCTTCGTCTACTGGTGGCTTACCAACTACGGGGAGAAACTGTCCAAGAAGGACACCAAGGGCGGGGCGGTGCCTACGGTAGCCAGAGCACTCGATAAATGGGGAGCCGATGCCTTACGGCTATTCTACGCCCTCTCAGCCTCCTCGGCTCAGGATGTGGAGTGGAGCGAGGCCACCTGCGAGGCTGCCCGTCAGAGAACGGACGAGGTGGCAAGAATGATCATCTCGCTTCCTCACGAGGAAGGTCCGGCAGATGAGACGCTCAAGCTCGCAAACCACATCGATCAGTGGCTTGCCACAAAGGTGCATGAGGTCGTCGTGGAATCTCGGAACTCGTTCGAGAGGTGTGATGTCAGAGGAGCAGCTCAAAGGATATACGTTGACATGCCAGCCATAATCCGACGTTACAGGGTGCGCGGAGGATCGAACGATATTCTTCTCGCGCGCACGGCGGCTTACTGGGCCCGCATGCTGGTTCCCATAACACCCCATATGGCGGAGGAAGTGAACGAGCAACTGCACGGTGGAGGGACTTTTGCATCGACCATGACGTTCCCTTCCGGAGAGGAGCTATCCGAGACTCCTCAACCCCCTTCATCGACCAGGCCACCTGCACTGGAGAGGGAGAGGCTCGTGGAAGGAGTCGAGGAGGATGTCGCATCCCTGGTGAAGATATGGAAGACCCCTCCTTCGCGCCTGACGATTTTTGTCGCAACCAGCTGGAAATACGAGGCCGAGACGATCTTCAGGAGCATACTGCACGAGAAAGGCGCATTCGACATCAGCGCCTTCATGCAACGTGCAAAGACGAACCTTGAGCTGGTCCCGCACTTGAAGGAGCTCGCCCGTTACGGGGGCGAGGCGAAGGGTGTTGGATTGGACGGCCTCCCTCCATTCCTCGCTCAAGCTGAAGAGGTGAAGGTCATACGCGAAGCTACTTCCTACCTGTCCCGCAGGTTCGAACTGCAGTCGGTCGACGTGTGGATCGAGGAGGAAGGGGAAACGCACGATCCAGCCAACAGACGCACCAGGGCAAGGCCTGGACGACCTGCCCTCTCAATCGAATGAAGCCCATGTCCAGCCAACCAGACCCGATCATCACCGCTATCGGAAGAGCGGGGATCATGGGCATCACGACCAAGCAGCTCACCGAAGTTACGCATGTGCCGGCATCCGAGGTTTCGACCCGGCTTGGCAAACTGGCAGCTGCCCGTTCCATATCCCGCGTCGGTAGAGGTCTCTGGGTCCTGCAGGAACACAACGACCTCTCCTCGCGAGCGGAGCCTCAGGGACAGGATTGGTACGCGAGCTTGTTCGAAGGGACGTTCGGCCTGAAGATCGGTCGATACCAGGGAGAGATCCAGTTCAACCCGAACGAAGAGCTGGCAGTCCATCGATGGTGGCCCTACGTTCAGGGCTTCTCGGCTGGTTTCGTGGAGAACTTCTGTCGCAGGTTCGAGGTGGGCCCCGGAAGTGTGGTCCTCGATCCCTTCTGCGGGAGCGGTACGGTTCCAGTGGTTGCGCGGCTCCTTGGAGCCAAGGGCATCGGCATCGACATGATGCCTATCGCCGCGTTCGCGAGCTCTGCGAAGTGCGAGTGGGACGTGGACCCGGCCGACCTCCGTGCGCTCTCCATCGCCGTGACCGCAAACAGGTCCCGTCCCACAGTTCAGCCGCCTTTCCTAAAGGAGACCCGGAAGCACTTCCAACCCGAGATCTTGAGAGCCCTTTTGAGACTGAAACAGAACATTTGGGACACCGAGGATGACCATGCAAAGAGCCTGGCCAAGCTTGCCTTTGCGAGCATTCTTGTCGACGCTAGCAATCTCAAGCGCTCTCCTTGCCTTGGCTACGTGAGGAAGCGCGGGCTCACTGAAGAGACCCCATACGTTCTCTTTGGCGAAGCGATCCAGAGGATGTGCGAGGACCTTTCCTTCCTACACTCTCGAGCTGACACCTTTGGACCGAAGCCAGACATCATATTCGGGAACGCTGGAACAGTGCCCCTCAAGGAGGAGTCGGTCGACCTGGCGATCACGAGCCCTCCCTATGTCAACGGGATGGACTACGTTATGAACTACAAGTTGGACATGGCTTGGATGGACATGGTAGGCTCCTACCAGGACCTGAAGCACCTTCGCGCAACGATGGTCGCGTGCGACAACTCACCCCGAGAGGCGATCACTGGCTGCAAGCCGCGCAGGACCACATCGTCGGACGAATGGATAACCTCCGTGCAAGCTGGCATTGAGACCAACATCAAGGCGAAGGCTGCCTACCGTCGCAATGACATGGGCGCGATAGTGACGAAGTACTTCGACGACCTGGTTCCAGTGATCGAGAATGCGTATTGCAGCCTGAGGCCGGGAGGCAGGTTCGTGGTTGTCAACGGGGATTCCCTAATGGCTGGCACGTACGTCCCGGGCGACATGATATTCGCGCGGCTCGCCTCCCGCGTAGGATTCAACGTTAATAGTTTCGATATCGCAAGGGTTCGCCGGTCTGGCCAGAGAAGGGGCTACCTGTTGAGGGAATCCATAACGGTGTTACAAAAGCCCCGCTAGGGTGTCATCAGGTAATGATCCCGCAGCCGGCGATCCTGGGACCGACTCCTGCCCCAGACAGCTGAACTATGAAGGCCATCTCGCCTTGCGACCACGCCACTGGCTGAGCAAGCCGAAGGGTCCGGTTCGAGCCGTCCACCCTGTCCACATTGGCCGGGACGACTTTCAGACCGACCGAGACGTGCACCTTGTCTCCTTCGCCGGCCTTTCCCTTGAAGAAGCGGCACGGGACAAAATCATGGAGTTCCAGCAAATCGGAAACGCGGAGAGCTTCTGGAGCGGCGACTATCTGCCCCCTGGAGACCTCCTCCACTTCAACTCCCTTCAGGGCCAAGCCGACCCTGCTGCCCCGGCTTGCCTCGTTCACATCCACGTCGTGGACCTGCATAGACTTCACTTCCACGCTCTTCTCGTCCGGATACAGACGCATTTTCTCGTGAACATGGATTGTGCCGCGACGCACAAACCCAAGGATAACCGTTCCGACGCCCCGGACCGGGAAAGCATGATCTATCGGGATAATGGCACTGCCCTCCTCTGCAGGGGTTTCTGGCCATTCTGCGATCTTTTGCCGAAGTTCTTTCGTGTCCATGGACGTAACAGGATACTTCTCCAGGACCGTTCCCTTGAGGGCCTTGGCAATCTCGTCCTTTCCAACACTCTCAGATAGGGCAACGAGACCCTCGGTCTTCCTGGCAGCATCGATTGCCACGATCGTCTCGGCCAGGTCTCGGCTCAAGCCCTCCACCGCGAGTATGACTCGGTCACCCATGTACAGGGCGTTCATCAGCGGTGGGAGTTTCTCTGGGAACTGCGTGGGTTCCACGAACGATATGGCTCGCCCGTCACCCGTGGAGTTGTAGAGGGTTATGTCAGAGGAGGTCCCCTTCTTGCCTAGTTCCCCGCCAATCGTCTTTGAGCCCAACAGGGCTACTGATAAGGACTGGGTCATCCCGGGAGGTACATCAGGAAGATTTTATTACTTCATGCTCACCTGCCAGCCGCAGGTGCCCCGATAGTCTAGTGGTCTAGGATCACGGTCTGTCGAGCCGTGGGCTCGGGTTCAAATGCGTGGTGGGGCGTACCCCACCGGCGGAAGATCCCGATCGGGGCGCCTCCCGGGTTTGGGGAAGATCGCCTCGGAGTACACCCTAACTGCATGTGGTGTAACCGCTTGAGACCTTTGCGGTAGCAATCAACGATAAGGATTATAGCGGAGGAGAAGTATGATGTCACGTGGTGGAGCCTGAGCATCTAGGCAGCAGATCAGGTGCGCTACCGTCAGGCTCGGAAGAGGCCCTCAGCCGTCTCTTGAGCGGCTCTGGATCCTTCATGGTGATATCCGGCGGAGAGAGGTCCGTCCGAAGCGCGTTGCTCGATGCCATCGGGTCAGAAGCAGACGCCGAGGGCATAGATACGGTGGTCCTGCGTGCCCATCCTCATGACCACGAGATCCCATATGGAGTTCTATACCCCTGGCTGGCCAAGTGGCATCACCCCAAGTTCACCCTGCCGCTTGCGGGTCTCATCGTATCGTTACGCGCAGAAAGCGCGGATCGGGGCGAGAAACGTGCCAAGCGACAACAGCCGGCAGTCACTGATGTCACCTTGCCACCGGCTGAGATGCGTGCCGAGCTCCTTGACCTTGTCGAGGGCAGGACTCAGCAGTCACCCGCCGTGATAACTATCGAGGACGGGGAATTCATGGACATGCCCTCCAGGGATTGGCTCTGCTTCCTCGCCCCCCGTCTCGCGGAACTACCACTCCTCATTGCCATATCCCTTCCCCCGGATGAACGGCTGTTCAACGAATGGCAGAAGACCTTGGCCGATAGTCCAGTCATATGGCATCGGGTCCGCCATGCAGGGCCCTCAGGTGGCAACCGTGATGGGCTTTCCAGGCGTTTGGGAATGCTCAACGAGAGCACGCTCAACGCTCTCGCCGCGGTTGTTGTCGCCGGACCGGATGCGAGTCGTACATTGCTTCAGGAGGTGGTAGGAGCCACTGAAGCAGAGCTCACTCGGAGCCTTTACCCTGCGGTTCAGGCTGGTCTCGTTAGTGTAGATGGGGACGGTTATGTCGTCCTTGAGCCAGACCTCATCCCGAATCTGGGAGGGTTGGTGAAGGAAACGGCCCTGAGGTCCCTCCACCGCGTCGTGGTTCGCACGATACTGGAACACGAGCCCCGTCCACATGGCGCTCTCCTGTTCAGGGTGGCGGCTCACTGGGCAGAGGCAAGAGAAGTCTACCTTGGTGTCCCTGCTCTCACAGCGGCGTCTATGGAGGCCGAACGTTGGGGTTCTTTGAAACTCGCCGAGTACTGGATGAAACGCGCTATCCGTCTTAGCGAGATCGACCCAACGACAAGGGGACGAGAGCTCGAGGAGCAGGCGTATGCGCGTCTCGCTATTGTGAATCGACTTAACCTGAACCACCCAGCCGCGAACAAGGCGTACAAGCGCGCGCTAGAAATGTTCAAGGAACGTAACGCCAAGGGATACGAATGGGTCCGCTACGTGGTCGGTCTGTCGTATACGGAATGGGTGTTGGGAAAGGACCCGCGAGGAGTGATCGAGTCCGCTCTTTCACAGGTGCACGGACACAATTCGGATATGGAGGCTCTTCTGCTGCGGACGCTGTCCCAGTACCTCACAGACAATGGACAGACTGAGGAGGCGCAGGCCGCCGCTGAACGCGCCTGCGAGCTCGCCGACAAGGAGAATGACGTTCCCCTCAAAGTGAGGACTCACGTGACCGCAGCCGCCTCCTACATCTTCAGTCCAAGTAATCCTGAGTCCGCGAAGGCACACTTGCTCAAGGTGTTGGAGCAGCGTGGTGCCTTGGCAGGTACCGCAGAGGAAGAACTCTTGGTTGAAGCCAACAACATGCTCATGGTGATGGAGTACTCTCTGGGCAACTATCTGGACGCAGTAGTTCATGGTGAGGCTGCGCTGGCCGAGGCGCGTCTTCGGAGGAATCCGACAACTCTCTTTGGTGTGACCGGAAATCTTGCTGAGGTATGCATACAGGCGAACGATCTCCCAAGGGCCAAGGTACTGGCCAAAGAGATGCATGACCTCTGCCAGAGGTTGTCGCTCGAGGAGACGAATGTGAACATGCTGGCTGTGCTACAGTTAGACGGTCTCATCGCCGCATGTGAGGGGCGAAAAGGCGATGCACGCACTTCCCTCGAACGCTGCGTACGGCTCGCGGAAAAGGGCGGGCACAGCATGAATGTGGCCCAAGCTCTCACTCACTTGGCAAGCCTTGGCGCAAAGGATGGTGACAGGGAGGCTGCCTACAAGTACGTTCGATTGCTCGAGCTCAAGGGATTGAGGCGAACGTTGATGTGGTATCATCAGCGCCTCCTAGACAGCGTGGAGAAGTTCCTCTCAACAGGAGAAGGAACCAAGAAGTGATGCCAAGATAGACGCCCCTCTTTTCAATCTGGTGAGGGAATGAAGCCAAAATCCCAGAAGATCAATATTGTCAGGAAGAGCAGAGCCCCGGCGAAAATGATGGGGGCCGCGATCACCTGCCAGAGCACCAGATTGGTGGAATATTGCGAGAGAGGTCCCTGAGAGACCCACAGCGCGGGCAGGCTCATGAGATAGTGCATGATGCTCAGGTCCGGCGCTAGCCCGGACAATCCTCCAATGAGGTATTCCCAGACGAAGGCATAGATCAATCCGATGATCAGCGCGCTCCTGGTCACGAGACCGAGGAATAGGTATATCGCCCCGTATGCGAGAATTCCCAACGCAGTAGATACCAGGAGGGCAGGCAGGACCCCGTTCAGAATCCCCGCGGGGGGTGATCCCCAGATCGCTACGATCCCATAGCTCACGACAACCGAGGGCAGCAGGATCGCATAGGCGACCAGAACGTACCCGAGGTACTTTCCCAGGACGATGGCAGGTTTGCCTATCGTCCTCGTGAGGAGGTAGGAGAGCGATTGTTGATCGATTTCCTCCCGGAAAAGGGGGACGGCAAGAAGCAGGGCAATTATGAGCAGGATCATGGGGAGGAAGAGTTCGCCGACGAGCAATTCATAGGCCGAGACAAGATCGTTGCCCGAGATCCCGTGCGCGACGAGGCCGATGATAACGAAGGTTGGGAGGAGCGCTCCTATGATCAGCCCAATCCCCTTCGCTCCGCTCAAGCTTCCACGGAACGTCGCCCAGGCAAGGGTAGTCAATGGACGGAAACCAACGCCCATCTCCTCACCTCGATAGGAAGCGGAAGACCGCCTCCAAGCTGTCGTCCAGGCTCCTCACTCCCATGATGTTGATTCCCTCCTTCAGCGCGACCTCAGGGAGGTCCTGGTAGAATGTGTCTGGGACGGACGTCTGCACCGTAATGCGGTCCGGGGCCGAGAACTTGATGCTGGTCACGTCCGGGTGATCAGCCAGTATCTTTGCAAGCGCCCTGGGAGTGCTGGTTTCGATCTCTATCGTATGCGGGTACTGGTCGAGCAGATCCCTGATCTTGTGCAGGTCTCCCTCGGCCAGCGCACGCCCGTTGGAGATCATCACTATCTGTGATGTGAGGCGCTCCACCTCGTGGAGCACATGCGAGCTCACGATCAGGTGCGTGCCTGCCGAGGCCAGCTTGCGGAAAAGCTCGAGAAGGCTCACACGCCCCACCGGGTCCATTCCATTGAGGGGCTCATCGAGGAATAGTACCTTCGGCTCGTGGGCGATGGCCTGGGCCACCTTCACGCGCTGTCGCATCCCCTTGCTGAACGTTCGGATCACGCGGTCGCGGAACTCCCACATCTCGACGGTCTCCAGGGAGCGCCTGGTACGCAGCGCAGCGTCCTCTGGAGCAAAACCGTCGATGAGAAGAAGGGTCCCTACGAACTGAACAGGGTTCATCCAATCGTACATCCCCGGGTGGTCCGGACAGAAGCCTATTAGGCGGTTCTTCGACTGCGTGTTCCACGCGTCCTTGCCAAGAATGGTGATCTGACCCGCGTCGAGCTTCAACTGACCGGTCACGACCCGGAACAGGGTAGATTTTCCTGCACCGTTAGGCCCGACCAACCCGGTTATGCCCGGACCGAAACTGGCTGTGAACCCATTGAGCCCCAGGACCTCACCATAGCGCTTGCTCGCATTGATCGCATGGACAACGGGGTCGATCATTCGGTCACCAATTCCATGCTGGATAGACGCACGTACGTCGCGGCGGCAAGGCCAATTGTCAAGCCGACCACAACCGCAAGAGCGACCGCGGCATTGAGGGCCGGTCCGGTGACCGGCACGCTAAAGAGGTAATGGGCAACACACCCCAGGTCCTCCCACGGACTCATGTAGAGCCAGCTCACGTTGCCAGAGACGCCGCTGATGATCCCGGCGATGATGTCGTCCATCAGGAGCAAGGCGAAGATGCCGGCTGCGGCCCAGGCACTCCTATCGGTAAGACTAGAGAGAAATAGGGCAATGGAGGAGAATGCGACGGTGAGAAGAATGCCCACGCCCAGGTATACCGCGAACGCCTCGGCCGCCACAGTGACGTTGACATATCCCAGCACGAAAGCCACCAGTACTGTCACGACTCCAGGGACAATTGCGATGAGACCAAGTATGGCCGCGACCACCGCGCCCTTTGCAGCAAGGTAGTCTCCAAGAGTGATGGGTCGGCTGAGATAGAGGCTGATGGACTTTGAACCAAGATCGTCGGCGATAATGCCTCCACCGGCAAGGGCGCTCAACAGCATGATGAAGATGAACAACAGGAATCCGTTGTACGGAAGAGCGAAGACGCTCAGTGCCGCAGAGCTCCCACCCCCAAGGAGCTGCGAGGTGAAGACGGTGACCATGAGCGGGATGAAGGTCGCAATGAACCCAATCACTGCGAATATCGTGACGAGTGTCCGGCTGCCCCGCAACCTGAAGTTGATCGCAAAGATCGCCCACAGCCGGTCACGACGGCCCAGCCGGGTTTCATCCTCCAAGGCATACCTGGGACTGCTGAGCGCCATCAGGATCCTCCGCTGGGTGGAGGCGGTCGGTTGACCACGTTCAGGAATAGTTCCTCGACCGATTGGACGGATCGGCCCATATGGCGAATCTGGGTGTGAGTCTCGCGGGCAACCTCGAAGAGGATCTTTTCACCTTCAGAAGGGCGCTCAATGCGGAGCTCCTGTGCCACCAGTTGTGCCCTTATCCCGCGGGAGGCCAGCGCCACCATGAAAGCATCCTGGTCCCCCTTGATTCGCACAGTGATGGCAGTTCCCCCCAGCGAAAGAAGCTCCTTCAGGAGACCGTGAGTGACGGCGCGACCGCTGTCCAAGACAAGTAGGTAGTCACAAATTCCTTCCACGTCCTCAAGAAGATGAGTGGAGAGGATGATGCTCTTCCCGGTCTTCTTTGCAAGTGTGCCCAGGAGTGCCAGCATCTCTTCGCGTCCAATGGGATCGAGGCCAGCGGTGGGCTCGTCAAGGAGGCATAGGGGAGGATCGTGGACTATCGCTTGAGCGAGCTTGACCCGTTGGCGCATTCCGAGAGAGTATTCCGCGATCTTCCGGTATCTCTCTTCTCTGAGGCCCACGAATTGTAGCACATCATGTGCGCGACTCAGGGCGATTGCGGGAGGGAGGCCGCTCAATCGACCCATGAAGGAGACGAAACCGACACCGGTCATTTCCGGGATCAGGCACTCGTGTTCCGGCATGTATCCCACTTGCTTGCGAAGAGAAAGTCCTTGCATCACCACGTCCCGTCCCAGGACCGTTGCGGCTCCCTCGGTTGGCAGGAGGAGGCCCATCAGGAGGCGCAGGAACGTGGTCTTCCCCGCCCCGTTAGGACCAACCAGGGCTATTGAGCCGGTGGGAAGCTCCAGGGACAGAGGCCCCAGGGCGTGCACCCGTCCGTAGTTCTTCGATAGGCCCGTTGCTTCGATGAGCATTTACCCACCTAGCTCGGCATCACTTGGACGCCATGGAGATAGACACACCTGGGCGGCATCGTTCCGAACCGGTATGCCAGATGTTCCACACCAGGCAGATCGAACACGGCAATGTCGGCGCGGGCCCCTGGTACGAGCCTGCCTACGTCGCCCAGCCCGCTGGCGTGGGCAGCATTCACCGTGGCCGCAGTGATGGCTTCCTCTGGGGTGAGCCGTGCGCTGTAGACCGCGTGCGCTATCACCTTGGGCATGGATTCGACCCATGAGTTGGGAGAAAGGTCCGTTCCGAGGGCCACGGGGACGCCCTCATCGACGAACTCGCGACCCTGCGATCGGCTCTTCGACAATGATGCGAATGGTGTGATCGGAAGCAGGACGGCTGTGACGCCTGCCTTGGCCATTCGCTCACGTGCCTTGGCCGGGGTCTCCAGAAGGTGGTCCGCTGAGATCGCTCTCACGTCGGCAGCCACTTCGGCGCCGCCAGTGACCGTGAACTCGTCGGCGTGGATCTTGGCCCCCAGGCCCCATCGCTTCCCGCACTCGAGCACCCTTCTCGACTCTGCGGCTGAGAAGAACCCCTCCTCGCAGAAGATGTCGCAGAAGATCGCCAGGCCCAGGCGAGCGACACGGGGGATCTGCTCCTCCATCAGGTTCCGCACATAAGCGTCGTGCCGGCCTTCGAACTCGGGTGGGAATGCGTGCCCTCCGAGGAAAGTCGGAACGATAGTAGGTCCATCGGTGGAAGAGAGCTGCCTGATGACGCGAAGCAATTTCAGTTCGGAGGGAAGGGAAAGCCCGTAACCGCTCTTCACTTCCAGGGATGTAGTGCCCCAGGACAGCATCCGTTTCAGGCGCGCCAGAGATTCCTCGTATATCTGCCGGCTCGAAGCCTTGCGAGTGTCCCTTACCGTCTTGAAGAGACCTCCGCCATTCTTCGCGATGTCAAGATAGCTGGCGCCCCTCACCTTTCGTCCGATCTCGCCTTCCCTGCTCCCAGCAAACACGAGGTGGGTGTGGGCGTCGACAAATCCGGGAAGGGCAACTCCGCCGGAGAACTCGCGTATGGTGGTTCCCTTGCGCAAGATGATCTCCTTTTGCGCATAGGAGGCCTTACCCACCCAGACGATGCGCCCGCCCGCGATCGCGATGGCCCCCTTATCGATACGAGAGAGCTCCGACATCGCGTGCTCTCGCCGGGGTATCGGTCCTTCAGCCAGCGTCACGACCTCGTCAAAACCGGTGAGTAACAGATCCGCCTTCATTTTCTCAACGCTGCTTTATGATGCGTGTCAGGAGGTCATAGGCGGCCGTGGACTGTGGAAAGACTGCCCTAGCTTCCTCCTCCAGTGGAGTGACGTCTGGATACCTTGAGGAGAAATGTGTCAGGATGAGCTCGCCTACCCTAGCCTCGCTGGCGATCTCGGCCGCCTGATTCGCGGAGGAATGTCCCCACTTGTTCGCCTCCTTCTCCAGGTCCTTGGCGGTCGTAGCCTCATGTATCAGGACGTCAACCCCATTCGCCAGCCGGAGCATCTCCTCATTGGGAGCAGTGTCCCCAGAGTAAGCGATGGAGCGGCCCTGTCGGGGAGGGCCCATCACCATGTCGGGCGTTATCCTGGTCCCGTCCTTCATCGTCACGGTCTCACCCCTTTCCAGGGCGGCAAAATCAGGGCCCCTGCACCCTAACGACCTGGCCTTATCTCCGTCAAACCTGCCTCTCTTTCCCTTCTCCTGTATCCGGTAGGAGAGCGATGGCACGGGGTGGTCTGCCGCGGCAGCCCTGACGGTGTAGCTCCCGAGATCTATCTCGTCACCAGGCGAAACCTCGTGGGCTATCACATCGAATTTCTTGGTGAAGTATCCCAGGCCCATCACCGCCTCGACCATCCTCGGCGCATCCTTTGGCCCGTAGATGTCGAGCGGTTCCGTCCTGTTATTCAGGTTCATGCTCTGGATCAGTCCTGGAAGGCCCAGGAAATGATCCCCGTGAAAATGAGTTATGAAGATGCGACGGACGCGCATGAAGGAAGCAGGGCTCAGGAAGAACTGTCTCTGCGTCCCCTCGCCACAGTCGAGGAGAACGATCTCGCTCTCCATGTCCAGGGCGATTGCGCTGGCGTTCCGCTCCTTGGTTGGCCAGGAACCTGCCGTGCCTAGGAATGTGATTTGCATCAGGACACCACTACGTACTCGGCCCGCTTCGCCTCCTCGACGAGTATCCTGGCAACACGTTCCGGGAGGGCAGCCACGTCCTCCTTTCTCAGCTCCAGTGTGTCCCCGTCCCCGAACACGAACGGAAGTCCATCGGTCAGTATCCGCACGACAACCTGTGAGGACTTGGAATGTGGTGGAGCCTTTGCCGGCGGTTCTCCCTTGGCGGAACCATGCTTGGCAGGGTGTTCGGGGGCCTGGGGGGGCTGGGGAACTGGCATTGCCTCAAGGAAGGGGTTCGTGCGGTTTCTGAAGCCGCCAAGCTCGCGGACCAGCCCATCGAAGAGGGCCCTCTCCTCAGGGAGTATGTTCTCGGGTTCGGCCCCCACTGCCACTGCCTGGACGGCGAGCGCAGCGATCTTGCCCATCCGCCAATCCATGACGTCCCTCGCATGCGCCCTCGCCCGCTGATACTGGGAACGGATGAACTCGACCTTCTTGGAAGTGGGATTCTCCTTGAGCTCCTTTTCCAGCATTTGGTGGAGCTGGCTCAGGAATGCTTGCGTTGCAGAGTAGAAATCGGGCGGCATCTTTGCCATCCCGCGGGTTGCGGCCTCCGCCCTGCGTTGCTCCAGCAACCTCGGGTAGTAGTCGGAAGTCTCTGCCATCTGCCCCATGGAAGATGTGACCGCAAATAAATTAGAGGGAGCGCCCGGGCACATCTGATATTCCCGCATTCCTTCAGTTGACACGAGGCCCCGATGGTGACCAAGGAAAGTTTCCGCGATTTCCTGAAGGCGCTTGCCCAGCTTCGGCTGAGGGCCACGAGCGACGGGGCAACAGTGCTGGTCGAGGGTGAGAGGGATGCTGTCTCATTGGTCGCACTGGGCATTCCCAGGAAGGCGATACTCGTGCTCAACCGGGGGATGACCCTGGTCGCGGTAGTGGACGGGCTCGTGGCCGCACACCGGCCAGTGGTCCTGCTTACCGATTGGGACAGGAAGGGAGCTGACCTCGTTCGCCGACTATCGTCCCTGCTTCGCGGAGCCGACCTTGATGTGGACCTGGACACGAGGAGACGTTTTGCCAAGGCCCTCAAGGGAGAGGTGATGGAAGTGGAGGATATTCATGGTTGGGCAGAACGCTCTTCCAGGCTACTGGAAGAGCCACTGGATGCCGACTCCCTGACGTAGCGGCACGTCTGGTGCCTGCTTTCCAGGGTAGTGATCGCAGCTATTCTTCCCCTGTCAGCTGTTTTTTCAGCTCGGCGAAGGAATGCACGACGTGGAAGGCTCCATGGTTCTTGAGCTCCTCCTCGCGTTCCTTGGCTTGGGCGCCTGGGTGCACAATTCCGATGAAATCTACCCCCGCGCCTCTCGAGCACTCTATGTCCAGGGCCCTGTCACCAACGAACACTGTCCTGTCGCGGACGACGTCCATGTCTTTCAACAGGACCGTCAGGCTCGCCGGGTCCGGCTTGGCAGGCCCGGAATCGTTGCGCGTCCTCAACCTTGAGAACAGAGGCAGGAGCTCGGACTTGTGCAGGCACGCCCTCGCGAAGGTATCGCAGCTCCTTGTCAGCAGACCGAAGCGATAGCCTTGCTCGTGGAGTGCGGCCAGAACCTCCTTTACTCCCGGTACTGGTCGAGCTTGTGGCAGGGCTGCCATCTCGATCTCATCTAGGCTCTTGTTCGCCTCGGCCTCAAAGCGCAGTGCGGGTCCATCCCCTACGTTCATCTCGCGAAGCCACTTGGTGGCGATCTCCATCATCTGGGGGACCGACTTGGCCGTGTGGAACTCCTCGCGAGGGACCCCGGAACGAGCTGCCAGGTCAACGACTGACTTGTGCATGGCCCGGAAGTCCAAAGGCGATTCCACGAGAGTGCCATCGAGGTCGAAGATTATTGCCATGTACGGCCGGCGGTACGTCGATGGACCTATGGTGTCGTTAGATCGCATCATGGGAGTTACCGAAGGGTATGGCACCCATAGGATTTAGATTTACTGATGGACCCGTTCCCTGCCAGATTCGGCAACTTTAGGGCAGAACGTTGTACTGGATGCGCCGCTCTTGCCTCCGGTTGGCTCTCCTTGAGGGGCGCATGCGCTCTGCTCCCTTGCCCTTCCATCTCAATCCCCGTCCCTTCTTCCCGGCGCTCGTGAGACCGCGATACACGCGGCCCCTTTGTTTTGCACCGCTTATCCAGTTGATCCTTGGGTCGCTCTGGATCACGGGGTGGGCACGGTCGATGAGAATGACTTCGTAGAAACGGTCCTTCCCATCCTCACCAACCCAGTAGGAGTTGAGCACTTCCAGGTTCGGGAACCGCTTCTGGGCCCTCTCCTCTGCGATGCGCTGGATGGACTTGAGAAGAGTCATCTTCAGAATTCCCTTGTGCTTTGGGCGCCTTCCGGCGATGATGTGGCGCTTCCTCTGCCCGCCCCTGCGTGCACGGACGCGCACCATCAGATACCCTGGTTTTGACCTCCACCCGAGGGCGTGGGCCCGATCAAGCCTGGTGGGCCTGTCGATGCGAGTAACGGCATTCTCCTGACGCCACTGGAAGAGCCTCTCCCTCCTGCGTGGCGCCCCTTCCTTGCCCAAGGTTTGGTGGAAGGTGTCGCTGTAATGCCTGAAAACTGATGTTGTCATTTACCTAACCAGAGCGGGGAGGGCGAGTATTATTCCACTTAAAAGCCTGACCCTCCTTCCATCCCGGGCTTCCCGGGTGAACCTCAGGCCGTCCCTCCGGCCCTATCAAGGTAGGTGAAGGTGAAGGTAGAGGGTGTGTCAGCCTCTCCACTGTCTCGGCCAGCCTCTCCGTAGCCCCCTCGCTGATCAGCGAGCCGTGGCCGGGCATGATCGCAGAGACGCTCAGCCCGGAGAGCTTGCTCAGGGACGCCGCAGCGCCTTCCGGGTCGTAGCTGTAGCCCGGCCTGGAAAGGGTGAGGTTGCCGGCACGGCTCACGATCAAGGCATCGCCAGTGAAAAGCAAGGAGCGACCCTTGTGGTAGAAGGCCACGCTGCCGGGGGTGTGCCCCGGGAGGTGGATCACCGCGAAGGGACCTATGGTGTCTCCGTCCTCAAGGCCCCTTGCGACCTTCACATTGGCCGGGTGCGTCAACACTCGAGCGATCAACGGGCCCGACCGAGGGCTCTTTCCCTCTATCGCGAGAGCATCCATCCTGTGCGCGGCCACTGGTGCCCCGGAGAGCTTCTGAAGGGTCGCGGCCCCGCCCACGTGGTCCATATGTTGATGCGTGAGGAGGATCCCCTTGAGGTTCTCGATGCGCTCACCCGCGGCTTTCAGCTTGTCGATGACAGCTTTCGCGCCCTTGCTGAAACCAGTGTCGACAAGATAGGTTCCCTCAGTATCGCGAAGGGCATAGACATTAGACATTCCCTCGACCCAGATGATCCCGTCGGGCAAACCCTTGTCTGCCTTCGGAAGAGAGGTCCCCCCAGAACCTTGCATTTTCGCTCTACCGACCTAGCCGTAGAGGCTTATTAGAGTTAAGCGGGTTAATCCTTGCGGGACAAATCGTCCAAAGCCATCAATGCGAAGTGTCTCACGTTGTGGTCGAGCGGATAGCGCAGAAGGTCCTCCCGTGTGAACCAGCGGATCTCCTCGGATTCGGAATTGCCCTTGAGCGTGCCACCCACTCTTCGGCAGAAGTATACCAGGTCGACATGCTCGTGCTTGGGATCTATCGACTCTACCTGAACGTGGTGAGGAGTGGGAAGCACGTGGACGCTCGGCTCGTTGCCGTACGGGTCCCCTACCGTGACCGGGGCGATCATCAAGCCTGTCTCCTCCCAGAACTCACGTATCAGCGCGCGCAGGGGGTCCTCTAACAGCTCCACATGGCCTCCAGGAGGGAGCCAACCCTGGTGCTTCCTGTGGAAGAGCAGAAGGACTCGGTCATCGTCCACCACATATGCCGTGACCACCAGGTGCTTGGGCAAGGGGGAGAGTGCCAGAGGATGCAATCCTCTCTCCTTGCCATAGGTGGGGCGAGAGGCCTTGGGAGGAGTTCGGCCGAAAGGCACTACCTTCGTTGCAGCCTTCCTAGCTACCTTGGGCATGGACAAGCGGAGAGCCCCGATACACAATAAGGAGTGTTTGGGAACCTGCAGCTGTTTCAGCAGCCTCTACAGGTCGGCTATGCGCACCGGGCTTGTTGCGAGGGCCAGTTGCAGAGCGATGACTCGCCGTTCCGAGGAGGAACCCAGGCTCTCATTGTACAATAGCATCGCCTGCTGCTTGGCAGATGGCTCGTTCGCGAGTTCGCTCATGACCGCCGCTTGACACGTATACAGATTATCGGTAAGCCGCGCCCATCTCTTGACAAAATCCTTGGCTATGTCAGTTTCGTCCATGAGGTGCCAAGGAATGTGCTACTAATCAAGCTGCCGTACGTAGCATGATTGCAAAACGGTCAGAGCAATCGAATCCCCGAATTCGACCTCAATTCAGAGATTTCCGGATCAGGGTTGAAGGGCAGTGTCTTGCCCTGATTTGTGCGATCCTGCTGTTCCATGTCGGTGGGAACTGAAGGCGATTCGGTGTCGAAACGCTAAAAAGAGAGCGTTGCCTCCAGAGTACGAGTGTTCTGTAATGGTTACGGGGTTCGTTCTGATCCGCACAGCGTTGGGAAAGGAACATGAGGTCTACACGAAACTGATCAAGGTCAAGGAGATAGCCGAGCTTCACCCCCTTCTTGGTGAATACGATTTCATAGCCAAGCTCGAGACTAAGGACTTCAACGCGCTGGGACAAGTGATAGTCAAGCGGATACGCACAGTGAAGGGCGTTACGGCCACCAAGACGCTAACCTGGTCTTGGGCCGTAAAATGGCAGGAATGGGGCTTCCTGTAAGCGCTCCTTTCTATGCTTTCGAATCAGGCATAGGCTCATCGACAAGATGGCTAGATTTCACCGTGCCCATGATGATGCCCCTGACTTCCTCTGCGCGAACATTGAAGAGCTTGAAACGATCGCGAGACAGCACTAGGTCCTTCTTCACGATCCTTACCCCCGGCTTCTCGAGCCGTTGCGTCATGAATCGAGCGACTTCGTAATCCGGGTTCACAAGCCCGACTTGCCTCACGAACACCACGCGATTGGTTGTAAGAACGAGATATCCAATATAGTCCCACGATGTTCTCATGAAATCGTCGTAGCTGCTGGCGCCCTCGATCAGATGGGCGGCGTTCCATCCACCTATGATGGACTCCCCAGACTTCAGTCCGACAGCCTCTTCGACCTTGGTCGGAAGCGGAGGCTCCTTGCGACCTTGCCTACTCCTGTGAACCAGGAAGGCAGCGAGACAGACCAGATAGACTGCCACCACCACGATTATGATCGCCCAATATGTTGGGCTTAGTCCCAGGAAGTTTTGTCCTGAATTGCCCTCAGACCCAATTTGTATTGTTACGTTGGTGCTCTTCCTAGCTCCATTGAGAGTGGCGTTGAGGAACAGTTTCACCGAGCCAGATCTACCCCCGGCGGTGAAGGTCACGGAGAGCCCTGTGGAGCGGTTCAAACTCCCCTTGTCACTGGTCAGTGCCCAGGAGTAGGTGGTTTCAGCAGGGCAGGTGCTACCTGTGCAAGACGCGGATGCAGTGAAGACCTGAGGTTGGTTCAGGCCCACAGTTGCACTTGAGGGTGACACGGCCACACTTGTCAGTGGCAGGCTTACTGTGATGTTCGTTGAGCTGCTCTTTGTGATTCCATTGAGCGTGGCGTTCAAGGAAAGGGTGACGGTTCCTGAGTCAGGGCCAGAGGTGAAAATGGTTGACGAACCACCATATGAGCTCAAACTGCCCAAGCTGTTGCTCAGGTGCCACACGTACGCCACACCTGTTGGGCATGTACCGCTGCTGCATTGCGGAGTTGCGGTGAAGATCCGAACGCTGCCGGTCGATACTGAGGCTGGTGAGGGGCTCACCGCAACGCTGCTGAGCACTGACCCACCCGAGATGATGGAAATGGTTCCCTGATCGTAGTTGTTGGCGTAGACATAACCGGTCGAAGCGTCATAAGCGAGCGATTCAGGGCTCGATCCGACCGTAAGATTGGCAACTACGCTGTTCGTGGAATCTGATATCACACTTACGTTACCAGCCCCCGAGTTGGCAACATAGATGTCGTTCGTGCTATTGTCATATGCCAATCCCCAAGGCCCCGACCCAACATTGACAACAGCCACGATACTGTTGTTTGCGTCCGAGATCACGCTCACGTTGTCATAACCATAGCTGCCAACGAAGACCTCCTCCTTGCCACTGTCATAGGCTAGGTCATACGGAAGTGCATCTGCCACTGAAGCCTCCAGATTGATAGTCGCCACAATATGGTCTGTTGCATCGGAGATCACGCTCACCGAGCTAGACGCCTCATCGGCGACAAATATCTCGCCTCTAACGCTGTCGTATACCATCCCCTGCGGCTGGGCACCGATTGCCAAGGTGACAGTCGCCACAACATTGTTTGTAGTATCTGAGATCACGCTCACCGTACTCGAGAACAGGTTGGTGACAAAGATCTCGCCCTTGCCACTGTCATAGGCGACACCGTATGGGTGCATATCCACATCGATGGTCGCCACCACTCTGTTAGTAGTATCATTGATAACGCTCACGTTGTCGGAACCTTGGTTGGCAACGTAGACTTCACCTTTGCTGCTATCGCACGCCAAACCGTCCGGGGAGTAGCCCACACCGACCGTCGCCACCACACGATTTGATGCATCTGAGATAATGCTCACCGAGTCGGAGCCCCCCTTGGAAACGAATATCTCCCCCTTGTGGCTGTCATATGCTACGTCATACGGCAACGTACCCACAGAGACCTCGGCCACAATATTGTTGGTCGTGTCATTGATCATGCTGACGGCGTTGGATTCTGGATCGGCGACGAAGACCTCCCCCTTGCCGCTGTCATAGACTACGCCATACGGAGTGGTGCCAACATTGATGGCCGCGACCAGGCTGTCATTTGAGTCAGAGATCACACTAACGTTGGTAGAGATGGAATCAGAGACAAAGATCTCGCCCTTGCCACTATCATAGGATATGCCATACGGAGAGAAGCCCGCATCGATCGAGTTCACAACACTGTTTGTTGCGTCGGAGATCACGCTCACATTGTTGGAACCACCGTTGGCAACAAAGACCTCGCCCGTGCTACTGTCGTACGCCGAGTCATACGGGTTGGAGCCCACGTTTACAGTCGCTACAACGCTGTTTGTCCCGTCAGAAATGACGCTCACGTTGTTAGAAGCATAGTTGGCAACGTAGACGTATCCCTGACCACTGTCATACGTCACGCTATACGGGGAACTGCCGACATTGATGGTCGTGGTCACACTGTCTGTCGCATCAGAGATCACACTCACAGAGTTGGAGTGATAGTTGGCAACAAAGACCTCGCCCTTGCCACTGTCATAAGCCACGCCATAGGGTGAGTCGCCGACATTGACGGTCGCAACCACACTGTTCGTCGCATCAGAGATCACACTCGCCGTGTTGGAGCCATCGTTGGCAGCAAAGACCTCGCCCGTGCCTCCATCATACGCCACGCCATAGGGTGCATCGCCGACATTGACGGTCGCGACCACATTGTTCGTCGCGCCAGAGATCACGCTCACTGAATTGGAGCCATCGTTAGCGACAAAGACCTCGCCCTTGCCGGAGTCGTAGGTTACGGCAACAGGGCTGATGCCATTTGCAGCGAGAAAGTTTCCAGGGATCAGAGTGTTGTTGAGCAGCACAAGCGTGTTGGCCACGAACGGGTTCACCGAGGTGGTTTGTTCGGGCGAGGCAAGGTGATATGGATTCAGCACGGTCTTGATCGCGCTCCCAGGCGCTGACATGATGGCCGGGTGAGAACCAGGAGTGGACGCTGCCGGCATAAGGAGGATCAGCAGGATGCCTGACACCAGCGCGATCCTCTGAATCCTCGATCCGCCGCTCCTCCGTGGGACCAAGGCCATATTCCTCCGAAAGCTCCGGGGCTATTTCTGTGTTCTTAGGTCGCCAATCGGCCATTTGGGAATGTGATACGCAAGGTCAGGAATCGAGCACCCAATGATGCGCCCTTGGAGCATGAGTACGTTCTCTGTCGCCCAAAAGTCGATAAATACCTTCAAGAGCTTGCCATCGAGGAACAACCGTGAAGCTACTCTTCATCCACGCGGACAGCATAAGCTTCGAGGCAAGAAGCCCTGCAGTCAAGTCTCCCTCGCCCCTTACCGAGGATACTGCCAAGGGGGAGGCCAAGGAGGCGCTCGTTGTGTTCTTCTCAGTGGAAGAGGAGGACGTAAACGATAGAGAAACGATAGTCCGGAAGGCCGTCGAGGCGATCGCCGACGTTCTCGGTCAGGTGAAGGCGGAGCGCGTGGTGCTTTACCCGTATGCCCATCTTTCCAACCGCCTGGCAAAGCCCGAGGCTGCAAAGGAGCTTGGCAACGAGCTGCGAGAAGCGGCGCAGGCTCTTCCAGTCCCGGTCTCGGCAGCACCCTTCGGATATTACAAGGCCTTCACCCTGAAGGCAAAGGGCCACCCTCTTTCCGAGCTATCCCGCACGATCACGCTGGAGGGTGTTCCCGCGCCCGGCAAGGCTGCGCCCCTGAAGGAAAGCGTGGCCGTTGCGAAGGAGAAGGAGCTGAGCAGGGCCTGGTACATACTCACCCCTGAGGGCAGGCTGGTGCCGGCCGAGGAGTACGACATGGACAAGGATCTCGCATTCAAGACGTTCTTCACCTACGAGACCAAGGGAACGGCCCTGGGAGGAGAACCCCCTCATGTGAAGATGATGAGGGAAATGGAGCTGGTGGACTACGAGCCAGGTTCTGACGCCGGGAACTTCCGCTGGTACCCCAAGGGGCAGCTGATCAAGCGCCTCCTCGAGGAAAGGATCTCCGAGCTCATGACAGACGTGGGTGGAATGCGTGTCGAGACACCCATCATGTACGACTACGAGCACCCGGCCCTGAAGAAGTACCTCGACCGGTTCCCCGCTCGTCAGTACGTGGTGCACTCGGACGAGAAGGATTATTTCCTCCGCTTCGCGGCCTGTTTCGGTCAGTATCTAATCTTCCACGACATGGTCATGGGGGAAAGGGACCTCCCTGCACGCCTCTACGAACTCACCCACTACTCCTTCCGGAGAGAGCAGAGCGGGGAGCTGTCGGGACTGAGGCGTTTGAGGACCTTCACCATGCCGGACGTCCATACGCTCGTAGCGGACGTCAAGGGGGCCAAGGAGGAGTTCATCCGCCAGTTCCGGACCAGCAAGCTTTGGATGGAGGACCTCGGGTTCCCATACCACGTTGCGATACGCTTCGTCAGGTCATTCTTCGATGAGAACCGGGAGTTTGCCGTCGAGCTCGCCAGGATCATCGGCGCGCCGCTCCTGCTGGAGATATGGGAGGAACGTTTCTTCTACTTCATCATGAAGTCGGAGTTCCACTCAGTGGACACGCAGGGACGCACTGCCGCCCTCTCGACGGTTCAGATCGACGTTGAGAATGCCGAACGGTTCGATCTCCACTACGTGGGAAGCGACGGTACGAAGAAGACCCCACTCCTGCTGCACGCCAGTCTCTCGGGTGCCATAGAGAGGAACGTGTATGCTCTCCTGGAGAACGAAGCTGCGAAGATAGCCAAGGGGGGAAAGGGATCATGGCCATTCTGGCTCGCCCCCTCACAGGTCCGGATCCTGCCGGTCAGCGATGCGCATAACGCCGGGGCAACCGCCATGGCGGAGAAGCTGGAGAAGGAGACCGGGGCGCGGGTCGACGTGGACGACAGGGTCGAGGGCATTGGAAGGAAGATACGCGACGCTGAGCGCGAGTGGGTGCCCTACATCATAGTGTATGGCGAGAAGGAGGCGAAGGGTGGGGACCTCGCGGTCCGCAAGCGCGATGGCGGGCAGGTGACGATGACCCACGAGCAGCTGATCAAGGAAATAGTCGATCGTCAGGGCAAACGCCCCCTCATGCGCATGACGCTTCCAAGAGGCCTCGCATCCAGGCCGATATTCAGGGGCTAAGGTCCAGTCGGCCCATGTCCGTGCCGTCCAGCAGGTAGGCTCGTACCTCGCCCGAACTAAGGAACCGTCGAACGAGGAAGCTCCTGCCCCTGCGTGGTTTCTCCTGATTCAAGGATTCGTTGGAGCACATGGGATTCAGGGCAGGCACCACGATCACTTCAGTGACCCTTGTCTCTAGCACGGAATCAGGGCGGTTGGAGGGCTTGGGCGCGCGGTATCGTCTTGCTGGAAGGCTTGCCCGCACCCAGCACCTGGCTTTCCCCTGAGCAAGGCGAAGACCGGGATGGAGATGCCCCACCACCAGGGTGCGGGCTTGCTCCAGGATATCTGCAGATGGCCATGCGTGACCATGAAAAAGACCAACGGTGCCGTATAGCTTGCCGCCGGTAGGATGGATGACAACACTGGGCGAGACCATGCCCTTGAGGCCCACGTCGTGGTTGCCGGGGCAAACCTCCACATCCAAGCCTGCCGCCTGAAGGTGCCAGAAGAACTCCCCTACCTCCCTCCTCACATGCCTGGGGGCACCAACGATGGGTTCCTTCACATCGCCAAGGAGCAGTACATGTTTCGCCTTCGAGGTCGCGGCTCCATCGATTATCATCCGGGCCAGGGACTCTGGGCTCCCTGCTTCAGGTCCACTGGCTTGGCCCTCCTGCCGTGCGAGACCAACGTGCACATCGGAAGCCACTACAACGCCCCCCTTCCAGGGGATGTATAGCAACGCGCTTCCTGCGAGTGGTCGGGGTAGGTTGCGAGCCATTTCACCTACCCGAGCGACCTGGAGCATGTAAAGCCTGCACGGTCAAACCGGCTGATCCCTCCGGGTAGCGACTCGCAGCAGGAAGGGCTCGTAACTTGGGGTTAGGCCGTACAATCGCCTTAATAGCAGAATGGTGTTATGGCCGTCACTATGGCGAAGGTATGTGCTGAGTGCGGTGCCGAACTGATCATCTCCATCGAGTCAGATGGCAGTGTGCTGGGGACTTGCGAGGGGTGTGGAACGTCCGTTCGCATGGAATCAGAGGCGAAGGAAGTTGGGGAAGAGGGAGGAGAAACAAGCAGTAGCCCTCGTGGCTGCCGTTCATGCGGCGCAGCACTGAGCTACGAAGAGGACGCCAAGGGAGACGTGATAGGTACCTGCGGTGAGTGCGGGAAGAAGTTCACGTTCGCTTTGAGGCAGGAGGGTTCGCGGCGCGAAGGTGGCAGAGGATACGGCGGAGGCCGTTCCCAGTCATACGGCGGCCGTGGACGCGGAGGCCCAGCCGGCCCTGGAGGTCCTGCCGGGAGGGGATGTCGCCAGTGCGGCTCACCCCTGGAGTTCACTTCCAATGCTGATGGCTCTGTGACCGGAAAATGCACCTCGTGTGAGAACCAATTCACCCTGCCCCCACGCAGAGATGGCGGCGGTGGCGGAGGATACGGACGTGGCGGCGGTGGTGGTGGCGGCTATGGCGGAGGCCGTGGCGGCGGTGGCGGAGGATACGGACGTGGCGGCGGTGGTGGTGGCGGCTATGGCGGAGGCCATGGCGGCGGTGGCGGAGGATACGGACGGGGCGGTGGAGATCGCCCGAGAGGCGGCGGAGGATCCTTCGACAGGCGCCGACGACCACGCCGGCGGGATTAGGATCAAACAGGAAGAACCAGTGGCATTCCTCCTCCTTTTTTGAGGGGGAGGAACGTCAGAACGCCCAAATGAAAGGTTATATGTATTTAGGCCCCAGTACCGAGCCGAGGGTGTAAGAGATGCTACTGATGGTGAGCGTTCAGGACCTTGGCGAAGCTATTGAGGCGGTCAAGGGACGGGCGGATATTGTGGACGTCAAGAACTTGAAGGAAATAATCATCGGCTCCAACTTCCCTCCCGTCATCCGGGAAGTGAGGAATGCCTTCCCCAAGGAGAGGCATGTGAGCGTGACCCTTGGTTCGGTCCCGAACCAGGCCGGGACGGTCTCGCTGGCCGTCTACGGTGCGGCCGCATTGCACGCGACCTCGGTCAAGGTGGGATTCGTCGAACCTGATTACGATTCAGCGCTGAGGATCCTGAAGGAGAGCAAGAGGGCCCTGGAAGGGTTCCCAACCAAGCTCATCTGCGCTACCTTTGCTGACAGCCATCTCTACAAGGGCCTCGACCCGACATTGGTAGTCAAGCTGGGCAAGGAGAGCCACAGCGATGGCATGCTCATCGATACCCTTACCAAGGACGGCAGGAATCTCTTCGACTTCATGAGCGAATCCAAGCTCAAGGAACTGGTCACAGAGGCAAAGGAGGCGGGCATGAGCACCGCGCTATCCGGCGCCCTGAGGATGGAGAACCTTGACGTGCTCACACGGATCAACCCTGACATCGTTGGTGTCAGGGGAGCAGTCTGCACGAACCATGACAGGTTCGGTGGCAAGGTAGATGCCGCAGCCGTGGAGAAGGTGAAGCACGCACTGGAACTTCGCCTGAACGGCAGCATTGACGTCTTTGCCAAGAGAGCTACCGCCGCCAACACCGCCTGAAGGGCACTTGGCTGGTATCACCGACTCCCCTCCGGTACTGGTCATCGATGGGACCAGGAAGGAGTGCGCTGGCATCATAGCCGGTCTGGAAAAGGCGATGGGAGGGCTCAACACTGGGGCCCTGGTCAGAGCAATAGTCGACGATGTGCCGAGCCGGTTGGAAGTGCACCTTTGGGCCGAGAGGAAGGGTCACGCAATAGTCGCCGAGAAGAATGATGGCATGATCTTTCAGATCACCGTGGCTAAGGGTGGTGCTGGCAAGGGCGGGAAAGCATAGAGAGGGGTCTCCGACACCTGTCAACATGAAGGAACCCATAGATGCCGCGGAGACCACGCGCCGGCACACATACGGGACCTGGAGGAAGCAGAAGGGGTGGGCTCCCCTCGACATCGTGGACGCCGAGGGATGCTTCTTCACAGATTCGACAGGCAAGAGGTACTTCGACCTCTCGTCCCAGCTGATCTGCAGCAATCTCGGTCACAAGAACAAGGCTGTCATGGATGCGATCGCCGCGCAAGCAGTCAAACTGCCCTACGTGCATCCAGCATTCACCTGCGAGGCCAGAGCCCAGGCGACAAGATCTCTCTTGGAAGTATTGCCACGTGGGCTCGAGAAGTTCTTCTTTTCGACATCAGGGACCGAGGCGAACGAGGCGGCCCTCAAGATCGCGAGGGTTTTCACCGGTAAGCGCAAGGTGGTATCGCGGCACTTGAGCTACCACGGGTCCACCGCTGGGTCGCTGGCGGTCACTGGTGATTTCAGGAGATGGTATGTCGAGGGGCAGGGGGGAACCGGCTCTACGGTCTTTGCACCGGACGCATACTGCTACAGGTGCCCCATGCGACTGCGCTACCCAGAGTGTGGCGTAGCCTGCGCAGATTACGTTGAACACATGATCAAACGGGAAGGGGACGTTGCTGCGGTCATCGTGGAACCCATAGTGGGGACGAATGGCGTCATCGTCCCGCCAGACGAGTACCTACCCATGTTGCGCGAGATCACCGAGAGGAACGGCGTGCTGCTCATCGCAGACGAAGTGATGACCGGCTGGGGGAGGACTGGCAGCTGGCTTGCTGTCGATCACTGGAAGGTGAAACCTGACATAGTGACGATTGCGAAGGGAGTGACTGCCGCATACATCCCGCTGGGAGTGACTGCAACGAACGGGAAGATAGCGGACTATTTCGAGGAGCATTACTTCCCGCACGGACATACATACGAAGCGCACCCGCTCTCTCTTTCAGCGGTGCCCGCGGTCATCAGCGAATACAGAAGACTGAACCTGATGAGCAAGGTCAAGAAAGATGGAGAGTACCTGGGGCGAAAGCTGCGCGACATGGCGAGCGGACACCCGAGCGTGGGCGACGTCCGTGGGCTTGGTCTATTCTGGGGAGTCGAGCTCGTGCGGGACAAGGCGAAGAAGACCCCCTTCAATACCATGCAAGACAAGTTCGATGGAAAGGACCTCGATATAGACAAGGTCACCCGTTACCTGATGGAACACGGTGTCTACGTAATGGGGTCGGTGAGCCATCTCATCATTGCTCCCCCGCTCATAGTGACCAGGCCAGAGATCGACTCCGCCTTGGGCGTGCTTAACTCGGCCCTCGAGATCACCGACAAGATGGTGGACACGGCCGATGGCCCGGCTCGCATGAGATAGCGTCTTCCTTTCTCTCGCTACTGGGAATCTCTGATGCCGCTCGAGATGGCATTCCAGTGCTCAAAGTCAACGATGGCAAAGATGGGCTTCTTCCCCTTCTCCTCCTCGCACATCTCGGTCAGCTTCTCTACGGCAAGGCGTCGGCGCTCCTCCAAGAGGCTGCTTGATCTCCTGTCGGCATGAAGCTTGTCGTTCCATACACATACTAACTCTTCGGAACTGGACGTCACTGGTGGAGACTTCTTCAGTGCACGTTCAGCACGTGCACGGCGCACGAGCGCAAGATATCCCATGTGTTTCAAGAAGAGGTTTGTGTAGTCCTCCTCGTTAGGGTCGAGGGCGACCAGATCCTTCCCCTTCTCCTTCGCCCATCTCATTGCCATCACGTAGGAAGGAGAGGGCAAGCGCACCTCTCCAAAGGCCGAAAGGGCCTCGGCTAGTGCGATCTCAGAATCCAGGAGGAGTGACAGCGGTTCCGCGAGAGGAGTGGCGAAATGCTCCTCCAGGCCCCTGAGCTCCTCAGGGGATACCTGGATTGCCACCTTCGAAGGGTCCACACTATCGAGCTCGCCCAGCAGCGGGTCAACCTCGCTCATCGGCCCACGGACCGCGCCGACCAATACGAGACCTGGGAGGCGTGCCACCTTCACAGGCTATTCACCCGGTCGTCCGCTCCTCGATGAGCTCGAAAAGATCCTCAGGGTCGCGGTGCCGCTTGAGCTCGCGGTAGGCAACAAGAGCAGTGCCCTCGATGTTCTCCTTCTCCTTGCGCTCGGGGACGACAAATAGCGACCAGCCCTCTGCGACCCTAGCTATGTCGTGAAGGCGGCGCGCCCTCTTCTCGGCGTTCTGGATGTCTCCCATGCCAATGACGACGAGGTCCCTATCGGCCAGGTCCTGGTGTCGAGCAAGGGCATCAAAGGGATTCTTTGTCGTGACCGTGATCTTCCATCCTTGGCCACCCAGCTCGGCAACGACCGTCCTGGTCAAGGAATCCTTGCCGCTGGAATCCACTTTCTCAGGCGAGTGTGGTTCCTTGGCGCGCACAGGACCCTTCTCCTCAAATGGGTTGAGCGGCGTAACGAGCGTGATTCCGAAGAAGGTTTCCAATCTCTCAACTATATCAACATCTGCCCCGCCTCCCTCCTCGTAGAGCTGGATGGTGCGCCTGGAGACACCAACTGCGTCGGCAACCGCCCCCAGCGAGAGTTGTGTCTCCTCGCGTATCTCTCTGAGTTTGCGGCCGTCGATGCGGGCGAAGATTCCTCCCGGGCTTGAGAAGAGGAATGGCGGGACTCCGTTCAGCAGGAAGTCCTCCAGGGTCTCGTAGGTCAGAATGGTGAGCCCGTATCTCGTGTAGACGACTCCGGCCTCAAGTGATTGCGTACCTGAGATGCTTCCCACTATGATGGGCGTCCCATGCATCATCCAAGCCATCGTGCTCAGAGCGTTCGCATTGTCATCATTGAGAGCATCTACGTTCTTCAGAACCTTGATCAGGAGGAGCGCGGAATCGCGACGAGCGAGCAGGTCGAAGCAGCTTGGCCTCACCGTATGTAGATCCACCAGGAAGAAACCTGCCTGCTTTAGCAGCGTTGCTGTGCTCGATAGCGTTTCCTGACGCTGGTGTACCGGGGGCTTCACGAACTAGATTAAGGCACGTATCCCTATTTGGGCTTGTTGGGTATCCCGAGGAGCCTCCGGCGGTAGGGAATAGCGCAATCCTTGCCGCTGTTTCCCTGCCGTCTCCTCAACTCAGGCGCACGTCCAGGCGGTGGCTGCGATGCTCACTGTCTGTTCTGACGAGCGCTTGGAGACCCCCCCGAAGGGGGAGTCGGGTTCCCGAACCCTTCAGACGGGGGCGGTGGAGGTGGTGGACACTGACCAGGCACCCAGGTCTGGTTGGTTCCATTCCCCGTTCCATTTTGAGGCAGGCATGGTGGCGGACACCGCCCTAGACCGCCGGTCTGGTTGGTCGGGCTCGTAGTGCCATTCTGTGGTGGCGGTAAACATGGTGGTGGGCAGTGCCTAGGTGCGCCAGTCTGGTTGGTCTGGCCTGACGTCCCGTTCTGCGGTGGAGGCACGCAAGGAGGGACACAGCGTCTCGGCCCTCCGGTTTGGTTGGTTCCATTGCCCGTCCAGTTCCTTGGCGGTGGCGGAGGTGGCGGGGGCGGGTTGCCTCCGGTCTGGTTGGTCCAGTTGCGAGTCCCATTGACCGGAGGGGAGCAAGGATGTCCAGGCCCTCCGGATCCATTTGCCTGATTGGTCGGTGTAGAGCCAGAGAATGCCGAGCCGAAGCCCGACAGGAGAAGGAAAGCTACGATCGAGGTCACTGCTACGCTCGCAATCATCGCTAGGGTCTTTCTTTTCATCATATTTGGCCAACCTCAAACAACCCAGGGGTGCTAGGGTCTATCAAGATTTTCCCAGAACGTACCCAAATCATTCCAAAATTACCCCGAGAACTTTCCATGGAATCGCCAAATTCTGACAACCACAAACTAGATTACGCGCGCACTACTGACCTCATCGGATTGTTGTGGACAGCTTCATGCGATTGCTCTGGTGGCTGTTTTTGACCAGTGCTGGGGCCGCCACTCGGGTTAGAATGGTCGAGGAGCTCCACACTCAGCCACGCAACGCACAGCAGCTTGCTCTTGCCATTGAGATGGACTACACGACCATCAGGCATCACCTGCGGGTACTGACCAGCAACCACCTGATCGACGTCGCAGGCGAGCGCTACGGCCAGGTCTACTTTTTGTCGCAATCGTTGGAATCACGCTGGACAGAGTTCGAGGAGATCACCAAGAAGATCAGGAAAGTGAAGGGAGGAAAGTAGGAACATGGAGACGAAGGAAGAGAAGCATGGGATTAGTGCCGAGCTATGGGTCTTGATCGTTCTGTTGGTGGGACTGGTCATTGGTTTTGCGTTATCGATGGCCGTTCCCGCACCCCCTTCAAACGGGAGCGGAAATCAGTCGTCTGGTGGTGCGCCTCCAGCCAACAATCCGTCCCCTCCGTCTACCCCTCAGTTCCACGAAGTGGGCATCATCCTCTCCACTGTGAGCCTGGCCCTTCTGGTAGCACTCTTGGTGGTATACATGCGCACTTACGGGACAACGCGTGCTCCTTACACTTTGGGTCTGGTCATCTTTCTTTTTGCCCTCCTGGTGGAGGATACGATCAGCTCACCCATCATCCTTGCCTCGTTCAGGCAGGGTTTCGGGGATTTGGACCCGTTCCTGGCAATTGGGCAGTTCTTCTTGTGCGCCGCCCTGGCCATATTCCTCTACCTGAGCCTGCAGTGAGGGAAGCTGGTTTCGAGCGCGTCTCAGGATTCTCCGCTTGGGGGCTTCCCCCTATTCGCATCGGGAGGCGGGAAATCCTGCGCATCCCTCTTTCTCCTCCTGTGCAACAGGATAAGGACAGCAGCTATTGCCACCATCGCCACCACTACGCCCACAACGACTAGCAGCCAATATCCTGCTACTCCAGGCGCATTGCACGGACAGGGCGCAACAAAGATCGTAATGCTGGTCTTGTTGCTCACATCCTGCCCGCCAAGACCAGCAGTGACAGTCAGGGTGACAGTACCGGTCACGTTGCCTGCCATGAATATTGTCTCGAAGCCAGTGTTAGAGTTCAAGCTGCCCAACGAGTCATTCAACGCCCAAACATAGGTGACATTGGATGGACATTCGATTGGGGAGCATACTGCAGTAGCCACGAAGTCGACTCTAACTCCAATCCCGACATGAAGCGTGGGGTAGGATTGGGGAGAAGTTGTTACACTAACCAGGTCGATCACAGATACTGTCGCAGATCCTTGCCTGATGGCGCCATCCAACGTCGCATTAACGAAGAGCGTCACCTTCTGGACGGAGGCCTCCGCAGTGAACATTACCGGGTTGCCAGTAGATGCGTTAAGGGTACCTGCTGAGGAGTTGGTCAGGGTCCAGGCGTAGACGGCCCCGGCAGGACATATCGTGAGCGAGCAAGCTGGGGTGGCTGTGAAGGTCAGCCCCTCGCCTTTGACGAGATATGCCGCGGCTGGGCTCACTGCCACTGAAATCAGGCCGTTGGCAGGCGTTTCGATGGAGACCACCGTGGGCAAACCATGCCTGGTAACTCCGTCTAACGTGGCGTTTACGAACAGGCTGACAGTGCCTACGGTACTGTCCGCAGTGAAATCAACCGAACCCCCGGTAGTGGAATTCAGCTTGCCCATATTGGCGTTCGTGAGGGCCCATGAATATGCGATCCCTACGGGGCAAGGGGCATTGCACGTTGGTGTGACCGTGAATGATTGCGAGCCACCAACGTTCAGTAAAGCTGAGGCAGGATTCACAACCACAGAGGTCAGGGTGGGTTCCGAGATGGTTATGATGTCCGGCAAGCTCTGAATGGTATCTCCGTTGAGCGTAGCGTTCACGAAAAGCCCGACAGTCCCCAGGGTGCTGCGCGCGGTGAATGCCACGGACGTGCCTGCGGTGGCGTTCAGCTTGCCCATTGCCGTGTTCGTGAGGGCCCATGAGTAGGCTATGCCTGGCGGGCAAGTTCCCGTGCAAATAGCGACCGCAGTGAAGTTGGCAACCCCGCCTATCGGAAGCGAGCCAGATGATGGGCTGATCTCAACCAATCCATTGCAAAGCCCACAGAGGGGGTGAACGGTGAGCGTTGTCGTGATGTTCGCACTATCTCTCATGCTGTCGTTCACGTAAACTCTGACAGTGAAGACCCCAGAAACCTTGGGAGTGCAGCTCAGGATGCTAACGTTGGAGGAGGTGCAGCCATTCGGCAGTCCTGCGTATGCAAAGGTGTAGGGAAGTAGCCCTCCACTTGCAGACACGCTGAGGTTAGTGGTCTGACCGACGGTTATCGGGTTCGGGGCGGCATTGAAGGAGCTTACTGCCAGAGATCCCCCAGAAGACGAGATCTGCATGGCGAAGGCCACTATGGAGAGTGCGGTGTAGTCGTCCGCTGGCTCCACGGTAGGCCACGCGATCACGTTGTCCATGTAGCCCGCGCCCTTCCCATCGAAGACCTTGAACGCGTCGCCTCCCGCGGCCGGGCACGCGCGCATACCTGTCTGCATACTGAGGCCGTTCAGGTTGGCGAGCTGGGTTGGTCCATCAACAGTCGCCCCATAATCGATTGGGGGGGTTCCGTCGAGCGAACCTACGAGGTTAGCGACCTGGTGCTGCATGCAATGGGGGAACACGGTCCCGTCACCGACAACAAAAGAGGAACCCCAGGCATTCTCCCCCAGGATCCAGTTCAATTGGTCGAGTCCGAAGGCCTGATATGTCGAGACTCCGGCCAATTGATCATAGAAGTTTGATTCCAGGACGAACCCGAATCCATGAGGGACCATGTCCTCGCCACTATTGTACGGGACACCGAACTCGAACGGGTCCTTGGCGGAGGCCTTCGTGCCTTGTTGTATCTGCTGGGCGAGGTCACCTATCAGGGCGGCTTTCGTGATGGCTAGGGTCGGGTTTCCCGCCTGTTCTATCGCGTGATAGAGTTCGTAGTGCGCCAGCCCGCTGACGTCATACAGGTTCAGCGTGTCAGTCCCATCTTCGGCACCGTTGATGTATGCGTATGACCAGTTGGCCGCGCTTTCCAGGTAATACATCGGATCGCTGTGAGGGAGCGATTTCGGCAAATGGCCCAGCTGGGTAGCGAGGCAGAGCTCGGTCGCGCCTAGTTCCATATCATCCTGCCATGAGGTCTCTGGATAGTAGTCGTACGGTGAAGTTGTCAACAGGGAGGTAGATACAGCGGCTTCTGTGGTGTTCGCAAGGCTGTAGACAGTCTCCCCAGCGAATATGCATTGATCGGCAAGGGCCGGGTCTTGCAAGTAGAATACCTGAAAACACAGGCCAAAGTCGGCAGCTAATCTACCGGCCAGATTCGGGCTGATCAATGACCCTGTGGGGCCGGCATCGAACACCGGCCGGTACTTGATGTAATACTCAGAGTTCCCCGCGGAAACGTTCAGCTGGTCATCAGCCTGGGGGAGACGCCACAGATCGTGGTCCCCGGTGATCTTGCTGTTCCCGTCGCCAATACCCACCTGGTAGTACAACATCTCGGTGGACTCGTTCCACATGCGCAAGAGCCAACCCAATTCGGGTATCACCTCGGCTCGGAAGTCCGTGGCGTTGCCGCTCATCATCCCGGGGTACTGCCGGACCGCGAAGAGCATGATCGCGGTCGCGTAGCTGGCCGTCTCAACGAACTTGATGTAGTCCCCTGCGTCGAACCATCCGCCGGAGGCGTTGATCGGGCCACCGATCTTCTGAAGCGTCCCCTGCAGGACATCGTTCACATACGTCGGCTGGCTGTAGACAGACGCCTCTTCGTCGGTGAGGTGCGATGGCTGCCGGTCCATGGCGCTGGAATTGACATTGGGTCCATCCTGCTGCACAAGGTAGAAGAACAGTGCATTCGCAAGAGCCTGTTCATAGAGATGCGCTCCAGTCCCGATGAGGAACGTCGGAGAAACCGCGGCGACCGGTGCCTGGACGCGAAGGAAATAGGGACCGGGAACATTGAACGAGGAGAAGTTCAGAGCGTATGTATCAGCGAAGGAGGAACTCCACGAGCCGAGGCTCGCTCCCACGGTGCCATTGAACACAGCATTTCCAGATGAGCTGTTGACGAGATTGAAGGTCGTCCCGCTCTCGGAACTGTTGGCGAGCAGGACCGCGTTCTTGTCCTCCTCGATCACATATCCGATCTGGTTGACCCGGATATACGCATTTCCGGCGGCAGGCGCGGGTGGCGAGACCGTGGAAACCCCTGCCGCTGACTGCAGAACGACGATGGTGGACAGGAACAGGGCAACCAGCAGCGACGGCTGGGCCTGGAACCGCTTGAGATGCATCAAATGGATTGCCATTTCACCCCCGCCTGAAAACAAGGACCAGCTATCTTGAAGGGCTTGGGGATATTTTTAGGTGTTGGTACCATTCATCCAGCGCCAAGTCTTGTTAGTCAGCCCCGCCCCCTGTCCCTATCCGGTTCATATTTGGCTCACTGGGACGGCCAGAATGCATCCTAAGTTGTTTGACCGAGAGGTGCTGCCGCAGAGTCTCGCTATATCTGTAGTGCGATTTTGCCCCCGACCGCACGGACCGAATATGCATGAACTGGGTTGGTCGCCCTCTTGATGAAGAAGTTCCCCCCGACCACCCCGCCCGTTTCAAGACGGAACTGGGCGTGGTGCTTCGGGCACGTGACGGTCCCGTCACGGACCTCCCCCTCCTCAAGTGGCCCTTGGCGGTGGCCACACTCCGCATCGAGCGCGCAGAGCTTGCCTCCGACGTTGAACACGGCAATCGGCCGCCCTTTGACCATCACCCTCACCGCTTTACCGGGCTGCGGGGCATCGTATTCAGTGATGATCTCTGCGGTCAGGCTCGAGGCGCTTCCAGATTGGGTTGTCGGCTGAGAGGTGGGGGTAGAGTTCGACATGACAAGCCTTCAGGCTTACTCGAATAGTTAAATCCTTTCCGACCCGGGGGCCGCCGACCAGGTTGTTCAGAGTCGGGCTACACCTAGGTTATCAATCGGGAAGGTAGTCGCAACTCAAGGCAGTCAGGGTCAAGGAAAGGTTAGCGTTTGAAAATGAAGGAGGTGGAAGAGTGAGCAAGATAGCGATCAGGACCAAGAACCTGACCAAGAAGTTCGGGGATTTTACAGCCGTTGATAACGTATCATTTGATGTTGAGGAAGGCGAGATATTCGGATTCCTTGGCCCGAACGGCGCGGGCAAATCTACAACCATCAGAGTTCTCTGCACGCTCAGCAAACCGACATCAGGCTCGGTGGAGGTGGCGGGATTCGACGCAGTCAAAGATGACAGCGAGGTACGCAAGCATATCGGGCTGGTGTCTGAGAAGCTCATCATGTACAATGAGCTGACCGCGAGGGAGAACCTGAAACTCTTCGGCAAGCTCTACGATCTTCCGGACGACGTCCTCGCCAAGAGGATAGACGAACTGTTGAAGTTCGTGCACATGGAGAAATGGGCGGACGCAAGGATAGGGACTTTCTCTACCGGAATGAAACAGAGGATCAACGTCATTCGGGCGATGGTGAACCAGCCTGAGATACTGTTCCTTGACGAACCCACCCTGGGCCTTGACCCACAGTCTACCGTCGAGATACGTGAGATGATTAGGAAGATCAATACCGAGCAGGGAACGACAATGATACTCACAACGCACATGATGGTGGATGCCGAAATGTTGTGCGGGAGGATCGGCATCATAGACAAGGGAAAGATAGTCGCGCTGGATACTTCGCAGAACCTGAAGAAGTTGGTGTCCGGCACGGAATCCACAGCGTTCGAGTTCGAGATACCCAACCTTACTCAGACCATGATGACATCCTTGCAGTCCCTTGGGTGTGTCGAGTCGGTCTCACAGGAGGACCAGACCCGCATCAAGGTACGGGCCGCAGGTGAAGATAGCTTTGATTCGATGATCGATTCGCTCAGGAGCAACCATGCCAGGATCACGAGCGCCAAGTCGCTCGAGCCTACGCTGGAGGACGTGTTCCTGCACATCACGGGAAGGAACGTGGTGGACCAGGTGAGCGACACCGTGAAGACCACCATGCAAGGTGGCGGACCCGGAGGACCTCGACGTCCCACGGGCGGGAGGGTGAGGTGATTCAGATGAGCACAAGACAGGTTCTAAGACACAGTTCGTGGATATGCTGGAAAGACCTGCTCGAATTCAGCAGGAGCAAGATCAGGCTGGTCATGCTGGTAGTGATGCCTCTCTTCATGATGCTGATGGTCGGGTTCATTTTCCCTTCCAGCAGTTCGATCAGCAATCAGCCCGTGGCAATAGCTAACCTCGACACCGGGGTCACTGAGGTAGTGAACAGCACCCACATCCCCATGCATCTCGGCAACACGTTCGTAACTGAACTTACCGCGATCAACAACAAGACCGGGATGATGGACCTCAGCACATCGACAGGTTTCAACGATATCAAATCCAGGATACAGGATGGCTCGATATCTGGCGGGATAATCCTGCCCTCAGATTTCACCAGTAGCCTGCTGCATGGATTCCAGGGTAACGTGACGATAGTCACGGACCAATCGAACCCACAGATATCCGCGATCATGCAGGAGGTGCTCACCCAGACCATCCAGGCCATGGGAACTGAACAGGCGGAACTCGGTCTCAATTCCACCTTCCACGTGGCGTTGAATATGACCGGGGCAATGATCCAACCGTTCAATGTGCAGACCAAGGGAATAATCCCTGGGAATCCAAACTACTTCGAATTCGTTGCCCCAGGCATAACCGCAATGGTCGTCATGATGTCGCTCATGACGGGACTTCCCCATGCGATCTCGTATGAGCGGGACGTGGGCACTCTCGATGGCATGCTCGTCGCGCCAACCAGCAGGCTATCCATCATCCTCGGAAAGGTCATGGCACAGACCGTGCGTGGTGTGGTTCAGGCTGCCATTATATTCTTGATCGCGGTCGGTTTGTTTGGTGTGGTGATCTACGGGAACCTGCTGCTGGTCGCCGCATTGATTCTTCTCACAGTGTTCAGCTTCGTGGGTCTCGGCATCTTGATAACATCATTCGCAGATAGGGAAGAGACGGCCACGATGGTCATGATGACGCTGATGTTCCCGATGATGTTCCTCAGTGGCGTTTTCTTCCCTATACAACAGATGCCCTGGTACATGCAAGATGTGGCGTATATCCTGCCACTAACATATGCAACGACCGCCCTTAGAAAGGTCATCGTTCTTGGCGCGGGCATATCTGCGGTCTGGACCGACGTGCTTATCCTGCTGCTTGTAGGCATCGTGCTGCTCGCGATTGCAGTCCCGCTGTTCAAGAAGGCCATGAGCAGGTAGAGAAGGGGGAAAGGCTGCACCAGCCGTCTCCCTCCTGGATAGGAGGTATTCGACCAAGGAACTGCCCTCGATACGCGCGAGTCAGTATGGATCGCACCTAGCTCCGTCCGTCCCAGTGCATTTCACAGACAGAGCAGAACTCGTCCTCGAGATTCGAACCGCAGACGATGCATTTCTTGGGAGGCTGAATGACCTTCGAGTCGGTCTTTTCATCCGACTCCTGCCCGGTCGTGGCCTTCTCTCCTTGAGGCTCAGATACGGGCGCCTGCGTGGACTCTTTCTCCTTGTCTGCCTGGGCGACCTCTGCGCCATGCTCGGCGCTCTCTGGTGAAGCCTGTTCCGGCTCTGTAGGAACGACTTCAATTTGAGACGTCTTCGCCTGCCTCTTTCTGCGCGAAAACAGGTTCAGGCCCAGTCTGACTGAAAGAGGCACGAAAGCGAGGGGTGGGGGGATCTCCTCATCCTTGGTTTCATCATCCTGATCTTCAGTCGCTGGCGTGACCGTTGTCGGCTCGGGCTCCTTGTGAGCAACCTCGCCCACCACGGCAGGACCTTGAGACTTCGTAGCCGGAGGTTTGTCAGGAGAAGAAGTCGGTGTTGGTGCATGTTCCTTGACCGGAGCAGGGCTCACGATCTCCGCGGACTTTGGCCTAGCCACCTCCTTCGGTGGCGGCAATCCTTCGGCTGTGGGTTGCGGTTTGACCTCTCCATCCATGTTCGAGTCTACACCGGCAGAAGCGACCGGGAGTGCACTGGCGATTGGGAGAGCCGGCCGGGCAAATGCGTCTTCGTCAGCGATGCCGTTAGTGGTCAGTTCACCATTCGAATGCGAGGGCACTCCCCCTCCATCGGCCTGGGGGCCTACACCATATCTCCCGTACGTTCCGGCGGTCCTCGCCTGCTTGGAGCGACGGCGCTGTTCAACTATAAGGAACAGGATTAGGACAGTAGCCGCGAGGATGACAGCCAAGAGAACGTAGGCCCAGCTATCAGATGAACCCGGGGATGTGGGTTGCTGGGCAGAGGGGGTGATGGTGATGGCAGCAACGTCTTGCGCAGTTGTCCTGTCAAGCGTGGCGATCACCTTCAGGTCCACTATTCCCTTAGAATTCCCGGCTGTGAACGCATTAGAGGCGCCGGTAGTGGACGTGATGTTTCCGTCATTGCTGCTCAGCGACCAGGCATAGGTAATTCCGGAGGGGCAGGTCGCGCTGGTCCCATCACCGTTCTCGCAGGTTGGGGTAGCCACGAACGACTGCGAACCACCGGCTGAGAGAGAGGCCGCAGTCGGAGCAAGGTTCACCCCACTAAGGGTGATCGCCGACGTCCCGGTGATCGTAATGACAGTCGAGCTACCCTTAGTGGTCCCATTGAGCGTGGCATTTACGAAGAGCCCGACAGTCCCTTGGACACTGCCCGCAACGAAGGTCACCTGGGAATAAATGGTGGCGTTGAGCGTGCCGAGTGGGCTGGTGAGTGCCCACAAGTAAGTGATACCTGAAGGGCAGGTGGCGCTGCACTTTGGAGAGGCCGTGAAGGGTATTGTGCCACCTGAAGCCACCGTAGGTGTTGTCGGGCTGACTGCCACTGAGGTCAAGGTTGCGATGGGCGCAGAGGTAACTTCGAGAGCGACTGAGTCATTATCGGACTGTTTGGCAGAATCATTGACGAAAACTCTCACAATGAATTTGCCAGTGACAGCGGGGGTGCAGGGGAGCGAAGCCAAACTACTGGTCATACAGCCCGCTGGCAGGCCTGTGTAGGTGTAGGATAATGGTGTTAATGGTGCGATGCCACCAGAAGCAGTCACGTTGAGGTACACGACCGTGTCGACGATAGCAACATTCGGGCTCGCGGTAAAACTGGTGATCACTAGGGGAGGAGCATTGACGGTCAACGTGGTGGTCTTGTTAGAGGACTGTTTGGCGGTATCATTGACGTAGACCCGGGCCGAGAACGTACCAATGGCAGCGGGAGTACAGGCAAGAGTGGACGCGTTCTTGGTGGAACAGCCACCAGGCAAGCCGGCATAGGCGTAGGAAAGTGTTCCAGAACCACCGAAGGCGGCCACGATGAAAGTGGTGGAACTTCCGAGAGTGATGGAGTCTGGACTTGAAGTGAACTCAGATATGGTCGGAGCTATGGCGGGATTGACCAGGAGCGACGTAGTGGCGTTGACAGCGTGTTTAACGGAGTCGTTGACGAAGACCTTGACAGTGAAAGTGCCCGCGGCAGTGGGAGTACAGGAGAGCGAGGAGAGGTCCTTGGTCGAACAACCAGTGGGAAGGCCAGTGTAGGCATAGGAAAGGGTTCCAGTGCCACCACTCACCACGACGGTGAGCGTAGTAGTCGAACCGACAGTAATCGTAGCAGGAGTTGCGCTGAATTCGGATATCTTCGGATGAGTACTCGCACGCACGGTAAGACGGGTGGTTTGACTAGCGGAGTGCATGGCCGTGTCGTTAACGAAGACCCTGACAACGAAGGAGCCCGATCTTGCCGGAGTGCAAAGGAGCAAGGATAAGTTACTGGACAGGCAGCCGGTGGGTAGTCCAGTGTAGGTGTAGACGAGGTATCCGGTGCCACCGGAGACGGCCACGCTGAAATTGGTGGCATTACCTAGAGATACGGAACTAGGTGTTGCAACAAAGTTGGAGATTGTCGGAACCGTAGTGGGATTGACGACGAGTGTCATGGTGGCGTTGGCGAAATGTTTCGTGGAGTCGTTGACGAACGCTTTGAGGGGAAATGAGCCAGAGACTGTGGGATCGCAGGCAAAGGCACTCATGTTGAGGTTGCTGCAGCCTGCGGGCAGACCAGTGTAGTTGTACGATAGCACTCCACTACTTCCGGAGGTTGAGACCGCGATGATGACCTGGTGATTCACCGCGACCGGGTTAGGGTCGGCGGCGAACTGGGTGATTGCCAGGACATTCGAGGGATTGACGACAAGTGTAACCGCATCAAGATTGATGTCCTTAGAATCGTTCACTATAGCTTGAATGGTGAATGACCCGCTGCTAGTGGGCGTACAGCTGAAAGAGGAAGTGTTCGAGGTCGTACATCCGGGTGGCAACCCCCCGTAGAAGTATGTGATGTAACCATAGACGGTACCGGAAGTGGTGATGGTGAACGTGGTAAGGGTGCCAACCAGTGTCGGGTTAGGAGTGATGTTGAACGAGGAGATGACGACTGAGGGGCGGTGAGTAACTGCTGGATCGAGCCCGGCAGCCGGCGCTGCGGTTTTCACAGCATGAAAAGCCGTCCCCGCTGAGATTTGAGAACTGGGCGTAGGAGCAGCAAATGCGATGAGTAGGAGCAGGATGCTCAGCATCAATGCATCCTTCAGAGTGATGGACGCACTACTCCTCCCCAAGACCGGGGCCATACCTTCCTCAATCAACTCCGGGCTATTTCCGCGTTTTGGTTTTGGCGCGGCTCAAGCCGGACTCCCCATGGGCGGTGTCTATATTACCACACGTTCAGAGATACATCCCGCCGTTCATGTTCAAGGCGCTTCCAGTGACATAATCCGCTGCGTCCGAGACGAGATAGACCACTCCCATTGCCACCTCCCTAGGGGTGACAAAGCGATTCATCGGGATCTGAGAAAGGGCGGCCTGTCTGATCTCTTCAGGGATTCGGTTCACTGCGGGGGTCTCGATGTAACCCGGGGCAACCATATTGACCGTTGTCCCCAGGCAAGCCAGCTCGCGGGCTAGGGACTTCGTGAAACCGATCATCCCGCTCCTGCTGGCGGAGTAGCTCACCTGCCCCACTTTTCCCATTTGGCCCACGAGGCTCGATATGTTGATGATCCGGCCATGGCCGCTTGCAACAATCTCCTCCACAAAGGTCTTGGTGCAATTGTAAGTGCCAATGAGGTTCACCCTGATCACCTCCTCCCACTCATCGTCATTCATCTTGGAGAAGACGCAGTCCCGGTTGATGCCGACACAATTCACCAGAGTATCGATGTATCCGAACGAACCGTGAAGTTGGTCGCGCATGTCGACGACACTCTTGGCGCTCGCAAGTCCGGCTCTGACTACAACAGTCTTCCTTCCAAGACGGCGCACGTCAGCACCAACCTCCTCCGCCTCGGCGCGGTGCTGAAAGTAATGGACTGCAACATCTGCGCCCTCCTTGGCGAGAATGCGGGCGACTGCTGAACCGATCTCTCCGCTTCCGCCGATGACCAGTACCCGCCTGCCGGCCGCTCGTCCAGAGGAGCTACTGTTCCTGGCTAATGGAGCCCCCTCTTCACGAGCATCGCTCGATGGTTCCACTGTTGCAAGACTGTCTTCTGCTGAGAGGTGTCTGGTCTCGGTTTCAGGGCTTGGAGCGGTCATTTCTGCCACCTTCAGAGAGAGCTATTTGGCCATTCTATATATAGTTTATCTAAGAGATATATAGTTCGTAACAAAAGTATATTTACTGTGCCGGCAAAGTCCAGCTCTGGGGTCATGGGGACGTGCCTTCCCAGGAAATCGAAAAGAATATCTTTCGGGGAGGTAGTGAGGACGAGAAGGTTGCCGACTCGAAGTCCCGGCGCCAAGCAGGACCTCGCTCGAAGCACTGAGATACCAAGTTGAGGCGGGAAGAGGGAATCAGCTTATGACTATTGATCCTGGCACAGTGGTGAATTTCGACAGGTTCCTCTTCGCCTTCACCATCGCGACGCACATAATCCTAGTATGCACGACCATCGGCCTGGCCGTAGTGATATCGATCGCCGAGTTCCTCTCCATCCGCAAGAAGGACAAGCACTATGAAGCGCTCTGGAAACGCCTAAGCAAGGTCCTCGTGATCTCGTTCGGAGTAGGGACAGCCAGTGGCATCGTCATGGCCGTGGAGATACTGATGCTGTTCCCGGGCTTCATGACGCTAGTGTCCCAGACCGGCGTAATCGCGATATTCTATGCCGAGATCTTCGCATTTTTTCTGGAGACCATCGCGCTCGTCATGTACGTCTACTTCCCCAACCGTTTGAATTCGAAGTACGCACACTGGTCTCTTTCGCTTGTGATCTTGGTGGGCACGCTCTTCTCCGCGGTGTTCATCCTCATGGTGAACGCGTGGATGAACACGCCCAATGGATTCGATATCGCTGCGTATATCCAGAGCGGGACGGTAACTGGGGTCAATGCCTGGGCCCCGTTCAGCACAGCATCCACGTTCAGTGAGGAGGCCCACGCAATCCCGACCGTGGTGCTCACGGGCCTCATGATCATTGCCGGGTTCTTCACGTGGTTCCGGATGAAATCGAAGGATGGTGAGGAGAAGCAGATGCTCACCAAGGGGCTCAAGATCACGACAGCGCTCGGGATAGTCCTCATCGTCGTCTCCGTACTGAGCGGAATGAACGAGATCACGACGCTGCTTCACGACCAGCCGCTCAAGTACGCCGCACTGGAAATGAACCCCAATCCGGGGTCCAACCTGCCAGAAAGGTTGTTCGGGAGTTGGCCCAACGCCCCATTTGGTCAGCCCACAGGCGGTATCCTCATCCCCGGGGGTCAGTCACTCCTGCTTCAGCTGGAAACTGGGAATTCATCAGGTCCGGGCTTGTCCCAGTTCCCCAACGCCAACTGGCCCCCGCTCTGGATCCATGTCACATTCGATCTGATGGTGATCGGAGGCATCATACTTGGACTGTTCTTCTTCTACTGTTTCCTCTGCTGGTGGATCCTGCGGAGGAACCTCTTCGCATCAAGGATCTTCACCTACGCGTCCATCCCAGTCATGATCTTCAGCCTGATCCTGTTGGAGGATGGATTTGTCACGGCCGAGGTCGGCCGACAACCCTGGATAGTGTACAACGTCCTGACCGTTCAGCAGGCGGCGAACACCGATCCCACCATTCTGGTCCCGGGGATCATCATAGTGGTATTCTATGCAATGGTCGTGCCACTTACCTACTACTTCATGGTCAGGATCTACAGGTCCTACCCGTCGACAGAGAAGAGCGAAGAGACCGCTGAGGAAACCCAGGGGGACAAGGGGGCGGGCCAATGAACCTGATCTTCGAGACCAACTTTGCCATCTTCGCGATATTCATCTCCCTGTTCGTCACAGAGATGATGGGCGCCGTGGTCATACTCCTCTTCTGGAAGCAGGCCAAGTCGGCAGTGCTAGACTACATCATTCCCATATGGGAGGTGACGGGCACGTTCGGCGCGTTCTGGGTGGTCACTGCGGACTTTGCCTATCCCAAGCTGCTCATCCCGGTGGCCGAGCTCTTCGCCCCGCTTGCCATCATAGGCCTAATCATACTGGTCGCGAGGAACGCCTCCATCTCGTTTGCAGAGTTCATCATCAAGCGAGGGTGGCTTGACGAGGAGAAGCTGTACAAGGCCTATGCGGTTTCCACCATTGGGGTTGGACTTGCCGTTCTAGTGGCAATCTCGGCGATATTCAGCGGAGCGGGAGTCACCGTTCCCTCGATCACCTCCTCGTGGTCATTCTCTCCTGTAGCATGGGTAACCTCTGCCGGGTCCCTGGTCTTCGTGGTCGGCACCCTCCTGATCGGAGTGGGAACCGCACCCATCTTCTTCTCCTTGAAGGCAATGAAGCGGTATGTGCTCCCTCTTACCGCAGCGGGCATTGCCCTGTCGGTCCTCTCCTACTACCTCTGCTCCTCTTCGTACGTCTCAGCAATGACGCTGGTACCAGTGGTCCTTACCCTGCTGGCCGGAATCCTGTTCGTCTTCTCTGACAGGACTGCGGAGATAGTATCGAATAAGGTCGTGTTCATCATCATCCTCAGCCTCATCATATTCTCACTGCAACCCGTAGCGTACCCGAATATACTGGGCGGAGCGGTCTCAATCGACAATGTTACCACTTCAGGAACGATGGCATCCGCCTTTCTCTTGATCACAATGATAGGCGGGGTGATGCTCGCGATAATGATCGGTTTCCTCCTTGCCGTGGCGATGCGGCCCAAGGATTCCTCGGCACCCAAGCTTGCTCCAACACCATGACGATAATCCCCAAATCATGTGTGTTGGTGTAGTCCAAGATTTCCAGGAATGTCGATAGTGCGGTATCGACTGAGAGGGTACCAATCGATTGGTCACAAGTTCGCCTCTCCAACAAGTTGACAGGAGAGGCGTTGGGGCCTGGTCAGTTCATCAGAAAGTCGATTGACCGCTCACCGAGGCTGAACCAAGTCCGTATGCTTTCAAGGTGTCGCCAGTACCTGCCAATCTCTGCGCGGGGTGCGTGATGATCATCAACGAGGTGTCCTGCAGCCCACCAACTGGACAACTTGATTGCCCGCCAGAGTATGGGGGACATGCCCAGACGGAGGTGGTTGAGTTCCAAACTGCCAGAGGCACAATTCCCGAAGAGGACCAGATGACGCCCACCCAGCCAGAAACCATCCCTCCGGTGGTTGTCAGGATCTTGAGACCGAACATGGAATTAGTAAGGCCGCTCGATGCACTAACACTGTGGTTGTATGTGTTGCATGGAGTGGCACTCACGCAAGTGAGCAGTGCCCATGGGTATGCTGCGGTGGTGCCTAAGGTGCCGCTACCCACCAACGTGAAAGTGAAAGTCTTCGGTGCTGAAGAACCGCCAGTCATGTATCCGGAGACCAGGACATACAGAACTGCCGCAAGCACAACTGTGATTGCAACCAACAGGATCGTCGCAATTATCGGTGACACGCCACGCTTTCTCGCGCTCTTTACCCTCTTACTGAATTTCATAGTTCACACCTTTTCTCTAACACGACCAAATGGTCCTTGCGTCGAAGAGGGGAAAAGGCATATCGCACGAAAGTTCTATACTCCAACATGTTGGATTATAAGCCAATGGTCGGTTAGACCTACGCATGGTCGTGACGCATTCATCGATTGGACCGGGCCCCTGTGACCAGCTCAGCAACGGGAAAGGCCGGGTATGGTAGCATTTCCCTATGACTGTCCACGAGTGATTCCCAACCGGTCGTAGGTCAAGCATGACTCATCTCCGCATCGAGCTTCAGTTCCCGTTAAGCTTCTGGCTGGGGCGGATAAGCTCGGATTTCCCCCAGCAATTCTTCTGGGTCCTGGCCATGCAGCGTCTTCGGTCCGGCTCCGCAATCGCGCACCTTGCTACTCTAAGCGACTCTGCAGATGAGGTTAAGGAACGTCTTGAGCAGGAGCCAAATTTGGTGAACGTACGAATCTTGGAACGCAGTCGTACGGGAGTGATATTCCGTGTGACCTATCGGCGTCCGATTCTTGTTCCCATTCTCGAGGCGACAGGTCTTCTCCCGCGCTATCCCTTCGCCGTGCGGGCGGGTCATGCCTACTGGGAGATTCTTGGGGCACAACGCGAGTCTAGAAGATTCGTCCACATGCTCGAGACTCGAATGCCGGGAAGCAAGGTTCGTGCCGTGTTTTCCTATCATGCTTACTCCGAAGGGACGCGGTTTACCCCGCGCCAACATGCGGTGCTCCAGAAGGCCATCGAGCATGGCTACTACGATTTCCCCAGACGGATCACTCTCACCAACTTGGCAAAGAGCATTGGGGTGGACAAAGGGAGCCTTTCCGTCATGCTGATGAGGATAGAGGCACAACTGGTCGAGTATGGTCAGGTCATGGATCCCCTTCCGCGGCCGTGGATCCCACCCATGGCAGGGCGGAACCGTAGCTAGCTCCGCAGATTGATGACCCTGCACGTCAGTACCGTCAGGCCAATCCATATGGCCCAGATCATCACCGGGAACGCGACGATGCGCTCCAGCCCGCCCATCCCAATCCCGAAGTACCAGCCATTTCCGAGAAAGAAATATACATAGAACGCGAGGGCGACAGTCGATATCGCACCGAGCACGGTTGTGATGTTGGCGTACCTGTCCCAGATCTTGTCCCCGTACATGGTGATGCCGATGATCAGGAAACCAACGTTGGCATCGAGGAAGGTCACTATGGAGAAGAAGTCGTGGGCATTACCGCCAAGGGCGGGGCTTGGCTCGGGAAACAGTCCTACCCCTACCGCACCCAGCACTCCGACGAGCAGGAGTATCTCGCCCACGTAGGTGAGGGGTTTGGCAGGGAAGATGCGCACTAGCACCAATATCCCAACGAACGCGATTATTCCCAGGAGCATGACTGATGTGTTGAATATCCCGGAGTAGGCACCGACCCCAAGATCGCTGATGGTGTTGCTGAAATCGCTGTATCCTGGCCGGAGCGCCTGCTCGACTGCCATCGCTACGAAGAGTTGGACAGAGGCCACGACTAGGCACGCCGCACCGAACCGCAAGATAAGGGCGGGTGGGTGCTCCCTCACAGTCGCTGGGCCCGCGGTGGGATCACTTACCGGGGAAGAGGAAGAAGATGCGCTGATGGGCTACAACAGACGACGCAGTATGAACGTTTTTCGAGACCCCAGTTCAAAGCGATAGGGACGGTAGGTCAGACCTACCTTTGGCGCTGGGCCCAAGCGAGGAAGTCGTCAGGACGGGCAAGGATAACGGAGCATGAACGGAATGCTTATTACACATGAGTTATCTTGCCATGCATGCGTCTAGCAGTAGCTGTTTGTCTCGTCCTGCTGGTGACCGTACTATCGTCCGTATCTGTGGTATCGTTGCAAGCCGGCCCGGTTCACCCCGCTTCGGCCGTCCCGCGGTTGCAATTGCCCTCCAGCATCTTCGATTCGATGCGGAGCACGTGCAATCACAGCCCTGCGGCCAGATCCCATCCGGATGTGTCCCCGATCGACATTCCAGCGGCGGGTACAGGTGCCTCAGCTACTTGGGATGTTTCGAAGCTCGCCAACAACACGGCGGTCAATACTACACTCACAGTTCCTTCAGGCGTCTCACTCGGTTCTAGCCAGTACATAGTGTTCGGGATTGGTGATCCCCTCGCGGATGGCAATTTCACTGCCGCCGGAGCGGCCATGACCAACGATATACTCACTGTGGCGGTCCCGGCCGCGTATCTCCCCAACGGTACTCTGGTCTATAACGAACTGGATCTGATTACCCCTGGTGACACCTACACCTTCGCGATCACTCACGAGCATGGTTACTGGTGGTCCTACACCTATAACACGAACGCCATCACGGGCTCAAAAGGCTGGGAGAACGGCACTTACAACCTCGGCGTGTCGGCTGCCGCCGGGCTCATGTGCGAGGAGGGTGCTACAGTGGGCCCATCGTTTGTGGCGATCGCATACGGGAACGGTACCGCTGCCACCCCCTCCATGCCTACGACCTCAGTCTCATGGGCGATAGGGGTCGAACCGGAGGGATCGTCCACCATATCCTATGTCCCACAGGCTGCCAACACCATGCCCCAGTTCAACGCCTCGCTGGGACTGGTGGGGATTCAGGGACACAACCAGAACTCCGCCATCGGGATCAACCACTTGAAGATTGGGGCCGTGAGTTCGGTACCGTATCCGGGCGCTTTCACATCACTGTGGGGGAATTACAAGGTCAACGACCTGAACACGAGCAAGGTCACTCCGATAACTGCCTCGGTAGCTTACAACGCAACGCAGGAGTTCAATGCTACGGCCATTAACCAGAACGGAGTGCCGATTCCAGGAGCGAAGTTCGCGTGGCAGATCAGCCCCGCGGCCCTGGGAACTCTGAGCACGACCAAGGGTCCATCGTCCATATTCACCGCAGGGAGCATTACCATCTCCGGGATGCTCTGGGTGAACGTCTCCTACAACTGCTCCTTCATCAGCGACGTGGCGAGCATCACGGTCACGAAGACCGGAGGTCCAACAATAGATTCTTTCACTGTGAGTCCCACCCCCATAGTGGTCAGCGACACGAGTGTATTCAACGTGACTAACGGGAGCTGGCAGCATCCAATTACCTACCATTACGTCGGGCTTCCCTCTGGGTGCACGTCGGTCAACTCATCAACCCTTACCTGCACACCAGCAGCGGCTGGCAACTTCACTGTACGGGTCTACCTCAACGACTCGTTCAAGCATTCGAGCGATGCCACGACCAACCTGCTGGTCTATCCGGTCCTGGCAGGACCTGTCTTCACTGTGACACCGACCACGCTTACAGAGAACACGACGACTACGCTCAACGTCTCTGTAGTGGGGGGAATCCCTCCATTGACTTACGAGTTCACCGGTCTGCCTGCCGGCTGCCCCGACGGGAGGCAACCCGCGAACTTTGTGTGCAGGCCCACGGAGGCTGGGAACTTCACTCCAACAGTGTTCATCAACGACTCAGCCTCACACAGCGTGAGCAAGACGAGCCGCATGGTTGTGAACGTCAAGCTGTCGATAGCCGACATGACGGCGTCACCGAGTGATATTCCCCTTGGCGGCACGACCTACATCAATGTGACCGCAGCTGGGGGGACTTCACCCTACAAGTACAACTACACCAAGCTTCCTCCGGGCTGCAAGTCTGCCAATACAGCGAAACTGGTCTGCACTCCCACGCTCAACGGGACTTTCCTGATCGATGTCAACGTGACCGATGCCTCCGGCTTCATCGCCCCCGGTTCAACTTTGCTCTTTGTGAACGCCCCAACAACGCTTGAGATCACATCATTCCAGGCTACCCCCTCGACCATCACACAAGGCAATGCGACCACGATATCTGCCACGGTGGGGGGTGGAGTGGCTCCGTACACCTATCTCTACGCAGGCCTGCCAGGTGGCTGCACCGGCTCTAACCAGTCATCATTTGTATGCAGCCCCTCAGCGGCAGGGAGCTTCAAGCTAAATCTCACCGTCACTGATTCAAGGGGCATCAAGGTCTATGCCAACGCCAACCTGACCGTTAACTCCAAAGGCGGGCCGTTGACGATAGCATCGTTCACGGCAAGCCCAGGCTCGGTGCCAACTGGTGGGACTACCTACCTCAACGTGTCGGTCACAGGAGGGACGACACCATACAGCTACACGTATACCGGACTGCCTGCAGGCTGCTCATCAACAAGCACCCCTGCCCTGTCGTGCACACCCACTCTGACAGGTACCTACACCGTAACAGTGTTCGTGAACGATAGCGCCGGTCATAGCGTGAAGGCGACAGCGTCCCTCACCGTGACTGCGGTCAACAACTCCGGGCCGTCTGGATCAAGCAATACTCTCCTCATAATCGTCATCGTGGTGGTCGTGATCGCAGTAGTCGCGGTGGTTGCGATCATTTTCCTCCGCAAGAAGAAGCAGCCATCCGCTGTCCCCCCTCCCCAACCCGCCTATGGTGCTCCTCAGCAGCCGTACATGGTACCACCACCGCAGCAACAGAGTCCCCCTCCTTACAGACCCTGAACGGTCCTTTCAACGGGAGAGGCGTCGATAACCCCAGATCAACACGGCAGAGAGGACACAGGCCCCCGCCACGACGAGCCCAAGATTGAGCGCGCTGAAATCATTGCTGGTCGTGCTCGCATGCTGGTAGTAGGCCGTCAGCGTTCCATTGCCTGTCACATCGACCGTGGTGGTGGCACTCCCCTGAGCGGTAGTGTCCACTCCCCCTGACACGAACCATCCAGCGAAAGCGTATCCCGGGCAAGCCCGGGCGGTGGCGTTGTACGGGCCTGGAACGACCGATGTGCTGTTGCCACTCTTCTCGGTAGATCCGTTGAAGACCACTGAAGGGCAGGTGTTAGATGGAGCGGTCTCGAATGAGACGACGTATGGTACTGGACGCACGCTAGGCGGAAGCGGTCCGAAGGACCATGTGGCATTGGAGGCCTCGTAGCTGCTCGATGTCCCTACCAGCCCACCGAAGAGAAGCAACCCCGCTGAGGATTGCGTGGAGATCAGATCCGCACCGATTATTCCGGTCGCTGGTGTAGGCGAGACGAACAGGTGGGACCAGACCCCATCCACGAACGTCCACGTGTCCCCGTAGTAGTTGTCATTCGTAGTGTTCCAACCCCCGAAGAGGATCATCAACCCCTGTGCCGGGTCGTATGCCATGGAGGCGAGTTTCCTACCATCAGGCACAGAGCCCTGGATGCTCGAGGAGAGGTTGGTCCAAGTGCCGTGCACATAGGACCAGGTCTGATCGAGGTCGTCACCGAACTCCATGCTGGTCGATGGACTTGCCCCACCGAAAAGGAGCACGTAGTGCTCGGCAGGGTCGTAGGCCATGGTCGGGGCGACAAGGCGCGGTGGGCTTTTGGTCACGCTCAGGTTGTGCCACTGACCGTCGCTGTACGTCCATGTGTCGTTGTGGAAGTTTGTCGCACCACTCATTCCCCCGTACATCAGGAGGTAACCGTCGAGGGGATCGTACGCCATCGCACCGAGACCACGGGCATTCGGGTGAATGTCGGGATACAGCTCTGTCCAGGTACCGTTCTGGAACTTCCAGGTGTCATTGTAGTAGAGAGAGCTGTTCAGGGTGAGGTAGGGCCCACCGCCGAAGAGCAGTACGTAGTTGTCAGTGTAGTCGTAGGCCACGTACTCCCCCAGGCGAGCGCAAGGCCCCGTTACATTCAGTCTGTGCCACACGCCGTTCTCGAAGATCCATGTGTCGGAAAAGGTGGTGTTGGGATCCAAGGTCATGTTGATGATGCCTCCGAAGAGGACAACGTACCCCGTCTCAGGGTCGTAGGCCATTCCCGCAGCTCCCCTGGCCGGTGGAGGACAGGAGTTGATGGCGCAGATGCTCTGCCAACCGATCGTGCTGCCCCTGGTACTGGTCTGGTGGGACCGGTCGGCACATCCCATGCTGAGAGTACCGATAGATGTGCAAGAATACGGGTGCCCCATGGCTGGCCCCGCCCCCTCGGCAAGGCTGCGGCTCGCTCCCTCCATCATCGCCTCCGCGATCGACCCCTGCTGGAGCGTGCCTTTCGCACCTGGCAGACCCTGGCTCGGAGAGCATACAGGTACTACGAGCATCAAGAGGGCGGCCATGACGGCCCATAGAACGCTAGCCATGCCTTCCCACGCAACATCTGGCTCTCACCTATAATGGTTATGCACCACCATCCGAATTGCCAAACCTTTCCCCCCAAACGAAACCATTATCATTGACGTGACTCTTTCACCCCGGAATTGACCGAGGGTGACCAGTCGTTAGTTGGCGATGATTCCTCCATAGGGCAGGCCACGCCAACAGAGCTCACTGGAGGGTCTGGCGTGGTCCGGCACTCCTTCAAGGAACGACCCATGCCGAATGCTCCCATTGGAACGCTCGCTCCTGATGAGACACCATGGATCAGCTCGCGCCCATCGATCCTTCAGGCGGTCCAGCTAAGGGGGTTGATATTTGTCGCCGTAGGGATGATCCTCTTCTACTACGGTTACTACTTTCTCACATCGAACCTGGTTTCCCTCATACTGGGGAAAGTGACGCTGTTCTACGTGGCCGTCCCTACCTTGACATCCTTCATCGTTGGGTACGCCCTCGTGGTTATTGGCACGATAAGCTGGCTGAAAGTGATCCCGCGTTGGGCAGGACACATCATTCTCTCGCTCATCATAGTGGTACCCCTCATCTTTGTCACCACGTGGTTTTCCACCTTGGGTGACGAGGTGATGCTACTCTATTTCCTGATCCTGGGCGCCCTCTTGCCCTTGTACATTTCGATGATGTTGTGGTGGAGGACAAGATACGCGTTGACCGACAAGAGGGTCCTGTCCACCCTGAACCCATCCACGATGTCCCCAGAGGAACTTCAGGTGGGCGAGGCAACAATCGTCTACATGGACCAGGGACCGATGCAGCGGCTTGCTGGCGTGGGGGACGTCATTTTCGCAAGGAACCCCGCGTCATTCCCAGGAGCACCCGGCGAGTCATCCGGACAAGTGGAGTGGAGGGGAGTGGTCAACCCGCGTAGCGTCATCGACGAGGCAAGGGAGAAGTGCAGCATGGTGGAGGTGCCGCGCAGGCGACGGCACCTGCAGGTCGGCCAATTCATAACCGTTATCGCCATAGTCGCAGCGGTCGCACTGATTCTTACGATCCTCCCGGTGAGCTCGGTAACGGACTACGTCGACAAGAAGTGCGGACTGTGGGTGAGCGCCCAGAGCATCGAAAACGACCCCTGGCCATACATTTCCAACGTGACAATTCCGATGGGAAATGTCAGTTTCACATGGTGGAGCGGATCGCCACTGTGGCTCGTCATAGTTCAGCTGCCCACGGGCATATCCTACCAGAATACCGTGATGGACTCACTCTATCCGCAGAACCAGAGCAAACTGACCTCAAGTGGTTCCGGAACATTCGTCTCTTACGGAGGAACCTTCCTCACGATGTGCGTTTCTACGAACTCAGAAGCGACAGTGACATTGAAGCTCTCTTACTCCGCACCTCTGGTGTGGGAGTAGCCGAGGTACATTTGCAAACGCTTTCTACCGGAATCACATATCAACGGAGATGCCTGAAGGAGTGCCAGAACCTATACCGGAGCATTCTTCAGGGTCCGGGCGCATCCTAAGTTGGTTGAATAAGGTCTTCCCCAGGTTTGGATTCTTCCTCGGCGTCTTTGCAGGGGTCTATGTCTGGGTGGTGATACTCTATTGTGCGCTCACGAGCCCGTGGTGGGCATTCACGCAGAGCTCCTTCAGCGCGCTCGGCACATCCCCCGCCTTCGGTGGCAATGATTCCCAGCCATGGATCTACAACGATGTCGCGATGATCCCAACGGGACTGATGGTGATGTTGTTCTCGTTGGCGATCTCAGCCTACTCCAAGAACAAGATGCAGGTCATGGGCAGCGCGTTCTTCTTCGTGGGCGGGATCTTCCTGGCGCTGATAGGGGTGTACCATGGCGGCACCTACCCGCACGATTTTGTCTCAACGTGGTTCTTCGTCCAGGCAGCACTCGCGGTTCTCACCTGGGGACTGGGGTTTCTGTGGGAAGGAAGACGCCAGTTCGGCTACGGGATGATATCGCTTGCAATACTGAGCATCGCCATCGCAGGGGCAGTCCATTGGCCGTCAGTGGCCACCACCGAAGCGTTCGGTATCGCTGCAATAGACCTCTGGTTGGTCCTGATGTTCTTCGCAATGAGGAAGGATGTTCTGGGGATTGGCGCGAAACCTAACCATGGCTGACGATTCTCCAACTGGAATTGCACGCCTTCCCAATACTGGAAAGCCGCAGAATCCCTGTCAGCAAGTCACCAGTGGCCTGCCAAGGGTCGGACCTCAGCTGCTCCGGGTTGACGGCACCGTCGACACGAGCATCTCATGTCGAGAGGTGCCGGGTCCAATTGGTCTCAGTTCTTGCCCTTGGAAGCTTCCTTGATAGCTGCAAGGAGGATTCCCATACCCTTCTGGACTTCCTCTTCGGTGAGGGCCAGGTTGAGCCTCAGTCGGATGGATTTCTCACCGGACTTCAGCACGAGACAGCCCTGCTTGTAGACCTCCTTCCAGAGCGCATCCCTGGCTGTGGTGCTAGGCAATGTGAAAGCTTGCCACCCGCCCTTGCCCCGGATATTGGTCACGAAGTCCTTGTCTGTCTCAAGGAGGGCCTTCTTGACCTGTTCTCCCCTCTTCGCGACAGAGTCGTGCAGCTTCTGCTTCTGGATCACCTCGATGTATTTCGTCGACCTGACCATGTCCGCGAGCGTGCCGCCCCATGTCGAGTTTATTCGGCTTGACACCTTGAAGACGCAGTCTGTGTCATCGACCCGTGCGTTGGAGGCGATACCGCACTGTTGAACTTTCTTGCCAAAAGTGAATATGTCGGGCTTGACGCCTCCGGTCAGGTGCTCGTGAGCCCACCACGCGCCGGTGCTCCATCCAGTCTGCACCTCGTCGAATAGCAGGAGGAAACCATTCTCGTCAGCCGACCTCCGGAGGTATCTGAAGAAGTCCGGGCTGAAGTATCCGTCTCCCCCCTCGCCCTGGATAGGTTCTATGATCAAGGCGGCGATCCTGGTCCCAAGCCTCTCAACCGCGGCCTCGATCTGCTTCTTGGCCAACTCCTCGTTGTCGTAGGTCACATTCCCGTTCCTGCTGAATGTGGCAGTTGGGTTGTGTACCCTCGGCCAATCGAACTTGGGAAAAAACTTGTGCTTGTTCGGGTCAGCGGTGTTGGTCATCGAGAGCGTGTAGCCGGTACGTCCGTGGAAGGCACCCTTGAAGTGAATGATCGCGTTCCCGGGAATCACATCCGTCTGCAGGTTCTTCCTCGTCCTCCAGTCGAACGCAACCTTCAGTGCGTTCTCAACCGCGAGCCCGCCGCCGTCTATGAAGAAGAAATGCGTGTACTCCTTGGGTATGACCTTGCTGAGGGCATCGACGAACTCACCATAGTAGTCCGGGTAGACGTCAGAGAGGGCCCATCGGATATCCGATGCTGCCATCAGCCGCTTCACGTACTCCTTGTCCTGCATCGCAGGATTGTTGTACCCTAGCGTGAGACTGCCGAACTGAGAATATCCCAGGTCGAGGATCTCCCTTCCGTCTTTCTTGTCCACCAGTGTCGCGCCATGGCTCTTCTCGAGGTCAGGCACGATCTGAAATCCGTCAACAAGGACCTTCGCTTTGACTCTATCGATGGCCTCCATATGAATCATGGCCCGACCAGAAGATGAGCGTATTTAGTCGCTTTGCATGGTGCCGCTTCCAGATGGATGGCCTTTGCGATGCCCTCTGGGGATGAGCGTTCCCGAATTGCCCGTTCCAATCTTTGTCGATCAGCATGGAATTTTGGCGATTTGACAGGATTTCAGGGCGCAGAGATACCTGTCTGGCGGGGTTGGGGACGCATAATCCTGCTGTGGACCCCTCTATGAAAGGGTTAAAGGAACTTGAATCTTGCCGGAACCAGTGGCGAAGATCCGTATTGAGAACATTGTGGCCTCAACATCGCTAGCCGACGAACTGGATCTGTCCTCCATTGTCCTCGCTCTGGAGGGCGCTGAGTATGAGCCTGAACAGTTCCCCGGAGCGATATACCGGCTGAAGGTGCCGAAGACGGCGCTGCTCCTGTTCAGGAGCGGAAAGGTCGTATGCACCGGCGGGAAGAGCCTGGCTGAAGTGGAAGAATCGATCTACAGAGTGGCCAAGGAGATCCGCAAGACCGGTCAACGCATCATCGCAAAGCCCAAGATAGATGTTCAGAACATCGTCGCATCCTCAGACCTGGAGAGCGAGCTCGACCTCAACGCCATTGCGGTGACGATGGGCCTCGAGAGGGTCGAGTATGAACCAGAGCAGTTTCCCGGGCTCGTATATCGCATGGACGACCCAAGGGTCGTCATACTCTTGTTCGGGAGCGGCAAGCTAGTTTGCACTGGCGCGAAGAGGTCCGCGGATGTTGATAGGGCGGTCAAGAAGATCACCCAGGAGCTGAGAGCGGCAGGTTTGCTCCGGTAGGGCCGCGAAAGGCCTGAGCCTCGGGAGCCCCTTCAGGTGCTCAGTGGCACCAGTTTGGAGAGGTCCTGCTTGAGCTCATCCTTCTCCTCTTTGGTGAGCGGATACAATGGGGGTCGGACGTGCCCGGCCTTCAAACCCATCAACTCTCCCCAGTACTTCACCATCTGGACTGGTAGTGCGCCGCCAGTCCTGGCCACAAGCCTGGACCACCATCGCCTGCTCAGGCTCTTCAGCGGCCATATCTTGGGGTAGAGCGCTTTCGCCTTGTCCATGTGGCCTGACGTGGCGAGGTCTATGAACTCGACGTAGTTATGCGATTTCGGCGTGTCGAATCTCCAGTCGCTGGTGTTGGCGAACATGACCTGTTGGTGGAAGCCGTAGAACTCCTCGAAGAAGAATATCTCTTCGTCCGGGACGCTGATGACCGCCTTCTTTCCGACCAGGAAGTGAGTGTCCAGCCCGAACTGCATGTTGAAGCTCGCCTCCTTGATAGCGACCAGGTTGGGGATGTCCGCGAGCTTCAGTAGCGCCTTCGGTGTCATCGTAATGCCGAACTGGGGAGAGTTGTAGAACGCGATCCCCATGTTGATCTCGCTGGCGATGCGCGAGATGAAATCGATGACCTGCTCCTCGGTCTTCGTCATGATATAGGGAGCGGCCAGGATCACGAGGTCGATCCCCAGTTCCTCTGCCTTCTTGCTCATGGCGATGACATCCTTGATGCACGTGTCGGTTGCCTGGAAGGCGGTGAGCGCACGGCCACGGACCAGCCGTGGGACCAGTTCCATGAGGCGCATCCTCTCTTCACCGGTGAGGCTCCAGAACTCACCCATGTTCCAGGAGAAGCCCAATCCCTTTGTGCCGAGACCCAGGACATGTTCCACGTTGTGGGCAAGTCCCTTCTCATCCAATTCGTCTCCAGGAGTGAAGGGTGTGACCATCGTGGTCCATTCCCCTACCAGTTTCTCGCGCGCCCATTGCTTGGCCTCGGACTTGGAATACTTCATGGGAACGCTCACTCGCCTGTGAGACTTAAGAGTTTCCCAGCCACGCGATGGAAATGCCTTTTTACCGACATGGCTTGGTGGAAACCGCCACCCTTTGGGCGGCGAAGGGAAACATGCCAGAAGAACTGTTGGAAGTCGCCCTGGATACCGCAAGCGGCCCTGGTGTCCGGTTTGCGGACGTACGTCTTTTCACCCATCATAGGTTCGAATATGTCTCGGTGAGGAACGGCCAACCCGCGGCCCTAACCCTGAAGGATGAGAGCGGCCTGGGGGTCAGGGTCCTCAGGGAAAAGGGCTGGGGATTCGCCGCCACGACTACGCTCACACGCCCTTCCGTGAAGGAGGCTGCCCGGTGGGCCCGCGACCTCGCAAAGCTTGCCGAGCGCACGGGCTCGTCGATACCTTTCGCGGAAGAGAGCGAACTGCCTCGCAACGGTAGCTACGAGACACCTCTCAGGGAAGATCCATTCAAGGTCCCATTGGAAGAGAAGGTGGGTATGCTCATGGCAGCCGAGAAGAGTCTTCACACCGGGCCATCCATAAAAACCGGTGAAGCGGTGTGCACATCCTGGCAAGAGGAGAAGAGATACCTCTCGACTGAAGGGGCCAGTTACACATCCAAGATGACCCACGTGGGCGCTGGAGTGTCGGTGACTGCAGTTGGAGGGGGAGAGGTCCAGCGCCGTTCCTATCCTACCAGCTTCGGGGGAGACTTCGCCCAGGGAGGCTTCGAGCACGTCAGAGACTTCGATCTGATGGGTCACGCGGAAGAATGCGGGAAGACCGGCGAAGCCCTTCTGAATGCCCCGTCGTGCCCAAAGGGAAAGATGAACTTGGTGCTGGCGAGCGACCAGCTTGCGCTCCAGGTGCACGAGTCGGTAGGCCATGCCACTGAGCTGGACAGGATCCTGGCCTACGAGGCGGGATACGCCGGGACCAGCTTCGTGAAGGCTGAGGAAAGGGAACGACTTCGCTACGGTTCTCCACAGATGACAGTGGTCGCAGATGCGACGGTCCCCAACGGGTTGGGTACCTTTGGATGGGATGATGAGGGGGTCCCAGCACAGAAGACAACGCTCGTCGAGGAGGGCATACTGGTGGGATTCCTGAGTTCTCGCGAGACGGCAGCGAGGAGATCTCTCCAGAGAAGCGGGGGAACCATGCGGGGGGACGGCCCACTGCGCATGCCCCTCATCCGCATGACCAACATCAATCTCGTTCCGGGGGACCGTTCTAAGGACGAGCTAGTAGAGGAGGCAGGTAACGGCCTCTACATGGAGACCAACGTCTCATGGTCCATTGACGACAAGCGCCTCAACTTCCAGTTCGGTTGCGAAGTGGGACGTCTCATCAGGAACGGAGAGCTGACCGAGCTCGTCCGCAATCCGATGTATTCCGGGATGACGCCCGCATTCTGGGGCTCGCTCAAGGCGAAGGGTGACGAGAAGACGTACCATCACTGGGGCATTCCCAATTGCGGGAAGGGCCAACCCTCCCAGGTCATGCATGTAGGCCATGGAGCGCCCATGGGATTGTTCACCGACGTCAAGATCGGAGGTGCGGTCTGATGAAGGCCGAGTGGGGCCCGGACGGGGGTCTCGACATCCTTGGAAAGGTCCTCTCTCAGGTCAAAGGGGAGGCCGATGCGCGCTACTATCAGGGCCGCAGGACGTACCTGCGCTTTGCCAACTCCCGCCTGTATCAACCTCTCCACGAGGAGACGGTCTCGATCTCGCTTCGCGTGGCAGTTGATAGAGGGCGTCTCGGGGTAGCAACCACTACGGACATTTCCGAGGGTGGTCTCGCAGAGCTCGTGGACCGAGCAACCTCCATGGCAAAGAAGGCACCGAAGTTGGAGCGGTTCCCGGGCTTTCCCCAGGATCCGCGTGAAAGGACAGCAAAAGCACCCGCGTCCAAGAGCATCATAGATGGGGAACTTGAAGGGAAGGCAAAGGAGCTGAGCGAGGCGCTCGGTCTAGTGCAAAGTGAGCTCAAGGACGCGCGAACCTCCGGAGTTTACAGCCAGGGGCTCACGCTGCTTGCCGTGGCCAACACGTCGTCCCTTAGCAGGTCGACCATCAGGACGATCGCCCATTCCTCGTTCTTGACCGAGAAGATGGATGTCGATCCAACCACTTCAGGGTGGGCCGAGCAGACTCACTGGGACCCCGCAAAGGTGAACCTCGTGACATTGGCCAAGGAGGCGGTCGCGCGAACGCCCCGTGAGAAGGCCAGCTCCCTGAAGCCCGGAACCTATCGCGTGCTCCTTGGAAGTCCGGCGGTGGCCGACCTTATCGACATGCTCTCCTACTGCATGGGTGCGGTCGCCGTCGAGGAAGGCTGGAGCTTCCTCGAAGGGATGAAGGGAAAGCAACTGGCGTCCAAGGCAGTGACAATAGACGATGATCCCCTGGACCCGATCGGCCTCCCCGAGGCGATCGACTTCGAAGGGATGCCGACCAGGAAGAGAACGGTCTTCGACAAGGGTATCCCGGCGGGGCCTGCTCACGACACGCTGACCGCGGCGCGGTTGGGTGGCAAGACGACTTGCAGCGCGCTGCCGCCGGAGGCACCGTACGGTTCGGTGGGGCCAATTCCCCGACATCTCACTTTCGACCGTGGCGATGCGAACATCGATGAGATGGTGAAGGAGCTCCGGAGAGGGGTCATCGTCACCAGGCTTCACTACGTGCGCTTCGTGCACAGGAAGAAGACTATCATCACTGGCATGACGCGGGACGGAACCTACTGGGTGGAGAAGGGCGAGATCAAGGGCCCGGTCACCAATCTCCGGCTCACCGATGGGATACTTAGGGTTCTCGCCGGCACGGAGATCGTTGGAAAGGACCTGCGTTGCCATGGTCGAGGTGTCACTGCTTCGGTGGTTCCATCGTTGCTCGTCCACGGATTGACCTTCCCGACCGCTACCACGTTCTAGGTGAAGGGCCGGGAGAGCGCAAGATCTGGGTTTTTTCCTAGAAAAAGCGAGTTGTAGTTCAAGTGGAATACAAACCTTGAAGTGCGAGTGTTGAATACATGTCTGGGGGCAGGGCCGAAATGATGGAAAGGGAGAATCTCATCCGCTTCTTCGAGGAGCACGATCGCCTCCTCGAACCGGGTGCCCTGGACCTCATAATGAAGAGCGGCTCGCCGATGGACCTCTCCAATGCGATCTTGAGCAGAGCCCACGGCCAGATATTCATCACGAGGACGATGGTGGACATGCTCCTCGAGGTACCACCTCCACAGAAGCCCGTGAAATCCTTCGAGATGATCTCCCAGGGGTACACTCCTCCGGTGAAGTCTGAGGTGCCTCTTGACGCGTACCGTGAACTCTTCAATGACAGGTTCACGAGGTTGGCCAGGCTTCTGAGGGGCAAGTCCGAGCTGAAGAACGTCATCAAGATCGGAGATCTGCCTCGTTGCTCCTCGCAGGAGGTTTCGATCATTGGAATGGTCAAGGATCAGCGCTTGAGCAAGGAACACCACCTCCTTCTCACCGTCGACGACCTCTCGGGAGAAGCGACTGTTCTGGTCCCTGCGAACCTGCCTTCGGCCAAGGAACCGTTCCTCTCTGACGAGGTCGTGGGCATGCGCCTGTGGACCCCGAGGGAGGAGGGCCGCATCTCCTATGTGAGGGAGGTCGTCCGACCTGGACTGCCTCTCAACAGGGATCCCCCGAAGGTTACCACCAACCCGCTCGTGCTGTTCATTTCCGACATACACGTCGGTTCGAAGATGTTCATGAGAGATGCATGGAAGGAACTGACTGCCTTCCTGCGAGGGAACTCGGTGGAACCCGAGATGGCCAAGAGGATCCGGCATGTGGTCATCGCCGGAGACATGGTGGATGGCATCGGCATTTATCCCGGCCAGGAGAAGGACCTCGCGATAACCGACATCGTTGAGCAGTACGCCGAGCTCGGCCGCTTGCTGAAGGAGTTCCCAGAGAACCTCAACATAGTTGCGATCCCGGGGAACCACGATGCGGTCTGCCCTGCAGAGCCGCAGCCGGCCATCGGGGCCGAGCTATCCGAACTTCTGCCACCCAACGTGCGGGTCGCGGGCAATCCCAGTCTCTTCGCGCTCGAAGGAGTCATGGTAGAGGCCTACCACGGGAGGAGCTTTGACGATATCATACCCAACATCCCCTCGGCGTGCTACGAGCGACCTGTCGAGGTCATGAAGCGCATGCTATGGATGCGCCATCTTTCACCCACGTTCGGGCAGAAGATACCGCTCGCCCCGCTTCCGAGGGACGGCATGGTGCTGGACCCGCTCCCGGACATCCTCGTGACAGGCCATACTCACACGTGCGGTGTCGAACGCTACCGCGGCATCCTTCTCATGAACGCATCCGCGTGGATATCAGAGACCGACTACCAGCGCATGCGGAACGTGAAGCCTTCCCCGGCGCAGGCCTTCGTAGTGAACCTCTCCAATCACGCAGTGAAGCAGATCAGCTTCCTGGGGAACACCCCCCAGCTCGCCGAATGAAGATAGTACTCTCCACTTTCCCGTCACAGCGCGTCGCGTCCGATATCGGGAGAAGACTCGTCAGGGCCCGGCTCGCATCGTGCGTATCGACCGTTCCCGTCCGCTCTACCTACTGGTGGAAGGGCGACGTGGAAAGCGCCGGCGAGGTAATGGCCCTCTTCAAGACCACTCCGCAGAAGGCGAAGGCATTGATGAGAGAGATCGAGCGGTCTCATCCTTACGACGTGCCCGAGGTAATCGAGCTCGAGGTCAGCCGCGCGAGCCGCAAGTACCTCGAGTGGGCAGCCGATTGCCTCGACAGCCCTAAGGTATCACGGAAAGGCCGGGCAGTTCGCGCCCCTCGATGAACTCCAGGGCCGCGCCTCCGCCTGTCGACATGTAGGTGAAAGCTCCCTCCAGGCCGAGATCCCTTATCACTCGGGCAGTGTCACCGCCCGCTGAGATGTGCGTTCCCGGAATTCCCTGAAGGTATGCGAGCACATCGTGCGTTCCCTTGGCGAAGGCAGGGTCCTCCGCCTTTCCCAGCGGGCCATTGAAGAAGACGGTCTTCGCCCCGGTCAGGCGCTGCCTGAAGAGCTCCCGGCTCTTCTTCCCGATGTCCAGGGCCACATATCCCTGAGGTATCGCTGTATCAGGGGTATCCATCACCTTCTCGCCATTCGTCTCCTTGACAACCCAGTCCTGTGGAAGTACAAGGTCGACCCCGTGCTTCTTTGCCTCGCTCTCGAGGGCGGTCACGCTCTTCCTCACCAGCTCGTCCTGGATGCTCGCCGGGTGAATGAGAGGTATGGCCATGGCGCCTCCAACGATGAGGGTGTTGACCTTCCCGCAGAGGCTCGTCAGGATCGGAAGCTTGTCCTTGACCTTCGCTCCGCCCAGGATAGCCGCGAAAGGCCGGTCCGGTGATTGGACCAGTCTCCTCAGTTCCTTCGCCTCCTTCTCCACGAGGAAGCCTGCGTAGGCTGGAAGGTGATTCGCCACTCCTACCGTGCTGGCATGTGCCCTGTGAACGCTCCCGAACGCGTCCTCGACGAACACGTCTCCCAGCTTGGCTAGGGCGGTTGCAAAGGCAGGATCGTTCTTCTCCTCCCCCGGGTGGAAGCGCAGGTTCTCCAGCATGACCGCTTCCCCGTTTGCGAGCTTCGAGACGGCAGCCTCGGCCGTGGCCCCAATGGTGTCATCGACGAAATTCACCTGATGCCCAAGGAGCCTGGAAAGGGTTTGAGCGACTGGACGCAGCGACTGGGAAGGATCGGCTCCCTTTGGCCGGCCCAGATGGCTCATGAGTACCACCCGCGCTCCCTTGCCCAGCAGATAGTTGAGCGTGGGGAGAGATTCCTCTACCCGGCGCTCATCCGCGACCTCGCCCTTCTCCGTCAGCGGCACGTTGTAATCCACTCTCACGATCACCCGCTTGCCCTTCACATCTACGTCACGAATAGTTCGCATGCTTTCCTCCATAGCTAGATCACTCCACCGCGACCCGGCTCTTGATGCGTTTCACCAGGCGTTCGGTATACGGGAGCTTCATTCCGTGATTGGACCCCTTGCTCAGGATCACGCCAGATATCGAATCGACCTCTGTCCGCTTGTCACGCATCAGGTCCTGCAGCATCGAGGAGAGGTTCGTGGACGTTCGCTCTAGGACGCGGAAGAGTTCCTCCTCCATCTCGTGCTCGGCAAAACGGTAGCCTTCCACTCGGGCTACCTCCATGGCCTCGCGCATCAGCGCGAGGGAATGGGAACGCAGGGGTTCTGTCAGGAGTTCGCCGTTCGGGACCTTGTAGATGGCGGTCACCGGGTTGATCGCGGCATTGATTATGGCCTTCTTCCAGACCGCCTGGAGTATGTCTGCGGTGTACTGGGCTGAGATACCCACGCCTTCGAAGAGGGAGGCAAAGCGTTTTGCTGCCCTCCCGCCAGCAAGGTCGCCTATGAGGAACGCTCCTGTGCCCGCGTGCCTGACTCGACCGCAGTCCACCTGGGTCACCCCCCAGCTCAACACGGACAGTGCGATGTTCAGGCGGGGATTCGCCCACCCACCCCTCGAAAGCCCCTTCTCCAGGGACTCGAGGTTCCCCAGGCCATTCTGGACTGAAAGTATGGGACGGGGTGAAAGTGCCTTCGAGATCGAATAGGCGGCGGCCTCGGTGTCATAGCTTTTCACAGTGAGGATGACCATGGTCGAGCGCTCCCCTGCCCTCAAGCTCTCTGCCACCCTGGGGCGAACGGTCATGTTGGTGAGGCCTTCCACGCGAAGGCCATCCCGCTCTATCGCCTCGGCCTGGGGTCGCCGGGTCACAAGGAGTATGTCATGGCCGGAACGGGCGAGATAGGCTCCAAGGAGACAACCCACTGCTCCAGCACCGAAGATTACTAGACGCACTCCCTACCAACCCCAGCGGGGTATGTCAAGTAGCCATTTGGTCTTTGCCGATTAGACCGCTAGCTCTAGCGCAACCGGTCCAGAAGGTCTTTCAGCCCCTTCCGGCCTCCACGCAATCCCCTGGCCGCCTCTGCCAGGAATTCCTCGTAGTAATGCAGCTGGCTCCTCGCCTTCTTCAGCTGGTTGGTGAGGAGCTTCTCCTCGGCCTCAAGACCCTGTATCTCCGCGAGGCAGGCCTTCTCCTCGTCCTGGAGGAGAGCAAGCTTATCGAATAGTGGAGATGGGTGCAACTCGCCCACTGTTATTCCCCCTCTGCTCGCGTGAAGAATCGTGCCCTTCGGACGACAGTTTCGCCGCAAGATCCTCAAGGCGCATTCTCTCGCGCGTGAGTTTCTTTCTCCTCTTCTCAGCCAGTTTCAGTCTCTTCTTTACGCGCTCCAGGTCCTCTTCTATGGCGGCCTGGCGCCTCAACCAGCGCTCCCTTTCAGCCAGGGTCAATAGCACTGCCTCTAGGTCCATGCCGAACCAGAGGAATATCCTGATGGTTTATTACCATTCGTTTGCGTTGGAAAGGGGACTCTTTCGATAGTCTGGTCCAGAGATGGTCCGAATGATGCTTGACCTCTCCTCAGGTCAGAGAGGTACGCGGCAACCGCTGTTATCCCGCTTGAAGCGCCCGAAATCCTCCACCTGGCTGAGCGCTTCCCCAGTGAAGACCGGCCCGTCCGAGCACACATGATAGGGGCCGAGAGCGCAGGAATCGCAGAGGTCTATCGCGCACTTCATCACGCGCTCTATCGAGGCGTAGACCGGAAGATCGACATTCCGGGCAACTTTCAGCAGCTCTCTCATCATCACCTCAGGCCCGCAGGTCCATACGGCATCGAACTTGTTCTTGGCCATGAGTTGAGCTGCTAGCTCAGTGACATAGCCCCTAGTTCCTTCAGAGCCATCATCCGTACTGATGTGGAGACCCTGCCCTGCCGCCTTCTTGAACCGCTTCTTGAAAAGAAGCTCGTCCGAACTGGTCGCGCCCAGGGCTACCGTGACCTTTCCGTGTTTCATTGATACCGATTCTGCAGCTGGAGCGAGCATCGCGGCGCCGGAGCCGCCCGCCACCACGAGAACGCGTCCGGGTCCAGGCTTGAACCCATTCCCATAGGGGCCGCGTATGCCTATGGATGCGCCTTCCTTCAGCTCCGCGAGGTGCCTGGTCGTTGGGCCCACTGCCTTGACAGTGAAACCCTTCAATCCACCTTCGTTCAGGTAGGACAAGGACATCGGTATCTCATCGTCGCCCGGTACCCAGACCATGACGAACTGGCCGGGCTTTACCACAGGGGCGAATGGGAACCTGAGGGTCACCATGGTTGGCGTCTCCCTCACGACCTGTTCGACCTTGACCTGCACGAGCACCACAAGGAAGGAAAGCCGGCTCAGCCCATAAGTTAATGGGGTGGGAAAAGCATTACCAGGAGCGATGAGGCCCGCCCATCCTTGTTTCGTATGCAGCCATACCACTGTTGGGGAATGTGCTGCTCACCGGGGCGGTGGTATTCCCCACGGTCTGGTCCAGTGTCCTTCATGCGGTTGCCTGTGCACTGAGGGCAGAATGGGGACGGGCGCAGACATCGGAGCTGTCACAACGAGAGGAATGACCGACTCGCATCCATCCAGAGTTCCCTAGGCCCGCAGTCTACTTCCTGTGAGCCGCTCCTACAGCCTCTTTCAGGCTGGAGAAACCGTGCTCTTCGAGCTGCGCTTCAAGACCATCGCACACTTCGTGGAACAGGCTTGCTCCCTTCTTGGACAGCGCGGTTCCAACCTCTACGGCTGATGCTCCGGCAAGGATGTACTCGAATGCATCCTCTCCCGTGGTTATGCCTCCCACGCCTATGACCGGGACCTTGACGCGTTCATAGATCTGCCAGACGCAAGCCAGCCCGATGGGCTTCACGGCAGGACCGCTAAGCCCTCCGAGACCATGGGCGAGCACAGGCCTCAGCGCCTTAGAACTGATAGCCATCGCCCGCACGGTGTTTATGGCGGTGATCGCGTCAGCCCCTGCCTTGACAGCCGCCTCCGCCAAAGCTGCGGGATCGTGAGTGTTGGGCGTGAGCTTCGCCCATATCGGTATGCGGACGCTCTTCCTGACCGCCAGGATGACCTCTGAGAGAGCCGTTGGGTCCTGCCCGATCTCGCTCCCCAGGCCCTTGGCGTGGGGACAGGAAAGATTGAGTTCCAGAGAGATGGCGCCAGCCCTTTCCATCGCCAAGGCGATGGTCGCGAACTCTTCCGGGTTGGCTCCGAACAGGCTGCCTACCACGACCGCCCCGGCCTTCTTTGCGGTCTCTATCTCCGCCCGATAGTTCTTGATCCCGGGGTTTGGAAGACCCATAGCGTTGATGAGTCCCCATTCTCCAAGTTCAACTACCGTAGGATTGGGATAGCCCTCGCGGGGAACTGGCCCGATCGACTTTGTGATCACTGCTCCGGCGCCCTTCTTGAACGCCCTTGCAAGGGAAAGACCGCTCTCTCCCCAGATGCCAGAGGCGAGGAAGACCGGGTTTTGGAAAGAGACTCCCGCGACTTCAACAGAGATCTTTGCCATGAACTTTCGAACCTCTCTCTACGGACCCTGGTTCCATCCGGGGGCTCCTGGGTTTCCCGGGGGCGCGCCAGCCGGCGGGTACTGCCCTTGCCATCCCTGGACCGGTGGCCCGCCATACGGTGCGTACGGACTGGGCGGTGGTATGGTTTGAGCTTGACGCTTTCGCCTCATGACCAGCACCAGTGCTACCACGATCACTACGGCGACGATGACAACGATGACAAGCAACAGGAGCATGCTGTTGAGGCCGCCGCTGGTCGTGCTCCCGGACGGGGTAATGGTGATCGCAGCCGATGCTCTCTCAGATACTCCGTTCAGTGTTGCCGTTACCGTGAGGTTCTCCACGCCAACCGAATTCCCCGCAGTGAAAGTGGTGGTGGAACTTGTGGCGGGCGTGAAGTTGCCGTCATTGCTGCTCAGAGACCAGGAATAAGCGATGCCGGAGGGGCAATTCGCAGTACTGGTGCCGTTCGTGCATTGAGGTGACGCCGTGAAGATCTGCGAGGTTCCTGCAGCCAGACTGACCACGGCAGGAGAAAGCGTTACCAAGCTGAGGACTGGGGTCGAAACTCCTGTGATGGTTATCACAGCAGAATCCCCTTCAGTGACCGTGCCGAGCGTGGCGTTGACAAAAAGGCCTACCACCCCTGCGTTGCTTCCTGCGGTGAAGGTCACTGAGGCTGTTGTACCAGTGACGTATCCCATGGCGTTGTTCGTGAGGGTCCACGAGTAAGCGATGCCAGAGGGAGGACAAGTGCTGCTGCACCCCGGAGTAGCTGTGAAGGTCAGAGTACCGCCTGGAGCCACGGATTGCGTTGTGGGGCTCAAGGACAACGATGTAAGGGTAGACGTGGAAGACTTGACGGTGATCACCGTAGAACTCTTCTCGACGGTACCATTGAGCGTGGCATTGACGAAGATACCAACTGTCCCCGCGGTGGTTCCCGCGGTGAACGTAGTCGAGATGCCAGTGGCGGGAGTTATCGAGCCCAAGGCAGAGCTCGTGAGGGCCCACGCATAGGTGATCCCCGTGGTGGGGCAGGTGGCGCTGCACGACGGAGTAGCTGTGAAAGGTTCGGTGCCGCTCGGAGATAGGATGGGTGCTGTCGGGCTGATCAACACCGAGACTATGGTCACGGGTGGAGGCCTGACCGTGATCACAGTGAAGGCCTCCTTCGTGGACCCACTGAGCGTTGCGTTGACGTAGATGCCAACGGTTCCTGCGGTGGTTCCCGCAGTGAAGGTGACCGATGTGCCAGAGGTCGAGCCAATGGAACCGAGCTTGGAGCTTGTGAGAGCCCACAGGTATGTAATGCCTGTTGGGCATGTCGTAGTGCTGCACGTTGAGTTTGCTGTGAAAAGTGCTGTGCCGCTAGAATTCACTGTGGGGTCGATCGGGCTCACGGATTCTGAGGTCAGAGTGGGAGGGACATTCGTGACAGTGACCACAGTAGAGCCCTGCTTGGTGATCCCACCGAGCGTGGCGTTAATGAAGAGACCAACGGTCCCTGTAGTGGTTCCCGCGGTGAACGTTGTGGTGGCACCGCTGGCGGGGGAGATCGTGCCCAGTGTCGTGCTCGTGAGGGCCCACACATATGTGATGCCTGAAGTGGGGCAGGTTGGGGTGCAGGTCGGATTGGCCGTGAATGTCTGCGTGCCACCGGTAGCCACAGTGGGCGCGGCGGGGCTCACTGCAACCGAGGAAAGGATCGCAGGTATAACGGAAACAAACGAGTGGCTCCCTTTAGTGCCATTGTAGGTTGCGTTCACCCATATCAATCCATTCTCTGTGGTCGTTCCTGAAGTGAACGACACCGTTGTCCCGGTTGTCTTGTTGAACGTCCCAAGTGATGAGGGGCTTGCTTGCCACGCGTATTTCGCTGTGTAGAGGGGATTGCTATTCTGGTCCAGGGCCTGGGCAGAGTAGTTTTGGGACTGTTTGTACGGGAGGGTCGCTGTTGGCGGGGTCATGGAGACAGAGGTCAGTACCCTTACTATGTAGTTGCCCCAGAGGGGATCGTAGGCCGCGGCAATGGGGGAAGATAGGGAAGAACCCACCTGAACGCTGTCCTTGGGGATCGAGGAGACCTGGCGGTGGCCCCGTATGTCCACGGTCCCGAGCGAGGAGTTGAGCTGAGGCAGTGAGTTCGCAGTGGCCGGCATGTATGAAGTTGTACCGGAACCAGAAGAGCCATGCAGTTTGACGCCTATGGCCCAGGGAATACTGGTTGTCGGTAGCGTAGGATAGGTGGTTGTGCCATTGATTGAGAGGACCGCTATGAAGAGCGGGCCGACAGGCACCCCTCCCTGATTCACAACCCCTTGAGCCCTCGCTACCCCCAGGTTGTATGTGCCGTTGCCCGACCCAACTGTCCCGCCGCTGTAGCTGAAGTTCCACCAGAAACCGCGGAAGTGGAGGATAGAGAAGGTGTAGGTTTGTCCCAAGTTGAGCGTGGTCGATGTGGAATAATCCACCGAGCCATCGGGCAGGACCGCAACCGGGCCAGCCTCTGTCGAACATGTGACCACGCAGACGTCAGTCAACCCAACTCCAACTCCGGCAAGCTCTGTAGAGTTCGTGTAGTCGAATACTCCCAGCATGATGCTCTGTCCGCTTGAGAGCGATGGTGAAGGCACGTTGATCGAGGTATTCACGCCAAGGTTGTCGAAGCTCGCGTTGTCGCTGGCGAAAGCACCGATCCCCGGAGATGCTCCTCCTATTCCCTGCCACGATATCGCCGGCATCCTGAAGTGAAACGCCGGCACGCTGCTGTGAGTATTTGTCTGCGGCGTTCCAGACGCAGGGGACAGCGAAGAGAATACTAGCAGAAGAGTCACCAGTCCTAGCAACAGTATCTGGCGCATGGGTGGCCAAGGGTGAAGCCCCCTAATAAAGCTTCATCGCGCGCAGTATGCGCCGCTGGATCTCTTGACAGGGGGGAGTAGATATATCAATTGTTTTTTTGGGTGTAGCCATGCATTTGGATCGCCTCACAGAGGGTGCTCGCACCGTTCTCGAAAGGGCCTTCACCATCTCATTGGAGCGGCGCCAGCAGGGTGTGGAACCGGCCCATCTGGCCATGAGCCTGCTTGAGGATGAAGAAGCGGTGGCCAGCGACGTTCTCTCACAGGCAGGCGCGGACGTGGAGGTTCTGAAGCGAGGTCTGGAGACCCTCCTGAACTCCAAGCCCACGGTTGACCACGTGGCTCCCGCGGAACAGTACCTTTCAAGGGACCTCAGCAAGGTATTGGACGCAGCCATGGAAGCTGCCGAGTCGCGCAAGGACCGTTACGTGGCCGTGCAGCACCTGATCCTTGGCCTGGCGAAGGAACCGGCTGACCTCAAGCGCATCTTCCAGGACGCCGGGCTGCGTCTGCCTGCAGTGGAGAAGGTTCTCGACGAGTTGCACGCCAAGGGTGAAGGCGTGACGAGCCGGGAAGAACCGGAATACAAGGCGCTCAAGAAGTTCTCAAGGGACCTGACGGAGCTGGCCAAGGAGCACAAGCTGGACCCGGTGATCGGCCGGGACGACGAGGTTCGAAGGGTCATCCAGATACTTTCAAGGAGGACCAAGAACAACCCGGTCCTGATCGGGGAGCCTGGCGTGGGCAAGACCGCGATAGTGGAGGGTCTTGCGCAAAGGATCATTCAAGGGGATGTCCCCGAGTCCCTCAAGGGCAAGACCATCGCGGCCCTGGACGTTGGTGCGCTGCTGGCAGGAAGCAAGTTCCGCGGTGAGTTCGAGGAGCGGCTGAAGGCCGTCATCAAGGAGGTCGAGCACTCCGAAGGCAACGTGGTCCTTTTCATTGATGAGGTTCACACGCTTGTCGGAGCAGGCGCGGTCGAAGGAGGCTCGATGGACGCCTCCAACCTGCTGAAGCCCGCACTGGCCCGGGGAACGCTGAGGGCCATAGGGGCCACTACCACTGAGGAATACCACAAGCGCATCGAGAAGGATGCCGCCCTCGAGCGCCGGTTCCAGCCGGTTCTCGTGCTGGAGCCGTCGGTCATGGACACGATCTCCATCTTGAGGGGGATAAAGGAGCGCTACGAACTTCACCACGGAGTAGTGATCCACGACGCTGCACTGGTTGCAGCGGCCACTCTCTCGGCCAGGTACATCACGGACCGCCACCTACCAGACAAGGCCATAGATGCGATAGATGAGGCTGCCAGCCTCGTGCGCCTCTCGCTCGACTCACGCCCCCCTGAGATAGACACGCTTGTCCGGAAGATACGTCAGCTCGAGGTCGAGAAGGTTTCCTTGAAGAAGGAGTCGGACTCCGCCAGCAAGGATCGGCTGAGCAGGATCGAGAAGGAGCTCGCGGGCCTCCGGGAGAAGGAGGTAGAGCTCACGGCAAAGTGGAAGAAGGAGAAGGACAAGGTGGATGATGTCCGTCGGGTCCGCCGGGAGCTTGACGATGCAAGGAAGGAGGAGGAAGAGGCCGAACGCCAGGGAGACCTGGAGAAGGTCGCGCGCCTGCGCTACGGCACTATCCCTGAACTGGAGAAGACAGTAAAGGAAGGGACCACGCAGGTGGAGGATTCCGCTTCAAAGGACAACAAGCTCCTCAAGGAGGAGGTCGACGAGGAGGATGTGGCGGAGGTCATCTCGAAATGGTCCGGAGTTCCGGTATCGAGGATGATGCAGGGCGAGATGCAACGGCTCCTCGACATGGAGGAGGTCCTGAAGAAGGAGATAGTGGGGCAGGACGAAGCGATCGATGCCGTCTCTCGCGCTGTGCGCAGGGCGAGGAGCGGTCTCGCCGACCCCAACCGTCCCATGGGGGTATTCCTCTTCCTGGGTCCCACTGGAGTCGGGAAGACCTACCTGGCACAGCGGCTTGCCGCCTTCCTATTCCACGATCCAAAGGCCATGGTGAGGATTGACATGTCGGAGTACATGGAGAAGCACTCGGTGGCAAGGCTGATAGGTGCGCCTCCGGGTTACGTCGGGTACGAGGAGGGGGGCCAGCTCACTGAGGCCGTGCGCCACAGGCCCTACACGGTGCTCCTTTTCGATGAGGTGGAGAAGGCCGCCCCGGAAGTGATGAACCTGCTCCTTCAGGTCTTCGACGAGGGGAGATTGACCGACGGCCAGGGAAGGACCGTCGATTTCAAGAACACCATAATCATATTGACGAGCAACCTCGGTACCGAGGTCCTTTCCGGGTCGCCGTCCGAGGAGGACCGGCGCAAGAAGCTTGACGGGATCCTGAAGGAGTTCTTCCGGCCGGAGCTGCTGAACCGGCTGGACGAGATCGTTGTGTTCCACGGGCTGACCCGGGAGGACGTCATGCGCATCGCCGAGCTGCAACTGGGAGAGGTTCAGGAGCGGCTCAAGGACCGCAGGATACGCTTGAAGCTAGGCGACGAGGCAAAGGGGCTCATTGCCGACGTCGGGTTCGACCCGCAGTTCGGGGCGAGGCCGCTCAAGCGCACGATCCAGAAGCTAGTCGTGGACCCGATCACCACGAAGATACTGGAGGGAGAGATAAAGGACGGTCAGGACATCATCGCGGAGGTCCGCGATGGGGCCATCCACATCTCCGTTCCCAAGTCTAAGAAGACTCAGGCGGCGCAATCAACCGGATCTTGAGCGTCCTCTCGATCTTTCTCACCATGGCGTCCGGGGGCTGGATCTCCCCACCCTCGAGCTTGTGAATCACCGAGATCTTCTCGTTCAAGATATTCCCGAAGGCCTCCTGCGTCAGGCCCATGGACTCGCGGGCCGCACGTATCTTCTTGGGCCAGTCCGGGTCCAGTTCCAGCGGCGGCAGTTCGGTGAAGACGTCCCTCTCCTCCCTCTTCTTCTGACGGACGGAGAGTCGAGTGGCGGCGAGGGGTGCCGTCACGGTCCTTTCACCCGGCGAACTGACCTCATTTGTCTCTATTATCGCCCCGAACTTGCTGCAGGTCGGGCAGAGTTTCAATATCGCTCCCTCAACCTTGACAGTGTTCACATCGGGAACGCTCTTGCCACACATTTCACACATCATGCACGCATCCCTTTCCACGTCTCCCCTACAGAGAGACGCCAGTAATATACCGGGGAATCTATTAAAGGAACCTCCTAAGGGGTGGCTCGATTGCGTGGGGCCAATACCCGAGTGGGAGATCGGGCGGTTCGGGACCATCGCGCCGCTCAGTCTTGCCAAACCGCTACGTTATTAGCCATGTTCCGCCATATCGTCAATGCGCGGTGGCCGTTATGGTCGAAGCACTTGGGAAGAAGAGGATCTCGCCTATCGGTGTAGGGACGTGGAAGATGGGTGGGAAGGATGGAATGGATCGTACACACGATGCTGACGATGTGAAAGCAATTGGCTATGCATTGGACCATGGCATCAGCGTCATCGACACTGCAGAGACGTATGGAAATGGTCACTCGGAGGAGCTGGTGGCCAAAGCCATAAAGGGTCGAGACAGGGAAAGCCTCTACATCATCACGAAGGTGCTTCCCACCCACCTCGGACACGACCAGCTCATGAAGTCGGCCAAGCACAGCCTGGACCGGATGGGGTGCGGCTACATCGACCTGTACCTGATACACTGGACGCCACCCAAGTTGGAGATGGTGAAGGAAGGTCTCCAGACGATGGAGGAACTGGTCAAGCAGGGGGCGGTCAGATCGATCGGGGTCAGCAACTTCAATGTTCAGGAGACGCTCTTCGCAATGGAAGCTACCCGCAGCGAGAAGATTGTCGCGAACCAGATCGAGTACAGCCTGCTGGCCAGGGACCCTGAGTCGGACGTCATACCATTCTGCGAGAAGAACGGCATCGTCGTCATCTCTTACACTCCGTTAGCTGATGGGAAAGTGACAACATACGGACCAGCCAGGGATATTGCCAGGAGCACTGGTCGTACTCCCGTCCAGGTCGCACTGAACTATCTCATGCGCAGATCGCTTCCGATCCCAAAGGCAAGCAGGATCGACCACCTGAAGGAGATCCTTGGTAGTGTGGGATGGACGCTGGAACCTGAGGACGTCAAGAGGCTTCAGGCAGGCTGAGACCGGGACCTATTCAGTAACGCTCTACGTAGACGTGCCCTGTGGTTCCCTTCAACTGCACGCACAGTTCCTTCACGTCGTTCACCATCTCCGGCACGCCACAGATGTAGACGTCGAAGTTGGCGAGGTTCAGGAACCTCCTCTTCATGACGTCCTGCACGTGGCCATGCTCTCCGGTCCAACCATCCTCAGGGCGGGAAAGGACCGGGTAGTAGTGGAATGACGGCCATACCTTCTCCAGTGCCGAGAACTCCTCGGACATGATCATGTCCTCCACGAAGCGGCAACCAACCACCAGGTTCGTGTTGGTGGATCCGTGGTTCTTCCGTAGTTCGTGGATCATGGGGAAGAAGGGGGCCAGTCCGGTCCCAGTAGCCACGAACAGGACTGAACGGGGGCCGGGGTCCTTGAGCACGAACTGCCCGAGGGGCATGAGAACGTCAAACTCCTTGCCGACCTCCGCATCGCAGAGAAGGTTGGAGGTGTAACCGTTGGGAACACGTTTCACCAGAAGCTCGAAGAAATCCTTGTTCTCGGGTATGGATGTGAAGGAATAGGACTTCGTTCGAACGTGCTCCTCCTTTGTAACGAAGAACGTCGCGTATTGGCCCGCCAAGAACTCTAGCGACTCCCCCGGGGGAAGGGTGAACCTCAGGAAGTTGATGTCCCTCGCTACGGGCTCGTTGCCTATGACAGTGACACGGAGCTTCTTGGGGGGTATCATGTGTCTACCGATGCTCCCCAGTAAAGCACTGAGTTACTTGTAGGTGCTTTGGAAGGTCTTGCCCTCGTCATCCCATATCGTGATGCAGCTGCCTTCACACTCGTAGAGGCAGGCGTTGCAAAGGATGCACGAGGAGGCGTTGTCAGCGACAGATTTCTCCTCCCTGAACTTGAACTTGGCGGCAACCTCTGGGTCGTCGGTCACGCTGGAGAACTCGGAGCGCGGGTGCATCACGAATACGCTGACCGGACATACATCAAAACAGTGCTTGCAGCCTGTGCACTTCTCTATCTGGACCTTCACATCTACCATGTTCGAACCTCTCGAATTTGCTTACAAATCCACGACTTATAATCTTTGCTGGAGACAGGTCGATGAGAGCTCCTCTCAGAGCGCCAGAAGCAACGGTGGACGCCCTCCGTTATATACCCTGAACCCCTTGTCCATGGGAGAGCCGAGGTAGTCGTGAGCGAGGGTGATATCACCGTGCAGCAGCTGATGACACGGCGTGTCCGCACGATTAACCCTCAAGCCACGCTCCTCGATGCCACGGACCTGTTGCGGCGCCATCACATCTCTGGCCTTCCAGTGCTGGACCGGAAGAAGAAGGTGGTCGGGGTCATCAGTGAGAAGGACATTGCGAGGGCGCTCTCTGATGCTGGGAACATGCCTCTCACCCCTTGCGGTCTTCTGGACGTGATGATGCATTCCAAGTCGAAGGAAGGGTCGTCGAAGCCCACCTCAAAGAGCAAGTCGGACCCGCTGAGGCTCTTCGACGAATGCTTCCGGTCCGTCAAGGTCGGTGACATAATGAGCCGCGATCCCCTCGTTGTCGATCCAGACATGTCGCTGGACGTTGCGGCGAGGATGATGAGGGAGAGGAAAGTCAATCGACTGCCCGTAGTCCAGGGGGACAGGCTGGTCGGCATACTTACACGGCACGATGTTCTTGCCGCATGGGATTATTGAGCATCGGGACATCCCCCATTGAACGTGGTCGGTCAGTCAGTTCCCGTGTAGTCAATTTAAAGAGGTAGTAGCAATCTACCTGGCTGTAGAGATGAAGGCAACATTCATTGGCCCACCGGGGGCCGGGAAGGGAACGCAGGCAAAGCTCGCCGCCAAGTCGCTGGGTATTCTGCACCTTTCGACCGGTGACATGTTGCGGTCAGCGGTGAAGGCCGGGACCAAGTTGGGCAAGGAAGCGGAAGGGTACATGGCGGCAGGGAAGCTGGTGCCCGACACATTGGTCCTCGAGATGCTCAAAGAGCGTCTCAAGGAACCGGACACGGCCCGTGGCTTCATCCTGGACGGATTCCCTAGGAATGTCCAGCAGGCGGAGGCCCTTTCCAAGATAGTTCCCCTTGACCTCGCGGTCTACTTCCACGTGCCCTTGAGCGACCTGCTGGTTCGTCTGGTGGAGAGGAGGACCTGCCCGAAGTGCGGGAGGCTCTACAATCTGAAGACGCAACCACCCCGCAAGAAGATGGTATGCGACGATGACGACACGAAGCTGACACACAGACCGGACGATACCGAGAGCGCTGTCACTACCAGGTTCGAGGTCTACGAGAAGGAGACCGCACCGCTTCTCGAACTCTACCGTCAGAAGGGACTGTTGCGCGTGATCCCCGCGACTGGGGAGGTCGACGAGATCCAGCTGGAAGTCATCTCGGCCATGAGGAAGTGAAATGCCTACCAGCGATTCTGTGAGATTGGAGGCCATCGCGCGGGTCTTGCGCCAGGCACTGGTGCTGGCCGAGGGAAACCAGCCCAAGCCACCGGCGAGCGAGAACGCATCTGTCGAGTTCCTGCTTTCAGTGCTGCAGGCGGAGAGCTCGCGGCTGGAAGAAGCGAAGAAGGAAGTGTCCAGGAAGGACGCTGAGCTAGGCCTGAAGATCGGCTTCGCAAAAAGCAAGGAGAAGGAACTCGCTGACAAGCAATTGGAGCTAGAGAAGTTCGAAGCTCAACTCCGCATCAGGGAGAGCCAGGTTCAAAGAAGGGAAGACACTCTGAAGGGACCGTCCTCACCTGGCTGAAGCGTTCTCTAGCCGCGACATGGCGGCAATCCGGTGCGTGCAAGAGAGTCCAGCAAGTTCACGGTGAGCTCGTCCAAGCTACGCGATGGTCCCGCTTTTCACGGTGGACGAATAGTTCACGGTCTCCAATCCCATGGCCGCTAGGAAGATGTTTGCCGATTCCGGTGCGAAGCCCTGGAAATGGTTGTTGAAGTACGCGAACGCGGCCTTTACCGTGGGCAGGACACCGAGTGCCCTGGACGCCCAGAGCTTCATCTCCCGGCTGCGATCAACACGGATCTCACCATGAGTCTGGTCGGGAACGGTCACATGGTCCCCTATGAACCTCATGTAGAGTAGGTCAGAGGTCAGTTCCGGAGGCACCTCGACGTATGTCAATGATGACCATGTCAGAGCCATACCCCTCCCTTCCAGAGTCTTCCTGAGCCAGTCCCAGGCGTGTCCGCTGAACCAGGTGGAATGGCGCACCTCCACCGAGTAGCGAAACCGAGGATCCAACGCATCGATTAGAGTGCCAAGGAACTCATTGTTCTTGTCTCCTGGCCTGAACCATGGCGGGAACTGCAGAAGAATCGGCCCCAGCTTGGGCCCGAGTTCAGCAATCCTGTGAGTGAAGCCGGAGACCACGGCGGCATCTACCGCCTTCTTCGGGTCCATGAGGTCGCGCGGGAACTTGAGCGCGAAAGTGAAGCCGGGCGGAGTAACCTCTGCCCACCGCCTCACAACCGGCGCTGCAGGGACCGCATAGTAGGTCGAATCGACCTCAACAGTATCATAGAGCTTGGAATACAGCTTGAGGCGTTGGCCATCGGGAAGATCTTTCGGATACACTCTTCCCCACCAGGCTTCTGAGGTCCACGAGGAACAACCTACCCTGAGCCTGTCCACCATGAATTGCAAAGTGCGATTCAGTTCAAGTATCTTCCGCTACGAGAAGTCCGCGTGAACCCAGAGAGGGGGGCGGTGGTTTCGGCACACGATGGCCCAGGCCCCACTCCGCCTGTGGCCTATTCTGTCCTATCCGTTTCCTCGCGCAGCCATCGATGCGTTCTTGTCGCAATAGTCACATATCGGTAAGCCCGCAGCGTTCACCTTGTCGCTGATCACCGGAGCGCCACACTCGGCGCATCTCAATTTCGGTGCACTTACTACCGTCAATTGCTTGTCCTTGCTATACGAGTTTTCGATCTCGAGGCCGTCATCTGCACGGAACTGAACATTGGCCCATTTTCCAGAAGTGTCGATAACGATAACCTCCAAGTTTGACCCGGTGCTATCAATAACGACATCGCCGACTTTCAAATCCGTTACCAGGATAGTCTTGCGGTTATCTGGAGTGTTCTTCTCTTCGGCCATACGTATCATACTAGGCATGGAAGAATAAAACTGATGGGGTGGCCCAAATCTCCGCTCCGTGCCCTTCTCCCCCCGCCCATGTAGAATCCCCGCTCTCCCCTGCTCCCGGTGTCGAGCCGCCCCCTCCCGGGGCCTGACGCAGGTCTATGTGGCGGGGCCGAACCTCGCGCACAGGTTCATCTACCCCGAGCCCCATCCGATACAAGTGATAGCAGTCTGATCGGGAGTATGGAATGTCTGTCGACGCGATTCGTGAGGACTCGAAGCATCTCGCTCTTTCCAGGAAACGGCACTGGTATGCGCAGTATGGGTTCGTCCTTCTAGCGATTGGTGCGTTCCTTTGCCCATGGTTCTTCGGGTATAGTTGTTGTACCTGTCCTTCGTCAGGACCATGTGACAATCTGATCATCTCAGAAAGTGGCGTAACTCCCTATACTTTCCTCGCTCTGGCGGTCGCAGTTGTCCTGGCCGCCTTAGCGATATTCATCCGTTACGGATGGGCCTCAGCATTCTCCAGCGGAGCTCTTGCACTCGTTGCCGCGTTCAGCATGCTCAATAACGTCACCACTGCAGAAGGGTCACTGGGTTACAGCCCGGTGTGGGTCGGAATCGGAGTTGCCCTTATAGTAATCTCTGCCCTCTTGGTCATCCTTGGCGGAGTGGTAGGAATACTGATTCTCTACTGGCGATATCCCGATAGGCCTCCTTCCTCCAATGAACGGGTGGGTGCTTACGTGTTTTTTGGCGTGGGGTTCATCATCCTCTGGTTCTTGCTCTGGCTTGCGGATCACCATATCTGATCTCGCGATCATCGCGCCACATTGCGCACGTCTCTCTATCTTCTCGTCACTTGGTGCATGATGAGCTTCTCCATCTCGCCCACAGCATAGTCCATCAGTGGCTCAAGATTCTCAGTGTCCGCGCGGTTGTAGGCCACGAGGCGTTCCAGCGCCCCCTTCACACCACGGCAATGAGAGTACCAGAGGTGGACCGCTTCGAGCCCATCCACGCCTTCAACCCCTCTTCTGCTCCCCAGGCCCAGTTGGCGTTCTATAGCCTTGAGACCGCCGGTTAGCCCCTGCCTGCGGAAGATCCATCTGAGGTCGGCATGGGCCGGCGGGAAGTGGATGTGCGGAAAGTGGGCCTTCAGGAACGGTACATCGAACTGGCGACCGTTGAAGGTCACGAGCAGAGCGAAGGGATGGAGGACCTCTCCCAGCTTTTCCAGGTCCTTCCCATGCACGAGCGTAACCGTCCTTCCGCCTCCGTGGACCGTAACGCAGGTAACTATCCCCTCGCCGGGGTTGAATCCCGTGGTCTCTATGTCCAGGAATGCAGTAAGGTGGTGAAAGTCAGGGTACAGCCGCCAGTGCTCTCCTTGAGGCAGCCTCGCAGCAAAGTATGCCGCGTCGCCGTTCTCAAGGGCTTGTGCGCTTCGGTGGAGCTCGCCACGAAGCCTGTCAAGGTGCTCGCTCGAGAATCCTGGAATCCCAGGTTCCGCTCCAAAGGCGGTCCAATCCCGAATGCCCCTGGTCCAGAGTGCCTTTTCAGTCTCCGATCCAACGCCAGGGAGGTGTTGGAAGGTGGCACGAAGCAACGAATGAGACTGCTTCATCGACCAGCCTAGTTGATGTCGAATTCGTTCCCCTCAGGGTCCAGCATCTCCATGGCGTAGTGGTCCACTCCCGGCTCCTCGTCCATTGGGCCCAGGCTGGTCGCACCAACACCTACCAGCCGTTCAGCCGCCGCGTTGACGCGTTCCTTGCGGGTCTCTATGGGGACACTGTGACCGCCACTCAGGTGGAGGTCCAGGTGGAGCCTGTTCTTGACCACCTTCCCTTCCGGCATCTTGTGGAACCAGATCCGGGGTCCGGCACCGCCCGGGTCAAAGATGGAATCGGAGCCGTCTTCCAGGTCCTTCTCCGCCACTCCTTTGCTCCGCCAGAATGCCTTCCAGCTTTCGAACCCGTCCGGGGGTCCCTCAATGCTGTAACCTAGGGCGTCGGCCCAGAAGTGCGCCAGCTTGTCCGGATCGGCACAATCGAATACTAGAGTGAACTTGGTCGTCAAGGCTCCCTCCACACCGTGGAGAACACTGGTCTCAGGACGATAAGCTTAGCGGTCACGGCATGCCAACCGCAAAGTTATTCATCCCAATTCCAGCATATCGGGCAATAACACTCCGGGCGGGGCGGAATCTCTCAAGATTTCTAGACGAATCAGGCAGAGTTCTTCGACGACTCCACCAGGAAGGTAGCCAAGAATTGCTGCGCCCTGTTCAGGTCATTGGGTTGAAGCATAAGGAAACCTCTACAAAGCTGGGCCAAATGGTTACGAGCGAGGACATCCTCGGTCATGGGCGTACGAAATACTACCATCTGACACCTCCCAGCTCCGCTATGTCATGATAATACATGGCACGAAAACGTATTAGCTTGACTCCCCCACCCCTGAGGCCCCAAAACTGGGTTTTGGCCCCCTTTCGGAACCTAGCCGAAAGACTTAATAGGGGGCGTGAATCACCCTCTGCTTTGCAGGGAGGAGGGGGGTCTCTCTGGTAGAAGAATTGATTGTTAACATAGAGTTTCTGCGCTCCGGTGATGGACTCGTTGCTCGTGTTGCCAGCGAGGCCGGTGGACGCAGGGAGTACAGAGCGGGTAATGCCGGCAACCTCATAGACCAGGTGATTGACGACCTACGTGAAGAGGTAGAATCACTACCACACAGGTAGATGGAGGGCAGTAATGTCCAACGAGAAGGATAGATCGCCGGTAAGTGCAGTAGTCGAGGGTGCCTTTGCCAAGGTCTGGGGAGAGGAGGCAGTAGTCGCCATCATCGGGCTCAAGGTAGAGACTACCGAGGCCGATCGCGTGTCGACCGAGGTTTCCAAGTTCGGTGAGGTCGAGGACGTCTTCCTGGTGACCGGGGACATCGACGTGTGGCTGAAAGTGAGGTTCCCCCACTACAGCGACCTCAAGGAATTCGTAGTCCACAGACTCCCGGAAGTACGCGGGATCAGGGACACAAAGACATTGATCGTGGTCACAACCTACAAGGAGAGCGGAGAACGGAAGCTGACCCCATGAGAGGGAATTCATCGCAAGGCAAGAGTGAGGCGATCCCCCCTGCGGATGGAGGCAAGATGCTGCGAGGATCGGCATCGAGCGCTCCGATCCTGGAGGTAATGGAGATGCTCTCGCAGATGGCCGAGGACACTACACTGCCCAGGAACGTGAGGAGAGGAGCCCAGGGGGCATGGGAGGAGCTAGCCCGAGAGACTGTAGCTGTTGATGTTCGCGTGGCAAGCGCGGTCGGTATACTCGACGACCTTGCCAACGCGGTCAACCTGCCTGTGCATGGGCGAACGTCCATCTGGTCAGTGATCAGCCGCTTGGAGAGTCTACAGTGAAGGGGGCGTGGGTCCGTAGCTCAGCCCGGTTGGCCGTGGAACAAAGGCCTCGGTCCGGCAAAGAGCATCCGGCTTTTAACCGGTTGGTCCGGGGTTCGAAAGACGCTGGTCGACAACCTCGCCCATCGTCCGGCATTCCCCGCGGGCCCGTTGCCCCATTGAGGTGAAACATGCCGACGAAACGCACTAAAGGTTCAAAACCAGTGGAGGAGAAGGTCCAGCCGACCGTCCCGATGCCGAGACATCAGCTCGTCCCACCGCACGAGCTGCTCACCAAGGAAGAGGGAGAGGCCGTGCTGGCGAGGTTCTCCACACCTATCGAGCGTCTGCCCAAGATCGCCCAGGACGATCCCGGCCTCATGACGGACCCGAAGTACCGCGAGGCGAGGGATGCAAAGGAGAACATGGTCGGCAGGATAGTCAGGATACACCGGCATTCTCCGACCGCGGGCGAGGCAGAGGTTTATCGCGTCATCATTGCAGGCAAAGAGGATTGAGGAGGTAAAGGGGATTGCGCGAAATTATCAACGCCTTCTTCCGTGAGAGATCCACAGTCAACCACCACCTGGCCAGTTTCAACGACTTCCTGCCGGCCCCGGATAACCCCGACTCACGCATGCAAATGGTGGTCGACGAGGCCAGGCTGAGCGAGGATTCCACCGAGCGTGGGCTCGTCAAGCTGGACGTCGAGAAGACCAAGAGCGTGATCCAGATACGCGTGGGGCGCCGCCGCGATTCCAGGACTGGGGTCATAGACCGCTCCGCAGAGCAGACCATTTTTGTCGGTCAGCCGTTCGGCAAGGCCACTGGAGAGAGCCGTCCTACGATCACCCCGCCTACCCCCATGGAGGCTCGTCTTCGTAACCTTACCTATCTCGCCCCGGTCTACCTCAAGGTGACGGTGGTCGAGAACGGGGTGGAGCGCGAGCCCGAGCTCGTCCACATCGGCGACATGCCGATCATGGTGAAGAGCCGGCTGTGCAGCCTGAACAAGGCAACCATGGAACGCGAATCTGGCGTGCCGATCTCTGCAGAGGAATACAGGGCAAGGCTGGTCGAGTATGGCGAGGATCCGCTCGATCCAGGCGGTTACTTCATCATAGGTGGAACTGAAAGGGTCATCATCTCGCTGGAGGACCGCGCCTCCAACAGGATATTCGCTGAGTTCAGCGACAGGTACGGCACCGTTCCAGTCGAAAACGCGCGAGTATTCTCGCAGCGTGGCGGCTACAGGAGCCCCCTCACGGTGGAAAAGAAGCGTGACGGAACCCTGCAGGTCTCGGTTCCATCCACCGCGGGTCAGATACCACTTCTCGTGCTGATGAAAGCCCTCGGGATGAAGAGCGATGAGGAGATCTACCAGGCGGTCCTGGCCGAGCTTCTCCCCCTGGACGACCCCTTCGTCCAGACGATGAAGCACATCCTGAACGTGAACCTGGAGGATTGCGCCAACAAGAAGACCTATCCTCCCGACGGAATAGCGACCCCAGAGGATGCACTCCTCTACCTGGAGAGGAAGTTCGCGACAGGACAGGCCAAGGAATACCGGCAGAAGAAGGTGGCGAGCATCCTCGACCACCTGGTCCTTCCCCACCTCGGGGACACGCCGGAGGATCGGCTGAAGAAGTCGCTCTACCTGGGCCGGATAGCAAGGACGGTCCTCGAACTGCACCTCGGCGTCCGGAAGGAGGACGACAAGGACCACTACGCGAACAAGAGGCTGAAGCTCGCAGGGGACCTCATGGAGGACCTCTTCCGCGTCGCGTTCACCATGCTCCTCAAGGACCTCAAGTACCAGCTGGAGAGGTCCTTTGCGCGCAAGAGGGACCTCAGAGTGGCCTCGGCCATCCGTCCCGACCTGCTTACCCAGAGAATGGTCCACGCACTGGCGACCGGGAACTGGGTAGGGGGACGCGCGGGAGTGTCCCAGATGCTCGACCGGACGAGCCACATGTCCACCCTCTCTCACCTTCGACGTGTGACGAGCCAGCTCACGCGGAGCCAGCCACACTTCGAGGCCCGTGACCTTCATCCCACCCAGTGGGGCAGGCTATGCCCGAACGAGACCCCTGAAGGGCAGAACTGCGGACTGGTGAAGAACTACGCGCTCATGATCGATGTCTCAGAGGGAGCCGACGCCGAAGAAGTGGCTCTCGTCCTGAGGGACCTCAACACCAAGGAGATAGGGCCAGAGGTCTTCGAGGAAAAGAACGTGTCCCGTGGCCGCAGGGCTGCGAGGGTCTTCGTGAATGGAGACCTGGTTGGCCTGCATTCCAGGCCAGAGGACCTGGTCAAGGAGATACGGGAGCGCCGCCGGTCTGGGAACCTGTCAATCGCGATGGGGGACAGGGCCAGCGAGATCAACATTCGCTACGACAGCATGATGAACGAGGTCGTGATCCACTGCGACAGCGGCCGCCTGAGAAGGCCGCTCATCGTTGTCAAGGACGGGAACACGCGCATCACGAGGCAGGACCTCGACATGCTCCACCGCAACGAGATGACATTCACCGACATCGTCCGAAGCGGAAAGATCGAGTGGCTCGATGCCGAGGAAGAGGAGGACGCGCTCATTGCAGTGGATCCTTACGTGCTCCCCGAGCGCTGCCCATCCTGCGACCGGGCCCTTTCGAAGGGAAGCCTGACGTGGACGAACGTCGGAGAACCCGGGTCGGATGCAGTGCTGCTGTGCCACTACTGCAACAAGACCTTCGAGATCCCGCTCCAGCTCACCAAGCAGACCACGCACATGGAGGTCGACCCCTACCTGGTCTTCGGAGTCGCGACGGGGCTCATCCCATACGCGGAGCACAATTCCACCCCCCGTAACACGATGGGAGCGGCGATGGCCAAGCAATCCCTGGGCCTGGAGTCGGTGAACTACCGGTATCGCCCCGACACCCGCGGTCACTTCCTGCACTATCCACAGGCTCCCCTCATCAGGACCGAGACCCAGCGCTACACCCACTTCATGGAAAGGCCGGCCGGTCAGAACTTCGTTGTCGCAGTTCTCTCCTACGAAGGCTACAACATGCAGGATGCCATCGTGATGTCCAAGGGGTCTGTCGAGCGCGGGCTCGGCCGATCATCGTTCTTCAGGACATACCGGGCAGAGGAGCGCAAGTATCCTGGCAACCACGACGACAGGTTCGAGATACCCCGCCCCGACGTCGCTGGTGCGCGCGTGGACACGGCCTATCGCCACCTTGGCGAGGATGGCCTCATCTTCCCTGAGCTCGAAGTCACAGAGGGCGATGTCCTCATCGGGAAGACGTCTCCCCCCAGGTTCCTGGAAGAGAAGACGGACCTCCTGACCCCACAGAAGAGGCGGGAGACATCCATAACAGTGAGGGCCGGGGAGAGCGGGTTCGTCGACTCGGTCACGCTTACCGATGGCGAGAATTTCTCCAAGCTGGTCAAGGTCAAGGTCCGCAACGAGAGGATCCCTGAGCTTGGCGACAAGTTCGCATCCAGGCACGGACAGAAGGGAGTGGTCGGCCTGGTCGTGGCTCCAGAGAACATGCCTTTCACCAGCTCCGGAATGACGCCAGACCTCATCATCAACCCACATGCGATTCCGTCTAGGATGACCGTCGCCCACATCCTTGAGATGTTGGGCGGAAAGCTGGGCTCCCTGGAGGGACGACTGATGGACGGCACACCGTTCTCTGGGGAGAGGGAGGAGGTCATCCGCGAGTCCCTCAAGGCATTGGGATTCTCCCCCAACGGCCGGGAAACCTTCTACGACGGAGTGACCGGTCAGAAGATGAAGGGGGAGATATTCGTGGGCGTGATCTACTACCAGAAGCTCCACCACATGGTCGCCAACAAGCTCCACATGCGATCCAGGGGGCCGGTCCAGATACTGACGAGGCAGCCCACTGAGGGAAGGAGCCGACAGGGCGGTCTCAGGTTCGGAGAGATGGAGCGCGACACTCTGATCGGCCACGGTGCGGCGATGGTGATCAAGGACCGTCTCCTCGACGAGTCTGACGGGACCATCCAGTACGTCTGCGGGAACCCCGCGTGCGGGCACATCGCGATAATGGATGCAAAGTCCCACGCCCTCCGCTGCGCTACCTGCGGGAACACTTCCGCGATCTATCCAGTGGAGATCAGCTACTCCTTCAAGCTGCTGCTGAACGAACTCGTGAGCCTGGGCGTTGTGATGAGGATCAATCTGGAGGACATGAGGTAAAGAACATGGTTTCAGGTCTTTCAAAGCGCATAGAGTTTCTCCAGTTCGCCTTGCTGTCCCCTGACGAGATCAGGAGGATGTCCGCGGTGAAGGTCATAACGGCCGACACCTACGACGACGACGGCTATCCCATCGAGATGGGACTCATGGACATGCACCTGGGGGTCATCGAGCCCAACCTGAGGTGCCGTACCTGCGGAGGCAGGGTCAACGAATGTCCCGGGCACTTCGGGATTATCGAGCTCGCGATGCCGGTCATCCATGCCGGCTACGCGAAGGAGATCAAGCGCCTCCTTCAGGCCACCTGCCGGGCATGTGGAAGATTGCTGAGCGACACTGCCGCGGCAAAGGCCGCGAGCGGTCTTGCCAGCGACGAGGGAGGTCCGGCAACCCCGTCCCCCCGTTCCCAGGAGGAGCGCCGGTGCCCGTACTGCCACGAGGCCCAGCCTCGCATCACTCTCGACAAGCCCACCACGTTCCGCGAGAATGGGCACAAGATCACACCCAAGGAGGTCAGGGCCCGTCTCGAGAGGATCCCCGACGACAGCATGGTCTCGCTAGGCCTCAACCCAGCCTTCGGGAGGCCAGAATGGATGGTCTTGACAGTGCTCCCGGTCCCTCCGATCTCGGTGCGCCCTTCGATCACGCTGGAGAGCGGGGAGAGGAGCGAGGACGACCTCACCCACAAGCTTGTGGACGTGCTCCGCATAAACCAGCGTCTCAGGGAGAACAGGGACCTTGGTGCTCCACAGCTGGTGGTCGAGGACCTTTGGGAACTGCTTCAGTACCATGTCACCACCTACATAGACAACCAGACCTCGGGCATTCCCCCTGCCCGGCACCGGTCGGGTCGCCCGTTGAAGACGCTGGTGCAGCGCCTGAAGGGCAAGGATGGCCGATTCCGTTCCAACCTCTCAGGAAAGCGCGTGAACTTCTCAGCCCGTACGGTCATCAGCCCGGACCCGTACCTCTCCATCAACGAGGTCGGCATTCCATGGGAGGTCGCAAGGGCCCTGACAGTGCCACTCGTAGTCACTTCCTATAACATCGATGCGGCCAAGGAGTTCGCCAAGAGGGGACCGAACCCTCCCCCACAGAACGGGCGCTACGTCCCCGGTGTGAACTACGTCATCCGGGAGGATGGGCTCAGGATCAAGGTCATGGACAAGAACACTGATTCTGTCGCTGAGATGGTCGCCCCAGGGTGCACCGTCGAGCGCCAGCTCATGGATGGAGACATCGTGCTGTTCAACCGGCAGCCATCGCTGCACAGGATGAGCATGATGGCCCACTTCGTGAGGGTCCTCCCATACAAGACCTTCAGGTTCAACCTCTGCGACTGCACGCCCTACAACGCTGACTTCGATGGCGACGAGATGAACCTCCACGTGATACAGAGCCAGGAGGCAAGGGCGGAGGCGAAGGTAATCATGCAGGTCCAGGAGCAGATACTCTCCCCCAGGTATGGTGGCCCCATCATCGGGATGATCCACGACCACATCACGGCGGCGTTCCTGCTCACCTACAAGAACCCGCACTTCAACAAGTATGAGACCAACTACATTCTCTCCAAGGTCAGCATGCCTACACCGCCTCCGGCGGGACACCAGCGGAACGGGGAGCCGTTCTGGACCGGGAAGCAGCTCTTCAGCCTGGTGCTCCCACCCGATCTCACGATCGAGTTCCGGAGCAACATCTGCACGCACAAGTCCAAGGACCCGAAGGCCCACGAGGAGGACGACTGCCTGGTACAGGTCGAGAACGGTGTACTGAAGGCCGGGACCATAGATGCCAAGGCGATAGGCCAGGGCAAGGGGGTCATTCTGGACACTATCACAAGGAACTACGGCCCTGTCAGGGCCCGCGATTTCCTGGACACAATGAGCCGGCTGGCCATCACCGCGATGGGCCTGTTCGGTCTTTCCACGGGCATAGACGACGAGGACGTTTCCGAGACGGCATTCAAGGACATCACCAAGGCACTTACCAAGGCAAGGAAGGACGTGGACGATCTGGTAGAGCAATACCGCAAGGGCGAGCTCGAGCAGATGCCAGGCAGGAGCCTTGAGGAGACACTGGAAGTCTCAGTGCGCAAAGTGCTGGGCGCCGGCAGAGACTCGGCCGGAGACATTGCAGGGAAGCAGCTGGGGCTGGACAACCCCGCAGTCATATTGGCCAAGTCAGGCGCCAGGGGTTCAATGTTGAACCTGACCCAGATGGCCGGAGCCGTTGGTCAGCAATCCGTGCGTGGCGAGCGTCTCATGAGGGGGTACTATGACAGGACCCTGCCTCACTTCCCAAGGGGAGAGCTGGGTGCCCACGCGAGGGGGTTCGTGAGCTCCAATTACAAGAAGGGGCTGACACCGACCGAATACTTCTTCCACAGCATGGGTGGTCGCGAGGCACTCGTGGACACGGCCGTGAGGACAAGCCGGTCCGGGTACATGCAGCGCCGTCTCATCAACGCGATGGAAGACGTGCACGTGGAAGATGACGGCACGGTCCGGAACACCGCCGGCGCAATCCTGCAGTTCCGCTACGGGGAGGACGGTGTCGATCCATGCAGATCCATACAGGGCCAATCACTGATCGTTGAGGACGTACTGGAGAAGGTGCTCGGGAAACGATACCGCACCTTTGAGGGACTGGTTAGGGGAGAGGGCATCGAGGGGACGACACCCGTTGATGACCCCGAGCTGGACCTGCTCGCTGAGGCTCAGACGGAGGACGAGGTCGAGGAGGAGCCACAGGAGGAGGAGAACCCGAGTGGCGAGGACAATGTCGACCTGGAGGAGTGAGGCTGGACCATGACTGAAGCTGTAAAGGGGGTCAAACACCTGGAGACTCGTCTCAACGAACTCGCCAAGAAGGAGGGCACGGAGATACACCCTCTCGTGATGGCGCAGATACTGAAGCAGCTCGAGCGCATCCGTCTCTCCGAGGCTGAAGCTGACACGCTGGTGAAGGAGATCGCCCAGCGGCTCACAAAGGTGGGGGTCGACCCGCACGAATCAGTGGGCATCGTGGCCGCCCAGAGCATAGGAGAGCCAGGCACTCAAATGACACTCAGGACGTTCCACTACGCAGGGGTCGCCGAAATGAACGTCACGCTCGGACTTCCCCGGCTGATCGAGATCGTGGACGCGCGCCGGAGCCCATCCACTCCGACGATGTCGGTCTACGCTGAGGAGGCGATCCGCCAGGACAGGAAGAAGGTGCAGGACATCGCCCTCAAGATCGAAGTGACCACGTTACCGGACGTTGCCTCCATAGGCAGTGTCGTCGAGAAGCTGAAGGTAGTGGTGACCCCAAAGCCGGAGCTCCTCGAAGCGAGAGGGTTGAAGCGCGACCAGGTCTACCAGACCGTCATCGAGGCCCTGGACACGCGCCTCTTCGAAACGGCTCAGGGGAGCGGAAGCGGGGAGGGAAGGTCAATAGACGTGCGCCTGAAGGCGTCGGCCCAGGAGGAATCCCCGTACAAGCGCCTGCTGGAGGCGGTCGAGGCCCTGAAGTCCATCCACATAAGCGGGATCACGGGGATCAAGCGGGCCCTCATCAAGAAGGAAGAGGGCGGGGAGTATGTCATTTACACCGAGGGAACGAACCTCGCCGAGGTACTCAGGGTAGACGGAGTGGACAAGACCCGGACCATTTCGAACTCCATCTTCGAGATATACAAGGTGCTGGGGGTCGAGGCGGCAAGGACCGTCATCATGCAGGAGGCGGGCAAGACGCTCTCGGAACAAGGCCTTACCGTGGACCTGAGGCACATCATGCTCGTCGCCGATGTCATGACCAACGAGGGTGACATCCAGGCGATAGGTCGCCATGGTATCTCTGGGAAGAAGACGAGCGTGCTCGCCAGGGCAGCCTTCGAGATCACCGCAGCGCATCTTCTCCGGGCGGCAATAACCGGAGAGGTCGATGAGCTCAAAGGAGTGGCCGAAAACATCATAGTTGGCCAGCCGATAACCATCGGTACTGGGGCCGTGAAAGCAATATACCAGCCCACGCATCACGAGAAGGAGGACTGAAATGGATATCGCACACGCGCTCAAGCTCGCTCTGACCACGGGAAAAGTGAAGATAGGGCTCGAGCAGTCGATGGAATGCGCCAAGGCAAGGACTGCAAAGCTGATCATAGTGTCAACGACCTGCCCTGACGAGAAGCTCCTGAAGGAGAAGCGTGTCGGTGACGTCCCGGTCTACCACTATGAGGGGAACGCCGCGGAGCTGGGCGCAGCCTGCGGGAAGCCTTTCCCGATCTCGACGCTTGCGGTTTTGGACGCGGGGTCCTCTGCAATACTGAGCCTAGAGACCACCCCCTGAATGAGCGAACTAACATTTGACAACGTCAGCCTCGGCCTCATGCAGATCTTTGCCGAGGAGACTGGTGTCCAGGCCAAGGACTGCATAGTGGCCGAGGGGAAGGTCGTCTTCCTCGTGATGCCGGGAGAGGTCCGGAAGGTGGTTGGGGCCCATGGAGAGAGGATCGACACCCTCAAGAGCCGGCTCAAGAGGGAGATACAGGTGGTGGAGTTCTCCAAGGAGACCCAGAAGCTGATCATGAACGTCTTCTACCCCTTCTCCCCGGAGAAGGTGGTCTTCGAGCCCAGGGGGAAGGGCCGCCATGCGACCGTGACGGTTGCGGAAGGGTGGAAGGCCAGGGCCATAGGGAAGGCCGGCCGGAACCTGAAGATCGCCAGGGCACTGATTTCCCGCCACAGCGACGTAATCTCGGTCAACGTAGCCTGAGCCGACGCCCAAAGCTCACCTTTTTCTACCTCTCCCGCTGTCGGGAATCTGATGGCAAACAAGAACAAGTGCGTTGAAGTGCGCGTCGAGCTGAAGCCAGAGGTCATGGACGCCGAGGCCGCAGCCACCGAGAGGGCCCTGGAACTGCTCGGCATCAAGGCCCTGGACGGTGTCAGGATGGCGCGCATATACGAGCTGGAGTTCAAAGGGATCGACGCGAAGGAGGCACGAAGACGTGCTGACGTCTGCGTAGAGAAGCTCCTGGCGAACCCGGTGATACACAAGGTCACGGTCCGCATGCTCGGGTCCTGAGGGTAGGAGCCATGCCGCAGAGAGCAGGACCCAACAAGCGCAAGGAGACCACCGGAAAGTCAGGAGTGAAGGGACCCTTCCTCCCGTTCCTCACCGAGTCCCCGCGCGAGCTGAAGCAGCTCTCGGATGACCTTCACCTCGGGTTCTCGATAGAGGAGATACAGCACATCAAGGACCATTTCGCCAGGGAAGGGCGCAACCCAACCCGCGTGGAGGTCGCTGGAATGGCCCAGTCGTGGAGCGAACATTGCTCCTACAAGTCCTCCAAGGTCTTCCTGAAGAAGTACTTCAAGGACCTTCCTCCGAACAAGAGGGCGCTCGCGATGGGCGATGCCGGGGTCATGCCCCTGGACGAGGAGTACGCCTACGCTCTGCGCATTGAATCGCACAATCACCCGAGCGCGATCGAGCCTTACGGTGGCGCCGCGACAGGTATAGGCGGAATACTGAGGGACGTGCTGGCCATGGGCGCGAAGCCCGTTGCCCTGGCCGATCCGCTCTTCTTCGGCCCTCTTGACTATCCTCCAGAAAAGCTCCCAGCGGGCCTGAAGCACCCACGTTACCTCTTCAAGTATGTTGTTGCAGGCATCGCGGACTACGGGAACAGGGTGGGTGTTCCAACGGTCAGCGGGTCGATAATGTTCGACAAGGCATACCTCGTCAACCCGATAGTTAACGTGGGCTGCGTGGGCCTGATCCGCAGGAAGAATCTCGTGCCTAACCACGCGAACCATGTCGGGGAGAAGCTGGTCCTGACCGGCGGGCTGACCGGAAGGGACGGCATCGGAGGTGTCTCCTTTGCGTCCAAGGAGATCACCAAGAAGAGCGAGACAGAATCGCGGCCAGCAGTTCAGCTTGGAAATCCAATAATGAAGGAACCCCTCATCCACGCCTGCCTGGAGGCGGTGGAGGAAGGTCTGATCTCGGGGATCAAGGACTTCGGGGGCGGTGGTCTTGCCTCATGCTCTGGCGAACTCGCGCACGCAGGGGGGTTCGGATCGGAGATACACCTCGACAAGGTGCCGCTGAGGGAGATCGGCCTGGAGCCCTGGGAAGTATGGATTTCAGAGAGCCAGGAGAGAATGCTCCTTTGCGTGCCCGAGAAGAACATCAGCGAGGTCGAGCGCATCTTCAAGATGCACGATGTGCCAATCGTAGTCATAGGCGAGATCACCGACACCAACAGGGAGAGGCTCTACTGGAAGAACGATCTGGTCGCGGACCTGGAATTGTCCTTCAGGATCGAGCCTCCATTCCCATCACGCTCAACCCGCCCCAGAGTGAGGGAAGTCGGCAATGTTGCAGAACCTCCCTCGACACCCCTAGAGGAACTCCTCATGGAGATGCTCTTGAGCCCCCACGGGGCCAGCCGCGAGCCGGTCCTTAGACTCTACGACCACGAGGTCCAGGCACGAACCGTGGGAAAGCCGCTCGTGGGCGATCCGAAGACCCCCTCGCACGGGGACGCGGCAGTCATCAGGGCAACACCTGAAGGGTACCTGGGGCTTGCAATAGCTGTAGGAACGGCTCCTTTCGTGTCTCAGCTGGACGCCGAGCGAGGCGGGGAGATGGCCGTGGAAGAGGCGGCCCGGAACATCTATGCTGTTGGAGCGAGGCCCGATTCCCTGACCGACTGTCTCAACTTCGGGAACCCGGAGGATCCCAATGTCCTGAGCGATTTCGATGCCACGGTGAGGGGAATGGCCAAGGCGTGCAAGGACCTGGACATGGCCGTCCCGTCCGGGAACGTGAGCTTCTACAACCTGGGGATGGGTGAGGAGGTACCTCCCACTCCAGTGGTGCTGGGCGTCGGCGTACACCCGGACATCAGGCATCTCATCACAGCGGACCTGAAGACCCCGGGGAATCAGCTATACCTGCTTGGGGACACCTGCCCGGCGCTGGGCGGTTCGCTTTACTTGCGCATGAATGGGGGAAAGGAATCGAAGGTCCCGCCATACGAAGAAATAGCCCTCCGAGAAATGGGACGGACAATTCTCCGGTTGGGCGAGAGGGAACTGATACAGAGTTGCCATGATGTCTCTGAGGGAGGGCTGGGAATCGCCCTCATCGAGATGGCCTTCGGAGGAGCCAACGGGTTCGACATCGAGGTCCCAAAGGCGAGAGGCCTCGAGAACTGGCGCGCATCGGTCGCCGAAGGGGGAGCCAGGTGGGTCCTGGAGGTCAAACCGGAGCACTGTGACGAGGTTGAAGAAGCCCTGGACAAGCATCTGTGGAGCACCCTAGGAAATGTGACCGTCGAGAAGGGCGTCATGAGATCTGATGGTGCAATAATAGCAAGCTTGGACCTGGCCAGGCTCTACGGTCACTGGCGAGGCCATTTGGCCGGGGAGGACTAGAGCTCGTTGAGGCTGGCGGCCCTTGTCTCTGGAGGCAAGGACTCGATCCACGCGGCCGCCCTTTGCGAAACTCATGGCTGGAGCGTGGAGTGTCTCATCACGATCGTGCCTGAGGAGAAGGACTCGTTGCTGTTCCATACGCCCAACTTGCGCTGGGTACCGCTCCTTGCCGAGGCGTGGGGGAAGGAGCATGCTTTTCAGAAGGTCAGCGGAAAGGGGGAGGAGGCTGAGTTGCTCGCGATCAGGGATGCCCTTGCCCCAATAGTGAAGAAGGGCATGACTGGTGTTACGGTTGGAGCCATAGCCTCATCCTACCAATGGGCGAGGGTCTGGCATGTTGCCCATGAACTGGGGTTGGAGGTCTATGCTCCATTCTGGAGGGCAACACCAGAGGAATTGTTGAGGGAGGAGATTGGCGCTGGGATGGACATTCGGATCGTCGAGGTGGCGAGCGAGCCTCTCGGAGAGGACCTCCTGGGGAAGAGGATGGACCTTCCGCTCCTGGATCGACTGGAGCGCATGGGGCGGGAGATCCGGCAGTTCCACATATCAGGGGAGGGGGGAGATTACGAGACGCTCGTGCTGGACGCACCCTTCTTCTCATCGCTGGTTGAGGTGCAGGAAAGCCACGTCGAGCGCTCTGGGGCAAAGTCGAACTGGGTAATTGACCGGGCCAGGCTCGTTGGCAAAGATATTTAGGGAGCCTGAGTTCCTCTTCCCCCGCCTGCGGGCGCGTGGTCTAGTGGTTATGACGTCTCCCTGACACGGAGGAGGTCCCCAGTTCAAATCTGGGCGCGCCCACTGCAGATTTCGGGGCCGACATGAGTGCGTCGGAATCTACCCCACTCATAAGTGTTGCCAATGACTGAGTCGACTGAATATTCACGCACTCTAGTAAGGTTTATCCCCCTCAGGTTCGTCGGGGAACGCATGAAGACCCCCACCAAGGCCTACGCCACGCTAGGGATTGCCATCGCCATTTCTGCCATAATGATACTCTCAGGGCTCGGCCAGGTCCATCTGGCCGGAATCGGGAGCGCCCCATCCCTCCCTGCCACTCACCACCCTCCCGCAAACCTCGCCCGGGGAACAACACGAACAACCCCCTCTACAACTAGTGCCGGCCTGGGAGCGGTGACCAGCACGATAGACCTGTTGAACTATTCGGTCCTGCCAGGCAACTATCCGGTGGTATCGTGCTCCAACCCAGCTTGGACCGCCACGATCCCATCACTCACGAAGGACTTTGTCACTTGCACTGCTTCCCGCAACGTCGTTGTTCTCGATTCCTCCACCCACGCACCCTTGGCGTCTATCCCGCTCGGAGCAACTCCCTTGGGCCTCGCGTACGACTCCACCAATGGTTACGTCTACGTTACTGATGGCTTCTTCGACAACGTAACAGTTCTCTCTGCTGCCACCAACTCTATTGTCACAACGATCCAGGTCCAGGCCGGTGCAGAGATGGCTGCGTTTGATCCTGTGAACGGCTACGTTTATGTTTCAGACTACGGGTCTCGGAACGTCTCCGTAATTAACGGAGCGACGAACCTGATCGTAGCCACCATTCACGTGGGGTCTGGCCCTATGGGATCGGTGTTTGACCCGGCCAATGGTGACATGTATGTGGCAAATCAGGGCAGCAATAACCTGACAGTGATCAAGGCTGCAACCAACGCGGTGATCAAGTCAATTCCCACTGGGGACAGTCCGTATGACGTTGCTTACGATCCCGCGAACGGTCACCTTTTCGTGTCTGACTTCGGTGCCGCGAACGTTACAGTCGTCAACGGCAGCACGAACGCGGTCATCGGCGCGATCCCAGCCGGGTCATACCCCAATGGGATTGCTTACGACTCGGGGAACGGTTTGGTCTACGTGGCCAACAACGGTGGGGGTAATGTGAGTGTCATAGTCGGGTCAAGCAACAAGGTCTGTGCGTCAATTGATGTTGGATCGGCCCCCATAGGGGTCGGCTACGACAGTGTCAATGGTGAGATCATCGTTGCCAACGCCAACTCTGGCAGCCTCAGCGTAGTATCGGCATCGTCATTCGGGAAGATAGGGGCCCTGGAAATTGGAACACCTTCTACTCCCGTTGGAGTGGCCGTAGGGAACACGGGTGATGTCTACATCACGGATTTCATGGCAAACAAGCTATCAGTCGTCTCGGGCTCGAACAATACCATCGTAAGAAACATCTCGGTTGGATCATCGCCTGAGGGAGTGATCTATGATGAGTGGAACGGCTACATCTATGTTGCAAACGTCGCATCTGGCAACGTCTCCGTGGTGTCGACTAGCACCTATAAGGTCATCAAGTCGATACCCGTGGGGAGCAGCCCGAGGTGGTTTGCGCTCGACGCCTTCGACGATTACCTCTATGTGACCAATTACGGCTCCTCAAACGTGAGCGTGATATCGACGTTGACCAACCTGGTGGTCGCGAACCTGCCGGTAGGTAGCTCGCCGTGGGGAATCTGCTACGACTCGAACTGGGACAGGGTTTACGTGGCAAACACCAATTCGGCTAATATGAGCGTGATAGAGGGATCTACTTACGCATTGTTGGGCCCGGTCGCATTGGGAGGTCAGCCAACATCCCTTGCGTGTGATGAGAGCTCAGGAGTAGTCTATGTTTCCGATCAAATAGCGGGTTCCGTTCGTGCATTCGACGAGTACACGGCCTCCGTTGAAGCGAACATACCCGTAGGAGTGGCTGTGGACACGATGTCACTTGACACCGCAAATGGGGATCTGTATGTGCCCGATTACTCAACCTCCAACCTGACCATCGTCTCAACGTCGACCAACACCGTAATTTCCAACGTGAAGTTGCCTGGAACAGAGCCATTTGACTCCGCCTTCGACATCTTCAACGGGGACGTCTATGTCACGAATAACGCCGGAACCAATGTGACCATTCTTCCCGGCATGACAAACACCATCTCCAGCACGCCACAGGTCGGGGCAGGGCCCGCAGGAGTAGCATTCGACCAGGGCAACGGTTTCGTCTACGAATCGAACTTCTACTCCAACAATTTGACCGCAATTTCCCAGACCACCAACAGGATTGTGGCGTCGATTCCCGTCCCGGAAACCCCTGTTGACGTCGAATGCAACCCGGCGAACATGGACGTATACGTGGTCAATCAGATGTTCGGAGTCGTCACCGTGATCAGTGGTGTGACGAACTCACTCAAGACCTATGTAGGCGTCGGTGGGAGCGAACCAGACTCTGCAACATATGACAGTGCAAACGGTAACGTTTATGTTGCTGATACAGGGATAAAAGCGGTCAGTTACTTCTCCGGAACGAACTACTCCAGTCTAGGCCTGATCCCGGTCGGCAGTTCGCCGTCCGGGATCGCCTACGACTCGGGGAACGGCGACATCTACGTTGCGAACCATGGGTCTGGCAACGTTTCCGTGATATCAGCCGCTACCAACAAGGTGGTCCAAAACATCCATGTGGCCGAGAATCCGAACTGGGTGGGCTACGACAGCTCCCACGGCTACATCTATGTGACCAGCGACCTCAATGACACCGTGAGCATCATCTCCGATCAGAATAACAAGGTGATCGCGAACGTGAGCGCGGGAGAGACCCCCATCGGGGTCGTTTACGATAGCCAGAATGGCGAGGTCTACGTGGCAAACTTCAACTCCGACAACCTGACAGTGATCTCCGGAACCGAGGTTGTGGGTTCAATACCGGTCGGTGAAGGCCCTCTGTACGGCACCTTCGATCCTATCAACGGTGATATCTACATCACCGACGACCTTGGCAGCGCAATCTCAGTAGTGTCACCAGCCCCTACCTTGAGCTCGGTCACAGCCATCCCATCTGTGGTTACAGTGTCGCTCAACAATACCCAGGTGTTCACGGCATCTCCATCATGCGCAGGCGGAGCCTGCCCAAGTTCGGTGAGCTACTCGTGGTCTCTCACAAGTGCCTCTATGGGGATGCTCAGCTCCGGCACTGGCCCGTCGGTGACTTTCACTGCGGGCAGCTCGATCGGGACTCTGGCCCTCTTCATCAACGCAACTCTGAACGGAATTTCGGTTCAGAGTTCCCCCATCATGATCACTGTTACCGCTCCACCGAATTACCTCGCGACGGTGTCAATTGGCCCGTCATCCGACACCATGGAGACTGGCACCATGACCAACTTCACAGCCTATCCCATGTGCACGTCCCCATCTGAATGCCCCTCCGGCGTGGCTTACGTCTGGAACGTTACCGATCCTGCAATGGGCACGCTGAGCTCCTCGTCAACCTCCACAGTCACGTTCACCGTGGGGACCACTTCGGGGACAGTCGCACTCTTCGTGAACGCCACCTTCAATGGGGCGACAATACAGAGCCTGCCGGCCAAGATCACCATCACTACCACACCACCACCAACACTAGTCTCCGTATCGGTATCGCCGGCAAGTGCTTCGGTGGCAGTTGGTCAGTCCGAGTCCTTTACGGCAACACCAGCATGCACGGCAACCTGTCTTCCAGGGACAACATACTCTTGGACACTGAGCAAGTCATCGATGGGGACGCTCACCACCGCGAGCAGTAACCCGGTGAAGTTCACTGCAGGAACCACTGTTGGGACGGTATACCTCTTCGTCAACGCGACCCTGAACAGTGTGGCCAAGGGGAGTGGCGCCGTGGCTATCACCATCACCAACTCCACGACCGCTCCACTTGTTGCCGTCACGGTGAGCTACACATCGGCATCACTTCCAACCAAGGGTACCTCGGCTTTCTCGGCGACGCCGATTTGCGAAGGGGTCTGCCCAGCTGGCGCGACTTATTCGTGGACGCTCACCAACAGCCTGGGGGGATTGAGTTCAAGCACGTCACGGACCGTGACCTTCACAGCAGGGTCCAGCGCGGGGGCAGTCACTCTCTTCGTGAATGCGACGCTGAACGGAGTCACGGTCGAGAGTTCCCCGGTCACCATAACGATTACCTCAACCAGTTCCACTTCGGGAAGCTCGTCTTCGGACATGCTCCCATGGATACTTCTGGTGGTCGTTGCGGTTGTCGCGGCCATTGTGATCGCTCTCTTGCTGATGAGGGGGAGGCAGGTTAAGCCTGTCCAGGCTCAAGCACCTCAGATGCAGCAGCCTCCACAGCCTGCCCCTCCACCGCCTCAGACAGCGATCCCTGCGCCCCCTCCTTTCCCAACAAACCCGGCTCCTCCGCAGCCAGCCCCTCCAGCATCTCCCGCACCTCCACCTCCTCCACCGAGCTCTTCTCCGCCACTCCCCCCTCCCCCAACTTGAGATGAAAGGGCGGTCTTGGCAATACAATCCGTGCCGCATCTCCTCAGCCAACTCGCGGCTCAAGCTCCCTTGATTCACGCACAACGAGATGCACGGTTGGTCGGGTGATTGCAATCCCCCTGCCAACTGCCCCCCCGGAACCGCGGTGTAGGAGGATGTTGCCCTCAGTTGGCAAGACCTAGTTCCCGGAGGCTGCCGGAAAGGCACCGATCTGGAGAGAAACATCTCTGACACCGCAGGCATGCAGGATTCTCTCCGCTTCTTCCCGCGCCTTCTGCGCGTTCTGCGGTAGGCCGAATTGTTCCTCCCATTCGTAGATGCCCAGCAGACAGAGACCCTCCCAGTAGCGCAGGCTCCTCTTCCGCGACTCATCGAGGGCCAGCTCCACCTCTGTTCTCGAGCCATCCTTATCCCCCATGGCCCGCATCAGATGCGACTTTAGCATATGGAAAGCGGCGAACTCGTCCTGAGCTAGCTTGCCGCCCTCCTCGATGCTCTTCATCGTTTCAAGTGCGCCGCGAATGTCCCCGGTCATCCCCCTGACCTCTGCGAGGTCCATGTCCGCCTCCAAGAGGTTCTCCATGTTCCCCGATTCGACGTAGGATTTCCTGGCGTCCTCGATGCACTCCCTTGCCTCCTTGAGGGACCTCTTGAGGAGCAGCACCTGCCCTAGAGAGTGCATGGCCAGGCCCGTGGCATGCTTGAGCCCGAACGTTTCGGCGATACGTAGCGCCTCTCTTGCGGCCTTCTCCGCACCATCGACGTCGCACATCCCCCTGCGGGAAGATGCGAGGTTCGTGAGTATCACTACCATGTTGGTCACGTGGCCGGCGTCCCTGCATAACGAGAGGGCCTCGATGTAGCAGCTCTCGGCAACGGGCAGGTCGCCCTTGGCCATCGCCATGGTCCCTTTCAGGTTCAGGCACGAGGGGATGAGACCGAGGACCCTGCCCTTCTTCGCGGCCGCTATCGCGTTTTCCATGTTCGCAGCGGCCTCGTCCCAGTGGTTCCTGTCCATGTCGATCCACCCCAGCAGGGAGAAAGCGTGCCCTCGGAAAGTCCACTCGTCCTCCGCAAGTGTCGAGAGGGCAGTCCTGGCCGCCTCTGCGGCCTCTTCCGGTTTATTCTCAAAGTAGAGAAGCTCTGAGCTGAAGGCCTTCATCCTAGCCGCGAACCCCTTGGGTACCTTCTCAGGTTCCTTGCCCGTGGCAATCTCCAGCTTGTGCAAGAGGCGCCTCGCTTCTACCGAGCGGTCTCCCGATATCGTGCCCACTAGTCGCAGCGTGAGCTCCCACGAGACTGGAGGGGGAGTGTCCATTTCTAAGAGCTGCCTGCACAGTGGCTCGATCCAGCGGAAGTTGCCGCCCTCCCTCCTCATCTGGTCCACGACCTCGACCCCACATTCCCCGATCAGCACCTTGGATGCGCCGCCGCGCTCCATGAGTGCGATCCTCCTCTCCGCACATTTCAAGACCCTTTCGTAGGCGTGCATCTGGAGGGCTACTTCGAGCGCCCGGTTTACGTAGGAGAGAGCCTTCTCCAGCATCCCTGCTTCCTCGTAGAGGGAACCTATCCGCTCGATGTCGGCGGGGAGGTGGGTCTCAAGCCACTTGGCAAGCTGCCCAGACCATTCCTTCCTCCTCTCCTCTGGTACCGAGTCGCGCACGGCCTCCCACAGCAAGGACTGGGTGAACGCGTAGTGTGTTCCCCCTTCATCCCTGGGGAAAACGAGGCCCTTCCTCGTTGAGAGCCGGACTAGTGCCTTGCCGACAGGCTCGCCCCTGTTGGTCAGAAGCTCGTCCAGCGGGGCCGCCTCGAATTCCTGACCCAGGATCGATGCGCCCTCGAGCAGTTCGCGGTCGCTCCGGGAGAGCGTGCGAAGCCTCTGACCCAGCAAGGACTTGACCGAGTCAGGGACGGTGATCCCCACCCCCTTGGAGCCAGGTGCCAGACGCTGGTCCATCACAGCCTTCCCGCCCTCCGTCCTGATGAGCCCCCTTTCCTTCCACAGCCTGACCACCTCGAGGAAGAAGTACGGGTTACCATCGGTCTGGTCGAGCAGGACGCGAAGGGCGCTCGCTGCCCGGTGGGAATCCAGCATGCCTTCTACCGCGCTCTCCAGTAGCTTTTGTGCGTGGTCACCCGTGAGCCCCTTCAGGAATATGTCCCTGGCAAGCTTCGCCGATCTCATGTCCCTCAAGGCCGAACGCAGGGTTGGCTCTTGCACCTCGTCCTCCCTTAGCCCAACCGCGAGGAGGACAGGCAGCCGGCCGAGGTTGCGATTTAGGAACGTGAGCGCCTGGACGGAATCGGGGTCGGCCCAGTGGAAGTCGTCCAGTATCAGGACGCAGGGAGAATCCCTCGAATCGGACTCGATCTTGTTCAGGTAGTCCATGAGCACATTGGCCGGTGCGCGTCCAGCGGCAGGCTGAACCTCATCCCAGCGGGACCCCAGGGGGGTGAACGCCAACGGCATTGCGCCCTGCCTAGGGGAGTACGAGGCCCGGGGCACGAAAGCAAGCGGCAGCGCATCCATCCGCCCTAGCGGCCGCGAGCTTCCCCCGCTTCCTTGGTGGAAGAGCAGCTCCATCGGGAAGAATGGTTCCTGAACTCCAGGGAGGCAGTACCCCCACCTTACGGTCAGCTGGCAATCGAGCGCCTCGGACTCCAGCCAGCGGAGGAGAGACGTCTTCCCTATGCCTCCCGGGCCGGAGATAAGGACGGTGGAGCCGTGCCCAGACTGCGCCTCTGAGAGGGCCATCGAGAGAAGCGAGGTCTCGTCTACACGCCCGAAGAGCGCCTCCTTTCCTGACATGCCCGGACCGTTGCGTGGCATCCCAGCATACGCAATGTGCTTCCTACCTTATCCTTGGCGGAGGCGCCCTCCAGGCCACGGCTAACGTGGAGGAGATTCTTGTTGGCGGCTGGGGCCGCGTAGTGAACGGTCGCGGGACCGGGGAGTTGGGGGGTTAGGTCGGGATTCTCCAGTTGAGCGGAAGAAGCGATTCGCATCGCTCATCGTATTGCCTCATCATGTTCCATTCGTGCAGTATGGATTCGGATTCCGGTCATTCCAGATGCGTCAGAGCGCACAGCAAAGCGCGCGCCTGTGAGGGGGATCACAAATCCTCCCTGCCAACCGCCCGCTACCGCCTTCGTATAGTTGGGGAAGCTTTCGACTCACCCAAAGCAATCGGGTCAGTCAGATTTCGCAGGTCGAGCTTCACAGCAGTAAGGGCAGTAGTTGGTCTCTTGGCCAGCTACTATCCTGTAAGTGTGCTCCTTGCCTTTGCACATCTCAGACGTGCACCGTTTCGAGGTGAAAAATCTATTCACCTTGTCGCTAGAGAATATCATGGTCAAGGCTTTGACCGCACTCTCGGTATCTGAATAAAGTATGTAGTAATCAACGCGAGGCACTCCGAAGGCGACATGGTCAGCACTGTTCTCAAGAACGAAGATCGGTTTGTTCATGCTGTAGGCAATTCCCATCTCAAAAGCAATCCAGTTTCGCGTGTGGCCCTGGTCCACCATGTGCTTACTCATCATGACGAAGAGTGCCTGGCATCCATCGATGGCTTTCCTGACCAGGTCAGCATCGACTATTGATGTTTGGCTGTATTCAACCATTTCCGTCTTCATCCCGGCGTTGCTGCAAACGAGACCTATGAATCGTTTCCCATCGTGATCGTCTTTGCTGTGCGATATGAAGACGCGCTGAAATGCTGGCATGTCACTTCCTTACACTTTGCCCTCAGGCATCAAATGGTAATGAAACTGACACTCGCTGGATCCGCCCAGTCCAAGCTCCTCCTCAACAACTATCCCTCCATGATTCATGTTCTTCATACTCATTGAAAGACAGTAAGATGGGAGTTTCACTTCGCAGATCAACCGAGCATATTGCCTCTATTTTCAGTGATCTGTCGGGCCGAGGTACGGCCCGGCTGCCACTAGTTCTCTCCGTCTCTGGAGGGCATTGTCAGCAGGTCGTATCGGTGCGATCTGAGCATGTTCAGCTGATCTGTAGTCTCCCTTACGAACTCGATATGGGAGAGATGATTGCTGATCACACCAAGAACTGAAACGGCGGAGCTTGGTCCGGAGGCTCCCTTGCGTCGCGACCCTGCCGCCAACAACCCCATCAGCACTGTCGAGCCATCGGAGAACAGGAGGAAGGGATACGCTCCACATTTCACTACCAGGTCCTGAATGATCATGTCCGGTTTGCCATCTCTAGCGAGCTTACCCGACAGAAGGACAATATCTCCCAGTCCGATACCGTTCAGGCTGGGGATCCGGCCAGGGACCAGGAACGAACGGTGCTCAACGACCTCATCCAGCAGGAGCCTCCGCTGTGAACGTGGAAGTGCCGCGGGACTGAAAAGGTTCGGGGGACGTTTTCCATCGCCCTCCTCGAACTGCCTCCGCAGCAGCGCAAAGACACTATACGTGGTCGACCTCAGAGACCATTGCCAGTTCGATTGCGTGGTCGAGGTCCATGGAAATGCCCTCGGGTAGTGGGCTGATCCCCCGGTGTGGGCAAAGTGGTTCCATGCACCCTCATAATCAAAGTAGACTGGGATCGTAGTAGGGGATGGCTCGACCGTCACCTCGGAGATCACGGTGCCGGATTCAGCCATCTCACCAAGCTCTTTCTTGAAGGCACGATCCCTCTCCTCTGTTTGATGAAAGATCAATCCGAGAACCGTGTGCATTCCCGACCAGATCAGGACGGTCCCTGGAACCTTGCGGAACATCTCGCTCACGCTGGCAACCTTATTGGCAAAAGGCCGGACCAGGACAAGCGAGGCCCGGTACATGGGAATGGCCTGTGGGCTCGGAATGAGCCGGTCGTGGACGAATCTCATCGAGTAGACCCGTTGCTTGGCTTCCTGGTAGCTTGTCCGAGGAAGCCCTGACGACCGGATCCTCTCCTCCTCCGATTCCTTCGGCGTGCTTCCCAGTATGCTCTTGATGACCAGCGACTCGTTTCTTGTGAGGGTCCGAGTTCTCGCTGGTTCAGAATTATGCATGATATTCTCTCGCACGCAGCCCGCTTCTGGGAGGCCAGAATCGGGCGACTACTTATATCTAATTCGCATGCTACAATGAATCATGGTAGGGGGGTCGGGAGATGCAATCCTGGCGGCCCGTGAGGCCGGCCCCAGACACCTGGAAGGGACCCCTTCAAGTCTCTCATTGGGCGCACGCATGGCCCCCTTCGCTGTCATCATAATGGTGATCTCCGGGTTGGGGATAGCGGGGGCACTTTCGAATGCCCATGCGTCACCGAACAACCCATCCCAACAATGCGGCGGATGCGGTGCAGGCACGGTCCACCAGTCCCCGGATCGTTCAGATACAACTGTCCATTCCCTTGGTGGAGGAAACCTTACGTCCGTGGTCGTAGGTCCTCCCATTGCGAACATCAGCGTGGACAGCTCGATGATATTCGTCGCCTCGCCAGTTTGCACTACGATCCTGTGCCCCTCCGGTACCACATATCAATGGAATCTCACGAGCACCCTGTTCGGGGCTCTGAACACAACCAAGGGCCAATCTGTCGAGTTCACCTCGGTGTTCAGGCTGGGGACCGTCTTTCTGTTCGTGAACGCCACATTGAATGGGATCACGAAGCAGAGCTACCCCGTGAGAATTACCATCAACACCGGGATCCTCCCGCTGGGCGCGTACCTCTACTATGACTCCGCCAATTCTGGCTACGCACCTTTGACGGTCACATTCACAGGGAACGGGACCGGTGGTGTGCCGCCTTACACTTTGACCTGGAACATGGGCGACGGAGGCAGCGCGTCAGGGGTTACCGTGACCCATACCTACTCGACGGCGGGAACATTCACGATTACCCTTACCGTCAAAGATGCAAAGGGAAGCGGGGCGACTGCGACCGGGGTCGTGGTCGTTCTGAGCTCCAACACAACAACGAAGACCCTCCAAGCCTCGATAATCTTCGATTCCTCGGTCATTGGCCATCTGCCACTCAACGTCACAATGACCGCCAGTGTGTCGGGCGGAACCTCTCCCTACACCTACTCCTGGTCGTACGGTGACGGGTCCACTGGTAGTGGGATGGTGGTTTCGCATGCCTATACCTCGGTCCCTTCCGGATGCAAGATGTCCAGGTGCGAATACACTGTAAATCTCACTGCGACCGACTCGACCGGGAAGATCGCCAACGCCACTTCCCAGGTCACGATCTTGGTGAATTCGACCCTGACGTTCTCTGTCTTCATGACCGATACTCCTGCTTCTGGAGTGGCCCCTCTGCTCGTTTCATTTTCGGCAAACGCATCGGGTGGCAAAGCGCCATACAACTTTTCATGGGCATATGGGGACAGTTCCACGGGTACAGGAGCATCCGGACAACACACCTACATGGCTGCGGGGACCTACACTGTTGTCCTGACCGGAATTGACTCGGATGGGACAGTAGCACAGGTCACTTCCACGGTGCTGGCATACCCCCCTCCAACCAGCAACGAGACGGGAGCGATCGAGCTCACCATCGTCTCAAACCCCGTTACCGGGCCTGCCCCTCTTACCAGCTACTTCAGCGCGTCAGCTTCAGGTGGAGCACCTCCGTACACCTTCAACTGGAGCTTCGGTGATAATACCCAGAATGCATCTGGGAGCTCGGTGTCTCACACATACACCTCGCCTGGTTCCTATGTGGCCACCATCTCGGTCAGGGATTCCGTAGGGAACACCGCCACCACCGGCGTTTTTGTCACAGTCACTGGAGGACTGAATCCTCCCAACCAGCTGGCGGTGATCGTAACCGCCCTCAAGTTGCATGGTATCGCTCCATTGACTGTCGTGTTCACCCCGTCGGTAATGGGAGGTTCAGCGCCCTACCAGTTGACCTGGACATTCGGTGACGGGGCATCTGCCATCGTCAATGGCACATCACCGGTAACCCATACGTACCTGAAATCGGGCAACTACTACCCGATACTACAGGTAAAGGACGCGAGCGGAAACGTAAGCACCTGGTCAGCCACCGTATCGGGGATGAAAGTAACAGGAACCGGCGGCAGTTCCCAACAGTTCACAACAACTGATTGGGCCCTCGTGATAGCTGCGGTCTTGGCCATTGCACTGGTGGTCGCCGTGGGTGTTGCCCGGAGGAACGAGCGGCCGCCTCCCTCCGCAGTCTCGGACACTGACAGCTTCGATATCAGCACCCCCGGGGAGTTCGCACCAGAATCCATTGGTACGGAGGATGAGCATGGTCCTCCCCGGCCTTCCCCCAACGACGACCCACTGCACGACGTGTTTGCCGGCATCGATCCCGATGCTGGCTATCGTGCCATTCGATTGAAATTTAGTGCTGCAACCTGGTGAAAGAAATGAGAGAAAAGCTGTTCAAGATAGAGGGAGCTATGCCTGAGCGAAGAAAGACCGTCTACCGAAAACTCGCCTGCGTGTGTATCGTGGTATTGTTCCTGGCGGCGATACCGGCTGCGGTCGGTCCTGCGTCAGGGTCATCAAGTACGCCAGTGAGGCCTCAGGACGACCTGGTCACGCATTCATCAGTACGCCCGCTCGGATTCCAACTGAATTTCGGCTCCCCAGGCATCGGCGCCTTTGCTACAGACAACAAGAGTGCCGGAAACATGGGTGTGAACACCACGATTGAAGTACCAACGGGCGTGTCACTGACCGACACCCAGGCGGTCATCCTCGGTGCGTTCGACCCCACGAACAACACGGCCTTTGCGGGCGTGGGTTTTGCATTGGCTGGCACGATCATCGGAACTGTCGCGACTGCCATCGCGTACTTCCCTAACGCCTCATATGCGTATTCCGAATCGAGCCTCCTCTCCACGGGCACGACCTACACGTTCGACATGTTCCATTATCGTGGTCACTGGTGGAACTTCACCGAGGACGGGAACCCGATAACCGGCAGCAGTGCCTGGGAGAACGGCACGTACAACCTGGGCGTATCGACCGCCCAAGGTATTGTCATGCAGGGGGGAGTTCCCACTGGCCCCGACTTCCTCGGCATTCTCAACAGGACATCCGGTACAGGGGCATATCCCTCACTCCCCACGACCACCGCCAAGTTTGCGATAGGGACACGCATGCCTGGGTCCACCACGTACGTGGCACCTCTTTCGGCCAACGTAATGCCGCAGCTGAACGCCTCGCTAGGCGTTGCAGGCATAGAGGGGCACGACCAGGTCTCCAGCTTGCACAATAACCAGCTGACCCTTGGCTCGGCCATCAAGTACGTCGGGATGGGAGTTCCTCTGTGGGGCGACTACATACTCAAGGTTCTCACGTCAGTAAGCCTCAGTCCTACCTCCCCAACCGTCAGTACCGGGCAATCCCAGGTCTTCACCGCTCAGGGAATGAACCAGACAGGGTCGCCGATATCTGGTCCCAGCTATTCCTGGCAGGTCTCACCTGCAACGCTCGGTACACTGAATTCGACCAGTGCCCCCACGGTCAAGTTCACCGCTGGAACCAACCCCGGAGTCGGGAAGCTGTGGGTGAATTCAACCTATAATGGAACCACTGTGAGCAACTCTACTGCCATCACAGTGAAGGTGGCGCCCATAACGCTGTCTTCCGTGAGCATCACCCCCTCATCTAGCACCATCAATGAAACTGGCACTCAGTCGTTCACCGCCGTCCCAGTCTGCACAGGAGGAACATGCCCCGCCACCGTATCGTATTCGTGGAGCCTGAACAACGCCCTGGGGACCCTGAATTCCACTTCGTCCCGCCAGGTAGCAGTCGTAGCCGGCTCCCAGCCGGGAAGCGTCAGCCTGTTCCTGAACGCCACTCTGAACAGCGTGACCCAGGGAGCCTCCCCGGTGAAGGTCACGATCAGGTCCCCTCTACCCACGTTGACCTCAGTGGCGGTCGCCCCAGTTTCAGCTGGCGTTCCAGGGCTTGGGATGGCCAATTTCACGGCCACTCCGACCTGTACTTCCACGTGTCCCGCTGTCACTACCTATTCCTGGTCGCTCACAAACAGCTTGACCGGGAGCATCGGTTCGACCTCTGGCAACATCGTTCAATTCACTGCCGGGAGTACGGCGGGAACCACAACGCTGTACGTCAATGCAACACTGAATGGAGTGACAAGGGAAGGAAACCCCGTGCCCATCACGGTAACAGCCATTCCGTCCCTGGTCTCATTGTCGATAACACCAACAACCTCTACGGTCCAGATAGGCGGAACAACAGACCCCTTCACAGCCACACCAACCTGCACAGCCCGCTGTCCTCCCGGAACGACGTATTCCTGGACCCTTAGCAAGCAGTCCCTGGGCCACCTCAGTGCATCCAGTGGTAACCCAGTGACGTTCGTGGCAGGCGATGTCGCTGGTACGGTAGCACTATTCGCAAATGCCACGCTCGGTGAAGTGACGGTAATGGGGGGCCCCGTATCCATCACTGTTACCTCGCCACTGGCCTCAGTGAGCGTAGCGCCCACATCTGCATCCATCTCGACTGGCGAGGCAGCTCCAGCATTCGCGGCCACACCAGGCTGCACAGGGGCGTGCCCGGCCGGTACCAGCTACGCATGGGCACTCAGCAGCTCATCCCTTGGCAAATTGAACTCCTCATCCGGTAACCCGGTAGTGTTCACGGCAGGATCGTCCGCAGGGGTCGTCAACCTGTTCGTGAACGCGACCTTGGGCGGCTTGACGGTGATGAGCCACCCAGTTCCCATCACCATAAGTTCCTCGACATCGACGCTCGTATCGGTCGCCATTGCACCATCCACATCGAGTGTAGCCGGAGGGGGCTCCCGGAGTCTGACGGCCACTCCCACTTGCTCAGCGGCTTGCCCATCCGGTGTCACGTACCTGTGGAGTCTGACCAACACCGCTCTTGGCAGCCTGAACACCACAACTGGGTACACTGTGACATTCACCGCAGCGGAACAGTCCGGGACCGTGGGCGTCTTTGTGAACGCCACGCTGAGCGGAATGATCGAGCAGAGCAGGCCAGCAACGGTCACGATATCCGCAGCAACCCAATCGATCACCTCGGTCAGTGTGTCCGATGCCTCCTCCACTGTCCAGGTCGGGGGCTCTGTGCTGCTGACTGCCTCCCCTCAGTGTTCTGGGGGCGCTTGCCCCACGGGAGTATCTTACTCCTGGACTCTCTCGAACACACTTGGCTCACTGAGTTCGAATGATGCTGTCTCAGTGACCTTCAACGCAGGCGGCGCGGCAGGTCTTGTGACCGTCTACGTCAACGCGACTTTAGGAAGCAACACGGTCACAGGATACGTGACCATCAACATCACCGCCCAATCACCCGGCACCACGTCCTCTGGAAGCAACGATGGGACGATGATCGTGGTAGTCGCAGTCGTGGTGGTTGTAGTGGTGGCAGCCATTGTCGGAGTCATGATGATGCGCAGGAGACGCAAGACCCCCCAGACGGCTCCTGCGCAGCCACCCGTGACATAGGGGTGAGGTTCCATGGAAGCACCACCTTTGGATTGGCCGGTCGGAAAGGTGAACCTTTCAGTGCATGACTTGCCGCATGCGTCATCGCTGCTCGAATGGTGGTACTTCCATGCGCACCTGCGCTCCCCTGACGGCCGGCAGGTATCGGTCTTTGCATCATTCTTCCGTGCCGTGATAGATTCAGACCCGGTGACCAAGGCTCCGATCTACGGCCACCTCCTTGCGTGGGCGGTAAGCGATCCAGGCAAGAACAGGTACTACAGCGATTCCCGCATGGAAGACTCGGTAAGGGCCCAGGGCCTTGCCCGGCTCAGGAGGGGGGAGGGAACACCCGATCCGCGGATTCGCAGGGCACTCGAGGAGATACTCGCAAGGGGAAACCTCCCCAAGCCGGACAGGCACTTCAAAGGACCAGTCCTCGTCACAACGGACCGCGTGGATTTCGACTACTCCGGTTCAAGGCTGAAGAAGGAGGACAACGGATCGTACTCTGTCCATCTTGAAGGCGACAGCGTGAGCTGCACCCTGAACTTTGTCCCGAGGAAGGCCCCTTGTTTGCACGGTGACAACGGCCTGAGCTATGGTGTCGATGGGGAGGACATGTTCTACTACTTCATCCCGCGGAACGAGGTGGTAGGGGAGGTTGTCCTCGACGGCAAACCGGTCAAGGTCCAGGGTGAAGGATGGTATGATCACGAATTTGGCGGTCAGCGAAATCCAGGCAAGCGATACCGACCCGCCTTCAGGGACACTGCATGGAATTGGATCGCAGTCCAGCTCGCAGATGGGCGAGAATTCACAGCTTACGTGCTGGAGGAGATCAGTAAGAAGCGATTGCTCGACTGCGCGGCGGTCCTGGTATCCAAGGACGGTAGCACTCGCCGCAGCCACGACATCACCGACGTGGTGACGAAATGGTGGCAGAGCGTCCGAAGCTTCGAGCGCTACCCGTCAAGGAGCACCATCAAGTCCCCCTCCTTGGGAGTGGACCTGTCCATCGAGGCTGTTTTCGATGACCAGGAGTTCATGACGCTGATGTCGAAACCCTCTTTCTGGGAGGGGCAGGTCAAGGTCAATGGAACCATTGACAATGACCGCGTGGAGGGACTGGCATACGTAGAATATACCGGTCATTCAGCGATGGACACCCTGCCGGACTTCTTCAGTGCTGTCGGCCGAGTGGTCCGTGAGTCGGTCAAGGAATCGCTCCCGGAACATCCGACAACGGCTGAGGCGGCCAACCTGTTCGCAAGCAGGCAGCATGCATATCTCCTCGACGGGTTGGACACCGACCGCCTGTCCGCCTACGTCTTTGAGCCGGTAAGGGAGATCTCGCGCAGGGGGGGAAAGGCATGGCGGTCCTATGCCGCACTCGCCTGCTGTGATGTGGTCGGAGGAGATTCGCGCCGCGCTGCCAAGTGGCTCGGGCTCCTGGAGATCATGCATACCGGCTCCCTCATAATCGACGACGTGGAAGACGGTTCGGACATTCGCCGTGGCGGGCCTTCCGCCCATGTGATGTTCAGCCAGCCGCAGGCGATCAACTCCGGATGCGCGGCCTACTTCATGGGCCAGGGGCTGGGATCTGACCGGGAACGAGAAGAAGCGAAGAAGGAGATCACTGATGAGGAGAAGCTGCACATTTACGATCTATACTTCGAGGGACTGCGTGCAGCCCACGCTGGCCAGGCCCTTGACATAATGGGTTTTGACGATATCGTGAACCAGGCGGTCAGGACAGGGAACACAGAAACACTGGAACAACACGTTCGAGGTGTGGCGAGGCTCAAGACCGGAGCTCCGTGCGGGGGGCTTGCCCGGATGGGCGTCGTCGCGGGGAAGGGCACGAAGGCCCAGGAAGAGGGACTGGGGAGGTTCTTTGAGAACCTAGGAGTCGCGTTCCAGATAGTCGACGATGTCCTAAACCTGAAGGGGTTCGAAGGCAAGCTGAAGGATGTAGGTGAAGATCTGGCAGCTGGCAAGGTCACCTACCCGGTTGCAAAGGCGCTGGGTCGCATGCCTCCTGTGGTCCGGGCAAGGTTCGTCGCCACTCTGAGAAGCTGCCCAAAGAACCCGTCTGTGATCCGTTGGATGATCGATACCCTTGATTCAACCCACGTATTCGAAGATTGCCTAGCCGAGGCGCAAAGACTGATAGATGAGAGCTGGCTGAGCGTGGAACCGCTCCTGGATGACAGCATCTCGAAGATGATGCTCCGGGCATTCGGCTGGTATGTGGTAGAGAGATATTATTGAGGCGAAAATGGACAGAAAATGTGCCACCAAGAGTGACGGTGCCGAGAGCCCTGCCGGAAGGTATATGATAACTGATGCACTCGAACATGGTACGGTCGATCAGACGAACTCAACCGATACTGTAAGTCCCTTTCAGGAGGGGAGACAGTGTGCGGGAATGCCAGGTCATATCCAGGTCTCGATAGTCATCAGTATAGTTATCGCCCTGATGACCGTCGCTCTTGTGGTCCCGAACAGCGTCCCGACCGGGCAAAGCAGCCAACCAAAGATCAGCCCATCCATTGCCCAAACAAGTTCCACCTTGGTCCCACCAGACCAACACGGTTCCTTCTCGGTCGGGACCTGGAACACGAGCTACGTCGACAGATATAGCACGAATGTCAGCGTAGTTGTCTTCTACCCGGCGACCAAAAACGGTGACGGCGCATCACCGGACAAGGCGCAGGCTCCTTATCCCCTTCTTGATTTCACTCACGGTCATCTGTTCTACCCCCCTTACTCGTACTATGTGTCCTATGGGGATCAGTACGCGAGCTGGGGGTACGTCGTCTCAATGCCCAACTTCCAGGCCTATGATGGCCTGCTCACTTCCAATCACGGCGAGATGGCGAATTCCACTCTCGATCTCATCTCGGCCATGGCAAAGAAGAACTCGAGCACGACCGGTTATCTGGAGGGCATGGTCAATGTCAATGACACGGCACTGACTGGTCACTCGCTAGGCGGGAAGATCTCGGTGCTTGCCGAGGAATACGAGGAGGCACTCCATCTGACCAACGTGAAGGCGGTGGAGACCCTGGCGATGGCTAACGCCAACAGCCCGTCCACTTTCCCCCAGCTTGGCACGATTACCGTGCCCATACAGGTGCAGACCGGCACCCTGGATGCGGTGGCCTATCCATCGCAGAACTCCCAGGTGGTCTACAATGGAGTCGTCACCCCACCCAAGCAGTTCGTCAATATCACCGGTGGGAACCACTACCATTACGCCGACGCGGACCCCTCTTTCGGCGAGCTGGGCGACAATACATCGACGATTACACGCGCGCAGCAGCTCACACTTGGGGCAAAGTATGCCACCGCGTTCTTCAACTACTACCTGAAGGGGGAAGTGCAGTACTACACCTATCTCTACGGTCCAGAGGCAAAGGCGGACCTGGCCAACAAGAACATATCCTGGAACGAATACGCTAACATCCCACCGCCACCGATGCCTACCAAGCCGTTGAACCTCAAGGCGGGTTCCGGAAAGGCCCAGGTCGACCTCAGCTGGACTCCTCCAACCGGGAACACTTCTGTCCCGGTCACAAACTACAAGATCTATCGCGGACGCTCATCCGGCACCGAGACCTTCTTGACGGAGATGGGGAACCTCACGAGATACAACGACTCTGGCCTCGCGAACTGCGGGACCTACTTCTACAATGTAACCGCAGTCAATACCTACGGCAATGGACCCAGCTCGGCAGAGGTCAGCGCGGCCACGTCATGCGTGATCTCATTCGTGGAGAACGGTCTCAATGCCGGTGTACTATGGTCAGTGACGCTGGGAAGTAACGTCAACTCATCGACCACGAATACCATTACGTTCGTGGATCCAAACGGCAAGTATCCCTTCAGTGTTGGAGTCATCACCGGGTATGCGGCATTCCCGCCTTCCGGCAACGAGACCGTCAATGGCGCCAACGTTACGCAGTCGGTATTGTTCACGATTAACGGGACAGCGGTCTACAAGCTAACATTCCTTGAACAGGGACTTCCTACCGGCACGACCTGGTCTGTGACCATAAGCAGTACCACTACGTCAACGACCAACACTATCGTATTCAATGAACCCAACGGGAACTATTCCTACACAGTGGGCAATGTGCCACCATACACTGCTTCCCCATCCTCTGGATCGGCTTGCATCTGCGGAGCGAACGCGGCTGTCCACGTCAATTTCACGACCTCGGTGACCGTGCTTGATTCAGTCGCATTGAGCCCGACCGGACCCACGGTTGCTGCCGGTGGGACGCAGCCAATCACTGCCACCCCATCGTGCAGTTCGACCTGTCCGGGGACGATCACCTACTTGTGGGCCCTCACCAGCAATGCTCTTGGCTCGCTAAGTGGAAGCGGCACCGCTGTGACGTTCACTGCACTTTCGACAGCAGGAACTGTCGGGCTGTTCGTGAATGCCACGCTTAGTGGGACCACGGTGGAGGCTTCGACCGTGATCACCGTGACTGTTTCTCCAACAAGCTCTCTCACCTCGGTTGCTTTGAGCCCGGTATTTCCAGAGGTTGGTTCTGGCAGCAAGACCACCTTCACAGCCATGCCCAGTTGCACCTCGACTTGCCCCACATCGGGAATCACTTACATCTGGGCACTCTCGAACACCGACCTCGGTTCCCTCAGCGGGACTGGCGCCACGAACATCTTCACTTCCGGCACCATCGCAGGGACCGTTAGTATCTACGTCAACGCGACTCTCAGCGGGGTCACACGGGGAGCGACAACCATGATCACGGTAATCTGGCCAACCCTGGACTCGGTATCGGCTAGCCCCTCGTCGCCCTCAGTGGCTTCTGGAGGCACGGTAGGATTCACGGCCGCTCCGACCTGCACACCCGCGTGTCCCTCTTCGGGAATCGCGTATGTATGGACCCTATCGAGCACCGCACTGGGCTCCATCACTGGGACCGGGGCCTCTGTGACTTTCAACGCTGGCACCGTGGCAGCGACCGGTGGCATCTTCGTGAATGCTACTCTTGGCACGACCACGGTGGAGTCCTCTGCCGTCATCAAGGTGACAGTAACTGTAACGGTGACCGTTGCCCTCAGTCATGTTACTATCTCTCCGACCACATACAGCATCAATTCGGGAGGTCAGGAGACCTTCACGGCATCAATTGCTTGCACTGCCAGCAATGGTAGCAGTGCCAATTGCCCTTCCGGGACCGTATACAAGTGGGCTCTTAGCAATTCTGACGGCAACGTCTCTTCAACTTCGGGCGACACGCCCTCAACCACGTTCATCGCCGGGAACTCGAGCGGCACCGAAGTTCTTACGGTCACAGCCTCACTGAATGGAGTTGTACAAACCGCATCCGCTCAGATCACTATCACCCAGACACAGAGAGCCTGCAACTGTGGTCCCAATAACATGCCGATCGTGTATGCAGCAATAGTCGCGGCCGTGGTGATCGCTGGTGTTGTGGTTGCAGTGTTGCTCGTAAGACGGAGACGTAAGGGTATAGAATCTCCTCAGCCTGGTCCAGCCCCGCAACCTGACGGTTTCCAAGGTCAAGGTTTCCAACAGTAGAATCAGTCCTACTCTCGAGAGGGGGCTCATCCGAGACCAGCTGCTTGCTCCTCAATTGCCCTTCCCACAAGGGGGCCCACTTGACGGTTCGGCTGGCTGAGAGAGCAAAGCTCTCCCGTCCCGCCCTACGTAACTGGTGATTGGAGGTTGAAGGCGCTACTCACGTTGTCGATTTGGTCCTGGGAAAGTGCTTTTGCATCTCTGGGCATTGTAATGAGTGAATCGAATGTCTCACAACATGGACGGGGCTGTTTCCGCTGCCGAATCGAATCCCCTTTCAGACATAGGGGATGCTGAGAGGCAGGTCATCTCATACGCCGCCTTGATGGGGAAGGAGTTCGATTTCTCGGTACTATGCGCGTCTACTGAGATGGATGACCTGGAGCTCGCCGAGCAGTTGGAGAATCTGGTACACAAGGGAATTCTCAAGGAACTCAATGACGGGGATTCCTATGCTTTTGTCCGCACTGCGGCGTTCGTCCGGGCCTATCGGGATGTCCCATCGGGCGGATTGAAGGGGATTCACAGGAAGATCGCCAGGGCTTACGAAAAGTTGCATCCCGATCCGACACCGGAGATCATACCCGAGATGGGCCGCCATTTCTACCTGGGCGGTCTCCATTACCAGTCGCTCCGATACAACCAGTATGCGGCAAGGCTTGCAATGAGCGCATTCTCTCCGGATGTGGCGATACGATATCTGGAGCGCGTTCGGGAGGATCTCTCAGCCCTGCCAGGGGACCACAGATTGGAGGAGGCCGAGGTTCTGAAGGAGATTGGGGAGCACTATGCTGAAATGGGACGTGACGAGCTAGCGGACAAGTATTTCGGGGAGAGTCTGAAGAAGCTGCCCGAGGATGAGTTGACCTTGCGCGCCTTGATCACTCTGGCCCGTGCAGAAGCCTTCCGTGAGATGAACAAGATTGGGTTGGCACGCCAGTACTGCGAGGAAGCAATACGGCTGTTGGAAAAGAGCGGGCACAGGAAGGGACTTGCCCTGGCCCACCTCAGCCTTGCCAGGTCGGCCTACGAACTCGGGGAGTTTGAACTGGGGATCAGGGAGGTAGAGACTGCGACATCGCGTTTTGACCCGGAGAAGGATGCTAGGGATCTTGCGTACAGCTACGTTGTCTATGGCAATATGTTCGCAGCAATGGCCGGGCCTGAACCGCAGGCCAGAGCCACCGAGTACTATCAGAAGGCCATCCGGATCCTGGAACCGCTGCGAGACGTCCGCGAGCTTGGGAGGATTCACAATAACATTGCAATCGCGATGGGGTTCTCCAATCCCAGGGATGCGTTGCACGAGCTCATGGAGGCGCGGGATTGCGCACAAAAGGGAAAGGACAATCGGTTCCTGGCCTGGGTCTATTTCAACACCGTGGAATTGCATCTGGCTCTAGGGGAGGAGATGGAGGCGGCGCAGAACAATGCGGAAGCCCGTCGGATACTCACGAATTTCAATGACCCGATCGGTTTGCAACAGCTCACGCTCAATGACGGCATTATCGCGCAGCACAGAAGGGCATACGAGGAATCAGAGAGGGCATACCTTGAATCCTTACAGCAGGAAGAGAAGCTTGGCTACGCTGGGGACATAGTCGAGGTTCTCCTGCACTTGGCATTGTTGTATGACGAGTGGGGAAGAAGACAGGATGCCGCCAGAGTGGTATTTCGCATAGAGCAGATTGGGACAGGCCACGTCCACCCTTCAAACAAGGAGATCTACGAGAACCTCAAGAGGCGGCTCGGCATCTAGTATCCTTGCGCCATTCCCGGTGAAGCTGGATTCAGGCTGAACGTTCTAGGGGCCTCTTCTCGCGAACTATCTGAACGATCTGGTGAACGAGTGCCGGGTCGTTGACAGAGCCAGGATTCATTGCGCTTTCAGTAGATATGCCCATGAGGATCTTCCGGAGAGGCACCTCCAGTTTCTTCCCGCTGAGCGTCTTCGGGAGTGCCGGGACCTGGATCACGTCATCGGGCACGTGTCTTGAGCTCAGTTCGGTCTTGACCTTCTGCGAGATCCTCTTCTTGAGGTCATCCGTCAGCGGCGCACCATCCTTGATCACCACAAAGAGGGGCATGAAATAATCCCCGTCAGGCAGGTCGACGCCGACCACCAGGCTGTCCGTGATCTCAGGCATGGACTCGACCACCGCATATATCTCGGCCGTGCCCATCCGCACACCCTTGCGTTTCAGTGTCGCGTCGGACCGACCGGCTATGACACAACCGCCCTCGGGAGTGATCCTGACCCAGTCGCCGTGCCGCCAAATTCCGGGGAATACGTCGAAGTAGCTGCCGTGGTACCTTTCTCCCTTCGGATCGTTCCAGAAGTATATCGGCATTGAGGGAAGAGGGGCCGTGAGCACAAGCTCGCCTACCTTGTCCACGATCACTTTGCCATCATCGTCGAAGGTCGTGGCCCTTGCCCCGAGCGATCGGCATTGTATCTCCCCGGCCCGAACCGGGAGCAGGGGCGATCCCCCAAGGAACCCTGTACAGACATCGGTGCCTCCGCAGAACGACGCAACCCAGAGGTCCCTCTTCACGTGGTTGTAGAGCCACTCGAACGCTTCCGGGGGAAGTGGGCTGCCGGTCGAGCCGATCGCGAAGAGATTCTCGAGCCCGCCATCCTTCATGGGCTCGATGCCGGCCTTTATGCACGACGTGAAGTATGCAGCACCTCCTCCAAGTATGCCTAGCTTGGTTTCCCTTGCGATCTCCCACAGGCGTCCTGCTCCCGGATAGCCTGGGCTTCCATCATAGAGCACGATAGTGCCACCCAGGAGAAGCCCGCCGACTAGGTAGTTCCACATCATCCAGCCAGTCGTGGTCCACCACATGAACCTCCCGCCTGGCTTGAGATCGAAGTGCAGGGCGAGGGACTTGAGATGCTCCAGGATTATCCCACCCTGGCTCTGTACGATGGGCTTAGGGAGTCCTGTTGTCCCGGAGGAGAAGAGTATCCAGAGGGGGTGGTCGAACGGGACCATTTCGGGCTTGATCGGATGGTCTCCTGCAGTGAAGTCGTTCCAGTAGACGGCACCCTCCATCTTGGAGCTCTTGTTGAGATATGGTATGAGCACGAGCGTCTTCACAGAGGGTAGGGCCTTCCTGAGCTCGGCGACGACGCCGAGGCGGTCGAACGCCTTCCCTCCGTACTTGTAACCGTCGACCGCAAACAGGACCTTCGGTTCTATCTGGCTGAACCTCTCGACCACGCTAGAACTGCCAAAGTCGGGCGAGGTAGAGGACCAGACTGCGCCGAGGCTTGCAGTGGCGATGAATGCTATTGCCGCCTCGGGAATGTTCGGCAGGTATCCTGCCACCCTGTCTCCCTTCTTGACGCCGGCCTTTCTCAGCGACTCGGCAACCGCCCCGATCATGGCGAAGAGCTCTCTCCACGAGATCTCCCTCTTCGGGTCGACTTCAGAGTAGGCAATGATCGCAGGGTCCTTCAGGTCGCGGTACCTTAGCAGGTGATCGGCATAATTCACGGTGGCCCCCTCGAACCACTTCGCACCGGGCATCTTCTGAGTGGAGAGCACCTTGGAGTAGCTCCCACCTAGGTGCACGTCGAAAAACTCGACCTGGCTCCTCCAGAAGGCATCTATGTCATTCACCGACCACTCCCACAGGCTGTTGTAGTCTTTGAAGGTCAGGCCCTTCTTCTTCTCAAGCCACCTCATGTATCTCTTCATCTCAGAGGCATCCTGAAACGCCTGAGAGGGGGTCCACATCAGGTCGCCTTCCTTCACTGTTGAGGTCATGGCCTCATGGATTCCCCTGTCCATTTATAAATTGCGCCAGGCATGAGGGCTCGCCAGGCCATTATGAATTGATATCACGGCGAACAGCTGCGTTTCCTTTGAACGAGATATTCTTCGGCTCCCCCCGGAGCGAGCGTGCACGTCTGGCAAAGAGTTACCTATATCTCTCCACATGACCCACCAACCTGAGAGGCCAGGTCATTGGCATGAATATCGCTGTCGTCGGAGCTGGGGCGGTGGGAAGCCTTGTCGGTGGTCTTCTAGCTCGAGCTGGTGAAAATGTCTTACTCATCGGCCGGAAAGCCCATGTCGACGCGATTAACGCGAATGGTCTCCTCATTGACGGTGTTCTTGGAACGCTTCACGTGAAGGTCAAGGCCCAAGAGCGTCTCGACTTCACACCAGACGTTGTGCTGCTCGCGGTCAAGACCCAGAGCGTGGCCGAAACAGCACGCGAGATTCAGCCATACGTGGCAGGAGTGGCTGTGGTGACGATGCAGAACGGTGTCCGGTGCGATGACATGGTCGCGGATGCCCTCGGTCGCAAGGATATCCTCAGCTGTGTCGTGATGCTGGGAGTAACCTACCTTGAGCCTGGGAGGATCACATATGCCCGCCAAGGTGCGCTGATGCTCGGCGTTCCTTTCAGCCCAGTGGACGATCGTGCCAGACGGATCGCGGGCATGCTCGACAAGGCGATCCCGACCGCACTCACGAGCAACATCAAGGGCGCTCGTTGGGCGAAGGTCATCGTCAATGAGAACAATGCTCTTCCTGCGATAACCGGGCTAAGCATCAATGAGATCAACCGGAGACCGGAACTCAGGCGGCTCGCAACGCTGCTGATGAAGGAGGCTGCGGCGACCATAAAGGCCGCAGACATCACTCTTGCTTCGCTACCCCAGCTGTCCGCGACTATGCTGAGACTGATTCTCAGCATGCCAACGCCTATCGCCGGGCTGTTGCCCAGGATGATGGCGCGGTCGATGGGCACAACCCCGGTGCTTGGATCGACCCTGCAGAGCATCAAGAGAGGCGAGAAGACCGAGATCGACTACCTGAACGGTGAGGTAGTAGCGTTGGGTAAGTCCATCAACAAGGCTACTCCATACAACGATGTAGTTGTGCAGCTAGTCCACCGCGTGGAAGCTACGGGCACGTTCATGACTGAGGAACAGGTAATGGCCGCCGTGAAGCAGTCCCCCGTCTGACAAGCCCTCACCCCAAATGCAAACGTCGAAATGGTCGATGGTGAAGGTAGTTCCGCGGCAGTCAGTGCGTCGGTGGACTATTGAAGAGACCCGGTTTCGAACTGCTTGACAAGTTTCTTCTCTATGACCGCAAGTATTTCCGATAGGCTGGACGGTGCTCTTCCAAGCTCAGCGGCCAGAGCGGTGAGACTGATACGCCGCGGGACATCAAAGTATCCTTTCTCCACGGACTTGTGAAAGAGTTCGTATTGGCGAGGCGTGAGCAGGGCCCTCCGGCCACCCTCGGTTTGTAGCACTGCTTCCACCGTTATGTTCACCAGTTCGTATCTCATTGCATCGATGTACTGCTTGATGCTCCCTTCAGGTCCTGCGGCCACCAGCACCATCATGCCATCCCTTATCGTGAATGGGGTTCTGAGCAGGAGGTGTAGTTCACGAATGCCGACCAGCAGGCTGTAGGGCTCGTACGCGATGCGAAGGCCGGTCTCCTCCCCAGAAGCGTAAAGCTCATTGACAGTGAAAACACTACTGACCGCGCGAAGCTCCTCTGCCCAGGGCACACGCTCTGAAGAGAGGATCCTAACATCTGTTATCACCTCTCGACCTCGCCACGAATAGCTCACGACCTCAAAGGTTGTGCTTGGGTGCCTCTTGCTGACAACGTATCCCCAAGTTTCCTCTGGGAGTGGGATGCGCAATCGGCAAACCCTTAGATGACTCGTTGCCGCATCACCCGCCTGCCTGGGTGGCCCTGGTCTTGCGGAAGAACCAGCTTTCGAGGCCGAACCCAGCTCCGAGGTGTTGCGGTACCAGAATTCAGCCTTGATAGAGTGCGAACGCAACTCTTCTAGCAGGTCTTCTATGTTCGCCTCGGTTCCCACAACCACCCACGTCGAGCCGCCATCTCTGACACGAATCGGGAACCTCTGCATCACATGGGTCTGGCGCCAGAGTTCGACAAAGATGGTTGTCTTGTGGACAACATGGAGGACGGAGAAGCCGCCACCCTCGCTGACCTTCTGCACTTGGTAGACAGCATCGCTCTTCCGAAGCTCCTCAGCCCATTTCACCGGCCGATTGGAGTGGATACGCAGATTGGCGATGGTCTTCCCTGGCGCCCACTCCATGTGCTCGGTGATCTCGAAGAGCGTGTCGGGGTAGTCCTTGCTTATTTGGCATAGCCACAGATCCATCGGAAGTTCCGCTATGAACTTGCACACTACGATTTTGGTGGGCCTGGTCTTGACGGACATGCGAGCCTCGAGAGGGCCTACTGGACGATAGCTGGGCCTCTCCTGGCGAGCACCCTTTGCCGGAAGTATCGCAGGTTTGGTCGCCATAGTAGCCAAGCCATACTGCGCTCCTGGAATGTAAACCTTTGGCCGAAACGACCGCAAACATTTATTACCAGACGAACAACTTAGGGGGCTAGGCGCGGCGGGCTTTTCACCTCGCTTGAGAGGTTTAAGCACCCATAGGACGCGCAAAGTTACTAGAGAAGGGGGTGCTCTGTTAGTTGAGGCCCTTGAGGAACTCTGATACAGCCTCTGTGTAACGTTCGATCTCCCAGAAGAAGAAGCGATGGCCTCCTTTGAACGTTACCATTCTTGAGCCCTTGATCCCCGCATTCATCTCCTTGGCCAGGTCATAGGGGACTAGCTTGTCCGTTCTTCCATGAAGAATTAGGGTCGGGACAGTGATTCTGTCAAGGCTGTCTGTGCAGTCGAAGCCACGTGACGCAGCGAGCTGCCTGAGGAATGCGTAATAGGGTTGCCTCCTCGACCTCCCGGTCATTCCAGTGCTCCTCAGCATCTTGACAACCATGTACCGATAGGGAAAACGAGGGCTGCCGGCATTTCGCGCTGAGGTCGAAGTCAGGACCAGGCTCTTCACAAGCTCGGGATGCCGCAGGGCCAGCGCCAAGGCGATACGTCCTCCCATGGATATGCCAAGTACACTTGCTCGCGCGATACCGAGCGCCCTCAGCAAGCCGGCGGTATCATCAGCCATGATCTCTATCGTATAGGGAACATCTGGTTTGTCAGTGCGACCGACCCCTCGGTTGTCGAATGCGAAGACCTTGTGTTCCTCGGATAGAGCGCGGATATTTCGTCGATATGGAGTAATGTCGGTTCCAAGGCCAGCGATCAGGACAATGAGTTCACCCTCTCCAGACATCTCATAGTACATGCTTAGGTCTCCAATTCTTACCGTTGGCATAGTCCGCTCCCTTTGATGTCCAATGAGCTAACTCCTCTACGAATGGTTACCCACAGCCCAGGTACTATTCTGGATGGCGCCTGGACTTGGTCCTGAAGTCGGTCTCACAGTGCTTGGAACAAAGAGTGAGCTTGTGGCCGTGGTGAAAAAGCTCCCCCCAACCCCTGGGAAGAATGGTGGAATCACCGAATAGGGCGCCGCCCTTGTTATTGACGAAGCCCTCGGTCCTCGCCAGCTCCTTCTTTCCGCACTGGTCACAAACGACTGTAACCTCGTAGGTCATGTCCGTAAGGCAAGCAAGGTCAGTCTATCAAACTGATGGAAAGGTGTTCCGGACAGGGCAATTCGCCATGCAAAGAGCCGAAACCGCGACCATTCCCAGGCGTCCTTGGATGCCCAAGGATATGAGTACGTTCTTCCTGACCCCTCAGTAGATGGGGAACGACGTTACCAGGACGAATGTTGTGGTGCTAGGTGGGGGACTGTTCGGGTGCTCCCTTGCCTTCCACCTATCGACAAGGAAAGCTGGATCCATCGTTCTCATAGACAAGGGCCATCCCGGTACTGGCGCCACAGGCCGGTGTGCAGGTATACTCACATTCCAGGGATGGAACCATTGGGACACCGGCCTGGTCAAGGAGAGTGCCGAGGAGTACAGGGCAATCTCTGACCGATGGGGATGCGGGAGCTATCGCGAGAACGGGGGAGTACGCGTCGTGCGTTCGGAAGAGGGAAAACGCTGGCTCGAAGTGGTGCACAGGATCCTTCGCAGCGAAGGAGTAGATGCCCGGGTGCTCAATGCCGCGGAGGCCCAGACACTGTTCCATCGAGGGGACTTCGAGGATGCTCGTTCCGGACTATACACCCCCAAAGATGCAATATTTCGATCGACCGACATGAGCGCTATCTACGCTCATCTTGCCTCACGTAATGGGGTTGAGTTCCAGTGGGGAGGGGGAGCTCCGCGTATCGGTCTCGAAGGCGGAATCTGGGAGGTCAGGAGCGGGACAACCACTTTCAAGACGACCAACCTCGTCCTAGCCTGCGGTGCATGGACCAAGGGATTGCTCGATGAACTTGGTCACTCCCTACCTCTTGCTCCATTTCGCACCCAGGCCGGTGTACTGAGGCCCGTCCCTCTAGCGGATTCCTTTCCCACGTTCCATGACACCGACCTCAATATCTACGTACGGCCCGGAATGCAAGGGAGGGTCCTTGTCGGGAATGGGACCGGACCCAACGAGGTCAACCCAGACCACGTGAGCTCGGAGGCCGACCCGGATTTCCTTGAAAGGATCACATCTAGACTGAGACCAATCATCCCAGAATGGTCCATCCTCCATCCGGAGGCAGCATGGGCCGGGGTCAGCGTGGCATCGCGGGACGCTTTTCCTCTAGTGGGCCGGGTCCCTCACACCGATGGACTCTACGTTGCGACAGGGTTCAACGGATTCGGGGCAATGCGTGCTGCAGCGCTCGCCCGACACCTCGCAGATGGCATCATCGAGCGGCACTGGGAGGCGCTGTCTCCAGCTGATCCTGCGCGATTCCCCGACGGGACGCCATCCTTCCCACCGCGACCGGAGTTCTCGGTCCGCGACGATGGTTCCTCCGCAGCCGCTGGCAAAGCTGATGTTTCCCTGCCTTCGATTGCTCTCGTCTCTTTCGAAGACCCTCGCATTAGCTACCGGAGCGTTTCATCCCTCGATGAAGTGGACAAGATCCTCCTTCCATCGCTCTCAGACTGGTTCGACCCATTTCTGCCTCTATTCATGAAGGATGCCATCCGCTGCGGAGGAGGAGTGCAGATAGCGGAAGGAGAGGAACGGGAGGCGAGGGGTGTCTATCTGCTCAGCCCAGCGGAAAAGACGGAGTCCATCTTCACGCGCACACGGTGCGTTGCCGAACACTTCCTGGGTCTCCACAATCAGCTGGAAACGTACTCCGAACAAGAATGGAGGCCGGGAGGAGACACTATCAACATCATGCTCGCCGACCTCAGGGATTGGAGTCAAGACCACCCCTTCCGGAATCCCATACGGGTCGGTACAGAGAGAGACCTTCCCCAGGTCCAGGAGTTGATCCGCGAGGCCCAGGGGCCAGTAGACCAGGCATGGTTCAGAACCCTTCCCCGACCTGAGGAGACCTGCTTCGTCAGCGAGGTGAACGGGCGAATCGTGGGTGTCAGCTGGCTCACGGTCGTCGGCACGAGCGGTCGCGGCCACTCACTTGTGGTTCACCCGCGGTATCGCCGGCTGGGCATCGGGACGGACATGCTCATCGCAAGGATGCTATGGCTCAAGGGACACGGAGTGGCACAGGTGGTCTCAGAGATATACGGTGACAACTCGATCGCTCAATCTACTGCGGAGCGAGCCGGTATGACGCAGGTTGGTCGCATGTTCGTCTACCATTGGGACAACAGTGGCGGGGGAGCGGTTGACAGCCTCTGAGACTATTTCCAAACCGAGGACGGAATCCACTGGCAATATGACAACTTTAAGCACTGAGCAGCTCCCTACAGGAAAAAGGGGCTGGTAGAGAGCAGCCGAGGCCGGCAGTCCAGAGGCGAGAAAGTTGATTGTACTCTGGTCGAAGCTCTTATGGAGCGAAGTCCATGCTCCCATCAGATAGGTAGGCATGGGAAAGATACTGGAAGTCTTCGGAAAGGAATCGGGCATAATGCCCCCAGACATCCAAAAGAAACTGGTTGAGGAACGGCTTGAGAAATCGGCAGCCATTGAGTATAAGCTGGTCACAAAGAAGACTTCATCGGAGGAAGGGCATGAGGACAAGCTGCCGGAATCTCAGCGGTCCCTTAGCGACAAGCTCAAGGAAGATCTCGTTCTGAAGCCGATAATCGCATTCCTTAATTCCATAGGCCGACAGAGCGCGTTACTGGTCCTAGGGGTAGAGACAAAGGGAACCCTGGCTGTTGACACAGTCCCATTTCCCGTCGACCTGCTCTCGGAAGACAAGATCCGGGGTTGGGTCAACAATTACTTTGGCAGCCTCCCGGAGATCCCCGCATCTCCAAAGCTCAAGATCGTGCAGGTGGACTACCCCCACGACAAGCGCGTGATCATCATCGAGGTCAACCCTCTCGAAGAAGTAGTATATTTCTCCAAGCTCGAGAACCGTTGCTACGTCAGAAGGAGTGCCGAGTCGATCGACCTGCCTCTCGTTGACTTCTATGCGATGGTGGAGACCCAGTCCATTCCCCTGACGTATCTGCGGATCGAATCTCATCCCGAAGGGAAGACGGAAGAAGGGATACTGAAGAAATTCAGGTTATCTGCATTGTTCGTGAATCGCGGAAGCAGGCCGGCCAAGGATGTCGTAAGTACGATCAGTATTGGCGCCAGGAATTGCGATGCAGGAAGGGTTACGTTCGTGGTCGATAAGTCTCACTTTACTGACATCTCTGAGTTCAACCCTGGGCATTTGCGTACCTATCAGATCAAATCGGCCGACATTCTGTATCCCGGGATAAACACGCTCATCGATAGGATCTCGGTGGGATTGCCCACTGGTGGAGTGCTTACGGTAATGTCCCGTACCTGTGACAGCGCAGGGATGTCCCGACAGTATTGGGAGATGAATGACTCAGGAGCAATCGTCGAGATGCACACGGATCATAGAAGATGGGGACAGGCGAAATCTGCCAAGGAGGAACCTTCGGGAAGGGAAACATCATCGGCGGGCGCAAATGGGATCCCTTCTGGTCCTGCTAACAGTCCTCCGGGCTCACACGACTGAGCCGGGCAGCTCTGGTGAAGCAGGAATCGGCCTCAACCTGCTTGCCCTGCTTTGAGAGGACGCCACCCAGGTCAGTCAGCACACGGGCGAGAAACGGGCTGAACCGGTCGTTCCCCTCGTTGACGAGCGCCATGAAGATCCCTACGCACTCCAGGTAGCAATGGGCTGAATCCTCCAACTTGCCAAGGTCAGAGAGAACATTGCCAAGGTTGTCCAATACGTCGGCCAGGTCAGGCCGGTACATTTCGTCCCCCTCTTCAACGAGCCTCCTATAGATCTCCTCACACTCCCTGAACTTCGGGATCGCCATCCCCACCTGGCCCCTGGCTGAAAAGGCGCTGCCCAGGTTGTTCAGGACCATGGCAAGGTCATGGTCGGTCCGGCTCCCTTGACCAACCACTTTCCGATAGATGTCTTCACATTCTTGAAAGCAGCCGATGGCCCCCTTCAGGTCTCCTTGCTCCGAGAGTGCGGCCCCTATGTTGTTGAGGACCATGGCGAGGAATGGGCGGAATTGCTCTTCCTCCTGATTGACGAGTCCCCGATAGATCGCCTCGCATTCGCGATAGCTCTTGATGGCCTCGGCCCTCCTTCCCCTGTCGGAGAGATCGTTACCAAGGTTGTTCAGGACCATCGCGAGGTCGGGACGGTAGATCTCTTCCCCCTGGTCGACAAGCTTTCTGTAGATCTTCTCACATTCCCGATAGCTGTCAATCGCTCCCTCAAGATCGTGACCGACCCTGAGGGCGACCCCGATGTCAACCATGACCATTGCGAGGTCAGGGAGGTAATGCGCATCTCCCTGTTCAACCAGCTTCAGATAGATCCTCTCACACTCCTGGTAGCTGGCCAGTGCCCCTTTGAGGTCTAGACAGTCACCGAGCGCGTTCCCCAGGCTGTTCAGGACGCCCGCAAGGTCCGGCAGGAACTTGTCTCCCTCCTTGTCAACCAGACTTCTGTAGATCGCCTCGCACTCTCGATACTTGGAAGTCGCATCCTCCAGCTTTCCCCTTTTCAAGAGAACATCGCCAATGTCCTCCAGAGCCTTGGCTAAGTCAGGGCGAAACCGGTCCTCCCCCCTTAGAATGAGCTTTCGCAGCCTTCTCTCTTCATCCCAATAATTTGCGATGTCCCGGGATGCTTTGCCCTCTGCATCCGTCATCGCCTCGTATACCCTCCTTTGTGCTGGTTGATCGGGATACCCTTTGAGACTACCGGTCTATCAAGGCGAGTCTCTCTGGCGAGTAGCGGCCTCCTGCAGCCGCACCCTTCGGGAATATGGCGTCGATGCGGGAGAGATCGGAAGTCGAGAGCGACATGTCGGCTGACACGATGTTCTCCTCAAGATATTTCCGTCGCTTGGTGCCCGGGATTGGTACTATGTCCTCGCCTTGTGCAATGACCCATGCGAGGGCAAGTTGAGCCATCGTGCAACCTTTCTCCTGGGCGATCGCTGAGAGACGGTCAACCAGGCCAAGGTTGCGGTTGAGGTTCTCTTCCTGGAAACGAGGCAGGCCGCGTCGGAAGTCGGTGGCCGGCAGCCCATCTAGCGTACGAACAGTGCCAGAGAAGATTCCTCGGCCAAGCGGGCTGTATGGCACGAAGCCGACCCCAAGTTCACGACAGGTTGGGAGTATGCCATCCTCAGCATCTCGGGTCCACAGCGAGTACTCGCTCTGGACTGCTGTTATGGGGTGGATCGCCATAGCGCGTCTTAGGGTCCGCGGAGAGACCTCGGAAAGCCCAATGTACCGCACCTTTCCCTCATCAACAAGTCCGGCCATTGCCCTAACGCTATCCTCGATGGGGGTACGGGGATCGACCCGATGCAGGTAGTAAAGATCTATCGTCTTGATACCTAGGCGACGCAAGCTCTCGTCGCACGCAGTGCGTATGTGGTCGGGTCTACCATCCACGTTCATCGGCCGCCCTTCCGTACCTGGCACAAATCCGCACTTGGTCGCAAGGAAGACTTCGTCCCGTCGGTCCTTGATGGTGCGTCCCACGAGTTCTTCGTTCGTGAACGGGCCATAGATGTCTGCCGTGTCAAGGAAGTTGACGCCGAGCTCGAGAGCCCGGAGGATCGTGGCCACGGACTCGGTCTCGTTAGGTTGCCCGTACGACTGAGACATCCCCATACACCCAAGTCCGATAGCGGAGACGAGAGGTCCATTCTTGCCGAGTCGCCGGGTCTTCATGGGACTCCAATCCTTCCGGAATATTTCAGCATTGCATCTCGGTATTCAGGCTATGGCTCATCCTGGACAAGCTCCCCCTGTGTTCGTTCAGCCTGGGCAGTTCGGTGTATCGCAGTGGTCAAGGTTAAGTCAGTATAGGTTCTCAGCAGGCGGGGAACGCTATTGACGTCGCGCGATGACAACAAGAAGTTTCTTGAAAGCCTTCCGAAAGACAAGCTCATGGACCTCATGTTCACCCACATCCGGGGTTTGTGGACAGTGGACGGACTCTACTTCCTGGGGATTGAAGATAGGGAGTCTACCGAAGCTGCCACCGAGACCGATGTGAACGTCTGGCGCGTAATGGGGAAGATTGAAGCACGACGGTTAAGGGAAGTTCTCGAGATCAAGGACGGGGGACTCCAGTCTCTTGCGAAAGCCCTGAGAAGCACCAGCTGGTTCCTGGACCTTGAGGATGGGGAGCTAGTTGAAACAAAGGATAGCGTGATCTTGCGAAACCTGAAATGTCGCGTGCAGACGACTCGCATCGGCAAGGGCCTTCCCGAATTCTCGTGCAAGGGAGTAAGGAGCGCATTCTTCATCGCTTTCGCCAAGGAATTCAACCCAGATATCGAGATGACCTGCAAGGTCTGCCCGCCCGACAAGCATCCCGACAACCTATGGTGTGAGTGGGAATTCCGGCAAAGACATCATTGAGCCGCAGTGACCGTCCTTTGATCTCGGCCGTGGGCTCTGTTAAGTCAGCGTATTGGTAGTGGCTGCGGCAGGGTCAGAGCTTCAGGCCCTCATGTTCCAGCAACCACTTCTTTCTCCACATTCCAAGGCCGAAGCCAGTCAGGTCCCCACCCTTCCCCACAAGGCGATGGCATGGTATCATGATGGGAATGGGGTTGCGATGAGCTGCCCCCCCTACAGCTCGGGCAGCGAGCGGCCTGTGGATGCGTTTAGCAACCTCCCCATAGGTCCGGCTTGAGCCGTAGGGAATCCGAGAAAGCTCAGCCCATACCTTGAGATTGAACTCCGTCCCTCTGAGGAGGTGGAAATCCAGGTCAAAGTCCTTTCTTCGGCCCTGGAAGTATTCCGTAAGTTGGCGAGGAGGCGAACCTGGAGCGAATGGGCCATGTTCTATCGGGCCTTCAGGAGGCAACCCGAAACGCTCAATGCCTCGTTCCATCAGATCGTTGTATATCACCGACTTACCCACGTATCCCAATCGGAATACGCCGAGAGGCGTGGAAACCTCTGCTGTTCTCAGCCCGGCAGGATTCGAATCAAGGTCGGGAGTGTTTCGCGACATGGAACTGAAACATGACTGGAGGTTAAAACGTTCTCCAGCCAGGCCCTCAACAGGATTACCTCAAGATGGGGCCTTTCGATGCTCGCCACCAACGTTGGTGACCTGATGCATTTCCAGTATCAGCTCGTGGATCAGCTAGTACGAAACCGCTAGGACAATGTATCGATATAGATATCTTTAAATGTCCTAATTTTCTGATTCAGTTCATGAAGGAAAGACAAGGCCCAAGGGAAGAACATCGCCGAGGACTGATCGGCATGTATTCCCTGTCTATGATGGAGAGATCCGGGCCCATTCACGGGTACCTGGTTTCCGAGCGGATTGCGACCCGCACAGAAGGTGCATGGAGGCCAGGGCCGGGTGCGGTCTATCCTTCGCTCCAGAAACTGGTCGAAAGGGGCCTTGCCAAACGCAAGCGGAAGGGCAATAGGCAGGAGTATTCGATAACACCCAAGGGGAAGGCCCTCCTTGCTAAGATTCGTGCCAGGAACTCCATGGTCCGACAGGCTAGACTCGATCTGGCCCCCCTGATGGCGGAGGTCATGGGTAACGAGGACGTTGGAGTGTTCATGCTCCTTCGCCTGCGCAGAGCAATAGATTCCCTGGAGTCCTATCTTGCACGGACTTCCAAAGGGCCCGGGTCGGACAGGAATCTCAGGAATGACGCAATGAACGAATTGTCACGCTCGGTGGAACGCCTGAGAAGGGGGTTGCCATGACAGAATCGGCGATACTGACTAGAGGCATGACAAAGAACTTCGGGAAGCTGGTCGCAGTCGACCACGTCGACATGGATGTCCCAAGCGGGATTGTCTTCGGACTCCTCGGACCCAACGGTGCCGGAAAGACCACGATAATCAAGCTGCTTACTGCTCTCTCGGAAATGACCTCGGGCGAAGCATGGGTCGCCGGGTACGATGTACATCTTCAACCCATGCATGTGAAGGAAAGGGTAGGTTGGGTGGCTGCCGAGGTAATACTCGACGACGAGCTGTCAGGCTGGGAGAACCTTTGGCTCCAAGCCAAGCTCCAGAGGCTCTCCGAATGGAAGGACCGGGCAGAGGAGCTTCTCAAGTACTTCCAGCTGAGCGACCGGAAGAAGGACAAGGTCGGAACATACTCCACCGGGATGAGGAAGAAGCTGGAGATAGCTCTAGCCCTCCTTCACCAACCCTCCGTCATATTCATGGATGAACCGACCATAGGGCTGGATCCGAATACCCGGCGTTCGCTATGGGAGCTCATCCATGGGGTCAACAAGGAGTTCGGGATAACCATCCTTCTCACAAGCCACTACATCGAGGAGGCCGATGCCCTGTGCGATCAGATATCCATCATAGATCAGGGGAAATTCGTGGCCTCAGGGTCCCCAAAGGACCTCAAGGCGAAAGTGAAGGCTGACTTTGTGGAACTGGAGACCAGCGAGGATGTCGATGAGGTCAAGCTTCGTTCGATCCCTGGTGTGTCCGAGGTCCGGAGCCAGGGCAGAGCATGGATCCTGCAGGTCGCTTCTGCCGAGGAGGTCCTTCCCCACATATTTTCCACCCTGAAGACCGAGGGAATAAGGCGGATCAACGTGGAGAAACCCAGTCTAGAGACAGTATTCCTCAATATCACCGGGAAGAGGATTGACCAGGGAGGCTCCGAGGTCCACGACTATCGCAAGTTCTATGGTCAGATACGGAGGTCGAGACAATGAGCGGCGAGAACAATGGTATGAGTGCCGTTTCAAAGAAGACGACAAGTGGCGACATGATTGGCCAGGGGAGCCAGTTCACAGGGTTGTATTATCGTGAGCTGGTCAAGACCTTCCGTAATCCCCTGGTGATACTCATCACCGTAGTACAACCGTTCATGTGGCTGGCTTTCTTCGGGAGCAGCTTTGCCAACGTTCCGCTCTACAACGTGCATCTACTTCTTTGCAACAACGGTCTCGACACCGTCTGTGACGCCGACCTGAAGAGCTACACGCAGTTCCTGCTGCCAGGCGTACTTTCTACCTCAATGCTCGCTGTGGGCATGTTCGGCTCGATGAGCACCATTCAGGACAAGCGCTTCGGTTTCATGAAGAGGATTCTGATTACACCGACAAGCAAGGCCACGGTATACCTGGCCAAGACCCTCGGGTCCGCTACCCGCGGCCTCGTACAGATCCCTGTCATGGTCGTGGCAGCCTTGGCCTTCGGAGTGACCATTGGAGGGAACCCACTCCAGTGGGCCGGCTGGGCCTTGGCACTATTCTTCCTGGGCTTTGGAATGTGCTGCATGTTCCTGGCGGTCACAGCATCCAGCACCGACTGGCAGACCCCAGGTGTCATCTCGAACTTCATCACGATGCCGTTGATGTTTGCCAGTACCTCCCTTTTCCCACAAGCCAATTTTCCCACCTGGATGCAAACCATATCTAACTGGAACCCGGTTTCCTATTCCGCGTTGTTCGGACGTGGAGTAGTCGTCTATGGGAACCCGAATTGGGCATACTTGGGCTACTTGGCCATATTCGCGACCCTCATGGTTGTGATTGGAACGATCGTAGCCAGTCGATACCTGAAGGCAGAGTGAAGGAGAAGGGAACAAAGGACTCTTACCGTTGCCTGGCATACCTTCACCGTGAGGCCTGAAGGCATCTCGAGCCTGGTTCCTCCTCCTGTAGCCCGTGGTCTGACGCCGGTCGGGCCAGAGGAGAGAGACGCCCTGGCGCACTGGCTTGGGGAGTCCCCCTTCACCGCAATCCCGCTAGCTGGACTCAAGCGAGGTCTTTGCAACGCTTACGTCGCTGGCCCCATTCAATCGCCTCGTGCGGCAGTTACTCAGGTGTTCTGGTCACCTACTGATCCTGTGATATTCGGCAACGATTCCGGGGCTCTCTGGCAGATCCTCTGCCAACTTCCGGGTTGGATATCAGTGAACGTTCGTGCCAAATGGATGCCTGACGTGAGAAAGGTTCTGGAAGAGAAGACCGGCCTTACTTCGCGGGTGATGGACGATATCTACTACATATTGGAGCACGCACATGCCGCCCACAGTCATCCTTCAGTTCGATTGCTCACCCCTGCAGACGAGGAATTGGTGTTGGCCGCTGACAGGATGCTGTGGCCGGATAGCTTCGGTAACGTGCGAAAGAGCCTGCAGGAAGGAGTGAATGCAGGAGGGGTGATTGATGGGCGCTTGGTGTCTCGCATCTCCAGCGAGCCTCCAGGCGGTCGCTACACAAGTCTCGAGGCGGGGACCATAGAAGGCTGGAGAGGGCAGGGTCTAGCCACAGCGGCTACCACGCTGGTCGCCCGCGAGTTACAGCGGCGGGGCCTCACACCTGTATGGAGCACCAACAATGCAAACCTGGCGCCACGGCGTGTTGCCGAAAAGGTGGGTTTTCGGCTGTTTGAGCGGCAAGCAACTATCGTCTTCGACGGGTTGAAACCATACGGGTACCAGCCGTTGTGAAGCTGAGGGTCAACTATTCGAGCCGCCCTATCCAGTCTCAGCGAAAGAGCTAATCAAGCGCAGGTAACCTCGCCCGGAGAACGGTCTTCAGCTTGCCCAGGTTCACCTTGATCGACCGTGTCGTCCCTCTTCGCGGCCTCTTGGATTACCCTTGAACTTGAATCCCAGTAGTGGAGTCGGGATGGCATCAATCGTGGCATTACGATTGAATCGCTCCACCACTTCGGTGGCACTCATTACCTCACAACCCTGCGCCAGTAGCCTCATGGCACGCTGGTGTTCTTCCGGTGTGATTCCACCAATTGCGTCCTCCGCCAAGACAACAGCGAAACCCAGCATCATGGCTTGCCGAGCGGTCAACAGGATGCCCGAGTGGGAGGCAGTTCCAGCAAGGACGAGTGTGTGTATGTTGTAGTTGTGAAGCACATGTTCTAGCGGGGTGCCAAGGAAGAATGATGGTGTGTGCACGGGGAGGATGAGATCCGTTTCCCCCGGCCTCAGAAGAGACACGATCTCCCATTCGGTGGAGCCTAAGCGCATCCATCCCTTCTCCAGGTCCACTCCGCTGCCCTGAAGAATATCGCGCATTCCCGGGTCCATCCATTTGATGGGGAAGTTATGGTGCTGGCTGAATACTACCGGCACCTCTGTCTTGTGTGCCACGTCGATAAGGTCTCGGATGGTTGGGATGATCGATTCCTTGTTGTTGATGTGAGAAACAATGCCGTTCTGCATGTTCCAGACGATTAGCGCAGGATGGTCGAACATTCGGACCTCATCCGCGCCGTCTGATACTACTTTACCTTCTGACAACGCTACCATGAATAGTATCAATGTCGGGACTTATAGATAAACTTTACCTACTGAACAGTGTCTAAATAGGCCTCCTCGGCAAAGGAGGCATCCTTCACCGAGAGGTTGGTTGGCTGGATCTTGCTGGGTTGGTAACTTGAGCTATCGCAAAACCATCGTACCCCTTGCTGCCAACGGTTTGTATGGCAATGGTACTGAGACGCGGATCGTTCGATAGTATCTCGAACATGTGGCGCACTCCCACCACGTTCTCGTCGGTGCTGGTCTTGTCCACCACCCTCCCTCCGCGTACAACATTGTCGACTACAATGATACTTCCGCGACGTGATAGCTTCACTGACCATTCGATATAGTCGGGGATGTTGGCCTTGTCGGCATCGATGAAGAACATGTCAAAGGGGCCCTGGCTCTCAGTTGCGAGTTTCGGAAGAATGTCCAGTGCTTTCCCGAGGCGCACATCTACTATTTTGGAGAGCCCTGCCCTGTGGATGTTGGCCCGGGCAACCTCGGCGTGCTTGGGATTCATCTCTAAGGAGATCAGGTGGCCTGATGGCGGCAGCGCACGGCCCAACCATATCGTGCTATAGCCGCCAAGCGTGCCGATTTCCAGGATCCTGCGAGCGCGTTGTATACGTGCAAGAAGGAACAGTAGTTTACCCTGGTTTGGGGTCACGTTGATCGGAGGCAGGCCAGCGTCCGCGCTTGCCCTTATCGCCATGTCCAACGCTAGGTCCGAATTCACAATCATCTTGGCGATGTATTCATCGACCTCAGTCCAAAGTTGCTGCGACATTTTCACCATCCCTTTGCGATTGGAGCAAACCATTTCATCAACACCACTCCTGATTCAGTGCGCTCGCCCCCGATTCAAGTAGTGCTTGACGACCATGGAAATGATCGACGAAGCCGCCCGCAACATGCCGAGAGGGCCCAGCTGCACTCTCCACTCTCCGAAATCATCAACCTTGTGGAATCCCATCCGCTCGTATACTGGCCGCCCCATGTCCGTCGCTTGTAGGTAAGCGGCATCGCATCCCAGCTTTCGGCCGGCCTCTACGGCAGCCCATACTGCAGATGTGGCGAAACCGCGCTTGCGACCCTTAGGAACAGTGCAAACAAAGAAGATCCCCGCTATACCGTGAGACACCAGCAACGCGGAGGTCGACATGGGCACGTCTCCATCATAGGCCAGGAAGAACTGAGGGACACCTGGTTGACCGGCGGGCCCTGGGACATCAGGCAGGATCATCTCAAGCGCCATTACCGGAAAGCCGAACCCCCTGGCACCGGTAAGCTGGAATGCGCGAAGATCCTTCGAAGTAGACACAACACGAACATTCCGGGGGGGAGTGAGGGCTGGTGCTGGCAGCAACGGGGAAAGCAACATCCCCGGCTGACACTTGTGCTCGACCATTCCGCGCTGTTCTGCTACCTTTCTCACGGGGTCGATGGCCTGACCTGCTGTGATCACTCGCCACGGGTTCCCACGTCCGTAGAACTTTTCTGCCCTGTCGAACAACCCAACCGGATCGCTTGGCACGTCAGTCACTGCAAGCAAGTTTCCCATATGGACCGGTGCGGCCGTCTTAATTGCAGTGGCATCGCCCCACGTTTCCATTTCAGCACCATCAACTCCCCTTGTCATGGCCCACGCGCCATCGACGTCATTGAGGTGCGCACGCTTGAGAACATCAGGCAAGTTTTCTGGGTAATCCGACAAATGCTGACCTCAGCTACCAACAAGTCACTGGCTTATGTAAGGGATTTGTGACGGAACTCGCCCACATTGGCATCCCTAGGAAATGCCGAATGGAGCATCAAGGAACTATCGATGATGGACTTCTAATACTGGAATGGCCTAGTCAGGTGGATGGCCCGAAGGAGCCTCTATCTTCCAGTCATTTTGGCGGTTGGAACGGTTGCAATACTGGCATCGACCTTTGTAGCCTGGGGGGCGAGCGCCACAAGCGCGATCATCCCGCCTTTCACATCTCAGAGCGGGCAATCTTCACCGGCGGCTTCGGCATCAGTTCCAACCTACGTGATCCTGGTCCATGGCTTCGATCCTGCCGTGATGCCTGCAACGTTCTGGACCTACGGTGTCAACATGTACTCGCAACTGGTCCATGCAGGTTACATCGTGGGCATAGTTTCCTACTACGGAGGGTTCACGCTTACATTGAGCAACGGGGTCAAATATACAGACAGCACATTCTACGGGACGGTGAACACTCCTATAGAGAGCATCGGCCATGAGGTGGGCCTGGCCATCCAGCACGTATTGGCGGGCAAGAAGGTCAATCTCGACATCGTTGGCCACAGCATGGGTGGACTCGTCACGATGTCCATGCTGGAGAATATCCAGTTCAGCCATGTGACTCTTAAGAACATAGTCTACCTCGCTTCTCCACTGAACGGGGCTCCCCTCTCTGCGGCCTCGGGATACGTGAACATGAGCGGGTACGAGGCACAGGAGATGGAATCGGGCTCTCCGTTCCTGACCAAGCTTGCCGCGAACTCGCCAATCATCAGCAAGGATTATCCCTCAGCTCACACCCTCGCGTATGCAGGTGATGCAAACCCCGTCTGGGCAAACAGCTTCTTCGGCGGGCCCAACGATGGGTTGGTGTCCGTGGCCTCGGCCACGCACACGACCTACTACCATTCCTACGAGTTTCCCGACCTCCATATGCCAAGCCTAGACGTTTACGACCCTGGCTACGTGAGCTACTTCGAGGACCAGAACGTAGCGAACGAGCTATTGAGCAACTTCCAAGGCCACTACTGAATAGGCATAGAGTGCACTGTCTTTGGCCGAAGCTACCAGTTTCCGCCAAGCCGGTTAGAATCGAGAAGAGGGGGGAATCAGGGAAGGCTTATTGTTCTCGTTTCCATAAATCACATACTGAGCAAATGCTGGTCCGGGATGAGACATTGTTCACTCTGATAGGAGCCCTGTTCCTGGCGGTCCTCCTCGCAATCCCATCACTTTCATTTGAAGCCCCTAACCCCCCGCTTCCGGGGTCAGGGTCTCTCGATCACGAGCAATCCCCCAGCTTGCCGGCCACTCATGAGTCCGGCCAGCCAAGAGTGAAGGACGCCACTTCTGGTGTGGTACTCGCCCGGGAGAACATGCCGTGGATATGTTTTCCCGGCTGCACTCTGAACCAAACGTCCACCCTCACCGAAGTATCAAGGATGTCCGAGAACGAGACCGGCGTCTCCTACGAGCAGTTCTTCGTGAATTCGTCAGGTGATTTCGTCCACCAGCCTCCCGATCTGATACTGCCTACTGCACATTCTCTCGGCCTGCAGACATACCCCCTGATCTGGACCGCAGATAGCCAAGGCTGCGATGCAGGAGCCGTAGTGAACTATCCCTCCCGTTGGGCACCTTTCATATCCGCAGCGATTTCCGTTGCAAAGTCATCCGGCTATTCCGGCTATAACGTCGATTGGGAAGGCTTCTGCAGCGGTTTTGCCACGAACTTTTCCTCGATGTATGCCCATTTTCTCTGGGCCTTCGCCAACGCTTCTCACGCCCAGGGCCTCAGGCTCTCTGTGGACGTGGCATGGTACTCACCAAGCCTGTGGAACGCTTCGTATCTCTCGGCCACCAGCGTGGATGTCTTCTACGATATGGACTACTACAGCTGGTATTACTTCTGGAATCGCCTGGACCTGGACCTTGCCAATTACCCTCACGTTAGGTTGGGCATCGGCCTGGCGGGAAATACCTCCGATGGAAACCCCTGCCCCGGGGAAACGGGGATTGGAGGATACGCCCAGCGTCTGCACATCATTGAATCATACAACATCACACACACGGCCTTCTGGGCCATGGCCGATGGATGCTGGGATTATCCTCCTGGGGTTGGGGCTCTGCTGCACGATTACCTCTATAACGGCTCCCGGGCGTCCAACTGGACAGTAGCCATGGGGGCAAACCCCGATGGCTGGGCCTTCTGCCCTGGTGGATTCAACGCCATCGGAAGCCCTCCAGTGTTGAGTTGCAATACAGATGATTCTCCTGGAACGAACATCACGCTCTACACTGCAAATGAGACGGGTGCTGTCAGTCAGGTGAACGTTGAGGGAAACGAAACGATCACCCGCATGTGGTCATCTCCCCTGAGTAGCGTTAGATTGAATCTCTGGGAGTATCTCGGCAGCAACATAACTCTCTTCGAACAGAACCTGTCGTGCTCGAACGGTGGAGTTGTATCATCCAGTATCCTGCCAAGCGGAACGGGTTGGCTTCATCGGAATGTGACCCTCGCCTTCCCAACGGGATCCATCTGCGGATTGAGGCTGGGAATAGCCACGAGGACCCCTGGGCAGACAGTTGGCTGGAACGATTGGTTTGCGAACATCGCACTCGAGTTTCCTTCACCTCTGAAGGTATCCGCCACTGCCTCACCGTCATCGGGATATTCTCCGTTATCGATTGAATTCAGTTCCCAGACAAGTGGTGGCTTTGCTCCATATTCGTATTCGTGGAACTTTGGGGACGGACACACAAGTGCTCTAGCCAATCCGTCCCACACCTTCAACGGTTCAGGGAATTTTACCGTCGGCGTCACCGTAACGGACACCGTCAAGGCGGTCTGCGAGGCTTATGCGAATGTCTCAGCACTGACCGCGCCGCCGCTGACGGTCACCGCCTCGGGGAGCCCGCTGTCCGGAACAGTTCCCCTGACAGTTCGATTCAGCTCAACACCTTCCGGCGGCATAACTCCTTATCGCTATCAGTGGAACTTGGGAGACGGTGCATCCAGCACATCGCGAAACGTGTCTCACACCTACAATGCTTCTGGGATGTTCTCGGCTAAGCTAACCGTCACCGATTCCTCTCTCCGGACCTCCATCAAGTGGTTCAATGTCACAGCAAGCCCAGTTGTCCCGCTCACGGCCGTCGCCACTGGGAATCCATTGACCGGGCCGCCTCCCCTCACAGTGACGTTCAACGCATCTCCGTCTGGTGGAACGCCCCCCTATTCGTATGGTTGGAAGTTTGGTGATGGGGCGGAGAGTGCCTGCCGTAACCCCACCCATGAGTACAATACGACCGGAACCTTCGATGCATCGTTCACAGCGACCGATCAGCTTGGAGACACTGCCGTCAGGTGGGTCAACGTGACCGTTAGCAGCAATCCACAGAAGCTGAGCGTAACCCTGACAGCCTCGCCCGTGGCTGGAACGGTACCTCTGAGGGTCGAATTCAAGGCCGTTCCTTCAGGAGGGACTGGCTCTTACATGCTTTACAAATGGGACTTCGGAGATGGAACCTCGGTCATCAATTACTCCGCCTCGGCGGGAGCCGTGACCATCCATTCGTACACCCCCGCTGGGACCTACTACGCGCAGGTAGTAGTAAACGACAGTTCCGGAAACACTGCCAACAGTAGCGAGATCGCGATCACTGTGACGACCAGTCCGCAGCCTGGCTCGTCGAGCCCCTATTCCTTCCTGACGTCAAATGTCTATGCCCTCATCTTGCTGGTAGCCACTGCCGCAGTGGTAATTGGTGCCGTGCTCGTGTGGAGGCACCGCCGGAAAAGGATCGGGCAGCCACCATGGGGTCAGACGATCGGTTCAAGTCCCCCAGGCAATTGGCCTGGCGTCTGACCTGCTGAGCGCTGTCACGCCAATGGCCCTTCACGGCCCCCGATAGCTCGAAGAAGGATGGTATCTCAGCCGGGAGGGGTAGAGGGTGGAGAGCTCTTCTCCAACTCCTTCAGGGTCTTGTCGATGTGTGGACCGGGTCTCATGCTGTCCACTACATTTTCCACGCGCCCATCCAACCCTATTTGGAAGGTCACCCTACGAGCAAGCCCGAACATGCCCTGAACACCGTAGAGCTGGATCACCTTCTTGTCAGGGTCCGGCAGCACTGGAAAAGGGAGCTCGAACTTTTTCCTAAAGGCCTGCGCCACATCGGGGGGGTCTGCTGAGACGCCGATGATTTGGGTACCGTTGCCCTGGTACCTGGGGAACTGGTCCCGGAATCCCTTCCCTTCTATATCGCAGCCGGTAGTGAAACACTTCGGAAAGAAATAGAGAACCACGCGTTGCTTCCCTCGTAGGTCCGCAAGGTGGAACGGATGTCCATCGCTGTCGTTTGTCGTAAAATCTGGCGCGATTTCTCCTATAGCGACCATGCTACTGAATTCGAATTTCATCTATTTAACCTTCGGGGGGTCGCGTGGCTATACGCGTCGATCCCGACCCTGCAAAGAAATCAATTCGGTTGTAGGGACTCTTCTTAGGCGTTAGTGTAGAGGTTCGAGCCCCTCGGCATCGACAGCCTCGTCGGAGTTGGGCTCACTCGCATCTCCCCCTTCCACTCGCGAGTTTGCTGAGCGGAGCACATAGGGAAGCGTCAACACCAAACCGACAAGCGCAGCGGCGAGGGCCATGGGGAAGATGAAGTGCGCTCCCCACCCAGACCAGATCACACCGTAGAGAACCGGGCCCACGAGGAGACCTAGGTCCTCCATGGATCCGTAGAGTCCGATGGCCGAGCCTCGGTGCCTGGTCGGGATCGGGGCCATGGCCAACGGGAGCAACGATGAACTTAGCCAGCCGATCCCAGCGAACATGGCGAGCGTACCGATGGTCATCACTATCGCGTTCGGGGCAAACCACGTTCCGATCACCCCCACGGCCAGGAGGGCGAAGGAGATCAGGACGGCCCGAGGGTGCCCATGCCTGTCTCCCCAGGAACCCAGGAAGAACGAGGCAAGGAGACTGACCACCCTCGCTGCGCCGAGGATGTAACCGGTCTCGGCCTGGCTCGCACCGAAGAAGGTCACAGCGTAGTAGGGCAGATAGTTTGACGGAAGGCTATAGACGACATACGCCGCGACCACGAGCAGTGCGACCCGCACGAACGGCATGCTCACCACGGCGCGGAACCCTGACACTGCTTTCTCGCGCAACTTGGGAAGTCGCGCAGCCTTCCAAGGAGTGAGCGCAGCTAGCACAATCGCACAAATCATGAGGAGAGTCGCGACCACAACGTCTCCCTCGAAGCCGAGAGTAGTGAAGAGAAGCGGACCCACCGCGCTGCCTGCCGCGAGCCCACCTCCGAAGAAGGCCCATGTCCGCCCCACGCCCCGACCCTCGCTTGAGGGACCCTTGGCATGCATGCCGACGAAACGCTGGAGTGGTACAAGGTAAATGACCAGGGCTCCCAGGGCGGTGTAATCGAGGAGCAGCGCGACGAACGTGGTGAGAAAACCGAGCATGAGAATGAGCACGAGGACGCATGCTCCCAGGAGGAGTATCAATCGATAGTCGGTAAGGCGAAATGCGTGCGTTCCCCAGAACGTCTCCAGGATGAGCATCCCAAGGGCATACCCTCCCACAACGAGCCCATAGTCGACCACAGGGAGGTTAAGGGCCTGGAACCGGAAAGGCAGGCTCACTGAAAGGATGCTAGAGGAGGCTGCCATGACCCCCACAGAGAGGAACACCAATAGCAACAGCTGGTCGGATTCATCAGCAGTGCCAGAACTGTTGTTGGCCGCCATCTCAGGTCCTGTATAGCTTTGCTCTAGACCGAAACTATACAAGCGTGCGGTATGCCTGCAGCTCGCGAAGGGTTGGAACAGTTAGGGACGTTGGCGAAGTGCTACTTGAGGCCGCCCCAGGGAAAATCCTGAAGCGACCCGCCCCGTTAGTGCTCAGGTATCGGCGCTTTGCGTCTATTCCTCGTAGTCGAAATATAGACGTATCGTGGTCCGGTAGTCGGTGATCTTTGCGTCCTTGACGCCCCCTTCCATTTCGATCACTCGGAACCATTTCATGCCTCTGACGGACTTGCCGGCTACATCGATAGCATTCTGTGCGGCGTCGTCAAAGCTCTTCTTCGATACTCCCACGATCTCAGATATCTTCTGAACCATCTCGTTCACCACTTGACCCAAGTGGGGTGGGCGTTAAAAAGCCTCGTTTTGTAAGCTGGTCTCCCCTACCGGTTCTTCACTCAACACTTATAATCGGCTGTGGCAATGATTACAACGGTGCGAGAGCGCGCAATAGGGATTCTCACGGAAGATCCCGCCCTATACGGGGAACTCGCTCTATTTCTCAAGGAAAGGGGAATACCCATCGTAAGTCTGATTCCCGGCAAGAAGATACCCAAGCGGGTGGCGGTAGTCGTCACATCTGCAGAGGAGAGCCTCACAGTAGCTTTCGAACCAAAGGTCGTGGCTCGACCTGGAAGGATGCTGGAGACGTGGACTGCGGTGCAGGTGTCACTTGGGGAGGCTCAAGGTTCGCACGAGATAATAGTGGGCGTGGACCCCGGCCCCCGACCTGGTTACGCTATAGTGGGAGCAGGGGGAAAGTGCATCGCAAAGGGTGTGGCGGAGTCCCCCGAGAGCGTCGCATCGCTTGGTCTTCACCTCAGGCAGACCCTGCCTGGCACCGACATCAGGTTCCGTGTGGGCAACGGGGACCCTCTCCGACAGTGTCGGATAGTGAACGCGCTGCTTCAACTGAAGGAGCCCGTGGAACTGGTCGACGAACGGAGGACGACGCCTCATGGCAGAAGGGACAATGATCCGTTATCTGCCCTTGCGATAGCCTCAACTCCGGGTGAGATGGTGACCAAGCGAATGGGCCTTCGCATAACCAAAGGTGAAGTTGGCAACGTCCAGCGTCTGAGCAGGGAGAAGAGCGGGGGCCGGTACACTATCCCCCGTGAGATGGCGTCAGCAGTGCTCGAAGGGCGTCTCAGCATGAGCGAGGCCATAGAGGAGACGGGGAAGGGAAAGCGCCTTCAAGGGATTCGCATGCACTAACCAAGAGATGAACTCCAAATTGCCCCCCATCAAGGAAAAGATACACGAGCTTGCGCTCAGGAACGCCATCGAGCATGATGGCACCGCTCGCTGGGAGGGGATCCTCAACAGGGTTTTCGCCCTCTACCCGGAACTGCGTTCTGAGGGGGGAGAGACTGCGAAAGCAGTGCGGGAGGAAGTGCAACTGGTCAATGCCCTCTCCGCCGAGGAGAAAGGCCGCCAGTGGAAGTTGCTGCCGAACCCAGAAGGCACGTCATCAGGAGGTGGCGACAAGGTCGCTGGAGGGACGCGAGATCAGGGAGACCAACCAAAGGCCCTGCCTCCTCTTCTGGGGGCCGAGAAAGGCAAGGTGGTGCTGCGTTTCGCCCCGTTCCCATCCGGAGCGCTTCACATAGGTAACGCACGGGGGATATTCCTCAACGACGCGTACCGTCAGCTCTACAATGGCAAGTTCTACATCGTCTTCGACGACACCGTGGGATCAGAGGAGAAACGTCCGACCATCGAGGCATACGATCTCATCCGCGAGGACATGGTTGCCGCCAACGTCACCCCAGACGCATACTACTACAAGTCGGACAGGATGGATCTGTACTACCGGCATCTTCCGCCTCTTCTGGAGAAGGGAGCGGCATACGTTTGCTTCTGTCCCGGCGAGGTGCTGAAGAAGAGGAGAGAGATCGGCGAGGCCTGCCCGGAGAGAGATCACCCCCCAGAATGGCATCTCCAGAAGTGGGAAGAGATGCTTGAAGGGAAGTACAAGGAGGGGGAAGCCGTGGTGCGCCTCAAGACGGACATGAAGCACCCGAACCCCGCGTTCAGGGACCGGGTCCTGTTCCGCATTTCCGAGTTCACTCATCCCCGGGTGGGTGACAAGTACCGGGTCTGGCCCATGCTGGAGTTCGCCTTCGCCATAGACGACATGGAGCTCGGAGTGACCCACGTCCTCAGAGGGAAGGACCTGGTCATGGAGGACATGATGGAAAGGGCCATCTGGGACATCCAGGGCGTCAAGGGCCCTGAGCTCATCCACTGGGGCATTCTTAGGATCCGTGATGCGAAGATATCGAAGAGCAAGTCATACCAGGAGGTTCGGAACGGAACTTACGACGGATGGTCTGATCCCAGGACCTGGAGCTTCTCATCCCTGGCTCGGCGCGGTATCAGGCCAGAGGCCATCCGAAGTTTCGTGATGTCCTTTGGAATGTCGCTGGCCGATATCGAGGTCCCTGCAGAGACACTTTACGCTGAGAACAGGAGGCTCCTCGACCCCGTTACTCCACGGAGGTCCTTCGTTGCGAACTCAGGACTCCTCACAGTGGAAGGATTCCCATCGGAGATAACGTCCGTGAACCTTGCAAATCACCCGGACAAAACCGAACTGGGAACGCGTTCCATTGCGGTTGGCGGCGGCAAGTTCTTCCTTCCGCTGAAGGACCTGGAAAAACAAAAGGGCAAGGAGATCCGTCTGAAGGACCTCGTCAACGTGGAGCTTCCTCCCACCATAAGTCCCTCCGGGACAACCGCGAAGTTCACTTCCCGGACGAACAAACCCATACAGCGCATCCAGTGGGTCCCAAAGGAGGGAGCGGTCCCTGTTTCTGTCCTGATGGTGGATGGTACGAGAGTGGAGGGAATGGGAGAGCCCTTGCTCTCAGGGGTCAAGGAAGGGGATATCTTCCAGTTCGAGAGGTTCGGGTTCGTAAGGACTGACAAACAGGATGCTGCTGGTCCGCGGAAGTTCGTCTTCGGGCATCAATAGACTTCGCGAGGCGCTATCGCCGGGAACCGCCACTCTTCAGCAGGAAAACTATGCCTCAGGAACCTTCGACAACACGATGGAGTATCTTGGCGAGGAGAGCGGAATTCACCTTCGCATCGAAGAGCTTCAACACCCTGGCACGGCCTTCCTCTCCCATCTTCTGGCGCAATGACCTGTCATTTGCAAGTCGGTTCATTGAGTCCGTCAGTTCGGAGGGTGAGTCGGGCACCACAAGGAACCCGCTGCGCCCGTTCTCTACCACCTCTGGGATCGCACCGCTCAGCGAGCTTATCACTGGAAGACCAGTGCTCATGGCCTCAATCAGCACCTGCCCGAACTGCTCACGCCACGCCTGCGTCGGTATGGACGGCAGTGTTAGCGCGTCAACGGCCCATAGAACGCGAGGTTGAATGTCCTTGTGGGGCACGGATCCGCAGAACCTGACCCGGTCCGCAACTCCCAGTTTCCTCGCCCGCGTCTCTGCGAGGGCACGGTCCCCGCCCGCTCCGAAGATGTAGAGATGTACCCTCTTATCGGTCTCTACCAGGGACTCGATCAACGTGAATATCCCCTTGTGAAACTCGATGCGCCCGACGAAGGCTATCGCCACCTCGTCCTTTCCTACACCGAGCTTCTTTCTCGCATCCTCCCGCTCCTTGGAGGAAGGTGGTCTGAAGGCTTCGGTGTCTATCCCCGGATAGACCTGCGCACGCCTGTTCTCCTTGACCCCCTGGAGCCTGAGGGTCCTGTCGGCATCCAATGTGAGCGGGATGAAGAAGTCGGCCTTCTCCAGCACGGCATTGTAATGCTGGGCGATGGGCCGGTGATCCAGCCAGTTGAATGGAATATTGTCCCAGACCTGGACCACGACCTTGGCCCTGGGCTGGTGGCGCAGGCACTGATAGCTCGTGGGATGGCCGAGGTCCACTGGGCAGAGAATGTCGGAATCCTTCACCGCACTGTCGAATCCCCTGAGATACTCGTGGTAATACCTGTACTGTGAAACGCGGCCCAGGAGGTAGCCACCGGACAACGTGCGGGACAGTGGCCCGGCGAGCGTTGGCGTCGGCAGGCGACGGACCGGCATGTCCACCTCGTCATCTGTAAAGGCGGTCTTCCTTGCCGCCAGGAGTTCTGGGTCGAACCCGTGATGCTTCAGGTTGGAGTATATCGCCAACTCGGGGATGTTGACCACATACGTGCCTCGGATGACGGTGAAACGGGGAACCTTCTTCATCCTAACCATCGTCGGCCGGATTAGAGGTATCTGGCCATCTGGTAGCCGTTCTCCCCATCCGTATAATAGCCTCGAAGCAGATCCGTGATAGTGAAACCGAACTTGGTGTAGAAGCGTATGGCCGTAGCATTGCCCACCCTGACCTCGAGCGTTACCCTTCTAAGTTGCCTTTGCCGACATCTCTGGAAGAATGTGCTCATCAGTGATCCACCTACACCGCGACGCCTCCATGCTGCATCGACAGCAAACATGAGGATCCTGGCCTCACCGGGGACCTGGGCCACACCAAGAAGGAATCCCTGGACCTTGCCCGCAGAGTCCACATCCACCAGGTACCCATCTGGCCACTCCCTGCTGAGAGAAATGTAGAGGGAGGGCTCATAGTGCTCGTGAAGGGCCTCCTCCACTATCTCCGATATCTTGGGAATATCGGAAGGGTGGAAGTTCCTGAGGAAGATGTCCTCGGTCACCCTAAAAAGGGGGTAGCCGGTGTGCGGAGTTTGGGCGGTATCAGCGATACATCTCACCCCCTGGCTCCTGGGTGAGGTTGCGGATGGATGTGTGCTGGAGTTCGATGTTCTTCCGCATTTCCCTCTCGATCTGGACAGCTTTCTCCCTCAATGGCTTCGTATCTATTAAGAGCAACGGGACCAGGGGGTTGAGCGCCTCGAGGAGCATGGCTGCCGCGTTTGCGTCTGGGTAGTCCTTGTGAGCTTGAGTGACCAGGCTGAGCACGGGCAGCTTGCGCTCCACGCTCGAGAGCAGTAGTGCTCCAGTAAAGCCAGTGACCATGCCGCTCGCCTTCGCGAAACCAAAGTGATCGAAGATGGGGGTCGCACTCCGGTTCGCCATTGCCACGAGCTGGGCCTCGCTGAGGTTGTCCTCCCGGAATGGGTGTCCTTCCAGGGCGATGACCAGCGACACCTCCCTTTCCTCGGCCCAGTTCAGGATGACGTCAGCCATCGTGTTCAGCATCTCCACCGGGGGTTGGATATCCGAGAGAACGACAACCAGCTGGTTGCACTTGCCATCGATACCGCAAACGACCTGGGTGGCGTAGATGCGAACAGGCATCTCAACAACACCGTTCTCCATCACTACGACTGGAGGGAAGTCTTCGGAGAGCATGTGACCGATGAGCTTCATGTCCATGGAATGGACGAGGTAGCTTGCTGCCACCGACCCGACCAGTCCGAACGTGGGGAAGCCGACCACCACCATGGAATCCTTCACGAACATTCGTCGCGTTTCCACGATACGCATATTGCCCGGCTGACCGTCCGCCATGGCGAATAGTAGACGAATAGATGATTATAATCTTGGGGACTAGCCTTCGCGCCCGGTCTTCATGCTCGAGTGCCAGGCCGACCGGCCAAATGCAGCCTTCCGAGCGCCTCTCTCACCCCTTCTTCCACCTCGGGAGGAAAGACCTATCTAATCCCGCTCATTCTCTTTGATAGAATGCAGCGAGCCGCACCAGCAGAACCTGATTGTCTTAAGTCGATGGACGCAGCGTATCTCAAGACCTTCGAGGCGGAAGTGGTAGCGGTCCCTCCTGAGGGCGTGGTCCTGGACCAGACGCTCTTCTACCCAGTGGGTGGCGGTCAGGATTCTGACCAGGGCACCCTGACTGCGCCTGGCAAGTCGCCGGTCAAAGTTGCAGATGTGAGAAGGATGTCCGGCAAGATAGTTCACCGTCTTGCAAAGGGTGGCAACGCGGCCTTTCAAGTGGGAATGCATCTCGCCGGCGAGATAGACTGGCCCCGACGTCACATCAACATGAGGCTTCACACCGCCCAGCATCTGTTGTCAGCCATGGCCTACAAGCGCTACGGGCTGAGGACATTGAAGGCCGCGATGTCAGGACGCAAGGGTCATCTCGACCTCGAGGGAGCATTGCCGGAGGACGAAGACATAGAGGTGATGGAGGCCGAGGCGAACAACAACTACTTCACAAAGCCCGTGCCTGTGGACATCAAGTTCGTCACGCGCGCCGAGTTCGAGGCAATCCCTGGCCGCTCGAACGCCAAGGTACTCCCTCCGGGAGTGACCAATGTCAGGTTGATCATCATTGAGGGCATAGACCGGTGCGCGTGCGGAGGCACCCATGTCAGGAGCACCGAGGAGGTGGGGATAGTCAACATGTTCCCGCCCACAGCCGCACCAGAGGGAGGTCAGCGCCTCTCGTTCGAGCTTGCCCCTGACGAGTGATGCAGATCAGAGACCGCACCTGATTGGAACACTGGGCTTAAGAGGGACCGAAGCGATTAGTAGCATGGTGGCAGCGCAACCTTCGTCATGGCTCCCTGATGACATCCTCACCTCCGTTCCAGCTCTGAGGAGCAACCCCGGCCTTTGCCTGAGGTGTCGCTCTGCCGCACTGCTCTGCGGCAAGCCGGTTTGCCCCGTCATGGTGAAGTTCAATGCCTTCACCAGGAGAAGGGACGAGATGAGCCAGCGAGTCCTCCCTGGGAGCACACCCCCTGGAGTGTTCGTAGGCAGGTTCGGCTGGCCCAAGGTCCGAATCGGCCCTCTTGTCACTCCCGAGAGAGGCGACACGCTCCTCTATGACTCCCCAGAATTGTGGGTGGGCCGCCCCCTGGAAGAGATCGTGGGGTTCAGGACATCCCTGGTGCGCGGCACGTTCCGGACCCACGTTGATGATGCGAACAATCCGGGCCGACTTCTGGAGGATCTGCAGCTGCTCTCCCTTTCCACTCGCAGCACGGAGGCGGAGGCAACATTCAGTAGAGCCCCCAGGTTCCATCTCACCCTGTCCGACGAGGTGCCACCGTATGGCCCCACTGCTCCACTGGAGAAGTTCAACCTGGAGGAAGTGAAGGTGGACCAGCGCATGGAGAAGGAATCCTCTGACATACACGCCACAGCGACCACCGCGGTAGTTGAACTCTACAACCAGAGTCTTCCGGTTAGCCGGATCGAACGCGCCTTCAGCGCGGGAACGCTAGGGCGCAAGGGCCACAGGAGGTTTGTTCCCACGCGCTGGTCGATAACAGCGGTAGACGACATCCTGTCAAAGTCCAACCTGGGTAGGGTCCGCCATCTGCCGGAATTCTCAGAGTGGTGGCTCTACAAGCTCACCGCCCTTGGCAACAGGTGGTTCATCCTGATCATGCCAGGATACTGGCGTTACGAGTCGATAGAAGCATGGTTCCCCGGCACTCTCTGGAACCCGGTTGGCAGCGACGCGATGATGATAGGTGACTGGGAGGGGCACGACGGAAGGACAACCTATGCGGGGATGGGGGGATGCTACTACGCTGCCCGTCTCGCCGTCTCAGAACACCTGGAGAGGATACAGCGACAGGCAGGTGTTGTCATCCTGAGGGAGACGCACCCGGGACAGGTAATGCCATTGGGCGTCTGGAACGTGAGAGAGCACGTCCGAACGACCCTACAGGGGAATCCTGAACGCCTCGGGTCGGTCGAAGAGGTCCACGAGAAGGTGAAGGAGTTCCTCGCCATCCCACTTCCGAGGTGGCTCCAACAGAGCCATTGGCTTGCAGAATGGAAGGTACAGAAGCGTCTGGAGGAGTTCTAGGTCCCGTTGCTCGAGGCCGGAGTTCTTATTACTCACCCCCGCCGTGGTTCTTGCATGCCAGGAATATCAGAACTACGTCCGAACACGAACGCTACCATTGAAGCTACGATCTCGGCGATCTCTCCTGTACGGCAGGTATCAACCTCACGCGGGCCATCCGAGGTGGCGGATGCCACACTTCAGGACGATACAGGAACGGTCATTTTCACGCTTTGGGGAGATGCCACCACGAAGTACCAGGTTGGCCAGAAGGTCAGGATCACTGATGGTTGGGTAAAGGAGTTCAGGGGCAAGCTCCAGGTGTCCTTGGGACGATCTGGATCTGTCACGATACTCTCACTTTAACGTTCCAGCAGACTTGGACTCGGACGATACCGCCTCTGGAGGCGGCTCCTTGGACGTCGCCGGTGATGGATGTTGCGTCGTCGTCACCAATCCCACTCCCAGCAGCACCATCGCAAGACCGACTATCATCCCGATAGCAATCTCCTCTCCGAGCAAGAGATGCCCCCACAGCACCCCGAATATGGGTGTCAGGAACGTTACGCTCAGGGCCTGTGTTGGACCAGCCGACTGGAGGATGCGGAAGTAGAGGATATACGCAAGAGCTGTGCAAACCAGCGCTATGCCCGCCACGGCAATGATCGCAAGAGTGGTGAAGCGGGCTCCCGGAATCTCAGCGGCGGCAAATGGGGCCACGAGCAGTGTCGCAAAGACCTGCTGGGCCACGCATAGAGCGAGGGGTGACTCCCCCTGGAGGCGGTGGCTCGTGTACAGCGCGCCAATGGCATAGGAAAGCGCGGCAACAAGGAAGAGCCCAGTGGCCGCTAGAGTGACCGGGGTGGGCGAAAAAGGACCCGCCCCGACGACAACAATGACTCCGACTATGCTCAGTGTGAGCCCCGCCGCGAGCTTCGGGGACATGAAATGTCCCAGGAAGACCGCACCGATTATGGCCGCGAAGATCGGGGACATCGCGTTCATTATGGACGCGAAGGCTGCCGAAAGAACGAGCTCTCCGGTCGCGATGAGCGTAAAGGGGAGCGCGGCGTTCAAGGCAGCCATGACGACAAAATTCTTCCACTGCATGCGCAGTCCCTTGATAGAGCTGCCAAGGCGCCTGACAACGGCGAGACCTGCCAGCAGTGCGACTGCCGCGACACCTACGCGGAGGTCGACGAAGAGGGCGGGTCCGAGCAGAGGCGCCCCTATCCGGTAGAACACGAACGACATTCCCCATATGGCCGCCAGAGCAACCATCATGGCGTAGTCCTTCGCGCGCATGTTCAATTGTAGGGGCACATCCGACTTTACTTAAGGTTCCTCTGCTGTTTTGGGGGTGGAACACTGGAGCGGCCCAAGAAAGCAGGTGTTCTTCTCTCCTGCAGCAAAGCCGCCCTAGGCGTTCAGAGTGTGAGGTGTCTCACTTTGAGTTGGCTATGTAATGCGTTACCAGCCGTACTCCGAAGGCCACGTACCCAGCGGGGTGGTAGGATGGCAGGTAGGTGCCGCCAGACTTTCCGACGTATGCCGGGCCTGCGATATCGAGGTGGGCCCAGGGAATGTCCCCAACGAACTCTGAGAGGAAGGCCGCGGCGGTCAGAGCGCCGGCGACAGGCATCTCGGTGGAATTCCGCACATCCCCGACCTCTCCCTTCACCATGTCCCTGTGGGTCTGAGTGAGCGGCAACCTCCACACCTTCTCTCCAGTCGCTTCCGACGAGGCAGCAAGGCGCTTCGCAAGTCCATCGTTATTGGAGAATAGGCCTCCGGTGTCGCCTCCGAGAGCAACGACACATGCTCCAGTGAGGGTCGCCATGTCGATTATCTCATCAGGGTGATAGGTGCCGGCAACGTACGAAAGCGCGTCTGCCAGCACGACCCGGCCCTCGGCGTCCGTGTTGAGGATCTCGATGGTCTTTCCATTGAACGCCTTGACAACGTCACCAGGTCGGTACGCGCCTCCTCCCGGAAGGTTCTCAGCGCACCCCATTATGCCGATGACGCGAGTGGGAAGCTTGAGATCCGCAACGGCTCGCATTATGCCGAGCACGTTGACTGCTCCGGACTTGTCGAACTTCATCTCTGCCATGTTCTGGGCAGGTTTGATGCTGATACCACCAGAGTCGAAGGTGATGCCCTTGCCGACCACTGCAATGGTCTTTGGCTTCTTCCCCTTGCCCGGGTATTCCAGCACGATCAGTCTTGGAGGGTGTAAAGATCCCTGTCCTACCCCTATGATTCCCCCACAGCCCATCTCCTTCAACTGATCCTCATCGAAGACCGTGACATTGAGGGACTTCTCCTCCCCCAGTTTCTGGGCCTCGCCAGCGAGGAACTCGGGTGTGGCGACATCGGCGGGAAGGTTGCCTATGTCACGCGCCCAGATGACATCATCAATGAGCTTCTTCTCCATGTCCAGCGCTTTCGCCACGCGTTGCCTGGCATTGGTGTTCTTCTTGCCCAGGGCCACAACGAGGCGTGAGACCGAAGGCTCACCCTTCTCTGACTTGTACTTCGTGAACTCGTAGGCACCAAGGAAGAGACCCTCGACGAACGCGGCGGCGCCTACTGCGGGATCGAGCCTGCCCACAGCGAGAGACGGTAGGTAGACCACTACCGCTCCAATTCCCTTGCCCTTCAGGAAACGGGCAAAGTACCCTCCTGCAAGGCGAATGGACTCCTGGGAGAAGGTCGCCCTCTTTCCCAGACCCACGATCGCGATTCTCTTCTTTCCACCCGGCACCGGGTGAATGGTGACCTCGCCCTTCTTCCCCTTGATATCCTTGCGGTCCCAGGCATTGGCAATGAGCCCGCCAGTCGCCTTGTCTGCAGAGGTCAGAACCGAGGGTATACCATCGTTCTTCTCGTCCCTTTCAAGGATCAAAAAGACCGATAGCTCTGTGCTAGACTCCAGGGCTTCTCCGCCCTCTACAACAAGCTCCATCTTAAAGCAGGCCAGGTCGGATCTTGTTCCGGTCTATCCTGATGCCGCTGGGAGTGATCATGATGAGGTTCTTGGCGATTCCAGCCACGTCACCCTTGGTGTCATTCGCGATGTTCTTGAGCTCGGAGCTCAGGCGCTTGATCGCGATCTGGTCGGTGGATATGCTGGTGTAGTCGATGAGAACGATGTCGCCATTGTAGATGTAGCGCGCCATCGCGTGAAGGTCCTCGAAACGGAAGATCTCTCCTACCCGCACCGTGGACTTGGCCCCGGCCAGGGTGAACTCCTCGTCCTCGAAATGCATGGTTCCAAGGTCCGCAAAAGACCCCTCTTCAAGCGACTCCCCAGAATGCTTCCTCATCATGTTCTTGCGAAACATTGTATCCTCAGGGAGGGGGGATGAATTACAGTGTCTTAAGCCTAACGGAAGGGCACGAACTTGTAGGTTAGAACTCCGTCGAGCGAATTCAAGGATGCTCCCGCACTATTCCGTTTGGGAGTCTACCTGGGAATCTCTCGTTGTTTGGGATTCCTGAAGGAGCTTCTTCTCCACTATAGCAAGCATCTCTGACAAGCTGGACACCGCGACCCCCACTCTGGTCGCCAGCTCGGTGAGACTGACGTGCCTAGGTACGTCGAAATAACCCGCGGCCAGGGCCCTGTGGAAGATGTCTGACTGGCGGGGCGTCAACAGGTCAGCGTCTCCCCTTTCAGAATCGTAGACGGCTTCGACCTTGATCTGCGGAGGGGGAAACGCCTTCATGAGGCGCTTGATGCTGTCGTCAGGTCCCGCGACTATAACATTAGTGAAACCTTCTCTGATGGTGGCTGGCATTCGAAGGATCAGGTGCAGATCATTGATGAGAGTGAAGAGCGGGTGCCGCTTGTAGGTTATGCGGATCGTAGTGGCTTTCCCAATCCTGCCAAGTGGTCTGACATCGCACACACCATCTGATGCGCGTAGGTCATCGATCCATGCGGTCAAGTCACGCGTGTGGACCCGAAGATCCACAAACATCCAGTCACCCGCCAGCGAGTAGCCCAGGACCTCAAGGCTCGTTCCCGGGTGCTTCTCGGCCAGTTCGCGGTGCCAGAAGGGGGGCGGGAGTGCGATACGCACTTTGCAGACTACGAAGTGGATAGAATCTCTGCCGACGGGTGTAAAGGGTGGACCTCCAGTCTCAAGGTCCAATCGGCGTGCGGACACAAGTCTCTCAGCAGACCTGTACATCGGGTCTATCTCAACGGTCATTGGCAACTTGTGCAGTGCATCGACCAGAAGCTTGATCTTCGAGCTTGTTCCCACAATCTCCCAGGTTGAGATACCATTGTTGATTCTGATCGGAGTCCGCTGCATCACACCAAGCCGAGCGAAGATAGACAGGAAGGGAGGGGCATCGTGTATGATGTGAAATTCCCTGAACGTTCCTCCCTTGGAGCTCTCTTCCACATGGAGCACGTCCTTCATGCCCTTGAGCTCCTCGATGCAACTCCAGGTCTCCGAGTCGTATATCCGAAATATCGCGAGATTCTTCCCCGGGCTCCATTCCATCCGATCCGTAACATCGATGATGGCCCCGGGATGCCGCCTGCTCAACTCGGCGGACCAGAGCCCTCTCGGGAGAGTCACCCGGAGTTGGCAGATCACGAGTCTGTCCTTTTCCTCGCCTTCGGAGGGATGAGATTCGGTCCGTCCAACGCGAACAGGATGGCGCACACTCACGCGTCTCCTTGTCGTGCGAATCGCTTTCCTCCTGCCGCCTTGCGAAGCCATTTCGTTTACCGTCCAGCCAACCACCCAAGAGTGATATCTACCTATTTAGTCATGCTGGTCTGTTTCTTCTCCGTATGGAACCGATTTCATAGACAGATCGCATGACGAGGGGAAAAGGACCTCGACCTGAACGTAGCGCGAGAAAGTCATCCTGTCGACCAAGCCTATGTGAGGAAGGCAGCCTGAGCCTCTTGGAGGATCTTCTTCTCCACCACTGCGAGTATCTCAGACAGGCTGGAGACCGCCATCCCCTGCTGGTCTGCCAACTCGGTGAGCGTGATGTGTCTCGGTACCTCAAAGTATCCTGCCGCCATAGCCTTGCGGAAGATATCTGCCTGTCTGTGGGTAAGCAATGCTCTTCCCTTTTCCCCCGACTTGTGATGCACGTGCTCAATGACCACATCCAGCGACTGTGACCGGAGCTCCTCCTCCAGCCGGCGGATGTTCTCCTCGGTCCCTATCACGACCCATGTTGATACGCCATCCCTGAAGTTTATCGGGAGGCGCCACATCAGATTCAGTCTGCGCAGGAGCAAGGCGAACATGGGTGTCTGAGTGACTACATGGAGATTGCAGAAGCGTCCAGGCGGTCCAAACATCTCGACGTCGTAAACATCCTTGAAGGTGCGAAGCTCGTCTTCCCAGGCTCCAGCCTCAGGTGAATGGACCCGGATGTTCTCAAGCGATCTTCCCTTTTCCCAGTCCATTCGGTGCGTCACTTCGACAAGAGCTTCCGGGTGGTTCTTGCTGAACTTGTACGACCAGGTGTCTGCTGGGATGCCAACACGAAACCGGCACGAGATAAAATGGGCAGATGAGCCCCTGGATCTCTTCTTCCGGCCAGGCCATCCAACGGTTCCTGTTGTCGACCGCGATCTGCCCGCTCGACCCGTCCGAACGAGTTTGAAGTCCGTTCCCAAACCAACCCCCAGAAAAAGAGTTTGAGCGCGAAGTTAAGGTTTGCCAAGATTTGCCGGTGATAAGTGAGGCATTTCCGAACACATTAGGCATATAAGCTAAGCCATAGTATGGCATAGTAATACTGGGGGCTGTGAGAGGAGAGAGGGTTAGGCCATATGAGCGCGTCAAAGCAGAAACAACCCACCGAGGGTTATCAACGCATAGACCTTGCTCAGCTATGCAGAGGTTTCCTTCTTCTTCAGGGAGCTGACGCGGAAAGGGCCAAGATGTTCCTGATAGCTTTTCTCTGTGGGCTTCGTCAGAACTAGACCTTCGACCTGGAATGAACCTAAGATCGCTCCTGTGCTGAGCCAGTCATGGCCATTCACGAGGAGTGAGGGGCCCAGCCACAACAGTGGCACATCTCGAATGGCGGCTCATCATCCATCGCGAAGTGACACTGCGGGCATCGGTCAAAAGTGGAACCAGTCAAGGAGAGGCAATCAAAGCAGTAGCCCCTTCTCCTATCGTTGGGCAGTACCACCAAATCCTTCTCGCAGCAAACGCAATGCTGGTGCTTCTCGTCCTCGGAAGAGAAGCTTCTGCGATCGGGACCAAGGAACACGAAGCCCACTAAATTGTGGTAGCTCATAAGTCTTTGGCATCGCTAAGCTGATTTTTCCTGAAATGGAGTATCACCCGACGTATCGGAGGAAGCGGGCGACCCAGGTAGCGCTCAACCACTCCGAGGAGATGCAGATCCTCAGTTTCCATGCTTCTAGTTCCCAAGATTATCGCGACGTAAAGAAGCACCAGTACGAAGAACATGGCGATTACGACGATCCACCCTGGCGTCCAATTCAAGAAGTACACCGGGAGGCCGAGGAGCAACCCTGCGGCTATGACAAAGATCGCGAATGGTTTCAAGGTCGTAGACGTAAAGGGGTGCACTGACGAAAGCATGCTCGTCTGGATCACTGCCAGGAATGGCAGCGATGCGGTCGCGAGCGCGAAAGCGATGGCCGCACCGTATATTCCCAGGAATGGAATCAACAGGAGCGACCCCAGTACGTCAATGATAGCGCTTGCGAGCGTGTCATAGAATAGTAGCCGTACCTTGCCCAGGCCGATGAGAACTGATGTTGCCGGTCCGAAAATGCAGGTCAACATCGTTCCCGTGGCGACGATCCTCAGGACCATGGGCGCACTGGCGTACGTGGCATTTCCCGTCTCCCACCTGTAGACGAAGAGCAATGTTGGGGAGGGCAAGATCATGAATATCAGGTACAGAGGAATGAATATGCAGAGGATCCATTTCGTCATCGTGGCGTAGCTTCGCCCGAGTTCCTTCAGGTCATGATTCTTGTGCAGCCGCGCGGCCACTGGGATCATTATGGCTGAAAACGCTGCCACGCCAAGCAGGAGGAGACGGGACATAGTGAGAAGCGCGCTGTATGTGCCGACCAGGCTTGTGGATTGCTTGAAGTAACCCAGCAAGAGCGAATCCACATTGCCCGTTACGACACTGGCTACGCCCATCATGGTCAATGGAATCGAGAACAGGAGAAGGTTGCGAATGGTGTGGCCTTCCTCTTGCTTGGGGAGCAAGTCGCCCTGTGACGAGCCAATGAAACGGGCACGGGCCCTTGCTGTGTAAAGGGCAAGGCCGGCGAGCGCGATAGCCGAGGAAATGATATAGGCGAAGAGCGCGGCGGACAGGCTGGCTCCGGTACTGAAGAGAATGATGATCGCAACAAGGAACAGCACCGGCGAAAGAATTCCATTGAAGAGAGTCGTAGGGAGCATGTCTTCGTCTCCCTGGAAAAGAGAGCCGAGAACGCCGGAGAATATGCCGAAGGCCAAGAATGCCGAGAAGAACCTCAGCACCTCTGTCATGTCGGCGCCTCCCAGCCAGTTGCTCAAGTACGGAGCGGCCAGGTAAAGTGCAATCCCGGCCAATATGGCGAGAGGGATTGCCAGTTCCACAGCTGCGATGACCAGGTTGCGTCTCTCCGATGCGTTCTTGGCGTGGGCTAGTTGACGGGCCATGGCATACGGTATGCCAATGGTGGCGATCGGTGACAAGATCGACGCCATGGCCACACCTAGCATTATTTCCCCGTACTGCGCAATGGGCAGCTTCTGGACGAGGTAGATCCGGCTCCCGAAGGTTGCACCGATGGTGACGATCTGTCCGATCAGGGCGATCATGGCGCCCCGTCCCAAACTGTGCAGAGGGTGATCTGATGATGTCGGGTTTTCCATACGCGAACTACGCCCAACTCACGTTACCGACAAATAAGGCTATGGGTCCGGAACTCCGGGAAGCCTTTATTAACAGAACTCTTCCCCCATAAGCTGAGGGAGCATAGGCTAACCTGGCAGACCAGCGGGCTCCAGTCAGCCTGGCGGGTAACACCGGCAGGCTGGAAAGGAAGCATAGCGGAGACCCTTCGGGGTCAATGACGAGTGACTGGAGCGTGCCAAGGAGAGACCCGCATATCGGGGTTCAAATCCCCGTGCTCCCACCCCCTCCAGGGGTTCAGGTCTCCATGGCCGGTTCCATAGTGGCATTCACCCAAAGCGATAGGCCTCCTGGGCCCCATGCTCAGACTTCACAATCTTTATGACAAAGTGACGCATTGGCAACCTCACAGTTAGGGATGTATGTTCGACAATCAGAGCCCATTTTGTGCGTGTTTTGGCCGAACGATTGGTCTTTTCGTGGTGGTAGCACTGATGGTGACAGGGGCCCTCTTCATCTTGCAGGCCCCGCACACCCCGCAAGGGAGTCCCTCTGCTCCCCAGAAGGGTCTCTCAACTCAGGGGAGCCAATCTGCCTTGGAATCGCAAGCAGCAGCACGCCCTGTTGATCCGGCCCTCGTCGCCCCCCGCACAGGCAATTCTTACCCGCCGGCCCACCCGCTCGCGGTCGGCAACTGTACTACAACACCGGTCGTCCCCGGTTGCGGATTCTCTGCGGAACCCGCCCCGATGGGGATCGCCGATTACGGGGTCTCCGGGTATGGGCATCCGACCGACTATGCCTATGGCACGACCGCGTTCCTGGGGACGATCAACTGGACCAATGCTTACATCTACAGCGCCTCCCAGGGAGGAGACTTCAGCATCCAACTCAACGTCGTCCTGAACTTCATCAACGGAGGCAAGAACTACTCCTACTGGATCCAGAACGTGCCGGTCCCGGTGGACACGACCAAGAACGATTTTCAGATGAGCTACGCTGACAACATCTGGAATTTCAGCTGCGCCAGCAGCACGTGCAATCTCGCGACCAACACCGTCACCGGGAACGGAACGGACTCCGGTGGCGTCTATGTCTGGCCAAAGAGCGCCAATTCCGGCTGCGCCGGTGGTGGCTCAGTGCCCTGTGATACCCTGGACGGACCGAGCTGGACCTCCGTGGAGGTCCGCTCGTTCCTGAACCCGAGCGGGGTACCTGAGGTACGTTTCTGCTACTTCGACAAGTTGAACCCCGCTCTACAATGCTACGATACCGTCACGTTCGGATTCGCTAAACATGTCACCCTCGACCGCGGCTTCTTCGTCGATGGTTTCACGATGAACCCCACGGGTCTATTCGAGGACGCCGAGCTTACGATCGGCGGGCCGGGGAACGGCGCATCGACCACGAACACCGGCCCGAGCAACATCCACATGACACTCGATTACTGGAACGGCCACAACTTCCAGTCGGTGCCCTCGGCGTGGAATGCCGGGGACGACACAGCCGAAGCGCTCAGCAGCGACCAGTCCGTATTCAGCAACGACGGGTCCGGAACCCCCTTGACGGTCCAGCTCAATGGAACGACCCGGGAAGACTTCGAGAACCCCTCCTACACACTGAATCAGGTGGGGACGCTCCAGGTAGTGGCCTCTGGAATGACCTCAGGCAGGATTGTCGTCAGGTCCGCCGGCTGGGACTACCAAGGGGGGGAAGCGGACCTCACCCTGGTACCGGGCACCTACCATGTCTGGGACAACGGGACCACCAGCTACGACCTCGGCATGTGCACGATAGCTGCCGCAACAGTGCTCACAGTCACACTGCCGTCAACGTGTTCCGTCTCCAACATACTCTCGATCAGCTCGTTCACCGCCACGCCGAACCCGGTCACGCAGGGCAGCTCCGTCACGTTCAACGTGGCCACGTCGGGTGGAATCGCGCCCCTGACGCACGCATATTCGGGGCTGCCTCCGGGGTGCACGTCCAGCAACACTTCCAGCCTAACTTGCACACCAACAGCCGCGGGGACGTACCAGGTCAATGCGACCGTCAATGACTCGGGGACCGCGCACGTCTCCAAGGTGATAGCTCTCATTGTCAGCACCTCGACGCCGCTGTCGATCACCACGTTCACTGCAAGCCCCAACCCCGTGACCCTTGGAAGCTCAGTGACGTTCACCGTGAGCGCCACGGGAGGTTCCCCAGCTTACACGTACGCGTATTCGGGCCTTCCCGCGGGATGCACGTCATCGAACGCGTCGAGCTTCAGCTGCACGCCCACCTCTGCGGGCTCCTTCAACGTCAACGCCACGGTCAATGACACTGCGGGAGGACACGTGTACAAGGTCTACGCGCTGACCGTGTCGTCCGTCCCGCCCCCGACAATCTCGTCGTTCACGGTGTTGCCTAGCCCTGTGGCCGTGAACAACCAGATCACGCTGACGACCACGGTAACGGGGGGTGCGGCACCGCTGACATATTCCTACACTGGCCTCCCGGCCGGATGCACCAGCCAAGACGCGGCCACGATGACATGCACCCCAACGGCTGCGGGGAGCTACACGATCAATGTGACGGTCACTGACGCCAACCTCAAAACGGCCTCGTCTACAGCCTCGCTGACGGTCGTGTCGCCTCTTACGATATCCGCGTTCTCCGCGAACCCCTCCTCGTTCTACATCGGGTCGTCGACAACGCTATCGGTGACCGCTGCCGGCGGACAGGCTCCCCTGGCGTACGCATACTCGGGCCTGCCGACCGGATGCGCCTCAACCAATACGGTGACGCTCTCCTGCACGCCAACGGCAGCGGGGAACTACACAGTGACCGTGACGGTTTCTGACGCGAGCTCCAAGCAGGCGACCACAACCACGATACTCACGGTCCTCTCACTGCCTACCATCACGTCCTTCACGTCCTCACCCTCTCCCGCAGTACAGTATTCGCCAACGACGTTCACCGTGCAGGTCACTGGTGGGGCCAAACCCTACTCCTACGCCTATACGGGCCTGCCGACCGGATGCTCCAGCCAGGACCAGGCATCCTTCACGTGCGCTCCGGGCGCGAGCGGCTCCTTCACCGTACATGTGACTGTCACGGACGCAGGGTCCAAATCCACGTCAACGACACTCGCGCTCACCGTGTCGGCAGCGCCATCCCCGACGATCTCGTCGTTCACAGCGACACCAAACTCCCTCACGATAGGCGGGAACACAACGCTGGCGGTCTCCGCCAGTGGGGGTACGGGCCCGCTCTCCTACAGCTACTCGAACCTGCCGGACGGTTGCACCACCCTGAACGTCTCGACCCTCACCTGCACGCCCACTGTGGCCGGGACGTTCACGATCACCGTCACGGTCACCGACGTGCACCATATGAGCGCATCCCAGAGCGTGACGTTCACGGTGAATTTGCAGGGCACATCGGGTGGGCTGCTCGGGAACACATCGCTTCTGCTCCTGATTCTGATCGTAGCGATAGTGGTGGTCATCGCGGTGGTGCTCCTGGCTCGCAGGAAGAAGCCTGAGCCGACGGCGCCCCCAGTGGCACCCTGGCCCTACCCCGCCTACGCGATGGAGCCGTCCCAGACCTCTCCCTCGGCACCCCAGTATGCACCGGAGCAGACTAGCGAGTTCGGTTCGATGCCGTCGGCAGGGGAGCTAGCTCCCCCGCCGCCGCAGTAGACCCACAAATGGACCGTAGGCGCCACCGGGGACGCCCAGCACCAACGCGGCCTTCGGCCAACCCTTTTCCCCCTGTCCTCCCCAATCTGCTCGGGGGGAACCCCAGGTCACGGTCAAACCATCTTGGGGTTCCCGAGGAGTCGCTGTTGGGCGAAACCTACTGCAAACTGAAGCACCTATGATTGGATTCGAAACCGCGCTCCGACCCGCCATGGGGAGTTCAAATTCAGCAGCCATAAACGAAATGAGTCCAATTCATCTGAGCCAGATAATACTTATATATCAGCAGAGTCTGACTAATCAGTGGCCGCTGATAGTGGCAGAGTTGAAGGAGTGTAAACATGGCGAAGAAACTGAGGGAAGCTAGCTGCGGACTCTTGACGGGGGAGGATGCAAGCTGCTGTAATGTTGAGGCCGTGGTGAGCGTGGATGGGCGTGGTCAGCTGGTTCTTCCAAAGGACGTCAGGGAGAAGACCGGGATCAAAGCAGGTGACAAGCTGGCCATCATAGCCATGAGGCAGGAGGGCGAGGTGTGTTGCCTCGCCATGGTGAAGGTAAAGTCGCTGGCAGGGATGGTGAAGGACATGCTCGGACCCCTGCTGAAGGAGATTACATAGGGGTTGTGAGGTGGGAAGATGAAGGAGCAAGAGATCAGGAAAGCCGTTAGGCAGCGCTACGCCGATGCTGCCAAACAGATTGGTGGTTGTGGATGTGGTGTCTCGAGTCCGTGTTGTGGAGGCGTCGGATTGCCCAAGGATATCAGCAAGGCAATTGGATATAGCGAAGAAGACGTGGTCGCTGTCCCAGAGGGCGCCAATTTGGGACTCGGCTGTGGAAACCCGGTCGCTCTGGCTTCTCTGAAGAAGGGTGAGGTCGTCCTCGACCTCGGTTCAGGGGCAGGGTTCGACTGTTTCCTGGCTTCGAAGAAGGTAGGGAAGAAAGGAAAGGTTATCGGCGTAGACATGACTCCTGAGATGATCGACAAGGCCAGAGAGAATGCCAATAATGGCCGCTACGCGAACGTCGAGTTCCGTCTAGGCGAGATCGAGAACCTCCCAGCCGCTGACAACTCCGTGGACGCAATAATCTCAAACTGTGTCATCAACCTGTCACTGGACAAGGGGAGAGTGTTCCGTGAGGCATATCGTGTCCTGAAGCCAGGTGGCCGTTTGATGGTCTCGGACCTCGTCCTGCTGAAGGGACTTCCCAAGGGAATCAAGGAATCGATCGTATCGTACGTCAGCTGCATCGCTGGGGCACTGATGCGGGACGCCTATCTCGATGCGATGAAGAAGGCAGGCCTCAGGGGCGTCAGGGTGGTTGAGCAATCTGCGTATCCACTCGAACTCCTTGTCAACGACTCAACAGCGAGGGAAGCGATCAAGGAACTGCAGCTGACCGACAAGAAGCTGCAAGACATCGCAAGATCGGTCGTAAGCATGAAGGTCGAGGCCATGAAGCCGAAGAGGCAGGCCAAGTGAATCCCTCTGGCTGACCAGATAGTCAAATTCGGAGGCAACCGAATCGGTTGACGAGGAACATGACGGGAAAGGAGAAGGTCGTTCTCTTCGTGTGTGTAGAGAACGCCTGCCGCTCTCTCATTGCCGAGTCCTACTTTCAAGGAATGAGACGCGAGGGTTGGAAGGCGATCTCAGCTGGGACGATGCCTGCGAAGGTTGCAAGTCCCCGTACTTCTGCGATGCTGAAGGAAGTGGGACTCGCTGTCCCGGACCATCCTCCGCAGTTGCTCACCGAGCCGATCGCCTCTAGCGCATCACTAATAGTCACAATGGGGTGCCTCGACCAACGTGTCTGCCCCGCCTTCCTTCGCTATCGTGTGGACGAGGACTGGGACCTTCCCGACCCCGCATCTCTTGATGATGACCAGTTTCGGGCGCTCCGTGACGAGATTGGGAAGCGCGTAACCGAGCTTGTCAGGAGACTCAAGACATGAGGAATGATGGCTCTCCTATCGAGGAATGAGCCAGTTCTCCAAACAATGAAGACAGATTCAGGCCCCCTCTCGAAAGGGAAGGGCCCAAAGAAACTCTCATTCATAGACCGATTCCTCACCTGGTGGATCGCCGGGGCGATGCTCGGTGGTCTTGCTCTGGGCCATTATCTACCAGCACTCTCCAGAGGCATCGTCTCCTGGCTCATTCCCGGAACGCCCGTGCCGGTTGCTCTGGGTGGCGGGCTCATCCTCATGATGTATCCACCACTTGCAAGGGTGAAATATGAGGAGCTAGGGGTCGCGTTCAAAGACGTCCGACTGCTCGTCCTCTCGCTGATCCAGAACTGGCTCATAGGGCCGTTCCTGATGTTCGCCCTGGCGATAGTCTTCCTCAGGAACTACCCCGACCTCATGGTCGGGCTCATTCTGATAGGCAGCGCCAGGTGCATCGCGATGGTCCTCGTTTGGAATGAGGTCGCGGGAGGGAACAGGGAGTATGCCGCGGGTCTTGTGGCTTTCAACAGCATCTTCCAGGTCTTCTTCTACGGCGCATATGTCTTCTTTTTCGCTGCGGTGCTCCTTCCGTTGGTTGGACTTAGCGGCGCCAGCGTTCCCATCTCCTTCTCTCTCGTTGCCTTGAGTGTAATCATCTTTCTAGGTGTCCCGCTTGTCGCGGGTGCGCTAACGCGGTCGTGGTTTGTAGGCAAGGGCCAGAAAGAGGACTACGATAATCGCATCGCTCCATCATTTGCACCTATCGCATTGCTGGCTCTTCTATACACAATAGTCATCATGTTCGCCTCGCAGAGCAATGCAATACTGGGGTTTCCAATCGAGGTACTCCTCGTGGCCATTCCACTCGTTCTCTACTTCGCCATGATGTTCCTCGCAAGCTTCTACTTGAGCCGCAGAGCGGGTGCAGGCTACGAGAGGACGGCGTCCCTTTCGCTCACTGCTGCCAGCAACAACTTCGAGCTAGCAATTACTGTGGCAGTAGCGGTCTTCGGGGTCACATCTGGTGAGGCTCTTTCTGCCACTGTCGGCCCCCTGGTAGAGGTTCCCGTGATGCTAGCGCTTGTTGGATTATCCCGGTGGCTTGGTTTGCGTCTGTTTTCAGCCCACGTTTGATCGCTCCATGGATAGGCCAACCCCGCTGCATAAGACCGGGTGAAGAATGCCGTGCTCACACGTCACTCTAAGGCTGCGCCAAGGTCATTTCGTGCTGGGGCGAGGCTCGTGCTCATCCCAGTGCATGTCGCAGAGACTGCAGTAATCCCCCTGGAGCTCCGAACCGCAGATGAAGCACTTGTTCTTGCTGGCGTTCCCTGTCGGGACCATCGCAGCGCTTGTCTCTTGTTTCGTCTTGGGCTCTTCCGGTTGGGGCTTGGGAAGCGATGCCTGCGCCTTCTCCAGCTCCCTCTCAATTTCTGAGACCTCTGCATCCTCCGGCGCGCTCTCAGGTTCAGACTGTTTAGCGATTGATGGAGTTACAATGATGGGTTCAGTCTCACCAACCTGGATTTCCGGTGCCGGTGCGCTCTCAGCCTTCTCGGGTTCCGGCTGTCGTATCTCCTCTTTGACGGCTGGCGCGGCAAGCGAGGCATATTCCGAGGGCGCTGGCAAGCTCTCGATCTGCTCAGGTTCTGGTTGATATGCCTCTTCTGCCACGACAGGCGCTGCAAGTGGAGCGTATTCTGGCGGCATGGGGAGAGGTGGGGCACCGGGAGGGGCAGTATCTTCAGGGGGGGCCGGTTGGAATGGGACATCTGACACTGGTTGAGATGACGATGGCTCGATGGCGGTCGTTCGTCTTCTGCGGACCAGGAGCAGTACCACCAGTATGGCCACGATTACCGCGATCACTGCAAGAACGATCAGCATTGTCGTCCCGGAAAAGAATGGAGTTGACCCGGGCCCCGGGCCCCGAGTCATGGTGATGGTCACGTGGTTGGTCCTGGTCAACCCATTCAGGGTTGCGTTCACGAAGAGAACCACGACTCCCGAGCTCGATCCCGCCGTGAAGTTCACAGTTGGGCCAGTTGTTGGTCCCACGCTACCTTCATCGTTGGTAAGGGTCCAGGAGTATGTGGTACCCGCCGGACAAGGTCCACCGGTGCATTCGGGAGTAGCAGTGAAGACCTGGGTGCCAGCTATGGATATGTTAGCTGACGCTGGTGAAATGCTGACCGATGCAATGGTCGGCACCGAGCTTGACAGGATGGTTATGAACACGGGATAGCTTTGCTTGGTCAGTCCGTTCAGCGTGGCATTCACGAACAGAGCCAGATTCCCAGTCACGGATCCTGCGATGAAGGTCACGGGCGAGCCGGTTGTGGCGCTGAACGCACCCATCCCTTCCCTTGTCAGAGTCCACGAATATGTGGTACCCGCAGGGCACTTTTCTGTGCAAACCGCGGTCGCTGTGAAAGTCGTGGTGCCAGAAGGAACCAGGCTGGCGGAGATCGGGCTCACCGTTACTGAGGTAAGTGTGCTGGCGGAAGCGTTCACAGTGAGCAATGTGGACGCCACAGCGGTCTTCCCCCTCGCGTCCGTGACCTTCGCAGAGACGGTGAAACTGCCGGTTGCTGAAGGTGTGCATTGGAGCACGCTTTCATTGACCGAGCTGCATCCGGGTGGAAGACTGGGATAAGCGTATGCATATGGTTGGATTCCCCCAGAGACTTTGACAGTGAAGTTAGCGGAGGCACCCAGCAAGATGCTGGCTGGCGAGACGGTAAAGGATGCGATTTCAAGCTGAGAGACGAATCTTGTGATAGTGAGGGTAGTGGTGGCGGTCACCGAATCTCCGACCGCGTCATTCACGGTCACTGAGACCGTGTAGTTGCCTACCGCTATGGAAGTGCACGCCAGGGATGCCACGTTCGACGAAGAGCACCCTGAGGGGAGCGAACCATAGGAGTACGTATATGGTGACGTCCCGCCCGAGACCGAGATGTTCAGGTAAGTTGTTGAGCCGCTGGCAACAGTGGGTGGCTCTGCAGTGAAGCTGACCAAGGCGAGCTTGGCGTTCACTGTGAAGGACAGGGGAAGACTGGCGACAGTGTTGCTGTTAGAATCTGTGATGGCAACAGCGACCGAGAATGGGGACCCAGTAGTAGTGCTCGGTACGCATGTGACAGTGGCACTGTTCGAGGTGGTACACCCTGTGGGCAGACCGCTCCAGGCATAGGTGGTGAAAGAACCTGATCCGCCAGAGGGTGAAGCAGTGAAAGTGACGGACAGACCTACGTCCGTAGGGTTGTGCGCGGCCGTGGGCGCAGGTACCACTAGGGCCGGGTCTACTGCAAAGGAGAGCGTAGAGCTGGTGACCCGATTGCTGTTGGAGTCGGTTACCGCAACAGAGATGGAGAATGGCGAACCAGCCGTAGTGCTTGAAGCGCATGTGATAATTGCACTGTTCGAGGGTGTGCAGCCTGCGGGTAGGCCTCTCCATGCATAGGTGGTGAATGAATTGGAACCGCCAGACGGTGAAACAGTGAAGGTGATGGACTGGCCCACATCAGCGGGGTTGTGGGTGACACTTGGTGCAGGTACCACTAGAGCCGTGTCCACTGCGAAGGAAAGTGAGGAACTGTTGACGGTGAAGCCGTTGGAGTCATTGACGGCAACAGTGACAGAGAAAGGAGAGCCCGTAGCGGTGCTGGGTGCACACGTGATCGTTGCAGAGTTCGAGGCCGGACAACCCGTGGGCAGTCCACTCCACGAGTAATTGATGTAAGTGCCCGACCCGCCGCTAGGGGCAGCAGTGAAGGAGACAGACTGACCAGCATCCGCAGGGTTGTGTGTGACTATTGGGATAGGGACAACGAGGGTTGGGTCCACGGTAAGGGTGAGTGCAGGACTGGTGACCATGTCGGCATTTGAATCAACGACGGCAACAGTGACCGAGAATGGAGAACCAGTCGCAGTGGTGGGCGAGCATGTAATGGTCAAGCCGTTGACGCTAGTGCAACCTGCCGGGAGGCCGATCCACGAGTAGGTATAGCTTCCATATCCGCCACTCGCAGGTGTGGCTGTGAACGTGATGCTTTGACCCACATCCACCGGGTCGCGATCGACACTGACCGTGCCCGCCACGAGAACCGGGTCGACTGCGAACGATAGCGCAGAACTTGTGACAGTGTTGCTGTTGGAGTCGGTGACGGCAACAGAGACGGAGAATGGAGACCCTGTCGTGGTGCTGGGCGCGCACGTGATCGTAGCGCTGTTTGAGGCGGCACACCCTGTGGGCAGGCCGCTCCACGCGTAGGTGGTGAATGAACTGGATCCGCCGGAGGGTGAGGCAGTGAAGGTGACCGACTGGCCTACGTCGGCCGGGTTCTGGGTGACAGTGGGAATTGGCACGACGAGCTTCGGGTCCACTGCAAAAGAGAGGGCCGAGCTGGTAGCGGTGTTGCTGTTGGAGTCAGTGACAGCAACACAGACGGAGAATGGAGACCCGGTGGTTGTGCTGGGGGAACAGGTGATCGTGGCACTGTTAGATGCCGCGCACCCTGTGGGCAGGCCGCTCCACGCGTAAGTGGTGAATGAATTGGACCCACCCGAAGGAGAAGCTGTGAAAGTGACCGATTGGCCCACGTCCGCCGGGTTCTGCGTGACGGATGGGGCTGGGACCACGAGAGCCGGATCTACTGTGAACGATAGCGCGGTGCTGGCAACAGTGTTGCTGTTTGAATCGGTGACGGCAACAGTGGTGGAGAAAGGAGACCCAGCAATAGTGCTCGGTGCACATGTTATCGTAGCAATGTTCGAGGCAACACATCCGGTGGGCAGGCCACTCCAAGCATAAGTCGTGAAAGAGCCGGACCCACCAGACGGTGATGCAGTGAAAGTGACCGACTGGCCTACGTCGGCCGGGTTGTGCGTTGCAGAAGGGGCCGGCACGACCAGTGCGGGATCTACTGTGAAGGAGAGCGCGGAGCTGGTGACCGTGTTGCTATTGGAGTCGGTGACGGCGACCTTTACGGAGAATGGAGAGCCTGTCGTAGAGCTGGGGGTGCACGTTACTGTGGCGCTGTTGGACGAGGTGCACCCTGCAGGGAATCCGCTCCACCCATATGTTGTGAAGGAACCTGATCCGCCCGACGGTGAAGCAGTGAAAGTGACAGACTGACCTGCGTCCGCCGGGTTCTGCGTGACGATGGGGGCTGGCACAACGAGAGCCGGATCCACTGCGAAAGAGAGCGCAGAGCTGGTGGCGGTGTTGCTGTTGGAATCGGTTACGGTGATAGAGACGGGGAATGGAGACCCGGTAGTGGTGGTGGGAGCGCATGTGATAGTCAGGCTGTTGGCGCTGGTGCATCCAGTACCTGTCGGAAGGTTGTTCCACGAATAAGTGTAGGTTCCGCCCCCGCCAACGGCTGCCGTGGAGGTGAATGTGACGCTCTGATCTACGTCTGCCGGGTTGTCGCTGGCACTAACGGTACCGGCCACGAGAGCGGCAAGAATATCGACGTACCCGTCTCCGCTCTCGTAAGCTGAATACGTTGCTGACGATGAACAGCTGCCGGCTGAGGGAACACAACTATCCCCTCCGCCACCGCCACCTGCACCCCCTAACAAAATATATCCGTCACCACCGCCACCACCACCATAGTAACCGCCACCACCACCGCCACCTATCGGGTCATAGCCGCAAGAATTGCCTCCATCTCCTCCGACGAGGTACGTGCCAGCGCCTCCAGCTGCGCTGTCTCCGGCGGCCCCCCCTGCTCCGCCACCGCTGGAAGTCCCTCCTCCGCCGCCACCTCCGTATGTACCATCACCACCACTAGTCCCAAATCCAGTGCCAGAAGTTGCACCATCACCACCATTGCCCCCGTTGCCCTCATACCAGACTCCCCCACCACCACCTCCACCGCCCGCAATGGCTAGTATTTCCCCGCTGCTTGTGTTTAGAGCTGAGTAACCTCCACCGCTACCGCCATTGCCGTAAGAGCAGCTGCCACCAGCACCGCCACCAGGCCAGCCTCCAACGCCACCCACAGCAACGTCAAGTGTTGTTCCGGGAGTGACCGAGATCGTGGCCTGGACGCGTCCACCGTTACCCCCCGTGCCTGCGGTACCGCCACTAGCGGCTGTTCCACTCTCGCCGGCAGCTCCCGCCATGTCGACCGTAATGGAGGTCACACCGCTCGGAACGGCCCAGGTCTGTACGTATCCAGTGTAGGCGAATGTTGCCGTGTAGCTTGTCCACGGATGCACAAAGTCCTCCGCATATCCTGCTCCTGCCGTAAGTCCATTTCCTTGGGTCGACTGTTGGGCCGCTTGCGATGACAGCTCCGGCACTCCAGCGCTTGTATCCGGAATTGATAGCTCTGTCAGGGTGGAAACATGGTTGACACCAGCGGATGGTATGTGGGTCGAGGGAACGACCGACTTGACTGCGTTCACGGAATCAGGAATAGAATCGATGTGAGGGATGCTCGACCCAGTCAACGCGTGGCCACCAACCGATTGGCCAAAGGGGGGATTGTTGGAAGAGATTGTGACGCCTTGCTCGACGGGGTGGCCACTGAGAGCAAGCCCAGTGGACCCAGATACCCAGCCGACTGGAATTACCATCGCAATGATGATGATCCAGAGGAGCAACATCCCGGTGACCGCAGTGTCCTTCCCGGCGTTGTGCCAAATTAAGGAGGGTGCAATTCCACGGCCCGTAACGGTCATGTAGTTCGGCTCAACATTGGAGTGATAGATGGGAGGCGTCCATCTACTGGACTGAGTGATTGGATCATTCATGGACTTCCCAGTTCAACAGGGGAACAATACTCCCTTGAACCTTATCAACTCATGCCCTCCCGCAGGAAGGCATCATGGGCCCGCCACATCGGGTACGGCAAACTGATCGAGTGCCTCGACAATGATTTCCCCCGCCAATTCCCGGATAGACTGGCCGAACATCCGAACCACCTAGGAGATAGCATCTTATCCGAATTTACTCCGAAAGAGTTAGGCATTATGCCTATGGTTTATTGTGCCATGATATATGTTGACAGGGTGGGGGCCACTGGGGCTTGGAATGGGAGAAGGGAGAGGCCATCTGAGGGGGTGCGTGTAATGAGTCAGGCTGAGTTGAGGCAAAAGGCGATCATGCTGACTTCCGATATGATACAGAGATGGATGGACTTCTATGAAGTGGTACGGAAGAAGGGGTTCTCCGAGGAAGCGGCAAAGAAACTGGTCAACGCAGTGACCTCCCCCGAGACCATGAAGATGTGGCTGGACGTCTACGAGCTGGCAAGACAGGCGGGGCTCTCAGAGCAAATGGCGATGCAGTACGCCAACACTGCGATCCCCTCGATCAAGGACGAGTGCATCATCATAGAAAACGCCGCTGAATTGACAACATCCTAGGTACGCGAAGTTGTCTATAGGAAGCTCTGAGCGATTGGCGGAATGGACCGTCAGGTCTTGCCCGGTTCATCCCAGTGCATCTTGCATACCGGACAGTAGCCATCCTGAAGCTCCGTCCCGCAAGTGACGCACGTGCTGGCATGGGGTTTAGCCGCTGCATCAGCCTTTTCATCCGGCCCCTGCGCCACCGCAGCCGTTCCGTCGGCAGGTTGGGCTGGCTGAGTCTCTGCGACATCTGGCCCCTTCTCAGTATTTGCAACCTCGGTACCGGGCTTTGCGCTCTCTGGCGCCTCCGGCTCGGGTGTCGATGGAGCAGCCTCGGCAGGTTGGGTCTCTGCTTTCTTGACTTCCGACAATGGCGGGATCACGGTCTGCACGGTGTCTGGTTGAGCCAGCTCACTGTCATCGGCAGGGAGCGACTTCACCGTCGCTTTCACTTCCATGATCATGGGTTCGGCAGGCGGGCTTGCCTGGCTTGGAAGCACCCCTTCGCCGCACTCTTGGCAAACCATGTCCGAATCCAGCGGGCCACCACATTTCGGGCACTTGGTCTGGCTTGATCTTGATATGAAATGCGCTTCCTCAGGATCTGTAGACTGCAGCTCCCCTTCTTGACTTGCATCAACGCCAGCATACTCAGCCGGGTTATTCCCGGCAGGCAGGTCGTCGGACTTGACGAGATCCGCGCCATCAATGGCCCCTGCCATCTCTTCCTCTGGAGTGATCCCACCGATCGCTCCTACTCCGCTATCCCCTGGCTTTGCATCTGGTGACCCGTAGGTCTCTCCCGCTGCCGCCTCGTCTGAGGCGCTGCGGCGCTTGGCCATCGTATAGATCAGCACTGTAACTACGACGAGGAGAGCTGCCAGGAGAATGAATCCCCAGTCCCCAGAGAGGTTCACGCCAGCGGGTGGCGGCGCGGAGGCGGTGATAGTAATAGTGGCCGCGGTTGGCACTGATATCCCGTTCAGCGTAGCTTTCACAGAGAGGGTCACCACTATGCCGGTGTTCCCGGCAGTGAAGGTGGTTGAAGGATTGGTGGTGGATGAGAGGTTACCGTCATTGCTGTTCAATGACCATGAGTAGGTGATTCCCTTTGAGGGGCACGCGACGCTGCTCCCGCCGCTGGTGCAAGTGGGTTCTGCGGTGAAGATCTGAGCACTTCCGGACGAAAGAGTGACCTGGCTCGGGGTGATCGTGACTGCGCCAAGGATAGTAGGTGGTGCCCCCGTGACAGTGATTACCGTCACCGAGCTCTGCTTGGTTATCCCGCTGTAGGAGGCATTGACAAAGAGACCGACTGTCCCCACTGTATTGCCAGCGGTGAAGGTCACAGGGGATCCGGTGGTGGCGCTGAGGGTGCCCATTACACTCCTTGTCAGCGCCCATGAGTATGCGATGCCTGAGGGACAGGTGGAACTGCAAGTTGGGTTGGCCGTGAATGATTGCGTGCCGCCTGAGGCCATCGAGGCGGAATTCGGAGTCTGCGATACTGAGATCAGGGGCGAGGAGGACGTTGTGACGGTTATTATCGCAGCCAAGCTCTGCACTATAGTTACATTGAGCGAGGCGTTGACGAAGAGACCTACCGTTCCTGCGGTGGTGCCAGCAGTAAAGCTCGTCATGGAGCCAATCGTGGTGCTGAGCGTGCCCAGGGCGCTATTCGTGAGGGCCCATGCATATGAGATGCCCGAGGAGGGGCAGGTGGCCGTGCAGGTCGGGGTCGCATTGAACGAGGTTTGTCCGTTGGAGATAAGGCTGGCCGTAGTTGGTGTAATGGCCACAGAGGACAGAGTTGCTTTCGTGGAGGACGTTATGGTGATCGTGGCCGATGCCTTCACGGTTGTGCCATTCAGTGCAGCGGTCACCGTGAGCGTGACCGTTCCAGCAGTGCCTCCGGCCGTGAAAGCCGTAGATTGGGCGGTGGCTGCACCTATGGTGCCCATCGCAGAGTTGCTGAGGGACCACGTGTAGTTCAGGCCATTAGGGCAGGTAGAGACGCAAGTCGCAGTTGCCGTGAAGTTCGAGGTCGTCTTGTTCGTAGCGATGGAGGCGGAAGTCGGGACGACGCTCACCGAAGAAAGGGTACCGACCACACCAATGGTCGAGATTATGGATACAGTTCCCTGGATGTAGTTGGTGACGTAGACAAGCCCGGTCGTTGCATCATAGGCTGGGAATTCCGGCTCAGTGCCAACGGTGACCGTTGAAGTCACACTGGTGGTGCTGTCCGATATCACGCTCACGTTTCCAGAGCCCCAGTTGGCCACGAAGATGTAGCCGTCGGCGCTGTCGTAGGTCAACCCCCACGGCACGGTCCCCACGTTTATGGTCGCGGTAACCAGGTTCGTCTCGTCATTGATAACGCTCACGGTGCTCGAGTCCTGATTGGCAACGAAGATCTCGCCCTTGAGATTGTCATAGGTCACGCCATTGGGGTACTTTCCCACTGAGATGTTCTGGATCACTTTGTAATTAGCAGCCTCGACGAGACTCACGTCATTCGCTCCCTGGTTAGCAACGAATGCCTCATCCTGGGCGATGTCAAATGCCACTCCCCACGGCTCGGCCTTCACGGTGATGGTCGAGACGACCTTGTTGGTCTCGTCGCTGATAACGCTGACCGTGCCGGAGCCCTGGTTGGTAACAAAGATCACGCCCTGGAGAGTGTCGTATGCCAGATCCCATGGCTCGGTCCCAACGGTAACGGTCGTGACAACCGTGTTCGATGAGTCGCTGATGACGCTCACGCTGTTTGAACCATAGTTGGCAACAAAGATCTCGCCCTTGCCGCTGTCATAGACGGCACCCGCGGGGTTGATCCCTACTGGGATCGAGGCAACCACCTTGTTTTTCGAGTCAGATATCACGGTCACGTTGTTAGTAAAGGAAGATGCGACGAATATCTCGCTCTTGGAGCTATCATAGACTGCCCCCTCCGGGTTGGAACCACCACAGTCTGAAGGCAGGTTGTTGCCGGAATAGAGGACGTTCGTGCACAGGTCGAGGGTATACCCTACGTAAGGCGCCCCCGTGTGGATCTGTGCAGGAGTCGCGGGGGATGGCGCGACCAGCTCTGTAATCTCCCCGGCTTGGGGCGAAGTCGCAATGGTAAAGTGAGATCCGAGCGTGAGCGCGACCGGTGAAATGAAAATAAGCAGGATACCAAACAACAGCGCGTTCGTGAGCAGACCAGGTCCGCCTGCTCTCTCCAAGACTCCGGCCATATCAGTTCTCACCCCGCGCTCATCGGTAGAAACAGGCGCTCTGATGGGATATAACACCTGAAGTTACATGATACAGAAAGGTAACAGTTCCGCAGATGAAATGGTCGGGTTTCTCGAGTATCCATCGACCTATCTGCTGATAGGTCCGGCGATATTAATGTTATTGGACCAGTCAAGTAGCTCGAACTTCGGTTCGGGCCTCAGTCGAAACCCGAACTCTGCACCACGACTTGGCCACCAAGATCCGCCACCTCAAGGCTTGCGGGCAATCTGTTCCTAGTCCTGGTTGCGCCTTACCGAGACCAACCCCCCTACAATGGGGATTGGGAGGAGGTATGCAGAGGTAGTCGACAGCGGCGAGAGGCTCTGCGCCGTGCTTGGGGAGGCGTGGGCGGCGGGCGCCAGCGCAGTGCAGGCCGGAGTATTGCCAGGCGCGTTATTGTCCAGCTCCACCAGGAAGCAGAAGGTCCCTGACCCGCTATCGGAAGCCTGGACCACGAACTCGTAGGTTCCCCATCCCCCAAACGTGTCTGAAGAGTCATTCATGAGGCTGACGCCCACTGACGCATTCGGACCACTGGCCGATTGGGCCGCATTAGTGGTTGTAACGGTGGGCGGGCTCATACCGGCATATACAGCGAAGACAGGTTGAGACCCGCTCACGTTCCCATCGGTCTCGTACGCATTGAGGTAGTAGTAGTTGTCCCACTGGTCCTCGGTGACCGCTATCGAGTAGAGCACGCAACCGCCCGCTGAGAGAGTGCCCGCGACCTGCACGTCATTTGTCAGTGCGGTCGGCGTGCCGCATCCGGAGGACGCTGAGCCAGCGGTTATGGTCACCGAGCTTGACGAGGTGGCCGACTTGGAGTCGGTCACAGTGAGGGTCGCAGTGTATGTCCCCGCGGAAGAGTAGGTATGGGAGGGATTCTGAGAAGTGCTAGTGCCACCATCACCGAAGGCCCAGCTCCATGCGTACGGGCTGGTCCCTCCAGTAGCAGATCCTGTGAAGGAGACCGCCAGAGGAGCTGTCCCCGAGGTCGGGCTGGCAGAGGCTGTCGCCGACAGCGCTGGGGCTGTGCTCACGGATATGATCACAGAGCTCGAAGATGTGGTTGACTTGGAGTCGGTCACAGAGAGTGTCGCGGTGTATGTCCCTGCAAAGGAGTAGGTGTGGGAGGGGTTTTGAGACGTGCTCGAGGATCCATCCCCAAAGGCCCAGCTCCACTTGTACGGGGTGGTCCCTCCAGATGCAGACCCAGTTAAGGAGACCGCCAGAGGGGCATACCCCGAGGTCGGGCTGGCAGAGGCCGTCGCCGTTAGCGCTGGGACCGAAGTCACGGTAATGGTGACCGAGCTTGAGGCGGTGGTCGACCTGGAGTCGGTCACGGTTAGGGTCGCAGTGTATGTCCCCGCAGAAGAGTAAGTGTGGGATGGATTCTGAGAGGCGCTCGTGGAGCCATCACCGAAGGCCCAGCTCCAGCTGTAAGGGGCAACCCCTCCAGATGCAGATCCCGTGAAGGATACCGCCAGAGGGGCCGTCCCTGAGGTCGTGCTGGCGGAGGCCGATGCCGACAGCGAAGGAACTGCGTTCACGGTTATGGTCACAGAGCTCGAAGATGTGGCCGACGCGGAGTCGGTCACAGTGAGTGTCGCGGTGTAGGTCCCTGCAGAGGAGTAAGTGTGGGAGGGGTTTTGAGACGAGCTCGAGGATCCATCCCCAAAAGCCCAGCTCCAGGTGTACGGGCTGGTCCCTCCAGAAGCGGACCCGGTGAAGGAGACCGCCAGAGGGGTGTACCCTGAGGTCGGGCTGGCAGAGGCCGTTGCCGAAAGCGCCGGGACCGAGGTCACGGTTATGGTCACAGAGCTCGAGGATGTGGCTGACGAGGAGTCGGTCACAGTGAGTGTCGCGGTGTATGTTCCAACAGACGAGTAAGTGTGGGAGGGATTCTGAGAGGTACTCGTGCCACCATCACCGAAGGCCCAGTTCCAGGTGTATGGGCTGGTCCCTCCAGAAGCGGACCCGGTGAAGGAGACCGCCAGAGGGGCCAACCCCGAGGTCGGGCTGGCAGAGGCCGTTGCCGAAAGCGCCGGGACCGAGGTCACGGTGATGGTCACAGAGTCTGACGAGGTGGCGGTCTTGGAGTCGGCCACGGTGAGTGTCGCGATGTACGTTCCCGCGGCGGAGTAAGTGTGAGAGGGGTTCTGAGAGGTGCTCGTGGCGCCGTCGCCGAACGTCCAGCTCCAGGTGTATGGGCTGGCGCCTCCCGACGCCGATCCCGAGAAAGTAACCGTCAAGGGGGCCAATCCCGAGGTTGGGCTGGCCGAAGCCGTAGCCAGCAGGGCAGCGCTTCCGCCATTGAAGTTGGCGGCCAGAGCACCGATGTTTGGAGTCCCAACACCGGTCACCGGGTCCCAGCCGGCAGTTGCCGAGTACCCATTGCTGCCAGTGGTCACATCATGGAAGACGGAACTGTAAAGAGGACCTTTCGCGAGCTGGTATATGGTCGGTCCAGCGAACCCGCTGAATCCGGAGGCCTGGTATATCACGTCGAGGGCAGCCGCCCACATGGGGCATGAGAGAGAAGTTCCACCGAACTGTTCAGAAGCTCCGTTGATGTAGACTGGGACGCCAGTGTTCGGATCAGCGTCCATGGAGACGTCCGGTACACCACGGTCCGAGGTAGTGCTGCACGCACCGGGATAACCGGCCATTCCGATCTGGTAGGAGGGGGGCGCATCGGAAGAATCGCAACCGCCGCCACTGTCCGACCAGGCGGTCTCAGAGCCGTACGAGCTTCCACTGGGCGTGATGGATGTTCCGCCCACACCGATACCGTCGGGCTCGGAAGCCGGGTAGTCGGTCGCTGCTCCGCTGTCACCGGCAGATGCGAGGAGCGTGATCCCTGCCGCCATTGCGCTCTGCCAGACAGAGTGGTCGGATGTCTCCCCTCCCCAGCTGTTGGAGCCGAAGGGGATCCCGTCAGTGACGAACGTCTGGTCGCAGACGGAAGGATCGCTGGAGTCAAGGCATACAACGATAGGGGCGCCAGGAGCCATCGCATGGGCCCACTGTATGTCCAGATCGGTTTCCTCGTACCAATCACCGTTGCTGCTCCGGCAGGAATTGGCCCCACTACCCATGTACGAAATGGTCGCCGATGGGAGTCCATATGCGTTGTCGAAGGCAGCAAGGTCACTTGTGTATCCCGAGGTCGTTTCCCCTGAGCTGCACTCCTCGGCAAGCCCTATCGCCTGGGCGCCGGTCTTGCCGGCGCTGATGAGCCCGGTCTCATCATAGAAGCCTCTCATCACCGAAGGAGTCGTCTCAGCAAGGGGTCTTGGTGAGGCGGTCGGAAAAGCAAGCAGGGTGTGGGGGTTGTCGAAAGTGTTGAGGCCTTGGAAGGACTCTACCAATGAAGCGATTGTTGAGGGGAGCTCGGGGGTTGCACTGGGAGCCATCCCGGACAAGTTCCCCGCGGTATAGTTCGTCAGCGAGATGTGCAGAGCCTGGTTCACCTGGGAAGCAGTCCCGCTGACACCGTAGATCAGTGGGCCGCCAGTGGAGGTGATACTGAGCCCGTAGGCTGAGAAGTAGTCGGTGAGAGACTGCACCTGGCTTGAGTCCGGGCCGTACTGAGAGTAGAAATCCTGGAACGGAAGGTAATGCAGGTAGTAGGGGCTTGACGGATTGGACAAGCCCGCAAGATAGGTCTGTAGTGCGGAGGTCTGGGGGAGGGCGATCGCGACGTCGAAGCTCACCTGGGTGCTCGCGGCCACGGCCCCGGTGGGGACGGCCGAGCTCGGCAATTGGCCATTGGTCCCGGGTAGGGGCACCAGAGCCGTGCTGCCGTTCCCTCCCGGCACGCTCGAGAACGGCTGCAGCCACAATGTTGCCACCACAATGGCGGATAATGTCAGTATCACCGTGATTGCCACGGCGCCAATGACAGAATGGTTCGTAACTTGTCCAGTTCTACTAGGCGTCTTCAAACTTCCCGTCATGTTTGAACGCACCACGGTATGCTAAGCCAGTACATAGTATAAATCCTTTGTGGGGTGTGCTTTAAATCATCAGTCAGCGAGTAATGGGGGGGACTAAGGGGGGGTGTGTCAAGTGTGAAACAACACACCCATGTGGATGAGGTTCGCTTCTAGACATCATGGCTAGCGACCATGGCCGAATGCAGGTGGTTCGAATCTCCTCCCTTTTCTCCAGCTGCGATTCGGGAGTTTTCTATGAGATAGTCAATATAACCATCAGACCTTTCACTTTTTGGGAGGATGTGAACATTTTTACCCCCTCACGGTTTCGGACTGTGCGCCGAAAGTGAGAGTTACGTGAAAGCGCTGAAACAGGATCCGAACAACAGCACTGCCTGGAACGACCTTGGATACGGTCTGAAGGAGGGAGAGACCGTGGTCGTGGCCGGAAAGCCATACACCGAACGCGGGTGCTACGAAAGGGCGCTGGAATTGGAACCGAACAACAGCACTGCTTGGAACAATCTCGGGTACGCACTGAAGGAGACCGAGAAGGGGATCGTAGCCGGCATGCTGTACTCTCAGCGCGAATGTTATCTGAGGGCGCTCGAACTGGACCCGGACAACAGCATGGCTTGGTTCAACCTCGGAACCACACTGGCTGAGAGCGAGGATGTGGAGGTTGCCGGAGAGCATTACACTTCACGGGACTGCTACCTGAGGGCGCTGGAGCTGGACCCGAGCGATAGTAACGCCTGGAACAACTTCGGGTATGCGCTGAAGGAGGACGAGAGGGTGGTCGTCTCCAAGAAGGCGTACACAAAGCGCCACTGCTACCTGAAGGCCCTAGAGTTGGACCCTGACAACAGCAACGCCTGGAACAACCTCGGGGCCAACCTGATGGACGGAGAGAGCGTCACGTTGGGCGAAAACCAGTACACCAAACGTGAATGCTGTGCGAAAGCCCTCGAGAACGATGCGAACAACAGTAACTCATGGTACAACCTCGGGGCCACCCTTGAGGAGGGGGGGACCGTGGAGGTCGATGGAATTCAGTACTCGAAGCGTGACTGCTTCGTGAGGTCTCTGGAACTGGACCCGAGCGACGGTATTGCCTGGAGCAAGCTCGGATACTCTCTTAAGGAGGGCGAGAACGCGGTCGTCTCCAGGAAGGCATACTCCGAATGCGAGTGCTACGTGAATGCGCTGGAACTCAATCCGGACGACGACACGACATGGAACAACCTCGGGTTCGCCTTGAAGGAAGGCGAGAGCATGGAGGTCTCCAAGGAGATCTACACCAAGCGTGGCTGTTACGTCAAAGCCCTGGAACTGAACCCGGGCATGAGCAAGGCATGGGCCAACCTCGGGACCGCCCTGGGGGAGCTGGAGACCATGGTGGTGGCCGGAGATCACTACGCAAAGCGCGACTGCCTGGTGAAAGCGCTGGAACTGGACCCGAACAACAGCCGGGCCTGGAATGATCTCGGTTACGGTATGAGGACCGTGATGGTTGCCGGGAAGCCATACACCCAGCGTGACTGCTATCTGAAGGCGCTGGAACTGGACCCGAACTACAGCAACGCTTGGTATTACCTCGGGGCCATCATGGATGAGGGCGAAACGATGATTGTCGCCGGAAGGCCCTACGCCCTGAAAGACTGCCTTGAAGAAGCGGCCAAAGCTAACCGGTGAGCGTGCAAGGATCGTCTGAAATCATTTGCAAGACTACTTTTCCAGAACGAGTTTGAGAACCCAACCGTTGCCATTGATTTGATTGAAGCACCTGTGCATAGGTCAGTTTCCGGCAACCCGGCATCTACAACCCCACCTGTCGGGAATATCTTCCTACGGAGGCACCTCGCCTGCAAAGCCGCTAATGGGGTTAACCTAATATAGTTAGGTACTATACTAATGATGATAGGTTATGACGACAACATCACAATCCGGGAATCTCGGACTAATGGGCGCAGAGCACTTCCTCGAACGCGAAGGTGGCAGGATATCTTACTATGATTCTGGGGGAACTGGGCCCCTCCTCGTCTGCGTTCCGGGGATGGGGGACCTGGCCGCCGTCTATCGATTTGTGGCACCGGAGTTCACGCGTGGGGGCTACCGTGTGGTCGTTACCGACCTCCGAGGAATGGGTCAATCCTCAGTTGCTTGGAAAGACTACTCTGAGCCTTCTCTTGGGGCTGATCTTCTAGCACTCGTCCGCCAGCTGAAGGCGGGGCCGGCAATCCTTGTAGGCAACTCTGTCTCAGCCGGTTCGTCCGTGTTAGTGGCCTCAGAGGCTCCGGAGTTAGTGAAGGGTCTTGTCTTCGTCGGGCCCTTTGTACGCGACCCGCACACCCCTGCTGCAAAGCGTTTGATGTTCCGCCTAGCTCTGGCTCGGCCTTGGGGGGCGGGCGTATGGGCCAATTATCAGGCAACCAAGTTATACCCATCAAGACCGCCCGCCGACATGGTGAAGTATCGTGAAGCTGTGAAATCGAACCTGCATGAGCCGGGCAGGATGAGGGGCTTCCAGAGAATGGCGATGTTGAGACACGAAGAGGCTGAGTCTCGCTTGGGGCGAGTCAGGTCACCCACTCTTGTCGTGATGGGAACGGCTGATCCTGATTTCCCGGATCCGGCTGGAGAAGCGCGTTGGATCGCAGAACACCTTCACGGTTCCCTAGTCCTCATCGATGGGGCTGGGCACTATCCTCAGGCCGAGTTCCCGGAGAAATTCATGACCGCCGTTCTCGGTTTCCTCGCCAGGGCAGGCCATGACTAGAAGGGCAGGGATTACCAGGGCATCGCTTGTTGAGGAGGCCGTACGACTAATCGACAAGGAAGGCTTCGATCAACTTTCCCTCGCTCGGCTTGCTCGCCAACTCGGCGTCCGTCCTCCCTCGCTCTTCGAGCACGTGAAAGGCACGGCAGACCTGGTTCGTGCGGTGCGGCTACGCGGAATGCAGGATCAAGCGACCTTGATACGGAGAGTCGCGACCGGCCGGTCGGGGGACGATGCCGTGAGGCGAATGGCCCGAGCGTATCGAGATTTCGTTTTGTCTCACCCTGGACTGTACACCGCAACCGTTCGCACCGTGGCTGGAGAGACACCGGAGCTGCGCGCCGCGGGAAACGAGGTGCTCGCCTGCATTGCTGACGTGCTCCGCGGGTACGGCATCGAGGGGGCGGAGGCTGTTCACGCCACCCGGTACCTCCGCAGTGTCATACACGGCTTCCTTTCGCTGGAAGCCGCATCGGGTTTCGGGTTGAATGTCGATGTTGACCAGAGTTACGAACGCGCGATCGATGTTGTTGTCGAGGGTCTGCACACTTGGAAGGATCAGACTTCACTCGTCGGTCGCAAGAAGACAATAAGGAGCCTGCAACCCCCAAGCAGGGGAGTCGTCCGTGGATTTCATTGACCTGTCTGTCCAGCCCACCGGACGAGGCCATGACTGGATGGCACGGGGTGGGATGTTAGGATGGGGCTCAACGCTCGGACCATGACGGAGGGTTCGGACGCGGTTCCACCTCCGGGGGGTCCCGGGTTCCTGCATCTTCACTCGTGGATTTACCGACTCGAGTATGCGATGGTGTTCATCGCCATTGCCTGGTTGCTGTTCGGATGGCGATTGCTGATTCTGAAGGACTTTTCGCTGCTGGCCATCGGCCTGACCCTGTTCTGGTTCATCTGGCCAGACGTGGCCGCCTTCGTTCCCATAGGCTTCGCCATGCGAGGGAGACGGCAATGGCCTCGATGGGGGTCCACCCTGTACAACTGGCTCCACACCTTCTTGACTTGGGGTGCGGTGTTCGCAATCTGGAGCGTTGCCAGGGGGTCCATCCAATGGCCGCTGCTGGGGTGGGCCGCACACCTAGCGATGGACCGGGCTGTGGGTTTCACCCTTAGAGCTCCAGTCTAAACGAGCTGTGCGCCTGTACCCCAACTCGTCCGTAGGCATGACCCCAGGGTGTGTTCTCCCGTGCCAAGTAATATCGAGTTATGCAATCGAGGAGACTGCTCAACATGCTTTTCCTTATTGGCGAATGGCCTCTTTATCCTCCCAATGAAGTGGACTCCAGACGCCCCTGCGCACGGGCGCAGAATGGAAAGAAGCCCCCTTAGGAACTTCCTGATAGCTTGCGCCGTACTCCTGATTGTGGCGGCACCCATTTCAGGGTCAAACATTCACTTCACCACCGGTCCGGCATATCGTGGAGCATCATGCATCCTAGCTCGTGAAGTTTACACACCAAACTTGATATAAACTTCTGTGTTATCAGCTTCGGTACGTGTTCGGGACATGCGCCAAAGAGTGAGGGAGAGAAGATTGCCGGATAATGGTAGACGACGTCGTGCGAGGAGGACCTGTCCTTCGCCGATCGATAGGGCCATAGGTCGCCTTAGCGTCTGCAGGCTGCGTTTCTCCCTGCCACCTAACTATTGGTCTTACGTGATCTCCAAAAGGCACCCAAAGGCGAGAGTTGACGTCTTGGGCTACTCGTTGATAGATGACTGGTTGCTTATGGACATTCGAGTCCACGCACCTAACGTCGTTGCCTGGGTCGGTGAGCTCAGCAATATCGAAGGTGTTCATGACATAAGGCCCCTTGTAAGGTCCTTCGATGCCAGAACCTTTCGCGTGATCTGCAAGACTATTGATTCTCTGGCCACTGTCCATCGCCTGCACTTGATCCTTCGAACTCCGTTCGCCTTCAAGGATGGAGTGGGGGTGGCAACTATTGCGGGGCCAGAAGCAGGCATCAAACGCTTCATCAAGATGTACCAACAACAAACTCAAGTTCAGATCGAACCAGTTCGCAACACTGAACTGGAAGATGGCTCCTTGATGACACCTCGCCAGTCAGAAATGATTCGAACGGCCGTATCGGCGGGATATTTTGAGGTGCCAAGGCACGTAACCCTCTCGCAACTGGCCAGTAAGATTGGGATTGCGAAATCCAGCTTGTCTGAGGGTCTCGCAATAGCGGAGAGGAAGATCATCAAGAGATTCCAAGAGGAGATTGGGTAGGGGCGATCTGATTAGGTCCGGATATCGCCCATCCCTCGCAACATCACATCCGGGAACTCAGCTTTGTCATCTGGAATACATCTATCCGAAGTGCAGGAACGGACAATGGTCACCTGATTCGTCCTCATCCGCACGGCGCCGACAAAGGAGCGCGAAGTTTACTCGGAACTTCTCAAGGTCAAGGGGATAGTAGAACTCCACCCACTTTTTGGAGAGTTCGACCTCATAGCCAAGGTGGAGGCGGAGGATTTCGACGCGGTGGGACAAATTGTCGTTGCCAGGATTCGCGAGGTGAAAGGCGTCATTAACACCAAGACATTAGCTGGCACCAAGTTCTAAGAGGAGCAGCCTAGCTATCTTTGGGACAGCAATAGGATTGTGAGACCTTGGGTAACAAATATTGGCATGGGTAGCTTTGACTGAAGTTGCATTTCGTGATGTTCGGAATGCGCTCCGAATAGCCAACGGTGATCTGGTAGTTTGACGAAGGCTATTTCGGAACCCCGAACATGTTCGGTGAGAGACACCTAAATAGCGACCCGCCGTTCCCCCACCCCAACTCTACGGTTCCAAGAATGGTTTCAAAGATTGGCAAGGAGGAGTCCATTGGAAAGACCATAGGAGATTCAGGTCACCTCATCGTTTGCAAGTTGCGTGTCTCATTACCATTACCCTATTGGCACCCCGAATTGGCCAAAAGGCACCCGGAAACAAGCATAGACGTCCTCGGTTACTCAGTTTTGGACGATGGAATGCTCGTGGATATGCGTGTCCACGTAGATGACTTGACCACATGGGTCGACGAACTACGTGCGTTTGAAGACGTTCACGATGTCAAACCTCTTGGCAAAGTGGGCAAGACTCTGACTTTGCGGGCGACCTATAAGAAGAACGATTTCTTCGACACCCTTAATCGCCTCCATCTGATCATGCGAACGCCAGTCAACATCAGGGATGGAGTCTTCGAGGTGCTGATGGCAGGGCCAGAGGAGAACGCCAAGCGCTTCATCAAGATGTTTCCCTCACAAGTTCAAGTGAAAGCCGTTTACGACTCTGAGAGCGATGAGGGCGCTCTGTTGACACCCCGCCAATCATATGTTTTCCGCAAAGCCATGGATGCCGGGTACTTCGAGGTACCAAGACGCATAACCCTCACAGAGCTAGCAGCCAATCTCGGGGTTGCGACCTCCAGCTTGTCAGAGATACTCGCAGTGACAGAGAAGAAGCTCCTACAGGATTCAAAGACTGCAAAATTGCGATAGGAGAAGTCGGTCGGGAGTTGTATCTTTACTTCCCACAGTGAGAATTTTGGACTCGCTGCCGCCTGACTTCGCCACTTTATGCTGATTCGCATGTAATCCTATTCCTTCCTCGCCACATGGACGGTCACGGTGATTAACGTGAAAGCTACGGGGAGGAGGCCAAGTAGCACCATGGTCAGAAGCATGATGCCCTCCTCCCGGGCCCGCCGAAACTCGGAAAAGGAACCCTTGTCTGGACCCAATCTGTCGTTGGGGGGGGGGCGCGTCAGGTAACGTCCATAGGTGGCTACTATTGCTGAAGGAGGGCGCATTCATCGAGGGAAGGGAATACTGACTTCATACCATGTCCCTTAGGGGGTCTGGCTCTGTGTTTTCCCCGCCCGATTGCGGTGTCTTGAGAGCACTCGGAGGCACTGGCTTTCCTCCCGATGGTGGACTCGATGCATTGTAATGTTCGCCCCCATTCTGGTTGTCCTTAGGCTGCAGACGCTTCTGCTTTCTACGTCTTGCAATCATTGCAGCCAGGATTGCTGCAACGGCCAACGCCACGACTACCAAAACTAACCAGGTTAGTACTGACGATGTTGGCTGCTTGGCCGATATAGTGATCTCCTGCGAACCGGTGCCAACCACCTTCCCATCCAGCGAAACGTTCACGAAAAGTGTGTCTGTGCCTGCAGTGTTTCCCGCAGTGAACGTTGTGGATGAACCGGTAACCGAACTCAACGTTCCCAGAGTGTTGCTGAGACTCCATGAGTAGGTGATTCCCGATGGGCAAGTTCCGCTTGCGCACTTGGGGATGGCCGTGAATGTCTGGGCACTACCTGTAGCCACGGAAGTTGTGGGGCTTACTGACACAGAAGTTACTGTGATAATAGTGATCGAGGAGGTTGCGCTCTTCGATGTCCCGTTCAGTGTGGCCGTAACCGTCAGGCCCACCACGCCGCTTGTGTTCCCAGCCGTGAACGTGGTGGAGGGGCCGATGGTTACCGAGATGTTCCCGTCATTGCTGTTCAGAACCCACGCATAAGCTATCTCTCCTGTGGAGGGGCATATGGCACTGCAGGTTGGAGTTGCCGTGAACGCTTGCGTGCCACCTGAATCCACAATGGTCGTTGGTGGGCTCACTGACACAGAGGTCAGGGTGGGGGGGGAAGTTGTGATTGTGATCACTGCCGAACTTTGCTTGGTGATCGCATTGAGTGTGGCATTGACGATGAGCCCAACCGTCCCTACGGTGCTTCCTGCGGTGAAGGTCACTGAGGCTCCAGTGCCACTGAGCGAACCCATCGCGCTGTTCGTTAGGGACCATGAGTAGGTGATGCCCGGAGGGCAGATCGCGCTGCAAGCTGGGGTGGCTGTGAAAGGGGATGTCGTCGCACCTGGCGCGACTGTGTTTGTTGTTGGGTTAACGCTCACGGAAACCAGTGTGCTGGACACGTTCCCGGTGGAAATTATGGATACTGTTCCCTGGCCCCCATTGCTGACATAGACGTACCCATTCGAAGCATCATAGGTTGGAAGATCGGGGTTATTGCCAACCGCAATGGTTGAGATCACACTGTCATTGGTATCCGATATTACGCTCAAGTTTTTAGAGCCCTGGTTTGCAACGAAGATTTCACCACTGCCGCTATCATATACTGTGTCATAGGGTTGAGATCCCACTGGGATCGTCAAGGCCACTTTGTTTGATCCGTCATTGATGACGCTCACGTTGCCCGACTGGAGGTTGGTGACAAAGACCTTGCCCTTACCACTGTCATAGCCTACACCAACTGGATCGGTCCCTACGGTGATGTTCGCAACTACCCTGTTCGTCCCGTCATTGATGACACTCACGCAGTTGGAGGACATGTCGGCAACGAAGACCTCATCCCTGCCACTGTCATAGGCGATGCCATAGGGGTAGGATCTCACTGTGATATTCGCAATCACTCTGTTCGTGCCGTCATTGATAACGGCCACATTGTTCGAGTACTCGTCGGCAACGAAAACTTCGCCCTTGCCACTATCGTAGGTGATTCCCCAGGGACCGTTCCCCACAGTGATGTTGGCAACCACTCTGTTCGTACCATCGTTGATAACGCTCACGTTATCCGAGCCAAAGTTGGCGACGAAGACCTCGCCTTTGCCACTATCATAAGTTACATCATAAGGATTGGTTCCCACAGTGATGTTGGCAACTACCCTGTTCGTTCCTTCATTGATAACGCTCACCGTGCCCGGGTACTCGTTGGCAACAAAGAGTTCACCCTTGTTGCTATCATAGGCCACGCCCCAGGGATCATCCCCGATACAATCTGTAGGGAGGGAGTTACCGGAGACAAGCGTATCGGTGCACAGGTCGAGAGTATATGCCACGTAAGGTGTTCCCAAGGAGGCTTTTGCATGTGCGGTGGGGGTAGCGGCCGTCAGCATGGTCATCTGCGCGCCAGGTCGCCCACTAGCACCATCTAGATGAAAACCAATCGTGAGTGAAACCGGCGCCATTAGGGCCACTAGGATTCCCAAGACTAACGCAATCCTTAGCAGTCTACTTGTCAAGCTCCTCTTGCGTTCTACGATTAGAGCACCGGAAGTTTTACTCACTTCTTGCTTCATCGGCATAGACTAATATCAGTGTCAGTGATAAGGAGGGATGCGGTGAAGCGTGTGTTTGGTCGCACTGCTAGATAGTGTATAGCATGCAGCAAGAGCCTGACAATGCCCGTACTCTTACGAATGCCGAAGCGCGTGTCGTCTGGAGCATTCTTGCAGGGGGGCTTGAGTCCGAAGTGGAACGAATGCGTGACTCAGGTCTTCCCAAGTCGACTTATTGTGACGCAAGACGTCGGCTGTATGCTGAAGGATTCTTGGAGAGTCGATTCATACCTAACCCAACAACGATAGGAATCCCGCTGATATCGTTCTTGCTGACACGGCCCTTCGCCGAAGGAATGAGTTCGGCTGTAGATGCGCTGGCCAATCTCCCCGGAACAGTAGTAGTATGGTCAGGAACTCAGGTCGCCTTTGCAGTAGTTTTTCATCGACCGGGGGACTCCAGCGACGAGTTCCTAAAGAGTGCGTCTGGTGGGAAGATAGGCAATGCGCCTACCATTGTTTCGCTAGACACTACCCAACAACCAGTTACCATCTATTTCGATTTTGAAGGCGCATGGGCTAGTCTCTTCGGTCTAGGTAGGGCAAAGAGTTACCCTCGCAAACTTCCCCGTGCCCGCCAAGGATACACCACAAATGAGATCTCAAGACCAGCTGTTCCAACACGAATAGCGGAACTTGTGAAATCCCCGTTCGCAGCTGAGGAGAAATCGATACCTCCGCACTTGATAGGCCCCTCTGTGGTTCCTTGGTCGCAAAGAAGGAGTCTGCGACGGGGTGAGGTCGAGTGGAGAGTATTTCCGAATCTATCCCGCCTGCACTTGCTGAGATTCAGAGATTTGAACTTCTCATATGTGCTTTTCGTTGTTGGCAAACTGAGACAAGCTAGCGGTTTGCCAGATCTCTTCCATGACCTGGTATCGGTATGTGGCGTCAGTCCTTTTCTCGTTGCGGGAAATGAGAGCTCTGTTCTATTGGCCGGTCTCGCCACTGGTTTGGAGTCTACGAAAGACACCTCAAGTGCTGTTGTTCCGCAACGCCATGTCCTCCAGGCAGTAACCAACCACATCACAAACGTTGAGTTGTTCCGTGAGCCGTTGTCATCGCTTAGGATACCTGTATCACACAGGTACGATCGCCTTGTGAGCTGAATGAGTTTATCCATTCGTGGGCGCTGGAGGGACGCAACCGACACCCGATAGCAAGTAAGATACAACCTTGCCATGCATTGCGGTAAATTCCCCGCCACATCGAACATACAGGGGATTACGGAGATACTGAATTCACGACGAGAGAACGTGGTCAAAAGGCAACCCTTAGCAGAAGTTGGTTTCCCGCATAACTGTCGCCCCAGACCATTTGGTAGAATTCCCGGGGAAGGCCCGATCGGAAGTTCTCACCCACGGGGCAGACGCCATAAACGTGAGCTGCTACCAGGGTTACTGTGAAAAAAGCAAAGGAGGATCATGGGAGTCAGACGAACCGTCACACCCATCATCAACACGCTGACGAGAGTTGGACCAGAGATGAGGCCCTTGCGACTCTTGAAAATCCTGAACGACGTCGCATACTAGACCCCGATCAATTCTGGAATCGGGTGGTCATTGTTCCCGGCTCGGTCGTGGTGGAGGTAGGGGCAGGGGCTGGATATTTCGCAATCCCCGCCGGGCGTCGAGTAGGAAATCAAGGACGCGTCTACGCCACAGACATATCGGAGGCGATGGTCAAGATCCTCTCCGAGAGAAGGCTGACTGAGAACCTGCCTCAACTCTTGCCAATACGCAACACCTCAGATCACATTCCGCTACCCAGCGAAATGGCCGATCTCGTTCTCTTGGCGAATGTCCTTCACGACATCTCGCATGGTACGGTGACCGAAGCCGTACGCATTCTTCGTCCGGGGAGGCGTTTCGTGAATCTTGACTGGAAGAAGGTAGAGACCCCAGGGGGCCCTCCTTTGGATATTCGGCTGAGCCCCGATGAGGCGGCGAAGCTACTCACTGCGCACGGTTTGGTCGAAACGGAAAGGTTCGACACGGGGCCCTATCACTATGCCCAACTCTTTCACAAGGCGGGAAAACCTACTCGACCGGGGTGCTGAGGAGATGCACAAACTCCACCCGTTCTCAACTCTTCCGTCCCCCGCGGCGTGGGCCGTCGGTGGCCAGCATCGCACGGCTCCTGCGTGGCGCCGCTAGACTTGAGGAAATCTCCTGGACCTGACAAGGGATGGCGGTAGGATTCTCTCAATGATTGTCTACAAGTAGGGTCAGTGTGGCTTGTGATGGAACCAGACAGGCACCTCACGATAGGCAAGAATGCAGAACGCGATGCAAAACCTACTGTGTGGCTCTCCGAGAAAGCCACCCCTTCAGGGCTATCGAATCCTCTCTGTGAAGCATCTCGAAAAAGTCACGAACAACCCCTTCCAATTGAGCAGCAGGGATAGTCTTGGAAACGTACTCCCCGACGACAGTGACTTCGGTCTTGTCCCCTTTGGGTGTGTAATAGTTCAGGAAAGCAGAACCGGCCATTGGCCCTTCAATCATTTCGACTGCCATACCGAGAGGTGGGAAGTCGGTGATTCGCCAGACTACATTCGCCCACTCTCCGTCCATATTCTCCTCCATCATGAGGAGGAACGAGTTCTTGTTCAGGCGCTTCGTCTCCTCGTGCCGATGGGCCTTGTGGACATGTACGGTTTGGAGAAACTTGAAGACCAAGTCAATTGGCGCGTCAAAGGTGCTGCCTTCATCCTTGATGTAGACCATGGACTTGCGACCTACTGACAGATACATGACCTCAGGTCGCCCTACGAAGGCTTGGAATAGCGTAACCGATAGCCCCGGGGGTGCTCATGAGCCCTGCCGTCAGCCCGATGGTGCTGGCTAGCCCCACAGCGGGCAAGACCAACCCCGCCGCTGCGCTTCCCGCTGGCGTGCTCCCCTGCATTAGGGTCCTGAGAAGAGCGAAAGTCCGGCCTCGAAGTTCTGGGGGAACCATCTTCATTCGCAAGGTCTGGGCCCAGATCGTCAAAGGGGCGCTTGCCGCTCCGAGAAGAGCCATGCTGATGAGAGCGGTCCAGGCATCACGAGAAAGAAGGAGAAGACATAGAACAACACCAGAAAGAACCTGAGAGACACAGATGAGCGTTCCAGACGGCATCTTTCCAGTGTAGCTGCCTCCAATGAACGCTCCCACTGTTTCCCCGGCTGCGCTCGCACCGAGGATGATCCCATATAGTGTCGCAGTGCCTCCAAGACCTTGAGAAACCAGAATCGGGAGCCAGACAGCTAGAATACCTGAGCCGATGTTGAAGAGCATGTACATTATCGTTATGGACATCAGAACCGAACTGGACGCTAGGAGTTGGAAGCTTGCTGAGAGCCGAATCTTCCCAGTAGGGGCCCCCTTGGAACCCTTGTCCGTGCCAAGCTGAATTGAAGCCAGGGCAGCAATGAAGATCATGTAACTCGCAGCGTCGAACAGGAATACATTGGGCGCTCCAATGATCCCGATCAAAATACCGGCGATAGGGGGACCAGAAACTCCGCTCAGTGTGAAACCGAGCGTTTCCAGAGAATTTGCAGTTGAGATGCTTTCCGGGGGAACCAGCTCTGGAATGATCGCTGGACCCCCGGCAAAGCTGATCATGAAGAGAAAACCGTAGATTGCGGCCACAGCATATACCCACTCGAGGGGAAGATTGCCGAATGCGTTCAGGATGGGAATCGACACAATGGCCGACCCGCGGGCGACGTTATCCCAGATCATGACCTGTCGTCGATCAAATCGATCTAAGAGCCATCCTGCAAGGAACCCTCCAACGAAGACAGGAGCTGTGAATGCAACGAAGAGCAGTCCCAAAGCCACCGGAGAATGTGTGCGTTGAAGGACGATCCAGGTCGCTGCGACAGTGGTCATCGCCGACCCTGTCATTGAGACCACGAATCCGATCCAGAATCTCCTATACGCCCGCTGGCTCAAGGCCTTGGAGAAACCCCCGATGTCGAAGCTGCTCATGCAATTGGTCAGGTCAATTGGCGAAGTTCAGCCATGTTCAGCGACATCTGGTCCTCGTCAAAGTAGGTCGAGCCACGCTTCACAGCCTTGGAGGTATGCCCCGTGGTCTTGAACCCAAGCTTGGAATAGATGTGTTTGGCGCGTTCGTTGTTCGACCATACAACAAGTTGAATGATCTCGAACTTGCCCATGCACTTCTCAATTACCTTGGATATGAGTGCGGTGCCGACCCCGCTATCTCGATATTCCTTCCGGATATTGATGCCGAGATCCCCTATGTGTCGTTGCTCCTGCTGCGGTGCGCGCCGGTCCGCCTGGCACATCCCTACGGCCTTTCCGTCGCACTCGACCACGTAGGCGACACTATCACCCTCCAAAACACCTAGGTAGAGACTGCTGAACCAAGCAAGCCGGGAGGCAGGAGTTGGCTTCGGGTACATAAGAAATATTCCGACAGACGGATTCGCGGCTACCTCGTCACGGTAGGAGTCGAACGCTTCTACTAGGTCTTGGAAGTCCCTCCATTCGAGACTCCTGATCTTCATCTCACTCTTGTCTATCGGCATGGTGAGGGACTCTGTCGTCATTGCAACCACCCCAGGAAGAAATGGCCAAGCGGTGGGAACGTTGTCACCAACGCCCATTCCTTCAGGTTGTGGTTCCAGATGGTTGCTATACGTGCTGCGTTCATGGCGAACAAGAGGGGCTGACAGCAGATAAGGGCGAGTCACAGTAGCATTGTGACAAGCTTAAGAGCATCGCTCCTTTCCGGTAGTCTCCGCAAATTGTGCTTTGGAGTGGCCGGAGGCAGTAAATGACACACAGAGAAAGTGACAACAGACGCCATGAGGAAGATAGCAAGATATCCCGGGATCTGGATACTCTTCAAGGGCTCTTGAACCTCTCCCCATACGAGCTCCGTTGTTTCTCAGCTCTTCTTGGACATGATCAGCTTCCCGCGCAACGTCTTGCTCAGGAGGCAGGGGTTCCACGTTCACGTGTGTATGACATCCTGCGGAAACTGTCCGCAAGAGGACTCATCATCGAGGCACCCGGGCGTCCCACTCATTTCTCATTGGTCGATCCCCAGTTTGGTTTCGCGAGCTGCCTCGGAAACAGTCAGCGTGAGGTCTTGACCAAGATGGACCAGCAGCGTCAGCTCTTGGCGAGCTTGGCGAATTCACTGTCATCCTACCACGGATCGGTCCTTCATGCAAGGACTTCGAGAGAAATGGGATGGACCATCGGAACTGAGGCCGCCGCGATGGCACATCATATCAAGCTGAAGCATTCTTGCCAAGAATCCTACTCGGGCATTTCGGAGTCGTCCACGGTTCCTCCGGACGAATTGTTTGCGGTGGAACGACAGATGCTCAAGCGGGGCATAGAGGCCCGTCTCATTAGGACATTTCCACCCAACATGCCGGCGCACCAGAAAGAGCTGTACCGGGACCTCCAAAAGGAAGGGTTCCAAATCCGAGTATTGAAGACCCCCGAAATATCATTTGATGTATTCGACCATCGTGATGTATTGTTGTGGTTGGATGAGGGCACTGGTCGAGCAGCCTCTGGGATCACATGGATTAGGCATGCATCTCTCGCGAAGGTCCTAGAAACGTATTTCGACACCGTGTGGGAATCCGCCCTCCCCGCCAGAGTGTAACCGGGCAGTACTTTCCCGTCCCCCGCGGCGTGGTCAGGTCGACAATCGACATCGTATTACTGGGGTAGTACGGCTTCTTGAATCGCGCCAAGAACTCAACCCTTGACAGAAAGCTGATGAAACTCCTCTTCTTGCCAATCTGCCGCTGCAGACCGTCTAGAAAGTCGAGAAAGCGGGCACCACGAATCCAATGCACCCACGATTTGCTCGGTGGGTCGACCCCTCACGAATCCGTTTTCGTCCGTGGCGATTCCTGTGGACCTGTGGACGCAAGGGTGGCTTGAGATGGGTTGGGGACGCCAGGCCGCTCTCCCTCCCGGAGCCACTTCCTTCGGAGATAGAGGAGCAGACCAACCGCGAACGAGGTGAGTACCAAGACGCCGACGTCACCACCGATTTCGAGAGAGACATCCATAGGCACGATCACGCACATCAGCCCCAACATCAAGTCGGTCTTCGCGACCTCGTTTCTGGCCACTCCCACGTGTCGGACCCAGAGGTGTAGGCAGACCGCAGCAAGCCCCACGAAGAGGCAGAGCGTCAGAGGGGCAGACAATCGCGGGCCGAACCAGGAGAGGAGGAAGAACCCGGCGAAGAACCCGACCCCAAGCCCCACGAAGAATCGCTCCGGCCGATCCGGCTTCGCTAAGGTCGAGGCAATCAGGTTTTTCGGGATGAGGTAGGCCGCCACGACGTAGGCGCCGGCGACCCCGGCGATGAAGACGAGCGGGAGGAGGGGAAAGTAGTGCGGGCCTGCCACGAAGATCAGGAACAAGGAATCGAGCGCGAGGACGGGAAGAGCGATCGCAAGCCCCGCACCGCCCAAGAGGCTCTTCCCCCGGATCCCGGGGTAGAGGAGCTCCACGAGCAGAATCGGGACGGCCATGCTGAAGACCGCGTGGAATAGGGTGAGGTCGACGAATGGCACCCAGTTGACGCCCAACCAGTAGGAGTAGACCGACCCGTGAAGGAACGCCCCCGTGGGGTCGATGAGAGTCTTGGCCTGAAGGCCCTCGCTCTCGACCCCGAACGCGGCCCCCAGCAGGAGTACGCCGGCCCATCGTTTGTCCCACCGGACGGCGGCCTCGCGGATGAGCAGGGCACAGGCCCCGTAGTTGCCCGCTGTGAAGAGGAAGACCAAAGGGTCGAATAGCTTGGGAATGGGGGTCGAGCCCGTAAGGCCCTCGGCGAGGACGGTTGCGAGGAGGACGAGAGAGGCGATGGCGTACCGACGATCGCGATTCGAGAGCGGGGCAACTCCAGGCCGTACACTGGATTGACTGTGCAAAAATTTCATACTTCTCCCTCTCCACGAGCAACGGTCGATACTCCAATGAGGCGTATTAGCCCATCCTTCGCGAGTTCCCCCGTAAGAATAGTCGGGGTTGGTTCTCTTCAATTTCACAGTTTCCCCGCCACAAACTGTCGTTGCACTTCCAGTGTGATGACCAGGTAGTTCGCCGCCCGGCTTGGAGTTGGCAGACTCTTCGGACGTGAATGAAACCCGACATGGTCCGGGGCATGAAGCTCGACTTGCCTACTGCATCGTATGACTGGGGTAATGCGGCTTTTTGAATCGCGCAAAGAACTCAACCGTTGACAGAGCAGATTGATGACCCACCTTGTTCAAGAAGCTTCCTCGTTCAAGACCTTGGCCACATGTGGCAGGTTGCGACCTTTCCCGCAATGAATCCGTTTCTGCTAACCTGCCGCTCCAGTGCGGAGCGGGTGACGATCTGTTTCTCAGGTGGCAATAGGTTGTGAAGCCTAGCACAGACGTCATCGCTATGCCCAAAGGCAATGATGACAACTTCATCCCCATCCATTGCGTAGATGCACCTCCACGGAGGAATCCGCAGCGTCCAGACGTTCTGGTAACCCCAGAACTGGTGAACATCAATATCCGTCCCCCGAACCTGAGGATGCTCAGCCAGCGGCTCGAAGGCCATGTTGAACAGCCGCTGTGCTTTGAGAGGCAGATTGTCGAAGCTTTACCCTGCGACAGGTTTCGCGAATACCACTCGATGCATTCAGTGTTTCCGAGGGAGGTGGTGAGCCCGACGAAACTTCTCAAGCGATTCTCGTGGGAGAAGAAGTGCCTGCTGGACGTCCCTGCGGAAGTAGTCCGGAGGGATTTCATCCATCAGATCCTCTATCGCATCGGCAGCGCTCTTTCCTCCTACCTGGTAATCGCGGAGGCGGTCACGTACCCGGGCAGGGAGAGTGACGGTCGTAGGTCTTTGGTTCGAGGTCGCCATCATTGAACCAATTACATCAATAGTATTGATGTCTTGCCGAATCCCATTGGGCAAGGGGGCAGGTGACCTTGGCCCGCAGAACTCACTCTCATTGGTCAAGCTCACAACCATGCCTTTCTGAACATGTCACAGGTCTCAAGACTAGAACTGAGCGTTTCTGAGGCCCTTGAAGAATATGAGCCCGCAAACCGCGGCAACCAGCATGGCTATGCCGCTCAGCACGAATATCTGCCCCACCGTCAAGCTCAGCACAACAATTCCAGCGATAAGCGCCGCTAATGGCTGTGCCGACTGGTTCGAGGCGCTCAGCGCACTTCCCACTCTTCCAATGAGTCGACCTGGGACCTTTGCTTGAATGAGCACAGAGAACGGCACATTGGCCAATGCTGAGCCGACTCCAGTGACGAAACCCATGGCCAGCGCCAGGTACAGGTTCGCAGTCAAACCCCAAATGAGCATGCTGGCGCCTATGGCAAGTATGCCTGCGAAGAGGAGCAGCCCGACGTGTTTGCGCATGTTCATCTTGCCCGCAGCGAAGGCACCAACAATACCTCCGAAGGCCGAGGCAGCTCCTAGGAATCCAAAGGCAGCCGCGTTGCCGCTCAGTACGAACTTGATGTAAGGGGCCACCAGCGCCGAAACCATCGCACCAAAGAAGTTCACGAGGACCGCCAGTGCGATCACCTCTAGCAGGATGCGGGTCTGTCGGATGAATCGAAATCCTTCCGCAAGCTCGAAGAAGAATCCCTTGGGGGTGTCCTTCACGGTCTTGTCTGGTTGCTTCAAAGCTACCACCAATCGTGGAATGACCACCAAGAGTGCGGCAGCAGCGAAGAAGGTGAACCCATCATACAGGATGGGCGCTGCGACCCCGAAGATCGCCACCACTATCCCTCCAAGACCCATGCTGGCCAGCTGGTTGAAGGACGAGGTCAACGAGAAGAGGCCGTTTGCGGCACCAAGGTCGTCAGGGCTGGCCAAGGATGGTATGATCGCCCTGGTGGCCGCACTCGTGACCTGGGACCCCGCGCTGAGCATGAAGAGAAGCACCAGGAGCACGGGGAAAGTGAGACTGTTCACGAAGAACAGGAAAGAGAGAGCCATGACAACTCCTCCCTGGAAAATGTCGGCCATTATCATGGCGTCACGCCGGTTGATCCGGTCGACGTAGACTCCTACAAGTGGAGCTACTAGTACGGCCGGTGCCAGCATGACCGCCACCGCGATCCCGACCATGGAAGCGGACCTGGTGGTCACTATTATGAGCCAGAGAAGAGCGATCTCGAAGATGGCGTCCCCGGATTGGGAGATGAGCTGGGATACCCAGAGGATCAGAAGGGGTCGACTGCGCAACACCCGCATGTAACTGGGCTTGGGGGGCCTCGGCGCCTGCGGCCTCTCCACGGGCTCTCGAGGAAGTGCGGTTGCCACGAAACGAGACCGGCCTTCAGGGCCTTAAGCCCTTCGACGGCGCCCTGAGATTACACCACGCCGTCAGGCGTTGTATTGTTCGGAGAAGTACATGGGTCCTTGAAGAAAGCATTATCTTGAACATGAACAAGTCATGGGTGTCGATGTCCAGCAACAGTGCCACAAATCAACCCAATATCAACTCAGATCCTGGTTACCCGGAACAGGTCGGCAAAAGAGTTGCGTTAGCATTCATGAGGTTCGTGGGCACGATGATGGCCCTGCTGGGCTACTTTGTCATGACCTCCGGGGGAACCCTGTTTCCTGCGTTATACCTTCTCGTCCTTGGACTGGCATTGATAGTGTTGAGTTTCCCTGAGGTGGTGACCGCGATCTGGGAGCTGCGGAAGGTAGCTGCATCAGAGCGTACCGGCAGGGAACCCTTCGGACGTCTGAGGATTCCAGTGCTTGTTTTTGGTGTTGTGATAATCATTGTTGTTGTTGCGGTCTGGGGGGTGACCATCGGCTTCTACCTTCTTCTTCTCTTGGTCCTCGCCCTCATCGTGATGGGCGAGATAGACTTCAGTTCCCGGAGAAGGGAGGAGCAGTTGGAGTCCGAGTCTGGTGAGACCGAAGCCCCGAACGCTCCGATGCCGTCTGGGGCAGGTGAGCCTGTTCCCGAAGAACCTGCCTATGAGGTCGTGATTCCCCCTTCACACCCAAGGAAAAGCCACTTCGCCGATGGGCCACGCTTCTGCCCCGAGTGCGGCACTACGAACCCGCAGGACTACTCTTACTGCCAGAAGTGTGGCGCGCCCCTCCCCCTCCCTGTCTAGGTGAGACGCCAATCGAATATCTCGGTCAAGCCTTCCCTTTTGGGGATGCCGAGTCAATGAGTGGACGTTCCCTCACCTCTCCTGCCGGGGTCTCCTCGGCAAATACCTGCGAGGAGAATCTCCAGAAAGAAAGCCCTGGCCTTCTCCACGCAGAGGGGGAAAGCCCCGCCTTCATGCATACCCCCTTCAGGAAGTCTTCCACGTTCCAACCCTCGTCGACGGGGACCTGGGGCAGAAGGAGTCCATTGGACCCGCTGCCTGCCACGACCAGGCCATCCCTGCCGATCACTACCTCCTTCAGGAGCTCCTCAGGGCTCCTGCAGGCAATTGCCTCCATCAGACCGAGAATTGACACTTCTATGACCAGGCTCTTCACCTCGCCTGTCGTTACTGGTGGGAAGCGATAGTCCTCCCTTGCCGCCAGCCAAGCTGCCCTGGCGATAGCATCGGCCAGCGGATACACCGGCCCGGTGAAACCGATGCACCCCCTGAGCTCCTTGTCAGGATGGGTCATGAGTGTCACGAAGACTCCGCGCTTCTCCTTGAAGAGAGGGGTAAGGGCGGCCCTGTCCTCGCTGGAGAGGAGGTCGGGGCCATAGGAACTGTCCAGATCGGATGTGAGTACCTTCCTTGCAAGACCTATGGCAAGGCGACCCTCTTCGAGTGTGGCCGTGCTCATCCGTTCTTTACCGTCGATATTGCCAGCGGGAGGGCCTTTGCGAAGGCCGCGATGTCGGCAGGCTTATTGGAGAAGGAGAGACGCACGAACTTCTTCCCGAACTTGGGGGAGAGGTAACTGCCCGACCTCACGAAGACCCCGTACTTGAGAAGCATCTCCTGCTGCAGCTTCTCCGGCTCTATGCCCAGCTTTGAGATGTCGATGACGAACATGTTGGCCTGGGAAGGATAGACTGGCAGGAATGCTCCGTCTATCGAATCTACTACCTCCTTGATCCTCTTCTGGTTCTCCCTGCACTGGGCCTTGATCTTGGGGAATACCTCGGGCTTCGCCTTCAGCGCGGCCAGCCCGGCATACTGGGCGAGGACATTGACACCGAGATCGTTGGTGTTGTATTTCCACACCTTGTCGTAGAGCTCTGGCAGAGCCATGAGCCCGCCGAGGCGCAGCCCCGCCAGTCCACAGTTCTTCGAGAGCGACCAGACGGTAACGGTCTGCTCGGGGGCGATCGTGTGGGTCAGGGTGTGCTGGTCCGCGAAGTCCCGGTACGTGACGTCGTTCAGAAGTATGAGCTTCTTGTCATGGGCGATCTCGGAAATTGCCTTGACCTCCTCCTTGGGGTAGCCGGAGCCCAGGGGATTCAACGGGTCGATGAGCAGTATCATGCGAGTCTTGGGTCCGATGGCCTCCTGGATCCTGTCCACTGTCATGCGGTAAGGCGGAGAGTAGATGTCCAGGTTCACGGTCTGGGCACCGGAAAGACCGATGAACTTGTGGATGATGAGGTAGCTCGGATCGCTCGAGATCACCTCGTCTCCTGGACCAAGCAGTCCTCTCATGATCATGTAGAGCGCCTCGGTCCCGCCCGCGGTTATCCCCACCTTGACTCCGGAAAGACCGAAATCCTCCAGGAGGAGCCTCTTCATCTCCTCCAGGCCGGGAGCGTACGGGTACTCCTGGTAGCGCATCTCCTTCGAGGCCTGGGTAATTGCCTTCTGCACGATTGCTGGGGGGAAGAGATGGTTCGTGTTCTGGCTCATCCAGGCGAGTTCCTGGAAGTGTTCGTGGGCGTAGGTAAAGGTATCGAATGGTTTGTTCATGGAATTGGGAAAATGTTACGGTATTAAAAGGAAAGGGGTCGGTCTCTGCGCATGGCAGTCACCCGCTCGGCGCCCTTCCGAGGAAACCAGTCACCACTCCCAGCCACTGCATCTCGCACCCGACATCCGTCAGTCCCGTTCCTCTCAGCAGTTCCATGACCTTCTCCCTCGGGGGAAAGTGGACCAACGAATCGGAGAGATACGTGTAGGGAAGCTCGTTGTGAAAGGCTGCCCCTATCACCGGCACCACCTTGTCGAAGTAAGCGTGGAAGAAACCCTTGAACCATGACGGGTTCGGCTCGGTGAGGTCCAGGGCCAAAAGAACGCCGCCCGGCCTCAAGACCCTGCGCATCTCCTCGAACCCCGCCTTCAGGTCCTTCAGGTTCCTCAACAGGAACGCGCTGGTCACCAGGTCGAACGTGGAGGATCGGAAAGGAAGCCTGAGCGCATCACCAACCGCAAAGCCCACCCTTCCGCCTGCGGGTTTCAGGGCCCTTGCCTTCTCCCCGCTCAGGACCATCGCCCTGGTGAAATCTACTCCCACGATCCTCGAGGTGGGGTAATGAGCCGACATGAGGAAGGTGAGGTCGCCCGGGCCACATCCGATGTCGAGTATCCTCCCGGGGCTACGCTTGAGGAGATTGTCGACCGACCACAGGGCCTTCGATCGCCAGATCATGTCTCCACCAAGCGTGGAGACGTGGTCGAAGAGGCTGTAACGTCTGGAGATCGCGGAGAACATGGTCCGGACGTCCCCCTCGAATGTAGGGGAACCGCGCACCGGTCTCAGTTCCGTCACGATACAACCTCCGCGACCCTTCTCAGCTTGATGGGTTGTCGACCTGCTTCTTCAGCTTCTCGTAAAGCGCCTTCAATGTAGCGTATACATTGGCCTCACCCAGTTTCTGAATGCGCGATATCTCATCCGCAGCCTCCTGTCTCTTCCCCCACTCGACGTGCATTGAGGCAAAGTGCACTAGAGTCTCGACCAGCACCTGGGGATAGCCCAGCTTCTCTGCCAGTTTCAACGCTTCCACGTAAGCTCTTTCTGACTCCTCGTAGGATTTCCGGTACTGTGCGATGATCCCCTCATTCAAGGTGACCTGCTCGATACCGAAAGGGTCGTTCAGCAGGGAGAGTATCTTGCCTGCCTCCTCATTGTCCCGGATCGCCTCCTCAACACTGCCGAGGGCCAGGTGCATCTCCACGCCATTGAAAAGCCTCCAGCCCAGGCTACGCCGATCCTTCGTCTTCTCGGCGTAGGCCCTGGCCATCTTGATCTCCTTCATGGCTTCCTCGGGATGGGCGGGCATCAATGTGATCGCAAGGTTGTTGTGAGCCCTTGAGAGCTCGCGAAAATCGTGGAGAGGCTCCAGGATCTGGATGGCCTTCCTGTAAGAATCAATGGACCTCATCTGCTCCTCCGGTGCGTCCAATCCTGAACGGATGTTGCCCAGGTCGATGTAACAGCTGGCAACCTCCTTTGCGTCCTTGACAGGGTCCAGAAGCCCTATGGTGGTCTCGATCTCCTTCATGCCAGCTTCCAGCTGCCCTTCCCGGTAGGCTGCCCGGCTCAAGCCTCGGTGCGCCAACGCAAGCCCCTTCTTGTGGCCCACCTTCTCCAGTAACCGTATCGCCTCCTCGCAATACTGGCGCGTCAACCCGAGCTTGTCCATCTTGCGGGCAGCATCTGCACGGGACAGAAGGAGCAAGGCACGCATCGTCACCTCGTCCTCGGGCAGCTTCATCAGGCTCTCCTCGTAGAACTTGTCAGCCAGAGCATCCTCACCGGTCGCCTCGTACTGGGCGCCGATCTCCTTCAGGACCTCTGCCTCCTCCACCCTGTGATTTCCCGGTAGAGCAGCGAGGTCCTCCCGCGCACGCTCCAGGTAGTGTATGGCCACGTCTGGGGAGAAAGCGGCCGTTGCCTGCGCAGCTGCATACCGATTGTAGACGAGCGACTTGTCATGGACCTGCGCCAGGTGGAATTGGCGGCCCATCTCAGGTATGATGCCTGGAGCTGGGTCTGGATGCAGCTTCTCGTACGCCTCAGCGATCTTCCCGTGTATCACCCTCAACCGGCTCGAGGAGATCTCGCCGTAGGTCTGCGTGAGCGTCTCACCGCGAACAAAGGCGTAGGAATCGCCTGCTTTGAGCTCCTTGAGAATGCCGGATTGGACCAATCTCTCCAATATCTCCGCCAAAGCCTCCTCGGTCATCTCCAGGGCCTTCGCCAGCACCGCGAAGTCGAACTCCTTCCCCATGGATGCTGCGTAGGAGAGGACACGCCTCTCCACCTCCCCCAGGCCCTCGGTGTCGAGATGTATGGGCGCGGGGGGGGTCTCCGAGGGGTTTCCTTTCATTTCCATGCCCGTGACCCCAAGGCAAAAGTTAATCTTAACATCAATCATGGCAGGAAGCCGTGACGGACGAGAAAGAGGGTATTGGCACACGCCTCAAGGGCATTGCTGCGAGTGAGGTCGAATTCGCACTTTGTGTCGTCCTGCTCATCCTGGGCATCGTCTTCTACCTGTGGTGGGGATTCTCATATGGTGGCTGGCTGGACAACGGGGTCTACGCGGTCACGATCACGATGGTCCTCTTTGGGCTTGCCGGAATGCTGGTCACCGCCCCCAGGGCTCCCCAGAAGTCTGCAGCTTAGACTGCCCGGTGGTTGCTTGACCTACATCATGGCGGTCTTCTAGGTGTCTCCAGGAGCCGTTGGGATTAGGGGCATGATGCTGATCACACCGCACGCCTTGAGGATCTTCTCCGCCAAGGCCTGTGTTGTGGTTGCGTTCTCTGGCGAACCATATCTTCTTTCCCAGCATGCAAGCACGAGAAGCGCCTTGCCCTCCCAGTAGCCCATCTTCCTTTGCCGGGATTGGACAAGAGCACTTTCGATCTCTGCCCTTGCTTCATCCTTGGCACCGGTGGCTATTGAGAAGATGGCCTTGCAGATGTGGAGCTGTGCCACTTCGCCGACCTCAAGGTTGCTATCCTTTTCAGCATCCGCCAGGTCTTTCAGAGCGCCGGCCGGGTCCCCCGCGTTCCCCTTCGCTTCTATCATGTCGCAGCGCAATTCCAGCAGGTAGTCTGAGTCTCCCTGCTCCTTGAACACTTTCTCTGCCATCTTGAAGAACCTTAGAGCCTCTACCGGCAATCCCTTTTGCAGACGGACGGTTCCTAGTCTGTGCATGCCTATCCCGATCTCTGTCGGAAGGCCAAACGTCTCAGCAAGGCGCAAAGCCTCTCTTGCCGCCTCTTCGGCGCCATCGAAATTGCCCCGGAATGCCATTGAAAGGGAGACGTTCGACAAGGCTGTGACGAGCCCGTCGATCTGTCCTATCTCCCTGACGGCCTCCACGTACCTGGCAAAGGCCTCTTCTCCCTTGAGGAGGTCACCTCTATTGGATGCAATCGCTCCTTCAAGGTTGAGCATGCGTGGCAACAATCCTCCGACATTGCCCATCTTGGTGAACTTCAATCCCTGTTCGAGATTCCAGTCCGCCTCATCCCAGCGGGCCATTGCAACATCGATCCAACCCAGGTAATGATGAGCGAGTCCATGAAAATAGGTGTCCTCGACCGGAAGCAAGGAGAGGGCCTTGCGTGCGACTTCTCCGGCAGCATCGAATCTCCCTTCGCGAAAGAGCATTATCGCATCCATGGCGGCGATTCTGCCGATGAGCGACGGAGCGGCCATCCCTGGCTTGAGTTGGACTGATCTCTGCACTTTCGTGAGAAGCCGCCGCGCTTCACGAACGTGGCCTACACTCACATCGACCAGTTCGAGCAACACTTCACAGAGCATTAGTTCGGGAGGTTCGAGTTCGATCAGCCTACGAACCACGGGCTCGATCAATTGAGGATATGCACCATCCCTTCTCATCTGCTCCACCACCGAGAGGCCCCATTCGACCTTCCTCTCCGTAGTGGCTTCATCCATCTCCATGAGACCAAGGCCGTTCGCAAAGAGCCTCGCAATCCTCTCGTGCGCGTGCGCCTGAACAGCCATCGCTATAGCCTTCTCTGTCCAGAACAGTCCCTTCTTCCCTACACGCCCCTCGTGACAGAGAGTTGCGATCTTCTCGATTTCAGCAGGCTCGTGCGCCTCCATCCATGAGGCCAGCCTTTCCGACAACTCCCGTCTCTTGGCTGAAGGTATTGCATTCCGGGTGGTCTCCCACAGCAATGCATGGGCGAATGCATAGTGGAGTTCATTCCCTGTCTTCTGGATGAGTAGCCCCCTCTCCGCTGACAGCTTCCGTAGCATTTTCTCCATGCTCTCATCAGAGACTTGGAGCACATCCTTGAGCACAGCTGCCTTGAACTCCTGGCCTACCAAGGCTGCCACCTCCAACAATTCTCTCTCGTGCTTGGAGAGCATTAGCAGCCGCTTGTTCAAGAGGCCTGAAACTGATTCGGGTACTGGCAGGGCCCCGCTGTCCCCACTCTCGACCTTGGGCAGATCAAACACTGCATTCCCGCCTACAGTGTGAATCCGCCCTCCATCCTTTAGCTGGTGGACGGTCTCCAACAAGAAGTAAGGATTCCCTCCGGTACGCTCAATGAGCGAACTGATAGCCGTCTTTGCAATGGCAGGATCGATGTGCGCCTGAGCAACGCTCTCAAGCAGTTGCTTGACAGCGTCTTCATCTAGCCCATTCAGACGGATGTCACTGACAAGCCCCTCCCGTCTAAGGTCCCCTAGCACCTCAACGAAAGGGTGGTCCTCAACTTCGTCCTCGCTCAACGCCACTGCCATTAGAACAGGCAAGTTCCTGATGTTCCGGCTCAGGAACTTGAGGGCCTGCACTGAATCTTGATCAGCCCAGTGAAAGTCGTCCAATAGCAGGACAAATGGAGTAGATTGCACTTCTCGCTCGAGTATTGATAGATAATCCAGGAGCACCCTGGCAGGAGCGCGGGAACCGGATGGTTGTGATTTAGCTTTCGTAGGCCTCGAAAATGACACCATGGCAAGTGGCAATTCTGAGGGATTTTCGTTCTTGGCCGCCAACCGTACCCACAGTGGCTGTCTCTCCTGTGGACCAAGAGCCCTCGCTCGAATGTCAGGCGCCCCGTGCTCAGCCTGGTTTCCATCTGCAGCTGAACGAAACAGCTGGTCCACCGGAAAGAACGGGTCGGTGACACCAGGCAGACAATGTCCCCATCTTACCATCAGTCCATATACTGCTGCCTCTCCTTCTATCCATCGAAGCAGCGAAGTCTTTCCAATTCCCCCCGGACCGATCACTAGGACCGTCGCACCATGCCCGTCCCTCGCCTGAAGCAATAACGCACGCAGCGCATCTGTCTCTGCTTGGCGACCAAACAAGACGTGTTCCCCCAGCGATGTCTGCAAGGCAAGCCTATCGGTCGTGTCCCGTACCCATCTGCCATCAGGGTTCGAGGTAGTATAGTTGTTTCGGCCATTGGGATCTACGCGTACACACTGGTCCCTTCCGGACCCACCGCGACGATTGCCGCCGCCCGCCCAGAAATCTGCATTCTAGATGCCCAGTTGTTTCTTGAGAGCCTCGTACGAGGACGTGTTCGAGGGGTCTACCTTGTCCTCTCCGATCTCCCTTATGCGAGAGACCACCTTGATCGCCTCATCATTCTTGCCCCATTCGGCATACATCAAGGCAATGTGCGTGAGGACCTCGACAACGTCAGGGGGATAGCCTAGGTTTTCGGCCCTCGCCAGGGAATCCAGGTAGGCCCGTTCCGATTCTTCGTATTCCCTACGGTACTGAGCGAGGATCCCGTCATTCATCGCGACCTGCTGCAGGCCTTGCAGGTCGTTGAACTTAGAGAGTATCTGGCGGGCCTCCGCGTTGTTCTGGGCGGCTTCCTTCTCCTCACCAAGCGCAAGATGAAATTCAACCGTGTTAAAGAGCACCCACCCCAGGAACCGCTTGTCCCTGGCCTTCTCGGCATTGTTCCGCGACTCCTTGAATTCCTTCAGGGTTTCGCGGAGATCGGTATATGCAATGGTGAGAGCAAGGGCATTGTGAGCCCTGCCAAGCCCGCGATAGTCGTGTAATGCCTCCATCGCATGAATGGCCTTCTTGTAGGAATCGATGGCCTTCGCAAGTTCATTGGGGTCATCCACACGGGAAAGGATGTTACCCAGCTCGACGTAGGCTCGAGCTATCTCCATCGCGTCCTTTTCCGGGTCGAGAAGCTCCAGCGCGGACTCTATCTCCCTTCTTGCGACCTCGCGCTGGTCCTCTATGTAGGCCACCCGGGAAAGGCTGCGGTGCGCCATGGCCAGCCCTTTACTGTGCCCAACCTTTTCCAAGAGCGGCATCGCCTCCTCGTAGTACTGTCGCGCCACCCCGATCTTGTCTATCTCGCGGGCAGCATCTCCCATCGACAGCAGTAGCAGGCCGCGCAATGTCACCTCCCCGAGGGGCAGCTTCTTCAGGCTCTCCCTGTAGAACTCGTCCGCCCGCGCATCCTCTCCCATCGCATGGTATTGCTCGCCGATCTCCTTCAGGACCTCCGCTTCCTCCAGCAAGTGGTCTCCCGGGAGAGCTGAAAGGTCCTCTCGCGCTCGCTCCAGGTAATGCAACACAACGTCAGGGGAGAACAGGTTCATCGCCAGGGTCGCAGCATATCGGTTGTAGAGGAGCGACTTTTCGTGGACTCCCCCAAGGTGGAAGTGGCGTCCTATCTCGGGGATGATCTCCGGTGTCGGGTCCGGGTGGAGCCTCTCATAGGCCTCGGCGATCTTCTTGTGTATGACCCTCGACCGGCTCGAGGAGATGTCGCGGTAAGCCTGCGCGAGCGTCACGACGCGGACAAATGCGTAGGAATCGCCATAGTTCAGCTCCGTGAGGATGCCACGGTGGACCAACCGCTCCAGCGATTCGGCCAGGGTCTCTTCGTCCATCTCGGTAGCGGAGGCAAGCACTGACCAGTCGAACTCCTTGCCGATCGAGGCAGCATAGTGGAGAACCCGTTTCTCCTCCTCTCCAATCCCCGCGAAGGGATTGACCGTGGATGCAACGGTCACGGAGCTGTATCCCATTCGATTTCTGTACCCCCCATCCAAAGCATACACCCTGTCCTTAAATCCACGTACCCGATGGCTCGCTCGGAAGCAGCCTGCCTAAATGCCTAGCTGTTTCTTGAGAGCATCATAAGATGGCCTGTTCATTGGGTTGAACTTGTCCTCTCCGATCTTCTTGATGCGAGAAACTGCCGTTATCGCTTCAGCCTTCTTTCCCCAATCAGCGTACATGGTGGCCAGGTGCATCAGGGCCTCGACCACGTCTAGAGGGTAGTCCAGGCTCTCTGCCCGCATTATGGATTCAAGGTAGGCCTTCTCGGCCTCTTCGTAGTCCTTTCGGCGCTGCGCTAGGATGCCAGCGTTCAACGCAACCTGCTGCATGCCGATGAGGTCGTTGATCTTCGAGAGCACTTGCCTGGCCTCCGCGTTCTTCTGCGCAGCCTCCTTTTCCTCCCCTAGGGCCAGATGGAATTCCACGCTGTTGAAAAGCGCCCACCCCAGCAGCCGCTTGTCCTTTGCCTTCTCGGCAAAATTCCTCGCCTCGGTGAGTTCCTTCAGTGTCTCGCGTGGCTGTGAGAATCCCATGGCGATGGCGATGTTGTTGTGAACCCTCGCAAGTTCACGGTAGTCGCGCAGCTGCTCCAGGGTCTGAATTGCCTTCTTGTAGAACTCGATGGCCTTGGCCTGATCTGCAGGTTCAGGCATCCTGAGAAGCACATTGGCGAATGCCATGTAGCAGTGGGCCATGTCCTTCGCATCCTTCTCCGGGTCGAGAAGCCCTATCGCCTTCTCTATCTCCCTACGGGCCACCTCGTAAAGCTCCTCCTTGAAGGCCGCTCGGCCAAGGTTGCGGTGGGCCAGGGCAAGTCCTTTCCTGTGCCCCACCTTCTCCAAGAGCCGTATCGCCTCTTCGCAGTATTGGTGCACCAGACCGAGCTTGTCCGTCTCTCGGGCAGCATCCGCCCGCGAGAGAAGTATCAGGCCGCGCAGCGCGACCTCCTCTTCAGGCAGCTTTTTCAGGCTCTCCCCGTAGAACTCGTCCGCCCGCGCGGCATCGCCCATCGCACCATATTGCTCACCGATCTCCTTCAGGACCTCTGCCTCCTCCACCCTGTGGTCTCCAGGAAGGGCAGAGAGATCTTCCCGCGCTCGTTCCAGGTGATGTATCGCTGCATCTGGGGAGAAGGAGTTCATCGCCAGCATCGCGGCATACCGGTTGTAGAGGAGCGACTTGTCATGGACTCCCCCAAGGTGGAAGTGACGTCCCATCTCAGGTATGACGTCTGGTGTCGGCTCTGGGTGCAGCTTCTCGTAGGCTGCGGCTGTCTTCTTGTGTATCAGTCTCACCCGGCTCGAAGAAATATCCCGGTAGGCTTGCGCGAGCGTCACCACGCGGACGAAAGCGTAGGTGTCGCCAGAATTGAGCTCCTTGAGGATTCCACGGTGGACCAGTCGCTCCAGCGCCTCTGCAAGCGGCTCCTCCTCCATCTCTGTAGCCGTAACCAGCACTGACCAGTCAAACTCCATTCCAATGACGGCCGCGTAGGAGAGCACCCGCTTCTCAGAGTCCCCAAGCCCAACGGTAGGACTTTCAATGGTTGGGGAAGGGAGGGCTTCAGTGTCTGGGCCATGATGACTACCCACCATTTCAATCCCAGATAGACGCCAGGTCCCTTAATGACTGTACCGAACATTCTTGGCATTCCTGGGCAATTCTTCGTGATGGTAACCACGGCCCATGGACCTACACTCCAAGACGTTTCCTGAGAGCATCGTACATTGGCCTGGTCGGCGGGTCGAACTTGTCCTCGCCAACTTCCTTTATGCGAGAGACCACCTTGATCGCCTCATCGGTCTTGCCCCAGTCGGCATACATCAAGCCCAGGTGCGCCAGGGTCTCGACCACGATCGGGGGATATCCGAGGGCTTCTGCCTGCTTCAATGCGTCCAGGTAGGCCGCCTCGGATTCCTCGTATGCCTTCCTGTGTTGCGCGAGGATCCCGTCGTTGAACCTGACCTGCTGCATTCCCAATGGGACGTTGAACTTCGACAGTATCTTGCGGGCCTCATCGTTGTTCTGGGCAGCTTGAGCCTCCTCGCCTAGTGCCAGGTGCATTCCCACACTATTGAAAAGCGCCCACCCCAGGAACCGCTTGTCCTTGGTCTTCTCCGCGCAAGCCCTGACCTCCATGAGTTCCTTCAATGCCTCTCGGGGTTGGGACTCGCCTATCGTCACCCCCAGGTTGTTGTGGGCCCTGCCCAGCTCGCGGTAATCATGCAGGGGCTCCAGGGTCTGGATAGCCTTCCGGTAGAAATTGATGGCCATCTCCTGTTCCGCTTGGTCCTTCACGTCCCCATGGATGTCGCCAAGATCGGTGTAGCAACGGGCCACCTCCTTCGCATCCTTCTCTGGATCAAAGAACCCTAACGTGGCCTCTATCTCCTTCTTCGCCACCTCGAACTGGCCCTCCTTGGAGGCTGCTCGGCCAAGGATGCGATGGGCCAGGGCCAGCCCTTTGTTGTGGCCGACCTTCTCCAAGAGCCGCACCGCCTCCTCGCAGTATTGTCTGGAAAGCGCGAGCTTGTCCTTGTCTCGCGCAGCATCGGCCCGAGAGAGAAGGATCAGGCCACGCAGTGTGACCTCACCTTCGGGCAACTTCTCCAGGCTCTTTCCGAAGAACTCGTCCTCCCGAGGATCTCCCATCATGCCGTACTGCTCGCCGATCTCCTTCAGGACCTCCGCCTCCTCCAGCCTGTGATCGCCCGGGAGAGCCTCAAGATCCAAACGGGCCCGTTCAAGGTAGTGTACGGCGGTGTCTGGAGAGAAAGAGCCCATCGCCAGCGATGCTGCGTATCGATTGTAGAGGAGCGCCTTGTCATGGACCCCCCCCAGGTGGAAATGGCGCCCCATCTCGGGGATCATGTCCGGGGTCGGGTCTGGATGCAGCTTCTCGTAGGCTTCCGCGATCTTCTTGTGGATCAGCCTCAACCGGCTTGAAGATATGTCCCGGTAGGCCAGCGCGAGCGTCACCACGCGGATGAAGGCGTAGGAATCGCCCCAGTTGAGTTCCCTGAGGATCCCGCGGTGGACCAGCCGCTCCAGCGACTCTGCCAACGTCTCCTCATCCATTTCAGTGGCAGTCTCCAGCACAGAGATGTCGAACTCAACACCCATCGCTGCCGCGTAGGAGAGCAACCGCTTGTCGGCCTCCCCTAGCCCTTCAAACGGATGGGCCACGGACGAGAGGGCGACCGCATCAGTATTGTGGACCATCAGGACTGCTCACCATACCATAGAATGCACAATACCTCCTTAAACCACCGCCTGGGCGCTCCAGGAAGCGGGCTGCCTAACGGTCTAGGTCTTGGGTTCTTCCTTCGGTGGCTTCGCAGCCTCTGCCGGGGTCTTGTATTCCTCTACGATCATCACTGTCTCGGGCTTCAGATACTTTCGGAAACCCTCCACGATGCGGCCCTTGCTAACATGCCATACCATGTCGAACTTGGTCCGGTCGGGCACCTTGAGAGTGACGGTCTTGTCCTTGATGTCGACAGCGAATTCTTTGGACCTTCCGTACTCCATCTCGACGATGGCCTTCCCGATGTTCTCTGGAGTGGTGATCTTCTCCTTCACATGCATCTTGGCTCGGATCTTCTTTCCCGCGAGAGGATTGTTGAAGTCGACCCTGACCCTGCCTGCAGTGTGGCTAACGACCCTGCCCTTGCGCCCGTTGATGTTGAGAGTCATCCCTATGTCGAGGGTGGCGTCCTCCTTTCTCAGCTCTGGCAGTCGAGCAATCTCCCTGAGCGAGAATGTTTCAATGAGCTTCGGGTCCTTCTCCCCAAAAGCCTCTGCCGGGGATAGGTCCTTCTCGATGATGGCTCCGACCTTTGCCCCTTCCAGAGCCTTCTCGATCGCTGCCGGGAGCCTCTCCTTCCCTACCTCGTAAGGGATTGCCCCGAACTCGTCGTCCTTCTTCCCTTGCCAGTTGGCCCCCTTGGCCACCTCAAGGCTCGTGGTATCGATAATTTCCATCTTGCCACCGGACTCGGCCCATATGTCATAATCAACCATAATCAGGTCTCCCTTGGCCACTGATTCATCTGGCATAGGTCCAAGGGTAGCACTTAGGGGATTAAAATGTTCCGCACGGTCCACCGTGATGTGGAGTACAACAATTATTTCCTAGGGAGACCGGAGGGGAAGGGAAACGTCGAACGAACGTAGGGGGGTCCAGGGGGGAACCGCCATCCCCCCTGCACCCT